>Ga0208398_100018_pt1 | contig 473392 bp, 427 predicted proteins | sample LakWasMe79_HOW10_2_FD_183905 | JGI IMG/M metagenome (GOLD analysis project Ga0208398, IMG submission 183905) | Freshwater sediment methanotrophic microbial communities from Lake Washington under simulated oxygen tension - Sediment Metagenome... | ecosystem: Environmental > Aquatic > Freshwater...
TGCTCGTGACGGTGCTCCAGCACCATGCGCACGGCGCGCTCACGCACCTCGGGTGAAAACTTCGGGGACTTCCTCATGGCTCCATTCTCTAGAGTTGGAGCCTCCGCGAAAACCGGGGCGATTCAAGCAAGGGCGTACACAGGTCGCGTAGCCGCCCGTCCAGCATGCTCTGGCGGATGAGTGAGTCCGCAAGGCGCGCGAACCAGCCGGCACTGCCTCTCACCGCCTTCAGAACCAGTGGGGCAAGGCGCGGTTGGGCCCACGCCTGTCGGAGGAGCGCCTCCTCAGCGTCCGTGGGATGAAGCTGCGAGCCGAGGAACTCGACGAGCAGGAAGCGCAGGTGGTTGGGCAGGTCAGCGGCTTCCCAGATCGCCCGCACTTCAGCAGCGTAGGTGTCGGGCTCGACCTCTCGAAGATAGGTCATCGCAGCCCAGACCTTTGGGCGAACGAAGAGCGACTCCTTTTTTGCCAGGACGTACTTGGAGAGGCTGCCTTCTACGCACGCAAAGCCACGAGCAAGAACATGCTCGAAGACTGTCTGATGGGCGAATCCGATGGACCCTCGAGCCTCCGCAAGAATCCCGGCCGATACGAGGGCTTGAAGCTCCGCAGGGTGGTCGTCGAAGCGAGCTTTGGCGATCCACAGCGCTTCCCTGCTGGCCATGGCCTCGGCTGCTTGATAGGCAGTGGTTGCCATGGCGCCGCCGCCCGGCGCGTCAGTGACGCGACGATCCCAGAGTTGATCCAGCATCCGCGTGTAACTGTCGAAGGGCTCAGTGCCACCCTCCGAGTGCAAGTCAAGAAAGGTCTTCAGCTGCTGCGGTACGCGCACCACGTCCTGAACATCTTTCGCCCAGGCTTCCGCGTGGACCCCATGGCGCTCAAGCACCGCGAGCACGTCCGGCCATGTGGGGAGCTCCAGCTCAACGCCCTCGGCCTCAATCCTCGACAGTCGCACATCGTGGGAGAACTCAAACGTTCTGCACGACACGATGACCGTCACGTTCTCGATGCTGCTGCAGGCCTTCACAAGGTTCAGCAGCACGCTGAGACGACCGGTTTTTAGGTCGAGGTGTCCTGCAAGGGCGTCAAGCTGATCGAGCAGAACAACGACCCTGCCATTGCGCGCAAGGGCATCGACCATCCGACTAGGAAGGCCCGGAAGGTTCATGGCCCTTTGAAGGTCTTCCTCGGTGGTGATGTCGGAGTCGAGCAGGTCGCCCTTGATTGCCAGTAGTGAGGTGTCGGGCATGTCCTGAACTCGCTTGCCAAGCTGAGCAAGCAACGCCGACTTCCCGGTGCCGGGGCCGCCCAGTAGGGCCGCTGCATGTCGATCCGTTGACGCGACGACTTCCAGGAGTACCTGCAACTCCGGCTGTTCGATGCGCGAGCCGTCTTTGAAAGTTGTTGGCCAGTGAAGCAAGTCCTCTGAAGCTGCTACAAAGGACTCGCGCCAGGATTCGGTCTCTGCCTCGTTCAGCTCCAGCGGCGCGGCGGGCCCGTCCGCCGTCGTCAGCGAGGCGATCCAATGCTCGATTCGCTCCAGCGTGGCGCCTTCACGCTGATGGACTGAGAGAATCATCGCGCCCAGTGCGGGATCGCGCACTTCAGCTCGCCTTGCGACAGCGAGAGACTCGCATGCCGCAGCGACGACGGGCTCGGCTTCGGCCGTCGTTGCGGACGCAAGTCGCATGAACGAATCGACGAGGCGTCTGCGCACCTCATCTGGGACATCGTGCCCTACAAAAAGGGCGTCCGCTGCAATACCCAGGTCTGCCTTTACTTCGCGGAGCCGCATCCACTCGAGGGCGTTTGGCGTGCGCAGAACCTCCGCTCGAGCCATCTTGGCTAGGACCACCGCCGGAAGGCCCTTCAAACCGCGCCCGTCCTCACTTGAGGCGGTCAGGCTTCGATGTGAGGCTTCGGAAAGCTGTTGATCGACAGGCTGGAACTTGCCTGGATTTGCCCCGGCTTTCGCCATCGCGCGAACCTTCTTGACCGCGCGAAAGATAGGGCTGCCAAGCGCTCGAAGGACGCTCATCAGCGCGTGGACGTAGCCCGTGGGTTCGACCATGGTGTTCAGGATGTTGATGACTGGGGCAGAAGGAGATGGGCGCCGTCAGGGTTCTGGCCGAGGAGCGTGGTCACGTTGGAGAGCGCTCGCGCCCACTCCTTGTCGATCAGCTCGTCCTCAAGGCGGCGGCGCGCATCGTTGCGAGTTGGAGACGACGAGCCGCGACTTCCACTGAGCACGAAGCCACCTCCTCAGATGCGGCTCGGCAGCGGGCATCAATGCTTGACGATCAGAGGGCGGCAGTCACCCGGTCGAACAGGCGCTCAAATCGCAGCAGTTCGTCCTGCTGCAGCGAGGCCTCTGTCAACGCGGGAAGGATCGCCTGCATGACGCGATAGTGGTTGAACCCACCATCCTTCAGCAGCGTGATTCCCTTTGCCTTCAACCAGTGGTTGATGCGCTCGATGATGCGAGGTTGCGGCCCGAGGTCGCCAGCGGCCAGCACGGCGCCCTTCAGCTCCTTCGCGTAGGCGCTGTTGAACGCGGCGACGTAGGCGTCGACCGGAAGCAGGTCTTCTATGTCCGCCTCGCTGGGAGCAGGTTCGATGAACATGGAGAAGTCCAGCACCCGCTTTCGCTCGATGAGCTTCTGGCGAACCAAGTCCTCCAGCTTTTGGTGAGGCGAGCCGGCACGGTCGTGTAGGACGACCAACTTGAGCTTGTTGGAGCCCAGTAGCGCCACAAACGTAGCCAGTTTGTCGAGGCCACCCACAGGCACCAAGATCGCATCTCCAAGGCCTTGCTTGCCTTGGGCTTCCAGCATGGCACCCATGTGTTGAAGCAGGAGCAAGTCTGCCGGGCCTTCTACCAAGACGTTCTTCTTGGCGATGAACAGGTTCTGGGCGATGGAATAGCCGAGAGCGGCCTGAAGAGGGAACACTGCCTCGTCTGAGGAGCCGGCAAGATCACCAGAAACCTTGGTGCCCTCCTTCACCTTGTCTTCGACGACCCTCACTTCTTCAAGGCGGCTTCCGTCCACCATGAACGGCGAGTGCGTCGAGTAGATGATTTGATGCGACTCAGACAGGTCGCGGATGTACGCGAGGAAGTCCGCCTGGGCAAGCGCGTGCAAGTTCAGCCCTGGTTCGTCGAGGAGCAGGATGAGCTCGTCCTCTGTCTCTGCGCGCGACTGCACCGCGTCGAACCACACCAAGAAGCTGAAGAACCAAATGAAGCCCTTGCTGCGCTGGTCAAAAGGGACCGTCACGCCGTGGCGCCTATTCTTGATGCGCACGTACAAGTTGACGCCGTTGTTGTAGGGCGCCGCGTCTTTGGCGTCGGCCTTGAGGTCGAACTCGACGTCCAGGTCCTGGTTCTGCTTCCAAAAGTCGAACACCTTGCGGGTAATGTCCAAACCTATGGCTTCAAGCTTGGCCTTCGCGGTTTCGTATCCCTCGTCGCCCATCAACTCTTCGAGCGTCGTGCCTGCTAGCTGCAACAACCCCTGCGCCGTTTCGTCGGAATCAGTCAACGTTCCCGCGGCTTGGCGCTGCTGAAGAGACTGCAGGTTGATCTTGCCCTCCAGCAGCTTGTAGTCGTCGAAGTAGAGGAACTTGGGAAGAGCTGGGCGGAGGTATGCGTTCCAGACATGCCCGTCGACGAGACCCCACCCAGTCGCCTTTATCGCTCGGGACCTCCACTGCGCGGCGAAGGTTGCCAATCGGTTATCAGCAGGTAGGTCGAGCTGCTCGATCTTCGCCAGCGCATCCTCGAGGCGCATGGCGCCGTCGAAAACCTCTTGCTTGTGCTCAAGGTCGGCGAGTGGCTTCTGAAGGGCCGCAACGGCGGCTTGTTGGTCGATATGGACGCCTAGGGAGTGGCCGTTTGCGATGGTCGTGTCGCGTGTGAACGTCGTCCCCGCTGACACAAGTTCAACCCCTCCAAACACCTCACGATTGATTCGGTCGGCAAGCACCTTTTCGATTCGAAAGGTCAACTCCAATACCTTCTGGTGCTTGCCAGCGTCGTGTTGGGGGCGGTATCGAACAAGGTCCTTGCGCGGATAGTCAGCCACGTAACTGTACTTCGTGCCCTCCAGCGCCATGCTCTTATGCAACGCCTCAAGGAACGCGGTTTTCCCTGACTCGTTCTTGCCAACCAAGACAGTCACGGCGTCGGAGATTTCCACGGGGCCGGAGTCCTCGATGGACTTGTACTTCCACACCTGTGCTTTGACGAGCTTGAGCATTCGGGTCCTCCCTGTCTTTCGCCGTGGCCTATGACCGAGCAGTTTGGTACTGCTGGCGTGCGAACGTAACTGATCGTAGCCGAGCCCGTCGCCGAGCTACGCGCCTTGCCACTGGGGCTGGCATTTTGTACAGTGTTTCCATTGCCAATACGGTTGGCGGCGTAGACACAAGGCGACCATCTTGCAGCTCAACCTGAACGACCCCGACAGCATCGTTAGCTGGTGGCGTGTGTTTCCGGTGCGCCACGATGCCTACCTTGAGATGAAGCTCCGGATGAGCCCTGACTTCGGGCCGGCGATCAAGGAAGCACAGAGGCGCATTGCCGCAAGCGAGGAGCTGCAGACGATGTTGGCCAAGTCATTGACGCAGCGGCGGCAACAAGAGGCCCATCAGGCGGAGCGAACGAGCCGCATGAGCAGCGTCGAGATGCTGCGGCGCGAGCTGGTGGCCGCCTGACGTACTGGTCGCGCTGCGGCGCGCAGACAGAGCAGTTGCTGGGCGTCCTTGACGACACAGCATTGGGCCTGCCGGGGCTGCCTGGCTGGCCCTTTTTTGCGTCCTGACGTCGTGAGCCGCGCATTCCTCTTTGGCAGCACCTCAGCCCGCCCGCTATGCTCAGTCCAAAGTTGTCCAGGTGGAGGAAAAGCGTGCTGTCTGAGTCGCCGCGCCCAGTGACGAGCGTGCAGTGCGTCTTCTGCCAGCTTCCGCGTGAGCGGGTGGTCGCGGAGAACGATCTGGCGATCCTCATCGCCGATGCCTTCGCTGTGTCACCTGGGCATTCGCTCATCATCCCCAAGCGGCACGTTGCATCGTTCTTCGACGCCACCGCCGCAGAGCGCGACGCAATGCTCGGGCTGCTCGACCAAGCTCGTCTAGCGGTCATGCGCAGCCATCAACCCGCCGGCTTCAACATTGGCATCAACGACGGCGCCGCCGCTGGGCAGACGGTCCTGCACCTGCACATGCACCTCATTCCTCGGTATGAGGGCGACCAGGCGGACCCGCGGGGCGGGGTCCGTTGGGTGATCCCCGAAAAGGCGGACTACTGGAGCCAGCGGTAACCGTGCCGATCCCATCGCCCAGTGCAGAGGCCCAACTCGCCTTCCTGACCAAACTCCAGCGCCTGTTTGCCGAGGGCGACTTCACCGCCACCTACAAGTTCGCGCTTCTGATCGCGTTGGCCGACCTGGCCGTAGAGCAGGGCGCCGACAACGGCGAAGAGCTCCAACTGACCACAAGGCAGATCGCGGAGCGGTTCATCCAGCTCTACTGGCGCCAAGCGGCCCCCTACGGCGCCGGGCGCCTCGATGTCGAGCCAGGCGTGCTGATCCAGAACCTGGGCGCGCAGGCGGCGGTCGTAGCTGCAATCGCAACCTTCCGAGCCAGTGCCCGAGCTACAAGCCCGCAGGTCGCAGCGCAGCACCCTGACTACGCCAAGCTGCTCAGCGCTGTGGCGCAGACCGTTACGGCCCAGCCCCTGAACTACCTCCAGAACTTTGGCGGCAGCACCGACGAGTTCCTCTACACACGTTCGCCGGGCAAGGTGCTGCTCAAGCCCGGTGTCGCCTTTTGCCTGAGGCGCTTCCAACCGCTCGTGCATCAGCTCGCGCGGTCTCACTGGCTGGCGCACATCAAGGGAAACCGGAGGAACCTGAGCATCCTGGGCGAGGCCGACGATCTTGAGGAGTTCCTGTTCGAGACATCCAGGCAGTCGCTGGCATTGTTGGGAGCAGAGCTGCGCAAGCTGGACGGCCCCAAGTGTTTCTACTGTGGCCAGGGCCTAGCGTCGGCCGAGGTGGACCACTTCATACCGTTCGCACACTACCCAAGGGACTTGGCGCACAACTTCGTCTTGGCCCACCCGGCGTGCAACCGCAGCAAGTCGGATGCGCTCGCCGCCAAGCGGCATCTGCAGCGATGGCTGACACGGCTGGTTGACCACGCCGATGACATCGGTGAAATCGCTAGGCAGGTGGGGATGGTCGCTGACGGACCGGTATCTAGGCGTGTGGCGAGTTGGGGCTATGCCAGCGCGATGGCGGCGGGTGGTCGCGCCTGGATCGGGCCTAACCAGTTCGAGCGGATCGACAGTTCGTACGTGCAACTCATCGAGTGAGTCGAGCGCTTCCAGCGACGGCGAACTAGCCGCGCCAAAAAAGGCGGCGTCTCGGAGGAGACGCCGCAAGAGTGGACTGACCTCAGAGTGATGCAGGCTTGGCACATGGTCGGCCTGCACCTTGTATAGCTCACTGTTCAAGGCATGCAAATCACCGCCGGTGGCGCGCCTACCCTGCTTGTTCTTGCGCTTTGAGGAGCGCGGCCTTTGCAGCAAAGCGAACTCGAAGCGCATCCAGCTTTGAAGTGCAAGCTGCGTCCCACTCCGCCTCTTCAGCTGGGGTGAAGAAGGGTTCAATGCCCCCTACGGCCAGGGCATAAATGTCCAAATTGTTGCGCGCGCAGACGGCATCCGTAAGCGCCCGAAGTTGCCGATACCACTCCTCCGCGGCCTCGCTATATGCGGCGGTGGCCAGGTTGAAGTTAGATTGAAGTTCGCTGATGTCCAATTGGCTCTCCAAGGGTTGTTGCCTGCAACCCGTATAGCGCGGAGAAGGCCTCATGATTGGCTGCGTCAGTAGTAGGAGCCTCCGATGACGACGTACTCGTCACCTCGGCCTGCGTGCCCTGCTCCGATTCCTATGCACCGACGGATCATGCATAGACATCAGTCTTCGCCAAGTCGGCATCACCGCGGGCTGTCGCCAAGCGTCTCACCTCGCGTGTCACCGCAGGGCGAAGCCCCGGTAGCTCACGGATTACCCAGCGCCGAGGCTGCCGGAGTGCGTGACCTTGGCGCCTCTTGGTGTCAATGAAGATGCGCTGGCGCCAGTTCCTCTACGACGACGCCCTGGCATCAGGCCGAGCACGTCAGGGGTTGTCCGCGCATGCTGCGCCGTAGTGTTGGCAGAGGGAGCACAACCGAGGTCGCAGTTGGACCGCGTGGAGGATGCACGCCGCGGCAACACAAGAGGTTTCGGCAACGTGCGCTTCGCGGTGCTCAACGGAACACCTTAGCGTGACGCCAGAAGCGAATGTCGTGGAATGGCGACCGTGCCATGTGCGCGTTAAAGCTGGACGACAATCCTTCCGAAGCGCGGTCGTCGCGCACCCGATTGTTTGCATGCGAACTGGCGAGGCTGCTAAGTCGGACAACCGCGAAGACCTGGCGCTTACGCCGTCGGAGGGTTCCGCGGGGCTGCATGACTCTCCTAGATGTCGGAGAGCCCGACCACCCTACGGCACCTCGCCGTCGGACAGCTCCACCACCCTACGCATCTGCGTATACGTTCGACGCCTACGTACAACCATCCTCTGAGGCCCTGTGTCCCGCCATCGTGGAGCTCGCATCACTCCCGCGCACCCGCCAAATCTGCAAGCGCGGCGCCCCGCCTGCAGCGACCTGGATCGGCCGAGAACCTGCCTTAAGCGCGCATCTGCGAGGCCTGTCGGAGCCCCTCGCACAGGTCCCGCACTCTGGTTTGAGGGCCTCGTTGGCCCCTATGCGTTGATCCCGTGGTGTGCGTCCAGGGCCCCTTGCACCCCTCCCGTCGCGGTGTCGCACCGCTCAACGCAGCGACCACCTGAGGCTCCCCTTGAGCGCAGCACTCCGCTCGCTGGATGCCCGCAAAGACCCCGCGGGCGTATCGCCTGCGGTACTCGGCATGCCCGGCCTTGGCCTCAGCGAAGCATTGTCTTTTGGTCCCTGTGAGTCGATTCCCGCGCTGCCCGTCGAGCCACCGGCCGAACTCCTGGCGGAGTTCCACCGGCGTTCGACTCTGCGCCGCAAGGGGCCAGCTCGGCGATCCATCGGCAGGGTGTTCTGAGGCGCGGCGTCTCGGTTGCGCGGCTTGTTCGTCCTCGCGGCGTTGCGGTGCCACGCGCGCGGTGCCCATACATGGCTTGACCAAGGGCAGGGAAAGTGCCGCTAGCGGTGTATTCGATGGCGTCTCGCGGGTCTGGCCATCGCTGCGGTTTGTGCTGCCTGCTGGGACATTGAGCACGCCCGAGGGACCCACGGCAGGCCCCGCTGGCGCCCATCGCGAACACCCCTGCATTGGCACGGCGACACCCTGGCCCGCCGGCTATTCCGGCTGCTGCGCCCGAGCGATGAGGCCGCTGGCGAGCGGCCGCCGAGGCGAGGTGATGGTGTCCTGAAAGTGTGGAGCCTCGCCTCGGCCCTGGATGCCCTTGAATTCGCCGCAGGCCTGCAGGACGGCGACCTTTCCTGGTCCTTGGTGCATGCATCAATCGCTGGCCGCCCAAGCACCCTGACCCCAGTCGTTGAGCGGGGCCAGGGTGCTCGGGCTCGGCGCTGGCATGAGCCAGCCGGAAGCTTGGCGTCCTATTCGCCCCCATGAACGCCATACAGATTCGCCCTCTCAATTCTTCAGTACGATCCTGTTACACCTGCTGGTGCGCGTACAAGAACCTAACCCTATGAGCTGGCAGGCAAGGGAGGCTGGATGGTTATCGACAGCGGGCGGCTCGAAGAAGCGGCGACCGCAGCAGACCCGGAAGTAGAGGAGCTTCCACCGAGGGCCTCGGCCATGATCGAGGCGATGCGTGACATCGGCTACTCGCTGGAGTCGGCGGTAGCGGACATCATCGACAACAGCATCACTGCCCGAGCGAGCGCTGTCGATGTGCGCTTCGGTTGGCACGACACAGGGGCGTGGATCGGAATCATCGACGACGGCGAAGGCATGTCGCCCTCCGTTCTTCGGGAGGCGATGCGGCCAGGCACGCGGAATCCGCTTGAGTCGCGAAGCAAGGACGACCTCGGGCGCTTCGGTCTCGGCTTGAAGACCGCATCGTTCTCCCAGTGCCGCCGCCTCACCGTTCTTACCCGCCACAACGGCATCGAATCAGCGGCGAGGTGGGACCTCGACTACGTCGCAGAGACCGACAAGTGGACCCTCCAGCGCCCGGTCGGCGGTGAACTGGCGCTGATGCCGTGCTTCAGCGAACTGGGTCCGCAAGGCACTCTGGTGATGTGGGAGAACATCGACCGGCTCGAGTTTGATGGTCGCGACGAGCGGGGCCACCAGCAGCTCAACGAACAGATGGCCGTGGTCAGGGAGCACGTCGCCCGCATCTTCCATCGCTTCATTGGCGGGGAGCGTGGGTACGCCAAGCTGGCCATGCGGCTGAACATGGCGGAGGTCCCGCCGTTCGATCCCTTCAATGAAAAGAGCGCAGCGACGCAGCTACTTCAGGAGGAGCGCGTAGTTACCAAGGCCGGTGACGTGCGGTTGCAAGCCTACGTGCTGCCGCATCATTCCAAGGTGACTCAAGCCGAGTACCAGCGCCTGGCCGGCACTGAGGGCTACCTCCGGAATCAGGGGTTCTATGTCTACCGAAACCGCAGGCTCATCGTCTGGGGAACGTGGTTCCGCTTGGCGGCGCAAGAAGAGTTGACCAAGCTTGCGCGGGTCAAGGTCGACATCCCGAACACCCAAGATGCGAGCTGGGCCATCGACGTCAGGAAGTCGCGTGCGCGGCCTCCAGCCGCCGTCCGTGCGCGGATGAAACAGATCGTCGAGCGCATCCGGTCCTCGGCCAAGCGGCCATATACGCACAGGGGCACGCCGGTGTCGGCCGGGCCGACTGCCGCCGTTTGGCAGAGGCGCGTGTTCAACGACGCCGTCAGATATGAGGTCAACCACGAGCATCCCCTCGTCGCCGACCTTCGTGCGGACCTGGACAACGATACCCGGCCCCGACTCGACGCTGTGCTGCGCATGGTGGGCGAGGCCTTCCCTGCGGCGATCTTCTTCAGTGACTACGCAACGAATCCGCGCGCACTAGAGCCCGCTACCTGCGACGTGGGCGCGTTGGTGACTCTTGCCCGTCTTATCGCCGCGGCAAACCCAGGCATAGACCAGAGGGGCTTGACGGACCTCCTCCGCGACATCGAGCCGTTTGCTGCTTGGCCCAAGGAACTCGACAAGGTGGCGCGCGACGCGCTGCACGGCAGAACATGAAGGGAGAACAACTATGACCTTGAATGACCTCGAGAACAACGCGATAGGTGTCCTGGCCACAATGCCTGAGCGCACGCCCGAGTCCGTCAGGACGGTGCTTGCAGCGCTGCTGACTCTGAGCCCGGACCTCAAGGCGCAGACTTCTGGTGACCAACTCGAACTCTGCGCGAAACGCATCGAGACCAAGTTGTTTGTCCGCGTCAACGACGCCTCTTCCATCGAACTCGACCGCGAGTTCAAGCGCTGGCTGCCGCTTCGTCGCGCCGAGGTCGAGAAGCACTTCTACTACCCGCGCTACCGCAGATGGCTGAGCCAGAAGGGCTTCGTCGACACCGTACTGGGCGTCTTGGACACGGACACCGACAAGATCGTGGGTTTGCTGGGAGACCCGCTTGTGGCCAAACCGTGGTCGCGTCGCGGCCTCGTCGTAGGGCATGTCCAGTCTGGCAAGACGGCGAACTACTCAGGCGTTATCTGTAAGGCTGCCGACTACGGCTACAAGTTCATCGTCGTGCTTGCAGGCATCCAGGAAGACCTGCGTGCCCAGACCCAGGAACGAATCGAGGAGGGTTTCGTTGGCATCAACTCCGACAAGGAGGCGAAAGACCCCGTTGTTGGGGTGGGGCTGCTGGGGCTTGACCGGAAGCCCTTCACACTCACCAGCCGAGCTGATGACTTCAGAGTGATGCATGCGCAGCTGACCATGCCGATTGATTCGTTGAAGGAGCCCCTTGTCCTTGTGATGAAGAAGAACGCCAAGGTGCTCGCCAACTTGGTTGAATGGCTCAAGAGGAAGAACAAGGACCCGTCGGGACGCATTTCCGGCACCCCGATGCTGTTGATCGACGACGAAGCTGACAACGCTTCCGTCAATACATCGGCAAACGCGGACAGCCCGACGAGCATCAATTCGCGCCTCCGCGAACTCCTCGGTCTTTTCGACAAGAACGTCTACCTCGGCTACACGGCGACGCCGTTCGCCAACATCTTCATCGACCCCGAGTCGGTGGATGCCATGGACCGGGAAGACCTGTTCCCGCGTGACTTCATCGTGTCACTGGATGCGCCTACCAACTACGTAAGCGCGGCCCGCTTGTTCGGCAGCGATGGCGACCTTGGCGACTCCCTCATCGAGGTCGACGACCATGAGGCCGCCCTTCCTGAGAAGCACAAGATCAGCTGGAAGGTGCCGACCCTCCCTGCCTCCCTCAAAGAGGCCGTCGGCGCCTTCTTGCTGGCACGCGCGGTGCGCTGCTGTCGAGGAAATGGCACCAATCACTCCTCGATGCTCATCAACGTGTCGCGGTTCAACGATGTGCAGACGCAGGTGACTGGTCTGGTGAAGAGCGTGGTGGTCAGGTATCTCGAGGCATGCCAGGGACACGCGGCTCTTCCCGAGGCTCAGGCGCTGCGTGACCCGGCCCTCGCCGAGCTTCGGCGAGTTTGGGACGACCAGTTTGCTGGGACAGTGCCTGAAAGCTGGTCAGACGTGCAGGCTCGCCTGCGGGAGGCGGTCGGTCCGGTCGACGTGCGGAAGATCAACAGTAAGTCGGCAGACACCCTTGACTACAAGAGAAACGAGGAAACAGGCCTGCACGTCATTGCAGTCGGTGGCTTCGCACTCTCTCGGGGATTCACGTTGGAAGGGCTCACGGTGAGCTACTTCCTCCGCAGTTCCATGATGTACGACACGCTGCTGCAAATGGGGCGCTGGTTCGGCTACAGAGACGGTTATGCCGATGTATGTCGTGTGTACATGACGAGCGACGCGATTGGTTGGTATTCGCACATCTCCGAGGCCATCGACGAGCTCCGCTACGAGTTCAAGCGTATGGAGCGCACCAATCGCACGCCACGGCAGTTCGGTCTGAGGGTTCGGTCGGACCCAGAGTCGCTCATCATCACGGCCCGGAACAAGATGAGGACGGGCAAGCCCGTGCGTCACAGCATTTCGCTTGCCGAGAAGCTGATTGAGACGACTTCACTCCGACGGGATGCCGTGGATCACAACCGAAAACTGGCCGAGCAGTTCGTCGAAGCGCTTGACCGACAGTACGGCGACAAGCGTCAGCACACTGACGCGGGTTGGATTTGGACGGGAGTCGAGGCAGCGCAGGTAAGGGACTTTGTCGGGCGCTTTCGCAACTACGACGACTTGTGCATCGCCACTCAGGGCGCGCCCGTGAACGCCTACATCCGCGCGCGAGAAGACGATGAGATGCCGGAGTTCGACGTCTGCCTGTTCAGCCCGGCCAAGACCGACGCTGGTACTTGCAGTTTCGGTTCCAAGACCGTGAGGCTGCAGGAGCGTTCCACGGATTGGGAGGAGGCTGACGACGGGGTGCTGTATTTCCGCGTCAACGGCGCGTCGTCCCGAGTGGCATCCCGGGGGCAGGAGAAGGTTGGCCTATCAGAGGACGAGGTCACGAAGGCTCGTGACGAGTTCTTCGGATTTCCCGGCAACAAGGGCAGGAACGTGCCCGACATCGTCTACCGCGTCCATCGGTCCCGCCCATTGCTCATGCTCCATTTGCTGAAATTGGTGGATTCCGACAAGGATGGTGGCCGCACTGAGACCGACGTCTTGGCATGGGGCATTAGCTTCAAGAGCACGAAGCGTTTCGAGCAGCAGGTGGAGTACGTGGTCAACACGACCTGGTGGAAGAACAACTTCCAGGAAGACCTCGAGGAGGCGGCCGAAGAGATGGAGCAGGCCGATGCGTGACAACCCTTGGAAGGGCTTGCCTCCGGGCTCGCCCGGAACCCTATCGGTGCTTCGAGTTCCGGGCTTAGCGCGGATTGAAGCGTTCTGGGGGCGGAAACCAGACGGCAGGCTGGCGCTGCTCATCGCGCTTCATCGGGTCGAGGATGTCCCGGTGGAACTGCCGACCGTAAAGGGCGTCGAGCTCTTGGTCGTTGCCGAGGACCGTAGGCTTCAGCTTGTACTCGAGCCTGCCGGCGACTGGGAGATGTTCCATGCCCTCTGCCTGGACCTGCTGTCTGCCGCCGACGGCGGCAGCGATGAAGCCACGGGGTTGCAGCTTCTCGTGTCGAGGCTGTTGCGATGGCAGAAGTTCCTGAGCAAAGGAACCGGGAAGTTGCTTGACGAGCGCGAGGTCCGTGGCCTCATCGGCGAACTGCTTTTCCTTCGGGACTACTTGGTGTCGATGGTCGGCACTGCGGCAGTCGAGTGCTGGCAGGGGCCCTTGGGTCTTCCGCAGGACTTCGTATTCGACGGGCGACTGGTCGAGGTGAAGACGTTTGCCGCCGGCTCGGACCCTTCCGTGCGCGTCACGTCCGCCGAGCAGCTGACGTCGGGTGATGTGCCCCTCTTTGTGCATCTTGTCTGCCTTGTCCGTCAGGCCGATGGCCTGACCCTGCCCGACCTTGTGGATGATCTGCGGCGCCTTCTCGCCGCGAGCCACGCGGCGACGGAGTCCTTCGAGGACAGGCTGTTGACCATGGGCTATGTGGACCTGCCGGAATATCGCGCGATGTCGTACGCGGTGACTTCGGTTGCCGACTACGTGGTGCGCGATGGGTTTCCTCGGCTTACGACCGAGCAGGTTCCCGCGGGCGTCAAGGACGTCGTCTACTCGATCTGCCTTGCAGATATGCGGCCCTTTGCCGTCCCGGCGGGCGCCGTCACGGGCACGGGTGGAGCTCAGACATGACGGACGAAGAGTTCCACGGCGAGCTGATGCAAATGGTGGCAGCGCGCGGGGCAGCCACGGCGGACTTCTCGGTCGCAGCGTTCACGGAGCTTGTCGCCGAGGCCCTGGTCGATTCTGGTTCCATCCAGGAATTCGTGCCGCTACCGTTCAAGAGTCCCAACGGTGGCATCCGCATCGAGGGCTACGGGTTCGCGGATGAGGGGCTGACCCTGGACCTGCTCGTCGCCGAGTTCGATGGCGGGGAAGAGGTTCAGACGCTTACCAGGACGGCAATGGAGCCGTGCTTCCGACGGGTCGAGAAGTTCTTGCTCCAGGCACCGAAGGCTGCATTCCGCGACACCGTCGACGTCAGCCACCCTGCCTGGGGCTTTGCACGTCAACTTGCTGACCAGTTGCCGGGCATCAGCCGAGTGCGCTTCCATCTGCTCACCGACGAGGTGTTGTCAGCTGCGGTCAAGGAGATTCCCTCCCAGCAGGACGACGGTCGCGAGCTGACCTATCGCGTATGGGACCTCAAGGCCATCCAGCGACTGATGGCCTCGGCCGAACCGGAGGAAATCGAAATCGACCTGGTGGAGATGTTCGGCGAGTCACTGCCGTGCCTGGCCGCAAATTCGGGCGGGGAGGGCAGCGCCTCGTACCTGACCGTCATCCCCGGTGCTTGGCTTGCGGCGATCTACGACCGTTGGTCCGGTCGGCTGCTCGAGCAGAACGTGCGGACGTTCCTGCAGGCCAAAGGCAAGGTGAACAAGGGCATCCGCAAGACCATCCTCGACGAGCCCGACCTGTTCTTCGCCTACAACAACGGCATATCGGCGACCGCGAGCCAGGCTGAGTTCGCCGAGCAGGATGGCGCCATCCGGCTCGAGAAGCTGCGGCACCTGCAGATCGTCAACGGTGGCCAGACCACGGCGTCGATCTTCAACGTCATGAAGAAGGACAAGGGAATCAACCTGGATCGCATCCGCGTCCAGATGAAGCTGTCGGTCATCAAGCCGGAACTGGTCGACGAGATGGTGCCCCGCATCTCCCAGTACGCCAACAGCCAGAACAAGGTCAGTGACGCCGACTTCTTCTCCAACCACCCGTTCCACGTCCGCATTGAGGGCATCTCCCGCAGGCTCTGGGCCCCGGCACCCGAGGGCGTGCTGACGCAGACGCACTGGTTCTACGAGCGAGCCCGTGGCCAGTACGCGAACGCCAGCGCTTGGCTGACGCCGGCGAAGAAGCGGGAGTTCGACCTACAGAACCCGCGCGGCCAAGTCATGACCAAGACCGACTTGGCCAAGGTGGTCATGACCTTCCGGGGCCAGCCGCACATCGTCTGCTTCGGCTCACAGAAGAACTTCATGCAGTTCGCCGAGTTTGTCGGCGAGTCCTGGAAGGACGAGGGCATCGACTTCAACGATGCTTGGTTCCGGCACGCCGTGGCCGGGACCATCATCTTCCGTGCTCTCGAAAGGAGCGTCCAGAAAGCGGACTGGTACTCACAGGGCTACCGGGCACAGATCGTCACCTATTCCATCGCTCTGATGCAGCACCACCTCGGCAAGGCAGGGCAGGCTCTGGACTTCGAGCGCACTTGGCAGCGCCAAGCGCCGTCCAACGAGCTGCTGGCTACGCTGCTTGCTGTGGGAGCACAGGTGAACCAGCGGATCGTCGAGACCGCCGCGAAGTCCGGCATCGCAAACGTCACCGAATGGTGCAAGCGGGAGCGTTGTTGGGAGGACCTCAAGGCGCATGTCGACACCAGCGTGTTCAACGACCTGGACGCGGACTTAGTGTCCTCGGAGACCGCAACGTCAGGCCGTCGCACTGCTCGGAAGGAACAGAAGGTCACCAACGAGGTGGAGGCGCAGACTCTCGTTTTGAACCGCGGGACCCCCTACTGGCAGCAGCTGCTGCGGTGGGCAGAAGGGGGCACGGTGATGACTCCTTCGGAGTTGGACGTGCTGCGCGTGGCGGCGCGAATGCCCCGAATGATCCCTACGGGGCCCCAGTCCTTGAAGCTACTGCAGGTGGCCACCAAGGCCGTTGACGAGGGCTGGGCGGCCTAGGCGGGACGTCAGTCGAGGCCTGCCTGCGACAGGACTCGTGCGACGACGTCGGCAATCTGGTTCGCAAGCTTCGGCGGCACCGCGTTTCCGACCTGCGTGTACTGCGACGTCCTGTTTCCCAGGAACACATACGTGTCGGGGAAGGTCTGCAGGCGTGCGGCCTCGCGCACCGACAGGCTACGGCACTGCTTCGGCTTGTAGTGGATAAAGGCGTGCCCGTCCTTGGCGATATGACTCGTGACCGTCATGCTGTGACGCTTGCCTATCTGCACGCGGAACCGGTCCTTGAAGATGGATTCGCTGACGTTGTCGGGGTCGACGTTCTTGTGGTCGGGCAGCAGGCACTTGGGGAAATCGGCAAGACGCGGGCTCTCCCCGGTCACCTTGCCGAATGCGGATACGAACATGTACCGCACTAGGTCGGAGGGCATGTGTGCCCGGCTTTCGTGGTTCGTGAGCAGGGAAGTGTCACGATCCCTGTACCAGTCGGCCATGGCCTTCAGCTTCTTGCGTCGGTCACTCTCGGGAAGCCGCATGCGCTCAGCTCCCGGCCCTGGCTCGTGCTGCCGAGCCAGAAGCTCCTCACGGCACTTGCTCATCAGCTCCGCAATGTCGAGGCTGTCATCCGTGCCCTGCAACGTCAATTCGCGCACCGCCTTGTCGAAGATCGGCAGCGACAACGCATCCAGCCATGTCGACCCCTTGCCTCTGCTGGAAATCTGGGGGCTGATGGCAGGGAGGTCTCCCAGGACGTCTTGTACCCATGGCGGGTCTGCAGGCTCTAGCCCCTTGAAGCCGTCCAGCTTTGCGTGCACGTCCTTCCGGATGCCGACGATGATGACGCGATGGCGCGCCTGAGGAATGCCATATTCCTCCGCCTTCAGAATGAAGTCGGCTGGCTCCGGCCCTCCGTCTCCAGTGGTTCCACCCAGTGGGACCAGCACGTACTCGACCTGGTCCTTGAACCCCTCCGCCATGCCCGGGCGCTTCAGGTCGGCCATGATGCGCTGGAAGATGCGTCCGTCACCGACGCGAGAGGAGAGGATGCCTTTGACGTTCTCCATGACGAACACAGCCGGGCGGAACTCGGCGATGACATGGAGGTATTCCTCGTACAGAAAATGGCGATGGTCCTGCTCGGCGACGTACTTCTTCGTGCCCTTATTTCGTGACCGGCCGACCACCGAGTAGGCTTGACATGGGGGGCCACCGATGAGCACTGCGTTGTTCGGCAGCTTGCCCTTGACCATGTACGGCTCAAGACGCTTGAGAACTTCCTTCGAGACCTCGGAGCGGTTGTCAGGTCCCAGGGTGAGCTGATGGGCCTCGAGCTCCGCGTGCTGGCACGCCTCACGGATCAGAGTGTTGTCGCAGCAGAGGAGGGAACTGAAGAGCGTGTTCCATGGGCTTCCCTCGACTAGGCTGTCCCATAACTCCCAGTCCACCGCTGTGGTCTTCGGGTTGCGCTGCAGTTCGCGATGCGCGGCACGCAGGCGCAGCGTCTCGTGGGCCATCCCCTCTTTCTCGATAGAGATAGTGATCCTGAAATCGGCGGCACTGGAACGCGAGAATCCTTCGCCAAGGCCTCCGGGGCCTGCGAAGAGGTCAATTACGGGGATGGTCATCTATTGTCGTTCTCGGGCGAGCCTGCGGTGGGCGTCGCCCCTCCTACCGAATGCTACCAGGCTGAACGCCTCCGGCCTCGGACCGGGGCCCGGCCTGCGTCAAGAGGGACCCCAGTGGTAGACGTTGTAGCCCCCGCCGTACGTTCCAGGATGATGGGCTCCATCCATGGACGGGACACACAGCCAGAGATGCGGGTCCGCCGGTATCTGCACGCTGTTGGGCTGCGGTTCCGTCTGCAAGCGCGAGACCTTCCAGGTCGTCCAGACATCGTGTTTACGAGCCGCAGGCTAGTGATCTTCGTGCATGGCTGCTTTTGGCACCGACATCCGAACTGCGTTTACGCGAGCACGCCGAGCACCAGGCCGGACTTCTGGCAGGCCAAGTTCGCGGCCAACACCGCCAGGGACGCTGCTGCGGTCGCCAAGCTGCAAGAGCTTGGATGGAGGGTGCTGACGATTTGGGAATGCGAGACCAAGAACGAGCTACTGCTGGACGCGCTTGCCTGGAGCATCCTTGCATCTAAGGAAAGCAGGAGTTCCGTAGGGCAGGCTTCGTCGACCTTGTAAGCCTGCGGCTACACCCTGTTTTGCCCTGACACGAACTCGAACCGGCTTCGAATCAAGTCATTAATTTGGCGCGTGGACTGCTCGAATCGAAGGGTCTTCCGCACTTGGTCAAACGATACGTGCTCAAGCAGCCGGACAAACGCGGCATTCACGAAAGCCGAGGGAACAGAGGTGATGCCGGTGAAATCTACGGTCACAGGCTCACCCTTCTGCACGGGTTCGAGGAGCAGGCGGAAGATGACATCCCCGTCGGCGTAGGAAGAGGCAGCAGCCACATGCTCCGCAACTTTCACGACCATGAGAATGACTCCACGGCCGCGTCTTCGGCGGCCCGTTCAAGGGTATCGGTGCGAAGGATGACCCTCACGAGCGTGCCAGGATAAAACCCATCACTGGTCCGCGTGGTGATCTTATACGGATGGTTGCCATTGGGCGTCGGGGCGGCTGATAGCGCCCCTTCACCTGCGGCAATCAACACGTTCCCTCCGTTGTTCTGAGTCACGTAGCGAATCAGCGTCGGCAGGCCCGCCCCCCGGTTTTGCACGTTGCTCTGGGTCGTGAAGCCTTCTTGGCAGGCCAGTCGCAGCGCTGCGGGATCGCTCGTGTCCGGCAGTTTCGTTCGCACGACATTTGGGATACCCGCGCCGAAGTCCGAAATCGCAATCTGGATGCGGCTCTTGTGCGGGAAGTGCTGGGCAAAGGTGCAGCCGATGTTGACCCCAGAGTGGTCGCGCACGTTGTGCATGATTTCCTCAAGGGAGACTTTCACGCCGGCCAATGACTCTGGAGTAAGGCCAACCTCGCGTCCGACCCAAGGCATCAGTGTGTGCAGCAGCCACTGCTGAGCCTTCTCGCTGTGGATGAGCTGCAGTGGAACGGTGGTGCTGCGTACCCAGTTTCCGCCGAACACACGCTTGCCCAAGTAGCGCTCGAAGAACCCAGCGTCGTCGAGGAACTGCGTCCCCCCATTGGCGGTCGTGTGATTGGTGAAGAGCACCTTGCAGCCGAGTTGCTTGAAATACTCGATGACGTTCGACAGGACGACAACGCCCACTGGTTCAACGAAGGCAAGCCGTTGGAAGTCGAACACAACAGTCGAGCACTTGGCGTCACGCTGTTCATCCACCACCTGGGCTAGGAACGGCAACATCGTGTCCGCGTTGAAGTAGTGGGGCAGCAGCACCTTACGCTTCACGGGAAAGAGGACGTTCCAGACCATCCATCCATTCTGCGGGCAATTGCGGTGCCACCCGGTGATCGGCCTCGTGGAACGTCTTGGAACAGCGATACGCCACCCGAGATGCGGGGCGGGGCGCAAAGTTGCCAACCACCCCTGGGAGCACCCCTGGAGGGTGTTTTGCGTTCCACCAACGAAAAACGGGTCACGCCTTTCGACGTAACCCGTTGATCTACTTCAATAAAAATGGTCGGGACGGCGGGATTCGAACTCGCGACCCCTTGCACCCCATGCAAGTGCGCTACCAGGCTGCGCTACGCCCCGACTGAGCCTAAAAGTATAACCCAGGAATTCGGCTCGTCGGCGAATTCGATCTCGCCGTCAGAAAAGGCTGGCCCGAATGGCCAGCAATTCGACACGAATCTGCTCCAGCGACGTGATGGGCTCCATCGCCAGCACCGGCAGCGTGATCGAGGCTCCGGCGGCCTTCAGCGGCTGGGCATGCGATGCCCCGTGCCGGGTGGCCGCGGTAGGGATCAACTCGTGCGTTACCCCGAGATCGTCGTCGTCGTTTGGCGCGCCATCGTCAATGGCAGCCAGTGCGCGGGCGGCTTCAGCTTCATCGCGGAAGCTCTGGGCCGCCGCGGGTGGCAGGCCTTCGCTGAGCTGGTTGCGTGCCCCGCTGATCGTGAAGCCCTGGTCGTAGAGCAGGTCGCGGATGCGCCGGATCAGCAGCACTTCGTGGTGCTGGTAGTAACGCCGGTTGCCGCGCCGCTTCATCGGCTTGAGCTGGGTGAACTCCTGCTCCCAGTACCGCAGCACGTAGGGCTTCACGCCGCACAGATCACTGACCTCACCAATGGTGAAGTAGCGTTTGGCGGGGATGGCGGGAAGCGCCTTTTCCATTGCAAATCAACAAGTTCGCTAGGGGAGGGAGGACTCTACTCGAAGTCTTCCCCGACCGGGGCATCGCCTTGCACCTGCCCCTTCAGCTTGTGGGATGCATGGAAGGTGACGACGTTGCGTGCCTTGATGGGAATGGACTCGCCGGTACGCGGATTGCGTCCCGGGCGCGGTGCCTTGCGGCGGATGTTGAAGTTGCCGAAGCCGGAGAGCTTCACGTCCTGCCCCTTGACCAGGCTGCCGTGCAGGATGTCGAAGAAGGCTTCGACCATGTCCTTGGACTCGCGCTTGTTCAGGCCCAGCTTGTCGAACAACAGCTCGGCCAGTTCGGCCTTGGTCAGCGTGGGCGTCTCCAGGCTGCCGATGACGACTGCTGCCGCTTCTTTCTTGACGTCGTTTGCGTCCATGTTCTTGGTTCCTCCTCCAGAGGCTCAGCCGCGCAGGCGGGCGCCGAGCTGAGTGGTTGCGGCCGTCACGATGGCTGCCACGGCCGCGTCGATGCGCTCGTCGGTCAGCGTGGCGTCGTCGTCCAGCAGTTCCAGCCGCACGGCCAGGCTGCGCTCATCAGCTTGCAGATCAGTCGTCGCGCCAGCGGCAGGCTTGAAGACGTCGAACAGTTTGACCGAGCGCAGCAGCGCGCCACCGGCCGCCTTGATGGCCGCCATCAGTGCGTCGTGGGGCACCCTGTCCTTCACGACCAGCGCCAGGTCGCGCTGCACGGCCTGCTGGCGAGGCAGCGGCTGGCCTTGCGGCAACGTGCGGGTCAGGGTCGCATCGAGGTCCAGTTCGAAGACGACCGGCGCGCCGCCGGTGATCTCGTAGGCCTGGCGCCAGCGCGGGTGCAGTTCGCCGACGACGCCGATGGCCACTCCGTTCAGCTTCACGCGGGCGCTGCGGCCGGGGTGGAGCGCCGGGTGCTCGGCGGCTTCGAAGGTCAGCGTCTGCGGTGCGAACAGGGCTTCGAGGTCGCCCTTCACGTCGAAGAAGTCGACGGCGCGGTCCTTCTGGCTCCACTGCTGTTGGTCAGCCGGGCCCCAGGCCAGGCCGCCCAGGCGCAGCGGTTGATCGATGCCCGCGACGGTCAGCGGGCCGTTGGCCACGCCCGCATCGCGCTTGAACACGCGGCCCAGCTCGAACACCCGCACGCGCGTCGCGCGGCGGGCCTGGTTGTGGCGCAGCACCTGCACCAGGCTGCCGATCAGGCTGGTGCGCATCACCGACAGCGGCGCGGCGATCGGGTTCAGCAGCTTGATCGGGTCGGTGACGCCGGCCAGCTCGCGCTCCCAGCGTTCCTCGACGAAGCTGAAGTTGATGGTCTCGAAGTAGTCGCGCGCGGCGACCGCGCGGCGCAGCGCGTGCTTGGCCTGGCGCGACTCCGAACCAGTTCGGCCGACGATCGGTGCCAGCGGTGCGGTGGACGGCAGTGTGGGGTAGCCCATCACGCGGATGACCTCTTCGATGAGGTCTTCCTCTATGAGGATGTCGAAGCGCCAGCTCGGCGGCGTCACCGTGATGACGCCGTCAGCGGCGGTGAAAGGCAGGCCCAGGCGCGTGAAGACGCGCTCGCAGTCGGCCTGCGTGATGGGCATGCCGATGACCTTGGCGGCGCGGGCCACGCGCAGCGCCACCGGCTTGCGCACGGGCACGTTGGGCGACTGGTCGTCCATCGGGCCGACCTTCGTCTCCTGCGTGCCGCAGATGTCGATGATGAGCTGCGTGATGCGCTCGATGTGCTCGACCGTTTGGGACGGGTCCACGCCGCGCTCGAAGCGGTGGCCGGCGTCGGTGGAGAAGTTGTAGCGGCGGCCGCGGCCCATGACGGCCTCGGGCCACCAGAAGGCGGCCTCGACGTAGACGTTTTTCGTGTCGTCGGACACGGCGGTGTGGTCGCCGCCCATGATGCCGGCGAGCGACTCGACCTCGCGCGCATCGGCGATGACGCCGACCTTCTCGTCGACGGTGATGGTGTTGCCGTTCAGCAGCTTGAGCTGCTCACCGGCCTTGCCCCAGCGCACGACGAGCTCGCCGCTGATCTTGTCGAGGTCGAAGATGTGCGACGGGCGGCCGTACTCGAACATCACATAGTTCGAGATGTCGACCAGGGCCGTCACCGAACGCTGGCCGCAGCGCTCCAGGCGCTGGACCATCCAGGCGGGCGTCTGGGCCTTGGTGTCGATGCCCTTGACGATACGACCCGAGAAACGGCCGCAGAGATCGGTGGCTGCTACGCGCACGGGCAGCTTGTCGTCGGTCGTCGGCTTGACGGCCGGGAACTCGGCCTTCAGCAGCGGCGCACCGGTCAGCGCGGCGACTTCGCGGGCGACACCGAAGACGCTCAGGCCGTGGCCCAGGTTGGGCGTCAACTTCAGCGTGAACAGCGTGTCGTCGAGGTTCAGGTGCTTGCGGATGTCTTCGCCGATGACGGCGTCAGCGGCCAGCTCTAGCAGGCCGCCATGGTCTTCGCTGAGCTTCAATTCGCGCGCCGAGCACAGCATGCCGAAGCTCTCGACGCCGCGCAGCTTGCCGACGCCGATCTTGAAGGGCTTGGCAGCGTCATCAGTGGGCAGCTCGGCGCCGACGGTGGCCAGCGGCACCTTGATGCCGACGCGGGCATTGGGCGCGCCGCAGACGATCTGCAGGGGTTCCCCATTGTTGAAGGATGCACCGGCGTTGACCTTGCAGACCCGCAGCTTGTCGGCATTGGGATGCTGCTCGGCTTCGAGGATTTCGGCGACGACGATGCCGTGGAAGGGCGGCGCGACGGGGCGCAGCTCTTCGACTTCCATGCCGGACATGGTCAGCAGCTCGGCGAGCTGCTGGGTGTTGAGCGGCGGATTGCAGAACTCGCGCAGCCAGGACTCGGGGAATTGCATAGCTCTTCTGAATTACTTGAACTGCGAGAGGAAGCGGAGGTCGCCGTCGAAGAAGGCGCGCAGGTCGTTGACGCCGTAGCGCAGCATGGCCAGCCGGTCGATGCCGGAGCCGAAGGCGAAGCCGATGTAGCGCTCGGGGTCCAGGCCCATGTTGCGGATCACCTGCGGGTGCACCTGGCCGGAGCCCGACACCTCCAGCCAGCGGCCCTTCAGCGGGCCGCTCTCGAACATGATGTCGATCTCGGCGCTGGGCTCGGTGAAGGGGAAGTAGCTGGGGCGGAAACGCAGCTGCAGCTGGTCGGTCTCGAAGAAGGCGGTGATGAAGTTCAGGTAGACCGCCTTCAGGTCCTTGAACGAGATGTTCTCGCCCACCCACAGGCCTTCGACCTGGTGGAACATCGGCGAGTGCGTCGCGTCGCTGTCGACACGGTAGGTGCGGCCCGGCGCGATGACGCGGATTTCGGGCATCGTCTCCTGGCCGGCATAACGCTTGGCGTGGGCCTGCGCGTAGCGGATCTGCATCGGGCTGGTGTGCGGGCGCAGATTGAGCCACGACCCGTTCTCGTCCTTCATGTCGACGTAGAACGTGTCCTGCATGGAGCGGGCGGGGTGGTTCTCGGGGTTGTTCAGTGCCGAGAAGCTGTACCAGTCCGTCTCGATCTCGGGGCCGTCGGCGACGTCGAAGCCCATCGAGCCGAAGATGGCCTCGATGCGCTCCATGGCGCGCGTGATCGGGTGCAGGCCGGCGGTGCCGCGCTGGCGGCCCGGCAGGGTCACGTCCAGCGCCTCGGCCTTGAGCTGCTTCTCGAGCTCGGCGGCGGCGAGCGCGTCGCGGCGGGCCGTGAGGGCGGCTTCGATGCCGACCTTGAGCTGGTTGATCTCGGCGCCGCGGGTCTTCTTTTCCTCGATGCTGAGGGCGCCCAGGCCCTTCATCAGTTCGGTCACGCGACCGGACTTGCCGAGGAAGCGGGCCTTGGCGTTTTCGAGTTCGGCCGGCGTGGGCGCGGCGGCAAAGTCGCTGCGTGCCGCTTCAAGAAGAGCGTCGAGATCAGACATTCGGAATTTGGAATGAAAAAGGGCCGACCCAGTGGGGCCGGCCCTCAAAAGTTTGCGTATCCCGACGGGTCGGGATGATTCGCAATCAGGCGAGCGCGGCCTTCACCTTGGCGAAGATGCTGGCAAAGCCAGCCGGGTCGTTGACGGCCAGGTCGGCGAGGACCTTGCGGTCGATCTCGATCTGGGCCTTCTTCAGACCGGCCACGAACTTGCTGTAGGACAGTCCCAGACCACGCGATGCAGCGTTGATACGGGCAATCCAGAGCTGGCGGAAGACGCGCTTCTTGGTGCGGCGGTCACGGTAGGCGTATTGGCCCGCCTTCATCACCGCCTGCTTGGCGATGCGGAAGACGTTCTTACGACGACCGCGGAAGCCCTTGGCCAGAGCCAGGACCTTCTTGTGACGGGCACGAGCGGTTACACCACGTTTGACGCGAGGCATGTGTTTCTCCTTGAGTCTTTAGTGGATTACAGACCAGCAAAGGGCAGCATCTGAGCGATGTGACCCATGTTGGTTTCGTGCACGTTCACAGCGCCGCGCAGGTGACGCTTGTTCTTCGTGGTCTTCTTGGTCAGGATGTGGCGCTTGAACGCCTGACCGCGCTTGACGGTGCCACCCGGACGAACGCGAAAACGCTTTTTCGCGCTGCTCTTGGTCTTCATCTTGGGCATGTGAATGCTCCTTTTAAGTGTGTCCCTGGGGCGGTGACGAAAGAGCCCGTCACGCTTGTTGGCCTCAGGAGACTTGTGAACCGGCGGGCGACCAAACCCACCGGTTGAACTTCGACGGACTGTTACCGCTTCTTGGGGGCCAGAACCATGATCATCTGGCGCCCCTCGAGCTTGGGCATGTTCTCAACCACCGCCACGTCGGCCAGTTCGTCGCGGATCCGCTCCAGCAGGCGCATGCCGATGTCCTGGTGGGTAATCTCGCGGCCCCGGTAGCGCAGCGTGACCTTGCCCTTGTCACCGTCTTCGGCAATGAAGCGGCGCAGATTGCGCATCTTGATCTGGTAGTCGCCTTCGTCCGTGCCCGGACGGAACTTGACTTCCTTGATTTCGATGACCTTCTGCTTGGACTTGGCTTCGGCGGCGCGTTTCTGCTCGAGATACTTGAACTTCCCGTAATCCATCAGCCGGCAGACCGGCGGATTGGCGGTGGGGGAAATCTCGACCAGGTCCACATCCATGTCGCCTGCCATGCGCAGGGCTTCCTGGATGCTGACAACTCCGATGGGTTCGTTCTCGGGGCCGTTCAGACGGACTTCGGGAGCCATGATTTCGCGGTTCAACCGGTGCTTGCGCTCCGGAATCGCACGACGGTCGGCAAACGTAGCGATGGTGTAGACCTTTCAGCAGGCCCCAAGGCGAGGGGCCCAAACAAAACAAATCGCGCCCAAGAGGCGGTTCAGACCTTGTTGGTGATGTCTGCGGAGATCCGGTTGAGGAAGTCCTGCAGGGGCATCACGCCGAGATCCTGGTTGCCACGGGCGCGTACCGCAACGCTGCCATTCGCCTTTTCCTTGTCACCTACGACGAGGATGTACGGCAGCTTTTGCATGGAATGCTGGCGGATTTTATAGGTGATCTTCTCGTTGCGCAAATCGGCCGAGGCCCTAAGCCCTTGTTTTTGCAGCGATTTCACAATTTCTGCAACGTAATCTGCCTGTGCATCCGTGATATTGGCCACCACGACCTGCGTCGGCGCCAGCCAGACGGGCAGCGCGCCGGCGTGCTGCTCGATCAGGATGCCGATGAAACGCTCCAGGCTGCCGACGATGGCGCGGTGCAGCATGACGGGGTGCTTGTGCTGGCCGTCCTCGTCGACGAACTCGGCGCCCAAGCGGCCCGGCATGGAGAAATCGACCTGCATCGTGCCGCACTGCCACTGGCGGCCGAGAGCGTCCTTCAGCGTGTACTCGATCTTGGGGCCGTAGAAGGCGCCGTCGCCGGGGGAGATGATGAAGTCCACGCCCGAGGCGCGCAGGCTTTCCATCAGCGCGTGCTCGGCCTTGTCCCAGACCTCGTCCGAACCGATGCGAGCGTCAGGCCGAGTCGCGATCTTGTAGATGATGTCCGAGAAGCCGAAGTCCTTGTAGACCTTCTGCAGCAGGGCCGTGTAGGCGATGCACTCGGGCAGGATCTGGTCTTCCGTGCAGAAGATGTGGCCGTCGTCCTGCGTGAAGCCGCGCACGCGCATGATGCCGTGCAGGCCGCCCGTGGGCTCGTTGCGGTGGCATTGGCCGAACTCGCCGAAGCGCAGCGGCAGGTCGCGGTAGCTCTTCACGCCGTGCTTGAAGATCAGGATGTGTCCCGGGCAGTTCATCGGCTTGAGCGCGTAGTCGCGCTTCTCCGACTCCGTCGTGAACATGTTGTCCTTGTACTTGTCCCAGTGCCCCGAGGCTTCCCACAGCGTGCGGTCCAGCAGTTGCGGGCCCTTGACCTCCTGGTAGCCGTTGTCGCGGTAGACGCGGCGCATGTATTGCTCCACCTCCTGCCACACCGCCCAGCCCTTGGGGTGCCAGAACACGACGCCCGGCGCGTGTTCGTCGATGTGAAAGAGGTCCAGCTCCTTGCCCAGGCGCCGGTGGTCACGCTTCTCGGCCTCCTCCAGCATCGTCAGGTACTTCTGCAGATCGTCCTTGCTGGCCCAGGCCGTGCCGTAGACGCGCTGCAGCATCTCGTTGCGGTGGTCGCCGCGCCAGTAGGCGCCGGCCACCTTCATCAGCTTGAAGTGCTTGAGCTTGCCCGTGCTGGGCACGTGCGGGCCGCGGCACAGGTCCTCGAACTTGCCCTCGGCGTACAGCGACACGTCCTGGTCGGCCGGGATGCTCTCGATGATCTCGGCCTTGTAGGCCTCGCCCATGGCCTTGAAATGGGCCACGGCCTCGTCGCGCGGCAGCACGCGGCGGACGACCTTCTCGTCCTTCTTGGCCAGCTCGGTCATCTTGGCCTCGATGGCGGCCAGGTCGTCGGGCGTGAAGGGCCGCTTGTACGCAAAGTCGTAGTAGAAGCCGTTCTCGATGACCGGGCCGATGGTGACCTGGGCGTCGGGGTAGAGCTCCTTGACGGCATAGGCCAGCAGGTGGGCCGTGGAGTGGCGGATCATGTCCAGGCCGTCGGCGTCCTTGTCCGTGACGATGGCGAGGCTGACGTCCTTGTCGATGACGTGGCTCAGGTCGACGACCTGGCCGTCCACCTTGCCGCCCAGGGCGGCCTTGGCCAGGCCGGCGCCGATGCTGGCGGCGACATCGCCGACCGTCAGCGGCGCCGGGAATTCACGGCGGGAGCCGTCGGGGAGTTGAATCGAGATCATGGAGTGCTCCGTACCCCTGGATTGAACAGGGCAGAAATGAAAAAGCGCGGCCAGGTGCCGCGCTTTATTCGTGCCCCGAGAGTGCAGAAGGGGCGAGAAGACGTGACGTGCCGCGGCCGACTAGTTACCGGTGAGGGTGGTGGTCGTAGTTCGCGGTGTCATAACCAGGGTGCCTTTCTCGCTCTTGTGAGGGGAGGGAGCCAGCATTCTAAAGGGGCAGCGCCTGAAGCGAGTCGCGCCGGGCCAACGCGGCGAATTCATCGGCCAGGCGCTGGCTTTGCGTCACGGCGATGCGCCAGCGGCGGCGGCGCTCGCTGGCGTCCAGGGCCATGAAGTCGTTGCGGTCGGGCAGCTTGGCGCCGGGGAGCGTGGCGATCCACTCGGGTGAGGGGCACAGAAGCACGACATTGTCGAGGAAGGCCGTTGCCCGGTGTCTGGATTTGAGGGCCTTGTCCAGCCAGCCCGGCACGACCTGGCGCTGGAAGTGCGGGTACAGCACCAGCGGCGACCCGGAGGTCTGCAGCGCGCGGTAGTCCAGGTGGAGGTGGTAATCGGTGATGCCACCGTCCCAATAGGCGCCGCGCGGGGCGCCGGGCAGGTCATGCTGGGCCTGCAGCCAGAAGGGGATGGAGCAGCTCGCCAGCAGCGCACCGCGCAGGTTGGCGCGCGACAGGTGCACCTCGCGGGTCGCGAAGTCGTTCAGCTTCAGCGGCAGGCGGTCACGCGGGTCGGAGAACACCACGCGCTCCAGGAACCGGCCCAGCAGCGGCCGTGACACGGCGTTGGCGGCGAAGGCGCCGAGATAGCCCAGCGGCGTGCGCAGCCGGCCTTCGCGAGCCAGCAGGCCCAACCCCTTGCTCTGGCCGCGCGAGGTGAGGACATGCAGGCGCAGCCGCGGGTGGGCCAGCACGGCGGCTTCACGGCCGTCGAAGATCTCGCCCAGGATTTCGCCGAAGCGTCGGCTAACGCCCTCGGGCCGGGGGCGCTTCTCGCCCGGCAGCACGTCGTACTCCTGCGTGACGTAGGCCTCGGCCATGGTGTCGAAGGCGGGGCCGACGTCGCGGTGGGCCAGTGCGGCGGTGGCCATGCGCCAGGCGCCGATGCTGGCGCCGATCAGGTGCACGGTCTGGCGGCTCTGCGGCAGCCAGTCGCCGAAGACGTGGCGGTCCAGGCCGTTGAGGATCAGGCCCTTGGGGCCGCCGGCGGCGGCGGGCACCAGGCCCACGTCCTCGGCGCGCAGGCCGCGCTCGGCCAGCCGCGCGCGGGCGGCCGGGCCGGCAAAGACTTGGAGAGCGGCGGAAGTCATTGCCGCAGAAGATAGCCGAGGCCGGCCGCATCGCATGACGCGGCCGGGACGGGCCTCATGTCCCGTCGCCGGCTCAGAACTTGTGTTCCCAGTTCACCGACCACCAGGCCACCGGCTTGCGCTCGTTGTCGTTGTAGTCGGGCAGGCCGGTGTAGACCACGCGCGAGCCCTGCGTGGGCTGGAACTGGCCGCTGGTGGCCACGCGCAGGCTGTCCTTGGGGCTGAGCTGCAGCATGGCGAACGCATCGAACGAGCGTGCCGGCAGCGAAGTCTGGCTCTGCAGCGCGGTCTGCTGCACGCTGAACTTCGGCGCGATCTGGCCACTGAAGCCCACGCTCAACGGCAGGCTCTTGAAGCGGTAGTCGGCGCCGAAGTTGAACTGCCAGGGCTGCTGGCCTTCCAGGCGGTTGTGGGGGCCGGGGATGTCGGCGACGCTGGAGCGGTACAGGTTCAGCGAGGCGCGCAGGCTCAGCGCCGTCATCGGCTCGAACAGGCCGGGGAACAACTCACCGGCGCGGCCCTTGACCTCCAGCTCCAGGCCTTGCGTCGTTGCCTTGCTCAGGTTGACGGGCGTGGAAACCCAGCGCGCCACGCCGTCCGCCCAATAGGCGTTCTCCTTGGGCACTTCCACCAGCGCATTGCGCACGAGGCCGGTGATGCGGCGGTGGAACACGCCGACCGAAATCATGCCGCCCGCGGGCAGGTAGCTCTCCCAGGCAATGTCCAGGCCCGTGGCCAGCTCGGGCTTGAGGTTGGGGTTGCCGATGCGGTCGGGCGCTGACGGGGTGTTCGGGATTGCTTTGCGGGGGCCACCCGGCACGTCCTCTGCGAGGGCTCTGGCGGGGTAGTCCGTGTTGACCGTCGGGCGTGCGATGAGCTGCTGCACATCGGCGGCCTTGTAGCTGCGCGTCAGGCTGGCGCGCACCATGTCGCGGCCCTTGGGGTCGGGCTTGAAGTTCAGGTGCAGCAGTGGCGTCGTGACCTTGCTGGTGTTGTTGAAGTTGCTGCCCACACCGTCACTGACGGTCTTGATCTGCTCATGGCGCACGCCGAAGTAGGCCGACCACTGCTTGTTGATCTCCCACTCGTCCTGCACATAGGCGGCGGTGCGCGTGATGGTGGCATTGAAGGGCTGCCCCTCGATGCCCGGCAGCAGGTCCACGCCGTTCTCGACCGTGCGGCGCAGCTCGTCGCGCGTGCGCCGCTCAATCTCGCCGCCAGCCGTGACCGTGTGGTCCTCGCCTGCGTACTGGCTGTACTTGCCGGCCATCGAGGTCTGGCGGTTGGTGTTGTCGCCCGTGGTCGTGCGGGTGACGGTCTGCACGCCGGCGGCGTTGCGGCCGAGGAAGTCGTATTGGAAGTCCGCGCCGCCGCTGCCCGTGCCGGCGCGCAGCTCGATGCGGCGGTCTTCGCCGAAGCGGTTGTTGTACTGCAGGTTGACCCGGTTGGCCGCGAAGCTGCCGCGGTTGCGGCTGCTGTCGAGCACGCTGACCGGCAGCACGCTCGCCGGCGTGCTGGCGAGTACCTGGGTGTCGCTATCGCCCTCGTTGCGGAAGCGGTTGCGCAGGAAGAAGCCCTGCACGGTCAGCGTCTCGTCGTCACCGAGCTTCCAGTTCAGGCGCGGCGAGATGTTGATGCCGCGGCCGTAGGAGTGGTCGCTGCCCTCCGAGGTGAGGTGCGTGGCGCCGCTGTCGCGCAGGCGCTCGCTGCGGGTCTCGTTGCGCATGTCCCACTGGAAGAACGAGATCGGCAGCACCAGGCCGAGGCCGCCGATGACGCGGTCGCCATAGGTGAAGCTGCCGCCGACCGTGGGCTTCTCGTTGGCGTAGGACATGCCCAGGCGCAAGTCCTTCTGCACCACACGCGGCGCGTCCTTCAGGATGATGTTCAGCGTGCCGGCAACGGCCTGGGCGCTCTGGTCGGCCGTGGGCGCCTTGCTGACCTCCAGGCGCTCGACCTGGGCCGGGTTGAGGTTGTCCAGGCTGAAGCCGGGGGGCGCCGGCTCGCCATTGACGAGGATCTGCGTGTAGGCGCCGCCCAGGCCGCGCATGCGCAGCTGGCCGCCGGAGACGTTGATGCCCGGCAGGCGCTTGAGCACGTCGCTGAGCTGCGTGTCGCCGTACTTGTCCAGCTCATCGCGGCCGTAGAGCTGCTTGGCCACCGGCTGGCGGCGGCGCAGGTCGGTGTCGGTCTGCTGGCGCGTCACCGAGACACGCTCGAGCTGGCTGTTGTTGGACGGGGGCGTCGTGGCGGCGCGGTCGACTTCCTGCTGGGCCAGGACCAGGGTGGGGCAGAGCAGCAGCAGCGAGGCGAGGGCGGGGCTTTTCAAGAGGGACTCCGGGGATTCAAGGCGGTGCGCACCATAGCGGCGGTGCCCGGCCGTGGTGGCCGTGTTGCGACCAATTGCAATTTCTGGGGCGTCAACCGACGGCCCGCGGGGCGGGCAGCGATCTTGGCGGGGCTTTGTGTCAACGGCCGACCCCGGGGGTCAGCGCTTGAGCTTGGCGAAGGCGGCGGCCATCGCGCCGCCGGCCGGGGGCTGGGCGCCGGCCGATGGGCGCGGGCCACGCTCGTTGCGGGCGGCCGGGCGGAAGCTGTTGTCCGGCTTCGGGCCGCCCTTGCCGCCAGGCGAGGCCTGGGTGTCCAGCTTCATCGTCAGCGAGATGCGCTGGCGGGCCAGGTCCACCTCCAGCACCTTGACCTTGACGATGTCACCCGTCTTGACCACCTCGCGCGCGTCGTTGACGAACTTGTTGGACAGCTGGCTGACGTGGATCAGCCCGTCCTGGTGCACGCCCAGGTCGACGAAGGCGCCGAACTGCGCCACGTTGCTGACCGTGCCTTCCAGCAGCATGCCGGGCTGCAGGTCCTTCACGTCCTCGACGCCGTCGTTGAAGCGGGCGACCTTGAAGTCCGGGCGCGGGTCGCGGCCGGGCTTCTCCAGCTCGGCCAGCACGTCCTTGACGGTGATCAGGCCGAACCTCTCGTCGGCCAGCAGCTCGGGCCTGAGCGTGCGCAACACCTCGCTGCGGCCGATGATCTCGGCAGCCGGACGCTTCAGCAGCGCCAGCGCCTTCTCGACCAGCGGGTAGGTCTCGGGGTGCACGCCGCTGAAGTCCAGCGGGTTGTCGCCGCCGCGGATGCGCAGGAAGCCGGCCGACTGCTCGAAGGTCTTGGGGCCCAGGCCCGCCACGTCCAGCAGCTGCTGGCGGTTGCGGAAGGCGCCGTTGGCATCGCGCCAGCGCACGATGCTGCTGGCCACCGAGGCCGAGAGACCGGACACACGAGCCAGCAGTGCCTGGGAGGCGGTGTTCAGGTCCACGCCCACCTTGTTCACGCAGTCCTCGACGACGGCGTCCAGCGCGCGGGCCATCTCGCTCTGGTTGACGTCGTGCTGGTACTGGCCCACGCCGATGCTCTTGGGGTCGATCTTGACCAGCTCGGCCAGCGGGTCCTGCAGGCGGCGGGCGATGGACACCGCGCCGCGCAGGGACACGTCCAGGTCCGGCAGCTCCTTGGACGCGAACTCCGACGCCGAGTAGACCGAGGCGCCGGCCTCGCTGACGACGACCCGCTCGATCTTCACGTCCGCATCCAGCGCCTGCAGCTTCTTGATGAGCTCGCCGGCGAGCTTGTCGGTCTCGCGGCTGGCCGTGCCGTTGCCGATGGCGATGAGGTTCACGCCATGCGTCGCGCACAGCTTGGCCAGCGTGTGCAGGCTGCCGTCCCAGTCGCGGCGCGGTTCGTGCGGGTAGACGGTGGCCGTGTCCAGCACACGGCCGGTGTCGGAGACGACCGCCACCTTCACGCCGGTACGGATGCCCGGGTCCAGCCCCATGACGACGCGCTTGCCGGCGGGCGCGGCCAGCAGCAGGTCGCGCAGGTTCTCGGCGAACACCTTGATGGCGGTGGCCTCGGCGCTTTCGCGCAGGCGGGCGAACAGGTCGCGCTCCAGGCTCAGGGAGAGCTTGACCTTCCAGGTCCAGGCCACGGTCTTGCGGATCAGCGCGTCGCCGGGCCGGTTGGCGTGGCGCCAGCCGAGATGCGAGGCGATGCGGCCTTCGGCCAGGCCGGGCTGGCCGGCGACGGGTTCTTCATCGAGCACCAGCTTGGCGTCCAGCAGTTCCTGCGTGCGGCCGCGGAACACGGCCAGCGCGCGGTGCGAGGGCACGGTGCGGATGGGCTCGGCGTAGTCGAAGTAGTCGCGGAACTTGGCGTTGTCCGGCAGCTCGCCGTTCTTGCCGTCCATCAGCTTGCTCTGGAACAGGCCCTCGGCCCAGAGCCATTCGCGCAGCTTGCCCACCAGCACGGCGTCTTCGGCCCAGCGCTCGCTGAGCAGGTCGCGCACGCCGTCCAGCACCGCATGCGCATCGGCAAAGCCGGCCTCGGCATTGATGAACTTCGCCGCTTCGGCCAGCGGCTCCAGCGCCGGGTCGGCAAACAGCAGGTCGGCCAGCGGCTCCAGCCCGGCCTCGCGGGCGATCAGGCCCTTGGTGCGGCGCTTCACCTTGTAGGGCAGGTAGAGGTCTTCCAGCTCCTGCTTGGTGGGGGCGGCGCGCACTGCAGCCTCCAGCTCGGGCGTCAGCTTGCCCTGCTCGGCAATGCTCTTGAGCACCGCCTCGCGGCGCTCGGCCAGCTCGCGCAGATAGCTCAGGCGGGCGTCCAGCTCGCGCAGCTGGATGTCGTCCAGGCCGTCGGTGGCCTCCTTGCGGTAGCGGGCGATGAAGGGCACGGTGGCCCCGCCGTCCAGCAGCTCGACGGCGGCCTGCACCTGGGCGGGCCGCACCTTCAACTCGGCGGCGATCTGGGAAACGATCAACTTGTCCAAAACAGGCCCTCGGGACGGCTTCTTCAGCGCGGGAAAAAACGCGCGATTCTGCCAGCCGGCCTCAGCGGCCGCCGCCGCCCTGGCGCCAGCGATCCTGGATGGCCCTGGCCACGCCGTTGGCGTTGATGGCCTTCATGCCTTCGTCGAACGCGGCCAGCGCGGCGCGCGCGTCGGGGCGCTGGCGGGAAAAGGCCGTGTAAATGCCGAAATAGCTCAGCGCGCCGACCACCTTGAACTGGCGCGCCAGCTCCGGGCGGCGCTGCATCAGCAGCCGGGTGTTGGCCTCCGGCGCGAGCGTGTAGCGGGCCCGGCCGCGCAGCAGCAGCTGGAAGTTGTTCTCGTCGTGGCTGGTGACGACGCGCGGGATGCGCGGGTTGGCGTCGAACTCGCTGCCGTACTCGTAGCCGCGCGTGACGGCCACCGGCTGGCCTTCGAGGTCGCGCACCTGCAGCGGCGGGCCGGCATGCGGGTCGTCGGCGCGGGCGTAGATCAGGAAGCGTTCGCTGAACATCGGCCTGGCCGGCCAGAGGTAGTCGTTCTCGATCAGCGCGGTGCGCGTCGTGTTGAAGCAGGCCACCAGCACGCCGCTGCGGGTGTTGGCCATGCAGCGTGCGTAGGGCAGCGGCTCGAACTGCACCGCGATGCCCATGGCCGCGAAGGCCGCGGAGACCAGGTCCACCGTCATGCCCTGGGCGCGGCCGTCCTGCTCTCCGGAGTAAGGCAGCCAGTCGTTCTCCGCGCCGATGACGACCCGCGCCAGAAGCGGGGCGGGCTGGGCGGGCGCGACCGCCGCCAGCGGGGCGAGGGCGTGGGACAGCAGCAGGTCGCGCCGGCGCATGACGGTCGGGGGAAGTGGGCAGTGGCGGGGCGCCAGTCTAGGGGCAGCCGCGGCGGGCGCCCGGCCTCATGCGTCGCGCAGCCATTGCACCAGGCCCCGGGCCGCGGCCCGGCCGCTGGCGAAGCTGGCCGTCAGCAGGTAGCCGCCGGTGGGCGCCTCCCAGTCCAGCATCTCGCCGGCGACGAAGACGCCCGGCAGGCGTTGCAGCATCAGGGCGTCGGTCAAGGCCTCGAAGCGCACGCCGCCCGCCGTGCTGATCGCCTCGGCCACCGGGCGGGCGGCGTGCAGCGTCAGCGGCAAGGCCTTCAATGCGGCGGCCAGCGTGGGGGCGTCGAGCATCTGCTCGCGCGTCAGCAGTTCGTGCAGCAGGCCCATCTTCAGCGGGCTCAGGTTCAGCCGGCTCTTCAGGTGCGACGACAGCGAGCGGCTGCCGCGCGGGTGCTTCACCTCGGCGAGCACGCGCTCGGGCGCGAGCTGCGGCAGCAGGTCCAGCGTCAGCGTGGCGTGGCCATCGCGGGCGATCTGCTCACGCAGCGGGGCGCTGGCGGCATAGACGAGCGAGCCCTCGATGCCGGTGGCCGTGATGACGAACTCGCCGGGGCGGCCGGCGAAGCCGTCGGTGGCCAGCGCCACGGGCTTGACCGGCTGGCCGGCGAACTCGGTGGCGAAGCGCTCGCTCCAGCCCGGGCCGCCCGGATGCGCGGCGGTGGGGCCGACGTCGAAGCCGCAGTTGGCGGGCTGCAGCGGCGCCACGTCCACGCCGCGCGCGGCCAGCCAGGGCGCCCAGGCGCCGTCCGAACCGAGCTGCGGCCATGAGGCGCCGCCCAGCGCCAGCAGCGTGGCGTGCGGTGCGACGAGCCGCTCGCCGTCGGGCGTGTCGAAACGCAGCGCGCCATCGTCCGTCCAGCCCGTCCAGCGGTGGCGCATCGCGAACTTCACGCCGGCCGCGCGCAGCCGGTGCAGCCAGGCGCGCAGCAGCGGGGCGGCCTTCAAGTCCTTGGGGAAGACGCGGCCCGAGGTGCCGACGAAGGTCTCCACGCCCAGGCCCGCGGCCCAGGTGCGCAGGGCGTCGGCGTCGAAGCCGCGCAGCAGCGGTTCGATCCGGGCGGCACGCGCGCCGAAGCGGCCGACGAAGGGCTCGAAGGGTTCGGAATGGGTCAGGTTCAGGCCGCCCTTGCCGGCGAGCAGGAACTTGCGGCCGACGCTGGGCTTGGCGTCGTAGACGGTGACGGCGTGGCCCGCAGCGGCCAGCACCTCGGCCGCCATCAGGCCGGCGGGGCCGCCGCCGATGACGGCGATGGAAATGGGGGAGCTCATGCCCCCGATTGTCCCCGCCGCCTTGTCAGTCGGCCCGCAGCTTGGCGCGCAGGCCGGCGCCGATCTCGGGGCGGTCCGCGAACGGATCGCTCGGGTTGCGCAGCAGCATCACGTCTTCCAGCCGCGTCTGCACGCCGGCCAGGGCCTGCGGGTGGCTGAAGATGTAGAAGCGGTTGTGGTCGATGGCGTCGAACACCAGGGCCGCGACGTCGGCGGCGGTCAGCTTGCCCGAGGACACGGCCTTGTCGGTCTGGGCCTGGGAGATGAGCTGGCTCTTGGTGGGCCTGGCCGCGGCGAATTCGCCGGGGCGGTTGCGGTGGCTCTGGCTGATGCCGGTGGGCACGAAGAAGGGGCAGAGCACCGAGGCGTGGACCTGGTCGGTGACCAGGGACAGGTCCTGGTAGAGGGTCTCGGACAGCGACACCACGGCATGCTTGGAGACGTTGTAGACACCCATGTTGGGCGGGTTCAGCATGCCGGCCATGGAGGCGGTGTTGACGATGTGGCCGCGGTAGGCCGGGTCGGCCTTGGCGGCGGCCAGCATCATGGGCGTGAACAGGCGCACGCCGTGCACCACGCCCATCAGGTTGACGCCCAGCACCCATTCCCAGTCGCTGAGGGCGTTCTCCCAGATCAGGCCGCCGGAGCCGACGCCGGCGTTGTTGAAGACGAAGTGGGGTGCGCCGAAGCGCTCCTGCACCGCGTTCGCCAGGGCTTCCATCGGGTCGGCCTTGGCCACGTCGACGACGCGGGCCAGCACCTCCACGCCGCTGAATTCCGCGACGGCCTTCTCCAGCGCATCGGCCTGCACATCGACGAGGACGAGGTTCATGCCGCGCCGGGCGGCGACGCGGGCGGTCTCCAGGCCGAAGCCCGAGCCGGCGCCGGTGATGACGGCGGTCTGGTTGCTCATGCGTGGGGTTCCTTGCGCATTTCGATGTGGGGGATGCCGTCCTCGATGTAGGGCTCGGAGACGGTGGCGTAGCCATGGCCCTGGTAGAAGCGCTCCAGCCGCGCCTGCGCATGCAGCGTGACCGGCAGGCCCGGCCACAGCCGCTGGCACTGCTCGCCGGCCTCGCGCATCAGCGTGTGGCCCAGGCCGCCGCCGCGCGCGAACGGCGCGGTGATGACGCGGCCGATGACGACCTCGGGTGCCTTCACGCCCGGCGGCAGCAGGCGCGCGTAGGCGGCCAGGCGGCCGGCATCATCCACGCCCAGCAGGTGCCAGCCATGCGGGTCGATGCCGTCCATGTCGTGGAACACGCAGTTCTGCTCGACGACGAAGACCTCGGAGCGCAGTGCCAGCGCGTCGTAGAGCTGCTGCGGCTGCAGCTCGCCGAACGGGACGCAGGTCCAGCGCATCAAACCAGCTTGACGAGCTGCTTGCCGAAGTTCTTGCCCTTGAGCAGGCCCATGAAGGCCTGCGGCGCGCTGTCCAGCCCCTGGGCGACGGATTCGCGGTACTTGAGCTTGCCCGTGGCGACCAGGCCGCCCAGCTCCTTCAGTGCCTCGGGCCACACGTCCATGTGCTCCGACACGATGAAGCCCTCGACCTTCATGCGGTTGACGAGGATGAGCTGGGGCGCGGCCATCGGGATGGGCTGGCCGTCGTAGCCGGAGATCATGCCGCACATGGCGATGCGGCTGAAGGCGTTGGCGCGCAGCAGCACGGCGTCCAGGATCATGCCGCCGACGTTCTCGAAGTAGCCGTCGATGCCGTTCGGGCACTCGGCCTTCAGCGCCGCCGAGAGCGACTTCACGTCGGCATGCTGCTTGTAGTCGATGCAGGCGTCGAAGCCCAGTTCCTCCACCACGTAGCGGCACTTGTCGGCGCCGCCGGCCAGGCCCACCGCGCGGGCGCCGCGCGCCTTGGCAAGCTGGCCCACGGCCGAGCCCACGGCGCCGCTGGCCGCGCTCACCACGACGGTCTCGCCGGCCTTGGGGTTGATGATCTTCACGAGGCCGTACCAGGCCGTCACGCCCGGCATGCCGACGGCGCCGAGGTAGGCGGACAGCGGGATGTGCGCGGTGTCCACCTTGCTCAGCACGCCGCGCTGCGTGGCATCGACGGTGAAGTACTCCTGCCAGCCGCCCATGCCGACGACCTTGTCGCCGATGTTGAAGCTGGCGTTCTTGGACTCGACGACCTCGCCCACGGTGCCGCCGATCATGACTTCGTCGATCGCCTGCGAGGCCGCATAGCTCTTGCTTTCGTTCATGCGGCCGCGCATGTACGGGTCCAGGCTGAGGAAGTGGTTGCGCACCCGCACCTGGCCTTCGGCCAGCGGTGCCAGCGGTGTCTCGACGAGACGGAAGTTGTCCGGGGACACCTCGCCCTTGGGGCGGGAGGCGAGCAGGATTTGGCGGTTGAGGGTGCTCATGGCAGGGGCTGCGAGTTGGCTGTCGGGCATTGAATCATCCGCCACCCGGCCCGCGCGTCCCAGGCGTGACAGGGCCGCTACCATCGCCGGCCGTCGGGCAGACCGGGTCTGCCCCACAGGGAGGATGCATGAAAACAGGATGGAGGCCCTGGCTGCTGGGCCTGATACTGGGCTGGGGCGTGGCCGTGCAGGCCGCGGGGCCGCTGGATGCCCCCGCCCGGGCCATGGCCGTGAAGATGATCGCGAACTGGGCCGAGCGGGACTTCCAGGTGCCTGCCGATCTGACCCTGGATGCGGCCTGGCGCGCGAAGCTTGAGGCGCTGGCGTCGCAGCATCGGGAGCGTCTTGCGGCACTGGCTGCGGCCTGGATAGACGAGGAGCTGCCGCGGGTCGACCTGGTGGCGAATCCCTTGCAGCTGGGCCGCCATGTGCTGGCCCGCTACGTCAACGAGTCGGTGATCTGGCAACTCGATTCGACCGGGGAGGCCTATGACCGGTTGATGCTGCGCGACGTGGCCGATGCCGGCAGCTGCGCGGCCCGCGCCGAGCGGCAGCCCTTCGGCGCCTTCGCCGCGGCCTTGCGGAAGATGGCGCCGGCCGAGCGCGAGCTGGCGCTGGCGGCCCAGCAGCAGATGCTGGCACGCTGGGGGCAGCCGCGTGCCATTCCCGAGCGCCCGTCGCCGTCGCTGATCGTGCAGGGGCAGGACGCGATGGCCAGGCTGCGCATGGGCGGCGCTGAGGCAACCGAGCCCGCCGTTCCGCCCGTGCTGGCCTATCACCTGCTGGCGGCACCGCAGCGGGCGATGGATGCCCATGCACGTTGCGCGCTGGTGCGCTGGACCCTTTCTCGCGAGGCCCTGGGCCCGGCCGATGCGGCAAGCCGGATGACGCTGGCCCGCTATGCGCTGCTGGCGGATGCGGCGGTGGTGCTCAGGCAGCGCGGGGTGCCGGAGACGGACGAGGACGGCTATCCCCGGATCGCGTCCGCATTCGGCGTCGAGGGCGAGGTGACCGCCGTCGGCCGGGCGCGGCCCACGGGGTCGGGGCTGGATGAGGTGCGCGTCGAGAATCGCCAGGTCAGCCTGCCCGGCGTGCGCGGGGTGCGGGCGGTGGGTTTCGAGACCGTGTTTGACGAGGTCACGCTGCAGCGCGCAGGCAAGACGCCGACCCGGCCGGGTCAGGGCGAATGGGCCGAACTTCCCTTCAGCTGGACACTCAAATGAGAACTTGGATGTGGCGGGCCCTGGGGGCCTTGTTGCTGGCGGGGGCCGTCGCACCGGCCCAGGCCCAGGTCTTGACCGAGGACGCGGCCAAGGACGCACTCGCCGCGCGCGCCGAGCGGGCGCTGTGGTGGGGCGATTTCGACGGGCTGGAGCAGCTCTACGACCAGGCCAGGCGGCGACCCGAGGACGAGCGCAACCCCTGGAACGGCCGCCATGCCGTGCAGTCGGTGCGCTCGGGCCTGGCGGCCGTCTTCAGGTATCGCGGCCTGAACGGCGCCTACTTCCGCGAGCTGGAGAAGCTGACCGAGCAGTGGTCGCGCGCGCGGCCCGACAGCGTGCTGGCCCAGTTGGTCTATGCCCGGACCCTGTACGCCCATGCCTGGCATGTCCGGGGCAACGGCTACTGGCAGAGCGTGCCCGCGCCGGCCAAGACGGAGTTCGTGCGGCTGATCGGGAAGGCCGAGAAACACCTCACCGAGCGCGCCGAGCTGCTCAAGGCCGACACTTCCACGCATGTCTACCTGCTGCTGGTCGGGCGCTCCGCGGGCTGGAGCTTTGCGCAGATGGAGGCCGTGGCCGAGGACTCGTTGCGGCGCTCGCCGATCGACGAGGATGTGTTGTACGAGGACCTGCTCACGCAGCTGATGCCCAAGTGGGGCGGCAGCTGGCCCGAGGTGCAGCGTTACGTGGAGAGGGTCGATGCGCGCACGGGCGCGCGCCGACGCCACGAGACCTATGCCCTGCTGTGGTCCAAGGTGGCCGACGAATTCAACGGCAGCATCTTCAAGGACCTGCGCGCCGACTGGCCGCGCGTCAAACAGGGCCTGGAGAGCCTGGCCGGCAAGTTCGGGTATCCGCTCTATGCGAACCGGCTGGCCTACCTGGCCTGTGAGGCGCGCGCGCTGCCCGCGGCGCGGGCGGCGCTGGCCGAGCTGGGGGACCGGGCAGATGCCGCGCACTGGTCCGGCGGCGGTGTCGCCGGCAGGCAGAACTACGAGGCCTGTCTGCGCTGGGTCAGCGAGGCGCGCTGAGCGCCCCGGTGGCGCTCAGGCCGCCGTCTTGATCGGGAAGTTGGTGCAGCCCAGCTTCTCGGAGATGTCGCGGCTGGCGTTCTGCAGCATCTTGACGACCTCGGGCGCCTTGGCCTCGTCGAAGCGGAAGGTCGGGAACGACACGCTCATGCCGGCAATGGGCTGGCCCAGCCGGTCGAAGATGGGCACGCCCAGGCAGCGGATGTGGTCGTCGAATTCCTCGCGGTCTTCGCCGAAGCCCTGCTTCTTGACCTGAGCCAGCTCGGCCAGGAAGGCCGGGCGTTCGGTGATGGTCTTGTCGCGAAAGCGCTTGAACTCGGCGCCGTCCAGGATGGCGTCCCGGCGCTCGGGGTGCTCCCAGGCCATCAGCACCTTGCCGATGGCCGTGCAGTGGATCGGCGCACGCCGGCCGACGCGCGAGTACATGCCCAGCATGTGGCGGGAATCGACCTTGTGGATGTAGATGATCTCGCTGTCGATGAGGCTGCCCAGGTGGACGGTCTCGCCGGTGGCGTCGGCGAGCATCTGCATGCGGTGCTTGGCGAGTTCGACCAGGTCCGGCGAGGGCAGCGCCTTGGCGCCGATCTCGAACATGCGCATGGCCAGGGCATAGCGCTCGCTGTCGGCCTCCTGGCGCACATAGCCCAGGGTCTTCATCGTCTGCAGGAAGCGGTAGACCGTCGCCTTGGGCATGGCCAGGCGCACGGACAGGTCCGTGATGCCGATGTCGCTGCGCTCCCCCAGCGCATTCAGGATCGCGAATACCTTGAGTACCGCGGCGACCGATTCGGGCTGCTTCGAATCACCAATGTCTTCATCCATCGTTCTGATTCTTTCGGACGCTTGTTCCAGGATGCGGGAGCCTGATTCTCACTCAGGCCCGGCGCGGCCCCGCGCCGGCGCGGATTTGCTCAACAAGACGATTGGGCTCGGCGGAGCGTAGCGCGGTGGTGTCGTAGAAGGCCTCGGGCGCCCAGCCCACGTCGGCGGACAGGGTTTCATCCGGGTGGGCGGCGCGCCAGGCGGCCAGCAGGTCCACCGGCTGGCCGTTCAGGCGGCTGCCGCGGTCCAGGAAGGCGCTGCCCTTGAGGCGGCGGATCAACTGGTCGGCGCGGATGCCGGCGGGCAGCTCCCAGGCGTTGGACTCGGCGACGAGGCGGGACTGCATGCCGACGCCCAGCGAGTAGCCGAAATCCTCGGCCTGGGTCGCGCTGAACAGGTTGCTGACGACGTGCACACGGCCGAAGCGCACCCGCGGCGTGCGTTCCTTGCAGGCGTGGAAGTGGTTGTGGTGCAGGGTCACGCGCAGCTTGCCGTCGTCGCCGGTCTTGCTGTCGCTGCTGCCGATCAGCATGGTCTTGTCGTGGGCCTGGAAGCGGCACCAGGACACGGTGACGAGGTCGCTCTGGTTGGTGATGTCCAGCAGCCCGTCGTGGTGCTGCACGCGCTGGCCCAGGCGGATGGGCTCGAGCCGGTCGGGGCGGTCGCCGTCGTCGAAGTGGCAGTGGTCCACCCAGACGCGCTCGGCCGTGCGCAGCGATAGGTTGTCGTACTCCGAGTTCCACTCGCCGTGGCCGTTGTCGCGTGGCTGCCAGTCGGGGAAATGGTCGTAGGCGTCGGAGAAGCGCAGGTCGCGGATGACGATGTTCTGCACCTTGTCCAGCAGCACCATGCCGTGCTGGAAGCCGGCGCCCGGTGCGGCGCCCAGCAGCGTGGTGTTGGAGGGCAGGCGCACGGTGCAGGCTTGCGCCTGGCGCCTGGCGGAGCGCTTGCGCGCGTCTTCCAGGGGGCCTTGGGGATCGTCACGGCCCCAGGTGGCGGGGTCGTAGGCGCCGTCGAAGGCGTCGGCGTTGAAGGCCGGGTCGCGGAAGGCCTCGGCGCCGCCGGGGCAGAGGTCGATGAAGGCGTGGACGCGGACGATCTTGGGCGTGTCGCCCAGGCTCAGGGCCTTGTCCAGGCCGGCGCGGTCGTGCACGTCGAAGACATGCTCCGGCCTGGCGCCGGCGCCCCCGCTGGTCTTGCCGACGCCGGCCCAGCCCAGCGGCAACCCGGTCGGTTCGGGTGGGGTGCTGGCGCAACCGCCGAGCGCGGAGAGGCCGGCGAGGGCGAGGACGTGGCGACGATGGAGGGTCATGGGCGGTTGTTGTTGAATTCGCTCAGGCGGTTGTGGGCGGCGTCGAAGGGGCGGCGCGAGGTGCTGGCCGCCCAGGGGCCGACGTGGGCGCCGATCTCGCTGTCGCGCACGACGGCCACGCCGTTGGGGCTGGCGCCGGCCTGCCAGGTGCCCGCCTTGACGCCCGCATCCCAGGCGCGGCCGAGGGCCGTGGCGCCGGGTGCGATGCCGGGCTCGCCGACGAGGCGGCTGTGCGTGACGAGGAAGCCCTGGGCGACGTCCGGCGCCGTGCTGGGCGCGAGGATGATGCCGCCGTGGCCGGGCTTGCGGCGGTTGGCGCGGGTCAGGATGGTGGAGTGTTCGATGACGAGCACGGCGTTGCCGAAGATGAAGTCCACGTCGCCGGCGACGAGGCTGTGGCGGATCAGCTGGCGCGCCGGCTTGTCGGGGGCGGCGCGCTTGGCATAGAGCGTGTCCTGGTGGCTCAGCAGGCGCGCGTTGTCGAGCTGGATGCGGTCGCCCATCAGCGTCAGCGCCACGGCCTGTGCGCCGCCGCTTTCGCCGACGCCGGGCGGATAGGCCTCGCCGCGGCGCACGCCGTCCATGGCGTCGTTGGCGATGGTCAGCGAGATCAGCTGCACGTCGTTGCTCTGCACCAGCATCGTGGTGCTGCCGCTGGTGCCCACGCTGGTCTTGCCGAGCTCGGGCCAGCAGGGATGGGCCGGCTCGTTCTCGCCCTTGGGCTTGCCGGAGAAGCGGTTGTCCACCAGCACGACGGCGCTCGCGTCCAGCGCCGAGCCGATCAGGGCGATGGGTGCCTTGTCCTTGATGCAGACGGGGCCGCGGTAGGTGCCGGGCTGGATCTGGATGACCCAGCGCCTGGCGCCGTCCTTGCCTTCGGCGGGCACCCGGTCGATGGCGGCCTGTACGGACTCGCCGGGCTTGACGACGAAGTCCGGTGCCGCCGTGGCCAGGTCGGCCAGCGGAGCGGGCTGCCAGTCGCCGAGGTAGGCGGCCGTCGTGTGGGCGGCGGCCTGCTGAGGCGTCAGCTGCGGCCGGGTTTGCGCCTGGCTCACGCTGGCAACCAGGAGGAGGGAGGCCAGCGCGAGCTTCACAGGTCGGCCAGGTAGAGGGCCGGCTCGACGCCGTTGGCGCGCTCTTTGTCGCAGCTGAACAGCACCTGCTTCTCGTCGGGCGTGAAGCTGGGGTGGGGGTGCGTGACCTGGCGGCTGTCCTTGTAGACGTCCCAGCCGCTATCGTGGCGGGCGATGGCGCGCGTGGTGCCGGTCTTCAGGTCGAACAGGTGCAGATAGGGGTCGCCCACCAGCATCTCGTTGTCGCCACTGCTGGCCTTGCCGCAGCCGTCGCCGACGATCAGCGTGCCATCGAAGTTGCTCATCAGGTGCGAGCATTGCGGCATGGCGGTCAGCACCTTGTTTTCCAGCGTGACCGGGTCCAGGCTGCTGATCCAGCGCTCGGGCGACTTGTCGTTGTATGACACATAGATCATGGCGCTGCCGTCCGGCACCCAGAACTCGTGCGTGCAGCTCTCGCCGTTCAGGTGTTCCTTGCCACAGCGGCGGTTCGTGCCGTCCTCGTTGATGAACCACATGCGCGCATCGATGAGATCGTGCGGGCCTTCGTGGCAATAGGCGACGGTGTTGTCGTCGAAGGGCCGGTACTGCGGGTGGCCCAGCCAGCCACGCTGCTCGAGGATGACCGAGCGCTCGCCGGTGGCGAGGTCCACGCTGAACAGCCGGCACAGCGGCTTCTTGTGGAACATCTCGTTGAACTTCTGCCAGGTGTTCAGCGGGAACCAGTCGGCGGCGGCGATCTCGATGCCGACCATCTTGGTGCAGGCGGTGTTGGACACCCAGGTGCCATAGCCCACCCAGCCGTCCGGCACGACGTAGACGACTTCCTCCTTCAGCGTGGCCAGCTCCAGGCGGATCAGGTTGCGGTCGCCGCGCACGAAGTAGACGAACCGGTCATCGGGGCTCATGAAGGCGCCGAAGGTGTTCTCGCGCGCGCCGTCGGTCAGCTGGATGGCCGTCTGCGAGGGCAGGTCCAGCAGGTGCAGGTTCCAGTTGGGGCTGGGTTGCGGGCCGAACTCGCCGCCGAACATCAGCTGGGTGCCGTCGTTCGTGAAGCACTTCTGATAGAAGTAGTTGCGGTGGCAGGTGACGTCGGGCGGCGTCAGGCGGGTGACGCGGGCGCCGGTGTCGGGGTCCTCGCGGGTGAGGAACTGGAACTTGCGTTCGGTGGATTTCATGGTGGTTTAAGCGTGCTGGAGGTTGGCGCGCCGGAGCGTTGCTAATGCGGCGACTGGATGGCGCCAGGCTGCGGCTGCGCGCAATTGCTTCGTTGCTCGGGCCAGAGGCCCGATCCCTCGCCAGGCACAAACAGTCCACCGGACTGTTTGTGTCCGGGCTCGGTCCCCCGGGCCGCTGCGCGACCCTCCTCCTTTACCTGCGCAATTGCGCGCAGCCACATCCTGGCGTCTCCACCAATGGGCTGACGCATTGACGCACGGTGTCGCAGCGCGGGAGGGTGGGGCATGCCTGATGCGCAGGTAAAGGAATGAATTTGCCGCCCGTCCAGGGGTAGCAAAGAAGGGACACGAAGCATCAGGCGTGCCCCATCCTCCTGCGCCCATCCGAACATCACGCGGCGTAGCTCTTGAGCTCACTGAATCCTCGACAGCAACGCGTTCCCCTCTTCGACCAGCCGCCGGGCGGCCTCGGCGTCGGTGGTCTTGTTGTAGGCGATGGTCTCGAAGACCTCGCGCATGAACTTCTGGAAGCGCGCGTGCTCGAACAGCGGCGCCGGGCGGATCAGCCGGCCGGCGTCGCGCTGGGCCTGGATCTGGCCGTGCGCGGCCAGCTCCAGCGGCGGCAGGCCGCCGGCCTGTTGCAGCACGGCCAGCGCGCCCTTGGCACTGGGCAGGCCGCGCGTGCGGCCGAGCAGGCGTGCGGCCTCGGGGTCGGTCAGCAGGAAGTTCATCAGCCGGGCCGCCAGCTCGGGCTGCTTGCAGTTGCGGCCCAGTGCGTACATGACGGTCGGCCGGCCGAAGAGGCCGCTTTCCTTGGCTGCAGGCAGCGTCGGGAAGGCGCCCAGGGCCAGCTTCTCGCCCGGGGCCAGCGTCGAGCCGCGCAGCGCGATGACCGAGTCCCAGGTGTAGTTGCCCGCCCAGCGGCCGGACACCCAGTCGGGTTGCTGCTCGGTGGGCTTCTCGGCGCCGCCGAGGCTGGCGCGCAGCGGCAGCGGCGTGGCGACGTGGCTGTCGACAAGGCGCCTGTAGGTCTTGACCCACTCGAGCGCAGACGCCTGGCTCATCGCCACGCGGGGCCTGGTGGGGTCGACGAAGGGCGTGCCGTGCTTTTGCTGGATGAAGCTCTGCGACAGCAGGATCATGTCGTAGAGCTCGCCGTCCAGCGGGTAGGCGCTGTCGCCCAGCCGGGCGCGGAAGACGGGGCCGGTGGCGAAGAGCTCGTCCCAGGTCTGCGGCAGCTTGATGCCCGCGCGCCCGAAGGCGGTCTGGTTCCACAGGAAGATGCGGGCGCTGAAGGAGGTGGGCAGCGCGTTGAGCTTGCCGGCGACGCGGCCGTAGGCGAGGTCGTCCTCGGTGAACTGGTCCAGCGCCAGCTCCCTGGCGACGCCGTTCAGGTCGGTGAAGCCGTTGCCGCGCTTGCTGAACATGGCCAGCCACGCCCAGTTGATCTGCATCACGTCGGGCTCGGAGCGGCCGGCGATCTGGGTCGTGAGCCGCTCCAGGTAGCCGTTGAAGCCCATGTACTCGGCCTTCACGCGCACGCCATGGCGCTGCTCGAAGACCTTGAGCGCGGCGAGCGTGGCCTGGTGCCGGCTGGCGCCGCCCCACCAGGCGAAGCGCAGCACGGGGCGTTCCTGGGCGTGGACGAAGGGCGCGGCCAGGGCGGCGCCGCTGGCGATGAGGGTGCGGCGGCTCAGGCTCATGCGAGAAGGCTCGGGCCGTCGTCGCCGGCCGCGAACAGGTGGGCGTGGTTCATCTGGAAGTGCAAGGTCAGCGCTGAACCACGGGGCAGGCTGGCCAGGGCGAGGCCATCCTCGGCGGGCACGCGTGCGCTGAAGGCCACGCCGCCCACGTCGAAATAGGTGAAGACCTCGGCGCCCATGTTCTCGCAGAACTTCAGCGTGGCCTGCACGGCAATGCCGCCCGGCTTGGGTGCCAGGCCGATGTGCTCGGGGCGCAGGCCGAACTGCACCGCACCGTCAGGAGCGGGCTTGAAGCGGTGCTTCGGCAGTGCAAGGAGCACACCGCCCAGCTCCACGGCGCCTTCGTGCAGTAGCGCCGGCACGATGTTCATCTCGGGCGAGCCGATGAAGCTGGCCACAAACGCATTGGCCGGCCGGTCGTACAGCGCGGTCGGCGTGTCGACCTGCTGGATGATGCCGGCCTTGAGCACGCAGATGCGCTCGCCCATGGTCATGGCTTCGGTCTGGTCGTGCGTGACGTAGATGGTGGTGGCCGGCTGGCCGGCGTCGCGCAGGGACCGGTGCAGCTCGGTCAGGCGCACGCGCATCGCCGCGCGCAGCTTGGCGTCGAGGTTGGACAGCGGTTCGTCGAACAGGAAGACCTCGGGCTTCTTGACGATGGCGCGGCCCACCGCCACGCGCTGGGCCTGGCCGCCGCTGAGCTGCTTGGGGTAGCGGGTCAGCAGATGTTCCATCTCCAGCAGCTGGGCGGCGTGGCGCACGCGCTGGTCCAGCTCGGCCTTGCTCGTCTTGGCCAGCTTCAGGCCGAAGGCGAGGTTGTCGTAGACCGTCATGTGCGGATAGAGGGCGTAGTTCTGGAACACCATCGCGATGCCCCGGCCCTTGGGTGGCAGGTCGTTGACGATGCGGCCGCCGATGTGCAGCTCGCCGCCGCTGATGGACTCCAGCCCCGCCACCATGCGCAGCAGCGTGGACTTGGCGCAGCCCGAGGGGCCGACGAACACCATGAACTCGCCGTCACGCACGTCGAGGTCGACGCCGTGCACGGCCTTGAAACCGTTGGGATAGGTCTTCTCGACCTTGCGCAGGGAAACCGCAGCCATGGGATCAGCCTTTGACGCCACTGGACGTGGCGCCTTCGATGAAGTGTTTCTGTGCCGCGAAGAACACCGCGACGGACGGGATCAGCGCGACGACCGAGATCGCGATGACGTTGGCCCACTCGACCTCCTCGGTGGCGCCGATGCTCATCTTGAGCGCCAGGCTGACCGGGTACTTTTCCACCGAGGCGAGGTAGATCAGCGGGCCCATGAAGTCGTTCATGGTCCAGATGAACTGGAACACGATGACGCTGATGATGGCGGGCTTGAGCAGCGGCACGATGATGTGCCAGAGCAGCTGCAGCGCGTTGCAGCCGTCGATGAGTGCGGCTTCCTCCATGTCACGCGGGATGCCACGCAGGAACTGCACCAGCATGAAGACGAAGAAGGTGTCGGTGGCAAAGGCCGACGGCACGATCAGCGGCAGGTAGCTGTCCAGCCAGCCCAGCTCGCGGAACACCAGGTACTGCGGCAGGCGCAGCACGATCAGCGGCAGCATCATCGTGCCGACCATGATGCTGAACAGGATCTTCTTGCCCCAGAACTCGAAGCGGGCGAAGGCATAGGCCACCAGCACGCAGGAGATCACCGTGACGATGATGCGCGGGATGGTGATCAGGAAACTGTTCAGGAAATAGGTCGCGAACGTGTACTCGGTGCTGGTCTTCCAGCCCTTGGCGTAGGCGTCCAGCGAGAACTTGCTGGGCCAGAAGCCGGCCGACGTGAAGATCTCGCTGTTGCTCTTGAAGGACGCGCCCACCAGCCACAGCAGCGGGTAGAGCATGACGATGGCCGTCGCGCCCAGCATCAGGTAGCGCAGCCAGGGCGTCTTGCCGTCGTCGCCGACGGCGCGTTCATTCATCTCGACAGCCGCACTCAATTCAGCTCTCCGTTTGCGGTGCATGAAATTTGCGGGCCGAGCGCTGGGCCGCTCCCGAGCCGGCCCGTCCGGCGATGTGCTCGCGGCTCGACGCCGCGGGCATCGCCGTCCCCGCGGGGGACCGACCGGGTGTGCCCGCGTTCAGCGTGGCGCGACTGGGCGAGGGGCTTCACTTCTTGCTCTCCTTCTCACCGGCGTAGAAGACCCAGTACTTGCTGCTCCAGAACGAGATCGCGGCGAGGCCCGCGACGAGGGCGAACAGCACCCAGCTCAGCGCCGCGCCATAGCCCAGGTTGAAGAAGCGGAAGCTCTGGTCGTAGATGTACAGCGCCAGCACGTAGGTGGAATGCAGCGGGCCGCCCTCGGTGATGAGGTAGGGGCCGTTGAACTCCTGGAAGGCATGCACCATCTGCATGATCAGGTTGAAGAAGATGACCGGCGTGATGAGCGGCACGGTGATCTTCCAGAACTGCTGGTTGACGCTGGCGCCGTCGATCTCGGCGGCCTCGTACAGCGACTTGGGCACGTTCTGCAGCGCGGCCAGGAAGATCACGCAGGCCGAGCCGAACTGCCAGGTGAACAGCAGCACGATGGTCCACATCGAGTAGTGCTCGTCGGCCAGCCAGGGGATGGGCTCGAACCCGAGCTTGCCAAGGATGATGTTGACCAGGCCGTACTTGGCGAACACGAAACGCCACAGCACCGCCACGGCGATGGAGCCGCCCAGGATGGACGGGATGTAGAAGGCCGCGCGGAAGGCGTTGATGCCCTTGAGCCGGAAGTTCAGCACCTGCGCCACGACGAGCGCGAAGCCCACGCGCAGCGGCACCGCCAGCAGCGCGAAGGTCAGCGTCACGCCCAGGGACTTCGTGAACAGCGGGTCGCCGGTCAGCATCTCCTCGTAGTTGCGCAGGCCGACCCACTCGGGCGGGTCGATCAGGTCGTACTGCGTGAAGCTGAGCGCGAAGCTCATCACGAAGGGAAAGGCCTTGAACAGCAGCACGCCCAGCACGAACGGCAGGACGAACATGAAGCCTAGTTTCTTGTTCTCGTACATCTCACCGTGTCTCCGGCGGTGATTCTGTGAGTCCCGCCGCGATAGCGGGCGGGTCATCCTGCAAAAGCCAGCGGCCCCGGCTGTGCCGGGCCGCTGGCTTTGCCTCCCCTCGCGGGGAGGGGGGCTTACCTCGCCAACCAGCCGCCGTCGACGGCGATGGTGTAGCCGTTGACGTAGTCGGACGCGGGCGACGCCAGGAACACGACCGGGCCGGCCAGGTCCTCGGGCTTGCCCCAGCGGGCGGCGGGGATGCGCTCGAGGATGGCGTTGTTGCGCTGCTCGTCGGCACGCAGCGCGGCGGTGTTGTTGGTGGCCATGTAGCCCGGGGCGATCGCGTTCACGTTGATGCCGTGCGAAGCCCATTCGTTGGCCATCAGCCGCGTGATGCCCATGACGCCGCTCTTGCTGGCGGTGTAGGAGGGCACGCGGATGCCGCCCTGGAAGCTCAGCATGGAGGCGATGTTGACGATCTTGCCGCCGGTGCCCTGGGCCATGAAGACCTTGGCCACCGCCTGCGACAGGAAGAACACCGACTTCAGGTTCAGGTCCATCACGTCGTCCCAGTCGGCCTCGGTGAACTTGATGGCGTCCTCGCGGCGGATGATGCCGGCGTTGTTGACGAGGATGTGCACCGCGCCGTTGAAGGCCTTGGCCTGGGCCACCAGGTCGGGGATGCAGGCGACGTCGCCGAGGTTGGCGCGCAGGTCCAGGAAGCGCCGGCCCAGCGCCTCGACGGCGGCCTTGGTTTCATCGGGTTCGGTGACATTGACGCCGACGACGTCGGCACCCGCCTGCGCGAGCGCGAGGGCCATGCCCTGGCCCAGGCCCGTGTTGCAGCCGGTCACGATGGCCGTCTTGCCGGCCAGATTGAAGTTCTGAAGAACCATGTCTTGATCCAAAGGTGCGCGGGGCACCGGTTGTGCGGCCTCGGCGTGTCCGCAGGGGGTTGGGAATCAACTGAAACGCAGTTCCACTTTCCGACGGCGCGACTTTAATCACGCCGAAAGTGTTGCGGAATCATGGTTTCTAATTAGTGAACCGATGTTCCGATTTTGGCGGCTTCCCCCTATCATCGTCCACAAGCCAGACCAAAAGCGCACGACCATGAGCAGTTATTTCCTCAGCGACGGGACGCCCTGGGCCGAACTCGGTGACGGCATCCGCCGCAAGATCGTCCGCCGCACGTCCGGGCTGATGTCGGTGCGGGTGCCGTTCGGCGGGGGCGCCATCGGGACCTCGCATGCCGGTGATGCCCACGCCCCGATCGCCTTCGTGGCGCCCCGCCTCACGATGCACGGCGTCGTCGCCCTCGACGATGGCGCCGCGCTGCCCGACCAGTTTTCCCCTCGTCGCGACAACTACCTGTAGGCGTCGCCGACAAGCGCCGGCGCTCGCACTGCAGCGTCGCTGGACCAGAAATCGACGGGTGCCCTGCGTGCGCCCAGGCTCAATTGCCCTCGCACAACCCGAGAGCCGCCAGCGCGTCGCGCCCAGGTGGCCTTGCACCAGGAGACACTCCATGCCCTCGTTCCGTCCGTCCCGCCGCCTGGCCCTGAGCCCGGTGGCTCTGGCCGCCACCCTCGCCACGCTGTCCGCCGCGCCTGCCTTTGCCCAGAGCGCGCCGGCCGACGCGTCCAAGAACCAGCTCGAGACCGTCACCGTGACGGGCATCCGCGCGTCGCTGGAGAGCGCGCTGAACGCCAAGCGGGCCGACAAGGGCATCGTCGACGTCATCAAGTCGGAAGACATCGCCAAGTTCCCCGACACCAACCTGGCCGAGTCGCTGCAGCGCGTGCCGGGCGTCGTCATCGACCGCGACGCGGGCGAGGGTCGCAACATCACCGTGCGTGGCCTGGGGGCCGACTTCACGCGGGTGCGCATCAACGGCATCGAGGCGCTGGCCACCACCGGCGGCACCGACAGCTCGGGCGGCGCCAACCGCAGCCGTGGCTTCGACTTCAACGTGTTCGCGGCCGAGCTGTTCAACAGCCTGACGGTGCGCAAGAGCAACCAGGCCGACATCGACGAGGGCTCGCTCGGCGCCACCGTGGACCTGCAGGCCGCACGCCCCTTCGACCTGAAGAAGTTCGTCGCCACCGCCTCGCTGAAGGGGCGCTACAACGACCTGATCGGCAAGACCGACCCGCGCGCCGCCTTCCTCGTCTCCAACACCTTCGCCAACAACACCTTCGGCGTGCTGGTATCGGGCGCGATCTCCAAGCGCCGCCTGTACGAAGAGGGCTTCTCGACGGTGCGCTGGGACAACGGCGCCTCCTCCGGCGGCTGGTGCGCTCCCGGCACCGGCAACTGCGGCACCGGCGGCGTGGCTTCCATCCCCAGCTCGCTGCCGCCCGCCAAGCTGCCTGCGACGGCGGACAACCTCGCTACCTACAACACCGCCAGCAGCGCCAACAACTTCCATCCGCGCCTGCCGCGCTACGGCCGCCTGACGCACGACCAGGACCGCGTCGGCCTGACCGGCTCCGTGCAATGGCGCCCCGCCGACACGACGCTCGTCAACCTGGACCTGCTGTACTCCAAGCTCAAGGCGACGCGCCAGGAAGACTTCCTGGAGGCCATCTCCTTCAGCCGCACGGCCGCCCAGGGCGGCAAGCCGCAGACCAGCGTCGTCGAGGCGCAGTACGACGCCAACGGCGCGCTGACCTACGGCAAGTTCAACGGCGTGGACGTGCGCGCCGAGTCGCGCTATGACGAGCTGTCCACCACCTTCACGCAGCCCACGCTGACCGTCGAGCACGAGTTCACCGACACGCTGCGCGCCCAGGTCAAGCTCGGCCGCGCGACCTCCAAGTTCCGCAACCCGGTGCAGACCACCACCACGCTGGATGCGCTGAACGTCAACGGCTATTCGATCGACTTCCGTGGCAACGACCGCCTGCCCGTCATCGGCTACCCCTTCGACGTGACCTCCAGCAGCGGCCCGCTGCAGATCGTCGGCGTGCCCGTCGCGACCAGCGGCACCCAGGCCGCCACCGTCACCAATGCGACGACCAGCGAGATCCGCATCCGTCCGCAGGGCGCCAACAACCGCAACGACGTTGCCCAGATCGACCTGACCTGGGAGCCCTCGGACAACTTCCTGCTCAAGGGCGGCATCCAGAGCAAGAAGTACAAGTTCGACACCTACGAGTTCCGTCGCATCAACCAGAACGACACGATCTTCGCGCCCGCCTCCACGGCCGGCCTGACGACGACGCTGACCGGCTTCGGCAAGGGCCTGTCGCTGCCGGGCGGCGTGTCCACCGCCTGGGTCATCCCCGACCTGAAGGCCATCGTCGCGGCCTACGACATCTACTGCAACTGCCTGAAGAGCGGCCCCGTCGGCGGCCCCGGCGACTTCACGCTGTCGTCCACCACCAACGGCAATGCCCGCGGCAACAACCGCGCCGTGCAGGAAACCGACCGCGGCGGCTACCTGATGGCCGAGTTCACCCAGCGCCCCTTCGGCATCAAGGTGGACGGCAACGTCGGCGTGCGCTACGTGACGACCGAGCAGATCGCCACCGGCTACCAGTCGATCGGCGGCGGCACCGAAGTCACCACCGTCAACAAGTACAACGACACGCTGCCGGCCATCAACCTGGCCGCCACCGTGGCGCCCGACGTCATCCTGCGGTTCGCCGCGGCCAAGGCCATGGCCCGGCCGCAGCTGGGCAACCTGAACCCCGGCGGCTCCATCGCCACCACCGGCACGCTGAGCATCACGGCCGGCAACCCCTACCTGAAGCCCTTCCGCGCCAAGACCTTCGACTTCAGCGCCGAGTGGTACCACGACCGCAACGGCTTCATCGGCCTGGGCCTGTTCCAGAAGAACATCGACACCTACATCCAGAGTCTGCGCACCAACATCGCGTTCAAGGATGCCGGCCTGCCGCTGTCGCTGCTGCCGTCCAACTTCACGGGCGAAGAGATCTTCCAGTACACGACGCCGATCAACACCCCCGGAGGCAAGCTCAAGGGCTTCGAGATCAACTTCCAGCAGCCCTTCAACTTCCTGCCGGGCTGGGGCAAGAACTTCGGCGTGCTGCTGAACTACACCAAGGTGCAGTCCAAGATCACCTACCTGGTCTCGCCGACGAGCAACAGCGTCATCGTGGACGACCTGATCAACATGTCGCCGACGTCCGCCAACGGCACGCTGTACTACGACGACGGCACCTTCAGCGCCCGCGTGTCGCTGTCCAAGCGCTCGTCGTTCCTGACCCGCGTGCCGGGCCAGAACAACAACGACGTGGAAGGCAAGAACGGCACCAAGAACGTGGACCTGTCGCTGAGCTACAAGGTCACGCCCAACCTGGACCTGACGCTGGAAGGCGTGAACCTGACCAACGAGGCCAATGACCAGTTCATCAGCCGCGCCCGCAACAGCTCGGTGGTCTATCACGTGACCGGTCGCGAGTACCTCATCGGTGCCCGCTACAAGTTCTAAGCCAGCCCTGGCCTAGAGAGGAAGGACGCCGGCCTGTCGCCGGCGGCCCTTTTCCTTGGCGGGACCCTGCCGGTCCCCGGATCTGACAGAGAAGCGTCGGCATGCCCCCCGCGGGTGTGCCAGACCTCAGTACGGAGACAAGGCATGACCCCCCAGATCCTGGTGGCCGCCGCCTGGCCGGCCACGGCCGCCGCCGCGCGGCCCGCAGGCGACCTCGTCGCCGGCGCTCCCATGCGGCTGCGCAGCGACGGCGTCGCCGCCGGCCTGGCCGCGCCCCTCGCCGGCTTCACGGCGCCATCCGCCGTCGACTCCCTGCCGACCCACGCGCGGCAGGCCCTGTCGCTGGCCCGCGCGACGCGCTGAAGCGCGCGCCCAGACCTTCCGCCATCCGAGCCTCGCCACCGGCGCGCCCGGCGGCCGAGACCCTCATCGCTTTCAACACAGAAGAACCACGGAGACATGATGAAGCTCACCCGCCTGCCATCCCCCGCCCGCCTGACCCTGTGCGCCAGCGCCGTGCTGGGCCTGTTCAGTGCAGCCCAGGCCCAGACCGCCGACGCCTCCAACACGCTGGAGCGTATCCAGGTCACCGGCTCCTCCATCAAGCGCCTGGCCGGCGAGACCGCGCTGCCGGTGTCCACGCTCAAGTCCGACGAGCTGGACGCCCGCGGCCACACCGAGCTCAAGGACCTGGTGCTGGAGCTGCCGCAGTCGCAGTCGCTGGGCTTCAACGCCGGCGCCGCCGGCCCGGTGCTGAACCTGCGCGGCCTGGGCCCCATGCGCACGCTGACGCTGCTGAACGGCCGCCGCCTGGCCAACGAGCCGCTGCAGGACCAGTACGTGTCGGTCAACGTCATCCCGCGCATGGCGCTGGACCGCGCCGAGACGCTGCGTGACGGCGCCTCGTCCATCTACGGTTCCGACGCGATCGGCGGCGTGCAGAACTTCGTCATGAAGAACAGCTTCCGGGGCGCCAAGCTCAAGGTGGACTTCAACGCGCCGGAGCGCTCCAGCGCAGGCCAGACCAAGTCCGTGGGCGCCATCGCCGGCTTCGGCGACCTCGGCATGGACGGCTGGAACGTCTACGGCTCGTTCGACCACCAGACCAAGTCCGCGCTGATGCAGGGCGACCGCCCCGAGCTGTATGACGGCTCGGCGCTGAACCAGCTGGGCCTGCTGGCCACGCCCAGCAACAAGAACCAGAGCCCGATCGCCAACTACGGCTTCAGCGCCAGCGCCAACAGCAACTACAACTCCGCCTTCGCCACCGGCTGCGTGGCGCCGTACTCGCTGCCCACGCTGGGCGCCGGCAGCGTCGCGACGCCGGCCACCTACAGCAACGCCGGCTGCTACCGCGACCCGAACTTCTTCACGGCGATCAGCGACGGCAGCAAGATCACCAACATGTTCGGCAAGGCCAGCATGAACGTCGGCGGGGGCCACAGCGTGAGCCTGGAGCTGCTGCACTCGGCTTTCACTGTAGAGAAGTACCGCGGCCTGCAGCTGCCCAGCAGCAACGAGCCGGCCACGACGTACACGATCCCGTCCACCAGCAAGTTCTACCCCGGCAAGGGCATCACGCCGCTGGTCAACGTCATCGGCAGCAACACCGGCAGCAACTCGCCGGCGATGTACATCGACGCGACCAAGACGCCCGGCACCGTCACGCCGCTGAACATGAACAACCGGCTGGTCTACTTCCAGTGGGGCCCGGCCGAACTGGGCAATGCCTACCGCAACGACGAGCAGATCAACGACCGCCTCGTGCTGAGCGCCGAAGGCACGGTCTGGAACTGGGACTATCGCGCTGGCCTGAACTACGGCCACTCCACGCGCAACACTGCCACCGGCGGCGGCTACATCCTCTACAGCAAGGCGCAGGAAGGCTTCACCAAGGGCATCCTCAACCCCTTCGGCCTGCAGGACGCTGGGGGCCTGGAGTACCTCAAGAGCATCGAGGTGCGGGACTACGTCTATCGCAAGAACGAGGCCTTCAACAAGTCCGTGGACGTCACGCTGACGCGTGAGCTGATGCAGCTCGGCGGCGGCCCGCTGACGCTGGCCGTCACCGGCGAGCTGCGCCGCGACGAGGCCAAGGTCAGCGCCGCGCCGCTGGACTACGTCGCCAAGCTGCCCGACGGCAGCTACAACATCAGCGGCGGCGTCGTGCTGAAGGACGACATCGTTGGCGAGAACCCCGCCGGCGTGGCCGCCAGGCTCAAGCGCGACATCAAGTCCGCCGTCATCGAGGTGGAGGCGCCGATGACCCAGGCCTGGAGCTTCAACGGCGCCGTGCGCTCCGACACCTACAGCGACCTGAAGACCACCACCGTCAACCCCAAGCTGTCGGTGCGCTTCCAGCCCACCGCCGAGGTGATGCTGCGCGCGTCGGTCAACACGGGCTTCCGTGCGCCGTCGATCATGGACATCCAGAACCCGACGCCCGAAGTACGCACCGTGACGATGGACGACCCGGTGCTGTGCCCCGGCCCGACGCCCACCACCGCCAACACCGGCACGCCGGTCAGCGGCTACACGGCGGACCAGGTCTGCAACCAGGGCGTCAGCGTCTGGACCAAGTCGCCCGACAACAGCCACCTGAAGCCCGAGGAGTCCAAGGGCTGGGCCATCGGCGGTGCCTTCGAGCCCATCAGGGGCCTGCTGGTGACGGTGGACTACTGGGGCGTCCGCATCGGTGGCGTGCTGGGCTCGCTCAACTACACCGAAGTGCAGTCGGCGCCGGCCAAGTACGCCGCCAACATCTTCCGCAAGGCTGACGGCACCATCGACCGCATCGTGGCCAGCCAGGGCAACCGCGGCGACATGAACATGCGCGGCCTGGACGTGGCGGCCACCTACACGCTGAAGGCCGGCGACTGGGGCACGTTCAACTTCAAGCTGGACGGCACCTACTACGACAAGTACTCGTTCTCGGCGGAGAAGGGCGGACAGTTCTATGACAACGTCGGCATCCTGAACAACGGCGGCGTCTACACCGCGTCCAACCTTGGCCTGGCGACGACGCAGCAGATCGTCTACCGCTGGAAGCACACCGCCGCCGTGGCCTGGCGCCTGGGTAGTTGGTCCACGCAGCTCTCGCAGCGCTACAGCAGCGGCCTGACCGACCAGACTCCGCGCGCCGGTTCCGCCTACACCGAGGTGAAGGCCTACAAGCAGTACAACCTCAGCGCCAGCTACTCGGGCTTCAAGAACCTGAAGCTGAGCCTGGGCGTCAACAACCTCACCGACGTGAACCCGTCGATGACGGCCAACCCCGCCTATTCGGGCGGCTACCTGACCAGCAACGCCGACGTGCTGGGCCGCGCTTACCGCATCTCGGCCGAGTACTCGTTCTTCTGAACCCCGGCGGGCCATCCGCCGCCTGCGCGCAAGGGCCAGCCGGCCTTTGCGTGCCTTTTCATTGTTCAAGCACCATGCGCTTCAGAACCCTCGCCCTGACAGCACTGGCCCTGGCCAGCGTCCAGTCCGCGCTGCACGCACAGCCTGCCGACCCGGCGCCCGTGCCGCATGCCACCATCGTCCACAGGGGCTGGACCGAGACCCAGGGCGGCCGCGGCGGCCGCATCATCAAGGTCACGACGCTGGCGGCCTCCGGCCCCGGCAGCCTCGCCGAGGCCGTCGCCGCGGCCGGCCCGCGCATCGTCGTCTTCGAGGTGGGCGGTGTCATCGACATGGGCGGGCAGCCGCTGAAGATCACGCAGCCCTTCCTGACGCTTGCCGGCCAGACCGCGCCCGACCCCGGCATCAGCCTCATCAAGGCCGAGACGACCATCGCCACGCACGACGTCGTCATCCAGCACCTGAGCTTCAGGCCCGGCGAGTTCGGCCGCCCCAAGAAAGGCGGCGGCGACCAGGACGGCATCTCCACCGTTGGCGGCGCGCACGACGTCATCGTGGACCATTGCAGCTTCTCCTGGGCCACCGACGAGAACCTGTCCGCCAGCGGTCCGCGCTTCAATGGCAAGACGCCGGAAGACTGGCGCAAGGCGACCTCGCACCGCATCACCTACAGCCACAACCTCATCTACGAGGGCCTGGGCAACTCCGTGCACGAGAAGGGCGAGCACAGCAAGGGCTCGCTGATCCACGACAACACCAGCGGCGTGCTGCTCTACGGCAACGTCTATGCCTCCAACCGCCAGCGCAACGCCCTCTTCAAGGGTGGCGCGCAGGGGGCCATGGTCAACAACTACATCTTCAACCCCGGCGACCGCGGCGTTCACTACAACCTGCTGGCCAACGAATGGGTGGGCCAGCCGTACCAGAACGGCCGCCTCACGCTGGTGGGCAACGCGATGCGCCATGGCCCCAGCACCGTGGCCGGCACGGCCTTCTTCACGCTGCTGGGCCAGGGTGATCTGATGCTGCACATGACGGACAACCTCGCGCACGACGCGCAGGGCCGGCCCGTGCCGCTGCTGGGCAACAACGCGCAGACCACGGGCAAGCTCATCGTCATGCCCCGGCCCGAGCTGCCTGCGGGCCTTGCCATCCTGCCGGCGGCCGAGCTGGCGCGCGAGCTGCCGCCACGGGTGGGATCGCGGCCCTGGGCCCGCGATCCGCTGGACGCCCGGTTGCTGGCCGACATGGCTCAGGGGCGCGGCAAGCTGATCGACTCCGAAGTGGAGAACGCGCTCGGCTACCCGCGCCATGCCGAGACGCGCCGCGCCTTCAGGCCCGACGACTGGAACCTCGACGACATGTCGCCGAAAGCCGGCTGGCCGGCCCCTGCCAAACCATGAAGCAAGCCGCTCTCCTCGTCGCCACGCTGCTGCTGGCCGGCACCGCCGCCGCCCAGGCACCGGCGGCCTCCGCCGCACGCGGTGAAACCACCGCCAACGTCGCCCCCGGGCCGCGCCTCATCCTCGTCGGCGACTCGACCATGGCGCCGCGCAGCGGCTACGGCAACGCGCTGTGCGCCCGCTTCCAGCAGGTGGCCTGCCTCAACCTCGCGCGCGGCGGCCGTTCCAGCAAGAGCTTTCGCGCCGAGGGCCTGTGGGACACGGTGCTGGCGCTGCTCAACGAGCGCGGCGAGAACGGCCAGAAGCAGAAGACGCTGGTGCTGATCCAGTTCGGCCACAACGACCAGCCCGGCAAGCCCAACCGCTCGACCGACCTCGCCACCGAGTTCGGCCCCAACATGACGGGCTATGTGAAGGACGTGAAGGCGGCGGGCGGCGAGGTGCTGCTGATCACGCCGCTGACGCGGCGCACCTTCAAGCAGGGTGAGCTGCCCAACGACCTGCGGCCCTGGGCCGAGGCCATCCTCAAGGTGGGTGCGGAGCAGGGCGTGCCGGTGCTGGACCTGAACGCCATCAGCCACGCCGCCGTGGCCGCCCTGGGCCAGGCCGGTGCCGACGTGCTGGCCGAGGCACCGCCGCGCTTCGACCGCACGCACCTGGGCCCCAGCGGCGCGGCGCTGTTCTCGGAGCAGGTGATGGACGGCCTGCTCAGGCTCAGGCACGAGCTGGGCGGCGCAAGGACGCTGGCGCCCTGAGCCCGCCTCAGGCGGGTGATGCCCGCACCCACACGGTTCGGCTATCGGCAGCGCGAAGATCGCCGGCGGCTCTTAGGGCCAGGGGTTAACTCGACCTTCGCATGGTACGGGCCAGCCACTCGCAGGCGTGCCGCTGCTGGTCCGCGTCGAAGCGATGCCCGCCCGCCGTCATCGCTGTCGACAACAACCCCGTTCCCGCCGGCCAGGCGGGCGCGAGCTGCTTCCAGCTCGCCTGCACCGCATCCCACGGGAACAGCCGGTCCTCCGGCGAGCCCATCAGCAGCAGCGGCCGCGGCGCGATCAGCGCCGCCACGTCGGGGTGGTCCAGCTCCGCCGCCAGGCCCGGGTGCGCCATGCTGAAGGCCGACTGGCCCTGCAGCGTGTGCTGGCCGGGCCGCAGCAGGCCCTCGCGCGTGCACATCCAGTGCGCCGCGACGCAGGCACTGACCTCGGGCGCTACCGCCGCCAGCTGCCAGGCGCGGAAGGCGCCCATCGAGAAGCCCAGCACGGCCACGCGCCCGGCATCGACCTCGGGCCGCTCGCGCAGCCAGCGGTGGGCGCGCAGGTCGTCGCTGGCGATGAGGCCGGCCCAGCTGTGGCCCAGCTGCATCAGGTGGCTGGCCAGGGCCTGCTGGTCGTCGCGGGCGAAGCCGGGGCGGCTGCGCTCGCCCCAGCCCAGCGCGTCGATGGCCAGCACCGCGAAGCCGGCGTCCGCCAGCGTGTCGCCGACGAAGGCACCGCCGTAGTAGCGCTGCACCCAGGCCTCGGCCGAGGGGTTGGGGCTCAGCGGCCGGATCAGCTTCTCCTTGCCGATGTCGAAGCGCGCGCCATGGTCGTGCATGACCAGCACGGCCGGGTGCGGGCCGGCGCCCTTGGGGCGCAGATAGAGCGCCGGCATGCGGTCGCCCAGCGCGCCGCGCAGCGTCAGCGCCTGGGCCACATGGCTGCCGCGGTCCTGCTCGGCGATCAGGTCGGTGGCGAGGGCGCCGCCATCGTCGCCGGGCTGCAGCATGAGGCGGCGCGCGGTGGCCAGGGCCTGGGTACGCCAGCCCGGGTCGGGGCGCCAGGCCAGGCTGGGGCGCCAGGCGCGCTGCAGGCCGGCCAGCGTGTCGTCCAGCGCCTCTGTGCGGCCGGGCAGGGGCCATGCGGTCAGCGTCGCGAGCGTGGCGAGGAGATGACGGCGCGACGGTCTCATGGTCCGTACGGGCTGCCAGGCAGGCGCCGCTGTGCGAGAGTCGGGCGATGCGCCTGCGCCGTCGCGATGCCTGCCTGCTGCCCCTGGCCCTGCCCGGTATGGCCGTGGCCGAGGACCGGGCGCCGCTGAGCATTGGCTGGAGTGACTACCCGCCCTTCCAGAGCAAGAGCCCCGCGGGCACGCCGCAGGGGCTGGACGTGGAGCTGCTGGAACTGGTGGCCCATGCCGCCGGCGAGCGTCTGCAGTGGTCGCGCCGGCCCTGGGCACGGCAGGTGCCGGACATCGCGCAGGGCGAGCTGGACCTGATGTCCTCGGCCACGCACACGCCGGAGCGCCTGGCTTTCGGCGAATTCACGCAACCCTACCGCAACGAGCGGATCGCGCTGCTGGGCCTGGCCGGCGCCAGCAACCTGCCGCGCCGGCTGTCCGACCTGAAGGGCCGCGCGGTCAAGGTGGGGGTGATCCGTGGCGTGGTTTTCCCGCTGGCCGTGCGCCGCGAGCTGGAGGACCCCGAGCTGGCGGGCCTGCTCGTGCCGCTGTATGCCAACGACCTGACGCTTTCGGCCTTGCGCGGGCGGCGGGTGGACTTCGTCATCGACGACCCCGCGACGCTGCTCCACCGTGCCGCGCGCCAGCCCGGCGAGGCCTTGGAGGTGGTGCTGGAGCTGGCGGTGAGCCCCGTGCATGTCTACGTCAGCCGGCGCACGCTGGAGCGCCGACCGGAGCTGCTGCAGCGCCTCAACCTCGGCCTGCAGCGCGCGCGCCAGCAGCCCGAATGGAATCGGGTGCTGGCGCGGTACCCGGGCTGCTAGCCGCCTATCCATGTCGGCAGTGCCAGCGACAGCGCCGGGATGTAGGTCACGGCCAGCAGCGTGAGCAGCAGCGCGCCGTAGAAGGGCGCGATGGAGCGCATGACCTGGCCCACGCTGACGCCGCCGATGGCGCAGCCGACGAACTGCGTGCTGCCCACCGGCGGCGTGTTCAGGCCCAGCGCGCAGTTCAGCAGCATGACGACGCCGAACTGCGTCGGGTCCATGCCGGCCTTCATGCACAGCGGCAGGAAGATGGGCGTGCAGATCAGGATGGTGGCCGCCATGTCCAGGAAGGTGCCCAGCAGGAACAGCAGCACGTTGACCCACAGGAAGATGGCCCAGGGGCGGTTGCCGCTGAGCTGCTCCAGCCATTCGCCGGTCTTCTGCGGCACCTCGTACAAGGCCATGAAGTAGCCGAAGGCGGCCGAGATGCCGATCAGCAGCAGCACGACGCCGGTGGTCTTGCAGGCCTTGGCGCAGGCCGCCAGGAAGCCGCGCCAGGACAGCGAGCGGTAGACCAGGCCCGTGACGAGCAGCGCCCAGCACACCGCCGTGGCGGCTGACTCGGTGGCCGTGAACACGCCGCTGAGGATGCCGCCCAGGATGATGACGATGACCAGCAGCCCCGGCAGCGCCGCCAGGAATGCCGAGAACACCGCCGGCCAGCCTGGGAATGCGCCATGCGTCGGGTAGCCGCGCTTCACCGCCACCGCATAGGCCGCGACGAGGTTGGCCAGCGTCAGCAGCAGCGCCGGAAGCAGCGCTGCGAGGATGAGGTTGAAGACGCTGACCGCCGCGATGCCCGCCGTGGCCAGCACGTAGATGATGAGGTTGTGCGAGGTCGGCATCAGCGCGCCCACCAGCGCCGCGTGCGTGGTCACGTTGACGGCGTAGTCGGCGTCGTAGCCCTCGCGCTTCATCAGCGGGATCATCACCGAGCCCATGGCGGACACGTCGGCCAGCGGCGAGCCGGCCACGCCGCCGAACAGCGTGCAGCCCAGCACGTTGCTCATGCCCAGGCCGCCCCGCACGTGGCCCACCAGGCGGTTGGCGAAGTTGACGATGCGCTCGGCGATGCCGCCGTGCAGCATCAGCTCGCCGGCGAAGATGAAGAACGGGATGGCGAGGAAGGAGAACACCTCCATGCCGCCCACCATCTTCTGGAACACGATGGCCATCGGCAGGTCGGCCGCCAGCGCGGTGGCGACGGACGACAGCCCGATGGCAAAGGCCACCGGCACGCCCAGCAGCAGCAGCGCCAGGAAGCTGCCGCACATGACCCAGAGCTCCATGCCTTCCACGTCAGACCCCCGCCTCTTCAACCGTCGTGCCGCGCCACAGCGCGATCAGGTGCTCGATGCAGAACAACACGATGAGGGCGCCGGAGATCACCAGCGGCAAGTAGTCCAGCCCCTCGGGCACGCCCAGCATGGGCTTGGGCTCGTCCCACTTCAGCGTCAGCCAGTCCCAGCCCGCGTGGGCCATCAGCAGCGCGAAGGCCAGCACGCAGAGGTGGATGGCCGCCTCGGCCACGCGCTGCGCCGCGCGCGGCAGCAGCGCGACGATGGACTCCAGACCCAGGTGGCCCGCGTCGCGCACGCCCACGGCCACGGCCAGCGCGGTGATGTAGAGCACCAGCAGCAGCGCGGCGGGCTCGGTCCAGGTGGGCGAGTCGTTCAGCAGGTAGCGGCCCAGCACCTGCCATTGCACGCAGACGACCAGCAGCACCAGCCCCAGCACGGCCGCACGCAGCGACCAGCGGGACAGCGCCGCGCAGAGCCGGGTGAAGCCGCTCACTGGATGTCCTGGATGGACTTCACCAGCGCCTGCAGCTCGGGCGTGTTGACGAACCTGGCAATGACCGGCTGCACGGCGCGGCGGAAGGCCTCGCGGTCGGCGTCGACGATCTCGGCGCCGGCGGCCTTGACGGCAGCCAGGGCCTTGGCCTCCTGGGCGTCCCAGCGCTCGCGCTGCACGGCGACGGAGGCGCGGGCGGCGTCGCGCAGCTGGCCTTGCTGCTCGGGCTTGAGCCTGTCCCAGACGCGCTTGCTGATGAACAGCGCGTCAGGCGTCATCGCATGCTCGGTGCGGCTGTAGAACCTGGCCGCCTCGAAATGGCGGAAGCCCTCGTAGCTGGGGATGTTGTTCTCGGCCGCGTCGATGAGGCTGGTCTTGAGCCCGGTGTAGACCTCGCCGATGGGCATGGGCGACGGGTTGGCGCCCAGCGCCGTCATCGCGGCCACCCACAGCTCGGTCTGCTGCACGCGGATCTTCAGGCCCTTGGCATCGGCCGGCGTCCTGACGGGCTTGCGGGCGTAGATGGAGCGGGCGCCGGAGTCGTACAGCGCCAGGCCTACCAGGCCCTGGTGTTCGCAGGCGCGCAGGATCTCCACGCCCGGTGCGCCGTCGTAGGCGCGGCGCATGTGGGCGGTGTCGCGGAACAGGAAGGGCAGGGCCGGCACCAGCGCCTTGGGGCACATGGCCGTCAGCTGGCCGAGGTTGACGCGTGCCATCGCCAGCGCGCCGAGCTTGACCTGGTCGACGGTCTCCTTCTCGCTGCCCAGCGCGCCCTTGTTGAAGACCTTCACCGTCAGCGCGCCGCCGCTGCTCCGGGCCAGCACCTGGCCCAGGTGCCGCACGGCGACCACGGTGGGGTAGTCGTCGCTGTTGTGCACGTCGGCGGACTTCAGCTCCAGCGCCCAGGCGGCGGGGCTGAGCAACAGGGCGGCCAGCAGGCCGAGGGGCTTCTTCATGCTTGTCTCCTGGGCGGGCTCACTTGGAGACCTGCGTGAACAGCGATTGCCAGCCCGCCTTTGGCGCCATGTCGGCGAGGTTCCAGTCCGCCTCGACGAAGGCGCGCTGCGTCGGCTTGCGGCGGGGCAGGCCCTCGGGGTTGTTCTGGGTCTCGTCGTCGATGAGCTGGCCGCGGTCCTCGGCGATGTCGGACAGCTGCTTGAAGTCCAGCGGGTCGCGGGCCCAGGGCCGGGCGCCGACATACAGGGGCAGCAGCTTCTCCAGCTCGCGCGGCGGCAGCCAGCTCAGGCCGGGCGGCAGGTAGGGTTCGCGCATCGGCACGATCTCGGCGCTGGTGGTGTAGCGGCCCGTCATGGGCAGGGGCAGGCCCTGGCGGTCGACGGCGATGTTGTCCTGCTCGTAGAGCTGCACGTCGCCCACGCCGCCCAGCGTGAAGAAGGGCAGGTTGCGCTCGGTGCCCGGCCCGGCGCGGTAGACGTTGCCGGCCAGCGTGATCCTGCCGACCTGGTAGGGCCGGCCCACCCATTCATGCGCGACGAGGTTGTAGTGGACGGCGCGCCAGCCCGGGTTGTAGATCAGGTTGTTGACCATGGCGCCCCAGACGCCGCCCTTGAACAGCGCGTTGCGCTCGCGGTTGGAGGCGTAGACGTTGCCCAGCAGCAGGATCTGCGTGACGTTGTCGTGGATGAGGCTGCCCTTGCTGTGCTCGCCCTTCACATGCACGGCCTCGCCCAGGCCCTCGTAGATGAGGTTGTGGCTGTAGGTGATGGCGTGCGAGGTGTGGGCGCGCCAGTCGTCGGGCGTCGCGCCCTCGAAGCGCCGGCCGCTGGCCGACAGGTTCTCGTCCGTGGCCCAGGAGAACGTGCAGTGGTCGACGATGACGCGCGCCGCGCCGTCGCCGGTGGACAGGCCGTCATGGTCGTTGCCGCTGCGCCTTGGCCGCCCGTAGGCGCCGGGGCGGATGCTGAGGTGCTGCAGGATCACGTCGCGGGCGAACACCTCCAGCTCGCCCTTGACGAGGGTGATGCCGGGGTCGGGCGCGGTCTGGCCGGCGATGGTGACCTTGCCTTCACGCAGCTTCCAGCTCCTGCCGCCCATGTCGATGACGCCGCCCACCTCGAAGACGACGATGCGCGGGCCGGGCGTGTCCAGCGCTGCCTTCAGGCTGCCGGGGCCGTCGGCGGCCAGCGTCGTTACGCGCAGGATCTTGCCGCCCTGGCCGCCCGAGGTCTGGGCCCAGCCGGCGTGCACATAAGTGGCCGGGTGCAGCGGCGCCGTGCTCTGCGCATGGCACAGGCCGGCCGTCAGCGCGAGCGCCCAGGCGAGCTTCATCCGCGGCCCATGAGGTCTGGCATCGCCTCGCGCGGGATCAGCGCGCCCGGATGCTGGATGACGCGGGCCGCCAGCCGGTTGCCGAAGGCCGCGGCCTCGGCCGGCGCGATGCCGGCGAGACGCTGGCTCAGGTAGCCGGCGGCGAAGGAGTCGCCTGCGGCCGTCGTGTCGACGACGCGGGGCACGGCCTCGGTGGCCACCTCCTGCCAGGCGCCATCGCCGCCGACGATGGCCGGCAGCGCGCCGCGCTTGATCGCGACCTCGGCCACCGGCAGGGCCTGGGCGGCGCTGACGGCGCTGTCGAGGTGGGGCAGGCCGTGCAGCGCCTGGTGGTCGTCGGCCGTGATCAGCGCGACCGAGGCGGCCGCGAAGGCGCGGCCATACCAGTAGCGCGCGTCGGCCAGCGATTCCCACAGCCGCGGGCGGAAGTTGTTGTCGAAGGCGACGACGGCACCCCGGGCGCGCATGCGCGCCATCAGCGCCAGCACGCGCTCGCGGCCGGCCTGCGGCAGGATGGCCAGGCTGATGCCGGACAGGTAGAGCGCGTCCAGCGCGTCGGCCTGCTCCTCCAGTGCCGTGCTGGCCGCGTCGAAATAGGACCGTGCCGCCGCCTGGCCGCGCCAGTAGTGGAAGCGCCGCTCGCCGCCCTCGTCCAGCTCGATGAGGTACAGGCCCGGCAGCCGCCCGGGCAGGCGCTGCACCAGGCCGGTCTGCACGCCTTCCGCGGCCCAGCGCTCCAGCAGGCCGGTGCTCAAGGTGTCGTCGCCCAGCGCCGTCGCGTAGTGCACGCGCAGTTGCGGGCCGCCGCAGCGGGCCAGGTAGACGGCGGTGTTCAGCGTGTCGCCGCCAAAGGTCTGGCGCAGCTGGCCGAAGGCCGGGCCCTGCAGTTCCAGCATGCATTCGCCCAGCGCGGCAATGGACACGGGCCGCTGGGCAGCCCCGGGAGAAAGGTTCACGATCTAAAAATGAAACGACGGTTCAATAAAGATATCGCACGCGGTTCGTTTCTGATCACATGGTTTACCCCGGACTCGGGCGGGGCGGCAGAAATCCTCAAGCGGCTGCGCGCTTGCGAGGCGGCTCAGCCGGCCGCGATGCCCCGCCACGCCGCCTCGGCCAGCGGGGCGGCGTAGGCGGTGGGCCTGGCCTCGCGCCGGCCGGCCAGCCAGGCCCGGCAGTAGGACTCCGCGCCGCCCAGCACCAGGGCCGGCATCAGCTCGGCGGGCAGCGCCGCGATGAGGCCGGCGCGCACGCCCTCGGCCAGGCGGGCATCAATGGGGGCGTAGCGCGCCTCCAGCCGCTCGCGCAGCGCATCGCCATGGGGCCCCTGCGCGACGGTCTCGCGCGCCATGAAGAGGAAGGCCGCCAGCTCGGGCAGGGCCGTCACCCAGCCGACGTAGGCGGCCACCAGCTCGGCCACGACGGCGCGTGCGTCGGAGGCGGCCGCGGTGCGCTCGGCGATGGCGCGGCTCTGGTCATCGAAGCCGGCGAAGAACAGCGCCGCGGCCACGCCCTCCTTGTTGCCGAAGTGGTGGTAGATCGTGCCCACGCTCTGGCCGCTGCGCTGGCGCAGTTCGTCGATGGTGGCCGCCTCGATGCCGCGCGCGTTGAAGCAGGGCAGGGCGTGTGCCAGCACCGCGCGCCGGCTCGCGCCGCGCTCGCCCGGGGACGCGAGTTCGAGCACCGCGGCGAGTCGGCTGGTGGAACCACGGGGTCGCTTCATTAGAACGAAATTCTAGAATCGTCTGCCGTTCACGCGAAGGGGGATGACGGGCGATGCGACTGCCGAATCTGCTGGCGTCCCGCAGAGGGCGGATCGCGGCGTTCTTCCTGATGTACCTGACCGAGGGCCTGCCGCTGGGCTTCGCGACGACGGCGGTCGCCACGCAGTTGCGCCGCCAGGGCCTGGGCACGGCCGAGATCGGCGGCTTCCTGGGGCTGGTGCTGCTGCCCTGGGCCTTCAAGTGGGCCTACGGCCCGTTCGTCGACCTGCTCGCGTCAAGGCGCCTGGGGCCGCGGCGCGGCTGGATCCTCGGCGCCCAACTGATGATGGTGCTGACGCTGCTGCCGCTGGCCCGCCTGGACCTGGCGGCGCAGCTGGGCCTGTTCACGGCGCTGCTGGTCGTGCACAACCTGTTCGGCGCGGTGCAGGACGTGGCGGTCGATGCGCTGGCCGTCACGACGCTGCACAAGGACGAGCGCGCGTTTGCCAGCGGCATGATGTTCGCGGGCCAGTCGCTGGGCGTGCTGGTGGGGGGCGGTGGTGCGCTGCTGCTGATGAGCCGCATCGGCTTCGACGGCAGCATCCTGGTGCTGGCGCTGGCCATCGCCGCCGTCATGGGTCTGGTGGTGCTGCCGATGCGCGAGACGCCGGGCGCGGCTGCCACGCGTGGCGGCGCCTCGCTGTCCGCGGTGCGGGGCGAGGTCGGCGCCTTCCTCCGCGAGGCACTGCAGGCGCTGCTGGGCTCGCGCCTGGCCTTCGCAGGCCTGCTGTTCGGCCTGCTGCCGATCTCGGCGATGGCGCTGTCGCGCGGGCTGCAGGCCAACCTGGCCGTGGACCTGGGCCTGAGCGATGCGCGGATCGCCTGGCTGGCCACGGCCTCGCAGGCGGCCACGGCCGTGACCTGCGTCGCCGGTGGCTGGCTGTCGGATCGCGTCGACCTGCGCCGCGCCCTGGGCCTGTACGTCGTGCTGCTGAGCCTGCCGGGCCTGGCGCTGATGCTGGAGCTGCAGCGCCATGGCTGGGCGCCGGGCCGGGCCGCGCCGGCCGCGCTGTTGCAGGCCTTCGTGGCGGCGGTGGTCGCCTACCACCTGCTGTTCGGCTTCATCTACGGCGCACGCGTGGCGGTCTTCATGGGCATCACCCGGCCGGCCGTGGCGGCCACGCAGTTCGCGGCCTACATGGCGCTGACCAATCTCTCCATCACCTACAGCGTCGTCTGGCAGGGCTATGCGGTCCATCATTGGGGCTATGCCACGACGCTGGGCCTGGACGCGCTGCTGGGCCTGAGCTGCCTCCTCCTGCTGCCGTTGCTGCGGCCTGAAAAATGAACCTCGTCATCAATGCCCTGGGCGTCCTCGACGACCCCAACCTCCCGCCGCAGCCCGGCGACCGCGCCGCCATGGCCTACTCCAGCACGGGCTGCAACGTCGATGCCCGCTCGCTGGCCGACGCCCGCGCGGCCGGGCTCTCGGCCGTCAACATCACGCTGGGCCATGTGGCCGGCGGTGCCGATCCCTTCGAGGCCACGGTGGCCGACATCGCCGGCTGGGACGCCTTCATCCGCGCCCGGCCCGGCCTGCTGCGCAAGGTCCACGACGCGGCCGACATCGACGCGGCGCAGGCGGCCGGCCAGGTCGGCGTCGTCTACGGCTTCCAGAACACCGAGATGCTGGGCCGCAGCGCCGACCGCATCGCGCTGTTCGCCAACCTGGGTGTGCGGGTGATCCAGCTCACCTACAACGGCCGCAATGCGGTCGGCTGTGGCGCGACCGTGCCCGACGACAGCGGCCTGAGCGGCTTCGGCGCCGAGGTCGTCGAGCGGCTGCAGCACGAGCGTGTGCTGGTGGACCTCAGCCACAGCAGCGAGCGGACCTGCCTGGACGCGCTGCTTCTCGCGCGCCGGCCGCTGGCCATCACCCACACCGGCTGCCGCGCCGTGGCCGACCACCCGCGCAACAAGAGCGATGCCGAGCTGCGCCTGCTGGCCGAGCGCGGCGGCGTCGTGGGCCTGTACTTCATGCCCTATCTGCGGCTGGCCGGCCAGCCGCTGGCCGCCGACCTGATCGCCCACCTGGAGCACGCGCTCAACATCTGCGGCGAAGACCACGTGGGCCTGGGCACCGACGGCGGCACGACGGCCATCGACGACATGGCCGCCTACCGCGCCATGCTGGCGGCGGAAACCGAGCTGCGGCGCAGCCTGGGCATAGGCGCGCCGGGCGAGACGCCCGACGTGTGCCTCTTCCTGCCCGACCTCTGCGGGCCGACACAGTTCATCCGGCTCGCCGAGCTGCTCGCGGCGCGCGGCCACGGCGAGGCCCGCATCCACAAGATCCTCGGCGGCAACTTCCGCCGCCTGATGCAGGAGGCCTGGGCATGAAGACCATGCTGCTCGCCCTGGTGCTGCTTGCAGGCGCGGCCTGCGCGCGCGAAGACCAGGTCCAGATCCACGGCAACCCGGCGGGAACGCAGACCGTCACGACGCCCGAGCCCGGCGTCACCGCCGCCGACTACCGCTTCAACGACCGTGGCCGTGGCGACGTCATCCGGGCGCGCTGGCGGCTCGATGCACGTGGCCTGCCCGTCAGCTACGAGGCCCAGGGCAACGACTACTGGAAGGTCGAGTTCAGCGAGCGCTTCGAGCGCGATGCTGCCGGCCAGGCGCGCTGGAAGAACCGCATCGAGACGGGCGAGACCCGCGCGGCGGGCTTCTACCTGCCGGCCAACCCGCCGCCCGAGTTCATGGGCGTGCTGACCCGGGCGCTGCTGAAGGCACCGGGCCGGCGACTGCCGCTGCTGCCGGCCGGCGAGGCCTGGCTGGAACAGGGCGAGACCCAGGGCCGGCTGACGCTGTACCGCATCGGCGGCATCGAGTTCACGCCGGTGCCCGTCTGGCTGGACGACCGGGGCGAGACGGCCGGCGTCATCGACGACTGGTTCGAGGTGCTGGAAGCGGCCAGGCTGCCCAGCCTCGCCCGGCTGCAAGCCGCCCAGCAGGCTGCCGACCAGGCCTGGCACGCCCGCCTGGCGCAGCAGCACACGCACCGGCCCAAGGGCGCGCTGCTGATCCGCAACGCGCGGCTGTTCGACCCGGTCTCCCTGAGCGTGCGCGCCGGCACCAGCGTGCTGGTGCGTGGCGAGCGCATCGTGCGCGTCGGCCCCGATGCCGACGTCGACGCGCCCCCTGACGCCGAGCTGCTGGACGCTGCCGGCCGCTTCCTGATGCCGGGCCTGTGGGACGTGCACCAGCACTTCAGCAACGTCGACGGCGTGTTCGACCTGATCGCCGGCGTGACCAGTGCGCGCGACATGGCCAACGACAACGGGCCCATGCTGGCCCGCGTGCAGCGCTTCGATGCCGGCACCGAGCTGGGCCCGCGCGTTCTGCTTGCCGGCATCATCGAGGGCATCGGCCCGCTGGCCGGCCCCACCGATGTGAAGGTCGACACCGCCGAGAAGGCCCGTGCCGCGGTGGACTGGTATGCCGACCACGGCTATGCCCAGGTCAAGATCTACTCGTCCTTCAGCCCGGCGCTGGTGGCCACGGTGGCCGACCGCGCGCACGAGCGCGGCCTGCGCGTCAGCGGCCATGTGCCGGCCTTCACCTATGCGCGCGCGTTCGTGGAGGCCGGCGCGGACGAGATCCAGCACCTGAACTTCATCCTGCTGAACTTCTTCGCCAACGAGGTGAAGGACACGCGCACGCGCGACCGCTACACGGTGCTGGCGGAGAAGCTCGCGCAGTTCGATTTCGACGCCGGCCGCAAAGCCGAGTTCAGCGAGTTCGTCACCTTCCTGCGCCAGCACCAGACCGTGCTGGACCCGACCCTGGTGGTGCTGGAAGGCCTGTTCTCCGGCGAGCCCGCGCGCGCCGCGCCGGCGCTGCGGCCGGTGGTGCAGCGCTTGCCCGTCGTGGTGAAGCGCCGCCAGCTCTCGGGCGCCGTCGCGGTGCCGGCCGGCAAGGAGGCCGTCTACGCCCAGGCCCTGCCGGGCCTGCAGCGCATGCTCAAGCGCCTGCACGACGGTGGCGTGACGCTCATGCCGGGCAGCGATGGCTTCGCCGGCTACAGCCTGCACCGCGAGCTGGAGTTGTACGCGCAGGCCGGCATCACCAACGCCGAGGTGCTGCGCATCGCCACGCTGGTGCCGGCGCGCGTGCTGGGCGTGGAGAAGGACCGCGGCACGATCACGGCCGGCAAGCTGGCCGACATGATCCTCATCGACGGCGACCCGCTCGCCGACATGAGCGACATCCGCCGCGTCCACCGCACCATCAAGGGCGGCCGGGTCTACGACCCCGCGGCCCTCGAACAAGCCATGGGGATGGCGCCGCGATGAGCCAGATCGAACGCTTCAACAGCGGCCGGGTCGTACCCGCCAGCGTGCCGTTTCCGGAGGGTGTGCGCGTCGGCGACATGCTCTACCTCTCGGGCCAGCTCGGCAACGTGCCGGGCCAGCTCAGGCTGGTCGAGGGCGGCCTGCGCGCCGAGGCGCGGCAGACGCTGGAGAACATCCGCACCATCCTGAACGGCCAGGGGCTGGACCTGCAGCACCTGGTGCGCTGCACCGTGATGCTGGCCGACATGGCCGACTGGCCGGCCTTCAACGAGGTCTACCGCGAGTTCTTCGGCGCCACGCCGCTGCCGGCGCGCAGCGCGCTGGGCTGCAACGGCCTGGCGCTGGGGGCGCGCGTCGAGATCGAGTGCATCGCCGCCGCGGCGCCTCCGTCAGCGGCAGGACGCGGCTAGCCAGTCGGCCAGCTGCGGCAGCCAGTCGTCCACGGCCTGCGCCAGCGCGCGCACGGCGCCGGGGGCGTCGGGCGTGGCGGCCGGGTGCTCCAGGCGCCAGTGCTGCTGCAGCGCCGGGCCGCCGCTGCCGGCAGGCCACAGCGTGGCGTGCAGGCGCAGCACGGCCTGGCTGCTGGTGGGGCTGGCGAACACCTGCTCGAACTCGTCCAGGTCCACCGCCAGCAGGGCTGCCGGCCGCCCGGCACAGGCCGGCGGTGTGGCGAGCTGTGCGCGCAGTCGCTGCGTCAGCAGCGCGGCCGGCGGCGCCGCCCAGAAGCTGTCGCGGTAGGTCTCCAGGCGCTGCGCCTGCCGGAACGCGAGGCGGTAGGCGATGCCGTCACCGGCCAGCCAGGGCGGAGCGCTCACGTCGGCAATGCGCCAGCCGAGTGGGCCGCCGCCCGCCGCGGCAGGGGCCGGGCCCAGGTCGTAGACGGCGCGCGGCGGCGCCGTCGGCGCGAGCGAGCAGGCGCCCAGCAGCAGGGCCGCGGCCATCAGCGAGAGGCGTGTCTTCATTTGCCGCCCGCCTTCAGCCGCTCGTCGAAACCCGTCTCGCCGGGCCCGGGTGGCCGTGCGCCGCGGCCGAACAGCAGGCTCTGCGGCTGGTTGCCGAGATCGGTGGCGGCACGCTCCACGCTGCGGCTGGCTGCCGAGATGTCGGCCAGCACGGGGCGGGTGCGCGGCGGCGTGTCGCCCACCAGCGCGAGTTCGAGGTTGCGGCTGGTGGCCTGCACCTGGGCGGCGGCGGCGTCGAGTCGGTCCAGCACGGCGGCGCGCGACTGCAGCGCCTGGGCCAGTTGCTGGCCATCGGCGGCCAGCGCCTCGATGCGGCGCAGCGCGGCATCGGCGCGCTGGGTGGCGGCGCCGGCGTCCTTCAGCAGCGCGGGCAGCTCGCGGGCGCCGGGCTGCAGCGCGCTCATCAGGCGGCTGGTGTCGCCGGCCGCCTGCTGCAGGCTGGCCAGCGTGCGGCCGAGCTGGGCGCGGTTGTCGTCGCTGAGCAGTGCGTTCAGCCGTGCGGCCGCCTCGGCAAAGCCGGCGACGAGGCCGGGGCCGCTTTCGGACAGGCGGTCCAGCAGCGTGGGCCGCAGCACGAGGCGGGCGCCGGGGGCGGCGCGCTGCAGCGGCGCCGTGGCGTCGGCCTCCTCCAGCCCGACGAAGGACAGCCCGGTGACGCCCTGCAGGCCCAGCTGGGCGTAGGTGCCGGTGGACACCGGCGCGGCCGCGTCGACGGCGATGCCGACGAGGATCTGGCGCGGGTCGGCCGGGTCGAAGGCGATGCTCTCGACATGCCCCACGTCGACGCCGCGCAGCTTGACCGGCGCCTTCAGGTTCAGCCCGGCCACGCCGCTGCGCGAGACGACGGTGTAGCTGACGCGCACCGTGCGGTCGCCCTGGAACCAGGCGACGCAGGCGGCCAGCGCGAGGCCCAGCAGCAGCAGAAAGAGGCCGGCGGCGATGGCGTGGGCTTTGTTTTCCATGATGGGGTTCAGACGGGCTGTTCTTCGCGCAGCAGCGCCGGCACGCCGCCCTCGTCGCTGGTGTCGTCCAGGCTGAGGCGGAAGCGCCGCAGGTCTTCCTCGGCGCAGCGCTCCAGGTGGCCGAGGAAGAAGTTGCGCACGAAGGGGTGGGGCAGGCGTGCCACTTCGGCCAGCGGCCCGCTGGCGATGATGTGCTGGTCGGCCAGCACGGCGACGCGGTCTGCCACGGCGAAGAGGGTGTCCACGTCGTGCGTGACCATGACGACGGTCAGGCCCAGCTCCTGGCGCAGCCGGCGCAGCAGCTTGACGAACTGCTTGCTGCTGTCCGGGTCCAGCCCGGCGGTGGGCTCGTCGAGGAAGAGCAGCTGCGGGTCCAGGATCAGGGCCCGCGCCAGCGACACGCGCTTGACCATGCCGCCCGACAGCTCAGCCGGGCGCTTCAGCGCGTCCTCGGGCTTGAGGCCCACCTGGGCGAGCTTGAGCAGCACCAGCGGCTTGACCAGGTCCGCCGGCACGCTCTTGAGCTCATGCAGCGGCAGCGCGACGTTGTCGAACACGTTCAGCGCCGAGAACAGCGCGCCGTTCTGGAACAGCACGCCCCAGCGGTAGCGCACGCACTCCAGGTCGCGCGCGGCGCAGCGGCCCAGCGGGTGGCCGAAGATCTTCACGCTGCCGGCCTGCGGCACCTCCAGCCCGAGCAGCAGGCGCAGCAGCGTCGTCTTGCCCGAGCCCGAGCCGCCGATCAGCGCGACCACCTCGCCGCGGTGGACGGTGAGGTTGAGGTGGCGGTGGATGACGTGGCCGCCGTAGGCCGTCGTCACGTTGTCGACCTCGATGATGGCTTCGCCGGCGGCCATGTCAGATGCCCACGTTGGAGAACAGCACCGCGAACACCGCGTCGACGACGATCACCAGCGTGATGGCCGTGACGACCGACTGCGTGACGCTCTGGCCGAGGCTCTCGGTGTTGGGTTTCACGCGCAGCCCGAAGTGGCAGGCCAGCAGCGCGATCAGGCCGCCGAAGAGGACGGACTTGGCCCAGCCCAGCCACAGGTTGACCGGCTCCACGACGCCGGGCAGCTTGCGCAGGAAGGTGGCCGGGTCCAGCCCGAGCTGGGTGGCGGCGGCAGCCATGCCGCCCAGCAGCATCAGCGCGCTCGTCCACAGCGCCACCAGCGGCAGCGACACGGCCAGCGCCACCACCTTGGGCGCCACCAGCCGCACCGTGTGCGAGATGCCCATGACCGACAGTGCATCCAGCTCCTGCGTGACCCGCATGACGCCGATCTGTGCCGTCATGGCCGAGCCCGAGCGGCCCGCCACGATGATGGCCGCCAGCAGCGGCCCCAGCTCGCGCAGCACGGTCAGGCCCAGGATGTTGATGACGAAGATGTCGGCGCCGTAGGTCTTGAGCTGGCGCGAGATCAGGTAGGACAGTGTCAGCCCGACGAGGAACCCCACCAGCGCCGTGATCGGCAACGCCTGCGCGCCGGTGCGAAAGACATTGGCCGAGATCTCGCGCCAGCCGATCAGCGAGGGGTGGCGCAGCATGCGGCCGAAGTCCAGCACCAGCTGCCCGACCAGGGCCACGATCTCCACGCCGTGGCGCGCAAAGCCCAGCAGCCGCAGGCTGGCCACCTCCAGCCCCGGGCCGATGCTGCGCCTGTGCCGGGGCAGGGTGCCGGGCTGCGCGAACTGGGCGAACAGCGTCACATGCTCGGGCAGCCACAGCAGCCGGTGCGGTGGCTTGCCGCCCCAGCCGCGCCATAGCGTCAGCGCGCCGGCGGTGTCCAGCCGGCCCAGGGTGCGCAGGTCCCACAGCGCCTCCGGCGCCTCGGCCACGGCGGCGGCCACGCGCTCGTGGAACTCTGCGTAGCGCTCGCGCAGGCCCAGCACCGTCCAGTCGCCGCCAACCCGCCATTCCCGGGCACGTCCCTCACCGCCGGCGGCCTGCAGCTCGGGCACGGCGTCGAGCGACTCCCCGGCCCGGGCCGGAGAGGGGGTCTGCAGCGGCAGCACGCCAACCTCGCTCATGGCGCAACGATAGCGCGCCTGGAGGCCGGGGGCGATTCAGGCCTTCTTCACGAACTCCGACTTCAGCCCCATCGCCCCGATCCCGTCGATCTTGCAGTCGATGTCGTGGTCACCGTCGGTCAGGCGGATGTTCTTGACCTTGGTGCCGACCTTCACGACCAGCGACGAGCCCTTGATCTTCAGATCCTTGATGACGGTGACCGTGTCGCCGTCCAGCAGCACATTGCCGACCGCATCGCGGACCACGCGCGCCTCGTCGGCGGCAGCATCAGGCGCCGGTGCCGGCGACCATTCGTGGCCGCATTCGGGGCAGACCAGCTGGGCGCCGTCCTCGTAGGTGTAGGCGGATTGGCATTGGGGGCAGGCGGGCAGGGTGCTCATGGGGGATCGGTAGATGCTCGGTGGGTCGATCGGGGAACGCTCCGCATGCCCTTGCGGGGCACGCAGGCTCCGGAGCTGGCCTCTGGGCCATCGCTCCCGCGGCAATCGGTCAGTCGGCTTTCGGCGCCGCCCTGGCGTCGCCGGCGCCGAAGTCGACGCCGTGGGCCGCCAGGTAGTCGCGGATGAGGCGCCGGACCACCTGCGAGGGCGTGACGTCCTGCGCCGCGCAAAGCGTCTCGAAGGCCTTCTTCTTGTCCGGGTCGATCAGGACGGTCAGGCGTGCGGTCTTCTGCTCCATCAGGCGGCTCCTATGTTAATCACATGATAATTGCGAACATATTCAATGTGAATTAGATTGGCTTATTGCCGAGAGCCAACCGGCTGCCTGCCGCATTGAAGGCTTCCTGGCCCGAGGGCTGGCGGGGCCGCCGGGCGCAGCCGACTTCATCGCCGACCACTTCGCCGACCATGCCCGATACCGCCAACGCCGAGGACCACGTCAAGCCCTTCGTCTACGAGACGCTCACGACGAAGGCGCTGCACTTCTCGATCAGCGAAATCCAGAGCCGGATGCAGTCGCTCAGGCCGCTTGCGCTGGACCTGGACTACACCCGCACGATGATGGGCTTTCTGCTGTTCAACGACAGGCCGGACACCATCGGCATGATCGGGCTCGGCGGAGGTTCGCTGCCCAAGTTCTGCCGCAACTACCTGCCGAAGGCGCGCATCGACGTCGTCGAGATCAACCCGCACGTGATCGCGCTGCGAGACCTGTTCCACGTGCCGCCGGACGACGGGCTCTTCAAGGTGCGCCGAGGCGACGGCGCGGACTTCGTGCGCTCGCCGCCGCATCGCCTGGATGTCCTGATGGTCGACGGCTACGACCCTGACGGCATCCCGCCCGCCCTGTGCTCGCAGGCCTTCTACGACGACTGCCGCGATTCACTGCAGCCGGACGGCCTGGTCGTGGTCAACCTCTACATGGGGCACTGCGACTACGCGCTGCACGTCGAGCGCATCAACCGCGCGTTCGATGGCAGCGTCCTCGTCATGCAGGGGCAGGACGGCGGCAACAGCATCGTCTTCGGCTGCAACGGCCGCCGGCTGCAGCGCGCCCAGACTTCGCAGTTCCGCCGCCCCCGCCACTTCGACGCCGCCGCCTGGGAAGAGCTGGCGCCCAGCCTGGCCGAGGTCGTGGGTGAGCTGCGGAAGACGGCGGTCGATGGCGAGGAGCGGGTTTGATACGTTAGGCTGCCGAACCAGCGCGCCTGCGAGATGCGCAGTTCGCTAAGGCAGACGTTGGCATACGACACCAAGCGCAAAGAAAAAGCCCCACACACTTTCGCATGAGAGGCTTCGACTTGGCTCGCCGACCTGGGCTCGAACCAGGGACCTACGGATTAACAGGTCTATGGTCAGGCCAAGAGTCCGACGGTCTGGGCTTCATACTGGATCACAGCGCTGGACGTGTCTCATACGTGTAGCCTGCGGCTTCGTATGCGGCTTCGTATGCGGCAATCAGTGCTGCCTTCAGCAGTTCTGCGCCATCCTTCGAAAGGTTCTGGGCGGCCGTCAGCGGCCTGAAGCCATGCCGCTTGCACCAGTCGGTGACTGCGGGAAGCCGGGCTGACTCCTTGCGCGCAGTGGCCGTAAAAGTGCGTTCTGTGTCGTTGACGTAGACGATTACCGAGTGTTCATTCATGGTGGTTGCTCCCCGTGATCCTCTCAGGCCGAATGCCAGTGAGGGCGACTGCAGATGGGGTGCGATCTGGGTGCCTCAAGGCGTTTGAGTGAGTGCCGCTCATAAGTCGGGCATGTGGTCACGATGAAAAACCAAGCTCCCTGGCGGCTTCCTTCTCAAGATCATTGGGCGCAGCGGTAACCCCCATGAGTGCCGCGCGCTTGAGCGTGTCGCTATTGCCAGCGCATTTCTCTTCCGTGCCGCCGGCTTTCATGCACTCGACTGCGGTCCAGATCTTGTCGGCAGCGAGTTTGGAGATCGCGGCTTCTTCAGCAAGGTAGTCTCGCGCCCACTTGCTGCCGTCTGAGATCGAGCACAGCGCATGGCCTTGAATGCGAGCACCGTACCCGTTCGTCGCGGTATAGGTCAGCTTCGTCCCAACGAACTCAACTACCTTGCCACTTTCCGGGTCCTTCAATTTCATCCGGAATGAGTGCAAACATTGCTCTCCGGGAGACTGCTGAGAGCAACTAACTGTGGCGCAGGCCAAGATCAAAAGGGCGAGTCTGAACATTCGGTGCCGGCGAAAATGTGCAGAGTTTGAAAAGGATGGGAAGCCTAGGTGTGAACTCATATCGAGTCCAGTTGGGGCAAGTCCTTGATCGTGCCTCGCAAAGAAAAAGCCCTACACGCTTTTATGCCGGTAATCCGGTCACTGCTTTGACTCGCCTCGAGCTCGACCCAGAACGACCAGATATGGATCGAGACTGCAAGACGCGAAAAGCTTGACCCTTGCAACGACGAACCCATCGCGCTCAAAGAGGGAAACACGATGCAGCTGACTGTCGCGATGCACCGGTTCGTGAGCCGACCCAACAAAGTTCAACGCGTCATGCCTCTTGCCCGCAATGAAATCGCGGATGGCGTCTCCATCAAAACCGTCCCAGCCCAGCTCTGCGACGCCAAAGCAATATCCGATCTTTGCCAACGTTCTGGTGTGGGCCGGCCAGGCGTGAGTGGTCTTTGCGGTCACCCCATTCAGCGGCACAAGTTCGTGACCGATGCCAAGGTCGCAAAACATCACGTTGACGTCAGCGGATGCGTCACCGCGATCTACTCCAGCGAGGAGGCCGGGCGTCTGGTAGATCACGGCAGCAAAGACTTTTGGGTAGCGCGCGACATCAAGCATCAGCGTCATTTGCTCGTGGCCTCTCGGGCCGAGGCCGACAAACGGAAGCGCGCTGGTGCTCTTCTTCAGCGCCAGCAACAGTCGCGGCACCAGGAAATCGTTCTTCAGCGCCGTCTGCTCGTAGCCCTCGTTGGACCATGCCCGGCACGGTTCGCATGCAGCGTTCTGAAAGACAAGCTTTCCAGCGAGCGCCGTTGGAATGATGTGTTCCTTCGTCAGCAGCTCCGCCGCCATCTCCGTGCCGCAGTAGATGCACCGGCCGATGCCGTCATAGGAATGGGCCGGCATGTTGGTGGCTGGCTTTTTGCTCATAGGCGCGTCTTCTCCTACGCCGATTTTGCAGGCGTAGCCAGACGCTAATTCCCCACCCCTGCCGGTGCCCCTTGGAAAGCCCGCTGCGCACGGACAAAGAAAAAGCCCCATCCGCTTTCGCGAATGAGGCTTTGATTTGGCTCCCCGACCTGGGCTCGAACCAGGGACCTACGGATTAACAGTCCGGCGCTCTACCGACTGAGCTATCGAGGAATTGTTCTTTGATGTCGGCGTGGCAAGCGGTTGCACCACGCGTCCTGAGTCTTGCGACTTGTTCTGTTGGCTCCCCGACCTGGGCTCGAACCAGGGACCTACGGATTAACAGTCCGGCGCTCTACCGACTGAGCTATCGAGGAACAGAGCCCGCCATTATAGGGGCTTTTTCATTGTGCTCACAAGCGCACCTCGAGACTCGTGCGGAAAGTCCGCGGCGCGAGGGGGTAGAGGTAGCTGTGCTCGTACTGCCAGGGCGACTCGCGCCAGGCGCGGCGGTTGGCAAGGTTGTCCACCGCGGCGCGCCAGACCCAGGTCTGGTTGCCCACGCTCTGCGTGTAGCGCAGGCCGGCGTCGGCCACCGTCCACGCGGGCACGGGCACGGTGTTGTCGGGTGTCGCAAAGCGGCGGCCCTCGTAGCGCAGGCCGAACTGGGCTTGCAGGCCCGGCAGCAGGTCCTGGCGCAGCTGGGCCTTGAGCGTGGTCTGCGGCACGTTGGGCGGCACGAGGCCGTTGAGGCCAGCATCGGCGCTGCCGTCACGGCGCGCCTGCAGGCGCGTGGCGCTGGCGAACAGGCCGCCGCCGCTCCACTTCAGGTCGGCGCTGGCCTCGATGCCGCGGTGGCGGGCGTAGCCGTCGATGCGGCGCTCGCAGCTGTTGTCGGCGCTGCACTCCTGGAAGCCGGGCAGCACGACGTCGCGCCAGGCCGGGCGGCGGATGTCGAAGACGGTGAGCGAGCCTTCGACGCGCTGGGTGCCGGTCTTCAGGCCGATCTCGGTCTGGCGGCTCTTCATCGCGGGCAGGGCCTGGCCGGCGTTGACGTAGCGCGGGCGGTTGGGCACGACGTCGCTCTCGACGCCCTGGCCCCAGCTGGCGTAGACCAGCCAGTCGCTGGTGATGGCATGGCTGAGCGCGACCCAGGGTGTGGTGACGCCCTGCGAGTAGTCGGTGGCGCGGCTGCCGTTGGTGCGCACGCTCTCGCGGTGCAGGCGGGTGTGGCGCAGGCCCAGCCAGGCGGTGGTGTCGGCCGTCAGGGCCACGCGGTCGCGCAGGTAGAGCTCGTTGCTGCGCTCGTCGCGGTTGGTGTTCTCGTCGGTCAGCGAGGGATCGGCGGGCGTGACGGCGCTGCCATCGATGTTGCCGCTGCCGGTGTAGTTGTAGGCCTGGCGCTGGAAGCGGCTTTTGAACCGGCTGCTCAGGCCGCCGACGGTGAGGTCATGACGCAGGCCGGCGAGCTGCACGGGGCCGCTGGCGGAGACGTCCAGCGCCGTCGTGTCGCGGTGCTCGTTCTCGCTGCGGAAGTCGAACATGTCGTAGCTGCCGTCGGGACAGAAGCTGGAGGGGTAGTAGCTGCCGTCGGCGGCGCTGCAGCCGAAGGCATAGGCGAGCCTGTCGTCGGTGCGCAGGCGCTGGACGCCCAGTGCGGCCTGCGCGCGCCATTCGCCAGCCAGCCTCTGCTGCACGCGCAGCGAGGCGTGCGTGTTGTCGAAGACGACGGGCTGGCTCCAGGGCTGGTTGTTGAGGTTGAGGTTGGGGTCGATGCGCTTGGCGTCGGGCAGCTTGCTGCCGAGCAGGCTGAAGCCCTGCTGGCTGGGCTGGCTCTGCCGGTTGAACTCGACCTCGGCCTCGACCAGCGTGTCGGGGCTGAGGCGCCAGTCGGCGGCCAGCGCGGCGGTGTGCGAGCGGCCCTGGCTGTTGCGCAGCGTCGGGTCGAGGCGGGCCGCGGCGAGGTTGACGCGCAGGCCGAACTCGCGGCTGGCGCCGAAGCGCTGCGAGTGGTCCACGCCGGCTTCCACTGTGCCGCGCTCGATCAAGCCCAGCGACAGCGTCGTTGCGTCGTCGGCCAGCGGGCGCTTGACGACGAGGTTGACGAGGCCCGCCGGCGCGCTGGTGCCGGCCTGCATGCCGGAGCTGCCCTTGAGCACTTCCACGGCGGCCTTGTTGGCCAGCGACAGTGCGGTCTCGCCGCTGATGGGCAGGCCATCGCGGCGCAGGTTGAAGCGGTTGTCGAGGTCGAAGCCGCGCACCTTGAGCTGCGACCAGTAGCCGACGGCGTTGTAGCCATCGGAGACGGAGGCGTCGAGCTTGGTGATGCCCGAGAGCTGGCTGATGCCGAGGTCGTCCAGCCGTTCGGCCGACAGGCTCAGCGCCTGCATGGGCAGCCGGGCGGGCGGGTCGCCAAAGCCCGAGAGGCCGGGTGCGGCCTCGGCGGCCTTGCCGGTCACGCTGACCGTGGGCAGGGTCTGGGCGGCGGCCAGGCCGGCGGCGAGCAGCGCGGTGGCGGCGGCGAGGAGGGAAAGAGTAGGTTTTGCCATCGGAATACAAAGCGATGGCAGGTCGGCAAACACTGAAGGCGCCAGCCCCCGGAGACGGGATCGGAATGGGGCTGCGGTTCGGCTGCTTCCCTGCGCGAGGATTACCTCAATCAGGTTCAAAGGGACTGTCTCAGTCGATGGCGGCAGGCCATCAACACCCCTAGCGGAGAGTCACCGGCGCGAGCGCCGACGACGGGCGGATTCTAGAAGCAAACGGCCCGCGCGCGGCGGTCCGTTGTCTAGACAAGTGGCGTGTCAGTCAAACACGGGCGACTCGACCCCCAGCACCTTGTGCAGCTTGGGGCTGGTCGTCGTGTACTGCAGGTGCACGCGCTTGTCGGGAAAGACATAGGGCGCGGCGCCGAAGGCCGCGAGGGCGGCCTCGTGGAAGCCGGAGAGGATGAGCTTCTTCTTGCCCGGGTAGGTGTTCACGTCGCCGACGGCAAAGATGCCTGGCACGCTGGTCTCGAACTTCTCGGTGTCCACGACGATCTGCTTGCGCTCCAGCGCCAGGCCCCATTCGGCGATGGGGCCGAGCTTGGGGCTGAGGCCGAAGAAGGCCAGCACCTGGTCGCAGGGCACGCCGCGCGTGATGCCGTCGTTGCCGGTGATCTTCACGCCGGTGAGCCGGCCGTCCGCCTCGTCGATGCCCGTGGCCTGGCCCACGATGAACTGCATCTCCATCGCGTCGCAGAGTTCCCGCATCCTGGCCACGCTGGCCGGCGCGGCGCGGAAGCCGTCGCGGCGGTGCACCAGGATGACGCTCTCGGCCTTGTGCGGGTTGCCGTCGGCATGGCCCGCGCAGAAGTTCAGCGCCCAGTCCAGCGCCGAGTCGCCGCCGCCGATGATGAGCAGGTTCTTGCCGGCGAACTGGTCGGGGCCTTTGACGCGGTAGTGGACTTGGGCGCCCTCGTACTTCTCGACGCCCTCGACCTTCAGCGTGCGCGGCTGGAAGGACCCCACGCCGCCGGCGATGAACACCGTCCTGGTGAGGAACTGCGTGCCCTTGCTGGTCTCGACGAAGAACCGCGCATCTGGGCCATCGCCCTGCTTCTGCACCGCCGTGACCTCCTGGCCCAGGTGGAAGGTCGCGCCGAAGGGTTCGATCTGCTTGAGCAGGTTGTCGGTCAGTTCCTTGCCGGTGCACACGGGCACGGCCGGGATGTCGTAGATGGGCTTGTCGGGATACAGCTCGATGCACTGGCCGCCGGGGTAGGCCAGGCTGTCGATGATGTGGACCTTGATCTCGAGCAGGCCCAGCTCGAACACCTGGAAGAGGCCCACCGGCCCGGCACCGACGATGACGGCGTCGGTCTGGATGGCGTCAGGCCTGATCGCGGCTTGCTGCATGGATCGGGCGTGGATCAGCGGATCAGTTCGTCCAGCTTGCCCGTGCGGTCTTTCCACTCTTCGGCGTCGGGCAGTGCGGCCTTGCGCTTGGTGATGCTGGGCCATTTCTTGGCCAGGTCCGCGTTGAGCTTGATCATGTGGAGCTGATCACCGGGAACGTCCTCCTCCGGCAGGATGGCATTGACCGGGCACTCGGGGATGCACACGGCGCAGTCGATGCACTCGTCGGGGTCGATGGTCAGGAAGTTCGGGCCTTCGCGGAAGCAGTCGACCGGACAGACATCGACGCAGTCGGTGTACTTGCAGCGGATGCAGGATTCGGTGACGACGTGGGTCATGGGGAGCTCTTGGCAGTGAGGGGCGCCTTCATCGACGGGATTTCGGGCGAAACGGCGATTTTATTGGAGGCCGGCGGCGGCTTTCCCTGATCTCCGACAAGACTTGCACCGGCGCCTACCGTGACGACGGTGGGCCGGCCGCGGTGCAGCAGCGCCGCGCGGGCCAGGTCGGCGAGGGCGTGCTCGCTGGTGATGGCGTCGGCGCAGCCGGCGCGGCTGACGACCAGCGTGGGCGTGTCGGCGGGCCAGCCGGCGGCTTGCAACTGGCGGCCCAGGGCGGCCAGCTGGCGGCCGGCCATGTAGAAGACCTCGGTGTCGGCCGAGCGGGCGGCACGCAGTTCACCGGCCTCGGTCATGGCGGTGGTCAGGCTGACCGAGCGGCCGCGGCCCCGGCGGGTCAGCGGCCGCCGGGCCTGGGCGGCGGCGGCCAGCGCCGCGGTGACGCCGGGCACGACTTCGCTCTCGATGCCGGCCTCGGCCAGGGCGACCAGCTCTTCCTCCAGCCGGCCGAAGACGCTGGCGTCGCCGCCCTTGAGGCGCACGACGACCGCGTGTTCGCGGGCCGCCCTGACCAGCAGGGCATTGATCTCGGTCTGTTTGGCCGAATGCTCGAAGCCGCGCTTGCCGACGTCCAGCCAGCGGGCCTGGGGCGCGAGCTCGCGCAGCGCCGGGTCGGCCAGCGCATCGGCCAGCACCACGTCGGCCAGCGCCAGTGCACGGGCGCCGCGCAGCGTGATCAGGTCGGCGGCGCCCGGGCCGGCACTGACGAAGATCACTCTTCCGGCAGGCATCACCAGGCCTCGTCCGCCGCCGCAGCGGGTTGCACATCCACCAGCAGCGCGCCGCTGGTGCGGTGGCTGGCGGGGTCGACGACGATCAGCGCGCCGCCGACGCGGTTGGCCGCAAAGGGCTCGACCGGCAGCTCGTGCTGCACCTCCATCTGCACGCGGCCGATGGCGTTGACGGGCAGCTCGTGGGCGTCCCGCGGCTCCAGGGTGTTGATGTCCAGCACGGAATCGATGGCCGAGATGCGCGCCTGCACCCAGCGGTTGCCGTGGCGCACCCAGTACTTGCGGCCGGGCCTGGCGGCTTCGGTGTCCAGCCAGGCGAGCGTCGCCGGGAAGGTCTTGGTCTGCGTGGCCGAGCCGGGCGTGACGATCCAGTCGCCGCGGCTGACGTCGAGCTGGCGGTCCAGCACCAGGCCGGCCGATTCGCCGGCTTCGACGCTGGGCACGGTCTCGCCGGCCAGTCGCACTTCGGCGACTATCGCCGTCTGCCTCGACGGCAGCACCTCGATGGTGTCGCCGGCCTTCACGGCGCCGTGCGCGATGCGGCCCCACAGCACGCGTGGCTGCACGCCGGTGCCCTGCGACTGGTAGGCGTCCTTCTGCACGTACTGCACGGGCAGGCTCAGCGGCGCGTCGGTGCGCTCGCTCGAGCTCGGCAGGCGCTCCAGCACCTGCAGCAGGCTCTCACCGCTCCACCACGACGCATCCAGTGGCTGCGTCACGTTGTCGCCGCGCAGCGCGCTGACGGGCACCGTGGCGGCCACGTTCAGGCCGGCGGCGGCGGCGAACTTGTCCAGGGCCGCCTTGACCTTGGCGAAGCCGGCGCCGGCGTCATCCAGCGCGTCGATCTTGTTGATGGCGAAGACGATGCTGGGCACGCGCAGCAGCTGGGCCAGCAGCGAGTGGCGGCGCGTCTGCGGCAGCAGCGTGACCTCGGCCTCGCTGAGGTCCAGCTTGGTGATGTCCACCAGCACGACGGCGGCGTCGCTGCCGGCCGCGGCCGTGACCATGTTGCGCGTGTACTGCTCATGGCCGGGCGCGTCGGCAATGATGAACTTGCGCGTCTTGGTGGCGAAGTAGCGGTAGGCCACGTCGATGGTGATGCCCTGCTCGCGCTCGGCCTCCAGGCCGTCGGTCAGCAGGCTCAGGTCGATGGGCCGGCCGGCGGCGCGGCGCTCCAGCGTGTCGAGCTGGTCGGCCAGGATGGCCTGGCCGTCGAACAGCAGGCGGCCGATCAGCGTGGACTTGCCGTCGTCCACCGAACCGGCGGTGAGGAATCGCAGCGCCTTCATCAGAAATACCCTTCCTTCTTGCGCTTCTCCATCGAAGCTTCGCTGGTGCGGTCGTCCATGCGGGTGGCGCCGCGCTCGCTGACGGTGACGGTCAGCGTCTCGGCCACGACCTCGCTCGCGTTGGCGGCGGGGCTCTCGACCGGGCAGGTGCAGGTCATGTCGCCCACGGTGCGGAAGCGCACGGTGGCGGTCTCGACGGTCTCGCCTTCTTCCGGCGGCGTGACGTCGGTCAGCGGTACCAGCAGGCCCTTGCGGCGGATGACCTGGCGCTCGTGCGCGAAGTACATCTGCGGCAGCGGGATGTTCTCGCGGGCGATGTAGAGCCACACGTCCAGTTCGGTCCAGTTGCTGATGGGGAAGCAGCGGAAGTGCTCGCCCGGGCGGATGCGCGTGTTGAACAGCGTCCACAGCTCGGGGCGCTGCTCCTTGGGCTGCCATTGGCCGAAGCTGTCGCGGTGGCTGAAGATGCGCTCCTTGGCGCGCGCCTTTTCCTCGTCGCGGCGGGCGCCGCCGATGAGGGCGTCGAACTTGTGCTCCTCGATGGTCTCCAGCAGCGTGACCGTCTGGTGGCCATTGCGGCTTTCCAGCGGGTGGCTCAGGCGGATGGTGCCGCGGGCCATGCTGTCTTCGAGGTGGCCCACGACGAGGCGCTCGCCCATGTCGGCGACGCGCTGGTCACGGAACGCTATGACCTCGGGGAAGTTGTGGCCCGTGTCGATGTGCACCAGCGGGAAGGGCAGCTGGCCCGAGTAGCCGCTCGGATGCGCCGCGTTCTTCATCTTGAAGGCCTTCTCGGCCAGGCGCAGCACCACGCAGGAGTCCTTGCCGCCGGAGAACAGCAGGGCAGGGCGCTCGAAGCTGGCCGCCACCTCGCGCAGGATGAAGATGGCTTCTTCTTCCAGCGCATCCAGATGGGCGTGGTCGACGTCGGCAATGAGTTGTTCGGGTTTCACAGCAGCATTCATGACTTCGCGTGCAGACCGCACTCTTTCGTTGAGTCCTCCCACCACCAGCGCCCGGCGCGGAAGTCTTCACCCACCGCAATGGCGCGCGTGCAGGGCGCGCAGCCGATGCTGGGCATGAACTGGTCATGCAGCGGGTTGTAGGGGACGTCGTATTTCTCGACGTAGGCCCAGACCTCTGCCCAGGTCCAGTCGGCGATGGGGCTGATCTTGCGGCGGCTGTTGCCGTCGTCTTCATCGAAGGCCACATCGCCCCGCGCGCCCGATTGCTCGCGGCGCAGGCCGGTGATCCAGGCCGCGCGGCCCTTCAGCATGCGGCCCAGCGGCTCCATCTTGCGGATGCCGCAGCAGGCCTTGCGCAGCTCGATGCTCTTGTACATCGCGTCGTCGCCCTCGCGCCTGACGAACTGCACGACGGCGTCCGCCACGGGCTTGAAGACCTCGACCTCGCGGCCATAGCGCTCGCGGATGCGGGGCAGCAGCGCCAGCGTCTCGGGATGCAGCCTGCCGGTGTCCAGCGTCGAGAGGGCGATGGGCAGCTGGGTGCGGGCGATCAGGTCGGTGATGACCATGTCTTCCACGCCCAGGCTGCTGCTCTGCACGAGGCCGTCGCCATGCTCCATGCTGGCGTCGCGCAGGCGTTGCAGCGCGGCGTCGATCTTGGCGTCCAGCGCCGGCGTCCACTTCGCGTAGAGGCCGATGGCCTTCCCCGCCGATGACGCGGCCGCGGGCGCGGTGGCCCAGGGCAGGCTGCTGACGCCGTCGCTCACGCCGCGCTCCTGCGCAGGAACCACGGGCGCGTCTCCTCGACGTCGCCCTGGTAGAAGCCCACCGGCGCGAACAGGTCCAGCGCCTTCTGCGCCGCGGCCTGGGACTGGTCGCCGCGCATGATCACCTCGTCGAAGCCGGTGCGGGCCAGCAGCTGCATCATGTCCACCAGCACCTCGCCGCGGGCGCGGATGGCGCCCTTGAACTGGTGGCGGATGCGCAGCAGGTGGGCCTGGCTGTAGGCGCGGCCGTCGGTCCATTTCGGGAAGTCGAGCACCACCAGCGCGATGCGCGACAGGTCGGGCGCGAGCTGGTTGATGTCGGCGTCGTTCGGGAATTCGATGGCCACCGGCACGTTCTGCGGCCAGTGCGCGCGCACCGCGTGCCATTGCTCCAGCGACAGCAGGCGGTGGGGCGCGGGATCGGGATCGGGCTTGGGGCCGTCTTCGCCGATGGCGTGCTTCCAGGCGCAGGTGGTGGCGTTGATGAATTTCATGATCAGGCCTTCGCAGTCGAGACGCGAACAGCATTCGCGGCGGTCTTGAAGGGGTCGAGGCCCAGGCGCTTCACGGCATCGATGAAGTGTTCGCCGGTCAGGCGCTCGCGTGTGAAGGTTTCGATGACGGCGTCGATGGCGTCGGCGATCTCGTCGGCCGCAAAGCTCGGGCCGATGACCTTGCCGGCGACGGTGCCGCCGGCCAGCTTCGTGCCGTCGCCGCCACCCAGCGTCAGCTGGTACCACTCGGTGCCGTCCTTGTCGACGCCCAGCACGCCGATGTGGCCGCTGTGGTGGTGGCCGCAGGAGTTGATGCAGCCGCTAATGTGCAGGTCGATTTCGCCGAGGTCCTCGAGTTCGTCGAGGTCCTGGTAGCGCTCGGCGATCTCGGCGGCCAGCGGCAGCGAGCGGGCGTTGGCCAGCGCGCAGAAGTCGCCGCCGGGGCAGGCGATCTGGTCGGTCAGCAGGCCGGCGTTGGGCGTGGCGAAGCCGGCGGCGCGCGCGGCCTGGAACAGTTCGGGCAGGTCGGCCTCGCGCACCCAGGGCAGCACGAGGTTCTGGCGGTGCGACACGCGCAGCTCGCCGTGGCTGAACTGCTCGGCCAGCGCGGCGGCGGTGTCCATCACGTCGGCGGAGGTGTCGCCGGGCGCGATGCCGACGCGCTTGAGGCTGAGCGTGACGGCGCGGTAGCCGCTCAGGCGGTGGCCGTGCACGTTGCGCTGCAGCCAGCGGGCGAAGGCTGGGTCGCTGGTGTCCAGCTGCACGGGGGCCTCGGCCTTGACGCCCTCGGGGTCGACGAAGCAGGCGGCCACGCGGTCCAGTTCGGCCTGCGGGATGATCTGCTCGTGGCCGGCCGGGTCACCGTTCAGGATGCGCTGGAACTCCTCGTTGACCGCGTCGAAGAACTTCTGGCCTTCGGCCTTCACGAGGATCTTGATGCGGGCCTTGTAGAGGTTGTCGCGGCGGCCGGCGAGGTTGTAGACGCGCACGATGGCCTCGATGTAGACGAGGATCAGGTGCCACGGCACGAACGCGTTGATCTCCACGCCCGGGATGGGCGTGCGGCCCATGCCGCCGCCGACGAAGACCTGGAAGCCGATCTCGCCGGCCGCGTTCTTCTTCAGCTGCAGCCCGATGTCGTGCCAGCCGATGGCCGCGCGGTCTTCGGCAGCGCCGCTGATGGCGATCTTGAACTTGCGCGGCAGGTGGGCGAACTCGGGGTGCAGCGTGCTCCACTGCCGCAGCACTTCGGCGTAGGGGCGGGCGTCGACGATCTCGTCGGGCGCGATGCCGACGAAGGCGTCGCTCGTGATGTTGCGGATGCAGTTGCCGCTGGTCTGGATGCCGTGCATGTCCACCTCGGCCAGCAGCTCCATCACGTCGGCGCTCTTCTCCAGCGGTATCCAGTTGTATTGCAGGTTCTGGCGCGTCGTGAAGTGGCCGTAGCCGCCCTGGCCGGCGAACGGGCCGTCGGGCTGGCGGTCGTAGTCGCGGGCGATGCGGGCGAGCTGGCGCAACTGGCGGCTGCTCAGCTCGCCGTAGGGCACCGCCACGCGCAGCATCGGCGCATGGCGCTGGATGTACCAGCCGTTCTGCAGGCGCAGGGCGCGGAACTCATCGGTGCCGAGCGTGCCGGCGAGATGGCGCTCGAGCTGGTCGCGGTATTGCGCGGCGCGGGCGTGGACGAAGCGGCGGTCGAAGTCGGTGTAGCGATACATGGTGAGTGGATGACCTTCCGGCCGGTCATCAGAAGAAAGACGCAGAGCAGGCTGCGCAGGGCGCCAACGGGCATGCCACCCGAGGTCGCGACTCTAGGGAATGTTGCGGTGCCGCAGAACTACAGAATTCTTGGGCCTATATGCCTGGGCCGAATAAGCAATCTCAGTTTGTCGCCAGCGTCCGCAGCGCGGCGACCTGTTCGGCGATGCGCGGCGGCACGGGCTCGCCGCCGTCCAGCATGGCGCGGATCAGCGCCGCGTTCTCGGCCGGCGCGCAGGCCGGGGACAGCGGCCAGTCCAGGTCGGCCGTGTCGGCCGGGTGCAGCGGCGCGGCCATGCCGTCCTGGAAGCCGATCAGATGCGCCTTGCGGCGCAGGTGGGCATAGGCCTCGCCCTCGCTGGCGCGCATCAGCAGCGCCCTGCCGCCCGGGATGACCGTCAGGCCGGGCAGGGCGGCGCCCATGCTGTCCAGGTACTCCGGATGCGTCACCGCCACCACCCGCACGCCGCGGCCGGCAGGGAAGGGGTCCAGCAGCTTGGCCAGGCTGTGCGCGCTGTTGCGCACCCCCAGCCGCGGGCGCAGGGCCATCAGCGCGTTCAAGCCAGGGTTCAGCTTTTGCAAAGGCAGCACGGCCAGGCGTTCGTCGCACAGGCGCTGCTCGGCGTCGGCCAGCGTGGCGCTGGCGGGCAGGCCCAGCGCATCCAGCAGCTCGAAGGGGCTGACCCGGCTGTCGAAGTCGTGCCGCCCGAAGATCAGCACGGGCACGCCCTCGCGCGCCAGCATCAGGGCCACCAGCGGCATCAGGTTGGCCTGCTTGCGGGCGCCGTTGAAGCTGGGGAGCAGCACGGTGCGCGGCCCTGCGGGTGCCGCCAGCGCGGCCGTGCGCGCCTGCATGGCGGCCAGGAAGCCCGCCACCTCGTCGCCGCTCTCGCCCTTCACGCGCAGCGCGATGAGCAGCGCGCCCAGTTCCATGTCGGGCACCTGGCCGTCCAGCATCTCGCCGAACAGGCTCTCGGCCTGCGCCCGGCTCAGGTCGCGGGCGCCGCGGGCGCCTCGGCCCAGCTCCTTGATCAGTGCTGCGTAATCCATGGCGCCCAGTGTAGGAAGGGCCGCGCGTGGCGGCCCCTCATGCAACCGGGCGCAGCGTCAGAACGCCATGCGGGCGCCCAGCGACACCATGCGCACCGTGCTGCGCTCGCCCTGGTACTGGGCGCGCGTCGTGTCCATGCCCAGTTCGACGCGGGTCGACGGCGTCAGCGCGTAGTTCACGGCCAGCCCGGCGATGGGCTGGGTCTTGCTCTCGCTGCCGGAGCTGCTCAGCGCGCCGGCCTCGGCGCTCAGCTTGGTGCGCACCCGGGCCACGCCCAGTCGCCCCACCAGGCCCCAATCGGGGCCGAGCTGGGCCGTGAAGGCGCCCCCCAGGGACAGGGCCTCGGGCCTGACGCTCACGCCGAGCGGGCCGTCCGAGGCGTGGAACCTGCCGAAATGGGTGTAGCCGCCCTCCAGCGAAAAGCCGTTGCCGAAGGCATAGCCGACCACGGCCTTGCCGCCGGTGGCGTTCCGGTCGCAGCGCTGCACGCCGCTGCAATCCACATTCAGGTGACCTTGGCCGAGGGACAGCAGGCCATAGGCATGGGCCTTGTCGGCATTGGAGGACTGGGCCTGGGCCGTGACGGCCAGGAGCAGTGCGGCAAGGGTGATGGCGGTCTTCTTCATGGGTACTTCTCTCTTCCTGCTTCGATTCATCCGGACGCGGGCGCCGGGTGGGCGTTCGCGGCGACAGGCGACGGGTGGTCGCCGCTGACCATGTTCCGCGCCGCCCCCGCGCACGCCTGTAGGACGCGGGCGCCCCAGGGCGACGGACTGGCCCGTCGCGCTGTGAGCCAGGTAAGAGAAAGCAAGTTTTCCGTGGGCCCGCGCAGTGATACTGCCGCGCATCCCGGCCTCCTCTCACCGAGCCATGCCCCTCCTCAAGCCCAGGACGCTGTACGTCACGCTGAGCGTGCTGATGATCGGCCTCGTGATGCTGGTGTACGGCGCGCTGCTGCTGCACGAGCGCTCGCGCAGCGACCGGCTGATGCTGCAGCAGGCCGGTGCGGCCGCCCAGCGCATCGGACGCGAGGCGGCGGCCACCGTGGAGGCGGAGCTGCGGCCGGCGCGGGTCAGCGTGGCGCTGCTGGCCTCGGGTGCGCTCGGCCGGGCCGGCAGCGAGGCCGAGCGACTCGCGGCCCTGCCGCAGCTGGCGGCGGCGCTGCGCAGCAACGCGGCGCTGTCGGCCGTCTACGTGGGCACGGCGCGCGGCTCGTTCTTCCTGCTGCGCCGCCTCAGCGATACCGCCACGCGCAGCCGCATGGGTGCGCCGGCCGACGCGGTCTACGGCCTGCAGAGCGTGGACCGCGACGGCGCCGCGCCGCGCGGCAGCTACCGTTTCTTCGACGCCGAGCTGCGCGAGCTGCAGCGGCTGGAGCGGCCGGACTACGAGTTCGACCCGCGCACGCGGCCCTGGTACGAGCTGGCCCGCCAGGCCGGCGACGGCCGGGCCGTGCAGTCCGAGCCCTATGTCTTCTTCACCACCGGCGAGCCGGGCGTGACGCTGGCCGAGGCGCGCGGGGGCGCCGTCGTGGGGGCCGATGTCAGCCTGCAGGCCCTGGGCGAGCTGCTGACGCGGCCGCAGATCAGCGCCTCGGCCGAGCTGCTGATCGCGACGGCCGACGGCGGGCTGCTGGTGCAGGCGCGCCATGCACCGCCGGCGTCAGCGGCGGGGCGGTCCCTGCCGCAGGTGTCGCAGGCCGCGTCGCCGCTGATGCAGGCGCTGTGGGCGCGCCGCGATGCCGAAGGCCGGCTGGCCCCGGTGCAGGACGTGACGGGTCGCGAGTGGGTGGCCCATGCGCTGCCGCTGGCCTCCGACCGCGAGGCCGGCACGGCGCTGACGCTGCTGATGGCCGCGCCGCGCGACGAGCTGCAGGCCTTCCAGATCGAGAGCCGGCGCCACGGCTTCTACATCTCGCTGGGCCTGATGCTGCTGCTGCTGCCCATCGTGCACCTGCTGGCGGACCGTGTCTCGCGGCCCTTGCGCCAGCTGGCGCGCCAGGCCGAGGCCATCCGGCACTTCGAGTTCGACGGCCCCGACCCCCGGCGCAGCCTGATCCGCGAGGTCGACCGGCTGGCGCAGGCGATGGCGGCGATGAAGCACTCGCTGCGGCGCTTCCTCGACATCAGCGGCGCCTTGAGCGCCGAGCGCGACTTCGACACGCTGCTGGACCGAATCCTGCGCGAAACCATCGCGGTGGCCGGCGCCAGCGGCGGCGCGGTGCACCTGTTGAGTGGCGACGGCGGCCAGTTGCGGCCGGCGGCGACGCGGCTGCAGGACGCGCCGGCGCCGGACGCCGGCGTTACCTGGGACGTGAAGGCTGCCGACGACATCGTCGCGCCGGTGCGGGCGCTGCGCGCCGATGCGCCCGTGCAGGTCGAGCTGGCCTGGGACAACCCCGGTCATCTGAAATCCTACGGGCAGTTGTTCTCCAGCCTGGGCGCGGCGCGGGTGCGCCTGCTGTCCCTGCCGCTGAAGAACCGCCAGGACGAAACCATCGGCACGCTGACGCTGAGCTTCCCGGTGGCCGCCCAGGGCCCGGCCGAGGCGCTGGGCGGGGCACGCGTGGCCTTTGTGCGCGCGCTGTCGGGCACCGCCGCCGTGGCCATCGACAACCACCTGCTGCTGAACGCGCGCAAGGCGCTGCTGGACAGCTTCATCCAGCTCGTGGCCGGCGCCATCGACGCCAAGAGCCCCTACACCGGCGGCCACTGCCAGCGCGTCCCCGAGCTGGCCCGGCTGCTGGCCCAGGCCGCCTGCGACGCCACCGAAGGGCCTTACGCCGGTTTCACGATGAGCGCCGACGAGTGGGAGGCCCTGCACATCGCCGCCTGGCTGCACGACTGCGGCAAGGTCACCACGCCGGAGTACGTCGTCGACAAGGCGACCAAGCTGGAGACCCTCTACAACCGCATCTACGAGATCCGCACCCGCTTCGAGGTGCTCAAGCGCGACGTGCTGATCGAGCGCATGGCGCAGCGCCTGGGCCCCGAGGCGTCGGCTGGCGCGCGCGCCGACGCGGCCGACGCGCTGGCGGCGCTGGACGCCGATTTCGCGTTTGTCGCGGCCTGCAACCAGGGCGGTGAATCCCTCGGCGCCGCGCAGCAGGCGCGGCTGCGCGAGATCGGCGCGCGCTCGTGGCTGCGCACGCTGGACGACGGCCTGGGCCTGTCGGTGGACGAGGCCCGCCGGCTGCCGCGCCCGCGCCCGCCGCTGCCCGCGCCCGAGCGCCTGCTGGCCGACCGCCCCGAGCAGGTGCTGCCACGGCCGCCGGCCGAGCGGCTGGCCCAGGACAACCGCTGGGGCCTGCGCATGGCCCAGCCCGAGCATCTGTACAACCGCGGCGAGCTGCACAACCTCTCGGTATCGCGCGGCACGTTGACGCCGGAGGAGCGCTACAAGATCAACGAGCACATCGTGCAGACGCTGAAGATGCTGGACGAGCTGCCCTTCCCGGCCCACCTGCGCGCGGTGCCCGAGATCGCCGGCAGCCATCACGAACGCATGGACGGCCAGGGCTACCCGCGCGGCCTGACCGGCGAGCAGATGAGCCCGCAGGCCCGCATGATGGCCATTGCCGACGTGTTCGAGGCGCTGACGGCCGACGACCGGCCCTACAAGCCCGGCAAGCGCCTGTCCGAGGCGCTGGCGCTGATGCAGGCCATGGCCCGCGAGGGCCATCTGGATGCTGGGCTGTTCGAGCTGTTCCTGCGCTCCGGCGCCTGCCTGGCCTACGCGCGGCGCTTCATCCCGGCCGGGCAGCTCGACGTCGAGGACGTCGGCGCCTACCTGCCTACGCCGCCTGCAGCTGGCCGCTGAGGCCCAGCTGGCCGAACAAGTCCCTGGGGTCGGCCATGCGCGGCACCAGGTCCAGCGGCGCGCCCAGGCCCAGCGGGGCGGCGAGGTCGCGCAGCAGGCGCAGCGCGGAGAAGTCCTCCAGCGCGAAGCCGACCGAGTCGAAAACGGTGACCTGATCAGGCGACTCGCGGCCCGGGGCCTGGCCGGCCAGCACGCGCCAGAACTCGGTGACGGGGAAGTCCGCCGGCATCTGCTGCACGTCGCCCTCCAGGCGCGACTGCGGCTCGTACTCGACGATGACGCGGGCCCGCTCCAGCACGCCGCGGTGCAGCTCCGTCTTGCCGGGGCAGTCGCCGCCGACGCCGTTGACGTGCATGCCGGGCTCGATCAGGTCGGGCGTCAGGATGGTGGCGTTGGTCTTGTCGGCCGTCGCGGTGGTGACGATGTCGGCGCCCTGGACGGCCTCGGCGATGGACGCGCAGACCGTCAGCGCCAGGCCCGGCGTCGGCTGAAGATGCCGCACCAGCCTGGCGGTGGCGGCGGGATCGATGTCATAGAGGCGCAGCTCGCGGATGCCCAGCAGGTGGTGGAAGGCCAGTGCCTGGAATTCGCTCTGCGCGCCGTTGCCGATCAGCGCCATCACGCGGCTGTCGGCGCGCGCCAGGCGCCGGGCCACCATGGCCGAGGTGGCGGCGGTGCGTATCGCGGTGGTCAGCGTCAGCTCGGAGAGCAGCAGCGGGGTGCCGGTTGCCACGTCGGCGAGCACGCCGAAGGCCATCACGGTCGGCAGGCCGGCGCGGTGGTTCCCGGGGTGGCCGTTGACGTACTTGAAGCTGTAGAGGCTGGCGTCGGCGATGGGCATCAGCTCGATGACGCCGCCCGGCGAATGGGCCGCCACGCGCGGCGTCTTGTCGAACTCGGCCCAGCGCAGGTAGTCCGCCTCGAGGTAGCCGACGAGGCGGCGCAGTAAATCGGGAAGTCCCACGCGCTGCACGATGCGGGCGACGTCGGCGGGGGTCAGGAGGGTGGTCATGGCAGTCTCCTCGGTGCTGTGTAGGGCGTTTGCGCCGATTCTTTCGAGGCGGGCCGCCAAACAGAAGTGCAACTCTTGCCACCGAATGCGTCGTGATTTGCCAAAATGGCAGCCACCGTTGCCAATTTGATCGCCATGGACGCCCTGGACCAGCAACTTCTCGCGCTGCTGCGCACCGATGCCCGCGCCAGCGTCGCCACGCTGGCGGCCCGGCTCAAGGTGTCGCGCGGCACCGTCACCAACCGCATCGCGCGGCTGGAGGACGGTGGCGTCATCACCGGCTACACGGTGCGGCTGCGGCCCGACTCGGTGCCCGACGAGATCACCGCCTGGATGAGCATCACGGTGGAGGGCAACCGCACCCGCGAGGTCGTCGCCATGCTGCTGGGCGAGCCGGGCATCACCGGCCTGTTCGACACCAACGGCCGCTGGGACCTGCTGGCCGAGATCCGCAGCTCCAGCCTGCAGGAGCTGGCCGACGTGCTGGAGCGCGTGCGGCTCATCAAGGGCATCGCCGGCACCGAGACCTCCATTCACCTGCAGAGCTACAAGCTGTCCTGAGCGCCTCGGGTATCGTCCCGGGCCCATGCTTCGCGATCCCATGACTCCTGTATTCCTGCGCCGCGCCGGCCGCGTCGGCATTTCGGTGCTGCTCGCCGTCTTGGCCGGCTGCTCCGTGCTGTCGACGACAACGCCCCAGCCGCCCATCGTCACGCCGCCGGTCGAGCCACCGCCCATCGTCAGGCCCGCACCCAAGCCGCCGCGCCTGGGCCTGGCCCTGGGCGGTGGTGCGGCGCGCGGCTTCGCCCACATCGGCGTCATCCAGGTGCTGGAGGAGAACGGCATCAAGGTGGACCTTGTCGCCGGCACCTCGGCTGGCAGCCTGGTCGCCTCGCTCTACGCCTCGGGCAAGGGCGGCAAGGAGATGCAGCAGCTCGCCGAGACCATGGACGAGGGCGCCATCACCGACTGGTCCTTCCCGCTGCGGGGCCTGATCCGTGGCGAGGCGCTGGCCCGCTTCATCCGCGACAAGACCGGCGGCAAGAACATCGACCAGATGGTGTTGCCGCTGGGCATCGTCGCGACGGACCTGTCGGACGGCTCGTCCATCCTGTTCCGCAGCGGCGACACCGGCACCGCCGTGCGCGCGTCCAGCGCCGTGCCGGCCGTGTTCCAGCCGGTGCGCATCGGCCAGCGCGAGTACGTCGACGGCGGCCTGGTGTCGCCCGTGCCGGTGCGCTTCGCCAGGGAGATGGGTGCCCAGCTCGTCGTCGCCGTGGACATCACCTCGCCGCCCGAGAAGGACCCGCCCGGCGACGCCTTCCGCATGCTGATGCAGACCTTCTCCATCATGGGCCGCAGCATCAACACCTTCGAGCTGCGCGACGCCGACGTCGTCATCCGGCCCAGGCTGGACGGCGTGGGCAGCGCCGACTTCACGGCCCGCCGCCGCGCCGTGCAGGCCGGTCGCGAGGCGGCGCTGGCCATGCTGCCGCTGCTGAAGCAGCGCATCGCCGAAAAAACACGTTGAAATGAAGCCCCTCGTCCAAGGACCACCTTGGCCGGTCTTGCAGGCCGCGCTGCGGCTTGCGCCGCAGCTCTTCGGCAGGCACATCGCGCCCACTGGGCGCAATGTGTCCGGCCTCAGCCCCCGAGGGGACGGCGATGCCCGCGGCGTCGAGCCGCGAGCACATCGCCTTAGGCGGGCCGGCTTGGGAGCGGCCCTGCGCTCGGCCCGCAAGAAGCGCACCGCGCCAACGCTCTGGCCACGATGACGGTCGAGACGCCGCTGTTCCCGCTGCGCTCGGTGCTGTTCCCCGGCGGCCACCTGCCGCTGCGCATCTTCGAGCCGCGCTACCTGGACATGGTGCAGCGCTGCCAGGCCCGCGGCGAACCCTTCGGCGTCGTCGCGCTGACTTCGGGCGACGAGGTGCGCCGCCGCGAAGGCGAGGGCTTCCAGGCCGAGGCCTTCCATGACGTCGGCACGCTGGCGCGCATCGAGCACTTCGAGCACGCCCGGCCCGGCCTCATCGAGATCCGCGCGCGCGGCGCCCAGCGGTTTCGCGTGCAGGAGAGCCGCCGCCTCAGCCATGGCCTGTGGGTCGGCCGGCTGGAGCTGCTGCCCGACGATGCGGCCGTGCCCGTGCCCGATGACCTGCGCCTGGCCGCGCGGCGGCTGCAGGATGTGCTGGCCGGCTGGGCCGCGGGCCCGGCCGGCGGCGAGCTGCCCGTGCAGCCGCCCCTGCAGTGGGACGACGCCGGCTGGCTGTCCAACCGCTGGGCCGAGCTGCTGCCCATGCCGCTGCCGGCCCGCCAGCGCCTGATGGCGATGGACAGCCCGCTGCTGCGGCTGGAGCTGGTCGTGGACCGGCTGGACGCGATCATGGCGTCGCGCTCGTAGGCGCGCCGCGGGCTCAGCGGTTCAACCAGTTGGTGAGTGTCGCCAGCACCTGGGCCTGCTCGGGTTCGTTGAAGATCTCGTGCGCCAGGCCCGGCCAGGGGCGGGTGGCGACGACGTTCGCAGGCGCCGCTGCCGCGAAGGCCTCGCTGCCGCGCGGCGCCACGCAGCGGTCGGCGCCGGCCCACATCAGCAGCGTCGGCAGCGCCCAGCGCGGCGCGTCGGCGATGACGCGGGCGCCGGCGTCGACGATGAAGCGCGTCAGCCGCGCCGTGATGCGGTCATGCACCAGCGGGTCGGCGGCATAGGCCTGCACGACGGCCGGGTCGCGGCTGATCCACGCGGGCTTCAGGCCGTTGCTCACCGCCAGGCCCGGCGCGAGCGCGCCGGCCAGCGCCAGGGCCAGCTTCTGGCCCGCGTTGAGGCCGGCGTCGAGCGCGGGTGAGGACAGCACCAGGCCATCCAGCGGGCGGCTCCATGCGGCCGGCCGGCCGGCCAGCGCCTCGGCCGCGAAGCGCGCGGCCACCAGGCCGCCCATGCTGTGGCCCAGCAGCACGAAGCGGTGGCCGGGGCCGCCGGGCCGGCGCACGGCGTCGATGACGCGCGCGGTGTCGGCCAGCAGCGCCTCGGGCGTGGGGATGTCGCCGCGCGGCCCCGCGCTGCGGCCATGGCCGCGCTGGTCCCAGCCATGGACGTCCCAGCCCGCCGCGTTCAACGCCGCGGCAACGTGGGCGTAGCGCCCGATGTGCTCGCCCAGCCCGTGCACGATCAGCACCTGCCCGCGCGGGGGCTGCGGGGCGGGCCAGTGATTGAGTTGGAGCGTGAGGCCGTCGTCGGTGGTGAGGGTGCTCATCGGATCGCGGGCGGGGAGTCGGGCCGCAAGTTTGCCCCAGCCTGCGTCCCGCGCCGCGAACCCAGCACGCGCGCATAGGCCCAGGTGAACTCCGCGCCGATCAGCAGGATCTGCGCGGAGAAGTAGACCCACACCAGCAGCGCCACCACCGAGGCCGCCGCGCCAAAGCCCGAGGCCACGCCGCTGCGCTGCAGATAGGTGCCGATGCCGTAGCGGCCCAGCGCGAACAGCCCCGCCGTGACGAGGGCGCCCAGCAGCACGTCGCGCCAGGCGACGCCGGCGCGCGGCATCCACTTGAAGATGAGCGCGAAGACGGCGACCACCAGCCCCTGGCTGACGACGGCGTTGGCGATGGCGGCGATGCGCAGCCAGTCTCCGAACCAGGGCTGCCAGAAGGCCTGGACGGTCGACATGACGGCGTCCAGCAGCAGCGACACCAGCAGCAGGAAGCTCAGGCCCAGGATGAGGCCGAAGCTCAGCAGCCGCGCGCGCAGCCAGCTCAGCCAGCCCTGCATGGGCCGGGCGGGCACCTGCCAGATGGTGTCGAGGGCGGCCTGCAGTTCGGCGAACATGGTCGTGGCGCCCACCAGCATCAGGCCCAGCCCCAGCGCGGTGTTGAACCAGCCGCCGGCCGGCCAGGAGACCGTCGTCAGCATTGTCTCCACGGTGGCGGCCGCGCTGCTGCCGAGCAGGCCCGCGAGCTGGCCCACGAGCTCGCCGCGCACCGCCTCGCCGCCCCAGACCAGGCCGGCCACGGAGACGACGATGAGCAGCAGCGGCGCCAGCGAAAAGAGCGTGTAGTAGGCCAGCGCAGCGCCCATGCGCGGGCCGCGGTTGGCGAGGAAGCCGTCGAAGGTCAGCTGCAGCACGCGCCCCAGCGGGCGTATCGGTTCGAGCCAGCGCATGCCCGCAGTCTGGCCGCCGGCCCGCGCGCGGGCTGTAGGACGGCGCCTGGACGCGCGGCGCGGTCAGCGCGTGACGATGGGGAAGCTGCCCGTCGCGGCCTGGAACAGGCCGAAGAAGCGCCCCAGCGCCAGCGGGTTGCCGCCCAGCTGCGCGTCACCGTCCATCAGGGCCTGGCGGGCCGTGAGCTGGCCGCTCAGCAGTCGCAGGTAGGCGGCCTTGGACAGCGTCAGCGTCGCGTTGGCATCCGGGTCGGCCGAACCCTGGCGGTAGCGCAGCACCGAATTGGCGACGCTCAGCACGTAGGTCTCGCCGAGGTCGCTGAAGACGAGGTTGATCTTCAGGTTCACGCCCTCGGCACGGGCCGGGTCCAGCGACGCGGCCGAGCGCTCGATGAAGCGTGCGATGGGCACGTGCTGCAGCAGGTCGCCCAGCGCCGCCAGGCCCAGGCCGCGGGATCCGCCGCCGCCGCGCAGCTCCAGCGCGCCGGACAGGTAGAAGTTGCGCTGCGGCGCCGCTTCGGCGGCCCACGCGAGCTGCTCGAAGGTCCGGGCCAGCAGCTCGCGGGCGGGCGCGTTGCCGGCATCGGCCAGCACCGCGTGACGCAGCAGCTCCGCGGCCCAGCGGTGGTCGCCGGCGTCGAAGGCGGCCCGGGCCGCGCCGACGAGCTTGTCGATGCCACCGGCCAGCGTCACGTAGCGCCGCGCGGCCTCCACGGGCGGCAGCGGGTCAAGGTGGCTGGGGTGGCCGTCGAAGAAGCCCAGGTAGAACTGGTAGACGGCGCGCACGTTGAACTTCAGCGCGCCGTAGTAGCCGCGCACGTCGAACTCCTCCTGCAGCGCCTGGGGCAGCCGGATCTGCTCGGCGATCTCCTCGGCGTTCAGGCCCTGGTTGATGCCGCGCACGGTCTGGTCGTGGATGAAGCGGTAGACGTCGGCCTGCGCGCCGATGAAGCGGCGGATGCGGGCCTCGCCCCAGACGGGCCACTGGTGGCTGTTGAAGACGACGTCGGTGCCGGCCGCCCAGCTCTGCGCCGCGTCCAGGTAGCCGGCCCAGCGCAGCGCGTCGCGCACCTTGGCGCCGCGCGGCGTCAGCAGGTTGTGCAGGTTGTGGCTGAGCAGCTCGGCGCCGCAGAAGGCCTTGAACTCCGGCAGCTCGATGACGAACTCGGCCGGCGCCTCGCTGCCGGGCACGTTGTGGAAGATCAGGCGGCGGCCGTCGACCACCAGTTCCTGGCGCTCGCCCTCGATGAGCTGCGTGGGCGCCAGGATGCCCAGCCGGCCCAGCGCCAGCGCCTTGCCCAGGCCGGTGTCGACGGAGCCGGTCGGGCTGCGCGGCAGCAGGTTGCCGTACATCCACGTGGCGCGCCGGCCCATCGCCGTGCCCACGAGCAGGTTCTCGCTGGTGGCCTCCTCCATGAAGCCGGCCGGCGCGATGACGGGCACGCGGCGCGCGGCGGCGTCTGCGGCGCCGATGACGCCCAGCGCGCCGCCGAAGTGGTCGGCATGGCTGTGCGTGAAGATGACGGCGGACACCGGCCTGTCGCCGAGGTGCTGGCGCGCGAAGGCCATCGCTGCCTCGGCTGTCTCGCGCGAGGACAGCGTGTCGATGACGATCCAGCCGGTCTTGCCGTCCACCAGCGTCAGGTTGGCGAGGTCGAAGCCGCGCAACTGCCAGATGCCGCCGGCCGGGCCGTCGGTGACCTTGAACAGCCCGATCTCGTTGTTGAGCCTGGCGTGGCGCCACAGGCTGGGGTTCACGGTGGCCGGTGCCTCGCCCTGCACGAAGCCGTAGGCGGCGAAGTCCCAGACGACGCTGCCGTCCGCCGCCTTGATCTGCCCGCCAGGCCGGGCGACGAGGCCACGCCGGGCCTCGGCCGGCGCCGGGTCGTCTGCCTGGGCGGCGGGCGCCGAAAGGGCGAGCATGGCGAGCAGGCCGATCAGCAGGTGCGGGGCGTGGGCGAGGAGGCGCATCGCCCGATTCTGGCGCCGGCGCGCAGCGTCGTGGGCACGATCATGAGTGGCCCGCTCGCTCGACTACATTCGGCCCTGGGCCGTCCCGGCCCGATGCAGTTCTAACAACACTGGTGAGTGGCGCGGCGCAGACCGGACGACACGCCTGGGGGACCTCAGATGGATTGCTTCACGAAGATGCGTTTTGGCTTGCTCGCCAGTCTGTCCGCGATGAGCTTGACGATGCTGCCCACCTCCACCCTTGCCGCGCCAGGCGGCTCGACGCTGGAGTTCGACCAGCGCGTCGGCGCGCGCAGCGAGCGCCTGCGCATCGCGGTCTCGCCGACCCACGTCGCCGTGCTCAACGAGGCCGGGCAGACCACCACGCTGTACCAGCGTTCCAGCCGGCTGCTGACCCTGCTCGACCATGGCGGGCGCACCTACCGGCAACTCGACCGGCCGCATCTCGAACGGCTGGCCGAGGAGGTCAACGCGGCGATGCGCCAGACGCGCGCGCGGATCGACGCGCTGCCGCCGGCCGAGCGGGCCCAGGCCGAGCGGGCGCTGGCCGACCTGCTCGGCGGCCCGCCGCCGCCCGCCGGCGAGGCGCTCAGCTTTGGCGCCGCGGCGCAGGGCGGTCGCGCTGCCGGCATCGACTGCCGCTGGTACGACATGCGCGTCGGCGGTGCGGCCGCCGGCCGGGTCTGCGCTGCCGAGCCGCGCCGTGTGCCGGGCGGGGAAGGGGTGCTGGAACTGCTGGGCGCGATGTCCGAGGCCTACGGGCACCTGAGCCGGCTGACGGCGGCGCAGCTGCCCGCCGTGCTCAAGGGCAATCCGCTGCTGCCGGTCGTCAAGCTCGGCCAGCTGCCGCTGCTGATGCAGGAGCAGCGCCGCGATGGCGAGCGCAGCGAATCGCGGCTGGTGTCGGTCAGCGAGGCGCCGATCGCCGCCGGCGTGTTCGCGATTCCCGCGGGTTTCCGCGACGCATTCGGCGGGACCTGACCCCCAAACACTGACGCCACCGTCGGGCGGCGTCGATGCACGAATGGCCGCGGTCTTGTCAACCCGGGTTAGTGCCCCGCTCAACCCCGCGATTTACATCGCGGGTCGCCTTCCCTCCAATGGTTGCGGGGTAAACCAAAAAATTGGAGACAACAATGAGTTCAACAGTTAGCTGCATCGGCTGGATGCGCGCGGCGCTCGTCAAGGTGGCGCTGGTGCTGTGCCTGCCCGCCGCCCAGGCCGCACCGTCCTACAGCACGATCTACGTGTTCGGAGACAGCCTCTCCGACACGGGCAACACGCAGGCGGTGCTGGGTACCAATGCCATCGTCGCCAACTTGGCCGGCTATGGTTCCAACGGGCGCTTCTCCAACGGCCCGGTCTGGCACGAGAGCCTGGCCACCGGCCTGGGCCTGGCCCCGGCGACGCGTTCGCGCAGCGGTGGCAACAACTATGCCCATGGCGGCGCGCGGGTCGACAACGCCAGCGGCCAGTCGGCCGGCGTGCTGAACCAGTACGCCTCGTACACCTCGGGCAAGGGTGCCACCGGCGCTGATGCCGACGCGCTGTACATCGTCTGGGGCGGCGGCAACGATGCCCGCGACCTGGTCGGCAATGCCAACCCCTTGAGCGCGATCCAGAGTGCCATCAACAGCCTCAGCGGCGTGCTGACCGGGCTGCTGAACTCGGGCGCGACCACGCTGCTGGTGCCCAACCTGCCGGACCTGGGGCGCATCCCCGAGTTCCGCACCGGCGCCAATGCCAGCTCGGCCTCGCTGGTGAGCAAGCTCTGGAACGAGACGCTGCTGACGATGCTGGAGGAGATCAATGCCCACACCACGGCGTCGATCTACTTTCTCGACGTGTTCTCGATCTTCAACGACGTGCTGGACCACCCGGCCTCCTACGGTTTCAACAACACCACCGGCCAGTGCCGTTCGCTGGGTTTCCTGGGCCTGACCGAGAACAGCTGCGCCAATGCCGACCGCTGGGTGTTCTGGGACCAGATCCACCCGACCAAGGCCGCCCATGCGCTGCTGGGCGCGGCCGCGCTCGACCTGCTGAGCAACGGCTCGCCGCTGGCCCATGTGCCCGAGCCGGCCAGCGTGATGCTGGTGCTGCTGGCCCTGACCGTGGCCGTGGCGGTCAGCCGTCGTCGGCGTGCAGGCGCGCAGGACGACCTGCCGCAGCCGGTGCCGGCACTGGCCTGATCGAGGGGCGGGGAGGGCCCCGACTCCCGACGCCCACAAGCCAACCGCGAAAGGCCCCGGCTCTTGCCGGGGCCTTGTCGTTTCGGGCGGCGCGCGGGCCGTCGCGCTCAGATCGCCTTGCGCAGCCGCTCGTAGCCGCTGCGGCTCACCGGGATGCGCTTGCCGCTGCGCATGCGGGCCACGTAGGCGTCGCTGTCGGTCCGCTCCAGGCCTTGCAGCGCGGCCAGGTTGATGATGAACGAACGGTGCACGCGCACGAAGCGGGCGGGGTCGAGCTGGGCCTCCAGCTCGGAGATGCGCTGGCTCTTCAGGTGCTCGCGGCCCTGGGCATGGAAGGCGACCTGGTCGGCCTGGGCCTCGACGTAGGCGATGTCCTCCACCGGCAGCACCTGCAGGCCGTCGCCGTCGCGCACCAGCACGCGCGCGAGCCAGGCCCCGGCCGGCGCGAGCAGCCGTTCCAGCCCCGGCGCGGCCTGGCCCCGCAGGCGCCGGGCGCGTTCCAGCGCGGCGTCGAAGCGGGCCTGCGAGAAGGGCTTGAGCAGGTAGTCCACGGCGTGCAGTTCGAAGGCACGCATCGCGTGCTGGTCGTAGGCCGTCGTGAAGATGATGCCGTCGCGCCGGCCGGTCAGCTCCAGCACCTCCAGGCCGGTGAGCCTGGGCATCTGGATGTCGAGGAAGACAAGATCGGGCTTGAGCTCGGTGAGCGCGCGCGCGGCGTCCAGGCCGTTGTCGGCCTCGCCCACCAGGGCGATGTCGGCATGCGGGCGCAGGTACTCGGCCAGCAGCCGGCGGGCCAGGTTCTCGTCGTCGGCGATGAAGGCGCGCAGCGTCATGGCGTCGTCTCGTAGGGGATGGCGATCTCGACCTCGAAGCCCTCCGGCGTGCGGCCCCAGTGCACGCGGGCGCGGCCGGCGTACTGGGCGGCCAGGCGCTCGCGCAGGTTGCGCAGGCCCAGGCCCAGCCCTGTCTCGCGCAGGGCTGTGGAAGAAGGTTCGGGCACGGGATTGCGCACGGCCAGGTGCAGCCAGCCGTTGCGGGCCAGCGCCTGCACGCGCAGCAGGCCGCCCGCCGCCAGCGGGCGCAGCCCGTGCTTGAGCGCGTTCTCCACCAGCGGCTGCAGCGTCAGCGGTGGCAGCAGCGCGTCGAGGCTGTCGGGCGCGGCGTCGATGGCGGTGGCCAGCTTGTCGCCCAGGCGCTGGCCTTCGATGGCGAGGTAATGTGCCAGCAGGCCCAGCTCGTCCTCCAGCCGGATGCGTTCCCGGCCGGCGAGGTCCAGCGTGCGGCGGAAGAACTGCGCCAGGTCGATGGCCATCGCGCGGGCGGCGGCCGGGTCCAGGTGGGTGAGGGCGCTGATGGAGTTCAGGCTGTTGAACAGGAAATGCGGGTCGATCTGCAGGCGCAGCAGCTGCAGCTCCATGTCGCGCGCCAGCAGCCGGGCCTGGGCCTCGCGCGCACTGGCCGCCTGCGCGGCCTGGAAGGCGATCAACAGGTCGTGCGCCAGCACGGACAGGGCCAGCAGCGCGCCCACGCCGGCGCCCAGCAGCGCCACGCCGCGGGCCCCCAGGCCGACCCAGCCGCCGGGGTGGCCCAGCAGGCTGCCGGCGGCGTCCCAGCCCGCCGCCAGGGCGGTCACGCAGGCTGCCAGCGTCAGCACCAGGCCGGCGCGGTAGCCGAGCGCGGCCGTCCAGCGCAGGGCGCCGAAGGGGCGGCTGCGGCAGGGGTAGTAGGTGGCCAGCAGCACGAAGGCCAGCACGCCGCACAGCGGCACCGTCCAGGGCAGGGCCCAGGCCAGCGGCGCCAGGCCCAGCGCGTGCAGCAGGGCGGCCAGCGCCAGGCCCGCCAGCACCCAGGCGAGCAGCCAGGCGGCCAGCCCGCGCAGATGGGTCAGCAGCGGATGCAAGGCGGCTTCAGTTCTTGACCTCGACGCCGCCGAACATCACCTCGCCGCGCAGCACCAGGCGCGGGCCGGGCGTCACGGGGGGCAGGGTCTTGTCCTCGACGCCGCCGAAGGTGGACGTGACCTCGACCACCACCAGCCAGTCGCGCGGCACGCGCAGCTCGATGCCGCTGAACTGGGCGGAGACGTCCAGCCGGGCCTCGGCGCCGTCGATGACGGCCTGCGTCAGGTCCAGTTCCACGCCACCGAAGGTGCTGGCGATGCGGCCGCCCTTGAAGCTGCGGGAGTCGTAGCGCTGGCTGATGGCGCTGAAGCTGGCGTCGATGTTGATCTGCTCGCCATGCTCCAGCGTCGAGGCCTGGAAGCTGGCCTGCCGGCCGCGACGCGGGAACAGGCCGCGCGCCAGCATGGACAGGCCGACCAGGATGACGAGGACGGGCCACCAGTCGCGCGGGTTGAAGTCCGCATAGCCCAGGTTGCGCGCCGTGAGCAGGCCGCCGAGGAGGATCAGGCCGATGGCGACCAGCCCGCTGCCGGCATGGCAGGGCCTCACCAGCCGGCCGATGCCCAACAGCACGAAGACCAGCGGCCAGAACGTGCGCAGCAGCGGCATGCCGAAGACGTTGAGGTTGTCCAGCAGGGCCAGCACGCCGAAGCCGATGACGCCCAGGCCGAAGACGACGCGGTTGCCGGCATGACGGGAACGGTAGGGGCGAGGAGGCTTCATGGCGTGTTCACGAGGAGGGATGGCGCAAGTAGACACGCACGCCGGCTGCGCCACTGCCGTGATCCGGCGAATCGCCGCCAATCGCCGACGAATCGACGGCCGCCGGCGCCAGCGGGCAGGCCCCGGGCGCCGCGAGGGCTTTCGGTGGCGCCTCGGCGAGGCGCGTTTTCATGCAACTATGATGGTTGCATGAAAAAAGACGGCCGGCTTTCCGGCGTGCTGCACCTGCTGCTGCACATGGCGCAGGACGGGGCGCCGGCGACCTCCGAGGCGCTGGCGCGGGCGATGCACACCCACCCCGTCGTCGTGCGGCGGCTGATGGCGGGCCTGCGCAAGGCCGGCTTCGTTGCGTCGGCCAAGGGGCATGGCGGTGGCTGGGTGCTGAGCTGCCCCTTGTCGGCCATGACGCTGGGCGACGTGCATGCGGCCCTCGGCGCGCCGCCTTTTCTGGCCGCCGGCCTGCGCGACGAGCAGACGGGCTGCCTCGTCGAGCAGGCCGTCAACAGCGCACTCGGCGCCGCCTACACGGAGGTCGAGGCCTTGCTCGTCGCGCGCCTGCACGAGGTCAGGCTGTCCGCGCTGGCCGAGGACTTCCGCCACCGCATGCAGGCCCGTGGCCTGTCAACCCAGGACTTGAACCATGATGCTTGATGCCCTCGTCATCGGCGGCAGCTATGCCGGCCTCTCCGCTGCCCTGCAACTGGCGCGTGCCCGGCGGCGCGTCGCCGTCGTCGACGCCGGCCAGCGGCGCAACCGCTTCGCCGAGGCCTCGCACGGCTTCCTGGGCCAGGACGGCCGGGCACCGGGCGACATCGTGCGAGACGCCAAGGCGCAGCTGCTGGCCTACCCGAACGTGAGCTGGCACGACGGCCTTGCGGCGTCGGCACGCTGGCAGGGCGAGGGCTTCGAGGTCGACGTGGGTGGCGTGGGTGGCGTGGGCGGCGGCACGCTGCGGGCGCGGCGCCTGGTGCTGGCGACCGGCGTGGCCGACGAGCTGCCGCCGGTGGAAGGTCTGGCGCAACGCTGGGGGCGCACCGTCTTCCACTGCCCCTACTGCCATGGCTACGAGCTGGGCGAGGGCGCCATCGGCGTGCTGGCGAGCAGCCCGCTGTCCATGCACCACGCGCTGATGCTGCCGGACTGGGGGCCCACGACGTTCTTCCTGAACGGCGCCTTCGAGCCCGATGCCGGGCAGGCACAGGCCCTGGCGGCGCGCGGCGTCAGGGTCGAGGCCGTGCCGATCGCATGCATCACCGACGAGATGACGGTGGCGCTGACGGACGGCCGCCGCCTGCCGCTGGCCGGCCTGTTCACGGCGACGCGCACCCGCATGGCCAGCCCGCTGGCCGAGCAGCTGGGCTGCGAGTTCGAGCAGGGGCCGGCCGGGCCCTACCTGCGCCGCACGCTGATGGAAACCAGCGTGTCCGGCGTGTTCGCCTGCGGCGACGCGGCGATGGCCTTCGCCAACGTGGCCATCGCCGTCGGCGACGGCGCGATGACCGGCGCGGCCGCGCACCGTTCGCTGATTGCGGGGCTCTGAATGAAAAAAGCCCGGTGCGCAGGCACCGGGCTTTTCGAGAGGCTCTGAACGATCAGGCGGCGCGCTTGCCGGCGCGGCTGGCCGTCTGCGTGGCCTTGACGGCCTGCGAGGTGGCGGCCTGGAAGTTGGACTCGGCCACTTCGACGGCTTGCTTGGCGGCCTTCTGGACCGACTCGAAGGCGTTGTTGGCGGCGGCGACGGCCGACTTCACCAGGGCGACGGCGTTCTCGGTGCCGGCCGGGGCGTTCTTGGCGGCGTTGTCGACGACGGCGGTGAACTTCTTCTGCGCGTCGGCGAACTGGGCTTCAGCAGCCTTGGCGACTTCGGCGCCGGTGGCGGAAGCGATGTCGTAGACGTGGCGGCTGTAGGAAGCGGCCTTCTCGGCGGTCGGCTGCAGCAGGGCGGCCTGCAGGGACAGCAGCTCCTGCGCGTCCTTGACGGACAGGGCGGCGGCGGTCGTGTCGGCCGCTTCGCTCAGCGCGGTCCTGGCGACTTGCAGGTTCAGCTCGACGAGCTTCTCGACGCCTTCGAACGCCTTGTTCGTCAGGCCAAAGAGGGTTTCGATGTTGGCCTTGTGGGCGGCGAGGACTTGTTCAGCGGTCAGCATGGTGGTTTCCTAAAAAAAGGGGTTGAACCGTTTGCCGTGCTGCTTTTGCTGCACTGCAACATGACTCGAATGATAGGGCCCCCGCGCCAGATTGCAAGAACTTTTTGTGCAGTGCAGCAAATTAGGGGTGTCGAGGTGTGACAAAGCCGTCACGGCTATCGTGGCGGCCCCATGCTGGCCTTCCATTCCGACGCCCACAGCCTGGCCCTGCCGCCGGGGCACCGCTTCCCGCAGTCCAAGTACCGGCTGCTGCGCGAGCATTTCGAGCGCGAGCCGGGGCTGCTGCGCATGCATCCCGCGCCGGCCGCCACCGAGGCCGAGCTGGCGCTGGTGCACACGCCCGGCTACATCGATGCCGTGCTGAATGGCCAACTAAGCCCGGCGCAGCAGCGCGAGATCGGCTTTCCTTGGAGCCCCTCGATGGCGGAGCGCTCGTGCCGCTCGGTCGGCGCCAGCATCGCCGCGGCGCGGGCCGCGCTGGCCGAGGGCGTGGCGGCCAACATGGCCGGCGGCACCCACCATGCCTACGCGGACAAGGGCTCCGGCTACTGCGTCTTCAACGACGTGGCCGTGGCCGCGCGGCTGATGCAGGCGGAGCGGGCCGCCAGCCAACGCGGCGGGCTGCGCATCCTCGTCATCGACCTGGACGTGCACCAGGGCAACGGCACGGCCGCGATCTTTCGCGGCGACGACACGGTGTTCACCTTCTCCATGCATGGGGAGAGGAACTTCCCGTTCCGCAAGGAGGCCAGCGACCTGGATGTGGGCCTGCCCGACGGTTGCGCCGACGCCGAGTACCTGGCGGCGCTGGACGGGGCGCTGGCCGAGGTCTGGCGGCGCTGCGAGCCGGGGCTGGTCTTCTACCTGGCCGGCGCGGACCCGCACGAGGGCGACCGGCTGGGGCGGCTCAAGCTGACGCACGCCGGCCTGGCCGAGCGCGACCGCCGCGTGCTGGCGGCGCTGCGCGAGCGCGGTATCCCGGTGGCGCTGAGCATGGCCGGCGGCTATGGGCACGACCTGGCCACGACGGTGGCCGCGCAGGTCGCGACGCTCAACCTGGCCGCCGAGGCCTGGGCCGGCTGGGCGGCCGGGCAGCGCATGGAAGAATCCTCTCCATGACGACGACCCGCCCCCAGCCCGATGGCCGCGCCGCCTATCCCCGCTTCGTGCCGCTGACCACCCGCTGGATGGACAACGACGTCTACGGCCACCTGAACAACGTCGTCTACTACAGCCTGTTCGACACGGCGGTGAATTCGCTGCTGATCGAGGCCGGCGCGCTGGACATCCACGGCAGCGAGGTCATCGGCCTGGTCGTCGAGACGCATTGCAACTTCTTCGAGTCGCTGGCCTTCCCGCAGCGCATCGAAGCCGGCGTGCGCGTGGCCCAGCAGGGCCGCTCCAGCGTGCGCTACGAGATCGGCCTGTTCGCCGAAGGCGCCGAGCTGTGCGCCGCCCGGGGTCATTTCGTGCACGTCTACGTCGACCGCGACAACCGCCGCCCGGTGGCCGGGCTGCCCGCGGCCTATCTCAACGCTCTCAAGACCCTGACCCCATGAGCCGTTTCGACACCCCGACCCCCGAGCAGACCGCCGCCGTCGACGCGGCCATCAAGACGCGCCACTCGCTGCGCGCCTTCCTGCCCACGCCGGTGCCGCGCCAGACGGTGGAGGACATCCTCGAAGTCGCCTCCTGGGCGCCCTCGGGCACCAACACGCAGCCCTGGCAGGTGCATGTGCTGACCGGGGCGGCGCTGCAGCGCATCGCCGGCCGCATCCAGGCCGCCTACCTGGACCCGGAGCAGAACGCCGCACACAAGGAGGAGTACGCCTACTACCCCAACGAGTGGCGCAGCCCCTACATCGATCGCCGCCGCAAGGTGGGCTGGGACCTGTACGGCCTGCTGGGCATCGCCAAGACCGACAAGGCGCGCATGCAGCACCAGCATGGCCGCAACTTCATCTTCTTCGACGCACCGGTGGGCCTGATCTTCACCATCGACCGCGTCATGCAGCAGGGCTCGTGGCTGGACTACGGCATGTTCCTGCAGAACATCATGGTGGCGGCGCGCGCGCGCGGCCTGCATACCTGCCCGCAGGCGGCGTTCTCGCAGTTCCATCGCCTGATCGCGCAGGAGCTGCAGCTGGGCGACGAGCAGATGCTGGTGTGCGGCATGTCCATGGGCCATGCCGACCCGGATGCGGTCGAGAACAGCCTCGTCACCGAGCGCGCGCCGGTGGCCGAGTTCGCCCGGTTCCTGGAGGACTGATGGCGCTCTCGGGGGCCGAACTCGGCCTGGCCTGGGCCGCGCCCTTTGCCGGCCTGCTGCTGTCCATCGCCGTGCTGCCGCTGGCCACGCCGGCGCTGTGGCATCACCACTTCGGCAAGATCGCTGCGGCCTGGACGCTGGCGCTGCTGCTGCCCTTCACGCTGGCCTTCGGCGCGGCGGCGACGGGCGGCGTGCTGGCGCACACCTTGGTGGAGGAATACCTGCCCTTCACCGTCCTGCTGTGCGCGCTGTACACGACGGCCGGCGGCATCTACATCCGCGGCAACCTGCGCGGCAGCCCGCGGCTGAACGTGGGGCTGATGGCGCTGGGCGCGGTGCTGGCCAGCTTCATGGGCACCACGGGCGCCTGCATGCTGCTGATCCGGCCGCTGATACGCGCCAACGACAACCGCCGCCACAACGCCCACGTCGTCATCTTCTTCATCTTCATCGTCGGCAACGTCGGCGGCTCGCTGACGCCGCTGGGCGACCCGCCGCTGTTCCTCGGCTTCCTGCAGGGCGTGAGCTTCTTCTGGACGCTGGGCCACATGCTGCCCGAGACGCTGTTCCTGCTGGCCGCGCTGCTGGCCGTGTTCTGGGCCATCGACGCCTGGCTCTACCGCCACGAGGGCGTCACCCGCCCCGACCCCACGCCCGACACGGAGACGCTGGGCCTGGAGGGCGCCATCAACCTGGTGCCGCTGGCCGTGGCCGTGGGCCTGGTGCTGATGAGCGGCAGCTGGAAACCCGGCATCGTCTTCGACCTCTGGGGCACACCGCTGCCGCTGCAGGCCCTGGTGCGCGACCTGGGCCTGGTCGCGGTGACGGCGGCGTCGCTGTGGATCACGCCGGCCGGCGTGCGCGAGAAGAACCGCTTCACCTGGGCGCCCATGCTGGAGGTGGCCAAGCTCTTCATCGCCATCTTCCTGACCATGGTGCCCGTCATGGCCATGCTCAAGGCCGGCCCGGCGGGCGTCTTCGCGCCGGTGGCCAGCCGGCTCGATTCGCCCTGGGCCTATTTCTGGTTCACCGGCGGCCTGTCCTCGGTGCTGGACAACGCACCCACCTACCTGGCCTTCTTCAACCTCGCCGGCGGCGATGCGCAGCGGCTGATGGGCGAGGGCGCCGCCGTGCTGGCCGCCATCTCCGGCGGCGCCGTCTTCATGGGCGCGATGACCTACATCGGCAACGCCCCCAATTTCATGGTCAAGGCGATCGCCGAGGAGCGCGGCATCCGCATGCCCAGCTTCGGCGGCTACCTGCTGTGGTCCTGTGCGGTACTGTTGCCGCTGCTTTTCCTGATGGCCTGGATATGGATGCGATGAAGCCCAAGATTCTTGTCGCGCGCCGCGCGCCGGCCGAGGTGCTGGACCAGCTCGCCGCTCACTTCGACGTGGACGCCGTGCAGGACGAGGAGCCGCTGAGCGCCGACGCGCTGCGCGAGCGCCTGGCCGGCAAGGCCGGCGCCTACATCACCGGCACCGAGCGCATCACGGCCGAACTGCTGGATGCCTGCCCGGCGCTGCGCGTCGTCAGCACCATGAGCGTGGGCTACAACCACATCGACCTGGCCGCCTGCACGGCCCGCGGCGTGCTCGTCACGAACACGCCCGACGTGCTGACCGAGTCGACCGCCGACTTCGGCTTCGCGCTGCTGATGGCCACGGCGCGGCGCATGAGCGAGGGCGAGCGGCTGCTGCGCGAGGGCCGCTGGAAGAGCTGGGGCTGGGACTTCCTGGCCGGCTCCGAGGTGCACGGCAGCACGCTGGCCATCCTCGGCATGGGCCGCATCGGCCAGGCCATCGCGCGCCGCGGCCGCTTCGGCTTCGGCATGAACGTGATCTATCACAACCGCTCGCGCCTGGCCGCCGACGCTGAAGGCCTGCTCGGCGCGCGCTACATGCCCAAGGACGAGCTGCTGCGCCAGGCCGACCACCTCGTCCTGGTGCTGCCCTATTCGGCCGAGTCGCACCACTGCATCGCCGCGGCCGAGCTCGCGCTGATGAAGCCGACGGCGACGCTCGTCAACGTGGCCCGCGGCGGCATCGTCGATGAGGACGCGCTGGCCGCGGCGCTGCGCGAGCGCCGCATCGCCGCCGCTGGCCTGGACGTCTTCGAGGGTGAGCCGCGCGTGAACCCGGCGCTGCTGACGCTGCCCAACGTCGTGCTGACACCGCACATCGCCAGTGCGACCCTGCCCACCCGCATCGCGATGGCCCGGCTCGCCGCCGACAATCTCATCGCCGCGCTGACCTCGCGCCCGCCGCCCACGCCGCTGAACCCCCAAGTCCTCTCCGCATGAAACGCCGCCTGCTGTACCTGCTCCCGCTCTTGCCCGCCCTGGCCTTTGGCCAGTCGATGAACAACCGGCCGCCGCCCGCACCGGCGCCCGCCGCCGAGGACAAGACGCCACGCGACCCCAGCAAGTTCGCCGCCCTGTCCCTGCTGGGCGACAGCGTGCAGCTCCTCAGCCTGACCCCGGCGCGCGGCGACACGGTGCAGTCCGGCGAATGGACCGCCTCGCCCGCCGGCGGCCTGGACAACGCGGTGCTGCAGGCGCTGAACGAGGCCGTCAAGGCGGGCGGCCAGGACCGCGAGGCCAAGCTCTACACCTCGGCCACGCGCAGCCTGTTCGGCGACCCGGCCAACCTCTTCGTCGACGGCAAGCTCAGCCTGCCGGGCAAGTTGGGCGAGGCGGTGCGCCAGAGCGGCGCGTCGCGGCTGCTGCTGGTGACGCGCAGCCGCCAGGAACCGGCGCTGGCCGCCGCGCTGCCGGCGCGCATCCTCGCCACGCTCGAAGGCCCCGGCTTCGTGCTGGACCAGCGCCCCAGCGCCCAGATCGGCTTCGACGGCCAGCCGGGCCGGGCCGTGCTGGCGCCCTACGTCTCGATCCGCGTCGCGCTGGTGGACCTGGGCGACCTCAAGCTCAAGCGCGAGCAGTCGCTGGCCGTGGCCGCCCGCCTGCCCGTGGCTGCCGACGCCGCCAACCCCTGGGCCGCGACGACGGCCGAGCAGCGCCTGAAGGCGCTGGAGGCCCTCATCGAGGCCGAACTGCCCAAGGCCGTGGCCGGCCTCGTCGCCCCCTAGCCAGCGCGGCCCTCGTTCGTCGCGCCGGCGGCACGCCCGTCGCCGTCTGCGCGGTGCTCGTCGCGCGGCGGCGGCAAGTTTTTCACGCCCCCGGCATGCTGCTCGCCAACTGGTCCGCAAAGGGCTGACCAGAATCCCACCAAGGGAGTGGCATGCAGGACAAGATGACGATGGGGGAGGCCCACGAGGCCGGCCAGCGGCGGGACAAGCTGCGCTGGCTGTGGCTGCCGACGGGCCTGTTGGTGGCGGTGGGGGCGCTGCTGTTCCGCGTGCAGCCGGGCTGGGGCGTCCTGGGCCTGGGGCTGGCGACGCTGTGGATGGTGCTGGCGGCGCTGGGCTTCGGCATCCGCGAGGGCATGAGCTGGGCCGGCTCGGGCGTGCTGGGCTATGGCCCGGACGTGCGCAGCGTGGGCCTGTTTGCGGCCTACCGCCAGCGGCCGACCCTGCTGGCCTACGCGCTGATCTACCTGGGCATGCTGCTGGTGGGCGTGCTGGCGCTGGCGCTGCCGTCGCTGGACACGGTTGACGGCGGATTCATGCTGCTGGGCCTGCTGTTCTGCCTGGTGGCGGGGCCGGTCGAGCTGTGCAACTGGCAACTGGCCCGGCGCCACACCCATCCGACGATGCGCCAGGTGCTGGCGCTGTGGCTGCCGGCCCTGCTGCTGGGCCAGCTGGCCCATTGGCTCGCGCTTGACGCGATGGCGCTCGTGCGCCCGGGGCTGGTGATGCCGCTGCACTACTGGTGCGGCCCGGTCTTCGGCGCGGCTTACCTGCTGGTGCTGGTGGGCGTGCACCGTTCGACGCTGGCCTGGCAGCAGCGGCTCGACCAGGCCAACGTGCGCGCCGACGCAGCCGACACGGCACGCCGCCTGGCCGAGGCTCAGCTGGCGGTGCTGCAGGCCCAGATCGAGCCGCACTTCCTCTACAACACGCTGGCCACCGTGCAGTACCTGCTCAAGGGCGAGCCGGCGATGGCGGACTTCCTGCTGACGCAGCTGATCCGCTACCTGCGCCTGGCCATGCCCAGCATGCGCCAGTACTCGTCGACGCTCGGGCGCGAGTTCGAGCTGACCGAGGCCTACCTGCAGATCACGCGGCTGCGCATGGGCGGCCGGCTGGACGTGGACCTCGACCTTCCCGTTGCGCTGCAGGCGCTGGAATTCCCGCCACTGGTGCTGCAGACGCTGGTGGAGAACGCCATCAAGCATGGCGTCGAGCCCAAGGCCGGGCCGGTGCGCATCCGTGTCTTCGCCAGCCGCTCGGAGGCCGGCCTGGAGGTGGGCGTGCAGGACGACGGCGTGGGGCTGGGCGGCGCGCCGACACAGGGCGGCGGCACCGGCCTGCGCAACATCCGCGAGCGCCTGCAGGGCATCTACGGCGACCGCGCCCGCCTGAGCGTGCTGGGGCTGCCCCAGGGCGGCGTGCTGGCCCGCGTGACGATCGCCATCCCACAAGACTGACCCATGACCGAGACCCGACAGATCACCGCCGTGCTGGCGGACGACGAGCCCTTCATGCGCGCGGCGCTGCGCGAGCGGCTGCTGCAGCTGTGGCCCGAACTGCGCATCGTGTGCGAGTGCGAGGATGGCGTCCGGGCGCTGCAGGCCATCCAGCAGCAGCGCCCGGACCTGGCCTTCCTGGACATCCGCATGCCGGGCCTCAACGGCTTGCAGGTGGCCGAGGCCGCGCAGGGTTCGGGTGCGCGCATCGTCTTCGTCACCGCCTACGACGCGCACGCCGTGGAGGCCTTCGAGGCCCAGGCGCTGGACTACGTGCTCAAGCCGGTGGAGCTGCCGCGGCTGGCCAAGACGGTGGCGCGGCTCAGGCAGTGGCTGGCCGAGCAGGCACCGCTCGCGGCGGCGGTGCCGCGCCACCCGCAGCCACAGCCGGCGGGCGCGGACGACTGGCTGCAGGTCGCCGTCGGCAGCCAGGTGCGGCTGCTGCACATCGACGACGTGCAGTACTTCGAGTCCGACAGCAAATACACCCGCGTCGTGGCGGAGGACTGCGACGGCCTCATCCGCCTGTCTCTGAAGGAGCTGCTGGAGCGCCTGGACCCGGGCCGCTTCATGCAGACCCACCGCAGCGTGGTCGTGAACCGCCGCTACGTGCGCGGCGTGCACCGCGCGGGTGACGCGCTGGAGCTGGAGATCAAGGGCCGGCCCGAGCGGCTCAAGGTCTCGACCCAGCACCACCACCTCTTCCGCGCCCTTTGACGCTTCCCTTTCATCCCTCACAACCCAGGATACCCATGCAGAAGAAACTGCAGACCTTGACCCGCCGCGTGCTGCCGGTGCTGATGCTGCTGAGTGCCGCCGTGGCCCAGGCCGGACCGGCCTCGGAACTCCATGCGTCGATGAAGCAGGGCAGATGCCAGCCGGCGCTCGCCACGTTGAAGAGCGGTGCCGAAGGCGGCGACCCCGAGTTCCAGGCCGAGCTGGCGCTGGCCTACGCCAACGGCACCTGCCTGCCTAAGGACGCGGCGGGCGCGCTGGCCTGGACGCGCCGCGCCGCGGAGCAGGGGCTGGCGGTCGCCCAGTACAACCTGGGCTACTACCTGTCCGCGGGCGAGGGCGCCCCGCGCGATGACCAGGCGGCCGTCGCCTGGTTCCGCAAGGCGGCCGACCAGGGCGACGCCACGGCCCAGAACTCGCTGGGCTGGATGTACGAGTCCGGCCAGGGCGTGGCCAAGAGCGATCGCGAGGCCGCCGGCTGGTACCGCAAGGCCGCCGAGCAGGGCGACGTGATGGCGATGAGCAACTACGGCGAGATGCTGGAGGCGGGCCGCGGCGTGGACAAGGACCAGCGGGCGGCGCTGCAGTGGTACCGCAAGGCCGCCGAGGCCGGCCGGGCGCGCGCGCAGTTCCTGCTGGCGCTGATGCTGGACAACGGCAGGGGCGTGGACAAGAACCCCAAGGAAGCCGCCGCCTGGTATCGCAAGGCGGCCGAGCAGGGGCATGCCTCGGCGGCCAACAACCTGGCCGTGGCCTACGACCAGGGCAGCGGCGCGTTGCAGGACGAGCAGGAAGCCGCGCGCTGGTACGAGGTGGCGGCGCGCGCGGGCGACGCCTGGGGCCAGCGCAATCTGGGCCGCATGCTTCGCGACGGCCGCGGCCTGGCCGCCAACGTGGTGCAGGCCCATGCCTGGCTCAACCTCGCGGCCAGTGCGGACACGCCGCATCCCGAGGCCGCCAAGGAGCGCGACGCGCTGGCCGAGGCCATGACGCCGGCCCAGCGCGCGGATGCCCAGCGGCTGGCCCGGGAGTGGAAGCCCGGTGCCGCCCTGGGCGCGGCACGCGTGAAGACCGCTGCGCCGGCGCCCGCGGCCGAGCCGCGCCAGGCCGCTGCCGACCCCTATCCGCCGCGCCCGGCCGCGCGGCCTGGCGTCGTCACCTGCAGCACGCGCTGCAACAACGGCGACTGCTACCGCAGCTACGCCGATGGCCGCAAGGTGCGCTTCCAGGCGAAGCAGAAATTCAATCCGCTGAACAACCAGTGGGAGTTCGACGCGGGCGGCTGCTGAGCGCCGCGGCGCGACAATGCCGGCATGACCCTGATCGACGTGCTGCTGTTGGGCCTGCTGGCCCTGATCCTTGTCCTGCTGATCCTGATCTGGGCCCGCCAGAAGCCGCAAACCGGCGTGCCGCCCGAGCTGCTGGCCAGCAACGAGCGGCTGGAGCGCGAGCTGCGCGACGAACTGGGCCGCAGCGCCAGCGGCACGCGCCAGGAGCTGATGCAGGGCCTGGCGCAGTTCCAGCAGGTGCTGACGCAGGGTCTGCAGGGCAGCAACCAGTCGCTCAGCGCACAGGCGCTGGCCGCCCGCGAGGCGCAGGATGCCGCGGGGCTGCGCAGCGCGCAGGCCCAGGCCGAGTCCATGCAGCGCCTGAACGACGCGATGCGCGAACAGCTGCAGGCGCTGTCCAAGAGCAACGACCAGCGCCTGGCGGAACTGCGCCTCACGGTGGAGCAGCGCCTGACCGCCATCCAGCAGGACAACGAGAAGAAGCTCGAGCAGATGCGCGCCACGGTGGACGAGAAGCTGCACGCGACGCTGGAGCAGCGCCTGGGCGAGAGCTTCAAGCAGGTGGCCGAGCGCCTGGAGCAGGTGCACAAGGGCCTGGGTGAGATGCAGAACCTGGCGCGCGACGTGGGCTCGCTGAACCGCGTGCTGACCAACGTGAAGACGCGCGGCGTGTTCGGCGAGGTGCAGCTGGCGGGCCTGCTGGACCAGGTCTTCACGCCCGAGCAGTACGCGGCCAACGTGGTGACGCTGCCGGGCTCGTCGGAGCGCGTCGAGTTCGCGATCTCGCTGCCGGGCCAGCGCGACGACGGCAAGCCGCTGTGGCTGCCCATCGATGCCAAGTTCCCGCGCGAGGACTACGAGCGGCTGCTGGACGCCCAGGAGCGCGCGGACGCCGCGGCCGCCGAATCGGCGGGCAAGGCCATCGAGAGCCGGCTGCGGCTGGAGGCCAGGACCATCCGCGAGAAGTACATCGGCCCGCCGCACACGACCGACTTCGGCATCCTGTTCGTGCCGACCGAGGGCCTGTACGCCGAGGCGCTGCGCCGCCCCGGGCTGGTGGAAGGCCTGCAGCGCGAATACAAGGTCATGCTGTGCGGCCCCACCACGCTGCTGGCCACGCTGACCAGCCTGCAGATGGGCTTTCGCACGCTGGCGCTGGAGAAGCGCTCGGCCGAGGTCTGGGAGGTGCTGGGCGCCGTCAAGACCGAGTTCGGCAAGTTCGGCGACGTGCTGGCCAAGGCCAAAAAGAAGCTGGAGGAGGCCGGCAACACGCTGGACGCCGCCGAGGTGCGCACGCGGGCAATGACGCGCAAGCTCAAGGGCGTGGAGGCGCTGCCGGACGATGCGGCCCACCAACTGCTGCAGCTGGGGGCGGCGGACGAGGGCGGCGACTGAAGCCGCCCGGCTTTTACGACCTGCGGCGGCGCGTGCCGGCGAGGGCGGCGAGCGACAGGCCGGCAAGCAGCAGGGTACCGGGCTCCGGCACGCTGCCGTCGGGCAACTGCCCGACCTCGCCAGGGGTCAGCGCACCGTCGTAGAGGCGGATCAGGGCGACGCTGCCGCTGGCGAACTCGCCCTGGCCGCCGCCGAGCAGGTTGTCGGCGAAGAAGGTCAGCAGCTGATCCGGGTTGGCGGCGCCATAGGTGCTGAAATCCATCACCGTGGTCGTCAGGTCGAACTGGAAGGTGCCGTCGAAATAGGCGGTCACGCGGCCGGCGCCGTCGTTGCTCAGCGAAATGCGGTGGTAGTCACCGAAGCTGAAGGTGGATGCGCCGTCGGCGACGGGGTAGACCTGCAGCTTGTTGTTCGGCGCCACGTAGAAGGCGTTGTCGCTGCTGCGATTGGACGTGTTCAGGATGCTCTTCCAGGTGTGGTTGTCGGCATTGAACTTGAAGATCATGTCCACGGTGTAGGCGTCGGCGGCCGACAGCAGGCCCAGGGTGCTGACGGACAGGCCGGCCTGCTGGCTGGCCGGCGAGGCGTTGCCGTTGAATTGATAGACGGTCTGGCTGACGCCGAACACCATGTCCGTCACGAAGGCGTTGCTCCCCAGCGGGTTGATGGCCGTCAGCGCCGGGGCGCCGGCTTCGGCTGCCGCCAGAGTGCCGTTGAAGTTCCAGGTCGCCAGCGGCGTCGGCGCCGCGAAGACCGGCAGGGCGGTCAGCAGCACGATGCCGGCGCACAGGCGGGCGAGCGGGGTGGGCAGCTTCATCTTGAACGTCTCCTTGAATTGCGGCGGGCGCCGCAAATAGAAAGCTACCCAGCGATTTCCGTGCCGAGAGCAAAAACTCCTTGCGGAACAGTTGCTTGCGTTCAGTTGTGGCCCTAGCGTGACGGGCCGGTGTAAAGGCCGCTGACAGTTCCGGCGCGGAGAAGCGCGCGGTCGTGGGGCGCCTGGCGGCCCCGTTCAGGCCCTCACGACATCTGCCGACGGCTCGCCAGCCCGCCTGCAGACGGGTCTTCGCACGCTGGCGTTGGGGCAGCGTTGGGCCGAGGCCCGGGAGGTGCTGGGCACCGCGCAGGAGGTCGACGAGCGCGGCTGGATGTCGCGTGAACGAGTTGCGGCATCCCCGGGACAAGGTGTCGCCGGGGCTTGCAGCCCTGCGCCGCCGTCGCGCGAAGCAATCCGTCAACCCTGAGTGATCGCCAGCCCGCCGGCGCGAGCCCGCGGGCTTTTGCACGGCGGTGCGGGGATACTGTCATCGATGTCCGACCCCGCCTGGCCTGCCCCCGTCCCGCCTGCCTCTCCCACCCATCTGCGCCACGCCTTCAAGTGGCTGATCGCCACGATGATCTGCGTGCACGCCTGCATGGCCACCACGCGCGTCACCGCCAGCCTGTGGGTGCTGAACCGGGGCTACGGCGAGGCTTCGGTGGGCATGCTGCTCAGCCTGTTCGCCGTGGCGCCCATCGTGCTGTCGCTGTGGGCCGGGCGGCTGGCCGACCGGCATGGTTTCCACCGCCCCGTCGGCGTGGGCGTCGCGCTGGCCTTCGCGGGCGCGCTGCTGGCGCTGGCGGTGCAGCAGCTCTGGGCCATCGCGATGGGCTGCCTGCTGTGCGGCGGCGCGGTCGCCGTGGCGGCCGTGGCCATGCAGCGCGAGGCCGGCCTGATGGCCGAGGAGCCCGGCGAGCTGAAGAAGATCTTCAGCTGGATGGCGCTGGGGCCGGCGCTCTCCAACGCCGTCTCGCCCATCATTGCCGGCCTGCTGATCGACCACAGCGGCATGACGGCCGCCTTCGCCTTCGCGACGGTGCTGCCGGTGCTGGCCTGGGCGCTGGGCCGCAAGGTGCCGCGCAACCCGCCCAAGGTCTACACGCGGAGTTTTCGCGACCGTGCCGCCTGGGACCTGTTCCGCCTGCCGGTCTATCGCCGGCTGCTGGTGGTGAACCTGGCGCTGTCGGCCGGCTGGGATGCGCACACCTTCGTCGTGCCCGTGGTGGGTCATGCGCGCGGGCTGTCGGCGGCCAGCATCGGCCTGGTGCTGGGCAGCTTCGCGGTGGCGGCCACCATCGTGAGGCTGGCCATCGTGCGCTTCGCCGACGACATCGACGAGGGCCGCGCGCTGCGCACCGCGATGACGGTGGCGATGCTGACCTTCTTCGCCTACGCCTGGCTGCCCGGCACCCTCGGCCTGATCTGCGGTTCGGCCCTGCTCGGCACGGCGCTGGGCTCGGTGCAGCCCATGATCCTGGCGATGCTGCACCGCGCGACGCCGCCCGAACGCCACGGCCAGGCGCTGGGCCTGCGCATGCTGACGCTGAACGGCGCGACCGTGGCCATGCCGGCCGGCTTCGGCATGCTGGCCGTCGCCACGGCCACGGCGGCGCCGATGTGGCTGATGGGCACGGCGCTGCTGGCCGCGCAGTGGCCGGCGCGCAAGCTGTGAACTGCGCGTCCCGGGCGTAGCGGCGCCGCGCCGGCCGGGCATCTCCATGGCCCAGGCCTGAAACCACGCAGAATGGCTCCGTCCCGAGACCTGAGATCCGGGGGAGACAGATGGAATGCGAACGATATTGAACGGATGGCGGCCATCGGGCCCCGTGGCGTTGCTGCTGTGCCTGGCGCTGGGTTCGGCCCAGGCGCAGCTGGCGCCCAAGCCCGCCGCCGCTCCCAAGCCCGCAGCCACCATGTCCGCCGCCGTGCTGCCGACGCCGGTGCGCGAGCTGGGCGGCATCGAGGAGTACCGCCTGCCCAATGGCCTGCAGATCCTGCTCTTCCCGGATGCGACGCAGACCACCACCACCGTCAACATCACCTACCGCGTCGGCAGCCGCCATGAGGCGCCGGGCGAGTACGGCATGGCCCACCTGCTGGAGCACATGCTGTTCAAGGGCACGCAGCGCCAGAAGGACATCCCCGGCGCGATGGCCCAGCGCGGCGTGCGCTTCAACGGCACGACGACGGTGGACCGCACCAACTATTTCGCGAGCTTCAACGCGAACGCCGACACGCTGGCCTTCCTGCTCGACCTGGAAGCCGACCGCATGGCCAACAGCCGCGTTGCCAAGGCCGACCTGGACACCGAGATGACGGTGGTGCGCAACGAGTTCGAGCGCGGCGAGAACCAGCCGTTCGCGGTGCTGAGCCAGCGCGTCAACGCGGCGGCCTTCGCCTGGCACCCCTACGGCCACGCGACCATCGGCCCCAGGAGCGACATCGAGAACGTGCCCATCGAGAAGCTGCAGGCCTTCTACAAGCGCTACTACCGGCCCGACAACGCGACGCTGCTGATCGCCGGGGCCTTCGACAAGGCCGCCACGCTGGCGCTGATCGGCCGGCACTTCGGGCCCGTCGCCCGGCCCGCCGCGCCGGTGCCCGAGCCCTACACGGTCGAGCCCGCGCAGGACGGCGAGCGCACGGTCGTCGTGCGCCGCGTCGGCGGCCAGCCCATCCTGCTGGCCAATTACCACGTGCCGGCCATCACCCATCCCGACACGCCGGCCCTCCTGGTCTACGGCCTGCTGATGAGCCTGCAGCCCAGCGGCCAGCTCTACAAGCAGCTCGTCGAGCCCAAGCTGGCGATGGCCGCCGGCATCGGCGGCGTGGGCGGCGTGGACCCCAACCTGAGCAGCGCCTACGCGGTGCTGCCGCCGGACGCCGACGTGGCCAAGGTCGAGGCCCTGCTGCTGGACCTCGCCGAGGGTCGCACGGCCAGGCCCTTCGATGACAGCGAGCTCGCCCGCGTGCGCGACATCGCCGTCAACAGCTACCGCCAGCAGATGAAGAATCCCGAGGCGCTGATCCAGCAGATCTCCGGGCTCATCGCGGCCGGCGACTGGCGGCTGCTGTTCCAGCTGATGGAGGACATCCCCAAGGTCACGCTGGCCGACGTGGAGCGCGTGCGCGCCGCCTACTTCAAGCCGGCCAACCGCACGCTGGGCCGCTACCTGCCGGCGGCCGCGGTCGAGCGCGTCGAGATCCCGGCCGCGCCGCCGCTCAGCGCACGCCTGGCCGGCCTCCAGGGGCCGCCCAAGGTGGAGGCCGGCGAGCAGCTCGAGCCCGTGCCCGCCGTGCTGGAGACGCGCATGAGCCGCAGCACGCTGCCCAGCGGCATCTCGCTGCATACGCTCAGGAAGCAGACGCGCGGCAACACCGTCGTGCTGCTGATGCAGCTGCGCTGGGGCGAGCGCGACGCCACCTTCGCGCGCAATGGCACCGGCTTCGTCGGCCGGCTGATGGACGAGGGCAGCGCCGGCTACACGCGCCAGCAGCTGCAGGACGCGCTGATCAAGCTGCGCGCCAGCCTCAACGTCACGAGCTACGACCAGGGCGCCACCCTCTTCCTCAGCGCCGAACGTGACACGCTGCTGCCGGCCCTGCGCATCGCGGCCGATGCGCTGCGCCGGCCGCAGCTGCCGCAGGACGCCTTCGACCGCGAGCTCAAGGCCGCCATCGCCGGCATCGAGGCGTCGCGCCAGGAGCCCGGCGTGCTGCGCCAGGAGGCCACCCGTGCCCACTACAACCAGGCCCGCGGCGTCAGCCTCGGCAACCCCGACTACGTGATGGGCGTGGACGAGCGCATCGCCAACCTGAAGGCGACGACGCTGGACGACGTGAAGCGCTTCTACGCCGACTACTGGAGCGCCAACGAGGCCCAGGTCAGCGTCGTGGGCGCGCTGCCTGAAATGGCGAATGGGGGCCTGGCCGCCGAGATCGAGCAGCTCTTCGGCGACTGGAAGAAGCCCGCCGCACCGAAATTCGTGCGCCACGTCCCGCAGCACGTGGCCGTGCCGCCGGCGCGCTTCGACGCGGTCGCCCGCGACAAGGCCAACGCCATCGTGCGCCTGCACCAGACGCTGCCGCTGAACTCCGAGGCCCCCGACTACCCGGCGCTGGAGCTGGCCGTGCACATCTTCGGCGGCGGCGGGCTGGAAAGCCGGCTGTCCGAGCGGGTGCGCCAGAAGGAGGGACTGACCTACGGCATCGGCGCATCGCTGAACGCGGGCTTCTGGGGCAATGCCGGCAGCTTCGCCATCCAGGCCAGCTACGCGCCGGACAAGCGCGAGCGTGTCATCGCCGCCGTGCAGGAGGAGGTGGCGCGCATGACGGCCGAGGGCATCACGGCGGCCGAGCTGGCGCGGGCGAAGCGGGACATTCTCGAGGGCCGCAAGCAGGGCCGGGCCGACCCCGGCGCGCTGGCTGGCGGGCTGGCCAGCCTGGCCGAGCGCGGCGAGACCTGGGCCGCCGCCCAGAAGCGCGACGACGCGCTGGCGGCCGTCACCGTCGAGCAGGCCAACGCGGCCTGGCGTGCCCACATCCGCGCCGGCGACTTCGTCATCTCGACGGCCGGCGATTTCAAGTAGGCGACACTGGACGGGCCCCCGCGGGGCAGCGCTGCGCGGGGACTTCTTCCGTGTTGCCTCAAGGAGATTGCGATGAAGATCGAGCCGTACCTGTTCTTCAACGGCCGCTGCGAGGAAGCCATCGGGTTCTACCAGCAGGCGCTCGGCGCCAGGGTGGAGTTCCTGATGCGCAACTCCGAAAGCCCCGAGCCGCCGCCGCCCGGCATGCTGCCACCCGGCTCGGAGCACAAGATCATGCACGCCTCGCTGCACATCGGCGGCGCGCTGGTCATGATGTCCGACGGCATGTGCGAAGGGAACATGGCGTTCAAGGGCTTCTCGCTGTCGCTGGACTGCCCCGATGCGGATGCCGCGCGCGAGGCCTTTGCGGCGCTGGCCCATGGCGGCCAGGTCAAGATGCCGCTCGCCAGGACCTTCTGGGCGCCGCTTTTCGGCATGGTGGAAGACCGTTTCGGCGTGGGCTGGATGGTGGGCGTGTCGGACGACGCGGCGTGACGCCCGGCGTTCAGCTGCCCGCGCGCCTGAGGGCCGACTGCTCGGTCTGCGCGGCGCTGTGCTGCGTGATCCCGCCCTTCGATGCGAGCCAGGGCTTCGGCTTCGACAAGCCGGCCGAGACGCCCTGCCGCCACCTCTGCGCCGACCACCGCTGTGGCATCCACGCCGGGCTGGTCGAGCGCGGCTTCGAGGGCTGCGTCGCCTTCGACTGCCTGGGCGCCGGCCAGCGACTCACCGCGCTGGCCGTCGAGCGCTTCAGCAGTGCGGACTGGCGCGGCCGGCCCGAGGTGGCGCGCTGGCTGTTCCAGGCCTACCCGCGCATGCGCCAGGCCCAGGAATGGCTGGCCCGGCTCAGCCTCGCGGCCGCGGTGTCCGGCCTGGGCGCGCTGCAGACGCTCGCGGACGAACTGGACGCCGAGCTGGCGCGCTGCCCGGACTGGAGCGCCGACGAGCAGCGTGCCTGGCAGGCCCGCGTGCAGGCCGCACTGGCGCCACTCGCCGAGAATCGGGCCTCAAGCAACTGAAACGATCCATGAATTCAGCGAAATCCGGCCGGCTGGTGGCCCTGGCCGACGAAATCCAGGGCAAGGGCTGGCGCCAGCCGCGCAAGGCCATCCGCGTCGTCGGCGTGCTGTGCGCATTGCTGGCCGCGGCCGCGGTGTTTGGTCTCTTCGACCGCTTCGGCATCATCCGCGGCGAGGCCAAGCCGGAGCGGGAACTGATCGCCGCGGTCGACCTGCGCGTCGGCAACCCGGCCGGCGCCGCCGAGCGCGGCGAGGCCAAGGCCCGCAGCGACATCGAGGCCGGCCTGCTGCAGCTGCAGGCCGCGGGCCCGGAGAAGGTGGAGGCTGCCAAGGCCCGGCAACTGAAGCAGCGGTACGGCATCGTCTGGGTCCACAAGGCCGCGAAGCCCACGCCGCTCACGCAGGCCTTCGCGGAGGGCTACAACCGCGTGATGCTGGCCGAGATCGAGCGCCGCCACGGCCACGAGCTGCTGGAGGAGCTGGTGCGCGGCGCGCATGGCGGCCTCGTCGGGCCGCAGCCGCCGGAGCTGCTGCAGGAGAAGTCGTCATGAAGCTCATCGGCATGCTGGACTCGCCCTTCGTGCGCCGCGTCGCGATCTCGATGCGGCTGCTGGGCCTGCCCTTCGAGCATGCGGCCATCTCGGTGTTCCGCGGCTTCGACGAGTTCGAGAGGATCAACCCCGTCGTCAAGGCGCCCACGTTGATCGGCGACGACGGCAGCGTGCTGATGGATTCGACGCTGATGCTCGTCTACGCGGAGGCCCTGGCCGGCCGCAGCCTGATGCCCGGCGCGCCGGCCGAGCTGATGCGCGAGCTGCGCCTCATCGGCCTGGCGCTCGCGGCCTGCGAGAAGACCGCCCAGATCGTCTACGAGCGCGGCCTGCGCCCGGCCGAGAAGCGCCACCAGCCCTGGGTGGAGCGCGTCACCGGCCAGTTGCACGCGGCCTATCGCGAGCTGGACGACGAGCTGGGCCGGGCGGCGCTGAACGCGAGCGAGGCGGGCCTGCGGCAGTCCGGCATCACGGTGGGCGTGGCCTGGACCTTCACGCAGTGCCTGCTGCCCGGGGTCGTGCCGGCCGAAGGCTTCCCGCACCTCGCCGCGCATGCGGCCGCCGTGGAGGCGCTGCCGGTCTTTCGCGCCATCCCCTGCGACGACGGCGTGCAGCTGAGCTGATGGCCAAGCCTGCGCCCCGGGTCGCCCAGACGGTCTACGTCTTCCAGGGTGGTGGCGCTTTGGGCGCCTACCAGGCCGGCGTCGTCGAGGCGCTGGCGTCGGCCGAACTGCAGCCGGACTGGCTGGTCGGCACCTCCATCGGCGCCATCAACGCGGCGCTGATCGCCGGCAACGCGCCGGCCGACCGCCTCAAGGCGCTGCGCAGCTTCTGGGACGCGGTCACGCGGCCGGGGCTGGCGCCGCACCTGCCGGCCAACCCCTTCACGGCAGCCTGGCAGACCTGGCAGACGCTGACCAGCGGCATCCCCGGCTTCTTCAAGCCGCGGGGGCCGCAGGCCTGGGACATGAACCGCCGCGCGCCGCTGGCCGAGCTGGGCTTCTACGACACCGCGCCGCTGGCCGCGACGCTGCGCGAGCTGGTGGACTTCGAGCGCATCGCCCGGGCCGAGACGCGGCTGACGCTGTGCGCGGTGAACGTGCGCAGCGGCGAGCTGGCCCTGTTCGACAACCGCGACGGCCACACCCGCATCGGCCCCGAGCACGTGATGGCCAGCGGCGCGCTGCCGCCCGGCTTCGCACCCGTCGTCATCGGCCGCGAGGCCTACTGGGATGGCGGCATCTACTCCAACACGCCGCTGGACGTGGTGCTGGACGACAGCGAGCGCCGCGACTCGCTGTGCTTCATGGTGGACCTCTGGGACGCCAGCGAGGCGGCCCCGCACACGATGGCGCAGGCGTTGACGCGCTACAAGGACATCCAGTACGCCAGCCGCATCTGCGAGCACCTGGATGACCACGAGCGCATGCAGAACCTGCGGCGCGCGCTGCGCCTCGTCGGCCGCAAGCTCGATGCCCGGACCGCCGCCGACCCGGCCATGAAGGAGTTGCTGGCCATGGGCTGCGACGCGCGCATCGACGTCGTCCACCTCGTCATGCGCGCCTTGCCGGGCGAGGACTCGTGGCGCGACATCGACTTCAGCGACGGGCGCCTGCGGGCGCGCTGGTCGGCGGGGCTCAAGGACGGCCGGCGCATGCTGGCTCGGGCGCCCTGGAAGGAGCCCGCCGGCCACTGCGTGGGCATGCGCGTGCACACGCTGGACGATCCGGCCCAGGCCTAGGCCTGAGCCAGCGCGTTGAGCTTCTGGACGGTGGCCCAGTTGCGCGTGGTGCCGCGCTCGCCGAGCTGCTTGAGCAGCGCCACGGCGGCCTTGCTCTGGAGGATGCCGTTGCCACACCACAGCCAGGCCGCATCGGCCGTGACGACGAAGCGCTCGCCGCTCGCAGCCACGATGTCGGCGGCGGCCTGCAGGGCCTCGGCGTCCGCGGTGATGGCGACGAGCAGGCGGCTCGGGTCGTCGGCCTCGCCGACGGGCTGCCGGGCCGCGATGGCGGCCCACTCGGCGGCCGTCTTCAGGATGACGGCGGCATCGACGCCGAGCCGGGCCAGCACGGCGGCGCGGATGCGGTCGGCATCCAGCTTCTTCTTCGTGTCGAAGACCGCGTTGCCGCTGTTCAGCAGCGTGGTGACGTTCGTCGCCCCCAGCTCGGCGAGCAAGGCCTTCAGGTCGGCCATCGCGAGGCGCTTGGCCTTGCCGACGTTGATGCCGCGCCAGAGGGCGACATGGCGCATCAGCTCATCCCTTGGTGGCGCAGCAGCGCGTCGATCTTCGGCTCGCGGCCGCGGAAGGCCTTGAAGTTGTCGATCGCGTCGCGCGCGCCGCCCTGTTCCAGCACCTCGTGCAGGAAGCGCCGGCCGGTGGCGGCGTTGAACACGCCTTCCTCCTCGAAGGCGCTCCAGGCGTCGGCGCTGAGCAGCTCGGCCCACTTGTAGCTGTAGTAGCCGGCCGCATAGCCGCCCGCGAAGATGTGCGTGAAGCTGTGCTGGAAGCGGTTGAAGGCGGGCGGGATCAGCACGGCGATCTCGGCGCGTACCTCGTCCAGCAGCTTCTGCACGTCGGCTTCCGAGCCCGGCTCGCCGTGCAGGCGCATGTCGAACAGCGAGAACTCGATCTGGCGCAGCGTCATCAGGCCGCTCTGGAAGTTCTTGGCGGCGATCATCTTGTCGAACAGCTCGCGGGGCAGGGGCTCGCCGCTGTCGACATGGCCGCTGAGCTGCTGCAGCACGTCCCATTCCCAGCAGAAGTTCTCCATGAACTGGCTGGGCAGTTCGACCGCGTCCCATTCGACGCCGGAGATGCCGGACACGCCCAGGTCGTTCACCTGCGTCAGCATGTGGTGCAGGCCGTGGCCGAACTCGTGGAACAGCGTGATGACGTCGTCGTGGGTGAGCAGCGCCGGCTTGTCGCCGACGGGGGACGCGAAATTGCAGACCAGCTGGGCGACGGGCGTCTGCTGCTCGCTGATGCCGTTGATCTCGGGCTTGAGCCAGCGGGCGCGCACCTCGTCCATCCAGGCGCCGGGGCGCTTGGCCGGCCGGGCATAGAGGTCGAGGTAGAACTGGGCGATGACCTGGCCGCCGCGCTTCAGTTCGTAGAACTTGACGGTGTCGTTCCAGACCGGGGCCCTGGCCTCGCCGATGGACACGTCGAACAGCCGCTCGATGATGGAGAACAGGCCGGCAACGACCCTGGGTGCGGTGAAGTACTGCTTCACCGTCTGGTCGCTGAAGGCGTAGCGGGCCTCCTTGAGCTTCTCGCTCCAGTAGGAGACGTCCCAGCTCTCCAGCGGCTGGCCCTGGGCGAAGTCGCGCAATTCGGCCAGGTCCTTCTCGGCAAAGGGTCGGGCACGCTTGGCGAGGTCGCGCAGGAAGCTCGTCACTTCGGCGGTGCCCGACGCCATCTTGGGCGCCAGCGACACGTCGGCAAAGCTGGCGTAGCCCAGCAGCTTCGCTTCTTCCTGGCGCAGCGCGACGATCTCGCGCATGGCGGCAGTGTTGTCCCATTCGGGCTTGCCAGCTTCGCTCGCGCGGGTCACGTAGGCGCGGTACAGCTTCTCGCGCAGGTCGCGCTTCTCGGCGTACTGCATGACGGGCAGATAGACCGGGAAATGCAGCGTCAGCTTGTGGCCGCCATCGTCCAGCTTCGTCGCGTCCAGCACGTCCTGCGGCACGCCGGCCAGTTCCTCGGCGGAGGCCACGTAGCTCCAGCCGTCGGTAGCGTCCAGCACATGCTCGCTGAACTGCTGCTGCAGCGCGGCGCTGCGCTCCTGGATGGCGGCGTAGCGCTCGCGGGCCTCGCCCTGCAACTCGGCGCCGGACAACACGAAATTGCGGATGGCGTGCCGGAGCACCTGCTGACGCGGCGCGCTCAAGGTGGCGCCCTGGGCTGCCATGACGGCCTTGTACTTGGCGAACAGCGCCTCGTTGGCGCCCATCGCGGTGCTGAACTCGGTGACGGCCGGCAGCATCGCGTTGTAGGCATCGCGCAGCGCGGGCGTGTCGGCCACGGCGTTCAGGTGGCCCACGGCGCCCCAGGCCGAGCCCAGGCGCTCGGTGGCGGTGTCGAGGATGCTCGAGAGCGTGTCGTAGTCGGCCGGCGTCTCGGGTTTCGTCGCTTCATCCAGCGCGGCCTGCGCGGTGGCGAGCAGCTCGGTGATGGCTGGCTGCACGTGCTCGGGCCGGATGGCCGCGAAGTCGGGCAGGGCGGCGGTGGAGAGCAGGGGATTCGACATGGTCATCAGGCGGACTTGAGGCTGCGCTCCGCGGATTCAAGCGTGTTGACCAGCAACATCGCGATCGTCATGGGCCCGACCCCGCCGGGCACGGGGGTGATCCAGCCGGCGACTTCCTTCACGCCGTCGAAGTCCACGTCGCCGCAGAGCTTGCCCTCGTCGTTGCGGTTCATGCCCACGTCGATGACGACGGCGCCGGGCTTGACCATGTCGGCGGTCAGCACGTTGCGCTTGCCCACCGCCGCGACGATGACGTCGGCCTGGCGGGTCATGGCGCCCAGGTCGGCCGTGCCGCTGTGGCAGACGGTGACGGTCGCGTTGGCGGCCAGCAGCATCAGGGCCATGGGCTTGCCGACGATGTTGCTGCGGCCGATGACGACGGCGTGCTTGCCCTTGAGGTTGCCCATGCCGATGCTCTCCAGCATCTTCATGCAGCCATAAGGCGTGCAGGCCTTGAAGCCGGGCTCACCCACCATCAGCGCGCCGGCGCTGGCGACATGGAAGCCGTCCACGTCCTTGGCCGGCGAGATGGACTCGATGACCTTGTGGTCGTCGATGTGCTGGGGCAGCGGCAGCTGAACGAGGATGCCGTGGATGCCGGGGTCGTTGTTCAGCGCCTCGACGCGGGCCAGCAACTCGGCCTCGGTCATGGAGGCGTCGTACTTCTCGAGCACCGAACGGATGCCGGCTTCCTCGCAGGCCTTGACCTTGTTGCGCACGTAGACCTGGCTGGCAGGGTTGTCGCCCACGAGGACGACGGCAAGGCCGGGCTGCCGGCCCTGGGCAGTCAGTGCAGCGGCGCGGGCGGCGGCCTCGGCGCGCAGTTGCTTGGAAAGGGCGAGGCCGTCAATCAGTTGGGCGGTCATGTTTTCAACTCCAGTTCAATGTGCCAACGGCACATTGGGACAAGGCTAACGTCGCGCAGCGAGGTTATGCCGAGGCCAAATGCAAAGAGGCCGCAATGCGGCCTCTGGGGAACGTCGTCGGGTCAGGCCTTCGCCGTTGCGCCGAGGGCGATCTTCAGCAGATCGGCCACGGTGTTGGCGTTGAGCTTCTCCATGATGTTGGCGCGGTGGGCTTCGACCGTCTTGATGCTGATGCCGAGGTCGTCGGCAATCTGCTTGTTCAGGCGCCCGGCCACGATGCGCTCGAGCACCTGGGCCTCGCGCGTCGTGAGCCGCGCCAGCAGGGCGTCGCGGCTGGCGGCTTCCTGGTGGCTGGAGAAGGCGTCTCGGGCCTGGTCGAGCATGCGCTCTACCAGGGCCAGCAGCTCTTCTTCCTTGAAGGGCTTCTCGATGAAGTCCATCGCGCCCTTCTTCATGGTCTGCACCGCCATGGGCACGTCGCCGTGGCCGGTGATGAAGACGATGGGCAGCGGGCTCTTGCGCTCGATGAGGCGGTCCTGAAGCTCCAGGCCGGTCATGCCGTCCATGCGGATGTCGGCGATCAGGCAGGCCACCTCGCGGGGGTCGTAGCGGGCCAGGAAGGACTCGGCGGAGTCAAAGCACTTGACCCGGTAGTCCTTGCCTTCCAGCAGCCATTGCAGGGAATCGCGAACGGCCTCGTCGTCATCGACAACGTAGACATTGCCCTTCTTGGGGATCAAGCTCATGGTGCTGTGGGTTCGGTTCGCTGAGCGCTGCTGGAAGTGCCCTGGGAGGCTTCCTGGCGCAGTTGTTCTGAGGTGATGGTGACCGGTATCGTGAACGCGAATCGGCAACCAACGACCAACGAGCCATTGTAGAGGTTCTCGGCTTTTATCCGGCCCTGGTGGGACTCGACGATAGACCGGCATAACCCTAATCCGATGCCCAGGCCATCGGCCTTGGTCGAGAAGAAGGCTTCGTACATGCGGGCCAGCACCTCGTCGGGCAAGCCCGGCCCCATGTCGGTCACGGAGAACTCGATGTGGCCGCCCAGCTCGGCGCTGTGCTTGGGCACGATGCGCAGCTCGATGTGGCGGCGCGAGGCCGGCAGCGAGGCGTTGTCGATGGCCTCGGCGGCGTTCTTCAACAGGTTCATCAGCACCTGCTCGATGAGGATGGGGTCCACCATCAGCTGCGGCAGGCGCTGGGCCACGTAGGTGTGGATGGCGACGTTGCGGCGGCGCAGTTCGATGCCGGCGAGCTCCACCGCATCCTCGACGATGTCGGCCGCGTGGGCCGGCTGGCGCTGCGGCTCGCTGCGCTTCACGAAGTTGCGGATGCGGTGAATGATCTGCCCGGCGCGCTCGGCCTGCTTGGCCGTCTTGGTGAGCGCCGCCATCAGGGCGTCCTTGTCGATGCTGTCGCTGCGCACGCGGCTGACCATGCCGTTGCAGTAGTTGGTGATGGCGGTCAGCGGCTGGTTCAGTTCGTGCGCCACGCTGGAGGCCATCTCGCCCATGGTCATCAGGCGGCTGGTCACCTGCGCCTTGTCGGCCTGCAGCGCGGCCTGGGCCTCGGCGTGGCGGCGCATCGTGATGTCGGTGGCGATCAGCATCTGCGCCAGGCGGCCGTCGGTCCACTGCAGGTAGCGGGCGCGCACGTCGAACCACATGGCCAGCGATTCGACATAGACCTCGCGGGGGTCGGAGCCCATGTCGGTCAGCGCCTCGGCGGGCAGCCCCGAGTAGTCGTCCACCTCGTCGGCGCCGTCGTCCAGGCCGCGGCGGCTGGTCGTTCCCCCGAGCTGGCCGCCCGCCAGCAGCGCGTGGCCGGCCGGGTCCGCGCCAAACCACAGCCGGTAGCTGCGGTTGGCGAAGAGCAGTTCCGGCGGCTGCACCGAGAGCACGGACACGGCCGCATCCAGCCCCTCCAGCACCGTGGTGAAGCGCTCGTGCGAGGCCGAGAGCTGGTCGCGCACGCGCTTGGCCTCGGTGATGTTGGTCATCGAGGTCATCCAGCCGGTCTGCTTGCCCTTGACGTCCACCAGCGGCGAGACGTAGACGCGGGCGTCGAACTGGCTGCCGTCCTTGCGCTGGATCTTGACCTCCACGCCGCCCGAGGGGCTGCGACCCTGCAGCTCCTGCTGCAGCAGCCGCGCGTTCTCTTCGCGACGGTCCACGGGCCAGAAGGGGTAGGGCGGTGTGCGGCCGACGAGGTCGGCCTCGGAGAAGCCGGTCATCGCGCAGAACGCCGGGTTCACGTAGGTGATGCGCGTGTCCAGGTCCATCGCGCGCATGCCGGTCAGCATGGAGTTCTCCATGGCGCGGCGGAAGTTGGTCTCCAGCGTCAGCGCGTTCTGGATCTGCGTGCGCCGGCGCATGTGGCGCCAGGTGCCCAGCAGCATCCACACCGTCATGCCCGCCAGTGCGAGCACCAGCCAGAAGAGGGCGTTGTTGATGAGGCCGATGGAGGTGCGCCAGCCCTGGCCGCGCAGCACCAGGCCGTTGAGGGCCGGGGCCAGCGGCACGTCGTGCAGCAGCGCCGCACGGCGCAGCATCTGGCCGGGCATGGGCGTGACGGTGCTGGCGACGACCTGGTCGCGCGGCACGTCCAGCACGGCGATGCTGTGGCGGGTGGCCACCTCGGTGGGCACGTAGTAGCGCAGCAGCGCCTCGACGGTGTACTCGGCGATCAGCACGCCGGCGAAGCCGCCGCGGTCGATCAGCGGGATGTGGACCTGGAAGACGGTATTGCCGCTGGCGTCGAGGAAGGGTGGCGAATAGACCGGCTGGCGGCGGTCCTTCGCCGCCTCGAAGGCGATCTCGGCGGCGTTGGACTGGTTGGGCATGGGCATGGACGGGTCGCTGCCGTCCGCCGACATCAGCCCGTCAGCCTGGAAGCCCGCCGCGCCGACGCTGCTGCGGCGCTCGCGCTTGGCGGTCAGCCAGGTCACATGGGTCAGCTCGGGGCGTTCGCGCGCGAACGCCTGCGCCTGCGCGGAGAATTCATGGGCGTCGATCTGCCGGGTGACCACCTCGCGCGCAATGCGCACCAACTGCTCCTGGTTCTCGATCAGGCGCAGACGGATCTGCTGCTGGGCGATCTCGGTGTCGCGCTTGACGGACTCGGTCTCGCGTTCGATTTCCTCGTTGCGCAGGTACCAGAAGGCCGAAATGATGGCCGCCAGGAACAGCAGCACCGAGATCAGCGGTCCCAGCGTGGCCAGCCGGTCCTGGCGCGACGGCGACTGCCGGAACCACCAGGTGGTGACCAGGCGGCGCAGCGTTGCAAGCCAGCGCTGGCTGCGGTTGGGTGGGGCGGAGGCAGGGGGCATGGCGCAAATTATCCGGGCCGTCTTTGCTGCGCGAATTTTCATAATAAGAAATCGATTCGCACCATTTGGGAATTTGGCGGGGCTTGTGAGACACTCCGCCCGCCCGGGGTTGCAGTCCCGGCAGACCCCTGTCAGAAACTCAGTCCGCCGCCCGTCAGAGGCGAGCCAGATATAGGAGACCGGCCATGTCCGCCCAGCCGCAAGACTTCAAAGGCGCCGCGCCCCGCGACGCCGATCCGCAGGAAACCAAGGAGTGGCTGGATGCGCTGTCCGCCGTCATCGACCGTGAAGGCGCCGAGCGTGCGCACTTCCTGATCGAGGAAATCCTCGAGCACGCGCGTCAGCACAGCATCGACCGGCCGTTCTCGGCCACCACCGGCTACGTCAACACCATCGAGGCCGACCAGGAAGCGCGCTGCCCCGGCAACATCCAGATCGAGAAGCGCCTGCGTGCCTACATGCGCTGGAACGCCATGGCCATGGTGGTGCGCGCCAACCGGCTGGACCCGGCCGACGGCGGTGACCTGGGCGGCCACATCGGCTCGTTCGCGTCGGTGGCCAGCATGTTCGGCGCCGGCTTCAACCATTTCTGGCACGCGGCCAGCGAAGACCATGGCGGCGACTGCCTCTACATCCAGGGCCACAGCGCGCCCGGCATCTACGCCCGCGCCTTCCTGGAAGGCCGGCTGACCGAGGAGCAGCTCGACAACTTCCGCCAGGAAGTCGACGGCAAGGGCCTGTCCAGCTACCCGCACCCCAAGCTGATGCCCAACTTCTGGCAGTTCCCGACCGTCAGCATGGGCCTGGGGCCGCTGATGGCGATCTACCAGGCGCGCTTCCTGAAGTACCTGCATGCCCGCGGCATCGCCAACACCGAGAACCGCAAGGTCTGGGTGTTCTGCGGCGACGGCGAGATGGACGAGCCGGAAAGCCTGGGCGCGATCGGCCTGGCCGCGCGGGAGAACCTCGACAACCTGGTGTTCGTCGTCAACTGCAACCTGCAGCGCCTGGACGGCCCGGTGCGGGGCAACGGCAAGATCATCCAGGAGCTGGAGGGCGAGTTCCGCGGCAGCGGCTGGAACGTCATCAAGCTGATCTGGGGCAAGGGCTGGGACGAGCTGCTGGCGCGCGACAAGAGCGGCAAGCTGAAGGCTTTGATGATGGAGACGCTGGACGGCGACTACCAGGTCATGAAGGCCAAGGACGGTGCCCACGTGCGTGAACACTTCTTCGGCAAGTACCCGGAGACGGCCAAGCTCGTCGCGCACATGAGCGACGAGGAGATCTTCGAGCTGCGCCGCGGTGGCCACGAGCCCGAGAAGGTCTATGCGGCCTTCCACCAAGCCCACCACAACAAGACGGGCCAGCCCACCGTGCTGCTGGTCAAGACCGTCAAGGGCTACGGCATGGGCAAGGCCGGCGAGGGCAAGAACACGGTTCACCAGACCAAGAAGCTGACCGACGAGGACATCAAGTACATCCGCGACCGCTTCAACATCCCGGTGCCGGACAGCGAGCTGCCCAAGATCCCGTACTACAAGCCGGCCGATGACACGCCGGAGATGCGCTACCTGCACGAGCGCCGCCAGGCGCTGGGTGGCTACCTGCCCAGCCGTCGCCCCAAGGCCGACGAGCAATTCAAGGCGCCCGACCTCGCCACCTTCCAGGCCGTGCTGGACCCGACCGCCGAAGGCCGCGAGATCTCGACGACCCAGGCCTATGTGCGCTTCCTGACGCAGCTGCTGCGCGACAAGGCCATCGGCCCGCGCGTCGTGCCCATCCTCGTCGACGAGGCCCGCACCTTCGGCATGGAAGGCCTGTTCCGCCAGATCGGCATCTACAACCCCAAGGGTCAGCTGTACACGCCGGTCGACAAGGACCAGGTCATGTACTACCGCGAGGACAAGGCCGGCCAGATCCTGCAGGAAGGCATCAACGAAGCGGGCGGCATGGCCTCGTGGATCGCCGCGGCGACGTCGTACTCGACGAACAACCGCGTGATGATCCCGTTCTACGTCTACTACTCGATGTTCGGCTTCCAGCGCATCGGCGACCTGGCCTGGGCGGCGGGCGACATGCAGGCGCGCGGCTTCCTGCTGGGCGGCACGTCGGGCCGCACGACGCTGAACGGCGAAGGCCTGCAGCACGAGGACGGCCACAGCCACATCCTGGCCGGCACCATCCCCAACTGCGTCAGCTACGACCCGACCTTCGCGCACGAGGTGGCGGTCATCATGCAGCGCGGCCTGAAGCGCATGGTGGAAGACCAGGAAAACGTCTTCTACTACATCACGCTGCTGAACGAGAACTACCCGATGCCGGGCCTGAAGGCCGGCACCGAGGAGCAGATCCTGAAGGGCATGTACCTGCTGGAAGAGGCTGATGCGGCCCAGCCGGTCAGCGTCAACCTGCTGGGCTCCGGCAGCATCCTGCGCGAGAGCCAGGCCGCCAAGAAACTGCTGGAAGCCGACTGGGGCGTGGGCGCCCACGTGTGGAGCTGCCCGAGCTTCAACGAGCTGGCCCGCGACGGCCAGAACGCCGAACGCTGGAACCTGCTGCACCCGACCGAGCTGGCCTGCGTGCCGTTCGTGACCCAGCAGCTGGGCCAGACCAAGGGTCCCGTCATCGCGTCCACGGACTACATGAAGAACTACGCGGAGCAGATCCGCGCCTTCGTGCCCTCGGACCGGGCGTACAAGGTGCTGGGCACCGACGGCTTTGGCCGCAGCGACTTCCGCTCCAAGCTGCGCGAGCACTTCGAGATCAACCGCCACTACATCGTCGTCGCCGCGCTGAAGGCGCTGGCCGAAGACGGCGCGGTGCCGAACGAGCGCGTGGCCGAGGCCATTGCCAAGTACGGCATCAATGCCGACAAGATCAACCCCCTCTACGCCTAAGAAGAAGCGGAGCGAGACATGGCATTGGTTGAAGTCCAAGTTCCCGACATCGGCGATTTCGACGAGGTCGGCGTCATCGAAGTGCTCGTCAAGGTCGGCGACACCGTCAAGGTCGAGCAAAGCCTCGTGACGGTGGAGAGCGACAAGGCGTCGATGGAGATCCCGTCGTCGCAGGCCGGCGTCGTCAAGGAGATCAAGGTCGCCGTGGGCGACAAGGTCAAGCAGGGCAGCGTGCTGGTCGTCGTGGAAGGCGAGGGCGCTGCTGCCCCCGCGCCTGCTGCTCCGGCGCCCGCCGCAGCGGCCCCTGCGCCCGCCGCGGCCGAACCCGCCGCACCCGCGCCTGCAGCGCCTGCCGCAGCGCAGGGCGGCTCGGTCACCATCGAAGTGCCGGACATTGGCGACTTCGACGAGGTGGCCGTCATCGAGCTGCTGGTCAAGGCCGGCGACAGCGTCAAGGTCGAGCAGAGCCTGATCACCGTCGAGAGCGACAAGGCGTCGATGGAGATCCCGTCGTCCAGCGCCGGTGTCGTCGAAGAGCTGCTGGTCAAGGTCGGCGACAAGGTCAAGAAGGGCTCGCCGCTGGCACGCGTGAAGGTCGCCGGTGGTGTCGCTGCACCGGCCGCATCGGCTGCTGCCGCGCCGGCTCCGGCCGCGGTTGCCGCCGCGGCGCCGGCCCCTGTAGCCGCTGCTGCACCCGCTGCCGCGCTGCCCGCCCACCAGCCCGCCGCGCCAACGGGTCAGCTGCCGCACGCCTCGCCCAGCATTCGCAAGCTGGCGCGCGAACTCGGCGTGCCGCTGGCCGAAGTGAAGGGCAACGGCGCCAAGGGCCGCATCACCGAGGCCGACGTGCAGGGCTTCGTCAAGGCCGTCATGAGCGGCTCGGTGCAGACCGCCGCCCAGAAGGCCACCGCGCCGGCTGGTGGCGGCAGCGGTTCCGGCCTGAACGTCCTCGCCTGGCCCAAGGTCGACTTCGAGAAGTTCGGTGCCGTCGAGCGCAAGGAGCTGTCCCGCATCAAGAAGATCTCGGGCGCCAACCTGCATCGCAACTGGGTCGTCATCCCGCACGTCACCAACCACGACGATGCCGACATCACCGAGCTGGAAGCCTTCCGTGTCCAGCTGAACAAGGAGAACGAGAAGGCCGGCATCAAGGTCACGATGCTGGCGTTCATGATCAAGGCGGCCGTCGCGGCGCTGAAGAAGTTCCCGGAGTTCAACAGCTCGCTGGACGGCGACACGCTGGTGCTGAAGAACTACTTCCACATCGGCTTCGCCGCCGACACGCCCAACGGCCTGGTCGTGCCCGTCATCCGTGACGCCGACAAGAAGGGCATCTTCCAGATCAGCGCCGAGATGTCGGAGCTGGCCAAGAAGGCCCGCGACGGCAAGCTGGGGCCCGCCGACATGACCGGCGGCTGCTTCTCGATCAGCAGCCTGGGCGGCATCGGCGGCAAGTACTTCACGCCCATCATCAACGCGCCCGAAGTGGCCATCATGGGCGTCTGCAAGAGCTCGATCGAGCCCGTGTGGGACGGCAAGGCCTTCCAGCCGCGCCTGATCCTGCCGCTGTCGCTGAGCTGGGACCACCGCGTCATCGACGGCGCCGCGGCCGCACGCTTCAACGTCTACTTCGCGTCGCTGCTGGCGGACTTCCGTCGCATCGTCCTGTGATCGGGAGCTGGACTCATGGCAATCATTGAAGTTCAAGTTCCCGACATCGGCGACTTCGACGAAGTCGGCGTCATCGAGGTGCTGGTCAAGGCCGGCGACACCGTCAAGGTCGAGCAGAGCCTGATCACCGTCGAGAGCGACAAGGCGTCGATGGAGATTCCTTCGAGCGCTGCCGGCGTGGTGAAGGAACTGCGCGTCAAGATCGGCGATAAGGTCGCCAAGGGCTCGGTCGTGCTGACGCTGGAGGCGGATGCCGCCGCGGCGCCTGCGCCGGCTGCCGCCGCAGCGGCTCCTGCCCCCGCAGCGACGCCGGTTCAGGCCCCGGCCGCCGCCACCTACCCGGGCAGCGCCGACCAGGCCTTCGACCTCGTCGTGCTCGGTGGCGGCCCCGGTGGCTATTCCGCCGCCTTCCGCGCCGCCGACCTGGGCCTGAAGGTCGCCATCGTCGAGCGCTATGCGACGCTGGGCGGCGTCTGCCTGAACGTCGGCTGCATCCCGTCCAAGGCGCTGCTGCACGTCGCGGCCGTCATGGACGAAGCCAGCCACATGGCCGACCTGGGTGTCGTCTTCGGCGCGCCCACGGTGGACATCGACAAGCTGCGCGCCCACAAGAACAAGGTGACGGGCAAGCTGACCGGTGGCCTCGCGGCCATGGCCAAGATGCGCAAGGTCACCGTGCTGCGCGGCGTCGGCTCGCTGCTGGACGCCCAGCACCTGAAGGTCGAGGCGACCGAGGGCGCCATCGGCCAGGCCAAGACCGGCCAGTCGCAGACGGTCGCCTTCAAGCGCCTCATCATCGCCGCCGGTTCGCAGGCCGTGCGCCTGCCCTTCCTGCCCGACGACCCGCGCATCGTCGACTCAACCGGCGCGCTCGAGATGGGCGTGAAGCCCGAGAAGATGCTCATCGTCGGCGGCGGCATCATCGGCCTGGAAATGGGCACCGTGTACTCGACGCTGGGCTCGCGCCTGGATGTCGTCGAGATGCTGCCCACGCTGATGACCGGCGCGGACCGCGACCTCGTCAAGGTCTGGCAGAAGTTCAACGCGCACCGCTTCGACAACATCATGTTGAACACGAAGACGGTCGGCGCCGAGGCCAAGCCCGACGGCATCTGGGTGACGTTCGAAGGCGAGGGCGCCCCCAAGGAGCCCCAGCGCTACGACCTGGTGCTGCAGGCCGTGGGCCGCACGCCCAACGGCAAGAAGATTTCGGCCGAGAACGCCGGTGTCGCGGTGACGGACCGCGGCTTCATCCCGGTCGACGTGCAGATGCGCACCAACGTGCCGAGCGTCTTCGCCATCGGTGACATCGTGGGCCAGCCCATGCTGGCGCACAAGGCGGTGCATGAAGGCCATGTGGCGGCGGAAGTCATCGCCGGCGAACTGCTGAACGACGACAAGCTCAGGAAGAGCCAGTTCGACGCCCGCGTGATCCCGAGCGTCGCCTACACCGACCCCGAAGTCGCCTGGGTGGGCATGACCGAGGACGAGGCCAAGGCCAAGGGCATCAAGTTCACCAAGGGCCTGTTCCCGTGGACGGCCTCGGGCCGCGCCATCGCCAACGGCCGCGACGAGGGCTTCACCAAGCTGATCTTCGACGAGGAAAGCCACCGCATCATCGGCGGCGGCATCGTCGGTACGCATGCCGGCGACATGATCGGCGAGATCGCGCTGGCCATCGAGATGGGCGCGGACGCGGTGGACATCGGCAAGACCATCCACCCGCACCCGACGCTGGGCGAGAGCCTGGGCATGGCCGCGGAAGTGGCGCATGGCTCCTGCACGGACGTGCCGCCGGTGCGCAAGCGCTGATCTCCAGCGCTCCGAGAGAGCCCCTGTGCCGCCCGGCGGCCAGGGGCTTTTTGCTGCGCAGGCTCAGCCGGCCAGGCCCTCGGTGACGCCCTGCAGGGCGTCTGCGACGACGCGCTCGCGAAGCCGCGTTCGTTCTGGCAGCGGGTAGCGCGGCATGCCCAGCACCAGCAGCAGGTAGCCGACGAGCTTGGCCAGCGCCAGCGCCGCCGTCTCCGCCAGCAGCGCTTCGCCGGGCTCGGCCGTGCCGCTCGCGCAGGCCGCCACGCGCTCGCGCTCGAGCTGGATCAGCCGGCGGTAGACCACCTGGTCCTTGATCGGCATGGTCTCCTCGTCGGCGCGCGGCTGGGTCGACATGTAGATCATGCGGAACTGCTCGGGCCGGGCCTCCCAGAAGGCGAGGAAGGCGCGCAGATGCGCCTCCATCACCTTCAGCGGCGCACGCCGCCGCGCCGAGGCGGCCAGCAGCTCGGCCAGCAAGGCTTCGAAGACTTCCAGCCACAGGCCCTCCAGCAGCGCCTGCTTGTTGGGGAAGTAGCTGTAGAGCGCCATCGTCGACAGGCCGGCGTCCTGGGCCAGCCGCCGCATCGACAGCGCGGCCGCGCCCTCGGCGGCGTAGATGCCACGCGCATGTTCGAGCAGTTCCAGCTTCAGCTGCGCCATCTGGCCGGGGCCGCGGCGCACCCTGGGTCTGGCGGCAGGTACCGGCACGGGCGTTCTCGCCTTCATGTCTCCTCCCCTCTCTCGCCCGCTGCCGGGCTGGCGTGGGCGTACGTTAATGGCCAAGTCTCCCACGGTAAAAACGCACGGTGAACTCTGATTCCAGGGGTCATTTAATACCGTACGCGTACAACAATAAGTGCCTCGGACATGCGTGCCGCGCGTGCATGTCGGACCCCCGCCCGCCTCTTCAAAGAACCCTTCATGCAATTCCTCACCCGCATTTCCGTCGGCGCCAAGCTCGGCCTGGCCTTCTTCACGGTGCTGCTGATCACGACCGTCCTGGGCGTGCTCGCCATCGTGCAGCTGGGTCGCGTCAACGACACCGCCAGCGACATGGGTGACAACTATCTGCCCTCGGTGCGGGAGCTGCAGGAGGTGGCGAAGCAGGCCACGCGCTACCGCACCAGCGAGTACCGCGTGGCGCTGTCCGAGCCGGCAGAGCGCAAGGCGGCGGTCGAGTCATCGCAGAAATACCTGCAGCTGGTGGAGCAGCACCTGGCCGTCTACGAGAAGCTGCCGTCCTCGCCGGAGGAGGTGGCCATGTTGAAGGAGTTCAAGAGCAGCTGGGCCGCCTACGTGGAGAACGGCCGCGCCGTCGCGGCGGCGGCGCTGGCCGATGACGAGGCCAAGATGAAGAAGCTGCTGGTCGTCGACGGCCTCGCCAAGTTCAACGAGACCCTCAAGGACGTCGATGCGCTGGTCGAGCGCAACAGCAAGAGCTCGGACGTGGCCAATGCGCTGGGCGACCAGATCTACGCCAACAGCCGCCACCTGGTCATCGGCATGACCGTGATTGCCGTGCTGCTGGGCGCGGCGCTGGCCTGGAGCATCACGCGCCAGATCACGCAGCCCCTGGCGGCTTCCGTCGAACTGGCCGAGGCCGTCGCGAGCGGCGACCTGACGCGCAGCCTGCATGTCGTGGGAGGTGATGAACTGGCCCAGCTGCAGGGCGCGCTGCTCCGCATGGTCGCGCAATTGAAGAACGTCGTGAGCCAGGTGCGCGACGGCGTGGATTCAGTGTCCAGCGCCGCGTCGCAGATCGCGACCGGCAACCATGACCTGTCGGCCCGTACCGAGCAGACCGCGTCCAACCTCGAAGAGACCGCGTCCAGCATGGAAGAGCTGACCGGGGCCGTGGGCCAGTCGGCCGACACCGCGCGCCAGGCCAACCAGCTGGCCAGCACGGCGGCCGAAGCGGCGGCCCGTGGCGGCAAGGTGGTCGGCGCGGTGGTGCAGCGCATGGACCAGATCAGCGATTCGTCGCGCAAGATCTCCGACATCATTTCCACCATCGACGGCATCGCCTTCCAGACCAACATCCTGGCGCTGAATGCGGCGGTGGAAGCCGCCCGCGCCGGCGAACAGGGCCGCGGCTTCGCGGTCGTCGCCGGCGAGGTGCGCACGCTGGCCCAGCGCAGCGCCGAGGCCGCCAAGGAGATCAAGACGCTGATCGGCCGCTCGGTCGAGACCGTCGAGGCCGGTGCGGCCGACGTGGCCGAGGCCGGCCAGTCCATGGAAGAGATCGTTTCCAGCGTGCGCCGCGTCACCGACCTGATGGCCGAGATCGCAGCCGCCGCGGTCGAGCAGCGCGACGGCATCGCTCAGGTCAATCAGGCCGTCGCCAACCTGGACCAGATGACGCAGCAGAACGCCGCGCTGGTCGAGGAGTCCACGGCCGCGTCGTCCTCGCTGAGCGACCAGGCCCGGCACCTCGCCGACGTCGTGGCGGTGTTCAGGGTCGCCTGAAGTCGGGAACGGCGGGTTAACCCGCCGTGACTTGTCGCAGGCCGGACGGGCCGGCGCGCTAATCGGGGTCGAAGGAGGCCCCGCATGAAGGCCCGCCCCACCCGTCGACAGGTCCTGCAGATGAGCACCACCCTGCTTCCCGGCGCCGCGCTCGCGGCCGCCGCTGCGCCCCGGCGCATCCTCATCCTCGGCGGGACCGGCTTCCTCGGCCCCGCGATCGTGGAGGCGGCACGTGCCCGCGGCCACACGCTGACGCTGTTCAACCGTGGCCGCACCCGGCCGGGGCTTTTCCCCGACATCGAGAAGCGCCAGGGCGACCGCGACCCGCTCAAGGGCGAGGGCCTGAAGTCGCTGGAGACGGGCGAGTGGGACGCCGTCATCGACGACTCGGGCTTCTACCCCCGCATGGTCGGCGCGTCGGCCCGGCTGCTGGCGCCGCGGGTCAGCCACTACGTCTATGTCTCCAGCATCAGCGCCTATCGCGAGCCCGGCCCCGTCAACGGCGACGAGCAGGCCCCGCTGGCCGTGCTGGCCGACCCCCAGGTCGAGGACATGGGCAAGGGCTTCGAGAACTACGGCGGGCTCAAGGCCGCCTGCGAGGCGGCGGCCGAAGCCGCGCTGCCCGGCCGCACGGCCGTCATCCGCCCGGGCTTCATCGTCGGCCCCGACGACCCGACCGGCCGCTTCACCTACTGGCCCGCGCGCTTCGACCAGGGCGGCGAGATCGCCGTGCCCGGCACGCCGGACGATCCGCTGCAGCTCATCGACGTGCGCGACCTTGCCGCATGGCTGGTGCTGCTGGTCGAGAGCGGCGCCACGGGGCGCTTCAACGCCCTCGGCCCCGAACGGCCCCTGGCCTGGGGCCGTGTGATCGCCGCCTGCCAGGCCGCCGCGCCCGCGGCCGGCAGCGTGACCTGGATTCCCGGCGAGTTCGTCGCCAGGCAGGAGGACCTGAACTTCCCGATCTGGGTGCCCCCGCTGGGCGCCACCCGGGGCTTCCACACCTGGCAGAACCGGCGCGCCGTGCAGGCCGGCCTGCGCCTGCGGCCCGTCGAGCAGACCGTGGCCGACACGCTGGCCTGGTACCGGGGCCAGCTCAAGGAGAAGGAGGGCCGCACGCGCTTGGCCTTCACGCCCGAGCAGGAGGCCGAGGTACTCAGGCGCTGGAAGGCCGCCGGCCCGGGCTGACGCGCGCCGGGAACGCGGCCCCGGCCTGCGGGCTAACGCTGGGCCTGTGGCCCACCGGGTGTCGCCACAATGCCGGCATGAAATTCTTCTACGTGTTCATGGCGCTGGTCATGGCCGCCACGCTGCTGCCATCGGCCCTCTATATGGGCATCTACGTGTTCACCGGCGCGAACGAGGCGCTGGAGCGGGCACGCAAGCTGTGGAACTTCCTGCGTGTCTTCACGCTGCTGGGCTTCAACCTGACGCTGTGGGGCCACGTCGTCGTGGCGGCCTGGCAGCTGTTCCACTGAAGCCCTAAAGCCGGGACTCGTACATGCGCGGGCAGTCCGCCGTGCCGAAGCGGTCCACCGGCACGCGAAAGCGCTGCCCCACGCGCAACTGCTTCCAGCGCTCGAGGTCCACGCGGCAGGTCCAGACATGGTCGCCGCCGTCGCTGAGCTCGATCTCGTAGTAGGCCTCGCGCTTGCCCAGGCGTTCGCTGCCCGGCTGGCCGGGCGGGGCCACGCGCAGCGGCGGACGGGGCCAGTCCGGCCGGGTGTCGGGGCCGCCCTCGGTCTTGGCGATCCAGTGGCGGCGCCAGGCCAGCGCCGTGTAGCGGCAATGCTCGCCCGGCTCGGCGCGGCGGCCGGTGGGGTCGGCGATGACGCGGCGGCTGATGTCGAACGCGCCTTCGGGCAGCTCGTCGCACCAGTCCGATCCGCTCTCGGCGCGCAGCCGCTCGACGACGATCTCCATGCGCCAGCTGCGCTTCGTCAGCTCCACCGCCACGCCGGGCGGGCCGAACACCCACCAGCCCACCGTGCCCAGCGTCGCCAGCACCATGGCGACGAGCACGAGCAGACGCAGGCGCGGCAGCCGCATCCGGCTCAGGCGGCGTCGAACTGCTGGGTGACCGCCTCTTCCCACTGGGCCAGCTCGTCCCAGCCGATGTGCAGCCAGTCCATGGCGGCGGCGTGGTGGCCGGCCCAGTCGGCATCCTCGGGCAGGCCCTCGTGGCGGCGCATCAGGTGCTCGGCGATGAGGCCCGCGGCGATCAGCGTGTGGATCTCGGGCTCGATGTCGCCATGACCCAGCGCCGTGAAGTCGTGGTGCAGGCGGATGGCCGCGATCAGCGGCGGCGCCAGATTCCACACCCGCACGACGAGGGCACCGACGACGGCATGGTCGGTCTTGTGGTTGGCGTTCTCGGTGGCGATGTAGGGGCGGTCGATGCGCGCACCGGCCTCCACCATCGTCGACGCATAGCCGCGCACGCTCTGCAGCAGCACCGGCATGCCCACGTGCAGGAACAGGCCGAAGCTGTGCGCCAGGTCGGGCGACAGGCCCGGCAACTGCTGGGCGATGGCGGCCATCGCGATCGCGCGCTTGGTGCTGCGCTGCCAGAAGCGCAGCAGCTGAGGCGCGTTGACGGGAATGGCGTGCTGCAGCAGGAAGCCGGTCATGACGGCCACGCTCTCGCGCAGGCCGATGCGGTTCATCGCCTGGCCCACCGTCGTGCAGGGCAGGCCCACGGGCTTGAACAGCGGGCCGTTGGCGATGCGCAGCAGCGTGGCGGCCATGGCCACGTCGCTGGAGGCGATGCGGGCAACGAGGTTGAGGTCGGGTTCCGGCGTGCTCATCGCCTGCTGCAGCTGGGCCAGCAGCTCGGGGCAGGGCGGGATCTGGATCTGCTGCAAGGGGCCGCGGCGGCGCGACTGGTCGATGTCGTCGCGGATCTGCTGGGTGCGGGATGTGTGCGTTGGGGCCGGGTTCTGCATGATCCAAAAATCTTAGGCGGGCCCGGGACGGGTACAGTGAATTCAATCGCAGCCTGCCGTCAATCTTGCCCACTTCCCCGCCTCGCGTCGCTCCAGTCCTCCGCCCGCGCTGGTGGTGGCTGGCCCTGCTGGCGGCAGCGCCGCTGGTGGCAGCGGCCTACGACGCGGCGCGCGTGCTCGAAGCGGCGGCTGCGCGCGGCCCCAGGGTGGCCGAGCAGGCCCAGGCGCTGGTGCATCAGATCGAGCGCAGCGGTGCGCAGGACGAGCTGCAGCGCTTGAAGGACATCAACGATTTCTTCAACCGCCGCCTCGCCTTCAAGGAAGACGCCGTCACCTGGGGCGTGCCGGACTACTGGGCCTCGCCGCTGGAGAGCCTGGACAAGCGCGCCGGCGACTGCGAGGACTATGCGATCGCGAAGTATTTCAGCCTGACCGCGGCGGGCGTGCCCACGGCCAGGCTGCGCCTGGTGTATGTGCGGGCGCGGCTGGCCGGGCAGTCGCTGGCGCACATGGTGCTGGCCTACTATGCCCAGCCGGCCGCCGAGCCGCTGATCCTGGACAACCTGAGGCCCGAGGTGCTGCCGGCGTCGCAGCGGGCGGACCTGACGCCGGTCTTCAGTTTCAACACCGAGGGCCTGTGGCAGGGCGCCGGCCAGGTGACGGCGGGGGACCCGCTCGCGCGCCTGTCGCTGTGGCGCGAGGTGGTGGTCAAGGTCAAAGCAGAAGGATTCTTGTGATGGGGGATGAGTCATGTCGTTGATGCGCCAGATCGCCTGGCTGGTGCTGGGCGTGGTGCTGGCGGCGCTGGTGGGCGCCGTCGGCCTGTCCACGCTGTCCACGCAGCAGCTGATGCGAACCCAGCTCGAGCTGAAGAACGCCGACAACGCCCAGGCGCTGGCGCTGGCGCTGTCGCAGCAGAAGGGCGACGGCGAGCTGATCAAGCTGCTGGTGTCCGCCCAGTTCGACACCGGCGCCTACGAGTTCGTGCGCTGGCGCGGCGTCAACGGCGAGACCCTGTTCGAGCGCAGCGAGGCGCCGCGCCCGGGGCAGGCGCCGGCCTGGTTCCGCGCCTTGCTGCCCATCGAGGCGGCGCCCGGCGTGGCCCAGCTGTCCAGCGGCTGGAACGCCATCGGCTCCGTGGAGCTGATGAGCCAGTCGGGTTATGCCCACGACGCGCTGTGGCTCAGCTCGCGCCGGCTGCTGGCCTGGCTGCTCATCGTCGGCATCGCCGCGGCCATCGTGGCCTCGGCCGGCCTCAGGCGCATCCGCCGTCCGCTGGACGAGGCCGTCGCCCAGGCCGAAGGCGTGCTGGTCGGCAGCTACGGCCAGGTCACCGAGCCGCGCGTGCCCGAGCTGCAACGCCTGACGCGGGCGATGAATGCCATGGTGCAGCGGGTCAAGGAGATGTTCGAGGCCCAGGCCGCCCAGCTGCTGGTGCTGCGCGAGCAGGTGCACCACGACCCGCTCACGGGCGTGTCCACGCGCCGGCATTTCCTCGCCGAGCTGGACGCTGCGCTGCTGCGCGACGACGGCCCGGCCATCGCCGGCCTGGTGCTTGTGCGCCTGCGCGACCTGCCCGGGCTGAATGCCCGCCTGGGCCGCACCGCGGTGGACGACGTGCTGCTCACCGTCGTCACGGCGCTGCAGGTCTATCCCGAGACGGTATCCGGCTGCCGCGTGGGCCGGCTCAATGGCGGCGATTTCGCGCTGTGGCTGCCCGCCGAAGGCGTGGCAGCCGAGACCGCCCGTGCGCTGGCCGACGCGCTGCGCGCCAGCCTGCCGGCCTTCGGCCCCGGTGTGCAGGTGGCGCTGGGCGCCATCGAGCTGCCGCGCGAGCGCCCCAGCGGCGTGTGGCTGGGCGAGGCCGACGCCGCGCTGGCGCGCGCCGAGCACCTGAGCGAGGCGCGTGGCGGTTTCGTCGTCGAGATCGTGGCCGACCCCGGCATCGGCCGCGAGCAGGGTGAGAGCCTGTGGCGCGTGCAGCTGCAGCGCGCCATCGGCGAGCAGCGTGGCTGCCTCGTCGAGTTCCCGGTACTCGACCGCGCCGGCCGCCTGCTGCATCTGGAGTGCCCGCTGCAGCTGGAGCTGGATGCCGGCTTCGTGCCGGCGGCCAGCTGGTTGCCGCTGGCCGCGCGGGCGCGGCTGACGGCCCAGGTCGACCTGTTCGCCGTCGACCTGGCGCTGAAGGCCATCATGGGCGACGGCCAGGCGCGCTGCATCAACGTGGCGCCGGCCTCGCTGGCCGATGCCGTCTTCCTGCCGCAGCTGCGCGAGCTGCTGGGCCTGTGGCCGCAGGCGGCGCGCTCGCTGCTGCTGGACCTGACGGAGGCCGCGGCGACGGAGCATTTCGACCGCCTGCTGGAGCTGGGCCAGCAACTGCGGCCGCTGGGCGTGAAGCTGGGCCTGGAGCATGCGGGCGCCGGGCTGGCGCAGGTGGAGCGGCTGTACCAGGCGGGGCTGGACTACGTGAAGCTCGATGCTTCCGTGCTGCTGGGCGTGGCGGGCGAGGCCGGCCGCGCGGCCTTCGTGCGCGGCATGGTGATCATGCTGCGCAGCCTGGCGCTCAAGGTCTACGGCGAGGGCGTCATCGACGCGATGGACGCCCAGGCGCTGTGGGACTGCGAGCTGGATGGGCTGACGGGGCCGTGGGTGACGGCGAGCTCGCGGGCTTGAGCTTGGTTGGTTTGGGTTGCTTTTGCGCCGAGCCTTTCAACTCGGTGCACCGCCGCGGGAATCCGCCCCGCGAGGGCGGGTAACTTTTCTCTGTCGCGCCAGAGAAAAGTCACCAAAAGAGAGGCGCTGAACCGCAAGCCATCGGTTCTGTGCCCAGGCTCACGCGCGAAAACCCAGGCTCGTGTTCAGCCCCGAGGCGATCCGCTGCGCTCTCGCCACTGTCCCTGTCACGAGCGCCATCCATCGCACCTTCACGCCGGTTAACGCCGGCTGCACGCCGAGCTCGCCAGTGAAGGCACCACACGCCACGACGCGCCGCTCGGGCGGCGCTTGTCTTTGAACTCGTGAGTACGGCGTGCAGCCGACGTTGGGCGCACGGACGGTGGATGAGTTCGGGCGGTGACAAGGACAGCAGCGAGGGCGCAGCGGCTCGCTTCTGCTCAGGGGGTGAGCGCCTGTTCTCGCGCGATGTCCGTCGCAGGCTTTGGGCGAGGTGCGGTTCAGCGCCTCTTCTTTGGTGACTTTCTTCTGGCGCAGCAGAAGAAAGTTACCCGCCCGCCGGGGCGGACTCCCGGCGCGGTGCACCGAATTGCAAAGGCTCTCAGCAAAAGCACCCCGCACCGCAACTCAAATCTTCATCTCCCACCTCACCTGCCACTGCGTATAGCTGGGCCCACCGCTGCGCGACGTGATCATCTGGTCGCCGGTGTTGATCACGCTGCCCGTGAAGTAGTCCAGCGCCGACAGGTTGGATGCCGACACCCGCAGCGACTGCTCGGTGTTGATGGCCCACAGCGCGAAGGCGTCCACCACGGCCTTGCGGCTGGCGGTGCTCTCGGTGATCAGCGTCTGCTGGATGGTCGTGGACGGCGTCCAGTTCAACGAGGCGCCCAGCGTCAGCGGCAGCGAGCGCAGCCGGTAGTCGGCGCCGAGGTTGAGCGTGCCCTTGGGCTGGCCGTCGATGTGGTTGTTCGGGCCCGGGATGCCGTCCACCCTGGAGGTGAAGACGCTGAAGTTGCTGCGCACGTTGACGGGCAGCGCGTCCTCGAAATACTCGTCCAGCCTGAAGCGCGCCTCCAGCTCGACGCCGGCCGTGGAGGCCTTGCCGATGTTCTGGGGGCGTGCCACCCAGCGTTGCGTCGCAGCCCAGGGCACGGTCTCCAGCGCCGTCACGTTGCGCATCAGGTTGGTGATGCGGCGGGCGAAGAAGTTGGCGCTCAGCAGGCCGCCCTTGGTCAGGTAATGCTCGTAGCCGATCTCGAAGCCGGTGGCCAGCTCAGGCTTGAGGTCGGGGTTGCCGGCGCGGTCGGGCGTGTTGGCCTGGTGGGGCACCTGGCTGTTGATGGTGGGCCGCGCGATCAGGTCCTGCAGCTGCGGGCTGCGGTAGCTGCGCGTCAGGCTGGCGCGGATCATGTCGCGGCCGCGCTCGTCGAGCTTGTAGCGCGCATGGGCCAGCGGCGTGAAGACGCTGGAGGTGTTGCGCGCGTCGTAGCTCGCCGCACTGGACTTGGTGGTGATGCCCTCCCAGCGCGCGCCGGCGTAGAAGTCCCATTGCTTGCCCACGGTCCACTCGTCCTGGGCATAGGCGGCGATGCGGGTGGAGGCGGCGTCGAGGTCGTCGCCGAAGTCGTCCAGCCCGGGCTGCGGCGCGCCGTTGACCAGCGTCACCCGGTTGGTGTGGCGACTGGTGCCTTCGCCCTCGATGCCGGTGACGAGGGCGTGGTCGTTGCCGAGGTTGTGCGACAGCTTGGCCATGGCGCTCCAGCTGCTGTCGCGGCTGGTGGTGCTGTCGTCCTGCTGCCGCGTGGGCGCGCCGGCCAGGCTCTCCTCGCGCAGGCTGTGGCTCTCGCCGCTCGCGCGGCCCAGGCCGGCGCGCGCCTCGAGGCGGGTGTCGCTGCTCACGCGGCTCTGCCACTGGGCGTTCAGCCGCGCCATCGTGAAGCGGTTGTCGCCCTGGGTGTCAGCCGCGTCGAAGAAGCCGGCGGGCCGAGGGTTGGGGGCGGGCGTCGTGGTCTGCCGCAGCTGCGAGCTGCTGTTGGAGCGGGTGGCCACGATGAAGGGCTGGAGGGCCAGGCTGTCCGTCGCGTTGAGCTTGAACTGCACGCGGCCGGTCAGGTTCAGCGAGCGGCGCTGGTCCTCGCTGCGGCCGCGCGAGCTCAGCAGGCTGTCGGTGTCGGTGGCCACCGTGTGGGTCAGCGTGTCGTTGATGACGTCGTCGATGCGTTCGCCGCGCATCGCGTTGACGGTCAGGTTGTAGGCATGGCCGTCGCCGAAGTTGTCGTTGCGCGTCCAGCTGAGGCCGGGACTGATCTGACCACGCTCGCTCCCGAAGCCGGCGCGGAACTCGTTGAGCTTCTTCTTCAGCGCCTCGCGCAGCACCACGTTGATGGTGCCGGCCACGGCGCGCGTGCCGTATTCGGCGGTGGGCGCGCGCAGCACCTCGATGCGCTCGACCTGTTCGGGCGGCAGCTGGTCCAGCGAGAAGCCCGGCGGCATGCGCTCGCCGTTGACGAGGATCTGCGTGTAGCCGCCGCCCATGCCGCGCATGCGGATGTCGCCACCGCGCCCGGGGCGGCCGCCGGTGGTCACGCCGGGCAGGCGCTTGATCATCTCGCCCAGCGTGGAGTCGCCGAACTTCTCGATCTCCTCGCGCGTGATGACGATCTTGCTGGCCGTCGAGGCGCGGCGGATGGATTCGTCGCTGGCGTTGCCGCTGACCTCCACGCGCTTGAGCTGCTCGGCCCTGGCATCGGCGGGCCTGGGGGCGGCGCGCTGCGGCGCTGAGGCGGGGGCATCGGGCGGCACGGCCTGGGCGAGGGCAGCGCCGGACAGGCCGCCACAGGCCACCAGCGCGGTGGCCGCAGGAACACGGAGGAATCGCATGGCAACCAGCTTGCCATGCGAGCCGGGCCCGCTTGTGGCGGGGCTGTTAACGAAAAGCTTCTTTACCGGCGCGGTTGCGATTCACTCACGGGCGTGATGATTTCGCGGTGCATGGGCGCCAGCCGCGCCAGCATGCTGTTCTGCGCGGCGAAGGGGATGCCCCGGGCGTCCATGGACTGCTGCAGGATTTCCACCAGCGCATTGAAGTCGCCGCGACGGATGTCCAGGTCCTCGTGGATGAGCTTCATGTCCTTGCCCTTGTAGACGCAGGGCCCGCCGGCCTGCTGGCAGAGCTGGTCGGTCAGCTGCAGCACCAGGTTGTCGCTGTCCACGCCCTTGAAGAAGCGGGCCGTGCGCGGGTCGTCGAAGAGCCGCGGCACGAAGTCGTCCATGACGGCGCGGATGCCGCTCTTGCCGCCCCAGGCACGGTAGAGGGCATCGTCGGCGGGCGTCTGGGCGAAGGCGGCAGCGCTGGCGAGCAGCATTCCGGCGGCAAGGACGAGGCGGCGCATGGCGGGCTCCTAGAGGGCGAACTGGGCCGACAGATAGCTGCCGGTCTGGCGCCTGGGCTGGGCGGCGGGCGCGATGCGGCCGAGGTCGACCCAGGCGGCCGTCAGCGAGACGTGCTTGCTGGGCGCCCAGGCCACGAAAACGTCCTTCCAGTCGTCCTCCCTCAGCGCGCCGGCGCCGAGTACGGACGGGTTCAGGTTGTCGGGCTTGGCGCGGTACTCGACGCCGATGGCCAGGTCCTTGCGCAGCAGCTTGGCGAGCGAGAACTCGGGCTGCAGCCGGTAGCCCTGGCCCTGGGCGCCGCCGAAGCCCAGCAGGCCGTTCTGGTTGGCCCGGGTGGCGCGCAGCGTCAGGTTGACGAGCACGCCGTCGGCGAGGAAGAGCTTGGTTGCGCTGGCGTAGAGGTCCGTGCCGGAAGACCTGGCACCCAGGGGGCCGAACAGCGTGGGGCCGAGGTTGCCGGCGTGGGTCTTCTTGGCTTGCAGCCCGATGGCGATCTGCGGCATCAGCCGGTCGCTGTCCAGCACTGCATCGCCGAGCACGCGCAGCTTCACGCCGAGGATGTCCTGCTTCAGGTGCAGGCCGTCCAGGCCAAGGGGGGCGAGGCTGCTCCCGGTGTCGAGATCCTGGCGGGCCAGCGAGACCTCCCAGCGGTCGTGGATGCCGATGGCGGCGCCATAGGCGAGCAGGCCGTAATTGCCCGTCCTGGCGCGGGTGACGAAGACCGTCGCGCCGACCTCGCCGGTGGTGGCGTAGCTGGCCGTCAAGGCCCAGGGCGTCAGGCCGCCGCCGGCCGCGCCATCGATGCTGGTGACACCGCCGGTCAGCAGCAGCTTGCCGTTGGACTGGGCCAGGGCCGGCGTGCCGAGCAGGCCGGCGAGGAGCACGAGGGTGAGGCGATGCATGGGGCGATTTCCGGCGGTCGGAGGGCAGGCGACTCACTCTACGCAGGAACCCTGCTGGCAGGCTGTCAAGGCGCCCAGGGCTAGACTGGCGCCTTCCACTTCAGTGAACTCTTGCCGCTCATGACCGCGATTTCCGATGCTCAGTTGCAACCCCTGCTGCAGGCCGTGCCCGTCCCCGGCAGTGGCCGCACGCTGGGCGAAGACAAGGCGGTCAGGGCGGTCAAGGTCGATGGCGCGGACGTCAGCGTCGACATCGAACTGGGCTACCCCGCCGCCAGCCAGCACGCGGCGCTGCGGGCGGCCGTCATCGCGGCGGCCAGGAGCCTGCCCGGCGTCGGCAACGTCAGCGTCGCCATCGCCACGAAAGTCGTCGCGCATGCCGTGCAGCGCGGCGTGCAGCTGCTGCCGGGCGTGAAGAACATCATCGCCGTGGCCTCCGGCAAGGGCGGCGTGGGCAAGAGCACCACGGCCGCCAACCTCGCGCTGGCCCTGGCCGCCGAGGGCGCGCGCGTGGGCGTGCTGGACGCCGACGTCTACGGCCCCAGCCAGCCGCTGATGCTGGGCGCCAGCGGCCGGCCCGAGACGCTGGACGGGCAGACCATGGAGCCGCACATCGCCCACGGCCTGCAGGTGAACTCCATCGGCTTCCTCGTCGACGACGACCAGGCCATGATCTGGCGCGGCCCCATGGCCACGCAGGCGCTGGAGCAGCTGCTGCGCCAGACGCGCTGGCAGGAGCTGGACTACCTCATCGTCGACATGCCGCCCGGCACCGGCGACATCCAGCTCACGCTCTCGCAGCGCGTGCCGGTCACGGGCGCCGTCATCGTGACGACGCCGCAGGACATCGCCCTCATCGACGCCAAGAAGGGCCTGAAGATGTTCGAGAAGGTGGGCGTGCCCATCCTCGGCATCGTCGAGAACATGGCGGTGCACATCTGCAGCAACTGCGGCCATGCCGAGCACATCTTCGGTGCCGAGGGCGGCGCGAAGATGGCGGCGCAGTACGGCAGCGAGCTGCTGGCCTCGCTGCCGCTGGCGATGAGCATCCGCGCACAGGCCGACGCCGGCACGCCCACCGTCGCCGCGGAGCCGGACGGCGAGGTGGCGGCGCTTTACAAGGCGCTGGCGCGCAAGGTGAGCGCCAAGATCGCCGCGCAGGGCAAGGACTACTCGTCCAAGTTCCCGAGCATTGCCATCTCCAAGTCCACCTGACGCCGGACTGACGCCACCGGATACCCGAGTGGCCCGCTCCCCCTGGAATGCCCTCAATGGACAAGGGCTTTCCTTTGTGGAGAAATCGCGGCGTGCCGAGGTTCGGCCTGTTTCATCACGATGCCCGCAGCGTGTCGCTCGCGGGAACTCCCAGGAGGCAAATCGAATGGACATGAACCGGAGGCAGTTCTTCCGGGTGAGCGGCGCGGGGCTGGCAGCGTCCAGCCTGGTGGCTCTGGGGTTCTCGCCGACGGCGGCCCTTGCAGAGACGCGCAACTTCAAGCTCTCCCGGGCAACCGAGACCCGCAACACCTGCCCCTACTGCTCGGTAGGTTGCGGCCTCATCATGTACAGCCTGGGCGACAAGGCGAAGAACGTCACGTCGTCCATCATCCACATCGAGGGCGACCCGGACCACCCGGTCAACCGCGGCACCCTTTGCCCCAAGGGCGCGGGCCTGCTGGACTTCGTGCACAGCCCGAACCGGCTGAAGTTCCCGGAGATCCGCGAGCCCGGTGCGACGGAGTGGAAGCGCGTCAGCTGGGACGAGGCGCTGGACCGGCTCGTCAAGCTGATGAAGGCCGACCGCGACGCCAACTTCCAGACCACCAACGCCGCCGGGCAGACGGTGAACCGCTGGACCAGCACCGGCATCCTGGCCGCCTCGGCCTCGTCCAATGAAACAGGCTACATCACGCACAAGGTGATGCGCGGCCTGGGCATGCTCGTCTTCGACAACCAGGCACGTGTTTGACACGGCCCGACGGTGGCCAGTCTGGCCCCGACGTTCGGCCGCGGCGCGATGACCAACCACTGGGTGGACATCAAGAACGCAGACCTCGTGCTCATCATGGGCGGCAATGCCGCCGAGGCCCACCCTTGCGGGTTCAAGTGGGTCATCGAAGCCAAGCATCACAACAAGGCCAAGCTGGTCGTCGTGGATCCGCGCTTCACGCGCTCCGCGGCCATGGCCGACTACTACGCGCCCATCCGCGCGGGCTCGGACATCGCCTTCCTGGGCGGCGTCATCAACTACCTGCTGAGCAACAACAAGATCCAGACGGAGTACGTCCGCCACTACACCAACGCGACCTTCATCGTCGGTGAGGCCTACCAGTTCGACGCCGGCATCTTCAGCGGCTACGACGAGGCCAAGCGCAGCTACGACCCGGCCTCCTGGGGCTACGAGCTGGACGACAAGGGTTTCGCCAAGGTCGACATGACGATGGAGCATCCGCGCTGCGTGCTCAACGTGATGAAGCAGCACTACGCGCGCTACACGCCCGAGCAGGTCAGCAAGATCACCGGCACGCCCAAGGACAAGTTCCTCAAGGTCTGCGAGTACATCGCCAGCACCTGCACGCCCGACCGCACCATGACCATCATGTATGCGCTCGGCTGGACGCAGCACAGCATGGGCTCGCAGATGATCCGCACCGGCGCGCTGATGCAGCTGCTGCTGGGCAACATCGGCGTGCCCGGCGGCGGCATGAACGCGCTGCGCGGCCACAGCAACATCCAGGGCCTGACGGACCTGGGCCTGCTGTCCACCTCGCTGCCCGGCTACCTGAGCCTGCCGCGCGATGCCGAACAGGACCTGGAGACCTACTACAAGACCCGTGCCACCAAGCCGCTGCGTCCCAACCAGATGAGCTACTGGCAGAACTACCCGAAGTTCTTCGTCAGCTACATGAAGACGACCTTCGGCAAGGCGGCCACGGCGGAGAACAGCTGGGGCTATCACTGGCTGCCCAAGTGGGACACCGGCTACGACGTGCTGCGGGCCTTCGAGATGATGAACCAGGGCAAGCTCAACGGCTACATCTGCCAGGGCTTCAACCCGGTCGGCTCGTTCCCGAACAAGAAGAAGATCGTCGCGGGCCTGTCCAAGCTCAAGTACCTCGCCGTCATCGACCCGCTCAACACCGAGACGGCGGAGTTCTGGAAAAACTACGGCGAGCACAACGACGTCAAGTCGGCCGAGATCCAGACCACCGTGTTCCGCTTCCCGAGCAGCTGCTTCGCCGAGGAGGACGGCGCGCTGACCAACTCCGGCCGCTGGCTGCAGTGGCACTGGAAGGGCGCCGAGCCTCCCGGCGAGGCCAAGGGCGACCAGGCCATCATTGCCGAGCTGTTCACGCGCCTGAAGGCGGCCTACGTGAAGGACGGCGGCGCCTTCCCCGACCCCATCCTGAACCTCACCTGGCCCTATCTGCAGCCGACCAATCCGTCGCCGGAGGAGCTGGCCAAGGAGTACAACGGCAAGGCCCTGGCCGACGTGCTGGACCCCAAGGACCCCACCAAGGTGCTGGCCAAGGCGGGTGAGCAGCTCAGCGGCTTCGGCCTGCTGCGGGACGACGGCAGCACGGCAGCCGGCTGCTGGATCTACACCGGAGCCTGGACGCAGGCCGGCAACCAGATGGCCCGCCGCGACAACAGCGACCCCTGGGGCATTGGCCAGACGCTGAACTGGGCCTGGGCCTGGCCGGCCAACCGGCGCGTGCTCTACAACGCGGCCTCCTGCGACCCCACGGGCAAGCCCTGGAACCCCAAGCGCCGGCTGGTCAGCTGGGCGGGCGACAAATGGGCCGGCTCCGACGTGCCGGACATCCGGCCCGACGCCAACCCGACCGACGCCGACGCGGTTCGGCCCTTCATCATGACCGGCGAGGGCGTGGCGCGGCTGTTCGCGCCCAGCGGCATGGCGGACGGCCCGCTGCCCGAGCACTACGAGCCCTTCGAGACGCCGCTGACGACCAACCCCATGCATCCGGAGAACGCCAAGGCCAAGTCCAACCCGGCCGCCCGCGTCTTCAAGGGCGACATGGAGGCCTTCGGTACGCCCAAGGACTTCCCGTACGTGGCGACCAGCTACCGGCTGACCGAGCACTTCCACTACTGGACCAAGAACGTGCTGACCTCGGCCGTCATCCAGCCGCAGCAGTTCGTCGAGATCGGCGAGGAGCTGGCCAAGGAGAAGGGCGTCGCCAATGGCGACTGGGTCAAGGTGAGCAGCAACCGCGGCTTCATCAAGGCCGTGGCCGTCGTCACCAAGCGCATCCCCTCGCTGGACGTGGACGGCAAGCGCGTGCACACGGTGGGCCTGCCCAACCACTGGGGTTTCGTCGGCGTGGCCAAGCCCGGCTATCTCGTCAACACGCTGACCCCCTTCGTGGGCGACGCGAACACGCAGACGCCGGAGTTCAAGAGCTTCACCGTGAATCTTGAGAAAGCCTGAGGGAGCGCGCCATGTCATCACTCCAATCCCTCGATATCGCCAAGCGCTCCGCCACCACGACGCCGTCCACTCAGGCGCGCACGCATGTGCCCGAGGTGGCGAAGCTCATCGACGTGTCCTCCTGCATAGGCTGCAAGGCCTGCCAGGTCGCGTGCATGCAGTGGAACGACCTGCGCGACGAGGTCGGTGACACCCACGGCACCTACGACAACCCGCGCGACCTCACCCCGCAGAGCTGGACGGTCATGCGCTACTCGGAGGTGGAGGTCGAGCAGGGCAAGCTGGAATGGCTGATCCGCAAGGACGGCTGCATGCACTGCGAGGACCCGGGCTGCCTGAAGAGCTGCCCCGCCCCGGGCGCCATCGTGAAGTACACCAATGGCATCGTGGACTTCATCTCCGAGCACTGCGTGGGCTGCGGCAACTGCATCACCGGCTGTCCGTTCGACGTGCCGCGCCTGTCCAAGGTGGACAGCAAGGCCTACAAGTGCAGCCTGTGCTCCGACCGCGTCGGCGTGGGCCTGGAGCCGGCCTGTGCCAAGGCCTGCCCCACCGGTGCCATCCGCTTCGGCACCAAGGAAGACATGCTGGACTTCGGCGCCGAGCGCATCGCCGACCTGAAGGAGCGCGGCTACGCCAACGCGGGCGTCTACGACCCGCCGGGCGTGGGCGGCACCCACGTCGTCTACGTGCTGCAGCATGCCGACAAGCCCGAGCTCTACCACGGCCTGCCCAAGGATCCCAAGATCAGCCCGCTGGTGTCGCTGTGGAAGGGCGCGGCCAAGCCACTGGCCGTCGCGGCCATGATCGGCGCGGCGGTGGCCGGCTTCTTCCACTACACGCGCGTCGGGCCCATCGAGGACCCGGACGACCCCGAGGCCGACCGCAACGCCGCTCGCGGTGACGTGCGCGACGACGCCAACCACCCCACCGCCTGACAGGAGCGCAGCATGGCTACCCGCTTCATTCAGCGCTACAGCGCTGGCGAGCGCACCAACCACTGGTTGATCGTGCTGCTCTTCCTCGGCGCCGGGCTCTCGGGCCTGGCCTTCTTCCACCCGGCCTTCTACTTCCTCACCGCGTTGTTCGGCGGCGGCACGTGGGCGCGCATCCTGCACCCCTTCATGGGGCTGCTGATGGCCCTGTGCTTCCTGGTCATGTTCCTCAAGCTGTGGCGCCACAACGTCGTCAACGCGCAGGACCGGGAGTGGGTGAAGCACAGCGGCGACATGCTGCGCGGCGACAAGAGCCGCATGCCGCCTGCGGGCCGCTACAACGCAGGCCAGAAGGGTGTGTTCTGGCTGATGGCCCTCTGCCTGCTCGTGCTGGTGGTCACCGGCTTCATGTTCTGGCAGCCCTGGTTCGCCGGCAGCTTCCCCATCCTGGCCCGCCGCATCGCCGTCGTGCTGCACGCGCTGTCGGCCACGGCGCTGATCCTGGGCGTCATCGTGCATGTCTACGCGGCCCTCTGGGTCAAGGGCACCGTGCGTGCGATGACCCGCGGCACGGTCACCGAAGGCTGGGCGCGTCAGAATCACCCGCTGTGGCATCGTGAGATGACAGGAAAGCAGTGACGCCCAGCAGCACCCAGAAGATCCTCAGCCCGGAAGAGATCGCCGTCCGTGCCGGCGAGCAGGTCAGCTTCCTGCACCTGCCGGAGGCCGGCGTGTTCGCCGAGCGTGCGCTGCGGCTGCGTGCACTCAGCGCGGGCCACGCGATGGGCGACTTCCTGCGTTTCGTCGCCGAGCTGGCGGATGCCCAGCATCGTGCGCTGTCGGCCCGCGTCGCCGTGCCGCTGCCCACGCCCGCGCAGGTCGATGCGGCCGCGCGCGCGGGCCAGCCGCTGCTGCCGGCCGAGAGCTGGCACCGCGAGCCCGTGTGGCGCGAGTCGCTGCGCGCGCTGCTGACCGACCTGGCCCGCCACCTGCCCGCCGGCCCGGCCAAGGCCACGGCGCAGCAGCTCGCCGAGGCACCGGACGAACACCTGGAAACCCAGGCCGGCCGGCTGCTGAGCGGCGTCATGCTGGGCCTGGACCTGGCCAGCGCGCCGTTGATCGCCGCCGGCCTGCAACTGCACTGGGTGCGGCTGGTGCAGCAGACGGCAGCCCAGTCGCCCGGTCCGGTCGCCGCCTTCGGCCGTATCGACGATCCCACGCTGTGCCCCTGCTGCGGTTCGCGCCCGGTGGCGTCGCTGGAGCGACTGGGCAGCGACGGCGCGCGCTACCTGGCCTGCGGGCTGTGCGCCACGCAATGGCACTACGTGCGCGTCAAGTGCACGCATTGCCAGGGCACCAAGGGCATCTCGCTGCAAAGCCTCGTGGGGGCCGACGAGGCCGCTTCGACGACCGCCGACGCCGTCGTGCAGGCCGAATGCTGCAGCGAATGCGGCCACTACCTGAAGCTGATGCACCCGGCGCGCGACAACGGCGTGGAGCCACTGGCCGACGACCTCGCCTCGCTGACGCTGGACCTGCTCGTCAGCGGGCCCGAGAACCAGGGCGGCCTGCAGCGCCACGGCGTGAACCTGCTGCTGCTCTTCGGCGAGCCCGACGAAGCACCGCCACCACCCGGACGAGAACACTGATGGACGCGCCCGACGAATCCGTGGTCCACGGTTCCAAGGCGAGGCCCCAAGACCTGCCGGCCCTGGACAAGCTGCTGCGCGGCTGCGCCCCGCTGGTGGCGGAGCACGGCCACACGCTGGTCGCCCACGAGGCGAGGGCGCTGCTCGACGGCCTGCGCCAGCGCGCCGTCGCCGGCACGCTGGCGCAGGCCGAGCTGAGCGCGCTCCCGCAGACGCTCACCGACCGCGTGCAGGCCCGCATGCAGCCCAAGCTGCGCGCGGTGCTCAACCTCACCGGCACCGTCATCCACACCAACCTGGGCCGCTCGCTGCTGGCCGACGCGGCGCTGCAGCAGGTGATGGCGCTGATGGGCTCGCCCAACAACCTGGAGTTCGACCTCGACACCGGCGCCCGTGGCGACCGCGACGACCTCATCGAAGGCCTGCTCTGCGAGCTGACCGGCGCCGAGGCCGCCACCGTCGTCAACAACAACGCCGCCGCCGTGCTGCTGGGCATCGCCGCGCTGGCACGCGGCAAGGAAGCCATCGTGTCGCGCGGCGAGCTGGTCGAGATCGGCGGCGCCTTCCGCATGCCCGACGTGATGAGCGCGGCCGGCGCCACGCTGGTGGAGGTGGGCACCACCAACCGCACCCACCCGCGCGACTACGAGAACGCCATCACGCCGAGCACCGGCCTCATCGTCAAGGTCCACACCAGCAACTACCAGGTGCAGGGTTTCACGTCGGCGGTCGACGAGGCCACGCTCGCCCCCATCGCGCATGCCGCCGGGCTGCCGCTGATGACTGACCTCGGCAGCGGCGCGCTGGTGGACCTGTCCAAGTGGGGCCTGCCCGCCGAGCCGCTGCCGCAGGCGATGCTGGCGGCCGGCTGCGATGTGGTGACCTTCAGCGGCGACAAGCTGCTGGGCGGCCCGCAGGCCGGCCTCATCGTCGGCAGCAAGGCCGCCGTGGGCCGCATCCGCAAGTTCCCGATGAAGCGTGCGCTGCGCCTGTCCAAGCTGCCGTTCGCGGCGCTGGAGGCGACGCTGCGCCTGTACCTGCGACCGGAGCGTCTGGTGCAGGACCTGCCGACGCTGCGGCTGCTCACGCGGCCCCAGCACCAGATCGCCCAGCTCGCGCAGCGCCTGCTGCCCGACGTGGCGGCCGCCATCGCGCCGCGCTTCAGCGTCGAGGCGGTCGCGCTGCAAAGCCAGATCGGCTCGGGCTCGCTGCCGGTCGAACGCCTGCCCTCGGCGGGCCTCGCGATCACCGCGGTCGACGGCCGGGGCCGCACGCTGGAGGCGCTGGCCACCGCGCTGCGCGGCCTGCCTCGGCCGGTCATCGCCCGCATCAAGGACGACCGCCTCCTGCTGGACCTGCGCTGCCTGGAAGAGCCCGCGCTGCTGGCCTCTCAACTGCCGACCTTGAGGGAAGCACTCGCATGATCGTCGGAACCGCCGGCCACATCGACCACGGCAAGACCACGCTCGTGCGTGCGCTGACGGGCGTGGACACCGACCGCCTGCCGGAGGAAAAGGCGCGCGGCATCAGCATCGAGCTCGGCTACGCCTACCTCGGCGTTCCAGGTCTCGACGAGCGCATCGGCTTCATCGACGTGCCCGGCCACGAGAAGCTGGTGCACACCATGCTGGCCGGTGCCAGCGGCATCGACTTCGCGCTGCTGCTGGTGGCCGCCGACGACGGCGTGATGCCGCAGACCCGCGAGCACCTGGCCGTGCTGAGCCTGCTGGGCCTGAAGCGTGGCGCCGTCGCGATCACCAAGACCGACCGCGCCGAGCCCGGCCGCGTCGAGGCGCTGCAAGGCGAGGCGAGGGCGCTGCTGGCCCGTACCGGCCTGGAGGCCGCGCCCATCGTCACCGTCTCCGCGCAGACCGGGGAGGGCGTGCAGGCGCTGCGCGAGTTGCTGTTCGAAGCCGCCCGCCACACGCCGCCGCGCGCGACGCAGCACCAGGCCGCCCGCCTCGCCGTGGACCGCGCGTTCAGCCTCGACGGCGTGGGCACCGTCGTCACCGGCACGCTGCATGCCGGCGAGATCGCGGTGGGCGACGAACTCGTCATCCACGGCCAGCGCGCCCGCGTGAAGAGCCTGCATGCGCAGAACCGGGCCGTCGCGCGCGCGCTGGCCGGCCAGCGCTGCGCCGTCGCGCTGGCCGGCCTGGCCCGGGAGCAGGCGCCGCGCGGCCAGTGGCTGACGGCGCCCGCCGCCGCACTGTCCACCGAGCGCTTCGACGCCTGCCTCAGCTTGTGGCCCGGCGAGGCCAGGCCGCTGCGCTCCGGCGCACGCGTGCACCTGCACCTGGGCGCGCAGTCGGTGATGGCCAGCATCGCCGTGCTGGACGAGGGCGATGCCATCGAGCCCGGCGCCTCGGCCCGCGTGCAGCTGGTCTGCCACGCGCCCGTCGGCGCCTGGCGCGGCGACCGCCTGGTGCTGCGCGACGCCGGTGCCACGCGCACGCTGGCCGGTGGCGTCGTGCTGGACCCCTTCGCCCCCACGCGCTACCGCCGCACGCCCGAGCGCCTGGCCGAGCTGGCCGCCTGCGAGCTGCCCACGCCGGCCGAGCGCCGCGAGCGGCTGCTGGCGCTGTCGCAGCTGGGCCTGGACCTGGCGCGCTTTGCGCAGGCCGAAGGGCTGGCCGAGCCGCTGGATGGCTGGGCGCTGGGCGATGAGGCCCGCACCGCGCTGACGGCGAAACTGCTCGCCGTGCTGGCCGATTTCCACGCCAGGTCGCCCGACGAACTGGGCCCCGACGCTGCCCGGCTGCGCCGCCTCGTCGCACCGCGCATCGCCGAGCCGCTGTGGCGCCAATTGCTGGCCGAGCTGCGCGCCGCCGGCCGCATCGCCGTGCGTGGTGCCTTCGTGCACCTGCCCGAGCACGGTGTGCAGCTCTCGGCCGCCGAGCAGCGCATCGCGCAGAAGGTGGCGCCGCGCCTGGCCGCTGCCGGGGCCGAGGGCGCCTGGGCACGCGACCTCGCCCGCGATTGCGCCGAGCCCGAGCCGCTGATGCGCGCCACGCTCGCACGCCTGGCGCAGCAGGGCGAGCTGCACCAGGTGGTGAAAGACCTCTACTGCGACACCGCGACGATGGCCAGGCTCGCCGCCATCGCGCGCGCGCTGGGCAGCGGGCAAGGCATGGTCACGGCCGCGGCCTTCCGCGACGCGACGGGGCTGGGCCGCAAGCGGGCCATCCAGCATCTGGAACACTTCGACCGTGTCGGCCTGCTGCGCCGCGTGGGCGACGAGCACCGGCTGCGCGCGGACAGCGCACTGTTTTCGGAGGCGACGACTTGATCATGGAAAGAGAACGACACCGGTGTGTCGGCCGGGCTTCAAACCCGGTGGGTGGCGCCACGCGTCGCCGGGTGGGTTCGACTCCCACCTCTTTCCGCCATTGGGCATTCATGCGGCTGCTGCGCGATCCGACCGAACGCCCGGTACCGGGAGGGGCCGTCGTGGGAGCCAACGCGGATGACTGAGACGGGCATGCCCCCGGGCTTCTGGCTCTGGCCCGACGACCAGACCTGGGCCCAGCCGCTGCCGGGCGGCCAGGTACGCATCGGCATCACGGCGCTGGGCCTCAAGGCCTCGGGCGAGATCTACATGTGCCGGCCCAAGCCGGTGGGCAGCGAGGTGGAGCAGGGGCGCTCCATCGGCGTGGTGGAGCTGTCCAAGTCCATCGTGTCGGTGAAGTCGCCGCTGTCGGGCGTCATCACGCGCGTGAACGGTGCGCTGGACGAGCGGCCCGAGCTGGTCCACCAGTCGCCCTACGAGGCAGGCTGGCTGGCCGAGCTGGCGCCGTCCCGGCTTGGCGACGAGAAGCACCGGCTCGTCATCGACGAGGCCGCCATCCGCGATGCCCTGTCGCGCTGGGCCTGGCTCAACGACCTGGAGGCGGGCTCATGAAGCGCACGGGCCTGGCCATCCTGCTCTGGGCCGCGGACCCCGACGACCCGGTGCGCCTGGCCACGCCGTTCGCGCATGCAGCGGCGGCGGCGGCGCTGGAGCTGCAGGTGGAGGTCTACTTCGCGGCCCGCGCCGTGCTGCTGCTTAAGCCCGGCGTGGCCGGCCAGCTGCGCGCATCCGACCACTTCGACAAGACCATCGCCGACTGGATGGACGACGCGCTGGCGCATGGCGCGGCCTTCTTCGCGTGCTCCGATGCGCTGGCGGCCCAGGGCCTCGTGCGCGACGACCTCATCCCGGCCGGCCGCCACCACGGCGGCGCGGTCCAGTACGCGTCCCGCGCCGCTGATCCGGCCTGGGCCACGCTGGTGTTCTGACCTCCCCAACCCCCCAACCTTCCAGGAGCAAACCCATGACCCTCTCTCAAGTCGTCGCCACGCTGGCGCGTGGTGTGGCGGTGTCGCTCGCGCTGGCCGGCGCGGCGGCGCAAGCCCAGCAGGTGCTGCGCGTGACCGCCATCCCCGATGAATCGCCCACCGAGCTGGCGCGCAAGTTCGCGCCGCTGGGGCAGTACCTGGAGAGCAAGCTCGGCATGAAGGTCGAGTGGACGCCGGTGACCGACTACGCCGCCGCCGTCGAGACCGTGGTCAACAAGAAGATCGACCTGGCCTGGTTCGGTGGCTTCACCTTCGTGCAGGCCAATGTGCGCTCGGGCGGCAAGATCATTCCGCTGGTGCAGCGCGAGGAGGACGAGAAGTTCCGCTCCGTCTTCATCACCGAGGCCAAGAGCGGCATCCACAAGCTGGAAGACCTCAAGGGCAAGACGCTGTCCTTCGGCTCGCAGAGCAGCACCTCCGGCCATCTGATGCCGCGCAGCTTCCTGCTGGCCGCCAGGATCAACCCCGACGTGGACCTGAAGCGCGTCGCCTTCAGCGGCGCTCACGACGCGACCATCACGGCAGTTGCCAGCGGCAAGGTGGATGCCGGTGCGTTGAACATCTCGGTGTGGGAGAAGTTCGTCGCCGAGAAGAAGGTGGACCCGGCGCAGGTCCGGGTCTTCTACACGACGCCCGCCTACTACGACTACAACTGGTCGGTGCACGCCGACATGCCGCAGGCGCTGCAGGACAAGATCAAGGCCGCCTTCCTGGCGCTGGACCCGGCCACGCCGCAAGGCAGGGAGATCCTGGGCCTGCAGCGCGCCACCCGCTTCATCCCGAGCAAGCCCGAGAACTACGCCGGCATCAAGGCCGCAGCCGAGAACGCCGGGTTGCTGAAGTGAGCCCCTCGTCCAAGGGGTACCCTGGCCGGCCCCCCGAGGGGACGGCGATGCCCGCCGGATCGACCGGCGAGCACATCGCCGAAGCGGGCCGGCTTGGGAGCGGCCCGGCGCTCGGCCCGCGGCCAGAGGCTTCACTCGACGCGCTGCTGACGCGCTATTCGGTCGGCCCCAAGCACCTCGTCGAGCCCGGCCCGAGCGACGAGCAGCTCGCGCTGATGGCCCAGGCGGCGCTGCGTGCGCCGGATCACGCCGAATTGGTGCCCTACAGGTTCAAGATGGTGCGCGGCGCTGCAAAACAGGGCATGGCCGCCCTGTTTGCCGACGCCGCCCGCGCCGCCGGCAAGGGCGGGGAGGGCGCAACGCTGGACGCCGAGCGGGCGCTCAAGCCGCCGGTGACGGTGGCGGTCGTCGCCCGCATCGACCTGGGCCACCCGCAGGTGCCGGCGCACGAGCAATGGGCGGCCGTGGGCGGCGCCATCGCCAACTTCCTGACGGCAGCCCATGCGCTGGGCTTCGGCGGCAAGATGCTCAGCGGCGCCAAGGTGCGCGACCCCACCATCGCGGCGGCCTTCTGCGACCCCGGCGAGACGCTGCTGGGCTGGATCGCCCTGGGCACGCCTGCGCGCCGGGCGGCCGGCCCGTCGCGCAAGCCGGCCGCCTCGGCGGTTCTCGTCGACTGGCATCCCCCTTGCAAGACCTGACGCCATGGAGTTGACTCCCGGTGTTCGGCCGGCCTTTGCGGCCGCACGGGCTAACTGAAAGAAATCGAGCAAAGCGAGATGGAACTGACTCCCCGTGTTCGGCCGGCCTTTGCGGCCGCACGGGCTAACTGAAAGAAATCGAGCAAAGCGAGATGGAACTGACTCCCCGTGAAAAGGACAAGCTGCTCCTCTTTACTGCCGCGCTGCTGGCCGAGCGCCGCCGTGCGCGGGGGCTGAAGCTGAACTACCCGGAGGCCGTGGCCTTCATCAGCGCGGCCATCCTCGAAGGCGCGCGCGATGGCAAGACGGTCGCCCAGCTGATGAGCGAGGGCCGCGAGGTGCTGGGACGCGCCGACGTGATGGACGGCGTGCCCGAGATGATTCCCGAGATCCAGGTCGAAGCGACCTTTCCCGACGGCACCAAGCTGGTCACCGTCCACCAACCCATTGCCTGAGGCCGCCATGCGCAAGATGCTTTTCCTGCTGCCCTTGATGTGCGTCTCCGCCCTCGCGCACGACGGCCACGATGCCCCCGCCATGCATCTGCACGGCTGGGACGGCGTCGGCATGGCGGCGCTCGCCGCCGCGGCCGGCGCGGCCCTGTGGTGGCTGATCAAGGGCCGTAAGTGATGATTCCCGGCGAGCTGATCACGCCCGAGGGCGAACACGAACTTAACCCCGGCCGCCGCACGCTGACACTCAAGGTCGCCAACGCCGGCACCCGGCCCATCCAGGTCGGCTCTCACTACCACTTCGCCGAGACCAACGCCGCGCTCGCCTTCGACCGCGACGCCGCACGCGGCATGCGCCTCAACATCTGCAGCGGCACGGCCGTGCGCTTCGAGCCGGGGCAGACGCGCACTGTCGAGCTCGTCGACCTGGCCGGCGACCGGCAGGTCTGGGGCTTTCGCGGCCTGGTGAACGGAAACCTATGAAGATCAGCCGCCGCGCCTACGCCGAGATGCTCGGCCCCACCGTGGGCGACAAGCTGCGCCTGGCCGACACCGCCCTCGTCATCGAGATCGAACAGGACCTGACGCTGCGCTCGGGCGGCTACGGCGAAGAGGTCAAGTTCGGCGGCGGCAAGACCGTGCGCGACGGCATGGGCCAGTCCCAGCGCCCGAACGGCCCCGGCCCGGGTGACGCGGTGGACACCGTCATCACCAACGCCGTCATCCTGGACCACTGGGGCATCGTCAAGGCCGACATCGGCTTGCGCGGCTGCCGCATCGCGGCCATCGGCAAGGCCGGCAACCCCGACGTGCAGCCGGGCGTGGACATCGTCATCGGCCCCGGCACCGAGATCATCGCGGGCGAGGGCTTCATCGTGACGCCCGGCGCCATCGACACCCACATCCACTTCATCTGCCCGCAGCAGATCGAAGAGGCGCTGATGAGCGGCGTGACCACCATGATCGGCGGCGGCACCGGCCCCGCCACCGGCACGCTGGCCACCACCTGCACGCCCGGACCGCATCACATCGCGACGATGCTGAAGGCGGCCGAAGCCTTCCCGATGAACCTCGGCTTCATGGGCAAGGGCAACGCCAGCCGACCTTCAGCGTTGATGCAGCAGATCGACGCCGGCGCCATCGGCCTGAAGCTGCACGAGGACTGGGGCACCACGCCCGCGGCCATCGACAACTGCCTGAACGTGGCCGAGGCGACCGACACCCAGGTCGCCATCCACACCGACACGCTGAACGAAAGCGGCTTCGTCGAAGACACCATCGCGGCCTTCAAGGGCCGCACCATCCACAGCTTTCACACCGAGGGCGCTGGCGGCGGCCATGCGCCGGACATCATGAAGGTGGTGGGCTTGCCAGAAGTGCTGCCCAGCTCTACCAACCCGACGCGGCCGTTCACCGTCAACACGCTGGACGAGCACCTCGACATGCTGATGGTGTGCCACCACCTGGACGCCGGCATCGCCGAAGACCTGGCCTTCGCCGAGAGCCGCATCCGCCGCGAGACCATCGCGGCCGAAGACATCCTGCATGACCTCGGCGCCATCAGCATGTTCTCGTCCGACTCGCAGGCCATGGGCCGCGTGGGCGAGGTGTCGCTGCGCTGCTGGCAGACCGCGCACAAGATGAAGGTGCAGCGCGGGGCCCTGCCTGGTGATGGCGCCGGCAACGACAACGCGCGCGTGAAGCGCTACCTCGCCAAGCTCGCCATCAACCCCGCGCTGGCCCACGGCATCAGCCACGAGGTGGGCAGCATCGAGGTGGGCAAATGGGCCGACCTCGTGCTGTGGAAGCCCGCCTTCTTCGGCGTGAAGCCCGCGCTGATCCTGAAAGGCGGCTTCATCGCCGCCGCCGCGATGGGGGACCCCAACGCGAGCATCCCCACGCCGCAGCCGGTGCACTACCGGCCGATGTTCGGCAGCTTCGGCGGTGCGCTGTCGCAGGGCTCGTTGACCTTCGTGAGCCAGTCCGGCCAGGCCCATGCCGAGAAGCTGGGCCTGGCCAAGACGCTGGTGCCGGTCAGGGGCTGCCGCTCGGTCAGGAAGGCCGACATGGTGCTCAACAACTACCTGCCCACGATGGAGATCGACGCGCAGACCTACGAGGTGAGAGCAGACGGCGTGCTGCTGACCTGCGAGCCGGCGAAGGAGTTGCCGATGGCGCAGAGGTATTTCTTGTTTTGAGCGTCGGCTGTGAGGTGCGGCATTCGGTAGATACCGTCTCGTGTGTAAAGCAGAAGCGCGAGCAAGGATTCTTCGCGAGCGGTGAATCCTTACTCCTCGCCAGACAAGCGTCGACGAGCTGCGGTGATTATACTTTCCTGCATCTTCACGGATATGTGATCATCTGTCGCGCGATCATTGGCAGAGCATGCTTGTAGCCATCTTTGCGCGCGGCCTTCTTCCGGGGAATTTTCTGCTGCCCATTTTAATGCGGATAAATAATATTTACGCTTATTGTCATCGACGAATTTTCGCCGTGAATCACATGCGAGATCGTATATAGATGATAGATCGCCGTTGTCTGCGTCGGAAATTAATATCGGAGTAATCCAGGTATCGTTTTGTTTAAGGGTGCTGGGCTGCGTGAATGTGCGAGCGTAAGTCGATGCGGCGCCGCTTACCCCGCCTCGTGCAGCGAGTTCCAAGAGGTTGCGAGAATTTTCTCGCATCTCTGGAGTAATGCTTTGGCACTGGCGCTGTTCTGCCTGTCTTGTGGTTAATTCCGCCAACAAAAAACTATAGTCCTTAGATGTCGAAGAGGTGGATTGAAGTCGCTCCTGCAATGAGGCAACTTCAGAGTCGATTCCTTCGCAATTTTGTAGCAACCTATAGGCTCCCATAGCCAACTTTGGATTGCCCCCCCCGAAGGGCATTTCCAATATAGACTGCAAAGCCTTGGTTTAGCGCTTCTTTCCAATATAAAGACCGCGCCGACGCCGGACTAGGCTCTAGCGTAGTAGATTTGATGGCGGGCGCTGCCAATCTCTGCTCGCGTTCCGCAGAGGAGGCCGGTACGGCTACGCGCGATGCGTCAGCCTTTAGTTCCGCGGATTGATTCGCTATCGACGGCTCAAACGGTGGCTCACCTCTTTCGAGTACCAGGTAAATTATCAGGCATACAGAGGCAACGCCAACGATAAATACTGCTGGCCTCTTCAATTTTATTGCTCCGTCAGGCATTTTGATTTCACGGCCATACATGTGTTGTCTCTGGCGTACGTGTAGCCCTTATAGATCCCGGCCTTGCAGATTCCACTCACGATTGGAATTGAGATGGAATTTCCGGAAACTTTGAATTCGCACCCCTCTTCGAGTCGCTTGGATATCTCCAATGCGTCCTGCACGCATTGTCGACGCTTATTTTCACAGCGCTCTTCCTTCGATAGTGTCTGGTTCGGAGGCGGGTCGGAAGGACTATTGTCAGGCGGAGTGTTTGAATTTATAGCTAGTTGGCGATTGAAGTTGTATGATGCAATGGCCTCGTATGTGATTGGATCCTCAACTGCCGGCCCTTCAATCCTAACTCGTTCGAGGGCGTTGATTTCGTAAATAACCCATTGCCCTCCGTTCAGGCAGGTTCGAAATTCACCGAACCCGGGTCAGGCGCTAAGGCGGGCGTTTGACGAGCATCCGCCTTGAGTGCAGTCGTCGCTGCAGGCGAGCGCTGCCCCAGATAAACGCTTAGCGGAATCCCTCGCGACTTAGCCGAGGCATCACTGGTTGCACCATTTGCGACGCCGATAGAGTTCAACTCATTGGGCACGCACGAAGCGGGTGCCTGCTGGGAACTCGCCATAGCGCCCAAAAGCACCATGGCTGAGCACAGAAGTTTCTTCATTGCTAACGCTCCTATTTGGTGGCAACTGAATGCTGTCTACAGAACGGGGGAAATGGCGAGTGGAAAATCTCAGAAAGGGAAAGTGAAAATTCACAGCTCGATTCGAAGGAGAAAATGGCTTCGGAATAGTCTCTATTGCAGCTCGTAGGTTGGGGTGAGCCTGCGAACCCCAACGTTTGATCTCCGGAACTCGTTGGGGTTCACTTAGTTCACCCCAACCTACGCCAGTCCGATGCGCTATCGCCGAGCCGACACGCCGGGCGCGACCTACTTCTTCACGCTGAATGCGGCCGACCGCAGTGGCCAACTGCTGACGGACCACATCGATGCGCTGCGTGACAGCTTCCGCACCGTCCGCAACTCGCGCCCGTTCGCGCTGGACGCGATCTGCGTGCTGCCCGACCACCTGCACCTGCTCATGACGTTGCCTCGCGAAGACTCCGACTTCGCCACGCGCGTCATGCTCATCAAGCAAGGCTTCTCGCGACGAGTTCCGCAGGGCGAACGCATCAGCGCAAGTCGTGCTTCAAAAGGTGAACGAGGGCTTTGGCAGCGGCGCTATTGGGAACACCTCATCCGCGACGATGCGGACTTCGAGCGGCACGTGGACTACATCCATTTCAATCCGGTGAAGCATGGCTGGGCTCAGCGGGCGGCGGATTGGCCGCACTCCAGCATTCATCGCTTCATTCGTGAAGGCGTCGTCGAGGCCTCGTGGGCAAGCGCGGGAAACGAGGAGATCGAAGCGGGCGAGTAAAGCGTTGGGGTTCACTGCGTTCACCCCAACCTACCCGGCCCCTCGCGCCCCCGGACTTTCCCGATGTCACTTCGGATACGGCCGGCGCCGTTCGCGACACTCCGGGGTCCAGTCCTTCCACCCCTGCCGTCATGAACCGTCTGCCTCTTCCCCGTGCCCTGGTGTTGTGCCTGGGCCTGGCCCTCGGTGGCCAAGCCCTCCACGCCGAGCCGCTGCCCACCACCTGGAACCTCAGCCCCCTCTACGCCACCCCGGCCGACTGGGAAACCGCCCGCAAGTCCCTGCTGGCCGACCTGCCCAGGCTCGCCGCGCTGAAGGGCACGCTGGGCAAGAGCGCCAGGAACCTGCTTGCCGGGCTGGACGCGATCAGCGCGGCCAACCTGCGCTTCGAGCGGCTGCGCGTCTACGCCAACATGACGCAGAGCACCGACAACCGCGACGCCGCCAACCAGGAGCGCAGCAACCTGGCCGGCCAGCTGGACGGTGAATACCACAGCGCCATTGCCTGGCTGGAGCCCGAGATCCAGTCGCTGGGCGAGGCCAGGGTGGCGGCCTTCGTGAAGGCCGAGCCGGGCCTGAAGAAGCATGCGGAGCACCTGCGCAACAGCCTGCGCCAGGCCCGGCACACGCTCAGCGCCGAGACCGAGGCCGTCATCGCGGCGCTGGCGCCGGTGCGCAGCGCCACGGGCGACGCGCGCACGCTGCTGTTCAACGCCAACACCCGGTGGCCCGACATCACGGTGGACGGCAAGGCCGAGCGCGTGGACGACACCCGGTATGGCCTGCTGCGCCAGCACCCGGACCGCGCGGTGCGCAAGCAGGTGTTCGACGCCTTCTTCGGCGCCATCGGCCAGTACGAGGACACCTACGGCGTGACGCTGGGCAACGTGGTGCAGGACGACACCACCATGGCCAAGCTGCGCCGCTACCCCAGCGCCGTGGCGATGAGCCTGGGCGCCGAGGAGATTCCCGAGGCCGTCTACCGCACGCTGGTGGCCGAGGTGCACAAGGGCCTGCCCACGCTGCACCGCTACTTCAAGCTGCGCCAGAAGATGCTGGGCCTGCCGGACCTGCACTACTACGACATCTACCCGGCGCTGGTGACGCAGAAGAAGGCCTACAGCCTGGAGGAGGCCGCCGCGCTGACGCTGGCCGCGACGAAGCCGCTGGGCGAGGACTACCAGGCGCTGCTGAAGACCACGTTCAAGGCCAACACCATGCACGCGCTGCCGGCGCCGGGCAAGAGCGGTGGCGCCTACCAGGACGGCGTCTACGACTCGCCGCCCTTCGTGTTCCTGAACCACCAGGACGACTTCGAATCGGTCAGCACCTTCGCCCACGAGTGGGGCCACGCCATGCACACGGCGATGGCCAACCGCGCCCAACCCTACGAGACGGCCAACTACTCGCTGTTCGTGGCCGAGGTCGCCTCCACCGCCAACGAGGTGCTGCTGAGCCACTACATGCGCGGCCAGGCCGCCAGCAAGGAAGACAAGCTCTACCAGCTCGGCTATGCGCTGGAGCGGCTGCGCGGCACCTTCTTCCGCCAGGCCATGTTCGGCGAGTTCGAGCTGAACACGCACGACGCCGCGGCCAAGGGCGAGGCGCTGAACGGCAAGCGCATGACCGAGATCTACTGCAAGCTGCTGAAGGACTACCACGGCGACGCGGCCGGGGTGATGAAGATCGACCCGCTGTACTGCCAGGAGTGGGCCTTCATCCCGCACTTCTACCGGCCGTTCTACGTGTACCAGTACGCCACCTCCATCACCGCGGCGCTGCACTTCGCCGAGGACATCCTGGCCGGCAAGCCCGGCGCGCGCGACAACTACCTGAAGCTGCTGGCCGGCGGCGGCTCGGTGCCGCCCTACCAGGCGCTGAAGAAAGCCGGCCTGGACATGGCAACCCCGGCGCCCTACCAGGCGGTCGTCAAGCGCATGGACGCCATCATGGACGAGATGGAGGCGCTGCTGGCCGCGAAGTGAGGCCGTGGTGCTGCTCGCCACCCGCCGCGCGCCGGCCCGGCGCTTCCCGTTGGCCGGGGCCGCTGGCCGCCTGACGCTGCTGCTGGGGCTTGCCGGGCTGGCAGGTGCCTGCGGGGCCGAGGGCAGGGCGGCCGACGCGCAGGTGCCTGTGGCCTCGGCTCCGGCTCCGGCGTCTGCTCCTGCGGCCCCTTATGTGTACGCCGGCACCGTGGAGCGCGGCCATGCGATCACCTCCCGCAGCACCGGCATCACCTACCCGTACCACGTCTACCTGCCGGTGGGCTATGCGAGCTCGGGCCGGCGCTACCCCGTGCTCTACGCGACCGACGGGCAGTGGAACTTCGCGGCGTTCTCGCGGATGCTGGATCAGCGCCGCAAGCCGATGATCCTCGTCCACGTCGAGCAGGGCGGCCCCGAGCCGGACCGTCGCGCCATCGACTACACCGCCGACGGTGCGCCGGCCTACAGCCGCTTCCTGAAGCAAGAGCTGGCCCCGCTGATCGAGGCGAGCTACCGCGCGACGGCGGCGCGCGGTTTCGTGGGTACGTCCTATGGCGGCCTGCTCGGGGCCATCCTGCTGAGCCAGGAAGACCCGGCGGCGCCGTTCTTCCGCAACTACCTGCTGTTCGACGGTGCCTTCTGGGCGCTCACGGCACGGAACCTGCAAGACGAGGAAGCGCGCTTCGCCGCCAGCCGCCGCCTGCCGGTGCATCTCGTGCTGAGCAGCGCCAGCGCACCCGGCAACGTGGACGACGTGGCCGCCTACGAGGCGCGCTACCGCAGCCGGGCCTACGAAGGGCTGGTGATCAACCGGCGCGACTTCAACGTCGCGCACGAACGCGTGGCCAGGCCCTCGTTCGACTGGGCCATCGACCAGCTCGACTAGGCGTGGGCCCGCGCGGCCGGCCTCAGGACTTGGCCGCCGGCCGGAACGCCCGGACCCGGCCGAGCGCATCCACCACGATCAGCTGCCCGTCCACCCACACCGGCGAGGCGATGAAGGCGCCCAGGCGCTTGACGTGCTCGACGGCCGACACCATTTCGTCGGGCCGCGTGCCGTACAGGCGCTGGCCGTCGAACTTGCCCTCGGCGTCGAGGATGCCGCGGGTGTTGGCCAGGCGCTCGGGCGTCATGAAGCGCCACAGCGGCAAGCCGCTGGCCGCATCGAGCTGGTGGACCTGTCCGTCCATGGCTGCGACGACGACGCTGTTGCCGACGAGCAGCGGCGAGGCGAAGGTCCACACCCGCGTCGGGAAGTCGTAGAGCTTGCGGCCGCTGCGCTTGTCGAGCACCGTCAGCACGCCGGCATCGGACGTGGGCACGAAGACCTGGCTGGCGTTGATGGCCGCGGTGCCGGGCACCCAGGAGCCCTTGGCGTCGTGGCGCCAGCGCAGCTGGCCAGTGGCCGCGTCGAGCGCGTAGAAGAAGCCGTCGCGCGAGCCGGCGTAGACCGTGTCGCCGTCCACGCTGGCCGCGGCCTGGATGCCGAGCATGACGCTGTCCTTGTGGTCGGCGCCGGTCTGGTGGCGCCAGGCCAGCGCGCCAGTGGCGAGGTCCAGCGCGTAGAGCGCGCTGTCCCAGGCGCCCACGATGACGCGCGAGCCGGCCAGCGCGGGCGCGGCGTGCACCAGGCCGCCGGTCTTGTAGGCCCAGGCCATGGCGCCGGTCTTGGCGTCCAGCGCGTAGACATGCTCGTCGCTGCTGCCGAACACCACCTTGCCGTCGGCCACCAGCGGCGAGGACAGATAGAAGTCCCAGGGGTCGGCGCGCCTGTGGCCGTCGCGCGGCAGGCCGAACATGCCGTGGGCGGCGAAGCGGGCCTCGCCGCCGGTACGGAAACTCCAGCGCGGCGCGCCGCTGGCGGCATCGAGCGCGTGCAGCTGGCCGTCGCGGGACAGGAAATAGACGAGGCCCTCGGCCACCGCCGGCGTCGAGGCGATGCCGGCGTCGGCGTGGAAGAGCCAGCGCAGGCGGCGCGAGGCGAGGTCGATGGCATGGAGGTTGCCGTCCTCTGCGGCCACGAAGAGCAGGCCGCCGGCAGCCACGGGCGAGGCCGTCACGGGTGCGTGCAGTTCGTGCTCCCAGGCCAGCTGGAAGCCGCGCGGCGCCTGGCCGGCGCTGGCCATGGCGCCACGGCGGGCCGTGTCGCCCATGAAGCTGGGCCAGTCCGCCGCATGGCTGGCGGGCGTGCCCAGGGCCAGTGCCAGCATGGTTGTGAACGCAAGACGGCGCATCGTTCCTCCCTGTTGAAACGGGCGCAACGATAGCGAAGCCTGCGAGGTCGTGGCGGAAGTTTGCGCGCCCCGGTGCGAGCGCCGGGGCCGCTCCGTCAGCGCGTCACGATCATGCGCAGCCCCAGCCCGATGAAGACCGTGCCGGCCAGGCGGTCCAGCCACGGGCCCACCGCCGGGCGGCGGTTCAGCCAGGCGCCTACGCTGCCGGAGAACCAGCCCAGCAGCCCGAACAGCAGCGCCGCCTGCGCCGTGAACAGCAGGCCCAGCAGCCCCAGCTGCGCCGCCACCGGGCCCTGGCCCGCGACGACGAACTGCGGCAGGAAGGCGAGGAAGAACAACACCACCTTGGGGTTGATGGCATTGGCGAGCAGGCCCTTCGCGAACAGCTGGCGCAGCGACGCGCCACCGTCCACCGCGCCTCCCACCGAAGCCCGGCCGGCATGCCGCCAGGCCTGCACGCCCATCCAGACGAGGTAGGCCCCGCCCAGGCCCTTGAGCAGCCCGAAGGCCAGCGGCGACGCCGCCACCAGCGCGCTCACGCCGGCCACGGCCAGCAGGGTGTGGCTGAGGCAGCCCAGCGCGCAGCCCAGGCCGAAGGCCATGCCCGCGCGCCGCCCGCGCGACATGCCCATGCTCAGCACCATCAGGTTGTCCGGCCCCGGCGTGGCGGTCAGCACGCCGGCGGCAGCGAGGAAGGCGAGGGTCTGGGCGGCTGTCAGCATGCGGCGATGCTACGGCGCGTGATGGGCGGGCGCGTTGCCGAGTGCCGCAAGCGCGTCGGTGACCTCGCGGGCGCTGCCGGGCCGCACCACGCGCGCGACTTCCCGGCCCTCCTGCAGCACCACCAGCGTGGGCCACAGCTTGACCCCGAAGGAGCGGCCGAGCGGCCGCCCGCGGCCGTCCTCGATCTTCAGGTGGCGCAGCGGCCCCGGCGCGGCGTGAGCGGCGAGTGCGTCGCCGATGATGCCCTGCGCGGCCTGGCAGATGCCGCACCAGTTGGCGCCGAACTCCAGCACCGTGCCGCCCGCCATCGCGTCCACGGCGGCTCGGCTGGGCTCATCGCTGGAATAAGGCGGGCTCATGGGGCGCTCCTGGGCTGGGCCTGGCGAGGATGCGGCGTTCAGTCGCGGAAGGCGGGCGGCGAGCCCTTGCCGGCCATCATGGCCTTGGTGAGGTCTTCGCTCATCAGCATGGCCGCGTTCCAGGTGGCGATGTAGTTCAGCCCGTCGGCCACGGAATGGTCGCGGGCGTAGTTCAGCTGCTCCTTGGTGCCGCGGATGGACAGCGGCGACTTGGCGGCGATGGCCGTGGCGATTTCGTGCACGCCGGCCTGCAGCGCCTCGCGGCTGTCGAACACGCGGTTGACCAGGCCCAGCTCGCGCGCCTCGGCGGCCTCCACGCGCCGGCCCGTGTAGGCCAGTTCGCGCACCAGGCCCTGCGAGCCGACGATCTTGGGCAGGCGCTGCAGCGTGCCCACGTCGGCCACCATGCCGATGTCGATCTCCTTGATGGAGAAATAGGCGTCGGCCGAGCAGTAGCGCATGTCGGCGCAGGTGATGAGGTCGATGCCGCCGCCCACGCAGGCGCCGTGGATGGCCGCGAGCACGGGCTTGCGGCAGCGCTCCAGGCTGGTGAGGGTGTCCTGCATGTCCAGGATGACGCGGCGCAGGCTCTCGCGGGTGCGGCCGTCGCAGGGGTCCTGGATCTGCGGCGCCAGGCCCATCATCATGGAGAGATCGATGCCGGCGGTGAAGTGCCGGCCTTCGCCCTCCAGCACGGCCACGCGCGCCTGGGCTTCAGCGTCCACCCAGTCGAAGGCGCGGCGGATGTCCTGCCACATGGCCGCGTTCATCGCGTTGGCCTTGTCCGGGCGGTTCAGGCGGATGGTGGCGATGTGGTCCTGGACGGAGACGGTGAGGGTTTCGAGTTGCATGGGCGGCTCGGGTTGCGCGGCGGAACCTGCATGATGCCCGCCAAGCCCATGCCGCGCTGTCGCTCTCGGGGCAGCACCGATACTTGAGCCCATGATCCACGCCTCCAAACGCATCGCCGGCGGCGCCGGCCTCGCCGCCGTGCTCGTCAAGCGCGCCGCCACGCTCGAACTCGACTGGGACACGCGCAGCAAGAGCCGCTTCTCGGCCACCGACTCCGGCGGCCGCGAGATCGGCGTCGTGCTGCCGCGCGGCACGGCGCTGCGCGGCGGCGACGTGCTGGTGGCCGAGGACGGCGCGCTGGTGCGCGTCATCGCCGCGGCGCAGCCGGTGATGCAGGTGCGCTTCTGCGCCGAGCATGGCCAGCCCCTGGACCTGCTGCGCGCCGCCTACCACCTGGGCAACCGCCACGTGCCGCTGGAGCTGGGCCCTGAGCTGCTGCAGTTCGAGCCCGACCCCGTGCTGGCCGACATGCTGCGCCGCCAGCACCTCATCGTCACCGAGGCGCTGGCGGCCTTCGAGCCCGAAGGCGGTGCCTACGGCGAGGGCGCGGGCCACGGCCACCACCATGATCACGATCACGGCCATGCCCACGGGCATGCGGCCGTGCCGGCCCGCAAGCCGCTGGCCATCCCGGTCAAGGCGCACGACGCGGGGCATGTCCACGGGCCGGGCTGCAACCACGACCACTGACCCGCCGGCGTGAGCGGCGCACCCGGGTGGCAGCGTCTGCCGCGAGGCCTTGCTTCGGGTCGTTAGCATGCGGCGCTTCACCCGGCCCCGCGAGAGGTGGCGGGGCCCACACATCCAATGCCACAGGGAGTGACATGACATCCATCCGTACCCTCATCGCCGGCCTGGCGCTCGGCGTGCCCGCCGCGGCCTTTGCGCAGGCGCCCAACCTGGCCGCGTCCACCTACGTCGCCGTGCAGGCCGGCACCGGCAAGGTCGAGCTGAACTGCCCGGCCAACACGCGCTGCAGTCCCGTCGACACCAGCTACAGCGTGCGTGCCGGCCACCGCTTCGACGAGGCCTGGGCGTTCGAGGTGACCTACACCAAGATCGATGCGGACTGGGGCGTGTTCGGCTCCAGCTATTCGGCGGAGTTTGCGGGCTTCGGCGTCGGCGCGGCGTACTCGGTGCCGCTGTCCTCCAGCGTCAGCGCCGTATTCCGGGCGGGCTTGTCGTCCAACGAGTTGAAGCTGCAGCCCGCCGCGGGCCCGTTTTCTCAGAGCCCCGGCACGATCACGACGCGCTCGGTCAAGCCCTACCTGGGCCTCGGCGTGTCCTGGCAGTTCGCACGCCACTGGAGCACCAGCCTGAACGCCGACTGGACGCGCGCCGACCTGCGCGACACCCCCACCAGCGCCAAGCAGGGCGTCACCGTGCGCACGCTGGGCGCGGGCATCGCCTTCAACTTCTGACGGCTGCGGCCGGCGGGGCGTGGGCTCAGCCCGCGTCCTCGTTCGGGGGGGCGATGCAGCGCAGTGCTTCGGTCATGTGGTGGCTGGATGCGTCCGCCTCCAGCAACGCCCGCCCGCGCGCGACGACCTGTTCGGCTTCGGCCTCGCGGCGGTCCTTGCACAGCACGTAGGCGACCCGGGCCAGCCGGATGTCCACGTAGCGCTGCTGCCAGCGCTTCATGTCCTCGATCTGGTTGGCGGGCAGCGACGGTTTGAGCGTCCTGACATGCGTGTAAAAGCTCTCCGTGCGGCCCAGCACGTCGTCCACGCGCAGGTGCTTGCTGGCGAGCGCGATGTCGTTGAGCTCGATCAGTGCGGGCAGCACGTCCAGCACCGAGCGCTCGGCGATCACCGGGTCGCGTTGCAACAGGCGGCTGAACGCATCGCGCGTGGACTCCGGCGCGCCCAGATACTTGTTGATGCTGATCACTTCCAACAGCACCTTCTCGCCGGCCGTGCCGCCGGCCTCCACCCGCGCCACCGCGGCGTCACGCACGGCGAGCAGCTGCGTCATCGCGGGCGGGTAGCGGCGCGCCAGCGCGACCCAGTCGTTCAAGGCGAACGACAGCCGCACGCCGACCATCGACGGCCGACGCTCCAGCACGTGCTCGTGGAACCAGAGATGCTTCTCCGCCGCTTCGGCCAGCCGGCCCTCGGCTGCGTCCTGACGGGCGTCTCGCAGCACCTGCTGGGCGCTTGTATCCGGGGCGGGCTCCCAGGCCTGCGCGGTCGAAGCTGCAAGCGCAAGAATCACGGTGCAGGCGCGGGCCTTGCTAGAGCGGATGGATGTCCTCATGTCTGTTCTCTCCCTGTCGGGCGCTCGCTACACCCGTGACTCAGTTTAGGCTTCACCTCCCGCGCGCTGGCACGCCACGGGCGGGAATCTGCACCCGCCCCATCTCATGACATCGTCTTCGCCCGCTGAACTGCTGCACCTGCTGTGGCTCGCGTCGCCTGCGCTGCCGGTGGGCGGCTTCAGCTATTCCGAAGGCCTGGAGGCAGCCGTCGATGCCGGCATCGTGCGCGACGAGGCCAGCGCCGGCGACTGGCTGCTGAACCAGCTCGAACTCGTGCAGGCCCGTGCCGAACTGCCGGTGGCCGCGGCGGCGCATGCGGCCACGCTGGCGCTGGATGGCGAGCGCCTGGCCCAACTCAATGCCTGGGTGCTGCAGACCCGCGAGACCAGCGAGAGCCTGCAGCAGGCCCGGCAGATGGGCCGCAGCCTGCTGGTGTGGATGCAGGGCCTGGTGCCGGACGCGACCGTGCTGCCTTTGTTGCAGGCGCTGCGGCCCGCGCCCGTCTGGCCCGTGGTCATGGGGGCCGCCGCCGCGTCGCGCGGTGCCGCGCTAGAGCCGGCGCTGCAGGCCATCGCCTTCGGCTGGGCCGAGAACCTGATGCAGGCGGCCGTGCGCTGCGTGCCGCTGGGCCAGACCTCGGGGCAGCGCCTGCTGGCACGCCTCGTGCAAGCCATTCCGCAAGCCGTGGCGACGGCCTTGGCCGCGCCCGAACCGATGGCGTTCGCGCCGCTGCTGGGCGTCCATGGCGCCCGCCACGAAACCCAGTACTCGAGGTTGTTCCGCTCATGACCCCTGCACCGCTGCATGCCATTGCCAACCGCACCAAGAAGCTCCCGCCGCTGCGCGTGGGCGTGGGCGGGCCGGTGGGGTCGGGCAAGACCACGCTCGTCGAGATGCTGTGCAAGACCATGCGCGAGCGCTGGGACCTGGTCGTCGTCACCAACGACATCTACACCAAGGAAGACCAGCGCCTGCTGACGGTGGCCGGCGCGCTCGCGCCCGAGCGCATCATGGGCGTGGAGACGGGCGGCTGCCCGCACACCGCCATCCGCGAGGACTGCTCCATCAACCTGGAGGCCGTGGACCGCATGCTGGAGAAGTTCCCGGACGCCGACATCGTCTTCGTCGAGAGCGGCGGCGACAACCTCGCGGCCACCTTCAGCCCCGAGCTGAGCGACCTGACGATCTACGTCATCGACGTGGCCGCCGGCGAGAAGATCCCACGCAAGGGCGGCCCCGGCATCACCAAGAGCGACCTCTTCGTCATCAACAAGACCGACCTCGCGCCCCACGTGGGCGCGGACCTGGACGTGATGCGCAGCGACACCGCGCGCATGCGGCCGGTGAAGCCCTGGGTCATGACCAACCTCAAGACCCGCGAAGGGCTGGCGGAGGTGGTCGCCTTCATCGAGAACAAGGGCCTGTTCGTTGGCTGAGGTCCGCTGGCCGGCCCGGCTGGCGCTGACCGCCTCGCGCGACGGCGCGGCCACGCGCGTGCAGGCGCGCCACGACGGCCCGCTGCGCCTGCTGAAGACCCTATATCCGGAGGGGCAGGGCATCGCGCACGCGGTGCTGGTGCATCCGCCCGGCGGGCTGGTGGGCGGCGACCGGCTGGATATCACGCTCGACGTGCGGCCGGGTGCCCACCTGCTCGTCACGACGCCGGCCGCGACGCGCTTCTACCGCTCCATCGCCGGCGAAGCCGTGCAGGCCGTGACGGCGCGCGTGGCGGCCGGTGCGCGGCTGGAATGGCTGCCGCAGGAGACCATCGCCTACAGCGGCTGCGAGGGCCGCAACGAGGTGCGGCTGCAGCTCGACGAAGGCGCCAGCCTCCTCGCGGGCGAGGTGCTGGTGCTGGGCCTGCCCGCGGCCGGGCAAGCCTTCGAGCGCGGTCGCATGCTGCAGCACCTGGAGATCCCGGGCCGCTGGCTGGACCGCGGCTGGCTGGATGCCGCCGACCGCGCGCTGCTCGACGGCCCTTGCGGCCTGGCGGGGCACCGCGTGCTGGGCACGCTGGCCTGTGCGCAGAGCGAGGCGCCTGCCGATGCGGAGCTGCTGCTCGATGACAGCCGCGCGGTGCTGGGCGAGGTGCCGCTGTCGGGCGTCACGCAGCTCGCCGGCCCGCACGGCGCGCTGCTGCTGGCCCGGGTGGTGGGCGACGAGGTGGAGGCCGTCACGCTGGCATTGCGCCGCCTGCGGGCGCTGTGGCGCGAGCGGCTGTGGGCCTTGCCGGCGAGCGACCCGCGCATCTGGGCCACCTGAGCGGGGCCCGGAGCCGCGCCGGCGCGGCATGGCGCGCTCAGTCGTCGCCGCCCGGGATCTGCTGGCGCAGCTTGACCTTGGTGTCGGAGTTCTTGCGCATCTTGATGTTCATCATCTCCACGCCCAGCGAGAAGGCCATCGCGAAGTAGATGTAGCCCTTGGGCACGTGGTGGCCGAAGCCTTCGGCCATCAGCACCACGCCGACGACGACGAGGAAGCTCAGCGCCAGCATCTTGATGGTCGGGTTGTTGGACACGAAGCGGCCGATGGGGCCGGCGAACAGCATCATCAGGCCGACCGAGCAGATCACGGCGGTGATCATGATGCGCACGTCGTCCACCATGCCGACGGCGGTGATGATGGAGTCCAGCGAGAACACCAGGTCGATGATCATGATCTGCAGGATCACCGAGGCGAACGCCGCCTTGGCCTTGCTGCCGGTGCTGTTGACCTCGTCCTCGCCTTCCAGCGAGCCATGGATCTCGACCGTGCTCTTCCAGATCAGGAACAGCCCGCCGCCGATGAGGATCAGGTCCCGCCCGGAGAAGCCGTAGTCGAAGACGTGGAACAGCGGCTTCACCATGCCGACGATCCAGGCCAGCACCATCAGCAGGCCGATGCGCATGAACATGGCGGCGAACAGCCCCAGCCGACGCGCCACCTCCTGGCGGGCCTTGGGCAGCTTGTCCACCAGGATGCTGATGAAGATGATGTTGTCGATGCCCAGCACCAGTTCCAGCGCCGTCAGCGTGGCGAGTGCGATCCAGGTCTGGGGGGAGGACAACAGTTCAAGCATGGCAGACGGAAGAGTCGTGGGCAGCCCGGGATTGTCGTCAACCGGCCTGGGGGGCGCAGCCAGGCCGGAACTGAATGAGGCTTCGACGTTGCTTGGGGTGTCGGGCCGGTTGGGCGGTCGTCAGGACAGGCCGACGGCCCGCAGCAGCTCGGCCGGTGAATAGGGCTGGCGGCGCTTGGGCCAGGCCTGTACCAGGGTCTGCATGCGCAGGTTCAGCGGCGCGCTGCGGCCCAGGCCGCGCGCCAGCCGGACGATCTCGCCGCACAGGGCGTCGATCTCGGTCGTGCGCCCCTGGGCCAGGTCGTCGGCCATGCTGGAGCGGGCCTTGGCGTCGACGCGCAGCATGCGCGCGGCGGCGAGGCGGAACAGGGGCGTCGGCATGCGCAGCAGCATCAGCAGCCGGCGCGGCGGCAGCGGCGTCAACTGGGCGACGGGGCGGTGGGCAGCGTCCAGCAGGTCCAAAGCCTCCCGCTGCAGCGCCGCCAGCACGCGCCGGTAGCCGCGCTGCAGCAGTTCGTCGCGCAGCGGCAGGCCCGACAGCGCGTTGACCGGGTTGTTCAGGTTGAGCAGCAGCTTGCCCCACTGCACCGGGGCCAGGTCGGCGTGCAGTTGCAGGCGCATGCCCAGGCGGGCCAGCGCGGTCTGCCAGGCGGCCAGCGCCAGGTCCGCCGGGGTGCCCTCGGCCGCCAGCGCGCCGCCGGTGCCGCGGTGGTAGTGGCCGGGCGAGATCTCGGCGACGTTGAAGGGCACCATGCCGGCATGCCAGTGCAGCTGCGGCGCGGCCTCGCGCGCGGCCGCGGCGTTGGAGATGCCGTTCTGCAGGCTGACGACCGGCGTGCCCAGCGGCAGCGTCAGGCCCAGCGCCGTGGCCGCCTCGACGGTGGCGCCGGACTTCACGCACAGCAGCACCAGATCCGGCTTCAGCCCCACCGGCGGGTCTTCGTGCAGGCGCAGCTCCAGCGCCGGGATGCGGCGGTCCAGGCCGTCCTGGTCGGTCAGGCGCAGGCCCTGCTTGCGCAGTGCGCCCAGCACCCGCGGGCGGCCGACGAAATGCACCGGCACGCCGGCCAGCTGGGTCAGGCCGCCGACGAAGCAGCCGACGGAGCCGGCGCCCATGACGAGAACGCCGGTCATCGGCTCAGGGCCTCAGACGGGGTGGGCCAGGTCGCGCAGGTGCGTCGGGCCGACACGGCGCTCGATTTCTTCCAGCAGCGGGCGGCCCCAGCCGAGCATGAACATCGCCTCGCCGACGACGAACATCGGGCCGACGAGCAGGCCGACGAGGTCGTCGACGAAGGCGGGCTTGCGGCCTTCGTAGTAGTGGCCGATGAACTGGATGATCCAGCCGACGACGAAGCTGCCGACGCCGATCAGCAGCCAGCTGGCCATCGAGCCCTGGGCCGACGTCATGGCCAGCGCCGTCAGCACGCCGTTGACGATGGCGGTGGCGGCACCCAGCACGACGTTGCCGCGCGTCAGGTACCACAGCGAGCTGACGGCCCAGAGCACGATGGCCGCGTTCATGGGCTTGTCGGCGAGCGAGAACTCCACGCGCGCCAGCAGCACGCTGATGGCGAAGACGATGAGGGGAATACCGACGAAATGCGTCGCGATGTTGCGGCGGTCGCGGTGGTAGGCGGCGTACTGCGCCATCAGGTCGAGGGCAGGGCGGAACAGGCTGGCCATGGCGGCGCTCCGTTGAGGAGGATGGTGGCTATGCTAGTCCAGCACGGCGTTGCAGCGTTGCGCACCGGCCGATAAACCCCCCGCGGAAACCCCCGACTTGAGCGTGCCCACGACATCCCGACGACGCCTCCTGCTGCTGGCCGCGCTGGCCGGCTGCGCGAGCCCGCCACCCCAGCCTGGGCCCGCCGCGGCCGAGGGCGACGAACTGCGCATCCTCGTCTTTCGTGCGGGCACGGCGGCCCGTCTGGGCCACAACCACGTGCTGCGCGCGGCCGGGCTGCGCGTGGACTGGCCGGCGGCCGGGCCGGTGCTGGGCTTCCGGCTTGACGGCCTGGAGATCGACCCGCCGGCGCTGCGGGCCCGCCTCGGGCCGGCGTTTGCCAGCGCCGTGGACGACGAGGCCCGTGCCGGCACGCGTGCCAACCTGCTGAAGGCGCTGGACGCATCGGCCCACCCCGAGGTGGTCGTGCGCACGCTGCGGCAACTGGGCGAGGGTGGACGGCGTGCCGTGGAGGCGGAGATCACGCTGCACGGCGTCACGCGGCGGCAGTGGTTCGTCGTCGAGGTGGAAGGCCGGCGCGCGCGCGGCGAGGTGGTCGTGCGGCAGTGCGAGTTCGGCATCCAGCCCTTCACGGTGCTGGGCGGCCTGCTGGCCGTACAGGACGCGCTGGTCGTGCAGTTCGAGCTAGTCCAGCCTTAGCCGCATCAGGTCCTTGGCCAGGCTGCGGCCATCGGCGAGCCGGATCGCGTCCGGCAGGCAGCCGTAGCGCACGAAGCCCTGGCTCTCGTAGAGGCCGATGGCGGCGTGGTTGCCGGCCGTCACGCTGAGGGTGACCTGGGCCAGGTCGGGGAGCGCCTTGAGCCTGGCGATGGCGGCGGCGAGCAGGGCGCGGCCGATGCCGCGGCCACGGTGGCTGTCGGCCACCATCATGCCGACCAGGTGGGCCATGTGCCGCACCTTCAGCCGCGGCTCGCGCTCGCAGGTCAGCGCGCCGACGAGGCGGCCGTCGTCCAGCGCCACCAGCGTGAACAGCGTGGCGCCGCCGCCGGCCAGGCGGTTGCGGTAGCTGGCCAGGTCGCGCCGGCCCTCGGTCTCGGCGTCCGACGTGAAGGCCTCGGGGTGGGCGGCCAGCATGGCGTCGCGCAGCGCCTTGTAGGCGAGCAGGTCGGGCTCCAGCATGGAGCGGATCTGGAAGTCAGCCATGCAGGTCGGCGAGGTGGTTGAGGTTGGCGAAGGCAGCTTCGTCGCCAGCGGCATCAAAGCGGGCGATGCCGTGCGGCTGCGACGTCATCCAGCGCAGCACGGCCCGGCCGCCGCCTTGCAGGTGGGCGGCCAGCGGCTCGCGCAGGCGGGCATGCAGCAGCGCATGGGTGGGGTGCTCGCGCGTCGCCCGGGCAAAGGCGAGGCCATGGGGCTGGGCCGCGGCGAGCAGGCGCGGGGCCAGGTCCGGCGGCAGGCGCGGGCTGTCGCAGGGCGCGGTCAGCAGCCAGGCGTCATCGGGAATGGCCCGCAGGCCGGCCAGCATGCCGGCGAGCGGGCCGGCGAATTCGAGGCCGGGCGGGTCGGGCAGCACGGCATGGCCCAGCGCGGCGTAGGCCTCCAGATTCCGGTTGGCGCTGATGAGCACGCGCCCGGCCTGCGGGGCCAGGCGTTCGATGACGTGCAGCACCAGCGGCCGGCCGTCCAGCGGCTGCAGGCCCTTGTCCAGCCCGCCCATGCGGCTGCCACGGCCGCCGGCGAGCACGAGGGCGTGAAGTTCAGCCACCGATGTAGTGCATCTCGACGCGGGGCTCGGCCGCGGCCGCGGCCGTACCGCGCAGCTGCGAGTAGCGGTCGCTGCGGCCCGTCCAGACACCGGCGATGGCGCTGGCCAGCTGCGCATCGTCGACCGGTTCGCCGCGCAGCAGCGCACGCAGGTCGTGCCCGCGGTGCGCGAACAGGCAGGTGTAGAGGCGCCCCTCGGTCGACAGCCGCGCGCGGTTGCAGTCGCCGCAGAAGGCCTGGGTGACCGAGGAGATGAAGCCGATCTCGCCCGCGCCGTCCGCGTAGGCCCAGCGCTCGGCCGTCTCGCCCGGCGCGCTGTGCGACAGCGGTGCGATGGGGAACTCGGCCGCGATGCGGCGCATCACCTCGGCGCTGGGCAGCACCTGGTCCATGCGCCAGCCATTGGTGGCGCCGACGTCCATGTACTCGATGAAGCGCAGCACGACGCCGCTGTGCCTGAAGTGCCGCGCCATGGGCAGGATCTGGTCGTCGTTGACGCCGCGCTGCACCACCATGTTGACCTTGATCGGCCCCAGGCCCGCGGCCTGCGCGGCGCGGATGCCGGCCAGCACGTCGGCCACCGGGAAGCCGACGTCGTTCATGCGCTGGAAGACGGCGTCGTCCAGCCCGTCCAGGCTGACGGTCAGGCGATTCAGCCCGGCGGCGCGCAGGCCGGCGGCCTTCCTGACGAGCGTGGAGCCGTTGGTGGTCAGCGTCAGGTCCGGCGCGCGGCCGTCGGGCGTGCGCAGCCGGGCCAGCATCTCGATCAGCGTCTCCAGCCCGCGGCGCAGCGTGGGCTCGCCGCCGGTGATGCGCAGCTTCTCGGCGCCCAGGCCGACGAAGACGCGCGCCAGCCGCGTGATCTCCTCAAAACTGAGGAGGTCGGCGTGGGGCAGGAATTCATGGTGCTTGTCGAACACCTGCTTGGGCATGCAGTAGCCGCAGCGGAAGTTGCAGCGGTCCGTCACCGAGATGCGCAGGTCGCGCAGCGGCCGGCCGAGCGCGTCGGCAAGGGGCAGTGCCGGCGCTTCGGCCAGGCCGCCAGCGGGCGCCAGCGCGAGCGCCGCGAGGCGTTCGTCGTGCAGGGGAATGACGCGTGCTGACATGGCGCCGATTGTGTCAGCGACCGAAAGGCCGGGGCTTGCGGCGGGCCGGCGGGCGCGCTTGAATCGGTGTCGATGACCGCGATCCTGCACCCCGATCTGCCGCATTTCATTGCATTCGGCGAGGCGTTGATCGACCTGATCCGCATCGGGCCGGACCGCTGGCGCAGCGCCTGCGGCGGCGCGCCGTGGAACGTGGCGGTGGCGATGTCGACGCTGGGCCGGCTGAGCGCGTTCGGCGGTGCGATCAGCCAGGACGTCTTCGGCGCGGAGATCTGGCAGCGCAGCCAGGATGCGCACCTGGACATGCGCTTCATCCAGCAACTGTCGAGGCCGCCGCTGCTGGCGGTCGTGCATGAGCTGGACCCGCCGCGCTACTTCTTCATCGGCCAGGACAGCGCCGACCTGCACTTCCGCCCGGAGGGGTTGCCGACGGGCTGGGCGCGGTCGCTGCGCTGGGCGCACTTCGGCAGCCTGGGGCTGGTGCGCGAGCCATTGGCGGGCCGGCTGCTGGCGCTGGCCCAGGCGCTCAAGAGCGAGGGCCGGCTGATCAGCTACGACCCCAATTTCCGCGCCCCGCCCATGGACTCCCGCTACGACGACACGCTGGCGCAGATGTGCCGGCTGGCCGATGTCATCAAGGTGTCCGACGAAGACCTGCGCGGCCTGTTCCGCCTGCCCGACCACCGCTACGGCCTGGCCCAGATCGCCGCCTGGAACCCGGGCGCCTGGCTGCTGCTGACGCGCGGCGATGCGGGCGCGACGCTCTACCACGGTGTCGAAGAGTGCAGCGGCCTGCCGCCGCGCGTGGACGTCGTCGACACGGTGGGAGCCGGTGACTCGGCCCTTGCCGGCCTGCTGGACAGCCTGATGCGCGATGCCGGCGCGCCGGCCGAGCAGCATCTGCGCTGGGCGCTGGCGGCCGGCGCTGCCGCATGCACCGCACCCGGCTTTGCTCCACCTCGGCCTGACCTCGTCGCGGCGCTGGCGGAAGACGTCGAAGTGATCAAAAACTAGGGTTTTCCCGCCCACCTCTTGATCCAGATCAAGCAGGGTTCTAGGATTAACCGACCGGTCGGTAGAGAAATTCCATGTCCGAACACCTGATCCAGATCGAGCAGCACGGCGCCGTGCGCCTGCTGCGCCTGAACCGCCCCGAGGCGCTGAACGCGTTCACGACCGGCATGCTGGGCCAGTTGCGCCAGGCGCTGGAAGCCGCAGCCGAAGACGCCGGCACGCGCTGCGTGCTGATCACCGGCGCCGGCCGGGCGTTCAGCGCAGGGCAGGACCTGGCCGATCCGCATGTGGCGCCCAGCCGCGACCCCGCGAAACCGGGCCAGGCGCCCAAGGACATCGGCCACCTGCTGGAGCACTACTACATCCCGCTGGCGCTGCGCCTGCGCAGCATGCCCGTCCCGGTCGTTGCGGCCGTCAACGGCGTGGCGGCCGGCGCGGGCGCCAGCGTGGCGCTGGGCTGCGACCTGGTGCTGGCCGGCGAGAGCGCCAGCTTCATCCAGGCGTTCTCCAAGATCGGCCTGATCCCCGACTGTGGCGGCACCTGGCTGCTGCCGCGGCTGGTGGGCCGCGCCAAAGCGCTGGAGATGGCGCTGCTGGGTGACAAGCTGAAAGCCGTCGACGCTGCAGCGCTGGGCCTGATCGCCCGCGTGCTGCCCGACGCCGAGCTGCAGGATGCCGCGATGGCGCTGGCGCAAAGGCTCGCCGGCATGCCCACCCGTGCGCTGGTCGAGACCCGCATCGCCATCGACGAGGCGATGAAGCTGGATTTCGAACCCGCGCTGAAGCGCGAGGCGGCGATGCAGAGCCAGCTCGGCTTTGCCCATGACTACCTCGAAGGCGCGGCCGCCTTCCTCGACAAGCGCAAGCCCGAATTCAAGGACCGTTGATGGACGCGCAAGCCACCGCCGACAAGGTCCGCGACGTGATGTTCGCGGACGATGCCGCCAGCCGCATGCTGGGCCTGCAGATCGCCGAGATCGCGCCCGGCCGTGCCGTGCTGACGATGACCGTGCGCCCCGACATGTTGAACGGCTTCGCGATCTGCCATGGCGGCCTGATCGCGACGCTGGCGGACTCTGCCTTCGCGTTCGCGTGCAACAGCCGCAACGCGCTGACGGTGGCGTCGGGCTTCGGCATCGACATCCTGAAGAGCGCGAAGTTGAATGACGTGTTGACGGCGAGGGCGGAGGAGACATCCCTGGCCGGGCGCACGGGCCTGTACGACATCACGGTGAAGAACCAGAACGGCGACCTGATCGCCATGTTCCGTGGCCGTTCGTACCGCCTGGGTGAAAGAAAGGTATTCGAAGCATGACCGTGAAAGCCCCCCGCCCCGGCGACCTCGAGCACATCGAGACTGCCAGCCGCGACGAACTGCAGGCGCTGCAGCTGGAGCGCCTGCGCTGGAGCCTGCAGCACGCCTACGACCACGTGCCGCACTACAAGGCCAGGTTCGACGAGAAGGGCGTGCATCCGTCCGACCTGAAGCAGCTTTCCGACCTGGCGAAGTTCCCGTTCACGACCAAGCACGACCTGCGCGCGAACTATCCCTTCGGCATGTTCGCGATGCCGCGCGAGAAGCTGGCCCGCATCCACGCGTCGTCCGGCACGACGGGCAAGCCCACCGTGGTGGGCTACACGCTGAAGGACATCGACCACTGGGCCAACCTGGTGGCGCGCTCCATCCGCGCCGCGGGTGGCCGCGCCGGAGACCTGGTGCACGTGGCCTACGGCTACGGCCTGTTCACCGGCGGCCTGGGCGCGCACTACGGCGCCGAGCGGCTGGGCTGCACGGTCATCCCGATGAGCGGCGGCCAGACCGAGAAGCAGGTGCAGATGATCACCGACTTCAAGCCCGACATCATCATGGTGACGCCCAGCTACATGCAGGTGCTGGTGGAGGAGTTCGCCCGCCAGGGGCTGGACGCGCGCGAGTCGTCGCTGAAGGTGGGCATCTTTGGTGCCGAGCCCTGGACCGAGGCGATGCGCCGCGACATCGAGGCCAGCGCCGGCATCGACGCGGTGGACATCTACGGCCTCTCGGAAGTGATGGGTCCGGGTGTTGCCAGCGAGTGCGTGGAGAGCAAGGACGGCCCGGTCATCTGGGAAGACCATTTCTACCCCGAGATCATCGACCCCGAGACCGGCGAGGTGCTGCCCGACGGCAGCGAGGGCGAGCTGGTGTTCACGTCGCTGAGCAAGGAAGCGATGCCCGTCATCCGCTACCGCACGCGCGACCTGACGCGCCTGCTGCCGCCGACCTCGCGCAGCATGCGCCGCATGGGCAAGATCGTCGGCCGCAGCGACGACATGCTGATCATCCGCGGCGTGAACCTGTTCCCGACCCAGGTCGAGGAGCTGGTGCTGCAGGAGAAGAGCCTGGGCGGGCAGTACCAGTTGGTGGTGAGCCGGGATGGCATCCTGGACGAACTCGTCATCCGCTGCGAGCTGGCCCTGGGCGCGACGGACGACGGCATCGGCCGGCGACTGGCCGAGCGCGTCAAGAACCTCATCGGCGTGACGGCGCGGGTCAGCGTCGAGGCGCCCGAGTCCATCGAACGCACGCTGGTGGGCAAGGCCCGCCGTGTCGTGGATCAACGCAAGAAGTAAGGAGCCCCAGCATGTACACCCAAGCCATGGATCTGATGGCGCGGGAAGCCCGCCCCAAGGTCGTCAAGAGCGCCGAGGAGCTGGCCCGCGAGGAAGCCTTCGAGGCCCGCATCGACGCCGGCGAGTTCATCGAGGCCAAGGACTGGATGCCCGAGCACTACCGCAAGACGCTGGTGCGGCAGATCAGCCAGCACGCGCACAGCGAGATCGTCGGCATGCTGCCCGAGGGCAACTGGATCACGCGCGCTCCCACGCTCAAGCGCAAGGCCATCCTGCTCGCCAAGGTGCAGGACGAGGGCGGCCACGGCCTGTACCTGTACGCCGCCGCCGAGACGCTGGGCACCAGCCGCGACGACATGACCGAGGCGCTGCTGTCCGGCAAGGCCAAGTACAGCTCCATCTTCAACTACCCCACGCTGACCTGGGCCGACATCGGCGTCATCGGCTGGCTGGTGGACGGCGCGGCCATCATGAACCAGGTGCCGCTGTGCCGCTGCTCGTATGCGCCGTATGCGCGGGCCATGATCCGCGTCTGCCGCGAGGAGAGCTTCCATCAGCGCCAGGGCTACGAGAGCCTGCTGACGATGATGACGCACGGCACCGCCGCGCAGAAGGCCATGGTGCAGGACGCCGTGAACCGCTGGTGGTGGCCGTCGCTGATGATGTTCGGCCCGGCCGACAAGGACTCGCCCAACTCCGAGCAGAGCATGCGCTGGGGCATCAAGCGCGTCACCAACGACCAGCTGCGCCAGAAGTTCGTCGACGCCACCATCCCGCAGGCCGAGATCCTCGGCGTGACCGTGCCCGACCCGGCGCTGAAGTGGAATGCCGAGCGTGACAGCTACGACTTCGGCGAGATCGACTGGAGCGAGTTCTGGCGCGTGGTGGGCGGCGAAGGCCCCTGCAACCGCGAACGCCTGGCCGCCCGCAACAAGGCCTGGGATGACGGCGCCTGGGTGCGCGACGCGGCCCTGGCCCACGTACGCAAGCAAGCCACGAAGGCGCAGGCCGCCTGAAGGATCACGACATGAGCAACACGCAAAACGAATGGCCGCTGTGGGAAGTGTTCGTCCGCAGCAAGGCGGGCCTGGACCACAAGCATTGCGGCAGCCTGCACGCGGCCGACTCGGCGATGGCCATCCAGATGGCGCGCGACGTCTACACGCGCCGCCAGGAAGGCACCAGCATCTGGGTCGTGCGCTCCGAGCAGATCGTTGCCAGCGACCCGACCGAGAAGGGCAGCCTGTTCGAGCCGGCCGACGACAAGGTCTACCGCCATCCGACGTTCTATGAACTGCCGGAACAACTGAACCACATGTGATGGACGCCAAGCTCAACTACGTCCTGCAGCTGGCGGACACCTGCCTCATCCATGCCCAGCGGCTGGGCGAATGGTGCGGCCACGCGCCGGTGCTGGAGGAAGACCTGGCCCTGTCCAACATGGCCCTGGACCTGCTCGGCCAGGCCCGCGCACTGCTGACCCACGCCGGCCAGATCGAAGGCGCCGGGCGCGACGAAGACCAGCTCGCCTTCCTGCGCGAGGAGCGCGACTACCGCAATGTCGTGCTGGTCGAGCTGCCCAACGCGGCGGCCAGCCCGAGCGACGGCAGCGGCGGCCGCGACTTCGCGTTCACCACGCTGCGCAACGCCGCGGTCGCGATCTGGCTGGAGCTGCTGTACGAGCGCCTGCAGGCCAGCGCCGACGCCGAGCTGGCCGGCATCGCCGCCAAGTCGCTGAAGGAAGTGCGCTACCACCGCCAGCACAGCGGCGACTGGGTGGTGCGGCTGGGCGACGGCACGGCCGAGTCGCAGGCGCGCATGCAGGCGGCGCTGGGCGTGCTGTGGCCCTATTTCAACGAGCTGTTCGCCGCCCCGGGCGCCGAAGGCGTGGGCCCGGCCTGGGCCGACATCGAGCCCGACTGGCGCGCCCGCTGGGCCACGCTGATGACCGAGGCCACGCTGACGCCGCCGCGCGACAGCGCCATGCAGCCGCAAGGCCACCTCGGCGTCCACAGCGAGCACATGGGCCACCTGCTGGCGACGATGCAGCACCTGCAGCGCTCCTATCCCGGCGGGGTCTGGTGATGAATCTCGCTGCCGCCCGCGCCAGGCTTGCCGCCGTGCCCGACCCCGAGATCCCGGCGGTCAGCCTGGTGGAACTGGGCATCGTGCGCGACCTGCGCACGACCGACGCGGGCCTGGAGGTGGTGCTGACGCCCACCTACAGCGGCTGCCCGGCCACCGAGCTGATCGCCGACGACGTGCGTGCGGCGCTGGCCGAGTTCGGCGACGTGACCGTCACGCTGCAGCGCGCGCCGGCCTGGACGACCGACTGGATCACGCCCGAAGGCCGCGAGAAGCTGCAGCAATACGGCATCGTGCCGCCGCAGTGCCAGGTTGGAGATGGCAGCGCGCAGGCCATACGCCTGGTGCCCAAGCTGCGCTGCCCGCGCTGCGAGGGCGGCGAGACCGAGCAGCTGTCGCGCTTCGGCTCCACGCCCTGCAAGTCCACCTGGCGCTGCACGGCCTGCGGCGAACCCTTCGAATACTTCAAGCCCCTCTAAGAACATGAAGCCCCCACGTTCACTTCGTTCACTGCCCCCCGGGGGGGCGCCAGTGCCCTTCGGGCGGCCGGGCAGGCACTGATGGCCCTGCACTTCCACCCCCTGCGCGTCACCTCCGTGGAGCGCGACACCGACGACGCGATGGTCGTCGGCTTCGAGGCGCCGGTCGAAGGCTTCGGCTTCGAGCCCGGCCAGTACCTGACGCTGCGCGCCAGCGTGGGCGGCCAGGAGCTGCGCCGCAGCTACTCCATCTGCTCCGACCGGGCGCTGAAGGTCGGCATCCGGCGCGTGGACGGCGGCGCGTTCTCGACCTGGGTGCACGAGCAGCTCAAGGCCGGCGACGTCATCGAGTCCTACCCGCCGCAGGGGCGCTTCGTGCTGCCGGCCGCCCGCACCGACGGCCGCCATGTGCTCTTCATCGCGGGCGGCTCGGGCATCACGCCCATCATTGCGCTGCTGACCGCGCTGCTGGAGCGCGAGCCGACGGCGCGCGCGACGCTGATCTACGCCAACCGCCGCACCGCGTCGACGATGTTCAAGGAAGAACTCGAAGACCTGAAGAACCGCTTCATGACGCGGCTCTCGCTGCACCTGATCTTCAGCCGCGAGGTCGTCGACGCGCCGCTGTACGGCGGGCGTCTGGACGCCGGCAAGCTCAGCGCCTTCCTGGCCGGCCCGGTGCCGGCAGCCGGCGTGGACGAAGTCTTCATCTGCGGCCCCTTCGAGATGAACGACCAGGCCGAGGCCGCGCTGCTGGGGGCGGGCGTGCCCGCCGGGCGCATCCACATCGAGCGCTTCGGCACGCCGGAGACGCTGAGCGGCAAGCCCGTGCCGCACGAGGTCAAGCCGGGTGATGCGCCGCAGGCCCGCGTGACGGTCATCCGCGATGGCCTGTCGCGCGAGATCGAGTTCCATGCCGGCGACCCCAGCCTGCTGGACGCCGCCGCGCGTGAAGGCATGGACGTGCCGTTCTCGTGCAAGAGCGGCGTCTGCTCCACCTGCCGCTGCAAGCTCGTCGAGGGCGAGGTGCGCATGGACAAAAACTTCGCGCTGGACAAGGCCGAGGTCGCCGCCGGCTTCATCCTCAGCTGCCAGGCGCACCCGCTGACGGAACGCGTGGTGATCTCGTTCGACGAACGCTGAGAATGAAGCCCCTCGTCCAAGGATTACCTTGGCCGGTCCCCCGAGGGGACGGCGATGTTTGCGGCATTGAGCCGCAAACACATCGCCAGCGCGTGCCGGCTTGGGAGCGGCCCGGCGCTCGGCCCGCAGAAGATCACCACTGACATGGCCAGAAAACGCGCTCCCGGATTTGAAGCCCAACGCGAGGACATCCTCGCCGCTGCCGCCCGCCTGTTCGCCGAGCAGGGTTTCAGCGCCACATCGATGAACCAGGTCGCCGAGGCCTGCGGCGTGGCCAAGCCCACGCTGTACCACTACTTCCAGGACAAGCAGGAACTGCTCGCCCAGATCTGCGACAGCCACGTGCATGCGCTGCTGGCGTTGGTGGAGGAGGTCAAGGCGCGTCAGCTGGAGCCCGACGCGCATCTGCGGGCGCTGATCGAGCGCTTCACGCGGGCCTATGCCGACGCCCAGGCCCAGCACCGCGTGCTGACCAGCGAGATCAAGTTCCTGGTCGACACCGAACGCGAGCGTCTGCTGGACGTGGAGCGCCGCGTCGTGGGCGAATTTGCCGCGGCGCTGTGCCGCGTCAGGCCCGAGCTGCGCGATGCCAAACTGCACAAGCCCTTGACCATGCTGCTTTTTGGCATGATCAACTGGACCCACACGTGGCTGCGTCCCGACGGCGAACTCTCGCACGAGGCGCTCGCGGCCCTGGTCAGTGATCTGTTCTTCGGCGGTCTGGGCGCAGTGCAACTGCGCCAGCCCGCACTCATTCAATAACCCACCGAGGAGACAACCCGCCATGAAACCCTTCAAGCAACTTGCCCTGGCCCTGGCCGCCACGCTGAGCCTGGCCGCGCACGCCGACATCAACGTCGGCGTCACGGTCTCGGCCACCGGCCCGGCCGCCTCGCTGGGCATCCCGGAGAAGAACACCATCGCGCTGATGCCGACGACCATCGCCGGGCAGAAGGTCAACTACATCGTGCTGGACGACGCCTCCGACACGACCACGGCCGTGGCCAACACGCGCAAGCTCATCACCGAGAACAAGGTCGACATCGTCATCGGCTCCACCGTCACGCCCAACTCGCTGGCGATGATCGATGCGGTGTCCGAGTCCGGCACGCCGATGATCTCGATGGCCGCGTCGGCCCGCATCGTCGAGCCCATCGATGCCAAGAAGCGCTGGGTCTTCAAGACGCCGCAGAACGACATCATGATGGCGCTGGCCATCGTGACCCACATGGTGGACAACGGCATCAAGACGGCCGGCTTCATCGGCTTCGCCGATGCCTATGGCGAGGGCTGGTGGGGCGAGTTCAACAAGATCGCCGCGACCAAGAAGCTCAACATCGTTGCGAGCGAGCGCTACAACCGCACGGACACTTCCGTCACCGGCCAGGTGCTCAAGCTCGTGGCCGCCAAGCCCGACGCCATCCTCATCGCCGGCTCGGGCACGCCCGCCGCGCTGCCGCAGAAGGCGCTGAAAGAGCGCGGCTACGCCGGCAAGATCTACCAGACCCACGGCGTCGCCAACAACGACTTCCTGCGCGTGGGCGGCAAGGACGTGGAAGGCACGCTGCTGCCGTCCGGCCCGGTGCTCGTCGCGTCGCAACTGCCGGCCGACCACCCGGTGCGCAAGAGCGCGATGGACTACATCGCCAAGTACGAGGCGGCCAACGGCAAGGGCAGCGTGTCCACCTTCGGCGGCCACGCGTGGGACGCCGGCCTGCTGATGGCGGCGGCCGTTCCCGAGGCGCTGAAGAAGGGCCAGCCCGGCACGCCGGCCTTCCGCGCCGCGCTGCGCGACGCGCTGGAGAACGTGAAGAACGTGGCCGGCGCGCACGGCGTGTTCAACATGTCGGCCACCGACCACCTCGGCCTGGACCAGCGCGCCCGCGTCATGGTGAAGATCGAGAACGGCGCCTGGAAATTGATCAAGTAACACCCCCTACGCGCTTCGCGCGCCCCCCTCAAGGGGGCAGCTGCCAGTGGACCGGCAAAGCCGGATCCACGGCAGTCGCTGGATGAACGGCCTGCGCTGCGCGCGGCCTTGAGGACAGAAAGATGTCGATTTCCACACTCCAGAGCTACATCGCCGGCCGCTGGGTCGGCGCCCGTGCGGCCAAGCCGCTCGCCAGCGCGATCAACGGCCGCGTCGTGGCCTACACGCACGAGGAAGGCCTGGACTTCGCCGAGGCCATGGCCTACGCGCGCGGCACGGCGCTGCCCGGCCTGCTGCGTACGCACTTCCAGGACCGCGCCCGCGTGCTGAAGGCGCTGGCCGCCTACCTGATGGAGCGCAAGGAAGTTCTGTACGCGATCAGCGCCCACACTGGCTCGACGCGTTCGGATTCGTGGATAGACATCGAGGGTGGCATCGGCACGCTGTTCGCGTACGCCTCCATCGGCGGCAAGGACCTGCCCAGCAGCAACGTGCTGCACGAAGGCCCGACCATGCGGCTGGGCGCCGACAACCACTTCATCGGCAGCCATGTGCTGGTGCCCAAGCGTGGCGTGGCGCTGCACATCAACGCGTTCAACTTCCCGATGTGGGGGATGCTGGAGAAGTTCGCGCCCAGCTTCCTGGCCGGCATGCCCTGCCTGGTCAAGCCCGCCACGGCCACCAGCTACGTCGCCGAGGCCTGCGTGCGCCTCATCGTCGAGTCCGGCCTGGTGCCGGCCGGCGCGCTGCAGCTCATCATCGGTGGCACGGGCGACCTGTTCGAGCGCCTGGACGAGGCCGACGTCGTCACCTTCACCGGCAGCGCCGACACCGCGCTGATGCTGAAGGCGCACCCGAATCTGCTGAAGAAGAGCATCCCTTTCAACGCCGAGGCCGACAGCCTGAACTGCGCCATCCTGGCGCCCGACGTGACGCCGGACGACCCGGAGTTCGATCTCTTCATCAAGGAAGTCGCGCGCGAGATGACGGCCAAGGCCGGCCAGAAGTGCACGGCCATCCGCCGCACGCTGGTGCCGCGCCACCTGACCGACGCCGTCGCCACGGCGCTGAAGGCGCGGCTGTCCAAGACGGTGGTGGGCGACCCCGCCGTCGAGGGCGTGCGCATGGGCGCGCTGGCCAGCAAGGCGCAGCAGGCTGACGTGGCCGAGCGCGTCGCGCAGCTGGCGCTGAACTGCGAGCTGCTGTTCAGCGAGCGCGATGGCTTCGCGCCCAAGGGCGAGGGCGTCGCCGAGGGTTCGTTCTTCGCGCCGACGCTGCTGCTGGCGCGCGACTCGGCCGCCAGCGACGCGCATCACCTGGAGGCCTTCGGCCCGGTGACGACGCTGCTGCCCTACGGCGATTTCGACGAGGCGCTGCACCTGGCCACGCTCGGCCGCGGCAGCCTGGTCGGCACCATTTGCACGAAGAGCCCGGCGCTGGCCGCCCAGGCCGTGCCCACTTTTGCCGCCTGGCATGGCCGCATGCTGGTGCTGGACCGCGAGGCCGCGCTGGAGAGCACCGGCCACGGTTCGCCGCTGCCCAAGCTGAAGCACGGCGGCCCCGGCCGCGCGGGCGGAGGCGAGGAGCTGGGCGGTCTGCGCGCGGTCAAGCACTACCTGCAGCGCTGCGCGGTGCAGGGCTCGCCGACGATGATCTCGGCCATCACCGGCGAGTACCAGCGCGGCGGCGCCGTGACCGAGAGCGAGGTCCATCCCTTCCGCCGCTATTTCGAGGATGTGGAAGTCGGCATGAGCCTGCTGACGCACCGCCGCACGGTGGGCGAGGCGGACATCGTCGCCTTCGGCGGCCTGTCGGGCGACTACTTCTACATGCACTTCGACGATGTCGCGGCCAAGGCCTCGCCGTTCGGCCAGCGCATCGCCCACGGCTACTTCGTGCTGTCGGCCGCGGCCGGCTTGTTCGTCAGCCCGGCACCCGGCCCGGTGCTCGCGAACTACGGCCTGGAGAACCTGCGCTTCGTCACGCCGGTCGCCATCGGCGACACCATCCAGGCGCGCCTGACCGCCAAGCGCAAGATCGACCGCCCGCCGCGCGATGACCAGCCCGCCCAGGGCGTGATCGGCTGGGACGTGGCGGTGACCAACCAGCGCGGCGAGCTCTGCGCGAGCTACGAGATCCTGACGCTGGTGGCGAAGCGGGTCGCGGGCTGATGGCCCGCGGCGCGGCCGGTCAGCGCGTGACGGGCGACTCGGCCGCGGCCTTCAGGTCGGCGCGGCGTGCGCCGGTGAAGCGCTTGGCCCAGTAGGAGTCGCGCATGTCCTCCACGCGCACGGCGCTGCCGGTGCGGGGGGCGTGGATGAACTTGCCCTCGCCGACGTAGATGCCGACGTGGCTGAAGGTGCGGCGCATCGTGTTGAAGAACACCAGATCGCCCGGCTTGAGTTCCTCCCGGCGGATGGCCGACAGGCTGCTGTCCCTGGCCTGCTCGTCGGCACGGCGCGGCAGCACCAGGCCCACGCTCATCTCGAAGATGTGGCGCGTGAAGCCGCTGCAATCGAAGCCGTTCTCGACCGAGTTGCCGCCCAGCTTGTAGCGCACGCCGAGGAAGTTCATCGCCGACAGCACGAGCTCGGAGGCGGTGTCGCGCACGCTGGCCAGCAGCCGCGACGAGCCGCTGGGCTCGGTGCCGGCGTTCAGCAGGCCGCGCTCGCTCAGGAAGCGGCTGACGGCGTCCTGGGCCGGCGCATGCCTGGCGGCGCCGGCGGGCTGGGCCGTGGCCTTGTCCGCGGCGGCCTGCTGCTGCAGGCTCTGGCCGTAGGCGCCCGTCATCGTGCCCGGCGGGGGCGTCGTCGCGGCATGGGCCACGCCCTGCGCATGCGCGGCGCAACCGGCTGCCAGCAGGCAGGCGCAGGCAAGGCGCTTCAGCAGGGTGGCGGGAGCCAGTGACATTCAGGAGCGGGGCGGAGGTGGGCCGGATCAGGGGCGGACCGCAGGCGGTCGCGATAGCGGGAGCGGGACAGCGGCGCGGAGGTTAGGGAGGGCACTCCGCACCGTCAACCAAAGCGGACGTAAAGCAGGCGATTTTCAGGGCAAACCCCGGCCAGTTCCCGGGCAATCGGGGTAAAGAATCAGTAGAAACCCTGAATTTTGCCACGCTTGCCACGGGGTCAGACTGACGTCAGTGCCCGCTGCGCACACTGGCCGGCATGACGCAGACCTACGCCGAATTCCACCAGCGCTCCCTGGCCGAGCGCGACGCCTTCTGGGCCGAGCAGGCCCGCCGCATCGACTGGCAGACGCCGCCGCAGCAGGTCTGCGACACCAGCCACCCGCCGTTTGCGAAGTGGTTCGTCGGCGGCACCACCAACCTGTGCCACAACGCGGTGGACCGCCACGCCGCCGCGCGGCCGCAGGACCCGGCGCTGATCTGGGTGTCCACCGAGGTGGGCCAGGAGATCGTCTACAGCTTCGCGCAGCTGCAGGCCGAGGTCGAGACCATGGCCGCCATCCTGCAGGCCCAGGGCGTGGGGCAGGGCGACCGCGTGCTGATCTACATGCCCATGATCCCCGAGGCGGCCTTCGCGATGCTGGCCTGTGCCCGCATCGGCGCGATCCACTCGGTGGTGTTCGGCGGGTTTGCGTCGGTGAGCCTGGCCAGCCGCATCGACGATGCCTCGCCCAAGCTCATCGTCAGCGCCGACGCCGGCAGCCGCGGCGGCAAGGTCGTGCCCTACAAGCCGCTGCTGGACGAGGCCATCGCGCTGGCCGCCCACAAGCCGGCCACGGTGCTGATGGTGGACCGCGGCCTGGCCGTGTTCACGCCGGTCGAGGGGCGCGATCTGGACTATGCGGTGCAGCGCGGCCAGCATGCCGGCGCCCGCGTGCCGGTTGTCTGGCTGGAGTCCAACAGCATCAGCTACACGCTCTACACCAGCGGCACCACGGGCAAGCCGAAAGGCGTTCAACGCGACGTGGGCGGCTACGCGGTGGCGCTGGCCACCAGCATGGACTACATCTTCGGCGGCAAGCCCGGCGAGACCTATTTCTCCACCAGCGATATCGGCTGGGTGGTGGGCCACAGCTACATCATCTACGGCCCCCTCCTGCACGGCATGGCCACGCTGATGTACGAGGGCCTGCCGGTCAACCCTGACGCCGCCGTCTGGTGGAGCCTGGTCGAGAAGTACAAGGTCACCGTGATGTTCAGCGCGCCGACCGCGGTGCGCGTGCTCAAGAAGCACGACCCGGCCCTGCTCAAGCGCCACGACCTGTCCAGCCTGCGCGCGCTCTTCCTGGCCGGCGAGCCGCTGGACGAGCCCACCGGCCGCTGGATCGCCGAGGCCCTGGGCGTGCCCATCATCGACAACTACTGGCAGACCGAAACCGGATGGCCGTTGCTGACGGTGGCCAACCACATCCCCGGCGTCGCGCCCGTGCCCACCCGCTTCGGCTCGCCGGGGCTGCCCATGTACGGCTACGACGTCAAGCTGTTGGACGAGCAGACGGGCGAGCCGCTGACTGGCGCCAACCAGAAAGGCGTGCTCGCCATCGAGCATCCGCTGCCGCCGGGCTGCCTGCAGACCGTCTGGGGCGACGACGAGCGCTTCGTGCGCACCTACTGGAGCAGCGTGCCGGGCCGGCAGGTGTATTCCACCTTCGACTGGGGCCTGCGCGACGCGGACGGCTACACCTTCATCCTGGGTCGCACCGACGACGTCATCAACGTGGCCGGCCACCGCCTGGGCACGCGCGAGATCGAGGAGAGCATCTCCAGCCATGCGGCAATTGCCGAGGTGGCGGTGGTGGGCGTGGCCGACCAGCTCAAGGGCCAGGTGGCGATCGCCTTCGCGGTGCTGCGCGACCCCGCCCAGGCCAGCCTGGCGCTGGAGGGCGAGATCATGAAGCACGTGGACGGCCAGCTCGGCGCCGTAGCACGGCCGGCGCGGGTGCATTTCGTCGGCCTGCTGCCCAAGACGCGCTCCGGCAAGCTGCTGCGCCGCGCGCTGCAGGCCGTGGCCGAAGGCCGCGACCCGGGCGACCTGACGACGCTGGACGACCCCAGCGCGCTGGCTCAGGTGAAAACCCTGCTGCAGAAATAGGGGCGTGCCGAACGGCTGAACACGGCGGGACCGACAGAATCGCGCCCTTCCCACAAGGAGACGCGATGAAACCCGTCCTGACCACTCTCGCCACGCTGGCGCTGACCGCATTCGCCGCCCAGGCCCAGCCGCGGCTGCCGGCGCCCAACTTCCCCAGCTTCGGCTCGGTGGCCGACGTGCAGGCGCGCTGCGATGCCGGCCTCAAGGGTGCCGGGCAGCGCGTGGCCCGCCTGGAGAAGCGCAAGGTCGATGCTGGCTGGCTGGCCGCGTTCGACGACCTGACGCTTTATTTCGAGGACACGCAGTACCCCAACGATTTCATCCTCAACGTCCACCCCGACAAGGCCGTCCGCGATGCCGCGCAGGCCTGCTCGCTGCGCTGGGCAGACTTCGCCTCCAGCCTGGGGCAGAACGAGAAGCTCTACCGCGCGCTGCAGAAGGCGCCGAAGAAGGACGGCATCGACGCCGAGTTCGTGCGCCTGGCTTCGGCGCAGTTCGAGGACAGCGGTGTGGCCCTGCCCAAGGCCAAACGCGAGCGTGCCAAGCAGATCCTGGACAAGCTCACCGAGCTGGACCAGCAGTTCAACAAGAACATCCGCGACGCCGGCACGCGGGTGGCCTTCACCGAGGCCGAGTTGAAGGGCGTGCCCGCCAGCGTCTGGGAAAAGGCCAAGCGCGACGACCAGGGCCGCATCCTGCTGGGCGTGGACTACCCCAGCTACGTGCCCGTGTTGCGCAGCGCCGAGAGCGGCGAGGCGCGCCAGCGCATGTGGCTGGCCAAGGTCAACGAGGGCGGCCCGCCCAATCTCGAGCTGCTGGCGCAGATCGTCGCGCTGCGCGGCGAGTACGCCAGGCTGTTCGGCTTCGACAACTACGTCGACTTCAACCTGCGCCGCCGCATGGCCCGGGACGGCGCGACGGCGACGCGCTTCCTGGACTCGGTGACCGGCGCCGTCAACGAGCGCGAGAAGGCCGAGCTGCAGGAGCTGCGTGCCGCCAAGGCCCAGCACCTCGGCACGCCGCTCGAGCAGACCCGCGTCGAGCGCTGGGACGCCACCTTCTACGGCGAGCGCGTCAAGCTGCAGAAGTTCAGCGTCGACCAGAACGCCTTCCGCCCCTACTTCCCGCCGCAGGCGAGCCTGGAGTTCGCGCTGCGCGTCATCGAGAAGATGATGGGCGTCAAGTACGAGCGCATCCCCAACAAGCTCTGGCATGACGAGGCCCAGACCTATGTCGTCAGCGACGTGGCATCCGGCAAGCCCATCGCGCAGCTCTACGTGGACCTGTACCCGCGCGACGGCAAGTACAACCACGCGGCCGTGTGGCCGCTGCGCGGCGGCGCGACGCGCGTGCAGCGCACGTCGGCGGCGGCCCTGGTCGTCAACTTCGACCGCAACGGCCTGACGCTGGACGAGGTGGAGACCCTGCTGCACGAGCTGGGCCATGCGGTGCACGTGAACCTGTCGAGCACCCGCTATGCGGCATCGGCCGGCACGACGGTCATGCTCGACTTTGTCGAGGCGCCGTCGCAGATGCTGGAGGACTGGGTCTACGACAAGCAGGTGCTCAAGCTGATGCAGGAGGTCTGCCCGAGCTGCAAGCCCGTGCCCGACGCGATGGTGGACCAGGCCGTGGCCGCCAAGCACTATGGCAAGGGCGGCCAGTTCGGCCGCCAGCACCTGTTCGCGAGCTACGACATCGCGCTGCACCAGTCGGCCAGGCCCGAGCCGCTGCCGCTGTGGGCGCGCATGGAGGGCGCCACGCCGCTGGGCCATGTGCCGGGCACGATGTTCCCGGCCGGCTTCGCCCACATCGCCGGCGGCTACGGCGCCGGCTACTACGGCTATCTGTGGAGCCTGGTGGTGGCCATGGACCTGCGCACGGCGTTCGCGGCGGACAAGCTCAGTCCGGACGTCGGCCGGCGCTATCGCGAGCTGGTGCTGGGCCAGGGAGCGCAGAAGCCGGCGCCGGAACTGGTCAAGGACTTCCTGGGCCGCGAGTCCAACTCGCAGGCCTTCTTCGAGTACCTGAAGAAGTGAGCCGCTGAGGCTCAGCCGCCGCAGCTGCCTGAGCCGCAGCTGTGCGCGGCGGCCGCGGCCACGGGCTGGCGGCACTCGCCCGTCGCCGGGTCGAAGCCGAGCTGCCCCATCGTGAACACCAGCGCCGCGTCCATCATCTCGGCATGCTGCGGGAACCAGCCCGCCAGCTCCGTGCGCAGGATGTTCAGCGGCTCGCGGTCGTTCAGTTCGGTCGCGTAGCGCAGCGCCTCGCGCATCACGTTCAGCACCATCGCGTGCTGGCTGGCGTGGCAGTTCTGCGGCTCGAAGCCGCAGCGCGCCATCCAGTCCTCCTCCATCGCGAAGTGGGCCTCGGTGTGGGCCAGCAGCGCGTGGTAGGCGGGCAGGGCGTCCATCCCGCCGTCCAGCGCGGCGCCGAAGGCGTTCAGCAGTTCCACGAACTCCTGGTGCGTGGTGTCCAGCTTGGGGCTGTTCAGGACGAGGGATTCGGTCCAGGCAAGGGTGCTCATCTGACGGATGCTAGGCGTGGGGTCTCGAGACAGGGTTGAGCCAGCTCAAGCCAGGCGCGCGCGGTGGCGCGCCACCTGGGCGCGCACCTGGGCCGGCGCCGTGCCGCCCAGCACGTTGCGGGCGTTCAGCGAGCCTTCCAGCGACAGCACGTCGAACACGTCGGCCTCGACGCGGGCGTCGAAGGCCTTGAGCTCGTCCAGCGACAGTGCGGCCAGGTCCACGCCCTTGGCCGTCGCCGTCTTCACGGCATGGGCCACGATCTCATGCGCATCGCGGAAGGCCACGCCCTTCTTGACGAGGTAGTCGGCCAGGTCGGTTGCCGTGGCATGGCCCTTCAGCGCCGCGGCGCGCATGGCGTCGGGCTTGGGCGCCAGGCCGGCCAGCATGTCGGCAAAGATGCGCAGCGTGTCCTTCAAGGTGTCCACCGTGTCGAACAAGGGTTCCTTGTCCTCCTGGTTGTCCTTGTTGTAGGCCAGCGGCTGGCCCTTCATCAGCGTGACGAGGCCGACCAGATGGCCGACGACGCGGCCCGTCTTGCCGCGCGCCAGTTCGGGCACGTCGGGGTTCTTCTTCTGCGGCATGATCGACGAGCCCGTGCAGAAGGCATCGGGCAGCGTGATGAAGCCGAAGTTCTGGCTCATCCACAGGATCAGTTCCTCGGACAGCCGCGAGATGTGCAGCATCACCAGCGTGGCGGCCGACGAGAACTCGATGGCGAAGTCGCGGTCGCTGACCGCGTCCAGGCTGTTCTGGCATACGCCTTCCATGCCCAGCGTCTTCGCGACGCGCTCGCGGTCCAGCGGGTAGCTGGTGCCGGCCAGTGCGGCCGCGCCCAGCGGCAGGCGGTTGACGCGCTTGCGGGTGTCCGCCATGCGCTCGACGTCGCGGGCGAACATCTCCACGTAGGCCAGCAGGTGGTGGCCGAAGCTGACCGGCTGAGCCACCTGCAGGTGGGTGAAGCCCGGCAGGATGACGTCGGCATGCTCGCCCGCCTTCTCGACCAGCACGCGCTGCAGGGTGAGCAGCAGCCCGGTGATCTCGTCGATCTCGCCGCGCAGCCACAGCCGCACGTCGGTCGCGACCTGGTCGTTGCGGCTGCGGCCCGTATGCAGCCGCTTGCCGGCGATGCCCACGCGCTCGGTCAGCCGTGCCTCGATGTTGAGATGCACGTCCTCCAGGTCCAGCTTCCACTCGAACTGGCCGGCTGCGATCTCGGCGGCGATCTCGTTCAGGCCGCGCTGGATAGCGGCATGGTCCTCGGCGCTCAGGATGCCCTGGCTGCTCAGCATCTCGGCGTGTGCCAGGCTGCCGGCGATGTCGGCCCGCCACAGGCGCTGGTCGAAGCCCACGCTGGCCGTGTAGCGCTTGACCAGGTCGCTCATGGGTTCGGAGAACAGGGCGGACCAGGCTTGGGATTTGTTGGCGAGTTGGTTGTCAGACATGGGGCAGCGGGGAAATCAGCGCGCAAAATGCGCCGCGACCCGGGATTATCGAACGCCAGGAACAACCCGCCTCCACGCCCCGTCATGCTCTTCTTCAAGCGCCGCGCCGAACCGCGACACAGCGTCTGGCACGATTCCGTGCAGCTCAGCCAGTGGCTGGGCCTGGCGTCCAGCGAGCTGCCCGAGCTGCCGGAGCTGAACCAGGCCCCGCTGCTGGACCCGACGCGGGCCTTTGACGTCTGCCACGTGGGCCTGGTGCTGCGCGCGGTGCTGGGCGTGCAGCTGCTGCTGGGCCTGGGCACCGCGCTCGTCGCCCGCGACGCCACGCAGTGGCTGACGTTGATGGCCAACGGCACCGTCGTGACCATGTTCGCCGTACTGTCCTGGCTGCTGGCCGTCTGCGCGGCCAAGCGGCTGTGGCCGCGCCTGCCCGAGCCGGCCCAATGGCTGGCGTTGATGGGGCTGGGGGCCGTGGGCGCGCAGCTGGGCTTCGGCCTGCTGAGCCTCACGAGCGACGAGCCCGCCAGCAGCTGGCGCATCGCCAGCGTCGCTGCCTGCGGCGCCAGCGGCGCGGCCCTGTTGCTGGCCTGGCTCAAGCTGCGTGAGCACACCCAGCGCCCCGCCGATGCGCTGGCCCAGCTCGTCGAGCTGCAGTCGCGCATCCGGCCTCATTTCCTCTTCAACACGCTGAACAGCGCCATCGCCCTCGTGCAGGTGGATCCGACCCGCGCCGAGAGCGTGCTGGAGGATCTGGCCGAGCTGTTCCGCGTCGCGCTGGCCGACGCCAGCGCCTCGGTCACGCTGGCCGAGGAGGTGGAGCTGGCGCGGCGTTACCTCGCCATCGAGCAGATCCGCTTCGGCAAGCGGCTACGCATCGTCTGGCACCTGGACCCGGAGGCCAACGGTGCGCGGGTGCCGCCGCTGCTGCTGCAGCCGCTGGTGGAGAACGCGGTGCGCCACGGCGTGGAGCCCAACGACGAGGGCGGCGAGCTGGAGGTCAGCACGCTGCGGCGCGGCGCGGAGGTCGAGATCCGCATCGTCAACAGCGTGGGCGCGCCGGCCCGCACGGCCGGCCATGGCCTGGCGCTGCGCAACGTGCGCCAGCGCCTGCGGCTGATGCACGACGTGGCCGCGCGCTTCGACATCGAATCCACCGAGCAGCGCTTTTCCTTGCGGATACTCGTGCCCTCATGACCCCTGCACTGCGCGTACTCATCGTCGACGACGAGCCCCTGGCCCGGCTGCGGCTGCGCGGCCTGGTCGAAGCCATCCCGGAGCCGCGCTGCGAGGTCGCCGCGGAGGCGGCCACGGCCTCGCAGGCGGCGGCCTGGCTGCGCGAGCACGGTTGCGACGTGGTGCTGCTGGACGTGCAGATGCCTGGCGCCGATGGCCTGCAGTTCGCCGACGGCCTGGCCCAGCGCCAGGCCGTGCAGCCCGGCGTGCCGGCGCCGCTCATCATCTTCGTGACGGCCCATGCCACGCATGCGCTGCGTGCCTTCGAACTGGACGCGCTGGACTACCTGACCAAGCCCGTGCGCCGCGAACGCCTGCAGGCGGCGCTGGCGCGCGCCGCGCAGCGCCTGTCCGAGCGCGCGGCGGTGCAGACGACGCCGCCGTCCGACGCGCCGGCCGCGCCCGAGCCTGCCGACTTCATCACGCTGACCGACCGCGGCCGCCTGCTGCGCGTGCCGCTGGCCGAGGTGCTGTACTTCAAGGCCGAGCTGAAATACCTCACGTTGCGCACCGCCAGCGAAAGCCATGTGATGGACGGCGCGCTGTCCGAGCTGGAGCCGCGGCTGGGCGAGCGCTTCCTGCGCGTGCACCGCAACGCGCTGGTGGCGCGCTGGGCAGTGCGAGAGCTGGAGCGGCATGCGCCGACGTCGTTCGGCGAATTCGACGGCGGCGATGGCGGCGAAGCGGCGGACAGCTGGGCGGTGCGCATCGTTCATGTCGACGAATGGCTGGCGGTGTCGCGGCGGCAGGTGGCGGCCGTGCGGGAGGCGCTGGCGGGGCAGGGGCAGTGAGCCTGGATTTGAGGTGTCGTTGCTGAAGCGCTGGCGACGCTGGCTGGGGCTGTGTTTGTTGCTCGTCGTCGGGGCGACGGGCTGGCAGGTGTGGGGCACCTTGGGGCGTTCCGGCGCCGAGATGCCATCAACGGCTGGGGCGTCAACCCAGCCCCCCCGCAGTGGCGTCATCGCAGCCGTCTTCCTTCGGAGAGCGAGGCCAGGCGGCCCCGGGTGCGGCGTCAGCCGTCGTCGGCGGACCCCAGGCTGCTTCGTCTGCACACGCGTCCGCGGCTGCGGATGAGTCGATCGAGATCTGCGGCGTGGGGCGGGTGACGCAGAAACAGGTCGAGAGCCAGAGCCCGATCGAGCGCGGCAAGTTCATGGCGCAGATGCACCTGCTGGACCGGCGCAAGGACACGGCGATGAGCCAGTTGTCGTCCCGGCTGGCCGTGGGCTCGGCCCGGGAGCAGGTGGCGGCCCGGTTGCTGATGGATGACCCGGAAGGGGCCGCGCTGATCGCCCAACGCGCTACGGACGCAGCCGCCTATCGCCTGGCGATGCAGGGATGCGGCCGAACGTCGACGGCGCCGAGTTGCCGCGCCTTGACGGTAGACACCTGGGCGCGGCTGGACCCGGAGGACGCCCGGCCCTGGTTGCAGCTGATGGCCGAGGCCACGGGGCGGCGTGACGACGCCGCGGCGGAGCAGGCGCTGGAACAAGTGCTGCGGCGTAACAAGCGCAGCCCGACACGGACCCTCGTGCCGGCGGTGATGGGCGCCTACGCCAGCGTCGAGGATGCGGCGGGGCTCGCCCTGGCAGACCGTGTCGGCCTGCCTGCCGAGCAGAGGCCTTACACCCGGGCGCAGTTGAATCGGGGCCTGCAGCGCTTGACTGAGGAGTCCATGCACGTCATGAGCCTCGACTGTGCGGGCCTGGCACGCACGGCGGACTTCACGGCGAAGCTCGCGCAGCGCAATGAGCTTCAGCAGGTGCTGGAGCTGGCGGCCGAGCGCTGATCGGGCGCGATGGGCAAGGTAGGCTCGGCCCGGTGGGCGATGCGCCGTGCGCCAACGGAGTCGGGCGGATGAAACAGCGAGCGTTGATGTACGCCGTGGGGCTGCTGGCCGTGGCCGCGGCATTGCTGGTGGGCGTGGCCTTCCGAGGCCAGGGCGCGACGCAGCCGGGTGTTGGCGAGGCATCGCCGCGTCCAGCGTCCGCGCCAGGGCTGTCTCCCGCAACAGCAGCCACAGCACCGCCACCATCCCAGCCTGCCGGGACAGCGGTCGCATCCATGGACCCCGCAAGCCAGGCGCTGATGCAGCGGATGAAGGCGGACTGGTGCGGGTTTGGCGCCGCCGAGCATGAACGCCAGACCCGGGCTGTCTACGAGCAGGCCAGGGCCGGTGAGCAACTAGTCGGCCAGGAGGTGATGGCGGCGATGGAGCGCGCGCCTGGCGCCCGACTGAGGCGCGAGGTGGAAGCGGCAGTCGAGGCGCGGTGGGTGGCGGCGTTGGTGCGGCGCGGTGACGCGCGATCGCTGGCGCTGGCCGACTATCTGCAGGCCAACCCGGATTCGCCGGCCGAAGTCGTCTCTCCAGCGGCCGCCCGGCTGCAGGCGCGGGCTCGGGGTTCCAACGACCCGATGGTGACGGCGCTCGCCTTGCAGCGTCCTTGCCCCTGGGATTACTGCGACAACGTCGATCCGGCGCAGTGGTCACGCCTGGAGCCGGCCAACATGATGGGCTGGGTGGCGCTGCAGAGGTCATCTCGCAATCCGCAGGCCGACCTGGGCTACGTCATGGACCGCATGGCCACCGAGGCGCGGTATGCCCGCACCTACGCCCAGGAGGCGCGGCAGATGCTGTTGAGCCTGCCCCAGTCCGCGGCGGCCGGGCTGGAAGGGGAGATGGAACTCAAGCTGCTCGTCGGCGCGACATCGTTGTGGCGCACCAGCGGCGCGGACGCCGTGGAGCGGGCCTGCGGGGACCGCCGGCAGCAGGCGGGCATCGCGGAGCGCTGTGATTCCATCGCCGAGGGGTTCTGGCAGCAAGGGGATCGCAAGGAGCGCGAACTGGCGCTCAAGCTGGCTTCGGCTGCGCCCCCACGTCGCGAGGCATGGGCCGCCCGGCAGCGGCAGGCCGATGCCGTTCGCGAATGGGAGAAGGGGATCCCCGAGCGCCTCGGGTTGGGCGTCAAGGATGCCGACCGCACCCGGGCCGCCATGCCCTGCAACTGGCAGTTGCCGTTGCGGCATCTGCTGCAGTCGTTCCCGGGACTGAACGACTGGGAGCGCTCGTCGGCGGAGTTGCAGGCGAGCGGGGCCGACGAGGGAGCGTTGGCGACGTCATGGCGGCGCGAACGCGAGCGCCGGCTGCTGGAGAGCGCGCAAGCGGCCTCCGCGGCGTCGGCAGCGCCCTGACGGCAGGCTCTGCGGCTTCGCGCCATCGTCGGGAGCTGTCGTCTCAGACCCCTTGAACCTGGCGCGCGCTTGTTTCAATCGTTTCAAGCGTGGCGGCGTGTAGGCCCCGGCCTACCCGGTGCAGGGCCAGGAGCCGACCCCGTCGCCCGGTGCCGCCACCTAGGCTGAGGCACTTTCAATATTCAGGAGCGCCGCCATGAAGCACTCGACGCAACTCTCCGCCACGGCCCTAGCCTGCGTGCTGCTGGCCGGCTCGCCGTTCATGAGCACGCCGGCCGAGGCGCAGGCGCGCACCACCGCGAAGGTGGCGCCCGCGCCCTTGCGCGTGACGGGTTTCGATGTCGAACAGGTGGACCGGCTGGAGCCGGGCGCCGAGCTGAACTTCACCGTCTGGGGCACGGCCGGTGCGACGGTGCTGCTGCAGATCGACGGCAGCCGGCGCACGCTGCGCCTGGACGAGACCAGCCCGGGCCGCTATCAGGGCAGCTACATCGTCGGCCGCTCCGACCGCATCGGGCCGGAGTCGCGCGTGCATGCCAACCTGCGGCGCGACAACCGCGTCGCCACCGCCCAGCTGGGCGAGGCGCTGCAAACAGGGTGGGCAGTGCCGGGCGCGGCGGCGCCGCGGCCCGAGATCCAGTCGGTGGCCGTCACGCGTGAACCGGGCAGGGGGCGCACCGAGGCCTTGCGCTACATGGTTCGCGGCACGCCGGGCGGCCAGGCGTCGGTGCAACTGCAGGGCAGCCAGGCCGGCAACGTGGTGCTGGACGAGCAGCGCCCCGGCGAGTACGTCGGCACCTATGTGCTGCCCCAAGGCGCCTGGCTGGACACCGAGCAGCCGCTGGTGGCGCAGTTGCGCATCGGCGACCGCAGCGTGAGCAGCAGCGCGCCCAATGCCTACGACGGTGTGAACTTCACGTCGCGGCGCACCGAGGCCTGCCGTGACTGTGCGACCGTGCAGGCGGTGAACGCCGTCACCGTGGACGGCGATGGGCGCGTGCTGGGCACGGTGGCCGGGGGCGTGCTGGGCGCGGTGGTGGGCAGCCAGTTCGGCAAGGGCGACGGCCGCACCGCTGCGGGCGTGGCCGGTGCCGTGGGCGGCGCGCTGCTGGGCCGCGAGATCCAGAAGCGCAACAGCCAGCGCACGCAGTACGAGGTGGTGGTGCGCATGTACGACGGCGCGCAGCGCACCGTCGTCTACCCCGACGCGCCGAACTTCCGCGCCGGCGACCGCGTGCGCCTGGTCGGCGAGACGCTGGAGCTGCAGCGCTGACCGGTGCGCGCGGCGGGCCGGCCCCAGCGCTGCGCCCGCTCAGCCGGTGTTGCGCAGGCCTGCCGCGATGCCGTTGATGGACAGGTGGATGCCGCGCTGCACGCGCTCCATCGCCGGGTCGTCGGCCTGGGTGCGGCGGTAACGGCGCATCAGCTCGACCTGCAGGTGGTTGAGCGGGTCGATGTAGGGGAAGCGGTGCTCGATGGAGCGGGCCAGCGCCGGGTTGGCCGCCAGCCGCTTGTCGTCGCCGCTGATGAGGCTCAGCGCGGCCTGCGTGCGCTCGAACTCGGCGCGGATGGCCGTGAAGATGCGCTTGCCGAGCTTCTTGTCCTCCACCAGCTCCACGTAGCGCTCGGCCAGGGCCAGGTCGGCCTTGGCCAGCACCATGTCCAAGTTGGACAGCACGGCGCGGAAGAAGGGCCAGCCCTTGAGCATGCGCTTGAGCAGGGCCAGGTTCTTGGCGCGCTGGGTCGGTTCCTCGCCGAGGAAGGCCTCCACGCCCGAGCCGAAGCCGCACCAGCCGGGCAGGGCGACGCGGGCCTGGCCCCAGGAGAAGCCCCAGGGGATGGCGCGCAGGTCCTCGATGGCGCGCGTGGCTTTGCGCGAGGCCGGGCGCGAGCCGATGTTGAGCTCGGCGATCTCGCGGATGGGCGTGCTGGCGAAGAAGTAGTCGGCAAAGCCCGGCGTGCCGTAGACCAGGCCGCGGTAGGCGTCGAAGCTGGCGTCCGACAGCGCCTGCGCGGCCAGCAGGAAGGACTTGGGCGCGCTCTGCGTCGGGTGCAGCAGCGTGGCCTCCAGCGTGGCGGCCACCAGCGTCTCCAGGTTGCGCCGGCCGATCTCGGGGTGGGCGTACTTGGAGGCGATGACCTCGCCCTGTTCGGTCAGGCGGATCTGGCCGTTCACGGTGCCGGGGGGCTGGGCCAGGATGGCCTGGTAGCTGGGGCCGCCGCCCCGGCCGACCGTGCCGCCGCGGCCATGGAACAGGCGCAGCGTGATGGGGCCGACGCGCTTGAGTTCGTCGAACAGCGCCACCAGCGCGATCTCGGCGCGGTACAGCTCCCAGGACGACGTGAACATGCCGCCGTCCTTGTTGCTGTCGGAGTAGCCCAGCATGATGTCCTGCTCGCCGCCCGAGCGGTCGATGAGGCCGCGCACGCCCGGCAGCGCGTAGAACTCCCGCATGATGTCCGGCGCGTGCGCCAAGTCGCCGATGGTCTCGAACAGCGGCACGACGATGAGGTCGCTCGTCGCGTACTCGGTCAGCACGCCGCGCAGCAGCCCGGTTTCCTTCAGCAGCAGCGCCACTTCCAGCAGGTCGCTGACCGATTCGGTGTGCGAAATGATGTAGTGGCGCAGCGCCTCGCGACCGAAGCGGTCCAGGGCTTCGCGGGCGGCCTCGAAGGTGGCCAGCTCGAACAGCGTCTTGTCGGTGTAGGTCGCGCCGATGACGCGCAGCGGGCGGGCGTCGTTCAGCAGCTTGAGCAGCAGCGCGCGCTTGGCGGTTTCGTCCAGCGCCGCGTAGTCGCCCTCGATACGGGCCGTGGCCAGCAGCTCGGCGAGCACCAGCTCGTGCTGGTCGCTGCTCTGGCGCAGGTCCAGCGTGGCGAGGTGAAAGCCGAACACCTGCACGGCGCGCATCAGCGGCGCCAGGCGGGGCGCAATCAGGGCCTCTGCGTGGTTGGTCTTCAGCGAGGCCTCGATGGTGCGCAGGTCGGCCAGCAGCTCTTCCGGCGTGCGGTAGGGGTCTTGCGGCGCAACCGCGTGGCGCAGGGCCTCGGTGCCCGTCAACGCGTGCAGCGTGGCGGCCAGGCGCGCGTACATGCCGGTCAGGGCGCGGCGATAGGGCTCGTCCAGGCGATGCACGTTCTGGTCGGGGCTGCGCTCGGCGAGCAACTGCATCTCGGGCGACACCCTGGTCAGGCGCAGCGAGATCGAGAGCTCGGCGCCCAGCTCGTGCAGTTCGGTGAGGTAGTGGCGCAGCGCGACCTCTGCCTGCCGCTTCATCGCCTGGCGCAGCGTGGCGGCGCCGACGTTGGGGTTGCCGTCGCGGTCGCCGCCGATCCAGTGGCCCATGCGCAGGAAGCTCGGCAGGTGCTCGCCCGGCAGATGCTCCTCCAGTTCGGCGTAGAGCTTGGGGATCTGGCGCAGGAAGGTCGACTGGTAGTAGGACAGCGCGTTCTCGATCTCGTCGGCCACCGTCAGCTTGGAGTAGCGCAGCATGCGCGTCTGCCAGAGCTGGGTGATGCGCGCGCGCAGCAGGCTCTCGGTGTCGCGCAGCTCACGCTCCGTGCCGGCGCGGTCGCGCGCTTCCAGCAGGCCGGCGACGGCGCGCTCGGCGTCCAGGATGCTCTTGCGCTGCACCTCGGTGGGGTGGGCCGTCAGCACCGGCGAGATGAAGCCGCGCTTGAGCACGTCGGCGATCTCGGTGGGGCGCACGCCCGCCTCGTGCAGGTGCTCCAGGCAATAGGCCAGCGACCCCGGCTGCAGGCTGCCGGCACGCTCGTGCACGTCGCGGCGGCGGATGTGGTGGCGATCCTCGGCGATGTTGGCCAGGTGCGAGAAGTAGCTGTAGGCGCGGATCACGCTGACGGCCTGTTCGCCGGACAGGCTCTTCAGCAGCTTGTCGAAGCGCTTGCCGGCCTCCTTGTCGTGCTTGTGGCGATAGGCCACCGACAGCTGGCGGATGCGCTCGACCAGCTCGTAGGCCTCGCGCCCCTCCTGTTCACGGATGACGTCGCCGAGGATCCGGCCGAGCAGCCGGATGTCGGCCACCAGGGGTTCGTTCTTGTCGGTCTTTTTGTCGATCTCTGGGCGCGCAGGGGCGGCTCGTGCGGGCATGGCGGGTCGTCCGAGAAGGAATTGCTATAGGAGAGGTAACAGAGTTACCACGATCTGACTCTAGCAGTTTCTTCACCGGAAGTGGCCCCCGAATGAGTCCGGGGAGCGGGCCGGGGAGGGGTGATCCGGTTCGTCGGGAAAGCGCGGTTGCGGCTCCGCGTGCCCGTTTCGGGCGGCTGGGCCGCCGCCGCCGCCGGCTGCTGACGCATCCGGGTGGCTTCATGGGCGGCGCGGTTCGTGAAAGGCCGGGCGGATCGCCCTGGGCCGCTGCCCGTCGAGGCCGGCCGCAGGAGATCCCGGTCGCACGCCGTGTTTGCCGTCTTCGAGCTTCACGAAGCGCGCATTGCGCAAGTACGGGGCAGCCGGGCGGCCCGGACGCGAGGGCCGCGCCGGCAGGCGTGCGGCCCTGGGCTGCGGCGAATGCCGTCGGGACTCGACCCGGGACGAGTTGCTGCGCAGGCCTGCTGCGGGAAAACAACGACCCCCTCAGGCATTGAATCAAATCCAGGAATCGTCTAACGTAGACAACGTTGTCTATTTTGGATTTCGATGTCAATCGCCCTTCCTTGAGAGGAAATTGAGATCGCTACCACTATCGGTTCGTCGAAATGTGGTGCAGCACCAGAAATGCCTGGGGCACTCGTGATGGTGGGGGGAGCGAGCGATGTTGCGGATTGAGCAATTCACCGGCGTCGTCTCGTACAAACCCTAGCAGAACGGGAGAGATCAAGAAAATACAGTAGGCCCAGCGCTTGGATCATCTCGCCCTCGGGGATGATTTGGTATCGCTACCAAAGTCGACGGCAAAAAGTCATAAAAATCTTCGTCAATCGGCTCGACCATGGGCCGCCAGAGCAAGCAAGGAGACAAATGAAACACCCTCAGATTTCCCGAACCCGGCAACCCCAGCGGGCGCGTCGGCTCAAGCCAGTGGCCTGGGCCTCTTCGGTCGCGCTTCTGACCGGGGCTGCCGCGGTCCATGCCCAGCAGACCGGTGCGGCAGCACCCGCGGCTTCGCCGCAGTCGCTGGAAACGGTCGTCATCACCGGCATCCGCAAGTCCCTTGACAGCGCTGTCACCCTCAAGCGCGAGTCGCGCGGCCTGGTCGATGGCATCGTGGCCGAAGACATCGGCAAGTTCCCGGACACCAACCTCGCCGAATCGATGCAGCGCATCGCCGGCGTGTCCATCGACCGCAACGCCAGCGGCGAAGGCTCCAAGGTGACGGTGCGCGGCGTGGGCCCTGACTTCAACATGGTGTTGCTGAATGGCCGTCAGATGCCGACGTCCGTCATCAACCAGTTGAACAACGGCGCCAGCGGCTCGCGTGCGTTCGACTTCGCCAACCTGTCGTCGGATTCGATCTCCGCCCTGGAGGTCTACAAGACCGCGCGCGCCGAGTCGCCCACGGGCGGCATCGGCGCCACGATCAACGTCAAGACGGCCCGCCCGCTGGACATGCGCGAGCGCATCGCCAGCATCGGTGTCAAGGCCAACTACGACGCTTCCGTCGGCCGTCTGCCCAGCGAGCTGCAAGGCAACAAGGTCACGCCCGAAGTCTCCGGCATCTACAGTGACACCTTCGGCGACCGCACCCTCGGCATCGCCATCAGCGGCAGCTACTCCAAGCGCAGCTCGGGCTCCAACAACGCCTACACCCAGAACGGGTGGCAGGCCGAGGCCTACAACGCCACGGGTGGTGCGTTCGCCGGCGTGACGCCGGCCAGCAACCTCAAGAACGCCCCCACCAGCGGCTTCTACACGCACACGAATGACATGCGTTATTCGGTGACCGGCCTGGAGCGCGAGCGCCTGAATGGCCAGGCAGTGCTGCAATTTGCGCCGACCAAGGAACTGAAGTTCACGGTCGACCACACGATGGCCGTCAACACGGTCAAGTCCCAGAACATCGAGAACTCGGCCTGGTTCGGTCCTTCGTTCTCGGGCGCCCTGGGCAGCTCCCCCGCCACGACGTTCACGTCCGGCCCGGTCGCGACGCCCATCATCCAGACGGCCATCTGGGATGGCACGCACGACTACGGCATGAACGCCGGCCAGTTTGCGCAGAAGACCAAGCTGAACTCGACCGGTTTCAATGCGGCATGGAAGGTCAACGACGCCTTGAGCTTCGAGCTGGATGCGCATTCCTCGAAGTCCAAGACCGCGCCGGACAGCCCCTACGGCACCTACACCGTCATTGACCTGGCGCTGTTCAACCAGGGCAACACGACCGCCTACTACGACCAGAAGCTCCCGATCATGAGCTCGCCTGGCATGACCTACAACTCGGCCAAGACGACCGTCACGGGCTCGCAGTTCTACAGCAACCTGTCTGATCAGACGGTTGACCAGGCGCAGCTGCGTGGTACCTACCGCCTCAGCGCCGACGACAAACTGCTCGCCGGCCTGGGCTTCACCAAGCTGAAGAACCGCGCCGCCAGCGCCAACAACTTCCACGGCGACTGGGGCGGCATCGGCCCTCAAGGCTCGTTCAAGGACGTGCCGGTGTCGCAGTACGGTTTGGGCGGCCTGTTCAATCGAATCCCCGGCCACGACGACCCGCGCCTGTACTCGACGTTCTTCGTGCCGGATTTCGCCGCCCTGCGCAAGCAGGCCGTGGCCAACGCCCAGAAGTACGGCACGTCGAGCACGGGCAACGTGCCGCTGTCGCAGGCGGCCGCTGAGGCGTACTTCTCTGCCCCGACCGACTACAGCCAGGCAGGGGCCAGTGATTGGCGCACGACCGAGAAGTCCACCTCGGCCTATGCCCAGTGGGACCACGCCTTCGAAACAGCCATCCCGATGAATCTGTCCGTCGGCCTGCGCTATGAAAGCACCAAGGTCGATTCGACCTCGCAGGTCACTGCCTACTCGGGCACGGACTGGTATGCAGACAACGAGGTCAAGCTGACCGGCGGCACCAGCACCTTCGGTGGCAAGTCCGGCAAGTACTCGTACTGGCTGCCGAGCATCGACTGGGATGCGGACCTGGCTGACAACGTCAAGGTGCGCGCCAGCTTTGGCATCAACATCGGTCGCCCAGGATTCGACCAGATGCTTGGCGGCACGCAGCTGAACGCTGATTCTGGGCGCTACAACGTTGCCGCGTCCGGCTCGGCGGGCGATCCGGCGCTGAAGCCGCTGAAGTCCAAGAACCTGGACCTGTCGGCCGAGTACTACTACGCCAAATCGTCCTATGTGGCGGCGGGCGCCTTCTACAAGAAGGTCACGGACTTCATCAGCACGACGACGGTCAATGCGACCTTCGCGGGCCTGAACCAGCCGGCCAGCGGTTCGTACTACCAGGCGGCGCTGGCTTCCGGCATCACGCCCGACAAGCCGAAGCTGATCCGCCAGTACATCTTCACCCACTTCAACGGCCAGCCGGGCGTCACGGTCACCGACGCCAGCGACCCGAACTACCTGAAGGGCGACATCCTGGGCACCGTCCCGGGCACCCAGCCGTTGCCGTTCAACATCACGAGCTACGCCAACGGTGCCGGCGACAACATCAAGGGCCTGGAGTTCAACTTCCAGCACATGTTCGGCAACAGCGGCTTCGGTGTTTCGGGCAACTACACGTACGTGAAGAGCGGCCTGAAGTTCAACGACAACACCGACAGCACGGCTCCCCAGGCTGGCTTGGTGGGTATCAGCGATTCGGCCAACCTCGTGGGCTTCTATGAGAACGACGTGTGGTCCGTCCGCGCTGCCTACAACTGGCGTGGTGAGTTCCTCGCGCGACGTACCGACGGCGCCGGCAACAACCCGGTCTACACCGAGCCTTATGGCCAGGTCGACGCCTCCATCGGCTACAAGCTCGGCAAGAACCTGACCCTGCAGGCCGACCTGCTGAACTTGAACGACGGCTATATCCGCCAGCATGGCCGCACCAAGGACCAGGTGCTGTCCGCCATGCAGACGGGTCGCCGTTACCTGATCGGTGCCCGCTATCGCTTCTGAGTGACGCGAACCGCTGCCCGTGGATCGCCCTTCGGGGCGGTCTTCGGGCGGTCCATCTTGGCCGGCGCGGGCGCGAGCCCGTCTCGGCCAAACTTGTTTCAGAACCTCCTGCCATGGCGGCGCGCGCGTTGCCTTGAGGCTCATACTTCTGCGTGATGAATTCCGAGGCGAGGACAGCGGTGCGACGGATCGTGGTGTTGGGCGGCGGCTCGGCCGGTTGGCTGACGGCCGCCACACTGGCCGCCGAACTCGGTGGCGAAGGGCCAGGCGCGTTGCAGGTCACGCTCGTCGAGTCGCCCGACGTGCCTTCCATCGGCGTGGGCGAGGGCACATGGCCCACGATGCGCGCCACGCTGCACCGCATCGGCCTCAGCGAGGTCGAGCTGGTTCGCGAATGCGATGCGGCCTTCAAGCAGGGCTCCCGCTTCGATGGCTGGGTGCACGGCGGCGAAGGCGACCGCTACCACCACCCGTTCACGCTGCCGCACGGCTGGGGCGATGCGGACCTGGCTGGCGCCTGGCTGCAGGGCGACCGGGCCAAGCCGTTCGCCGACAGCGTCGGAGCACAGCCTCAGCTGTGCGATGCCCACCTCGCGCCCAAGCAGACCACGACGCCGGACTTTGGCGGCGTCATGAACTACGGCTACCACTTCGATGCCGTCAAGCTCGGCCATCTGCTGCGGCGGCATGCAACGGCCCGGCTTGGCGTGCGCCATGTCGTCGACCACTTCACGGCGGTGAGCTCGCACGAGAACGGCGACATCGCCGCGCTGACGACCCGCGGGCACGGTGACATCGAGGGCGACCTCTTCATCGACTGCTCGGGCCTGGCCAGCTTGCTGCTGGGCCAGCACTACGGCGTCAAGCTGCGCTCCGAGAAGGGTGTGCTCTTCAATGACAGCGCGCTGGCCGTGCAGGTGCCGCATGCCGACGCGCAGGCGCCGCTGGCCTCCGCCACCGTCTCCACCGCGCATGCCGAGGGCTGGACGTGGGACATCGCGCTGCCGACCCGGCGCGGCGTCGGCCTGGTCTATGCCAGCAGCCACACCGACGATGCCGCGGCCGAGCGTGCGCTGCTGGGGCATCTGCAGCGCAACGGACTCTCGCTGGGCGACGTGACGCCGCGCCAGCTGCGCTTCAGCCCCGGCTATCGCGAGCAGTTCTGGCACCGCAACTGCGTCGCCGTCGGTCTGTCGGCGGGCTTCATCGAGCCGCTGGAGGCGTCTGCGCTGGCGCTGGTCGAGTTGTCGGCCGCCTTCATCCGCGACGAGATGCCGGCCGACCGCACCGACATGGACCTGGTGGCCCGGCGCTTCAACGAGGCCTTCGGCTACCGCTGGGCACGCGTCATCGATTTCCTGAAGCTGCACTACGTGCTGAGCCGCCGCGACGATGCCGACTACTGGCGCGAGCACCGCGCACCGGCCACGCAGCCGGATTCGTTGCGCGAGCTGCTGCAGCTGTGGCGCCACCGTGCGCCGTCGCGCAACGACTTCTACCGCGTCGAGGAAGTCTTCCCTGCCGCGAGCTACCAGTACATCCTCTACGGCATGCAGTTCGAGCCCGCCCTGCGCGCGCTGCGCGCCGACCGGCTGGCTGCCGCCCAGTCCGGCCTGAAGGACGTGACGACAATCACGCGGCGCCTGCTGGGCGGCCTGCCCCGGCACCGCGACCTCATCCAACACATCCACGCGCACGGCATGCCGCCGACCGCCTGACCCACTGACGAAACCCCATGCTGCAACTGCTCAACAACATCCAGCACAAGGACCTGCGCGTCATCACCCGACGCGGCGAGCAATGGGGTGACGACTTCATGTCGGCGCCGGTCACCGTGGACGAGTTCCGCAAGGCCCAGGCGCATTACCCCATCGTCTTCCAGCCCGACGGCCGGGGCGGCTATGTACCGACCGCGCTGTTCGGCCTGCAGCAGGGGCAGAACCTGTTCCTCAGCGCGGATGCCGAGAGCGGCTGGGACGCCGACTACCTGCCGTTGTCCGTGCAGCGGCTGCCGTTCTCCATCGGCGTGGCCGAGGACGAGCTGCGCATGATGGTGGACATGGCCAGTCGCCGCGTCAGCCACGGTGCCGAAGGCGAAGCCGTCTTCCTGCCGCATGGCGGCACGACCGACTTCACCGAGCACGCGAACTCCGTGCTGCAGACGCTGCACCAGGGCCTGGAGGCGACGACCGAATTCATCCAGACCTTGATGGCCCACGACCTGCTCGAGCCATTCACGCTGGATGTCGAGCGCCCCGACGGCAGCCACGGCCAGCTGGTGGGCTACGCCATCATCCACGAGGAGCGCCTGGCTGCCCTGGACGCGGCCACCGTGGCACTGCTGCACCAGGCGGACTACCTGCAGCCCATCTACATGGCCATCGCGTCGCTGTCCAACTTCGCGCCACTGATCAAGCGCCAGCTGGCCCGCGAGGCCTGAGCCCGTGGTGGAGACCGTCGCTCCGGCCCTGACCGACGACGTGCTGCAGTCCACGCAGCCCGTGCTGCTGCGCGGCCTGGTGCGGCACTGGCCGCTGGTGCAGGCGGCGCAGCGCTCCGACGCCGAGTTCGGCGACTACCTGCGGGGCTTCTGCACCGCGACGCCCGTGGTGTCCTGGCGCGGTGCGCCCGAGATCGGCGGGCGCTTCTTCTATACCGACGACTTTGGCGGCTTCAACTTCAAGCCGCAGCCGTGCCCATTCAGCGCGCTGCTGGACGAACTGCTCGCCGGCACGCCGGACGCCCTCTACCTCGGCTCCACCGAGATCGACAGTGCCTTCCCCGGCATGCGTGCGCACAACGACCTGCCCGAGCTGGCCCGCTGCCACCCGCTGGCCAGCCTGTGGCTGGGCAACCGCACCAGGGTGGGGGCACATTTCGACCTGCCGGACAACATCGCCTGCGTCGTCGCGGGGCGGCGCCGCTTCACGCTGTTTCCGCCCGACCAGGTCGGCAACCTCTACATCGGCCCGCTGGACCTGACACCCGCCGGCCAGGCCATCAGCCTCGTCGACACCGCCCAGCCCGACCTGGGCCGCTTTCCGCGCTATGCGCAGGCGCTGGCGCAGGCCCAGACCTTCGAGCTGCTGCCCGGGGATGCGCTGTTCATCCCCAGCCAGTGGTGGCATGCCGTGCAGGCGCTGGAGCCGGTCAGCGCGCTCGTCAACTTCTGGTGGCGGCAGTCACCGTCCTTCATGGACACGCCGCTCAACACGCTGCTGATGGGCCTGCTGTCGCTGCGAGACCTGCCGCCCGCGCAGCGCGACGCCTGGCGTGCGCTGTTCGACCACTACGTCTTCGACGCCGATGAGCAGACGGCCGCCCACATCCCGCCCGCGGCGCGCGGCGTGCTCGCGCCGATGAACGATCACAGCGCCCGCCAGCTGCGTGCGTTGCTGCGCAACCGCCTGAACCGCTAGCCCCACCATGACCTCCACCACCGCCCCCAAGCCCGTCCGTCGCGTCGTCATTGCCGGCGGCGGCACCGCCGGATGGATGGTCGCTGCCGGCCTGTCCAAATGCCTGGGCCGGCAGGTCGAGATCCGGCTGGTCGAGTCCGAGGAGATCGGTACCGTGGGCGTGGGCGAGGCCACCATCCCCACGCTGCACATCCTGCATCAGATCCTGGACCTGGACGAGCGCGAGTTCATCCAGGCCACCCAGGCCACCTTCAAGCTGGGCATCAGCTTCGAGAACTGGCGCAACGTCGGCGAGGACTACTTCCACTCCTTCGGCAAGACCGGCCAGGGCCACTGGACGGCGGGCTTTCACCACTTCTGGCTGGAGGGCCGTCGGCGCGGCCTGGCCAGCAGCTACGGCGACTACTGCCTGGAGCTGCGCGCGGCGATGGAGAACCGCTTCGCGCTGCTGCCCGACAACGGCATCAGCTACGCCTATCACTTCGACGCGACGCTCTACGGCCAGTACCTGCGCCGCTTCGCCGAGGACCTCGGCGTGCAGCGCATCGAAGGCAAGATCGCGCAGGTCCGCACCGATGCCGGCAGCGGCTTCCTCACCGGCCTGCAGCTGGCCGATGGCGCGCTGGTCGAGGGCGACTTCTTCATCGACTGCACCGGCATGCGCTCGCTGCTGCTGGGCGAAACGCTGGGGGTGCCCTACGAGAGCTGGTCGCACTGGCTGCCCTGCGACAGCGCGCTGGCCGTGCAGACCGCCCTGACGGGCGAGCCCGTGCCCTACACCCGCTCCATCGCCCACCCGTGGGGCTGGCAGTGGCGCATCCCGCTGCAGCACCGCGTGGGCAACGGTGTCGTGTTCAGCAGCAAGCACATCAGCGACGACGAGGCCCGTTCCGCGCTGCTCGCCAACATCGAGGGCGAGGTGCTGCGCCCGCCGCGCGTCATCCGTTTCACGCCGGGGCAGCGCGAACGGGTGTGGGAGAAGAACTGCGTCGCCATCGGCCTGTCCAGCGGCTTCCTGGAGCCGCTGGAGTCCACCAGCATCCACCTGATCCAGAAGGGCCTGACGCGGCTCGTCGAGCTCTTCCCGACCGACGGCGTGCGCCAGAGCGACATCGACGAATACAACGCGCAGACGCGCGACGCCATCGAGGTCGTGCGCGACTTCATCATCCTGCACTACCACGTCACGAACCGCGACGACACCGCCTTCTGGCGCGGCTGCCGCGACATGGAGGTGCCGCCGCTGCTCAGGCACCGCATCCAGCATTTCCGCGACACCGGGCGCATCATGCTGCGCCAGGGCGAGCTGTTCGCCGAGAACTCCTGGGTGCAGGTCATGATGGGGCAGGGCATCCTGCCCGCCAGCCACCACCCCATCACGCGCAACATGGACGACCGCGCGCTGGGCGACTTCCTGTCCGGCATCCGCAAGGACGTGGCCCGCACGCTGATGAAGCTGCCCACGCACCAGCAGTTCATCGACCAGTTCTGCCCCGCACCCCATGCCAGCGTGCAGGGCGGCGCGCCGATGCTGCGCATCAACCCCGACGCGCGCGTGGAAGTCACGGAGCTGGCCGACGGCGCCCGGGTCTTCGTCGTCGACGACTTCGTGCAGGACCCCGACGCGCTGGTCGCGCTGCTGCAGTCGGCACGGCAGCGCTTCAAGCCCATGCCGGGCCACCCCTATCCCGGCCCGCAGCTGGGCCTGCCCGATGGCATGGTCGCCGAGCTGGACGCCTTCTTCCGCCAGCGGCTGGGAGGGGCGCTGCAGCTGGGCACCCCGCTGGGCGCGATGGCGCGGTTCTCGCGTGTCGCGCAGCACCCTGCCACGCTCGACGCGCGCCAGCGCATCTGCCACCGCGACGACTCCGGCATGAGCGCCGACGAGACCGTCGCCGCCGCGGTGCACTACCTCTTCAAGGATGAGCAGCTGGGCGGCACGGTGTTCTTCCGCGCGCTGATGCCCGAGGCCGACACCGCCCGCCTGCGCCATGACGCGGACGTGCTGGATGCCAGCGCCTTCGGCGACAAGTACGGCATCGCACCCGGCTACATGACCGAGAGCAATCCGTACTTCGAGGTCATCGGCCGCGTGCCGGCCAGGTGGAACCGCGCCATCTTCTACGACGGCGGCATCTTCCACTCCGGCGACATCCGCTGGGCCGCGGCCCAAGGCGGCTACCTGGCCGACCCGGGCCGGCTGACGATCAACGCGTTCTTCAAGAGCCGCAAGCGCTGAGCCCGCGTCCATGGCCTCGATAATCGGGCCATGACCTCTTCCATCATCATCGCCACGCGCGAGAGCCGCCTGGCGCTGTGGCAGGCCGAGCATGTGCAGGCCCGCCTCGCCGACGAGCTCGGCATCCAGGCCACGCTGCTGGGCATGACCACGCGTGGCGACCAGATCCTCGACCGCACGCTGTCCAAGATCGGCGGCAAGGGCCTGTTCGTGAAGGAGCTCGAAGCCGCGCTGGCCGAGGGCCGCGCCCAGCTCGCCGTGCATTCGCTCAAGGATGTGCCGATGGAGCTGCCCGAGGGCTTCGCGCTGGCCGCCGTGCTGGAGCGCGAGGACCCGCGCGACGCCTTCGTCTCCAACGACTACGCCTCGCTGGCCGAGCTGCCCGAGGGTGCCATCGTCGGCAGCTCCAGCCTGCGCCGCGTGACGCAGCTGCTGAGCCTGCGCCCCGACCTGCGCGTCGAGCCGCTGCGCGGCAACCTCGACACCCGGCTTCGCAAGCTCGACGAAGGCGGCTATCACGCCATCGTGCTGGCCGCCGCGGGGCTCAAGCGCCTGGGCCTGGCCCAGCGCGTGCGCGCCCTGTTCGAGGTCGACCAGATGCTGCCTTGCGCAGGGCAGGGCGCGCTGGGCATCGAGATCCGCGCCGACGACGCGGCGCTGGCCGGGGCGCTGGCGAAGCTGGTCCACACGCCGACGCTGCTGGCCTGCGAGGCCGAGCGCGCCGTGTCGCGCGCGCTGGGCGGCAGCTGCAGCCTGCCGCTCGCGGCCCATGCCCGCTGGCAGGGCCGCACGCTGTGCCTTGACGCGGCGCTGGGGCATGCCGAGCTGCACGCCTCGCCGCTGCTGCGTGCCAGCGTGGCCGCCGATGTGGCCGATGTCGACGCCGCCCGGTCGCTGGGGCAGCAGGCCGCGGCGCGGCTGCGCGAACTCGGCGCCGGCTCCTACCTGCCGTGACGACGCTGCTGCTCACGCGCCCGCGGCCGCAGTGCGCGGCCTGGCTGGCGCGCCTGGCCGAACTGGGCGTGGATGCGGCGGCCCTGCCGCTCATCGAGATCCTGCCGGCCCGCGACGCCGGCCCGGTCGCCGCGGCCTGGGCCGCGATGCCGGCGGTGGACCTGGCCGTCTTCGTCAGCCCCAACGCCGTCGAGCAGTTCTTCGCCCATGCGGGTGGTGCCGGCTGGCCCGAGCACACGCTGGCGGCCTGCGTCGGCCCCGGCAGCGCCCAGGCGCTGGCGGAACATGGTGTTCCAGTCGGCCAGATCGTGCAGCCCGCGGCCGACGCGCTGAGCCTGGACTCCGAGCATCTCTGGGAGCAGCTGGCGCCCCGTCGCGACTGGGCCGGCGCGCGCGTGCTGCTGCTGCGCGGCGACGGTGGCCGCGAGTGGCTGGCCGAGCGCCTCGCGGCGGTCGGCGCCCACGTCGACGCCGTCACGGTCTACCACCGCACGGCGCCGCGCCTGGATGCCGCAGAGCAGGCGCTGCTGGCCGCCGTTTGCGACCATCCGCTGCGCTACGTGTGGCTGTTCAGCAGCGCCGAAGCCGTGAGCCATCTGCAGGGCCTGCAAGGCCCGCAACGCATGCCGCTGGCGGGCCAGCGCGCCATCGCCACCCATGCCCGCATTGCCGAGGCGGCTCGCGCCGCCGGCTTCGAGCCTGTGGTTTTGGCGCGACCGGCCCCCGAAGCGGTGACTCTGGCCCTGAAAGGCCTCTGACAGAATCTGATGCACTGTGAGTGAGCCCGAGCTGAATCCCCCTGTTGTCGCCGCGGCCGAACCCGCCGCCCCGCCGCCTCCTTCCGCATCCGCCTTGCCGGCATGGCTGCCCTGGCTGCTTGCCCTGCTGGGCGTCGCCGTGCTGTTGTGCGTCGTGCTCGTCTGGCAGAGCCTGTCGCGCCAGCAGTCGCTGGAGCAGGAGCTGGTGCGCCGCCAGGAGGCCAGCCAGGCCCAGGCCACCGAGGCGCAGGTGGCCGCCAAGCAGTCTGCCGAACTGGTGCGTGACACGGCTGCCAAGGTCTCGCTGCTCGATGCCCGCCTGGCCGAAGTGGCCTTGCAGCGCGGGCAACTCGAGGACCTGATCCAGTCCATGTCGCGCTCCCGCGACGAGAACGTCGTCGGCGACATCGAGGCCGCCCTGCGCGTCGCCCTGCAGCAGACCCAGATCACCGGCAGTGCCGAGCCCCTGGTGGCGGCGCTCAAGCAGGCCGACGAGCGCCTGCTGCGTTACAAGCAGCCGCGCATGGAGGGCGTGCGCCGTGCCGTCGCGCGCGATCTGGATCGCGTCAAGGCGGTGGCGGTGGTCGACGTGTCCACGCTGACGATCAAGCTCGACGAGGTCGTGCGCATGGCGGACGAGCTGCCGCTGATGTCCGGCAGCGAGGCCGCGCCGCGTCCGCGCGACGAGCGCAACGCCGAGGCCGCCAAGGCGCGCGAGCGTGCCCTCGCGCTGCAGCGCGAGCAGGCCGCGGCCGCCGCGGACGGCAAGATCGCGCTGTGGTGGTGGCAGGCCACGCAACAGCTCTCGACCTGGACCGGTCTGGTCTGGGGCGAGGCTCGCACGCTGCTGCGCGTCACCCGCATCGACCACCCCGAGGCCGCGCTGATCTCGCCCGACCAGAGCTTCTTCCTGCGCGAGAACCTCAAGCTGCGGCTGCTCAATGCCCGGCTGGCGCTGCTGAGCCGCCAGTTCGACACGGCCCAGTCCGACCTGCGCGACAGCCAGGAGATGCTGAACCGCTACTTCGACACGCGCTCGCGCAAGGTGGCCAGCGTGACCGAGCTGCTGCGTCAGGTCACCGGCCAGGCGCGCCAGGTCAGCGTGCCCCGGCCGGATGACACCCTGGCCGCGCTGACTGCGGCCGCGGCGGGGCGCTGATCATGCGCCTCGTGGTCTGGCTGGTCCTGCTTTTCGTCGTCGCCGTCGTCGCGGCACTGACCCTGGGCGCCAACGACGGCCTCGCCAGTTTCTACTGGGCCGGCTGGCGGGTCGACGTCTCGCTCAACCTGTTCCTGCTGGTGCTGGTCGCGAGCTGCTTTGCTCTCGTCACGGCCATCCAGGCCATCGAGGCGCTGACGACCCTGCCCAAACGCGCCCGCGAATGGCGGCTGGCCCAGCGCGAGCGCAGCGCCCAACTGGCCTTGCGCGAGGCCTTGGTGGAGCTCTTCGGTGCCCGCTTCAGCCGCGCGCAGAAGGCGGCGCAGAAGGCGCTCAACATCCAGGCAGCGACCCCCGAGCTGGCGACCGACCATTCCTTCATGGCCCTGGCCCACCTGTTGGCTGCCGCGAGCGCGCACCGGCTGCAGGACCGCCGGCATCGCGACGAGCAGCTCAGCCATGCCCTCGAGCTGGCCCACCGTGCCGGCGGCGCCCGTGCCCAGGAAGACGGCGCCCGTCTGCTGGCCGCGGAGTGGGCCCTGGATGACCGCGACGCGACGCGGGCGCTGAGCGTGCTGGGCGAACTGGCCCCGGGCGTAGCCCGCCGCACCCAGGCGCTGCGCCTGCGCCTGCAGGCCTCGCGCCTGGCGCGGCAGCCGCTGGACGCATTGCGCACCGCACGTCTGCTCGCCAAGCACCAGGCCTTCTCCAAGGCGGCGGCCCAGAGCCTGCTGCGATCCCTGGCCTTCGAGGCACTGGACGGTGCACGCGACGTCGACCAGCTGCGTTCGGTCTGGCAGCAGCTCGATGCCGCCGACCGCCGCGACCCGCTCGTCGCCGCGCGGGCCGCGCAGTGCGCCGGGCAGCTCGGCGCACCCGATGATGGTCGCGGCTGGCTGCGGCCGTTCTTCGACGATCTCGCCGAGCTGCAGTCCGACGACCGCGCGGCGCTTGCCAACGCCCTCGTGCCGGTGCTCGCGGGCTGCGGGCCGGACTGGCTGCAGCGGCTGGAGTCTGCCCAGTCGCGTTTCCCGCGCGAGCGCGCACTGGCGTTCGCGCTGGGTCATGCGCTGGCCGAGCGCCAGCTCTGGGGCAAGGCCCGCCTGATGCTCGAGGCGGTGGTCGAAGACGTCAGCATGCCCAGCGCGGCCCGCAGGCGCAGCTGGGTGGTGCTGGCTGCATTGGCCGAGCAGGAGGGTGACGACCTGCGCCGCGCCCGCTGCTTCGAGGCGGCAGCCCGCCTGCCTTGAGCGTGCTCGGCCTGCCTGCTCAACTATTTTCAAAAAAATCGACGAACTCTTGTCGAGGGCCAGAAAATCTGGCTATACTGTGAGGCTTCAGCGGCTGTAGCTCAGTTGGATAGAGTACTTGGCTACGAACCAAGGGGTCGTGGGTTCGAATCCTGCCAGCCGCACCAATAATAAGAAGACGAATCAACGGGTTAGCACCGCAAGGCGCTAACCCGTTTTCCTTTGCTGGTCCCTTTGGGGACTCTTGGGTTGGCTCTTTGCTTGGCAGGTCGTGGCGGGCACCCGCTATGAGCCGGTGGCTGGAGTGGTTCGCGAACTCAGTCCTCTACAGCACCGAGCGAGCACGTGCTGGCGCCGATTGATCAGACGGGTGAACCCAAGCCGAGGCGTCCGCACGCGCAGAGCAGCGCGCTGATGCGCAACGGTCAGGCCGATGGCCTGCAACGCTACAAGTGCCGTGGCCGCGGCAAGACCTTCAACGCCTTGAAGGCCACAACGCTGGCCCAGGCGCGGGTGCTCGACGAGAACCTGCGCGCGCGCCAGGCTGCACCGCGTCTGCAGGTGGCGGCCCGGCACTGCAATCTGCTGGCGCCACCGCTTCCACAAACCGGCGCAGGATGCCCGGCGTCCCGGCGTCCCGGCGTCCCGGCGGTCGGGCGGGATTCTGTCGTGGGATTGACAGGCCAATCCCGTGCCCGGAGCCGTCTTCACGGCTTGCTGCCCAAGCTGCAATGCGCGCATGATCGTCATCCGATCTCAAGCGGAGGTGGCATGAGCGAGTCCTTCGACGTCCAAAGGCATGTGCTGGGCCCTGCGTTGACGTATGGCCTGTGGTCCTGGAGCCATCATGTCTTCCGGCCGGCCCTCATGTTGAAGAGCCTGGGCCTGTACCGGCCCAACGTGCTGGGCGAGCCGCCGCCGCCGCGCAAGCTGCCGGGCGGTGGCCCGGACCTGAGCAAGCGGCTCGACGTGCCGCAGCTGCTGGCGCAGACGCCTGGCCATTACGACTCGGTGGTGGAGTTCGACCACTGCAGTGACGACTATGAGCAGGCCGTCAAGCCGTTCTCGCAGCCGGTCTTCGACGAGCTGCTGGGCATGCTGTTGCCGCACCTCGTGCCCGATGCGCGCATCCTCGACCCGTCCTGCGGGCCGGGCATCGAGGCGCTGGCGCTGGCCAGGCTGGTGCCCGAGGGCGAGGTGGTGGCGGCTGACTTGTCGCGCGGCATGGTGGAAACCTCGTGGCGCAACGCGCGCGAGGCGGGCATCACCAACATGGCTTTCGTGCAGGCCGACGTGGGCGACCCGCCGGCGATCTTCGAGGGCTACTTCGACGCCATCAGTTGCTGTCTCGCCTTTCATCATTACCCCGATGGTGCGGCGGCGGTGAAGGCCTGGCGCCGCGTGCTCAAGCCCGGTGGCATGGCCTTCGTGGCCGACCCGGGCCCCAAGTGGTTCAACGACATGAGCCACCCCTGGGCCAAGCTGGCCGATCCCGGCTTCGTGCAGCACCGCACCGGCGCGGAGTTCCAGATGCTGTTCCGGCAGGCCGGCTTTGCCGACGTGTACTGGGTGGAGGCCTTGCCCGGCATCGGCATCACGGTCGCCAGCACCTGAACGGCTGCGCGATGGCCGCCGGCGAGGCTCCCTACGACGCAACCATCATCAACGACGCCCTGTCGGGCGTGCGCACGGCGATTGCGCAGACGATCGGCGGCTACCTGGACGCCCGGGCCGCCGAGCCCGGCGCCTATGGCGCGCTCTACGAGCTGCTGCGCGACTATCCGTTCCGCCAGGGCAAGATGCTGCGCCCGGCCATGTGCATCAGCGCTGCGCGAGCGGTGGGGGCGCACGGCGAGGCGGCGCTCACCGTGGCCACGGCGCTGGAGTTCTATCACAACGCCTTCCTGATCCACGACGACATCGAGGACGGCTCCGAGAATCGCCGGGGTGCTGAAACACTGCACCGCCGCGTGGGCGTGGCGCGCGCCATCAACGCGGGCGACGCCACCAACGTCATGTCCGTGGGCCTGCTGCTGGAGAACCTCGCCGTCGTGGGCGTGGCCAAGGCATTGCACCTGTTGCACGAGATCGAGCTGATGGCGCGGCAGTCGGCCGAAGGCCAGGCCATGGAACTGGACTGGGTGAGCGACAACGTGCCCGCGCTGGCCGACGAAGACTACTTTGCCATGTGCACGAAGAAGACCTGCTGGTACTCCTTCATCACGCCGCTGCGCGCCGGGCTCATCGTCGGCTGGCCGCTGGGCCGGGACACTGAGCTGGCGCCCGCGATGGAGGCGGTCACGAGCTTCGGTGCCGCCATCGGCATCGCGTTCCAGATCCAGGACGACCTGCTCAACCTCGTGGGCGAGACCGAGGCCTACGGCAAGGAGATCCACGGCGACATCTACGAGGGCAAGCGCACGCTGATGCTCAATCACGTGCTGCGCGAGAGCCCCCGGGCCGACGAGATCCTGCGCGTGCTCGCCACGCCCCGCGAGAACAAGACGGCGCAGCAGGCGGCCATGGTGTTCGAGGAAATGAAGCGCTGCGGCAGCATCGAGCACGGCTGGCAGGTAGCCCGCGTGCATGCCGACCTGGCCGCCCAACTGCTGGCGGCGCTGGCGTTCTTGGCACCCGCGACGCCGCTGCGCGCCGACGAAGCCTGGACGTGCCATGTCGCTGATGGGCGCTTCCTGCGCGAGTTGGTGAACTACGTCATTTACCGTAACCTCTGACGACCCTTCTCCCATCGTCGCCATGCCCGCCATTCCCCGCGTCGATCTCGAGGCTCACCCCGGCATGGCCGTGGCGCTGCGCCTGAAGCTGAGCAATCGCATGATGGCCGCCGTGCTGCTGCGCCCCACCGTGGACGAGTGGGTAGCCAGCGACGGGCAGATCCTGCCGTCAGCGCCCCGCATCGAGCCCGATTACGTGTACCTGCTGCAAGGCGCCGAGGTGCGCCAGACGATCACGCTGCGGGTGCCGCTGCACCTCAAGGGCGGCAGCCGCCTCACCAGCGCGCTGCGGTTCCCCGGCGTCAGCGAGGAGGCCGTGCCCATCACGCTGACGGTGCTGGAAGAGGCCGGCGACACGCCCATGCCCGCGCTGGAGTGCCCGCTGTCCGTCTCGCTGCCGCTGGGCGACGAAGGCCCCAAGGCCGGCGGCGGCGACTTCGGCGCCACGGCGCAGGCCAGCTACAGCCTGGTGGCGGGCCTCGCGGGCCTGGACATGCTGCCCGCGCGCTGGCTCGTGGCCGAGTTGCTGGCGGCGGTGTGCCAGGCCGGCGCGGCCCGCGGCGATACCCCCGAGGGCCGGCAACTGCTGGAGCGGCTGGGCCGCACCCGCTTCTTCAAGAACGGCGTGGTGGCCTTCGCGTCGGCCCAGGCACCGCGCTGGGTGCTGTCGGGCCTGGCCGCCACCTCGGGGCTCAACGCAGCGCTGGGCGGGCAGGTGGGGCAGGGGCAGTTGCTGCACATCTGGGAGCGCTGGTTGCTGGGCCTGGCCGACACCGATGTCGAAGGCAGCGACAGGCCCGCGCCCGAGGTGCGCCTTGCCGACGCGCAGCTCCACGCTTTCGCCGGCACGCTGGGCACGCAGGCCGACCGCTGGTTTGCCAACCTGCTGCTGGGGCTGTGGGTGCTGTCGCCCCGCATCGCCCAGGTGCTGGATCAGATCGCCGCGCTCGCGCCCGAGCCGCCGCCGGCCGAGCCTGAGGAGCCCCGGCCCCCGCCCGACGACGTGCTCGGTGAGAGCGGCCCGCTGGGACGCTGACCATCATGAACCCGGCGCTGCGAGACGAGCTGTTCGAGCGCGTCCAGATGCTGCGCATCCCGCCGCAGCCTGAGGCGGCGGCCGCCGACTGGAAGGACTGGTACCACTTCGTGCTGATGCACCCGGCCAGCGGCTGGCGGGCGCTGGCCAACGTCAGCCTCGCCGGGGGCGGCGGCCGGGCCGAGCTGCAGTACACGCTGGTGATCCACGCGCCGTGCAAGGCGGGCGATCCGCCCCGTCTGCACGGCGTCAGCCGCAGCCTGCCATGGCAGCCGGGCATGCTGCGCGCGGGCCCGCTGGCCATCCGCAGCGATGAGCTGGAGGTGACGCTGGAGGCCCAGGTGTGGCGCCTGCGCCTGCAGCCCATGGGGCTGGACATCGGCCTGGCCTTCGAGGCGCGCGCCGACAGCACGGCGATGCTGGTGACGGAGGGCTCGTCCTTCGGCAGCGGCTTCATCGGCTGGGGGCTGGTGCCCCGGCTGCTGGCCAAGGGCGAGCTGTGGGCCTGTGGCGCAGGCGCCCGTGTCACGCATGAATGGTTCTGCTACCAGGACCACAACTTCGGGCGCTTCCGCTGGGGTGAGGACTTCGGCTGGGAGTGGGTGGTGGCCCACGCGGCCCCGCCGGACGGGCCCGCCGTCACGGTGGTGGTGGACCTGCGTACCGACCGCACGCACAGCCGCCATGGCCTGCCGTATGTCTTCGTCATCGTGGGGCGGGAGTTGCGCAAGGTGTTCCTCGGTCCGGCGGTGACGCTGCGCTGGGCGTGGTCCGAACGGAGCACGCTGCCCGCCCGGCTGCCCGGCGCCATGGCCACGCTGCTGGCTGACCGCCCGGAACGCGCGCCGGTGTCGCTCACCGTGCAGGCCGCCGACGAGCGCGACAGCCTGCGCCTGCAGCTCAGCTTCGACACCCATTTGCAGATCGTGGTGCCCGATTCCCGGCAGCCCGCCCACACGCGCATCAGCGAGGCCAGCGGCGTGGCGGCGATCACCGTGCACCTGGACGGCCGCGTGCAGGACGCCCTGGGCCAAGCCTACGCGGAGTACACGCGATGAGGCCGCCCACCCCCGCCGAGACCCAGCTCATGGCGTGGCTGCATCGTCTGGTGCAGCTGCTGCTGGCCGAAGAGGGCAGTGCGCGCCTGCTGAGCCGCGTTGTCGCCGGCCGCCGCGCGGTGCTGGCACTGGACGAAGCCCGCCTGGCGCTGCGCGCCGAGGAAGGCGCGCCGCTGACGGTGCATATCGGGCCCGCCGCACCGGATGAGCCGCCCCAGGTGTGCGCCACCGCCGACACCTTGCGCGACGTCATGAACGGCCGCGCGCTGCTCGACGCCGTGGTGGCCGATGGCCGCCTGTACGTTCGCGCCCCGCTGCACGATCTGCTGGCCTTCCACGAACTGGTACTGCACGCGCTCTCGCTCGGCACCTGCCAGGCCGGCCTGCAGGCGCTGTGGGCCGAGTTCGACCGAAGCTGGCCCGGCGAGCGCCCGCGCTGTGTGCCGCTGGACGGCCAGCGCGCCGTTCATGGTGCTCTGCGGGAGGCTGTTCCAGCCGCAGTTCGAATGGCCCGCAGCCCCCTAGAGGAGCACCCCGCCCGACCTTGACGCTCCTGGGTTCCCACCTAAAAATTCGGCACTATGGCCGGAGTGGACACGCGGGCGTTCCGCCGTACCTCGTTCGGGTTGAAGCTCGTGGTTCAGCCGGAGATTGAGCGCGCCTTCGCCAGCCAGGTCATCGACCGCATCCGGGCCCGGGACTTCGTCCTTGAACTGGGCCCGCTCACCATCCGGCTGCCGCACAGCTTTGGCCAGTGCCACGGCGTGGAGCGCGCCATCCAGCTGGCCTTCGAAACGCGCGAACGCTTCCCCGCCGCGCGGCTGTTCCTCACCGACGAGATCGTCCACAACCCGGCCGTGAACCGCCAGCTGCAGGCGTTGGGCTACCAGTACCTGGACGGCCAGTACGCCGGCACGCTGGCAGTGCAGGACCTGGGGCCCGATGACGTGGTGCTGCTGCCCGCCTTTGGCGTGGAAGCCGGGCTGCTGGAGGCGCTGCGCCAGCGCGGCGTGCAGATCGTCGATGCCGTCTGCGGCGAGGTGATGCTGGTGTGGAAGCGCGTGCGCGAATACGCCCGCGACGGCTACACCACCGTCATCCACGGTGCGCCCCGGCACCAGGAGACACGCGCCACCGTCAGCCGCACCCGGCTGGACGACCCCTTCATGCCGCACCAGATCGATGCGCCCGGCGCCTGGATGGTGGTGCGCGGGCTGGACGATGCTGCGCAGCTGGCGCGCTTCGTGCGCGGCCAGTGCAGCGCCGGCGACCTGCACCAGCGCTTCGCCGGTGCCATGTCGCCGGGCTTCAACGCGCCCCGCGACCTGCAGCGCATCGGCATCGCCAACCAGACCACCATGCTCGCCAGCGAAACCCTGGCCGTGCAGGAGCTGCTGCGCCGCGCCTATGAAGACCGCTACGGCGTCGAGGCTGCCGCGGCCCGCGTGCGCCTGGCCGACACGGTGTGCTCGGCCACGCAGGACCGGCAGGACGCGCTGCTGCGCCTGCTGGGCGAACCGCTGGACCTGCTGCTCGTGATCGGTGGCTACAACAGCGCCAACACGGGCCACCTGCTGGACCTGGCGCTGTCGCGGGGCCTCGCCGCCTTCCACGTCGAGGGCGCCGAGTGCCTGGAGAGCACACAGGCGCTGCGGCACTGGAGCCGCGCCGCCGGCCTTGTCACGATCACGCCGGACTGGTGGCCGCGCAAGCAGCCGCTGGACGTGGGCATCGCGGCCGGCGCGTCCACGCCCGACGCGCGCATCGGTGAGCTGGTGGTGCGCCTCGCGGAACTCGCGGGCTGCCCGTCGGCGGCCCTTCACTGAACAACCGGAGCCAACCATGGGTGGAGTGACGATCCCTAAGGCCTACGACATCACGTTGCACGGCGGCGCGGACATGGACCTGGACAACATCCACATCAAGGAGATGCCCCAGGTCAACATGGCGATCAAGGAGATCCCGTCGCTGAGCATCGCCGTCACGCAGCTGCCGACGATACGGCTGGAGATGGCCGTCAAGGAGCTGCCCACCATCCGGCTGGACGCCGACGTGGGCATCAAGCCGACGCGGGTGTCCATGCCTATGAACACGCACGTCTGCCTCAAGCTGCTGGGGCTGAAGCTGCTGGACCTGTCGCTGTGCGGCGAGAACATGGTGATCATCGAGCCCTACGTGCCGCGCAGTGCCGAGACGGGCTGCGCCTGAGGGGAACGCCATGGCCGTGACGACACCCACCGAACGCATCGTGCTGATCGGCGCCCCGTCGCTGCTCAGCGGGCTGGTCCGCATGAGCAACCGCAGCGCCGAGACACTCAAGATCAAGAGCGCGCCGCTGCACACGCCGGACGGGCGGGAGCTGCTGCTGACGCTGGGCCTGCGCGTGCCGCCGGGCGCGACGGCGCATTCGCCGGCGTCCCTGCGGCTCGACCCGCGCACGCCGCCCGGCGACATCAAGGGCGAGGCCATCTTTGGCGACGAAGCGCGCGACGTGCTGATCCGCGTGCTGGAGCACCGCGAGGTGGCGTTGTATCCGCAGGGCTTTCGCATCCACGGCAAGCCCGGTGCGCAGGTGCCGGTGCCTGCGGTGCTGACCAACCTCGGCAACGTGCCATTCACGGTGCCGCGCGTGGCGCTGCTGGCCGTGTCGCAGGCGCAGGGGTTCGAGCAGATGTTTCACGTCGCGATGGCACAGGCCGGCTCCAAGGGCCACCAGGCCGCGCTGGACGTCTTTGCGCAGATGCTGGGCGCCAGCGAGGTCGACGCGCCCAAGGTGGTCTTCGGCGTGGCCGCCACCCGGCAGCTCGCCGCCGGTGAGTCGGTGGAGACGGAGCTTTCCTTCGAGCTGCCGGCCAAGCTCGCACGGCATGGCCTGTACCTGGGCGGCTTCACGCTCGGTGGCGTGCAGTATCCGGTCGAGATCGAAGTGGACGTGGCGGGCACCGACGACCCGCCCGTGCCCACGACGCCCACCCCCGTGCCGGGCAAGGCACGGTCTTGAATGCGGTCTTGATTGAAAGGGGTTCACGATGAGCCAAGCAACCGTCCGCCATCTTTCCGATTCCAGCGTCCGCCAAGGCCTGGACGGCCTGCTCACCGACCTGCCTGGCCTGGTGAGCACGGCCACCACGCAATACGTGGACCTGCTGCGCCGCGGCCTCAAGCTGGCCGGCGACATCGTGCCGCCCAGCCTCACCTCCAGCCTGACCCACCTGGCCGGCTCCAGCAACGACTGCTGCACCGTGCCGACGCAGGACTGCCCGCCCCGCTGCGTGGCCGAGATCGACTGGGAAGCCTGCGGCGGCGAGCCCCAGCGCGCCGTCATCAACGTGAAGAACACGGGCCAGCAGGCACGCGACTTCAGCTTCGCGGCCGGCAGCATCGGCCCCGCCAAGGTGGAGGTGCAGCCCACCGGAGCGCGCCTGGCACCGGGTGAGTCCGCCGCCGTGCACGTGACGGTGCCGAGCACCGACGGCCTCAAGGCCGGTGAGACCTACACCGGCGAGCTGCTGATCCGCGGCGCCTACGAGCAATGCGTCAAGCTCAGGCTCAGGCTGGCCCGGCCCGTCATCGCCACGCTGGACCTGAGCCAGGGCGAGGTGCCGCGGCACATCACCGAGCTGAAGTGGTACCGGCATTGGCAGTGCGTCGACTCCTGTGCCCCCGGCATCCGGGGCAACCAGCCTGGGCCTGTGACCCACGAGCCGCAGCAACCGCAGGTGGGCTGATCGCGATGCTGGCCGACGAACTCAAGCGCCTGCTGGACACCAGCATCAAGGCCAACGTGCAGCTCATCGTGGGGGCTGGTGGCGTGCTCAAGGACGCCGCCCAGGCCGCTCGCGGCCCGCAGCGCGCGAGCGGGCGCGACACACGGGCCCTGCTGGGCGATCTCGCGAAGCTGCAGTTCGAATACGTCAAGGAACTCTCCCGAGGCAGCACCGAGTACTGGGGTGCCGTGGCGGCCCTGGCCGAGGGCGCGGGCAGGCCGGAAAGTGCCTCAACCCCCACCAGCACCGCCAAGGCCCAGGTCCTGCATGGCAGGCACGGCGAGACCGTGGCCTTCCAGTTCCGCGTCGACAACCCCAACGCCGAAGCCGTCAACGCCCGCATCGAGTCCCAGCCCTGGACCGGCCGCGGTGGCGAAACCGTCGATGCCGCCAGCATGGTGTTTCAGCCTGCCGAAACGATGGTCGAGCCGGGTCGCCATGCGGTGGTGCTCGGCCAGGTCACCCTCGACGAGCGCTTTGCGCCTGGCCAGACCTACGACACGGTGATCCGTGTCGCCGGCTTCCCCGGCCACCAGGTGGCTTTCAGCCTCTCGGTGGCCAAGTAGCGGAGGCACCCACGAACAGCGCCGCTCTTTCCGAGCCGGCGCGTGGCCTTTACGGCGCGTCGACCTCGGCGAGCATGCCGAGCTCCAGCTTGGCGAGCTCGCGCACCTCGGCGATGCGGGCGGTGATCCAGCCCAGCGCGAACCAGGCTTCGGGGTGGGCCTCCACCAGCGCCCGGTAGCGCGCCCTCGCCATCAGGAGATCGTTGAGTTCGCCCAGGCGATCCTGGACGACGGCCAGGGGCTTCAGGTACCGGCCGACATGGCGGCGTCGCAGTAACGGCGTGAAGAACTCGAGCGCATAGCGCTGTCGCTTGATGCGCTTGCGCAGCGCATGCAGCGCGTCGTCGCCAAGTTCGTCGAAGGCCGTCCAGTCGGCCGCGATGCGCCGATGCCATCGCCGCAGTCGACGCTTCACACCGTGTTGGAACTTGCGCGCGACCACTTCCGTCAATGCGGGTGCCGGCTCAGGCACTGCTCCGGAGGGTGCGTCCTGTGCAGCCGCAGCCTCCAGCCCGTCCTGATCGATGAGCGAGAGGCGCCAGGCCAGCCAGCCGAGGAACACGCGCTGCACCGGCTCGGCGCGGACGACCTGTGCCACGTCAAGGCCGCTTCCCGGTGCCGGCAAATCCAGGCGCGGAGCGCCGACCTTGGCAAGCGCGGCGGCGACGCCTCCCTGCAGCACGTCGCTGTCGCGCGACCTGCCGAGCTCGGCGAAGAGCGCCTTGAGCCCGTCGACGAGCTCCGCGGGTGGCGCAGGCGTCCAGCCTGCGAAGCTTCGCAAGGCGCTGCGCAGGCGGCGCACCCCGATGCGCAGCTGGTGCACATGCTCGACCCGCCGGGCCGGGTCACCTTCCATCAGTCCGACGGCATTGTGGGTGACCTGCGCCAGGCATTCATCCAGCACCGCGCCCAGCGCTTCGCTTGCGCTGGCGTGGCTCGGATACGTCGGGCGGCTCGCCTTGCGGACCGGCGGGTAGCGTTCGCCGTCGGCCAGCCAGTCACCGCGCTGAGCCTGGGTGCGGGGTTCGTAGACGAGGCCGAAGCGCCTGCGCCAGCGCTCCACAAAGGCCAGCATGGCGGCCATCGATCCGCAGACCCGCTCGAACTCAACCTCGCACAGGCGAAGGCTGGCTTCCCCGGCGGTCAGCTTTCCTTCGTCGAAGGCCACCTCGATGGTCGCGCCGCGCGCACGCACTCGCCGCAAGGTTCGGCGCACTTCGGTCTTGAACCGCACGCCGACTTCGACGCCGTCGGCATGGGCCTGACGCAGCACTTCGGCCAACCGCTTGCCGACGGGCGTGTCCGCGTGGGCATCGGCATCGTGCGCGGCATCGGGCCGCTTGACCTCATGCTCCGAACGTTCGACGGCATCGGCTCCCGCCGCCTCGAGCGCCTGGACCCACCGTCGGCCCTCGCGGCGCATCCGCCACGAAAGCCCCGCGCGGGCCAGCCGTCGGTCGGGCGTGTCGAGATCGATCGTCGTCAACGAGATTCGCCTCTGCGCCGATGACGCTCGACCCATCTCGGCGCGGACGGCGGCCCGTGAAGCTGCGGGCACCAAAAGCTTCAGCACAACCGCGGACGTAGGCATTCAGGGCAGTGGGATCCTGGATCCGTCCATGGTACGGCCGGCCGGTTGCCCAGCCGTGCAGTCCGTCAAGCGGCCAATGGATCGGACTGGCGGGCCGTCGCGGCTCCGCTGATCCAGCGGGTGAACTGCCGGTGATCGAGCCGGTTGGGCGAAACGGGCGCGTCATGCTTGCCCGGGCGTTCGCAGACGCCCTGGTCGATGCAGACGCAGGCGTTGTGAACGGTGATGTGCCGCAGTGGAGAGTGCCCGACATGGGGTCGCGGAAGATCGCCCGGCTGGGCGTCGCTGGGACGCCCACGGCGCCGCGTGAACTGCAGCGTGACGAGACTACGGCCCGAGCGCTTCGCCGATGCTCGCGCGCCAGTTGTCTGCTGGGCCCGGGTGATTCACCGAGAACCTACTCGATGTTCTGCACCTGCTCGCGCATCTGCTCGATGGCCACCTTCATCTCGACGGAGATGTTCGTCAGCTCCAGGGCGGCTGACTTGGAGCCCAGGGTATTGGCTTCGCGGTGCAGTTCCTGGATCAGGAAGTCCAGTCGCTTGCCCAGCTCGCCGCCCTTCTTCAGCAGGCGCGTCAATTCGTCAAGGTGGGCGCGCAGCCGCGCCAGCTCCTCGGCCACGTCGATGCGGATGGCAAAGGCCGCCGCTTCGTTCAGCGCGCGCTCCTGCAAGGCCTCCTGCGGCACGCTGCTGGCCGCGCCCGTCGACGCCAGTGCCTCCTGCCAGCGCTCGAGAAAGCGCTGCTGCTGGCGGGCGACGACGGCGGGCAGCAGGGGCTCGGCCTCGTCGGCCAGCTCGCGCAGCCGCTTGATGCGCTCGGACAGGATGGCCACGAGCTTCTCGCCCTCGCGCTCGCGGGCTTCGGCCAGGCCTTGCACGCAGGCCTGGGCAGCCTCCAGCGTCGCGGCGTCGAGCTGGGCCGGCACGGCCGTGCCGCTCTTGCACCAGTTCAGCGCCTCGTGGACGGACAGCGGTGCGGCCTGGGGCATCCAGGCGCGAACCTTGGCTTCGAGGTTGGCCAGGCGGTTGAGCTGCTCGGGTTGCGGCTGCGGCCAGGCGCTATCGGCCTCGCGCTGGGTGTTGATGCGCAGCTCGATCTTGCCGCGCTTGAAGCGCGCCGAGATCAGCTCGCGCAGCTGGGGCTCGAGCCCGCGCAGCTCCTCGGGCATGCGCATGGACAGGTCCAGAAACCGGCCGTTGACGGAGCGCAGCTCGACGCTGACGCAGGCCTGCGGGGAGGTGGTGCCGTCCTCGGCTTTAGGGGGTTGCGCCAGGGAATTGGCATACCCGGTCATGCTGTAGACTGGCATTTCACACTCGTAAAAACAGACGTTAACTAAGAGACTCAAGGGCGATTATGTCCAAGCCGAAGCCGGCGCCCTTGCCCGCAGGCACGGTGGTTGGGGGCTACCAGATCATCAAGCGGCTGGCGGCGGGCGGATTCGGCGTGGTCTACCTCGCCGAGGACCCCGACCACCATCTGGTTGCGCTGAAAGAGTATCTGCCCTCGTCGCTGGCCGAGCGCTCGCCGGGCGAACTGACCCCCCGCGTCAAGCCCGAGAAGCAGCCGCTGTACCGGCTGGGCCTGAAGAGCTTCTTCGAGGAAGGCCGCTCGCTGGCGCAGATCTCGCACCCCAGCGTCGTGTCGGTGCTGAACTTCCTGCGCGAGAACGAGACCGTCTACATGGTCATGAACTACCTGCAGGGCGACACCCTGCAGGATTTCATCGTGACCGCGCGCGACATGAAGCGCGACAAGGTGTTCCGCGAGTCGACCATCCGCAGCCTGTTCGACGAGATCCTGCGCGGCCTGCGCATCGTGCACCAGCACAAGATGCTGCACCTGGACATCAAGCCGGCCAACATCTTCATCACCAACGACAACAAGGCCGTGCTGCTGGACTTCGGCGCCGCGCGCGAGGTGCTGAGCAAGGAAGGCAACTTCATCCGACCGATGTACACGCCGGGCTTCGCGGCTCCGGAGATGTACCGCCGCGACGGCTCGCTGGGCCCCTGGACCGACATCTACGCCATCGGCGCCTGCATCTACGCCTGCATGCAGGGCTATCCGCCCAACGACGCGCCGCAGCGGCTGGAGAAGGACCGCCTCAGCTTGAGCCTGTCGCGGCTGCGCAATGTCTACTCCGACAACCTGCTCGAGGTGACGGAGTGGTGCATGTCGCTGGACCCGCTGTCGCGCCCGCAGAGCGTGTTCGCGCTGCAGAAGGAGCTCGCGCGGGAGACCGAGCGTCGCTACACCAAGCTGTCGTTCAGCGAGCGGCTCAAGCTCCAGCTCGAGAACCTGAAGTCCGGGGCCAAGGCCTGATGCGGTTCGACGTCTTTCAGGTCAGCCGTCGCGGCGGCCGCGAGACCAATGAGGACCGCATGGGCTATTGCTTCACGCGGGAGGCCGGCCTGTTCGCGCTGGCCGACGGCATGGGCGGCCATCCTGAAGGCGAGGTCGCGGCGCAGATCGCGCTGCAGACGCTGGCGGCGCTGTTCCAGCAGGAGGCGCGGCCTGTCATCCAGGATCCGCAGCGCTTCCTGCAGGAATCCATCGTCGTCGCCCATCAGCAACTGCTGCGCTATGCCGCCAGCCGAGGGCTCTCCGACACGCCGCGCACGACGGTCGTGGCCTGCATCCTGCAGGGCAACGAGGCCTGGTGGGCGCACTGCGGCGACTCGCGCCTGTACCTCGTGCGCGCGGGCAAATTGATCGCCCGCACGCGCGACCACTCCTACTCCGAGCTGCAGGAAGCCCTGGGCCGCGTCTCGCGCGGCGGCGAGCCCTTCAATCGCAACGTCCTCTTCACCTGTCTGGGCAGCCCGGGCAAGCCCATGGTGGATGGCCAGGGCCCGCTCGTGCTGGAGCCCGCCGACCGTCTGCTGCTGTGCTCCGACGGCCTGTGGGGCAGCGTCGAGGACGCCGAGATCGTCCAGCACCTCGCCGAGCAGCCCATCACCGACGCCGTCCCCGAGCTCGTCGAGCAGGCGCTGCGCCGCGGGGGCGCGCGCAGCGACAACGTCACCGTCCTTGCCGTCGAATGGGAAGGCGAGGGCGATCCCAGCGGCGAGACGACGCAGAACCTGGGCAACTCCGGTTTTGCGTCCACCATCCAGGGCGCGCTGGACGCCGACCTCGTCGCCGGCATGGACGACGAGGAGATCGAGCGCTCGGTGCGCGAGATCAACGAAGTCATCCGCGGGCGCAGCGCCAATCGTCGCTAACTCTCTTTTTTCCTATGACCCAGAACTTCTCGCGCAGCGCAGGCCGCGCCGCCAATCAATTGCGCCCGGTGCGCATCACCCGCGGTTTCACCGTGCACGCCGAGGGCTCGGTGCTGATCGAGTTCGGCGCGACGCGCGTGCTGTGCACGGCCTCCGTCGAGGAGCGCGTGCCGCCGCACAAGCGCGGCTCGGGCGAGGGCTGGGTCACGGCCGAATACGGCATGCTGCCGCGCGCCACGCACACCCGCAGCGACCGCGAGGCGGCCAAGGGCAAGCAGAGCGGCCGCACGCAGGAAATCCAGCGCCTCATCGGCCGCTCGCTGCGCGCAGTCTTTGACTTGAGCGCGCTCGGCGAGCGCACCATCACGCTGGACTGCGACGTGCTGCAGGCCGACGGCGGCACGCGCACGGCCGCCATCACCGGCGCCTTCGTGGCCGCGACCGATGCGGTCAACAAGCTGCTGGCCGACGGCAGGATCGCGAAGTCGCCGATCAAGGATTCGGTGGCGGCCATCTCGGTCGGCATCGTCGACGGCACGCCGCTGCTGGACCTGGAGTACGTCGAGGACGCGGCCTGCGACACCGACATGAACGTCGTCATGACCGGCAGCGGTGGCTTCGTCGAGCTGCAGGGCACGGCCGAGGGCGTGGTCTTCACGCGCGACGAGATGAACGCGCTGCTGGATCTGGCCGACCAGGGCATCCGCGAGCTGATCGCGCTGCAGAAGGCTGCGTGATGAAGCTGGTCCTGGCCTCCAACAACGCCAAGAAGCTGCTCGAGCTGCAGGCCTTGTTCGCGCCGCTCGGCATCGAGCTGGTCACGCAGGGCAGCCTGGGTATCCCGGAGGCCGAGGAGCCGTTTCTGAGCTTCGCCGAGAACGCGCTGGCCAAGGCCCGCCACGCTGCCAGGCTGAGCGGCCTGCCGGCGCTGGCCGACGACTCGGGCCTGAGCGTGGATGCGCTGGGCGGCGCGCCCGGCGTGCGCTCGGCCCGCTACGCCCAGGACGCCGGCGGCGAGAAGAGCGACGCGGCCAACAACGAGCGCCTGCTGCGCAAGCTGGCCGGCGTGGCCGACCGCCGCGCGCGTTTCGTCTGCGCGCTGGTGGCCGTGCGCGCTGCCGATGACCCCGAGCCGCTGATCGCGATGGGCCGCTGGGGCGGCGAGATCCTGACGGCCCCGAGCGGCGAGGGCGGCTTTGGCTACGACCCGCTGATGCACATCCCGGCCCTGGGCCAGACCGTCGCCAGCCTGGGCGCCGAGGTCAAGAACCGACACAGCCACCGTGCGCTGGCGGCCGCGCAACTGATCGCCCAGTTCCGCGAGGTCTGGCATCTCGGCTGAGCCCATGGCCGATCTCCTCCACCTGATGCGCCCGGGCACGCTGCAGCTGCCCGCGCTGCCGCCGCTGGCGCTCTATGTGCACCTGCCCTGGTGCCTGCGCAAGTGTCCCTACTGCGACTTCAACTCCCATGAGGTCAAGGGCAATGCACTGGCCGCGGACACGGCCGAGGCCTATCTCGCCGCGCTGCGGGCCGACCTGGAGGCCGCGCTGCCGCTGGTCTGGGGGCGGCCGGTCATCAGCATCTTCATCGGCGGCGGCACGCCCAGCCTGTTCAACCCCGAGCAGATCGGACAGCTCATCTCCGACATCCGCGCCCGCCTGCCCTTGGAGCCGGGCTGCGAGATCACGCTGGAAGCCAACCCCGGCACCTTCGAGCGCGAACGCTTCAAGGGCTTCCGGCAGGCCGGTGTCACGCGGCTGTCGGTGGGCGTGCAGAGCTTCGACGATGCGCAGCTGAAGACGCTGGGCCGCGTGCACAGCGCGACGCAGGCTCGCGACGCGCTGACGGAGGCGGCGCAGGCGTTCGAGACCTTCAACCTCGACCTGATGTACGCGCTGCCGGGCCAGACGCTGGACGACCTGGCCCGCGAGCTGGACACGGCGCTGGCCTTCAAGCCACCGCACCTGTCCATCTATCACCTGACCATCGAACCCAACACGGTGTTCGCGACGCGCACGCCCGCGGGCCTGCCCGACCCCGACCTGGCCAGCGACATGCTGGACCTGATCACCGAGAAGACCGGCGCCAAGGGCCTGTCGCGCTACGAGGTCTCGGCCTATGCCCGCGAAGGCCACCGCTGCGCCCACAACCTGAACTACTGGCAGTTCGGCGACTACTTGGGGCTGGGCGCCGGCGCACACAGCAAGCTCAGCTTTCCGAACCGCGTGCTGCGCCAGGTGCGCTGGCGCGAGCCGGCGGCCTTCATGGCGCAGCAGAACAAGGTCAGCAACGAGCACGAGGTGGCGCGCAAGGAGCTGCCGTTCGAGTTCATGCTGAACGCGCTGCGGCTCAAGGAGGGCGTCACCGTCACGCAGTTCCTGGAGCGCACGGGCCTGCCGCTGTCCGCCATCGCCGCCGGCCTGGAGACCGCGCGCGGCCGCGGCCTGCTGCGGGCCGATCCGGCGCGCATCCAGCCCACCGAGCGCGGCTTCGACTTCCTCAGCGACCTGCAGCAGCTGTTCCTTTGACGCTGCCGCGCCGCGGACGGGCGCTCAGGCGCGTCAGACGCGGTTGAGCGACATGCCGGAGGTGGCGCGCAGCCGCTCCAGCACCTTGGCGGCGATCTGGTTCAGCGGCAGCACCTCGTCGGCCGCGCCGGCTGCGATGGCCTCGCGCGGCATGCCAAAGACCACGCAGCTCGCCTCGTCCTGGCAGTAGTTGTAGGAGCCCGCGTCCTTCATGACCTTCATGGCGCGCGCGCCGTCGGCGCCCATGCCGGTCAGCATGATGCCGATGGCATTGGGGCCCACCACCTTGGCGGCCGACAGGAAGAGGGCCTCCACCGACGGCTTGTGGCGGTTGATGGGTTCGCCGTCCTGCACGCGGGCGATGTAGTTCGCGCCGCTGCGCTCCACGCTCAGATGCATGCCGCCCGGGGCGATGTAGCCGTGGCCGGGCAGGATGCGCTCGCCGTCCTGGGCTTCCTTCACGCGGATCTTGCACAGGCCGTCCAGCCGCGCCGCATAGCTCTTCGTGAAGCCGGGCGGCATGTGCTGGGTGATGACGACGGCCGGGCTGTCTGCCGGCAGGTTGATCAGCACGTCCTTGGTCGCCTCGGTGCCGCCCGTGGAGGCGCCGATGAAGATGATCTTCTCGGTGGAGGCGCGGCCCAGGCTGGCCATCGTGACGGCCTTGACCGGCGCCGACGCGGCTGCGCCGGGCGCGGGCGCGACGTGGCGGCGGATGTGTGCCTTGGCGGCGATGCGGATCTTGTCGGTGATGTCCTGGGCCAGCTGCCGGATGCCGTCGGCCACGCCGATCTTGGGCTTGGCGACGAAGTCGACGGCGCCCAGCTCCAGCGCCTTCAGCGTGACCTCGGCACCGCGCTCGGTCAGCGTGGACACCATCACCACCGGCATGGGCCGCAGGCGCATCAGGCGGGACAGGAAGTCCAGGCCGTCCATGCGCGGCATCTCGACGTCCAGCGTGATGACGTCGGGGTTGAGGTTGCGGATCATCTCGCGCGCGACCAGCGGGTCGGACGCCGCGCCCGTGCACTCCATGTCGGGCTGGCGGTTGATGATCTCGGTCAGGATGGAGCGCACCAGCGCCGAATCGTCCACCACCACGACCTTGGTCTTGGCCACGGGAGTCTCCTTAGAACAAATCGATGGAGCCGCCGCTGCTTGCGACCGGCTGCACCTTCTGGATGGCGGCGCGATCCTGCTGGACCAGCGCCTCGGTATTCGTCGACGCCAGTCGCTTGACCATGGCCTTCCCGCTCGCGGGCAGGAAGCAGACCTTGCGCGGATAGACGTCCATCACGTCCTTGGACACGATGGGGATGCGTTCGAGCTTCAGGTAGTCGATGACGAAGTTGGTGTTGCGCTCGCCCACGTTGAGCGAGTTCATGCCCGAGATGACGGCGCCGCCGCCGAAGATCTTGGCCTCCATGCGGCTCTTGCTGGCGCCGCGCTTCATCATCTCGTTGATGAGCAGTTCCATGGCGAAGGAGCCGTAGCGCCCCGAGTCGCCGTTGCCTTCGGGCAGCATGAAGTGGTTCATGCCACCCACCTTGGCGACGCGGTCCCACAGGCAGGCGGCGATGCAGGAGCCCAGCGTCGTCATGACGAGCAGGTCTTCCGTGTCGACGAAGTACTCGCCGGGCAGGATCTTGACGGCAGCATTCTTGAAATGGGCGTCGTAGAAGAAGAACGAGGCCTCGCCCTGCTTGCGTGACTGGGACTTGAGGTGGTTGACCTTCGCCAGCGCGGCCGGGTTGCCGATCGTCGATGCGGATGCGAAAGGGGTACTCATGTCAGTGGCTCCACGACGCCTGGCGTGACTGACGCCCCAGAAAACGACGCATGTCCGAGTTGCCGCAGGACAAGGCCTTCAGGCCTGGCCACGGTGGGGCTGGTACGGGGTGAATTCATTTCAGACCCGCTCGTAGATCGTCTTGCCGCGAAGCTTGAACAGGTCGCGTGATTCGGTGAAGTTCTCGGAGTGCCCGACGAAGAGCAGGCCGCCCGGGCGCATGACGCGGTGGATGCGCTCCAGCACCTTGCGCTGGGTGGCCGCGTCGAAATAGATCATCACGTTGCGGCAGAAAACCATGTGGAAGGGGTCGCCCAGCTGCCATTGCTGATCCATCAGGTTCAGCGGGCGGAACTCCACCCAGCGTTGCAGCTCCGGCTTGACGCGAATCTTTCCGGCATTGGCGCCCGTGCCGCGCATGAAGAAGCTCTTCAGCCGCGTCGCGTCCAGGCCGCGGGCATCGGCGTTGTAGACGCCGCGCTTGGCGGTGGCCAGCACCTGGGTGTCGATGTCGCTGGCGACGAGCTGCACGGAGGCGCTGGACCCCAGGGCCTCGGCGCAGGTCATCAGGATGGAGTAGGGCTCCTCGCCGGTGGAGGCGGCGCAGCACCAGATGCGCACGGGCTTGCCCGCAAAGGGCTTGAGGTCGTCCTTGAGCGCGTGGAAATGGTGGTCTTCGCGGAAGAACGAGGTCAGGTTGGTCGTCAGGCAGTTGACGAACTCCTGCCACTCGGCCGCGCCCGAGGCGCCGGTGGACGCTTCCAGCCACTGCAGATAGCTCGCAAAGCTCTTGTGCCCGGTCTCGCGCAGGCGGCGCGACAGCCGGCTGTAGACCATCGCGTGCTTGCCGTCGTGCAGGCTGATGCCGGCGTGCTTGTAGATCAGCTCGCGCACGCGGTCGAAATCAGCCTTGCTGAAGTTGAACTCGTGATCGAGGGAGTCGGTGCCGGAGGCGAGGTCGGGTGCGGGCATGTCGGAAAACGGATAGATGGTTGCTCGCAGCAGTTCTGGCGGTGGCGCATCGATTTTCCATCGCGGGGCGCTCGTGCGACCCCGGCCTCGGGCCAGCATAGTGCAAACAGCTCACGGGAACGTGCCTGTTTCACGACCTTGGCCAGGGAGGGCCGCTGCTAGACTGCCCCGAAATCACAATCCAGCCGTCGCCCCACCTTTGGAACACCGCTTGCCCGTTCCCGCCCTGCTCGACGCCCGCGTGCTCGTTCTGGACCAGGCCCTGCAACTGCTGCAGCAGGCCGGGGCGCTGCTTCCGGACGAGGAGTCGTTGAGTGCCGCCTGGCTGCAGGCCGTGCTCGACGCGCTGTGCGATCTCTCCAGCAGGGACGCGCTGACGGGCCTCGCCAACCGCCGCAGCTTCGAGATGGCCCTGGCCCGCGAGGTCGATCGCGTGGCGCGTTCCGACGAATCGGCCCTGCTGCTGATGCTGGACATCGACCACTTCAAGGCCGTCAACGACACCCATGGTCATGTCGCCGGCGACCAGGTCATCTGTGCCGTGGCCCGTGCCATCGAGCAGGCCGTCAGGCCCATGGACCTCGTCGCCCGCGTGGGCGGCGAGGAGTTTGCCATCATCCTGCCCAACTGTGCCTCGCACGTGGGCCTGGCCGTGGCCGAGCGGGTGCGCGAGCGCGTCTCCGGGCTGCGCATCGAGGCCGGTCCCGGCCTGGTGCTGAGCGCCACCGCCAGCCTGGGCGGGGCGTTTGCGCCACAGTGGGTGCGTTCGTCGCCGCTGCTGTGGATGGAGCGCGCCGACCGCCAGCTTTACCGCGCCAAGGCCGAGGGCCGCAACCGCACCTGCCTTGAACCCCAGGTCGACTCCCTGGTCAGCGCCGAAGAAAGGGGCATGTTGTTCGCCCCCCTGAACCTCGATACGCAACAGGACCTGCCATGAGCACGACAAACGATCCTGCTGCCCTCCGCCCGCCGCGCCCCGGCGCCCGAACGCTTGCCGTCACCAGCGGCAAGGGCGGCGTCGGCAAGACCTTCGTCACCGCCAATCTCGCCGCGGCCCTGGCCGCGCGCGGCCAGAAGGTGCTGGTGCTGGACGCCGACCTCGGCCTGGCCAACCTCGACGTGGTGCTGAACCTGCACCCCAAGCTGACGCTGCATGACGTCTTCACCGAGAAGGCCACGCTGGAGCAGGCCATCCTGCCTGCCCCCGGCGGCTTCTCCGTGCTGCTGGCCGGCTCGGGCATGGTGGAGTACTCGCGCCTGACGCCCGATGTGCGCGACAAGCTGCTGCACATCATCGACCTCGTCAAGCCGCGCTTCGACTGGGTGCTGCTGGACACCGGCGCCGGCATCTCCGACGTGGTGCTGTTCGCCATCTCCCTGGCCCAGGATGTGCTCGTCGTCGCCACGCCCGAACCCACCTCGCTGACCGACGCCTACGCCACCATCAAGGTGCTGGCCACGCAGCAGGAGCGCCGCCATCTGGGCCTGGTCGTCAACCAGGCCAACCGCGTCGGCGAGGGCAAGCTGATCTGCGGCCAGCTGCAGCAGGTGCTGCAGCGCTTTGTCGGCTCGGCGCCGGGGCAGGAATTCCGGCTGGAGCTGTTCGGCGAGGTCAGGTCCGACCAGGCCGTGCGCCAGGCCGTGCTCAAGCGCCAGCTGATGCTGGAGCACTACCCGGGCTGCGACGCCGCCCAGGCCATCAAGGCCCTGGCCAACAAACTCCTTGGCTGACTTGGTGCCCCTGGTCGGTCTTGCAGACCGCGCTGCGACATGAGTCGCAGCCCTTCGGCAGGCACATCGCGCCCACCGGGCGCAATGTGTCCGGCCTCAGCCCCCGAGGGGACGACGATGCACGCGGCATCGAGCCGTGCGCACATCGTCTTGAGCGGGCCGGCTTGGGAGCGGCCCGGCGCTCGGCCCGCGAATACAGCGTGCACCAAACGCCATGAATCCAGCGACTGCCTTTGAATGGGTCGGCGGCGAGGCGCGCGTGCGCGAACTCGTCGATCGCTTCTACGACCTGATGGACCTGGAGCCGGCCTATGCGCAGCTGCGCGCGGCGCATGGCGACTCGCTGGAGTCGGCGCGCGACAAGCTGTTCTGGTTCCTGTGCGGATGGCTGGGCGGGCCGGACCACTACATCAGCCGCTTCGGCCACCCGCGGCTGCGGGCGCGCCACCTGCCGTTTCGCATCGGCATCGCCGAGCGCGATGAATGGCTGGCCTGCATGGGCCAGGCCATGCAGGAGACCGGCGTGGACCCGGTCCTGCAGGCCCGGCTGGCCGAGTCCTTCGCGGGCACGGCCGACTGGATGCGCAACGTTTAATCGAGCCTGAACGCGAAGTCCTGCTGGAACTGCGCGTCGCCCTGGCACTGGTAGCCGGCCAGGGCGGATTCGACGGAGCGCGTCAGCGAGCGTCTGGTCTTGGCGTCCAGCGCACCCTGGGTCACGCGCACGTCGGTGCCGACGACGCGGCCGCCGCGCACCGTGGCCAACACCTGCAGCACTGCCTCGCCGCTCCAGTTCACGGCGGGCAGTTCAGGCGTGGGCATGACGGAGCAGACGGCACCGGCCTGTGTGACTAGAGGGGTCTTCGCCACGGGGGGCGCTGACGGCACCTCGGTCTTGAACGTTGCAGGGCCGGTTGGCGGGCGCAGGGTTTCGGGCTGGGGCTCGGCCGTCACCGGCGTCTTCTCGAGCACCCAGTCGTCGCGAGGCGGCACGGCAGACGTGATCGGGTCCTTGAAGATCGGCCTGTCCGCACGGTACGGCTCGGCCGGCGGCGGTGGCGTGCGGGGTTCGGCGGGGAGCGGCTTGATCGGCGCAATCTCCGGCGGCCGGGTCGGCGCCTTGATCAGGCCCGCGCTCAACGCATAGATCCCTGCCAGATGCAGGGCGATGACGAGGCCTATGCCGGTGAAGCGGGTCGGCTTGGGGGATTGGCGGGACAGTTCCATGGTCACTCCTCTTTGTGGCAGGGAAAACCGGTGTCGCGCGCAAGCTGCGCCTGAGTTGGTCCCAGGCTACTGCCGCCTAACGAGGCTTGCAATGGTGACGCTTGCCCGTCGGCGCCGCACCACGCCCCTGCGTCCGGGCAGGCACCGTCAGCGCCGCGTCAGGGCGTTCCGGCGAGCAGCACCATCAGCGCGCCGGCGCCGCCATCGCTGGCCCGGGCCTGCACGAAGGCCAGCACCTCGTTCTTCTGCACCAGCCAGCGCCGAACGCGGCCCTTGAGCACCGGCTCGCGGCCCGGCGAGCCATGGCCCTTGCCGTGCACGACGCGCACGCAGCGCAGGCCGCGCCGGGCGCTGTCGTGAATGAAGTGCCCCAACGCCTCGCGCGCCGCGTCGCGGCGCAGGCCGTGCAGGTCGAGCTGGGCCTGCAGCGACCAGTGGCCGCGGCGCAGCTTGCGCACGACCTCCACGGCGATGCCTTCGCGGCGAAAGCTCAGCGTCTCGTCCGTGTCGAGCAGTGTGTCGACGTCGATCTCGTCGGAGAGTGCCTGCAGCAGCACGGCGCGTTCGTCGGCCTCGCGCTGGCGTGGCTCGGGGGCGGGCTGCTCGCGCGCGTGCAGCACGCGGTCGACGCTGCGCAGCGGCGTCACGGGCCCGACGGAGAGCTCGAAGACCCGCTTCTCCTGCTCCGCCAGCCTCAGTGCGGCGGCCAGGCGCTCGCGCTCCCGTTCGGCCGCCAGCCGGGCGGCGGCCAGTTCGCGCGCCAGCGGCTTGAGGTCGGCGAGGCTGCGCACGCTCGTCGGCTTGCTCACAGCAACCCCCGCTCGGCCATGGAGACGACTTCGCCGGCCCCGACGACGAGATGGTCCACGACGCGCACCTCCACCAGCGCCAGGGCCTGGCTGAGCTGGCGCGTCAGCAACTCGTCGGCCTTGGACGGCTCAGCGACGCCGCTGGGATGGTTGTGGGCCAGGATGGCCGCGCCGGCACCCAGGGCCAGCGCGCGCTTGACGACCTCGCGAGGATGCACCGTCGTCGAGGTCAGCGAGCCCTGGAACAGCGTCTCCATCGCGATCAGCCGCAGCTGGGCATCGAGAAAGAGCACGGCGAACACTTCATGGCCCAGGCCGCCGAGGTGCAGGCGCAGATAGGTCTTGACCGCGTCCACGTCGCTGAGTGCCGGCTTTTCGGCCAGCTGCTGGTTCAGCGAGCGGCGCGCGATCTCCAGCACGGCCGCGATCTCGGCACGCTTGGCCGGCCCGAGGCCCTTGATCTTGCCGAGGTCTTGCACGCTGGCCGCCAGCAGCCCGGCCCAGCCGCCGAAGCGGTCCAGCAGGCTCTGCGCCAGCTGCAGCACGGGCGTGCCTTGCACCCCCGTGCGCAGCAGCAGGGCCAGCAGCTCGGCGTCCGCCAACGCCTGCGGGCCGCGGGCGAGCAGCTTCTCGCGCGGGCGGGCGTCCGGGGGCAGATGGGTCAGCGGCATAAAATCGGAAGTCTAGCCAAGCGCTCCCTGACCTCTCTCGAATGAACCCCATCCAGGCCGGCTCCTTCCTCACGCTGCATTACCGGCTCTCGGGCCCGGACGGCGCCGACATCGTCAACACCTTCGACGACAAGCCGGCGACGCTATCGCTGGGCGCCGGCCAGCTGTCGCCCGCCATCGAGGCGCGCCTGATCGGGCTGCCCGAGGGTGCGCACGAGCGCTTCGAGCTCGCGCCCGGCGAGGCCTTCGGCGACCGCAACCCCGAGCTGCTCCAGCGCGTCAAGCTCACGCTGCTGCGCCAGCTGGGTGATCCGGACGAGACCTACAACGTCGGCGACGTCGTGCAGTTCCCCGGCCCGGACGGGCAGGGCGGCTATGCCGGCGTCGTGCGCGAACTGGGCGAGGAAGCGCTGCTGTTCGATTTCAACCATCCGCTCGCCGGCCAGCCGGTGAGCTTCGAAGTGCAAGTGATCGGGGTGCTGTGATGAGTGCTGCCCAGCAACTCCAGGAAGTGCTGCTGGCCGAGCCGCGCGGCTTTTGCGCCGGCGTGGACCGAGCCATCGAGATCGTCGAGCGGGCGCTGCTCAAGTTCGGCGCGCCCATCTACGTGCGCCACGAGATCGTCCACAACACCTATGTCGTCAACGACCTGAAGTCACGCGGCGCCATCTTCATCGAGGACCTGGCCGACGTGCCGGCCGGCGCCACGCTGGTGTTCAGCGCGCACGGCGTCAGCCAGGAGGTGCGCCGCGAGGCCGCGGCCCGCGGCTTCAACGTCTTCGACGCCACCTGCCCGCTGGTCACCAAGGTCCACGTCGAGGTGGCCAAGCTGCACCGCGAGGGCTATGAGTTCATCATGATCGGCCACAAGGGCCACCCCGAGGTCGAAGGCACGATGGGCCAGCTGTCCGAGGGCATCTTCCTGGTGGAGGACGTCGCGGACGTCGCCCAGGTGCGTGTGAAGGACCCCGCCAAGCTCGCCGTCGTCACGCAGACCACGCTGAGCGTGGACGATGCGGCGCAGATCCTGGCCGAGGTGAAGCGCGTCTTCCCGCAGGTGCGCGAGCCCAAGAAGCAGGACATCTGCTACGCGACACAGAACCGCCAGGACGCGGTCAAGCTGCTGGCGCCGCAGGTGGACGTCGTCATCGTCGTCGGCAGCCCCACCAGTTCCAACAGCAACCGCCTGCGCGAGCTGGCGGAGCGGCTGGGCACGCCGGGCTACATGGTCGACGCGACCGAGGACCTCAAGGCCGAGTGGCTGGAAGGCCGCCCGCGCGTGGGCCTGACGGCCGGCGCCTCGGCGCCCGACGTGCTGGTGCAGGCCGTCATCAGCCGGCTGCGCGAGTTCGGCGCGACGACGGTGCGCAGCCTGCCGGGTGTGGAGGAGAACGTGCATTTCCCGCTGCCCATGGGCCTGGGCGACAAGTCCATGGCCGAGGTGACGCGCTCACTGTCTTGACGCCGGCGTCTCAGACACCCGGCGGCGCCTGACCTTGGCGCCGCTTTCGTATCCGATTTCTGAAGGTTGATTTCCCATGCTCGACATCACCCAACTGCGCAAGGACCTCGATGCCGTCATCGAACGCCTGGGCGCACGCAAGACCCCGCAGCCCTTCCTCGACGTGGAGCGCTTCAAGGCGTTCGAAGCCGAGCGCAAGGCCGTGCAGACCCGCACCGAGGAGCTGCAGGCCCGCCGCAATGCGCTGTCCAAGCAGATCGGCATGGCCAAGGGCAAGGGCGAAGACGCCTCGGCGCTGATGGCCGAGGTCGGCGGCATCGCCGACGAGCTGAAGGCCGGCGCCGAGCGCCTGGACGCCATCCAGCACGAGCTCAACGAGATGCTGATGGGTGTGCCCAACCTGCCTGACGCCAGCGTGCCGGCGGGCAGCGACGAGGCCGGCAACGTCGAGGTGCGCCGCTGGGGCCAGCCGCGCGCCTTCGACTTCGACGTCAGAGACCACGTCGACCTTGGCGCGCCGCTGGGCCTGGACTTCGAGACCGGCGCCAAGCTGTCGGGCTCGCGCTTCAGTTTCCTCAAAGGCCCCGTCGCCCGTCTGCATCGGGCGCTCGCCCAGTTCATGCTCGACGTGCAGACCTCGGAGCATGGCTACACCGAGTGCTACACGCCCTACATCGTCAACCGCGAGATCCTCGAGGGCACGGGCCAGCTGCCCAAGTTCAAGGAAGACATGTTCTGGGTGCTGCGTGGCGGTGACTCCGAGCACCCCGAGCAGTACCTGATCTCGACGTCGGAGATCTCGCTGACCAACACGGTGCGCGACAGCGTGCTCAAGGCCGAGGACCTGCCCGTCAAGCTGACCGCCCACAGCCCCTGCTTCCGCTCGGAGGCCGGCTCGGCCGGCCGCGACACGCGCGGCATGATCCGCCAGCACCAGTTCGACAAGGTCGAGATGGTGCGCATCGAGCAGCCCGAGCACAGCATGGCCGCGCTGGAGGAGATGACGGGGCATGCCGAAGCCGTGCTGCAGAAGCTGGGGCTGCCTTACCGCACCATGCTGCTGTGCTCCGGCGACATGGGTTTCGGCGCGACCAAGACCTACGACCTGGAGGTGTGGCTGCCCGCGCAGAACACCTACCGCGAGATCAGCTCCTGCTCGAACATGGGCGCCTTCCAGGCCCGCCGCATGCAGGCGCGGTTCAAGAATGCGCAGGGCAAGAACGAGCTGGTGCACACGCTGAACGGTTCGGGCCTCGCCGTGGGCCGCACGCTGGTGGCGGTGCTGGAGAACTACCAGAACGCCGACGGCAGCATCACGGTGCCCGAGGCGCTGCGACCCTACATGGGTGGCGTCGAGACTCTGCGCGCCTGACTTCGGACGGGCCGAAAAAGCTGGCTATAATGGCCGGCTTCGCACCAGCGCACCGAATCAGGAGAGGTGGCAGAGTGGTCGAATGTACCTGACTCGAAATCAGGCGTACGGTATCCCCGTACCGAGGGTTCGAATCCCTCCCTCTCCGCCAAATGAAAAAGCCACCCTCGCGGTGGCTTTTTTCTTGTGTCTGGATCGGCTCAGCCGGCTCAACCGGCTCGAGTCAGCGCCGGCTCAGACCAGCCCCTGCTTGGACGCCAGCACCGCCGCCTCGGCGCGGCTGGACACGTTGAGCTTCTTGTAGATGCTCTTGATGTGGTCGTTGACGGTGAACCACTTGATGCCCATCAGGTTGGCGATCTCCTTGATCGTGAAACCCTTGCTCAGGTAGGTCAGCACCTCGCTCTCGCGCGGCGTCAGGCGTTCCCATTCCGGCGGCGGATCCAGCACGACGCCGCGGCTGTTTGCGAAGGGGGCGTGCGAGCTCGACAGGGTGCCGAAGCCGGAGTTCAGCGGCATGGCGCCGCTGTCGCTGGAACTGGGGCGGAAGTGCGACAGCAGCCGGCGCGCGATCGCAGGCGACAGGGGTGGCTGGCCGCGCACGATGCGCTGCAGCTCTTCCACCAGCACCTCGAAGCGGTCTTCCTTCAACAGATAGCCATCGGCTCCGCATTGCAGGGCCGGGAAGAGGTGGTCGTCGTCCGAATACAGCGTCGTGACGATCTTGACGGCCGGCGAGCCCGCAAGCTCGGTCAGGAACTCCATGCCGTTGCCGTCGGGCAGTTCCAGGTCGACCAGGATGAGCTTGAAGCTGATCTCGGGGTTGCCGCCGGACAGCTTGGCCACCTGGCGGCGGGCATTCTCGAGATCGCCGACCTCGGTGATCTCCATGGCGTCGCTGAAGCTCTCCCGAACCACGCGGCACAGGAAGCTGCGGGCAACGGGGTTGTCTTCGATGATGAGGACTTTGACGGTCATGGCGCGGGGGCGGGCAGCGGCTGTCGATTCGACCGCTGAATGTAGCGCACCACCCCGTGCAGCCCCGGGCCTCGTGCCCCGGCCCAAGCCCCCGTTTCAGGCTTCAAGGATTGGTAAGAACCAACTTGCCGACCACCTCGCGGGCTGCCATGCGGGCGAAGGCCGCGGGCAGTTCCTCCATGGGCAGCACGCGGTCCAGCACCGGCTTGATCCTGCCGGCGGCATACCAGGCGGCCAGTTCTGCGAGCATCTTCGCGTTGCGGCCCGGCTCGCGCTTGGCGAACTCGCCCCAGAACACGCCCACGAGCGACGCGCCCTTGAGCAGGGCGAGGTTGAGCGGCAGCGCCGGGATCTGCCCCTGTGCGAAGCCGATGACGAGGTAACGCCCGCGCCACGCAATGGAGCGGAAGGCGGCTTCCGCCAGGTCACCTCCGACGGGGTCGTAGATGACGTCCGGCCCCTTGCCCCCGGTCAGCGCCTTCAGTTCGTCGCGCAGGTTCTGCGTGGCGTAGTTGAGGGTCGCGTCGGCGCCAAGCGCCTTGCAGGCCTGGCATTTGGCATCGCTGCCGGCAGCGGCGATGACGCGCGCACCGGCCGCCTTGGCGATCTGGATGGCGGCCGTGCCCACGCCGCCCGCCGCGCCCAGGATGAGCACGGTCTCGCCGGCCTGCAGCGCGGCGCGGTCCATCAGCGCATGGTGGCTGGTGGCATAGGTGCAGATGAAGGCGGCGGCATCCTCGAAGGCGAAGCCCTCGGGCAGCGGCATCGCCAATTGGGCCGGGATGCACACCTCGGTGGCAAAGCCACCCAGGCCGCCGAAGGCCGCGACGCGCTGGCCGGCGGCGAAGCCCACGACGCCTTCGCCCACCTCGCTGACGACGCCCGAGAACTCCGTGCCCGGCACGAACGGCAGGGGCGGCTTCATCTGGTACTTGTTCTGCACGATGAGCAGATCGGGGAAGTTCAGGCTAGCGGCCTTGATCTGCACGCGGATCTGGCCCGGCCCGAGTGCCGGCCGGGGAAGCTCGCGCCATTGCAGCGCCTCGACGCCCACCGGGTTCTCGCAGAGCCAAGCCTTCATCGTCATCTCCTGGTTTTCTGAAGCGCCCATGATAGGAATCAAGGTGGTTACACCCGGTCTCGCAGGTGACGGCCTCCCTACAATTGGCCACCATGCGTATCCTGATTTCCAACGACGACGGTTACCTCGCTCCCGGCCTCGCGGCCCTCGTTCAGGCCTGTCAGGGCCTGGGCGAGATCGACGTCATCGCCCCCGAGCAAAACGCCAGTGGAACTTCCAACTCGCTGACGCTGAATCGGCCGTTGAACGTGTACCGCGCCGCCAACGGCTTCCGCTATGTCAGCGGCACGCCGTCCGACGGGGTGCACCTGGCACTGACCGGCCTGCTCGGCTACCGGCCCGACCTGGTGCTGTCGGGCATCAACAATGGCGCCAACATGGGCGACGACACGCTGTATTCCGGCACCGTCGCCGCCGCCACCGAGGGCTATCTGTTCGGCATCCCGTCCATCGCCTTCTCCCAGGCCGACAAGGGCTGGGGCGAACTCGAGGCGGCTGCCCGCACGGCGCGCAGCGTCGTCGAGCAGGTCATCGCCGGCGGCCTCGGCCAGAGCTTCCTGCTCAATGTCAACATCCCCAACCGACCCGATGCCGACACGCTGCCGCGCCGCATCACGCGCCTGGGCCGGCGCCACGCCAGCGAAGGCATCATCCAGCAGGTCAACCCGCGTGGCGAAACTATCTACTGGATCGGCCCGGCGGGCGACGCCCGTGATGCCGGCGAGGGCACGGACTTCCACGCCACGGCCAACGGCCAGGTATCGATCACGCCGCTGCAGGTGGACCTGACGGAGCATGCGTCGCTGGGCGCCTGGGCGCAGCGCCTGGGCCTCTGACGACATGGTCGCGCCCAAGCGCTTTCCAGCCAGCCTCAAGTCGGCCGCCGTGCCCCAGCGCGAGCTGCTGATGCCGCAGCGCCACCTGCGCGAGGCCACCGCCGATGCCGCGCGGCTGGCGCGCCCCAGCGGCACGGGGCTGGACAGCGGTGCCGTGCGCGAGCGCATGGTCGCCCGGCTGCGCGCCGAGGGGAAGTTCGATGAGCGCGTGCTCGCAGCCATGGCCAGCGTGCCACGCCACGAGTTCGTCGACAGCGCGCTCGCGGCACAGGCCTACGAAGACACGGCGCTGCCCATCGGCCACGGGCAGACGATCTCCAAGCCCTCGGTCGTTGCCCACATGCTGGGCCTGCTGATGGCGGGCCCCGGCGCCCGGCAGCGGGGCACGCTCGGCCGCGTGCTGGAGATCGGCACGGGCTGCGGCTACCAGGCTGCGGTCATCGCGCTGCTGGCGCGCCAGGTCACCTCCATCGAGCGCCTGCAGGGCCTGCATGACAAGGCCAGGCTGCACCTGCAGCGGGTGGCGCTGCCCAGGCCCCATGCCACGCCGCGCCTGGTGTGGGGCGATGGCCGCGTGGGCCATTCGGCCAGCGGGCCCTTCGACAGCATCATCGCGGCGGCCGGCGGCGAGGACATTCCGCCGGCCTGGATGGAGCAACTTGCGCCCGGCGGGCGCCTCGTCGCCCCGACCGCCGCGGGCGGCCGAGGGCAGGTGCTGGTGGTGCTGGACCATGTCGTCGAAGGCGGCGTCGGCCGCTGGGTTCGCAGCGAACATGAGGCCGTGCTCTTCGTCCCCCTAAAATCTGGCGTCGTCTGACGGGGCCGACGGCGCACCGCGCCACACAATCGGGTCGGCCTCCAACGTGCTCTAGCCACACGATGCCCCATAGCCTGCGCCTTTTACTTCTCGCCACCACCTCGCTGCTGCTTAGCGCCTGCGGCACTTCGCTGCATCAGGCGCCGGTCGAGGACCGCAACCCGCTGCCGCCCAAGCCCGCGGCTTCGGCGCCGGCATCTGCCGCATCGGCTCCGGCTGCTGCCGAGGTCAAACTGCCGCCCGGCGCCGAAAACGCCGGCAAGCCGGGCTACTACACCGTCAAGCCGGGCGATGCGCTGATCCGCATCGCGCTGGACAACGGCCAGGGTTGGCGCGACATCGCCAAGTGGAACAACCTGGACAACCCCAACCGCATCGAGGTCGGGCAGGTGTTGCGCGTCGTGCCCCCGGGTGTGGACGCGGGCACCGTGACGGCCAAGCCGATCGCCAGCGCGCCCAAGGTCGAATCGCGCCCGCTGGACAGCAAGCCGCCGGTGGCGGCTGCCAGCGCGCCGGCCAATGCCGGAGCTGCGGCGCCGCCCGCGGCCGTGGCCGCAGCGTCTTCCGACGACGACGGACTGGCCTGGGGCTGGCCCGTCACGCACCCGATCAGCGCCGGCTTCGACGACCAGCGCAACAAGGGCCTGGACTTTGCCGGCAAGGCGGGCGACCCGGTGCTGGCCGTGGCCGATGGACGCGTGGTTTACGCCGGTTCGGGCTTGCGCGGCTACGGCAACTTGGTCATCATCAAGCACAATAACACCTACCTGACGGCGTATGCCCACAACCGGGCGATGCTGGTCGAGCAGGACCAGGTCGTGCGCAAGGGTCAGAGGATTGCCGAGATGGGTTCCACCGAGAGCGACACCGTCAAGCTGCACTTCGAGGTGCGCAAGCTCGGCAAGCCGATCGACCCGGCCAAGTTACTGCCGCCGCGCTGAGCGGCGCGCCAGCAAACCACACTTCGGGCCAGCGATCACGCCATGAAACGCGCTGTGCCCAAGCCCAACGGTCATGACGACGCGCGCCGCGAGGCTGGAGTCATGCTGTCGGCACTGAATGGCGGCGGCGGTGGCAGCGATGCTGGCCACGCCGCCCCGGCGCCCGACGACGAGGGACCGGTGCAGCGCGGCGCGGCCGACGAGATCGAGCTGGGCAATGCGCTGCAAGCCTACCTGCGCGACATCCGCCGCACGCCGCTGCTGACGCCGCAGCAGGAGTTCGACACCGCTCAGGCCGCTCGCTCGGGTGACTTCGAGGCCCGCCAGGCCATGATCGAGCACAACCTGAGGCTGGTCGTCAGCATCGCCAAGAACTACCTCGGCCGCGGCCTGCCGATGAGCGATCTCATTGAGGAGGGCAACCTGGGCCTGATGCATGCGATCGGCAAGTTCGAGCCGGAGCGGGGCTTTCGCTTCTCGACCTATTCGAGCTGGTGGATTCGTCAGAGCATCGAGCGCGCGCTGATGCACCAGGCGCGGCTCGTGCGGCTGCCGGTGCACATCGTGCGTGAGCTCAACCAGGTATTGAAGGCGCGCCGCGCGCTCGAGGCCTTGCAGAGCGCCGAGGGTTCGGAGGGCCGGGTGCGTGCCGAGGACGTGGCCCAGGCGCTTGGCCGGCCCGTGAGTGAAGTGGCCGAGCTGCTGGCCTACGCCGAGCTGCCGAGCTCGCTCGATTCGCCTGTGGACCGCAGCGGGGAGGGCGGCGAGTCCATGCTGGACCTCGTTGCTGACGAGCAGGCCATCGACCCCATGGGCCTGCGCCTGTCGCACGAGGTCGAGGCACTGCTGCAGCACGGCCTGGCCAGCCTCAACGACCGTGAGCGCGAGGTGCTGTCGGGCCGCTACGGCCTGTCGGACCGCGAGCCGGAGACGCTGGACGTGCTGGCCATCCGCCTGAAGCTGACCCGCGAGCGCATCCGCCAGATCCAGATCGAGGCGCTGGCCAAGCTCAAGCGCAACATGATGCGCCACGGGGTGGACCGGGATTCGATTTTTTAGCGGCTCGTCCAGCTGAAGCCCCCGCAGGCCCGGCGCTCGGCCCGGAAAGCTGAGGTTGCCAACCGTCCTCCGATAATCGAGGGATGACTCAGACAACGGATTGGCTCAAGGTCGAGAGCATCGAACTTGAGGCGCAGGGCGTGGCGCACAACGCCGAGGGCAAGGTGGTCTTCATCGACGGCGCCTTGCCGGGCGAAGTGGTGAAGGCGCAGATCTCGCGCCGCAAGAACAACTGGGAGCAGGGCCAGCTCACCGAGATCAGGAAGGAAAGCAGCCTGCGCGTGACGCCGGGCTGCCCTCACTTCGGCCTTCATGCCGGTGCCTGCGGTGGCTGCAAGATGCAGCATCTGCACGCCGGCGCGCAGGTGGCCGTCAAGCAGCGCGTGGTGGAAGACCAGCTCTGGCACCTGGGCAAGGTCAAGCCCGAGGTGTTGCTGCGGCCCATCGAAGGCCCGACCTGGGGCTACCGCTACCGCGCCCGCTTCTCGGTGCGCTATGTGCAGAAGAAGGGCGTCGTGCTGATCGGCTTCCACGAGCGCAAGAGCCGCTATGTGGCCGACATGCAGGTCTGCAAGGTCGTGCCGAAGGTGGTCAGCGACCTGTTGATGCCGCTGCGCGAACTCATCATGGCCATGGCCGAGCGCGACCGGCTGCCGCAGATCGAGCTGGCCATGGGCGACGAAGTCATTGCCCTGGTGCTGCGCCACCTGAACCCGCTGCCGGACGGCGACGTCGTGCTGCTGCGGGAGTTCGCGGCCAAGCATGGCGTGCAGTGGTGGCTGCAGCCCAAGGGGCCGGACACGGTCAAGCTGCTGGATGAGGGCGGCCCCGAGCTGGCCTATGTGCTGCCGGAGTTCGGCATCCGCATGCCGTTCAAGCCGACGGACTTCACGCAGGTCAACCCGCACATCAACGCGTCGCTCGTCGGCCGCGCGCTGCGGCTGCTGGCGGTGCAGAAGGACGAGCGCGTCATCGACTGGTTCTGCGGGCTGGGCAACTTCACGCTGCCGCTGGCCACGCAGGCGCGGGAGGTGCTGGGCATCGAGGGCAGCGAGACGCTGGTGCAGCGCTCGCGCGAGAACGCCGCGGCCAACGGTCTGGCGCACAAGACCCGCTTCGTTGCGCGCAACCTGTTCGAGATGACGCCCGAGCTGCTGGCCCTGGACGGCACGGCCGACCGCTGGCTCATCGACCCGCCGCGCGAGGGCGCCTTCGCGCTGGCCAAGGCGGTGGCGGATATCGCGCAGGACCCGTCGCTTGCGCCGGGCTGGGCGGCTCCGAAGCGCATCGTCTACGTGAGCTGCAACCCGGCGACGCTGGCGCGCGACGCGGGCCTGCTGGTCAACGTGGCCGGCTACCGCTGCACGGCGGCCAGCGCGGTCAACATGTTCCCTCACACGGCCCACGTGGAGAGCATCGCCGTTTTCGATCGCTGAACGCGTCGTCCAGGAGTTTTAGTAAACGAAAGCGGCCTGTCGCGTTGCGGCGGGCCGTTTCTCTTTTGCCCCCTTTGGCCTCCGTGTTAGTCCGGAATCGCAGCGGGCCTGTTGTCGACAAAATGAGTAAACAAAAATTGTTTAGTTCACGGAGACGAGAGGTCGATCATGTCGATTCACAATCCCTTCCCGCGCCTGCTGGGCGTTGCCTGCCTGGCCCTGGGCCTCGCGTCTGCGGCGCTCGCGCAGAACGCGGCCTGGCCTCAGCTTGCGCTCAAGCGCGGCGTCAACGCTCTCGGCTATGACCCGCTGTGGAGCGAGCCGGCGAAGGCGCGCTTCCAGCCGCGGCACATGCAGGCCATCCGCGACGGCGGCTTCGACCATGTGCGCCTGAACCTGCACGCCTTCGAGCACATGGACGCCGAAGGGCGGCTGTCGGCGGCCTGGCTGAAGACGCTGGACGAGATGACGGCGGCGGCACTGAACGCCGGCCTGCAGGTCATCCTCGACCAGCACAATTTCAACGACTGCGCCAAGGAGATCGACGCCTGCCGCGCGCGGCTCAAGGCCTTCTGGCGCCAGATCGCGCCGCGCTTCAAGGATGCGCCTGACGCCGTGCTGTTCGAGATCCTGAACGAGCCCAACGGCGCGGCCGATGCCGTCTGGAACGACATGCTGGCCGAGAACCTGGCCATCATCCGCGAGACCAACCCCAGGCGTCGCGTCGTCGTCGGCCCGAAGTTCTGGAACTCGCTGGACCAGCTCGACAGCCTCAAGCTGCCCGAGGCCGACCGCAATCTGGTCGTGACCTTCCATTACTACACGCCGATGGAGTTCACCCACCAGGGCGCGTCGTGGACGCCGCAGTTCCAGAAGCTGTCCGGCGTGACCTGGGGCGCCGCGGCCGAGCAGGACAAGCTCAAGCAGGACTTCGACCGTGTCAAGGCCTGGGCGCAGCGCACCGGCCGGCCCATCCTGCTGGGGGAGTTCGGCGCGCTGGAGACGGCCGGCATGGCGCAGCGCGTGGCCTGGACGGCGGCGGTGGCCCGCGCGGCCGAGGCGCGCGGCTTCGGCTGGAGCTACTGGCAGTTTGATTCCGACTTCGTCGTCTGGGACATGAAGGCGGACGGCTGGGTAAAGCCCATCCTCAACGCGCTCGTGCCGGTGACGGGTGCAGGGCCTCAAGCGGTGGCGCGCAACAGCGACCCGGCGCTGGACCACCTGATCAACTCGCCCAAGGTCAGCGCCTGGTCGGTCTACGGCGAAGGCCAGTCCACGCAGCAGGTGCCCTGCGAGGCCTCGGGCAAGACCTGCCTGCGCGTCGACCTGCAGGGCAGGCGCGCCAATCCCTGGGACAACGGCGTGATTGCGCCCGTCACCGGCGACATCCGCAAGGGCGACAAGCTGCAGGTGCTGGTCTGGATGCGGCTGGACACCGACGATGCCAGGGCCAAGGTCAGCGTGCCCATCTCGCTGCAGCTGAACGCGGCGCCCTACACGGCCCTGCTGTCCGGCGTGGCGACGCTGAGCAGCAAGCTCGAACCCGTGGTGCTGAACGGCACGGCCCAGGCCGACCAGGCGGCGGGCACGGTGATGCTGTCGGCCCATGTGGGCCAGGTGGGGCAGCCCATCTGGTTCAGCGCGCCCTTCGTGCTGCGGAACTACACGCCGGCCAGGTAGGGCGGGAGGCGAGGCGTCCCGCAAAAACAAAGGCGGCCCGCGGGCCGCCTTTGTCATGGGGGAGGGGCGATCAGTCGCGGTCACCGCCGAAGATGCCCAGCAGCGACAGCAGGCTCTGGAACACGTTGTAGATGTCCAGGTAGATGGCCAGCGTGGCGCTGATGTAGTTGGTCTCGCCGCCGTCGATGACGCGCTTGATGTCGTACAGCATGAAGGCCGAGAACACGCCCAGCATCAGCACCAGGATGGTCAGCATCAGGGCCGAGGACTGCAGGAAGAAGTTGGCGATGCAGGCCACGAACAGCACGACGGCCCCCACCGTCAGGAACTTGCCCATGGAGGACAGGTCCCGCTTGATGACGGTGGCCAGCGTGGCCATCGTGAAGAACACCGCGGCCGTGCCGCCGAAGGCCGTCATGACCAGCGACGTGCCGTTCTTGAAGCCCAGCACGTAGCCCACCAGCCGCGACAGCATCAGGCCCATGAAGAAGGTGAAGGCCAGCAGCGCGACGACGCCGGTGGAGGACTCCTTGGTCTTCTCGATGACGAACATCAGGCCAAAGGCGCCGACAAAGAACACGAGCATGCTCATGCCCGGGCTCATCAGCTGGAACAGGCCGGTAGCGACGCCGACCCAGGCGCCCAGCACGGTGGGAACGAGGGACAGCGCCAGCAGCCAGTAAGTGTTGCGCAGCACGCGCTGACGGTCGGTGGCCAGGCCCGTGCCGGCATAGCCGTATTGGGTTTGCAGGCTTTCGTTCATGACGATCCTCCAGGAGAGAAATGGAAACCGCAATCATTCTAGGGCGGTGTCGGAAGGCTACATTGGGGCCCACCCCCTGAGAAGCAAGACCATGAAACAGCAAGCCCAACTCGAACTCGCCGACGTCAAGCGCATCGCCGCCGCTGCCGAAGCCCATGCCATGAGCAAGGGCTGGGCCGTATCCATCGCCATCGTCGATGCCGGCGGCCATCTGCTGTGGCTGCAGCGCCTGGACGGGGCTCCGCCCAACTCGGCCCTGTTCGCGCCCGCCAAGGCGCACACCTCGGCGCTGGGCCGGCGCGAGTCCAAGATCTACGAGGACATGATCAACGGTGGCCGCCAGTCCTTCCTCAGCGTGCCCGGCATGTACGGCATGCTGGAAGGCGGAGTGCCCATCCTCGTCGACGGGCAGTGCGTGGGGGCCGTGGGCGTCAGTGGCGTCAAGTCCAGCGAGGATGTCGAGATCGCCCGCGCCGGCATCGCGGCACTTTGAGGCGTCACGAGAGGGTCACGAAGGCTCGGTACTAACCCTTGTCGGCTATACTCGATGGGTTTACCTGAACCCCTCGCTGCCCGGCACAAAACCGCTTCGGTTTCCTCAAGCTGACCCGCCTTCGGACGGGTTGATGCTGGGCAGGCGCCCCACTTGCGGAGATCCTTGTGCTGACTGACCTGCTCCATCCCCCTCAAGCAATCCTGGCTCTGGCGGATGGGACAGTGTTCCGAGGCCAGTCCATCGGCGCCACCGGCCAGACCGTCGGGGAAGTGGTGTTCAACACCGCGCTGACCGGCTACCAGGAGATCCTGACCGACCCCAGCTACTGCAGGCAGATCGTCACGCTGACGTATCCGCACATCGGCAGCTACGGGATCAGCGAGGAGGACGTCGAGGCGGGCAAGGTCTTCGCCGCCGGCCTGGTCATCAAGGACCTGCCGATCCGCGCGTCCAATTTCCGCGCCGGCAAGACGCTGGACGCCTATCTGCGCGAACAGGGCACCGTGGCCATCGCCGGCCTCGATACCCGCCGCCTCACCCGTGTGCTGCGCACGCAGGGCGCCCAGAATGGCTGCATCCTGGCGCTCCCTGCTGGCGAGGCGCTGACGCAAGCCCACATCGATACGGCCGTCGCCGCCGCCAAGGCCGCGCCGTCCATGGCCGGCCTGGACCTGGCCAAGGTCGTCAGCCGCACCGAGCCCGAGAGCTGGACGCAGACCGAGTGGAAGCTCGGCAGCGGTTACGGCACGCAGACCGCGCCGAAGTTCCACGTCGTCGCCTATGACTTCGGCGTCAAGCTCAACATCCTGCGCATGCTGGCCGAGCGCGGCTGCAAAGTCACCATCGTGCCCGCGCAGACGCCCGCCAGTGCCGTCTTCGACCTGGAGCCGGACGGTGTCTTCCTGTCCAACGGCCCTGGCGACCCGGAACCCTGCGACTACGCCATCAAGGCCACGGCCCAGCTGATCGAGTCCGGCATCCCCGTCTTCGGCATCTGCCTGGGCCACCAGATCCTGGCGCTGGCCTCGGGCGCCAAGACCTTCAAGATGAAGTTCGGGCACCACGGCGCCAACCACCCGGTGAAGGACCTGGACAGCGGCCGCGTCGGCATCACGAGCCAGAACCATGGCTTCGCGGTCGACCCCGAGACGCTGCCGGCGAATCTGCGCGCCACGCACATCAGCCTGTTCGACGGCACGCTGCAGGGCATCGCCCGCACCGACAAGCCGGCCTTCAGCTTCCAGGGGCACCCGGAAGCCAGCCCCGGCCCGCACGACATCGCCTACCTGTTCGACCGTTTCATCGGGCTGATGACGAAGGCCTGAAATGTTCGGCATCACCGACCTCGGCACCTACCTCGCGGCGGCGATCTTCATCATCCTGCTGCCGGGGCCCAACTCGCTGTACGTGCTGTCCGTTGCGGCGCAGCGCGGCGTGCGCGCGGGCTACACGGCCGCCTGCGGCGTGTTCGTGGGTGACACGGTGCTGATGACGGCCGCCGCGGCCGGTGGTGCGTCGCTGCTGATGGCCAGCCCGCAGATCTTCTTCGTCGTGAAGATGGTCGGTGCGGTGTACCTGGGGTGGATCGGCATCCAGCTGCTGCGCGGTGCGGTCGGCACCTGGCGCGGCGAGGCCAAGGCCGACGAGGCGCCGCGCGCCGTCGACGCCAGCCAGCCCTTCCGCAAGGCCCTGGTCGTCAGCCTGCTGAACCCCAAGGCCATCGCCTTCCTGCTGTCGTTCTTCATCCAGTTCGTCGATCCGGCTTATCCGCACCCGGCGCTGACCTTCCTGATCCTGGGTTCCATCATCCAGGTGCTCAGCTTCATCTACCTCTCGACGCTGATTTTTGCCGGTGCCCGCCTCGCCGCGGCCTTCCGTGCACGTCGTCGTCTGTCCGGCGCCGCCAACGCGGGCGTCGGTGCACTTTTCGTTGGGTTCGGGGCCAAGCTGGCCACGGCCACGCTCTAAGAAGACTCGCAAGCCATGCCAAAACGTACAGACCTCAAGAGCATCCTCATCATCGGCGCCGGCCCGATCATCATCGGCCAGGCCTGCGAGTTCGACTACTCGGGCGCCCAGGCCTGCAAGGCGCTGCGCGAGGAGGGCTACAAGGTCATCCTCGTCAACAGCAACCCGGCGACCATCATGACGGACCCGGACACGGCGGACGTCACCTACATCGAGCCCATCACCTGGCAGGTGGTCGAGAAGATCATCGCCAAGGAGCGCCCGGATGCCGTGCTGCCCACCATGGGCGGCCAGACCGCGCTGAACTGCGCGCTGGACCTGCACAAGCACGGCGTGCTGGCCAAGTACGGTGTCGAGATGATCGGCGCCAACGAGGTCGCCATCGAGAAGGCCGAGGACCGCCTGAAGTTCAAGGACGCGATGACCAAGATCGGCCTGGGTTCGGCCAAGTCGGGCATCGCGCACACGCTGGAAGAAGCCTGGGCCGTGCAGAAGCAGATCCACGCCGAGATCGGCGCTGATGGGAAGCATTCGGGCTTCCCCATGGTCATCCGCCCCAGTTTCACGCTGGGCGGCACGGGTGGCGGCATCGCCTACAACCCGGAAGAGTTCGAAGAGATCTGCAAGCGCGGCCTCGACCTCTCGCCGACCAACGAACTGCTCATCGAAGAGAGCCTGATCGGCTGGAAGGAGTACGAGATGGAGGTCGTCCGCGACAAGGCGGACAACTGCATCATCGTGTGCTCCATCGAGAACCTGGACCCGATGGGCATCCACACCGGTGACTCCATCACCGTGGCGCCGTCGCAGACGCTGTCCGACAAGGAATACCAGCTGCTGCGCAACGCATCGCTGGCCGTGCTGCGCGAGATCGGCGTGGACACCGGTGGCTCCAACGTGCAGTTCTCGATCAACCCGAAGGACGGCCGCATGGTTGTCATCGAGATGAACCCGCGCGTGTCGCGTTCGTCCGCGCTGGCCTCCAAGGCCACGGGCTTCCCGATCGCCAAGGTCGCCGCCAAGCTGGCCGTCGGCTACACGCTGGACGAGCTGAAGAACGACATCACGGGCGGCGCCACGCCGGCGTCGTTCGAGCCCAGCATCGACTACGTCGTCACCAAGATCCCGCGCTTCGCCTTCGAGAAGTTCCCGATGGCCGACTCGCGCCTGACGACGCAGATGAAGTCGGTCGGCGAGGTGATGGCCATGGGCCGCACCTTCCAGGAGTCGTTCCAGAAGGCGCTGCGCGGCCTGGAGACGGGCATCGACGGCCTGACCGAGCGCTCGACCGACCGCGAAGAAATCGTGCAGGAGATCGGCGAAGCCGGCCCCGAGCGCATCCTGTTCCTGGCCGATGCGTTCCGCATCGGCATGACGCTGGACGAGATCTACGAGGAGACCGCGGTGGACCCGTGGTTCCTCGCGCAGATCGAGCAGTTGATCCAGATCGAAGCCGACCTGAAGGGCCGCGCGATCGAGTCGATCAGCGAGGCCGAACTGCGCCTGCTGAAGACCAAGGGCTTCTCGGACAAGCGCCTGGCCAAGCTGCTGGGCACCCACCAGCATGCCGTGCGCGAGCGCCGCCATGCGCTGAACGTGCGCCCGGTCTACAAGCGCGTGGACACCTGCGCCGCCGAGTTCTCGACGCAGACGGCCTACATGTACTCGACGTACGAAGGCGCCGATGCCGAGTGCGAGGCCGCGCCGACGGACAAGAAGAAGATCATGGTGCTGGGCGGTGGCCCGAACCGCATCGGCCAGGGCATCGAGTTCGACTACTGCTGCGTGCATGCCGCGCTCGCCATGCGCGAGGACGGCTACGAGACGCTGATGGTCAACTGCAACCCCGAGACCGTCTCGACCGACTACGACACGTCAGACCGCCTCTACTTCGAGCCGGTCACGCTGGAAGACGTGCTGGAGATCGTCGACAAGGAGAAGCCGGTCGGCGTCATCGTGCAGTACGGTGGCCAGACGCCGCTGAAGCTGGCGCTGGACCTGGAGCGCGCCGGCGTGCCCATCATCGGCACCACGCCCGACAGCATCGACATCGCCGAGGACCGCGAGCGCTTCCAGAAGCTGCTGCACGAGCTGGAGCTGAAGCAGCCGCCGAACCGCACCGCGCGCACCGAAGAGCAGGCCGTCACGCTGGCCAACGAGATCGGCTACCCACTGGTGGTGCGCCCGAGCTACGTGCTGGGCGGCCGCGCGATGGAAATCGTGCACGGTGACAAGGACCTGGAGCGCTACATGCGTGAGGCCGTGCGCGTCAGCGAGAAGTCGCCGGTGCTGCTGGACCACTTCCTGCAGGACGCCGTCGAGGTCGACGTGGACTGCATCAGCGACGGCGTCGACACCATGATCGGCGGCATCATGGAGCACATCGAGGCGGCCGGCATCCACTCCGGCGACTCGGCCTGCTCGCTGCCGCCCTACACGCTGGCCGCCGACGTGCAGGACGAACTGCGCCGCCAGACCGCGGCCATGGCCAAGGCGCTGAAGGTCGTCGGCCTGATGAATGTGCAGTTCGCCATCCAGGGCGACGTGGCGAAGGGCCTGGAACACTGCACGATCTACGTGCTGGAAGTGAACCCGCGCGCTTCGCGCACGGTGCCCTACGTGAGCAAGGCCACCGGCCAGCAGCTTGCCAAGATCGCCGCGCGCTGCATGGCCGGCCAGAAGCTGGCCGACCAGCGCGACCGCAAGGGCCGCGTGCCGGCCGAGGTCGTGCCGCCCTACTACAGCGTCAAGGAAGCCGTCTTCCCCTTCAACAAGTTCCCGGGCGTGGACCCCATCCTCAGCCCCGAGATGCGTTCGACCGGCGAGGTGATGGGTTCGGCCAAGACCTTCGGCGAGGCGGTGCTCAAAAGCCAGATCGGCGCCGGCTCGCGCCTGCCGCGTTCGGGCAATGTACTGATCACCGTCAAGAACAGCGACAAGGCCCGCGCCGTGGCCATCGCTAAGGATCTGCACGCGCTGGGCTTCGGCATCGTCTCGACCCGGGGCACGGCGGCGGCCATCACGGAAGCCGGCGTGCCGGTCAAGCTGATCAACAAGATCAAGGACGGCCGCCCGCACATCGTCGATGCGCTGAAGGGCGGCGACATCCAGCTCGTCTTCACGACGGTGGACGAAACCCGCACGGCCATCGCCGACAGCCGCTACATCCGCCAGGCTGCGCTGGCCAACCGTGTCACCTACTACACGACCATGGCCGGCTGCGAAGCCGCGGTCGAAGGCATGAAACACCGTGATGGCCTGACCGTGCAATCCCTGCAGGAACTGCACGCCGAGCTGGCTTAAACTCCGGCCCTACTGATTCCGCCGCCGCAGCCTGGACATCCGGGCTGCAGCGGCGGAACTCTTTTTGCCACAGAGTTTTGACATGACGACCATTCCCCTGACCAAGCGCGGCGCCGAGGCGCTGAAGGCCGAACTGCACCGCCTCAAGACCGTCGAGCGTCACGCCGTCGTCCAGGCGATCGCGGAGGCGCGCGCCCAGGGTGACCTGAGCGAGAACGCCGAGTACGACGCCGCCAAGGACAAGCAGGGCTTCATCGAAGGCCGCATCCTCGAGATCGAGGGCAAGCTGGCGGCGGCGCAGATCATCGATCCCGCGTCCCTGGACGCAGGCGGCCGCGTGGTGTTCGGCGCGACTGTGGAACTCGAGGACGAGGACAGCGGCAAGGCCGTGACCTACCAGATCACCGGCGACGACGAGGCCGACATCAAGCTGGGCCGCATCTCCGTGGGCTCGCCCATCGCGCGTGCGCTGATCGGCAAGGAAGCCGGCGACGTGGCCGAGGTGCAGGCTCCGGGTGGCGTGCGCCGCTACGAAATCGTCAAAGTTCGTTACGAGTGATGTTCGCCAGGCTTCAAGCCCTGCTGGCCGCCCTCTGGGGCGGCTTTTTGCTGTGCGTGGCCTTCGCGGCGGCGCCGAGTGCCTTCGCGGTGCTGGAGCGAGCGCAGGCGGGTGCGTTCGTCGGCCGCTTGTTCAGCGTCGAAGCGCAGGTCAGCCTGGCCGCGGCCCTGATCCTGATGCTGCTGGAGCGCCGCATCGCGCGTGACGCCGTCGAGGCCGGCGCGGCGAGCAATGCTTTTTCGGCGCTGCTGCTGCTGCCTGCCGCGGCGCTGTTCTGCACCATTGCCGGCTACTACGGCCTGCAGCCCCTGATGGCTGACGCGAAGGCCGGCCACGGCATCGCATCATTCGCGGCGCTGCACGGCGTATCGCTGGTCTTCTTTGGCCTGAAGGGCCTGACGGTGCTGGCCCTGGCCTGGATCACTCAGCGGCGCGCTTCTTGACGCTGGTGGTCACGGCGCGCTTCTTCACGCGCTTGATCTCGCCGCCCTGGGTCACGCGCTCGTTGCCCATGACCTTGACCTTGTTGATCTGCGGGCGGCCGTTGCCGCTCTTGGAGAACTTGACGATCTTGACGACGCGCGGGCCGGGCATCGCATCTTCGCGCTCGGCCTTGGCTTTCTCCGGCATGGGGCGCCACAGCACCAGCAGCTTGCCGATGTGCTGGATGGGGGCGGCGTTCAACTCGTCGCAGAGCTGGGCGAACATCGCCTCGCGGGCCGCGCGGTCATCGCCGAGCACCCGCACCTTGATGAGGCCGTGCGACTTCAGCGCGGCGTCGGTTTCCTTGACGACGGCAGGGGTCAGGCCATCACCGCCAATCATCACGACGGGGTCGAGATGGTGGGCGTCAGCGCGCTTGTCCTTGCGCTGGGCGGGAGTCAGGTTGATTTGAGGCATCCTCGTATTATCCCGTAGGCATGAAAACTCAAACCAAGAGCAAAAAGCTCAACAAGGCGTGGCTGAACAACCACGTGTCGGATCCCTACGTGCAGCAGGCGCAGAAGGACGGCTACCGGTCCCGGGCAGCCTACAAGCTCAAGGAGATCGACGAGGAGCTCAAGCTGATCCGCCCGGGCCAGGTGGTGGTGGATCTCGGTGCCACGCCCGGGGCGTGGAGCCAGTATCTGCGCCGCAGGTTCGCGCCCAAGGAGGCGGGGCAGGGCGGGGCGGCGGTGGGCCAACTCAACGGCACCATCATTGCCCTGGACCTGCTGGACTTCGAACCCATCGAGGGGGTGCATTTCATCCAGGGCGACTTCCAGGAAGACGCCGTGCTGGCCCAGCTGGAAGAGGCCCTCGCCGGCAAGCCTGTGGACGTGGTGGTGTCCGACATGGCGCCGAATCTGTCAGGTATCGCGGCGACTGACGCTGCCCGAATTTCCAACCTGGTCGAATTGGCCGTCGACTTCTCCGACAAGCACCTGAAACCGGATGGCGCACTGGTCGCCAAGGTCTTTCATGGCAGTGGCTACAACGAGCTGGTGGACCTGTTCAGGGCGCATTTCAAGGTCTTCAAGGTCGTCAAGCCCAAGGCCTCGCGCCTCCGGTCTTCCGAGACATTCTTGGTCGGCATCGGGTTGAAAAACCGCTGATTACGGGGTTGCCCCCTTGCCGCCCCTAAAATCACCCCCACTGTCCTGAAACCCGCGCTGGGCCATCAGGGCCAAGGAGTCGTAGTGAACAATCAATGGTTTTCTAAGTTCGCCGTCTGGATCGTGATCGCGCTGGTGCTGTTCACGGTCGTCAAGCAGTTCGGTGGGACGACCGCGCCGGGCAAGCAGGTGACGTATTCCGAGTTCCTGGATCTGGTCCAGGCGCACCGGATCAAGTCCGCCACGCTGCCTGACGGCATCACTGGCGACATCTACGCCGAGGACACCGAAGGCAACAAGATCCGCACCCTGGCCACCTACCAGGACCGTGGTCTCGTCGGTGACCTGCGCAACAACGGCGTCAAGTTCGACATCAAGCCGCGCGAGGAGCAGAGCTTCCTGGTCAGCATGCTGATCAACTGGACGCCGATGCTGCTGCTGATCGGCGTCTGGGTCTACTTCATGCGCCAGATGCAGGGCGGCGGCAAGGGCGGGGCGTTCAGCTTCGGCAAATCCAAGGCCCGCATGCTGGACGAGAACAACAACACCATCACTTTCGCCGACGTCGCCGGTTGCGACGAGGCCAAGGAAGAGGTGAAGGAACTCGTGGACTTCCTGAAGGACCCGCAGAAGTTCCAGAAGCTGGGCGGCCGCATCCCGCGTGGCGTGCTGATGGTGGGCCCCCCCGGTACCGGCAAGACCTTGCTGGCCAAGTCCATCGCCGGTGAAGCCAAGGTGCCGTTCTTCACGATCTCGGGCTCCGACTTCGTTGAAATGTTCGTCGGCGTGGGCGCGGCCCGCGTGCGCGACATGTTCGAGCAGGCCAAGAAGAGCGCGCCCTGCATCATCTTCATCGACGAAATCGACGCCGTCGGCCGCCATCGTGGCGCAGGCCTGGGCGGCGGCAACGACGAGCGCGAGCAGACGTTGAACCAGATGCTGGTCGAGATGGACGGCTTCGACACCAACCTGGGCGTCATCGTCATCGCGGCCACCAACCGTCCGGACATCCTGGACCCGGCCCTGCTGCGCCCGGGCCGCTTCGACCGGCAGGTCTACGTCACGCTGCCGGACATCCGCGGCCGCGAGCAGATCCTGAACGTCCACATGCGCAAGGTGCCCATCGGCCAGGACGTCAACCCGTCCATCCTGGCCCGCGGCACGCCCGGCATGAGCGGTGCCGACCTGGCCAACCTCGTCAACGAGGCCGCGCTGTTCGCGGCTCGTCGTGGTGGCCGGCTCGTGGAGATGATCGACTTCGAGCGCGCCAAGGACAAGCTCTACATGGGCCCCGAGCGCAAGAGCATGGTCATGACCGAGGACGAGAAGAAGGCCACGGCCTATCACGAGTCCGGCCACGCGGTCGTCGCCGAGCTGCTGCCCAACACCGACCCGGTTCACAAGGTCACCATCATGCCGCGCGGCCGTGCGCTGGGCGTGACCTGGCAATTGCCCGAGCGCGACCAGCACAGCCTGTACTTCAAGCAGATGCTCAACAGCATCAGCATCATGTTCGGTGGCCGCATCGCCGAGGACCTGTTCGTCCACGACATCTCCACCGGCGCGTCCAACGACTACGAGCGCGCCACCCGCATGGCCCGCGACATGGTCACGCGCTACGGCATGAGCGAGGCGCTCGGCCCGATGGTCTACGCCGAGAACGAGGGTGAAGTCTTCCTCGGCCGCAGCATGACCAAGACGGCCAACATCAGCGAGAGCACGCAGCAGAAGGTCGACAGCGAGATCCGTCGCATCCTCGACCAGCAGTACGCCGTCGCTCAGAAGATCCTCGAGGACAACCGCGACAAGGTCGAGGCCATGACCGAGGCGCTGATGAAGTGGGAAACCATCGATCGCGACCAGATCCTGGACATCATGGCCGGCCGCCCGCCCCGCGCGCCCGACGACAAGCCGACCACGCCCAGTGGCCCTGCCGGCGGCACGCCTCCGGTCAGCACAGACGGCGCTCCCGCCGCGGCCTGATCACCTCCCCAACGACGGGCCCGGCTTCCACCGGGCCCGTTTTCCATTCAAGACCATGCACTGGCAGACCCGCCGCTTCTCTCTGGACCTCAGCCGCCCTCGCGTGATGGGCATCGTCAACGTGACGCCTGACTCCTTCTCCGATGGCGGTCGCCACGACGACACCCGGGCCGCCATCGCCCATTGCGAGCGCCTGCTCGCCGAAGGCGCCGACATCCTCGACATCGGTGGCGAGTCGACGCGCCCGGGGGCGCCGCATGTCGATGCCGAGGGCGAATGGGCACGCATCGCCGACGTGCTGGCCGCGGCCGTGACGCTGGGCGTGCCGGTCTCGGTCGACACCTACAAGCCCGAGGTCATGCGACGCGCGCTCGACGCGGGCGCCGACATCATCAACGACGTGCAGGCGCTGCAGATGCCGGGTGCGCTGGAGGCGGTGGCCGGCAGCGGTGCGGGCGTCTGCCTGATGCACATGCGCGGCGAGCCGGCGTCCATGATGGACCTGGCCGACTACGGCGACATCGTTGCCGAGGTCGGGGCCTTCCTGGCCCAGCGTGCCCAGGCGGTGCTGGCTGCGGGCATTCCGGCCGAGTGCATCACCCTCGACCCCGGCTACGGTTTTGCCAAGAGTGCCGAGCACAACCTCAGGCTGCTCGCCGGCCAGCAGCGCCTGGCCGGGCTGGGCTACCCGCTGCTGGTGGGCTGGTCGCGCAAGCGCACCTTGGGCGACATCACCGGCCGGCCGGTGGACCAGCGGCTTGCCGCCAGCCTCGCCGCCGCGCTGCGGGCCGTCAGTGCCGGCGCGAGCGTGATTCGCGTGCACGATGTCCCTGCCACGGTGGACGCCCTCAAGGTCTGGGCCGCCGTCGATGCGGCGACAATTCCGGCCACTGCACCAAAGGAAGAAGCTCGATGAGCCGCAAGTATTTCGGAACCGACGGCATTCGCGGCACCGTGGGTCAGGCCCCGATCACGCCCGACTTCATGCTGCGTCTGGGTCATGCGGTGGGTCGGGTGCTGCGCAAGACCGCCAAGCGCCCGACGGTGCTGATCGGCAAGGACACCCGCATCTCCGGCTACATGATCGAGTCCGCACTCGAGGCCGGCTTCGCTTCCGCCGGCGTCAACGTGCTGCTGACCGGCCCGCTGCCCACGCCCGGCGTCGCCTACCTGACCCGTGCGCTCCGCCAGGACCTCGGCGTCGTCATCAGCGCCTCGCACAACGCCTTCCAGGACAACGGCATCAAGTTCTTCTCCGCCAGGGGCGAGAAGCTGCCCGACGCCTGGGAGCTGGCCGTCGAGGCCGCGCTGGAAGAGTCGCCGCAGTGGGTGGATTCGGCCAGCCTGGGCCGTGCCAAGCGCCTGGAAGACGCGCGTGGCCGCTACATCGAGTTCTGCAAGAACAGCTTCGGCTCGGACCTGACGCTCAAGGGGCTGAAGATCGTCGTCGACGCGGCCCATGGCGCGGCCTACCACGTTGCGCCGGATGTCTTCCATGAGCTGGGTGCCGAGGTCGTCGCCATCGGCTGCAAGCCCGATGGCTTCAACATCAACGCCGGCTTCGGCGCCACGTCGCCCGGCGCGCTGGTCGAGGCCGTCAAGGCGAACGGCGCGGACTACGGCGTGGCGCTGGACGGCGACGCCGACCGGCTGCAACTGGTTGACGCCCAGGGGCGCCTGTACAACGGCGATGAGCTGCTCTACGTGATGGTGGCGGACCGCCTGGGCCAGGGCCTGCGCGTGCCCGGTGCCGTCGGCACGCTGATGACCAACATGGCGGTCGAGCTGGCCCTGCGCTCGCGTGACGTCGACTTCGTGCGGGCCAAGGTCGGCGACCGCTATGTGCTGGAGGAACTGGCCGCCCGCGGCTGGCAACTCGGCGGCGAGGGCTCCGGCCACCTGCTGGCGCTGGACAAGCACACGACGGGCGACGGCATCGTCAGCGCGCTGCTGGTGCTGCAGTCCGTCTGCCGCAGCGGCCGCAGCCTCGCGGAGCAGTTGCAGGGCGTGGACCTGTTCCCGCAGACGCTGATCAATGTGCGCCTGGCGGCAGGCCAGGACTGGAAGACCAATGCCCGCCTGGCCGAGGAGCAGGCGGCGGTGGCGGCGGAGCTCGGCGACCGTGGCCGCGTGCTGATCCGTGCCTCGGGCACGGAGCCGCTGCTGCGCGTCATGGTCGAGGCGTCGGATGCCGGCCTGGCGCAGCGCTGCGCCCAGCGCCTGGCCGAGGCGGTGGCGGCCTGAGGGCCTGACGGCCGCTTCTGAAACAGAAAGGCCGCCTTCCGGGCGGCCTTTTTGCTGGAAACCGGCCTGGAGGCTTGCATTCGGGCGCGCGGCCGGGAGGCGGCGAAATGGACGAAATGGGCGAAAGTGAGAGATGACATTTTCGTGAATCCCGGATGACGATGTCACAAAGCGGTTCGGGCGGCTTCCCAGCGGCCCCGCGACGCGCTCCAATGTCCGGAATGATGACTCAGGGGTCACTGAATCGTCACATTGGATCCCTAGGATGCAGTCATCGTCAAAACCGCCATGCGGAAGGTGTCTCAGATGAAATTTGTCCAGGTCAGCAAGTCCCTCGCCCTCGTCGTCGGTCTGGTCGGAACCCAGGCGGCCCTCGCCCAGGACGTGACTGGCGCCGGCGCCACCTTCCCGGCTCCGATCTACGCCAAGTGGGCCGACGCCTACAACAAGGCGACCGGTGCCCGCATCAACTACCAGTCGGTGGGTTCCGGTGCCGGCATCAAGCAGATCAAGGCCAAGACGGTCGATTTCGGTGCCTCCGACATGCCGCTGAAGGACGAGGACCTGGCCAAGGACGGCCTGGTGCAGTTCCCGACGGTCATCGGCGGCGTCGTGCCCGTCATCAACGTCAAGGGCATCGCCCCGGGCCAGCTGAAGCTGACCGGCCCGGTGCTGGCCGACATCTACCTCGGCAAGATCACGAAGTGGAACGACGCGGCCATCGTCTCGCTGAACGCTGGCGTCCCGCTGCCCGACGCAGCCATCGCCCCGGTGGCCCGCGCTGACGGCTCGGGCACGACCTTCATCTTCACGAACTACCTGTCCAAGGTCAGCGAGTCGTGGAAGAGCCAGGTCGGCGAGGGCACGACGGTCAAGTGGCTGACCGGCACGGCCGGCAAGGGCAATGAGGGCGTCGCCGCCTTCGTGCAGCGTCTGCCCAACTCCATCGGCTACGTCGAGTACGCCTATGTGAAGCAGAACAAGATGACCTACGTCCAGCTGAAGAACCGCGACGGCCAGTGGGTCAACCCGAGCGATGACGCCTTCAAGGCCGCCGCCGCCGGCGCCGACTGGAACAAGACCTTCTACCAGATCACGACCGACCAGCCGGGCAAGGCCGCATGGCCGCTGACCAACCCGACCTACATCCTGATGTACAAGTCGCAGGACAAGGCCGCGCAGGCCAGCGCCGCGCTGAAGTTCTTCGAATGGGCCTATGTCAACGGCGACAAGATGGCCGACGACCTCGACTACGTGCCGCTGCCCTCCAGCGTGAAGGAGCTGGTGCGCAAGCAGTGGGCCGATCACATCAAGGACAGCGCCGGCAAGCCCGTCGCCTTCAAGTGAAATTCGGGCACCATCCCTGATGGTGGCGCGGGCCCGGCTCCAGCCGGGCCTTGCCGCATCCAGGGTGCCCGCCCATCCTGACCAGACCCCCCGGAGGTTCCTTGGCAGCCATACTTCCCGCCGGCGGTGCCGGCGCTGATCGCAGCGAGCCGCAGCCGCATTCGATGAAGCCGCAACCCCCCCGCCGCCGCGTCGCGCCCTGGGCCGACGCGCTGTTCGCCGCCCTGTCCCAGGGGGCTGCGTGGCTGACGCTGGCCCTGATGGTCGGCATCATCGGCGCCCTCGTCGTCGGCGCGGCGCCCGCGCTGAAGGCCTTCGGCCTGGGGTTCCTGACCAGCGCGGAATGGGACCCGGTGCAGGAGAAGTTCGGCGGCCTGGTGATGATCTACGGCACGCTGGCCAGTTCCTTCATCGCACTGGTCATCGCCGTGCCGGTGAGCTTCGGCATCGCCATCTTCCTGACCGAACTCTCGCCCAGCTGGCTCAAGCGCCCGCTGGGCATCGCCATCGAGCTGCTGGCCGCCGTGCCCTCCATCGTCTACGGCATGTGGGGCCTGCTGGTGTTCGGGCCCATCCTGGCCACCTATGTGCAGGCGCCGCTGCAGGCCGTGCTGGGTGGCGTGCCCTACCTGGGTTCGCTGGTGTCGGGCCCGCCGGTGGGCATCGGCATCCTGCCGGCCGGCATCATCCTGGCCATCATGATCATCCCCTTCATCGCCTCGGTGATGCGCGACGTCTTCGAAGTGACGCCGCCGATGCTGAAGGAGTCGGCCTACGGCCTGGGTGCCACGACCTGGGAGGTCGTCTCCCGTGTCGTGCTGCCCTACACCAAGACCGGCGTCGTCGGCGGCATCATGCTGGGCCTGGGCCGCGCTTTAGGCGAGACGATGGCCGTCACCTTCGTCATCGGCAACATGAACCAGTTGAACTCGCTGTCCGTCTTCGAGGCGGCCAACAGCATCACCTCGACGCTGGCGAACGAATTCGCCGAAGCCGGCGAGGGCCTGCACCAGGCCTCGCTGATGTATCTCGGCCTGGTGCTGTTCCTGATCACCTTCGTCGTGCTGGCCATCTCCAAGCTGCTGCTGGCACGCCTGAAGAAGAACGAAGGAGCCCGGTCATGAGCGCCTCTCTCGACGCCCGCCGCCTGGCGATGCACAACAAGCGCAAGCGCACCAACGCCATCGCGCTGACGCTCTCCCTCGGCGCGATGGCCTTCGGCGTGTTCTGGCTGATCTGGATCCTGTTCGAGACCATCTACCTCGGCATCGGCGGCCTGAGCCTCGCCACCTTCACGGAGATGACGCCGCCGCCGCAGGGCGAGGGCGGCGGCCTGGCGAACGCCATCTTCGGCAGCTTCGTCATGGTCGGCCTGGCCACGCTGGTGGGCACGCCCATCGGCATCCTGGCCGGCGTCTACCTGGCCGAGTACGGCCAGAAGAGCTGGCTGGGCAGTGCGGTGCGCTTCATCAACGACATCCTGCTGTCTGCGCCCTCCATCGTCGTCGGCCTGTTCGTCTACGCCGTCGTCGTCGCCAAGCTGAAGAGCTTCTCGGGCCTGGCCGGCTCGCTGGCCCTGGCGCTGCTGGTCATCCCCGTCGTCATCCGCACGACGGAGAACATGCTCAGCCTGGTGCCCAACGCGCTGCGCGAGGCGGCCTACGCCCTGGGCACGCCCAAGTGGAAGGTCATCCTGTCCGTCACGCTCAAGGCCGCGAGCGCCGGCGTCATCACCGGCATCCTGCTGGCGCTGGCCCGCGTGTCCGGCGAGACCGCGCCGCTGCTGTTCACGGCGCTGTCCAACCAGTTCTGGACCAGCGACCTGAGCTCGCCGATGGCCAGCCTGCCCGTCACCATCTTCAAGTTCGCGATGAGTCCCTACGAGAACTGGCAGAAGCTGGCCTGGGCCGGTGTCTTCCTGATCACCGTGGGCGTGCTGCTGCTGAACATCCTGGCACGCGTGCTCTTCAAGAACAAACACTAAGGATCCCGCCTCATGGACGCCAAGATCGAAACGCCCGTGGGTGAGCGCGCCAAGCTGTCGGTGCGCAACCTGAACTTCTACTACGGCGGCTTCCACGCGCTGAAGAACATCAACCTCGACATCCCCGAGAACAAGGTCACCGCCTTCATCGGCCCGTCGGGCTGCGGCAAGAGCACGCTGCTGCGCACGCTGAACCGCATGTTCGAGCTTTACCCCGAGCAGCGCGCCGAAGGGCAGATCCTGCTCGACGGCGAAGACGTGCTGTCCAGCAAGGACGACGTCTCGCTGATCCGCGCCAAGATCGGCATGGTCTTCCAGAAGCCCACGCCGTTCCCGATGTCGATCTACGACAACATCGCCTTCGGCGTGAAGCTGTTCGAGACGCTGCCGCGTGTCGAGATGGACGAGCGCGTCGAGTGGGCGCTGAAGAAGGCGGCGCTCTGGACCGAGGTGAAGGACAAGCTCAACCAGAGCGGCTCCGGCCTCTCCGGCGGCCAGCAGCAGCGCCTGTGCATCGCACGTGGCATCGCCATCAAGCCCGAAGTGCTGCTGCTGGACGAACCCTGCTCGGCGCTGGACCCGATCTCCACGGGCAAGATCGAGGAGCTCATCCACGAGCTCAAGAGCGACTACACGGTCGCCATCGTGACCCACAACATGCAGCAGGCCGCGCGCTGCTCCGACTACACGGCCTACATGTACCTGGGCGACCTGATCGAGTTCGGCCCCACGGCCGAGCTGTTCATGAAGCCCAAGCGCAAGGACACGGAAGACTACATCACGGGCCGCTTCGGCTGACCCGCTAGGAGAACGGTATGGTTGACAAGCATCTCTCGACCCAGTTCGACGCCGAGCTCAGCGGCATCTCGACCCGCGTGCTCGAAATGGGCGGGCTGGTCGAGGCCCAGGTGGCGCAGGCCGTGCAGGCCCTGGTGGACTTCAGCGCCGACTCGGCCGAGGAAGTGCTGGACAAGGAAGCCCGCGTCAATGCGATGGAAGTGGAGATCGACCGCGACCTCTCCAGCATCATCGCCCGCCGCCAGCCCACGGCCCGCGACCTGCGTCTGTTGATCGCCATCAGCAAGAGCATCGCCAACCTCGAGCGCGTGGGCGACGAGGCCGCGCGCATCGCGCGCACCGTGCAGCGCCTGGTCTCCAGCGGCATCTCGAGCCGCATGCGGCTGCCGATGTCCGACCTGGCCTACGAAGCCGAGCTGGCCACCAGCCAGTTGCGCAAGGCACTGGACGCCTTTGCCCGCCTGGACGTGGAGCGGGCGCTGGACGTGCTCAAGCACGACGACGAGATCGACAAGGAGTTCGACGGCCTGCTGCGCAAGCTCATCACCTACATGATGGAAGACCCGCGCACCATCTCGTCGTCCATCGATCTGGTCTTCGTCGCCAAGGCCATCGAGCGTGTGGGCGACCACGCCAAGAACCTGGCCGAAGTCATCATCTACGTGGTCAAGGGCCAGGACGTCCGGCACAACTCGCCGGAGACGGTCGAGACCATGGTTCGATAGACCACCCCCTACCGGCTTCGCCGGCCCCCTCAAGGGGGCACTGTCGGTGGCCCGGCAAAGCCGGCTCCACGACAGTCACTTGGCAAGGCACTACTTTCGAAAGAGCACTCTTATGAGTCGAGTTTTGGTTGTGGAGGACGAATCGGCGATCGCCGAGCTGATCTCCATCAATCTGCGCCACGCCGGCTTCGAGGTCACGCTGGCTGCCAGCGCGACGGCCGCGCAGTACGAGGTGGACCGCGTGCTGCCCGACCTCGTCGTGCTGGACTGGATGCTGCCCGGCCAGAGCGGTGTGGCGCTGGCCCGCCAGTGGCGCGGTGCCGCGCGCACCAAGGAGCTGCCCATCATCATGCTGACGGCGCGTGCCGAGGAAGGCGACAAGATCGCCGGCCTGGATGCGGGTGCCGACGACTACATCACCAAGCCCTTCTCGACCAACGAGCTGCTGGCACGCATCCGCGCCGTGCTGCGCCGCAAGGCGCCCGAGGCGCTGGACAGCGCGGTCGAGGTCGGCCCGCTGCTGCTGGACCCGGGCACGCGCCGCGTCAGCCGCGATGGCGCCGAGGTCAAGCTTGGCCCCACCGAGTTCCGCCTGCTGCACTTCCTGATGACGCACCCCGAGCGCGTGCACAGCCGCTCGCAACTGCTGGACCGTGTCTGGGGCGACCACGTCTTCATCGAGGAGCGCACCATCGACGTCCACGTCAAGCGCCTGCGCGAGGCGCTGGAGCGCGTGCAGTGCGCGCGCATGATCGAGACCGTCCGCGGCGCCGGCTACCGGCTGACGCAGCAGAGCAGCGCGCTTTCCGCCTGAACCCACGCCTGGCTTCATGACCTGGTTGCTGTCTCGACTGTTGATGGCCTTGGGGGCCGCGCTGTTCGGGTTCGTCGTCGGCGCGGTGGCGCATTCGGCCACGGGCCGCGAGGGCCTGAGTCTGGGTCTGGGCGTCGTCGCCGGCGTGCTGCTGCTGCTGGTGATCGACGCGGTGCGCGGCAACCGGCTGCTGAACTGGCTGCGTGGCAACCAGCTCGACACCGCGCCGCGCGACACCGGCCTGTGGGGCGAGCTGGGCTACCGCGTCGAGCGCGCCATGCGCGACCGTGACCGCGCCGTGGCCCGCGGGCGTCTGGAGCTGGAGCAGTTCCTCTCCGCCATCGAGGCCTCGCCCAACGGCGTGCTGATGCTGGACTCGCACGAGCAGATCGTCTGGTGCAACCGCGTCGCGGCCGACCATTTCGCGCTGGACCCGCAGCGCGACCTGCGCCAGCGCATCACCAACCTCGTGCGCGCGCCGGCCTTCGTCGCCTACCTGCAGGCCGGCAGCTATGCCGAGCCGCTGGTGCTGGGCAACGGGCGCGGCCCGGGCACGCTGTCCATCATCGTGCGCGAGTACGGCGAGAGCATGCGCCTGGTGCTGTCGCTGGACATCACCGAGCGCGTGCGCAACGAGGCGATGCGGCGCGACTTCGTCGCCAACGTGTCGCACGAGATCCGTACGCCGCTGACCGTGCTGGCAGGCTTCATCGAGACCCTGCACACGCTGCCGCTGACGGCGGTCGAGCGCGAGCGCGTCATCGTGCTGATGACGCAGCAGACCGACCGCATGCAGACGCTGGTGGCGGACCTGCTGGCCCTGTCCCAGCTGGAAGGCAGCCCGCGCCCGGCACCGGACCGCTGGGTGGGGCTGGACGGCCTGCTGCGGCGCGTCGCGGCCGACGCCGAGGCGCTGTCGGCCGGCCGCCACCGGCTGCACCTGACCCCCCGCACCGGCGTCGAGCTGGCGGGCATCGAGAGCGAATTGCTGAGCGCCATCGCCAACCTCGTCACCAATGCCGTGCGCTACACGCCGGACGGCGGCGAGGTCGAGGTGGCCTGGCGGCTGCTGGAGGACGGCAGCGGCGAGCTGACCGTCATCGACACCGGCGGGGGCATCGCGCGCGAGCACATCCCGCGGCTGACCGAGCGCTTCTACCGCGTCGACGGCAGCCGTTCGCGCGAGACCGGCGGCACGGGGCTGGGCCTGTCCATCGTCAAGCACGTCATGCAGCGCCACGGCGGCGAGCTGATGATCCAGAGCGAGGTCGGCAAGGGGTCGCGCTTTCGCCTCGTCTTCCCCGCGGCCCGCGTGCGCCACGCCAGCGATTCGCCCCTGGGCGACGAGGCCGCGTTCAACCCCGCCGCGCTGTCACATCACTGACGCGCTCAGCGCCGGCTCAGCAGCACCAGCCCGGCGCCGCCGCTGCGGTCCGTCGGCCGCTTGACCTGGGCGATCACGCGCCAGCCCGAGGGCACCGGCTGGCCGGCGCTGATGACGGCGTGGCTGCAGCCCGAAGCGTCCAGCGGCCCCTGGGCCCGGACCTGCCAGCGACCATGCCATTCCAGTGCCGCCAGCGTCGCGAGGCTCTGCCCCGTGGCGGCCAGGCAACTGGCGTCGGCCGGCATGTGGGGCTTCAGCCGCGCCACCAGCGGTGCGAGGCTGCGTGCATAGTCCAGCGGCGGCAGCAGCAGGCTCATGACGAGCAGCCAGCCCAGGGCGACGCCACCGGCCGGCAGCGCCAGGCTCTTCCACAGCGCATGCCGGTGCCGCGAGGTGCGCCAGCGCACCAGGGCCAGCCAGGACAGCGTGGCGGCCACGGCGAACAGCAGCGCGGCGACGCTGAACTGGGGTTCGAAGCCTTCAGCCAGGCGGCGCAGATTGGCCAGCGGGCGCGGCGGCCAGCCGGTGTGCATGGACAGGTAGTAGAGCCAGAAGAATAGCGCCGCCGCGCTGAAGAAGAACACCGAGAACCAGTCCACGGCGGCCGAGAAGCCGCGGCTCAGCGTCGGCAGCGCGAAGGCGGCCAGGATGGCCAGCGACGGCAGTGCCAGCAGCAGTGCGCGCTCCGAGCCGTCCATGGTGACGCAGGCCGCCAGCGGCACGAGCAGCGCGATCGCGGGCACCGTGATGTGGCGACGCAGGCCGTGGCGGCGCCAGCGCCACAGCGTCCACAGCGCCAGCGGCCCCGCGGGCCAGCAGAACCAGGCCAGCAGGCTCAGCAGCGAGCCCAGTTGCAGGCCCGGCTGCACGCGCCAGGCCCAGCCGTCGAAGGCCCAGGCCGCCAGCACGGCCAATGTCAGCGCGCCCAGCAGCCAGACGCGCTGTGCCTTGGCCTCGGCATAGCTGGAGCGGTGGTTGAGCAGCACGCCCAGCAGGCCCAGGGCGCAGGCCACGGCGGGCGCACCGCTGGCGGCCAGCACCGGCAGCGCGAACAGGACGGCCGCGCGCGAGCGGCCGCGCCGGTAGGGTGCCGCCGCGAGGCCGTACAGGTAGACGGAGACGGCCAGCAACTGCACCAGCTCCGGCGTCGTCTCGTGGCCCAGCTGCAGCAGGCCCAGCGAGGCCATCAGTGCCAGCAGGGCGCCATCGGCCAGCGCGCGGGCGTAGTCCACGGCCTGGGCTTCGCCGCCGAACGCGAAGGCCACCGGCTGCGCGGCGTCGGTGCGGGCGAGGTGGAAGCACGCGTACCAGACCGCCACGAGCACGCCCACCAGCACCAGCGCATAGGGCAGGCGCGCCGCGATGGGTTCGTCCAGGAAGGGCAGGGCCTTGATGGCCAGGGCGCCCAGCCAGTAGGGCAGGGGGCCGCCCTCGGCCGGGATGCCGGCGATGGCAGGCTGCCACCAGGGGGCGCGCCCCTCGGCGATGCTGGCCATGAAGCCGAAGGTCGTCAGGTCGGCATTGCGCCAGGGGTCGCGGCCGAAGAGCCCGGGCAGCACATAGGCTGCGCAGAGCAGGACCAGGGCCAGACGCGGCAGGCGCTCGACGCCGCGCTCGGCGACGATGGCGGGGGTGGGGAGATTCACGCGGGGAAGTTCGATGAGCCGGCCGGCATCATGCCGTCAAACGGGCGCCGGAAAAAAGGAAGTCGCAGCGTACGCCGCAAAAGCAAAAGGGCAGCGATTGCTGCCCTTTGACGTTGGTGCGGCGAAACAGCCGCAGCCCGATCACTTCTTGAGGTGAGCGAACTTGTTGCGGAACTTCTCGACGCGGCCGCCCAGGTTGTCGATGCTCTTTTGCGTGCCCGTGTAGAAGGGGTGCGACTCGCTGGTGGTTTCCAGCTTCACCAGCGGCATGGTCTTGCCATCGATCTCGATGGTTTCCTTGGAGCTCAGCGTCGAGCGCGTCACGAACTGGAAACCGTTGGACAGGTCGACAAAGACGACGTCGCGGTAGTTGGGGTGAATGCCTTCTTTCATGGGAACCTCTTGGCTAGGTTGGGAGCCACGCGGCACGGGCTGTGCTGCGCACTTTCCAGGGTGTGGCTGGGCGGAAAACCCGAGATTGTAGCGGGCTTCCCGGCGCTTTGGCTAGTTCGGGTGGAAGGGGTCACCCGCCTCGGCGCATCATGTCGAAGAAGTCCAGGTTGTTCTTCGACGCCTTCATCTTGTCGAGGATGAACTCCATCGCCTCGATCTCGTCCATGTTGTAGAGCAGCTTGCGCAGGATCCAGCTCTTTTGCAGGATCTCCGGCTTGAGCAGCAGCTCCTCGCGGCGCGTGCCCGACTTGTTGATCAGGATGGACGGGTAGACGCGCTTCTCGGCCATGCGGCGATCCAGGTGGATTTCGCAGTTGCCGGTGCCCTTGAACTCTTCGTAGATCACCTGGTCCATCAGCGAACCGGTGTCGATCAACGCGGTGCCGATGATGGTCAGCGAGCCGCCTTCCTCGATATTGCGCGCCGCGCCGAAGAAGCGCTTGGGGCGCTGCAGCGCGTTGGAGTCGACGCCACCGGACATGACCTTGCCCGACGACGGCAGCACGTTGTTGTACGCACGGGCCAGACGGGTGATCGAGTCCAGCAGGATGATCACGTCCTTCTTCAGCTCGACCAGTCGCTTGGCGCGCTCGATGACCATCTCGGCGACCTGCACGTGGCGGGCGGCCGGCTCGTCGAACGTTGAGCTGATGACCTCGCCACGCACCGTGCGGATCATCTCGGTCACTTCCTCAGGGCGTTCGTCGACGAGCAGCACGATGAGGTGGCAGTCCGGCGCGTTGGCGACGAGAGCATGGGCGATGCTCTTCATCATCTCGGTCTTGCCGGTCTTGGGCTGGGCGACGATCAGTGCGCGCTGGCCCTTGCCGATGGGCGCCACCAGGTCAATGATGCGACCGGTGATGTTTTCTTCGCCCTTGAAGTTCTCACGCTCGAGACGGAACTGTTCCTTGGGGAACAGCGGCGTCAGGTTCTCGAACATGATCTTGTTCTTGCTCTCCTCCGGCGTCTGGTTGTTGACGCGGTCGACCTTGACCAGAGCAAAGTAGCGCTCCCCGTCCTTCGGTACGCGCACTTCGCCCTCGACGAGGTCGCCGGTGTGCAGGTTGAAGCGGCGGATCTGGCTGGGCGACAGGTAGATGTCGTCCGTGGAGGCCATGTAGCTCGCCTCGATGGAGCGCAGGAAGCCGAAGCCGTCCGGCAGCACCTCGAGGACGCCATCGCCGAAGACCTGCTCGCCAGCCTTGGCGCGCTTCTTCATGATGGCGAACATCAGCTCCTGCTTGCGCAGGCGCGAGACGTTGTCGATCTCCAGCTCCTCCCCCATCTGGATGAGGGCAGAGACGTGAAGGGCTTTGAGTTCGGAAAGATGCATGGGTGAACACCCGTCAGGGGCCGCAGCGCCAGCCAAGGCACAACGGCGATTTCACGGCCACCCCGGAACAGGACCGAATGGCTGCCGTTCCAACAGCGAACGGCGCGGAATCAGGAAACGTGGGGAGGGGGTGCCGAGTCCACGCTGACTGGGTTCTTGGACGGATCCAGAAACCCGGGGCGTGTTGGCTTTGGCTGCTGCAGTGACAGCGCGGGGAGCGCCGTGAACACTGCAGCAGTTGGACGCGATTATAGGTTCGCGTCGAGGAAGGCGGTCAACTGGGCCTTGGAGAGGGCGCCGACCTTGGTGGCAGCGAGCTGACCGTCCTTGAACAGCATCAGCGTCGGGATGCCGCGGATGCCGAACTTGGCCGGCACTTCGCGGTTCTCGTCGACGTTCATCTTGGCGACCTGCAGCTTGTCGCCGTAGCCGGTGGCGACCTCGTCCAGGATGGGCGCGATCATCTTGCAGGGGCCGCACCATTCGGCCCAGTAGTCCACCAGCACCGGCTTGCCGGACTGGATCACGTCGGCGTCGAAGGACGCGTCGGAAACATGCTTGATCAATTCGCTGCTCATGGGAGGGTTCCTTGGCCTCAAAGGGTTGGCGGCCACCGTGGGCGGGGCCGTCCGAATAGGCAAAATCATTGTGACATAGCCACTTTTGCCCGGACGGTCACGAGGGTGACCGAACCGGTGGCAGACATGAATGAGGGCGGGAGGCCTGGATTGCAAGCTATCAGCCTGGGCCTTGTGCCCGCAGAGGACATCGACGCTTTCTGGCGCCGCGTGGCCGGCCATTGCACCGACTGGCTGGCCAGCCAGGGCGCGCCGTTGCGCGACGCGGTGCTGCTGCTGCCCTTCGCGCAGCAGCTCGTGCCGGCGCGGCGCGCCTTCCTGGCCCGTGGCGGCTGGATGCCGCGCATCACCACCAGCCACAGCCTGGCCTCGGCGCTGGGCCCGAGCGCCCTGGCGTCGCCGGACCAGCTCTCCGGCGACGCCGCGATCGACGCCTTCACGGCCGATCGCCTGCTGGCCGGGCAGAGCTGGGTGCAGCCGCTCAAGCGCGGCAACCCGCGTGACTACCGCGTCGCGCTGGCGCGCCTCGTCGACACCGCCCAGGCGCTGGCCCGCGCTGCTGCCCAGGTGCCACCCGACGCGCGCCCGGCCTTCCTCGACGCGGCCCGCCAGCGCCTTGCCGCGCTGGAGGCTGGCCCGGGCCTGCTGGAGCGGGCCCTCGCCCAGGTCGCGCTGGCCTGGGTCGCGGCCGACGAACGCCGCCCGGCCACCGACACCCTGTTCTCGCTGCGCCCCAGCGCCTGGATCTGGCTGCGTGCCGGCGGGCCCGACCCGCTGGCCCAGGCGCTGCTGGCGGGCGACGTGCCCGCCCTGTGCCTGGACGCCGACCTGGACGTCGACCAGGCCTGGGCCGGCTTCACGCCCGCGGCCCGCGTGGAGGAGGCCGTCGCGCCGGACTTCGAGACGCTGGCCACGCAGGCCGCCTGCGCCGTCATCCAGCACCTCAACGCCGGCCGCCGGCCCGTGGCGCTGCTGGCTCAGGACCGCGTCGTCATTCGCCGCGTGCGGGCGCTGCTGGCCCGCCAGAACGTGCCGGTGCACGACGAGACCGGCTGGACGCTGGCGACCACGCCGGCGGCGGCGGCGCTGATGGCGCTGCTGCGCGCGGCCCTGGCCGGCGGCGCGCTGGACGACTGGCTGGCCTGGATGAAGTCGGCTCTCGCTCCGGGTTGGGACGTCGCCGGCCTGGAGGCGCGTTGCCGCCGCTTCGGCTGGCGCCAGGCGGCACAGCTCGATGCGGCGACGCTGCCGCCCGCGCTGGGTGCGACCTGGCAGCAGGTGCGCCGCCAGCTCGAACCGCTGGCCGGCGGTGCGCGCTCGCTGGGGGGCTGGCTGGTGGCGCTGGGCCAGGCGCTGAACGGCCTGGCGCCGCTGGAGGAGGTCGAAGGCGGCGAGGCGCTGCTGGAGACGCTGTGGATCTCGCGCAACCCCTGGGCCGGCAGCGCCCACGAGGCGGCGCTGGCGCAGACGCGGCTGGGCCCCGCCGAGTTCCTGGCCTGGGTGGACGACACGCTGGAGGCCGCGCAGTTCAAGGCCGCCGATGATGCGGCGGCCGAGGTCGTCATCACGCCGCTGGCCCGCGCGATGCTGCGGCCGTTCGGCGCCGTGGTGCTGCCCGGTGCCGACGCGGCCACGCTGGGGCCGGTCAATCCGCAGGCCGGGCTGCTGTCCGATGCCGATGCGGCCGCGCTGGGCCTGCCCAGCCTGCAGGAGCGCCGCGAGGCCGAGGGCTTCGGCTTTGCGCAACTGCTGCGCGCACCGGTGCTGACGCTGCTGCGCTGCGCCTTCGCGGGCGCCGAGCCGCTGCCGCCCAGCCCGCTGCTGGAGCGCCTCGCCGGTGCCGCGGCCCAGGCGGGCCAGACGGTGCCCCCCTGGGTGGATGCGCGCGAGCCGCTGGTCGGTTCGCCCCGGCCGCAGGCGCGGGCCGCCGCCGACGCCGCAGGCCGCCTGCCGGCCGCGCTGAGCGCCAGCGCCATCGACGCGCTGCGCAACTGCCCCTACCAGTTCTTCAGCCGCGTGCTGCTGGGCCTGCGCGAGGCCGACGAGCTGGAGCAGGAAGCCACCAAGCGCGACTACGGCACCTGGCTGCACGCGGTGCTGAAGCGCTTCCACGAGTCGCGCACGGGCGACGACGATGCGGCCCTGCGCGCCGCTGCCGATGCCGAGCTGGCGCTGCTGGACGCTGCCGACTTCCTGCCGTTCTCGGCCGCCTTCGAGCGCCTGCGGCCGCTGTATCTGGCCTGGCTGGCCGAGACGGAGGCCGGCGGCCAGCGCTTCTCGGCCGGCGAGGTGGACCGCGACTGCCGGCCGTTCGTCGCGCCGCTGGACGAGCTGGTCATCAAGGGCCGCATCGACCGCATCGACGAGTCGCCTGCCGGACCCTGGCTGCTGGACTACAAGACCGGCGACGCCAAGGGACTGAAGGACAAGGTGGCGGCGAAGCTGGAGGACACGCAGCTCGCCACCTACGCGCTGTTGACCGGCGCCGCCCCCGGCCTGAAAGCGGCCTATCTGGTGCTGGACGACGGCAAGGGCATTGCGCTGCTGCCGCATGAGGACGTCAGTGACACCGCGCTGGCCCTGCGCGACGGCCTGCAGGCCGATCTCGGCGCCGTGCGCGAGGGTGCGCCGCTGCCTGCGCTGGGCGAGGGCCGGGTGTGCGACTACTGCGAAGCCCGCGGGCTTTGCCGACGCGACGATTGGAGTTCCCTGTGACTGAACTGGCCTACTGGGCGGACGGCCACCACATCCCGCGCGAGCGCTTCTACGCGCTGGCCTGCGACCCGGCGCGCAGCATCGTCGTCGAGGCCTGTGCCGGCGCGGGCAAGACCTGGATGCTGGTGTCGCGCATCCTGCGTGCGCTGCTGGCCGGCGCCGAGCCGCAGCAGATCGTCGCCATCACCTTCACGCGCAAGGCGGCCGGCGAGATGCGCCAGCGCCTGGCCGAATGGCTGGCGGAGTTTGCGCAGGCCGCCGAGGCCGAGCAGCTCGGAGCGCTGCGCCAGCGCGGCCTGTCGGCCGACGACGCCGCCACGCTGAGGCCGCGCCTCGCGACGCTGCAGGCCGAGCTGCTGCGCGGCGGCCGGGCCGTCGAGGTGCGCACCTTCCACGGCTGGTTCTCGCAGCTGCTGCGCGCCGCGCCGCTGGCCTTCCTGCAGGCGCAAGGCATCGCGCCCGAGCTGCGGCTCGTGGAAGACGAGGCGGAGCTGATGCCCGCGCTGTGGCGGCGCTTCCACGTCGCCGTGCTGGCCGACGACGCGTTGCGGGCGGACTTCCAGGCGCTGACGCAGTCGCGCGGCCGCTTCAACCTGCGCGAGTGGCTGCTGGGCGCGTTTGCCAAGCGGGTGGAGCTGCGGCTTGCCGAGGCGGCTGGCGTGCTGGAGGCCAGCCTGCCGGGGGCGGAGGATTTGCTCGGCACCACGCCCGAGCAGTTCTTCGGCCATCTGCGCGAGCCGCTGAAGGCACTGGCCCGCCAGCTCGGCCAGGCCAAGGGCAAGAAGGCCCGGGATGCGGCCGTGGCGCTGGAGCGGGCTGAGGACTTCGACGCCTGCTTTGCGGCCCTCTTCACGCAGAAGGCCGAGCCGCGCAAGCTGGGCGTGGACAGCGCCGACCTGGACGAGCTCTGCGACGAGCTGCTGAAGCTGCGTGCGGCCATCGCGCAACAGCGCGCCGCCGATGAACACGCCGCCATGCGCCGCCTGGCCCTGGTGCTGGTCGACGCCTTCGAGGCGCTCAAGCGCGAACGCGGCCTGGTCGACATGAACGACCTGGAGCGCGGCGCGCTGGCGCTGCTGGCCGACGCGCAGACCGCCGGCTGGGTGCAGCAGCGCCTGGATGCCCAGGTGCGCCACCTGCTCATCGACGAGTTCCAGGACACCAGCCCGCTGCAGTGGCAGGCCTTGCACGGCTGGCTGCAGGCCTACGCCGGCGCGGGCGCGGGCTCGCCGCTGTCGGTCTTCATCGTCGGCGACCCCAAGCAGAGCATCTACCGCTTCCGCCGCGCCGACCCGCGCGTTTTCGCCGCCGCGCAGGACTTCGTCTGCCAGGGGCTGGGCGGCGTGCGCCTGGCCTGCGACCACACGCGCCGCAACGCGCCCGAGGTGCTGGCTGCCGTCAACGCGGCCTTCGACGGCGCCCAGCGCGCCGGTGCCTACGAGGGCTTTCGCCGGCACACGACCGAGGTCGCGGTGGTGGACGAGCTGGCCGGGCTGTGGGCGCTGGACGCCGAGGTCACGGCGGTTGTCGCGCCGGCCGAGCCCGACCCACTGCGCTGGCGCCCCAGCCTCACCGAGGCGCGCCACGAGGTGGAGATCAGCCGGCGTGCGCCCGAGTGCGAGCGGGTCTGCGCGGCCATCCTGGGCCTGCTGCGGGCGCGGCCCGAGCTGAAGCCGGGCGACATCTTCGTGCTGGCCCGCAAGCGTGATCCGCTGCGTCAGCTCAGCGCGGCGCTGACGGCGGCTGGCGTGCCCCACGCCGCGCCCGAGGAGCAGCCGCTGGCCGAGCTGCCTGACGTGGCCGACCTGCTGGCCCTGCTGGACGTGCTGGCCTCGCCGGGGCACGACCTCTCGCTGGCCCACGCGCTGCGCAGCCCGCTGTTCGGCGTGACCGAGGCCGACCTGCTGGCGCTGGCCGAGGCCGCCGGCACGGCCGAGTGGCTGGGCCGGCCGCCGGCCGAGCGGCGCAGCTGGTGGGCGGCGCTGCAGGATCTGGCGTCGCCCGGCCCGGCGCTGGCGCGTGCGCAGGCGCTGCTGCGCGACTGGGCCGGCCAGGCGCGCCTGTGCACGCCGCATGAGCTGCTGGACCGCGTCGTTCACGAAGGCGAACTGCTGGCGCGCATCGCCGCCACCGTGCCCGCGGCCGACGCGGCCGTGCGCCTGCAGAGCGTGCAGGCGCTGCTGCACGCGGCGCTGGAGCTGGACGGCGGCCGCTACGCCCAGCTCTACGGCTTCGTGCGTGCGCTCAAGAGCCGGCCCATCAAGTTCGTGCCCGCCGCGGCACCGGACGCCGTGCAACTGCTGACCATCCACGGCGCCAAGGGCCTGGAGGCGGAAGTCGTCTTCCTGCTCGACGCCGATGCCGCGCCACCCAAGGCCGAAACGCTGGGCCTGCTGCTGGACTGGCCGGTAGGCCACCCGGCGCCGCGCCGCGCGGCCTTCCTGGCCTCGGAGGCCAGGCCGCCGCCGTCGCTGCAGGCGCTGGTCGACGAGGAGCGGCGCGAACGCGAGCGCGAGGAGCTCAACGGCCTCTACGTCGCGCTGACGCGGGCGCGCCGTGCGCTGGTGCTTTCCCACACGCCCAGTCGCAGCCAGGCCACCAGTTGGTGGGACCGCCTGCAACCGCTCGCGCGCTCCTGGCCCTTCGCGCTGGAGACCGGCGGGCACGCCGACGCCGCCGCGCCGCCGCTGGCGCCGCTGCCGCGCTGGCAGCCCCCGCCCACCGCACCCGTGCGTGACGGCACGGCCCGCGATGCCCGGCAGGCCAAGGTCGGGGAGGCCTTGCATCGCGTGCTGGAATGGGTCTCGGCGCCCGGCCAGGCGCAGCCGCTGGACGTGCTGATGGCCGCGTCGGCGCAGGCCTTCGGCCTGGATGCGAAGTCGCGCGAGCAGCTGGCGCTGGCGGCGCAGGCCATCCTGGCCAGCCCCGACTGCCGGCCCTTCTTCGACCCCGCCGAGCTGCTGTGGGCGGGCAACGAGGTGGCGGTGGGGCAGGGCATGGACGGCGGCGAGAAGGACCAGCGCATCGACCGCCTCGTGCAGCGACGCGACGGAAGCTGGTGGGTGCTGGACTACAAGCTGGGCGCTACGCCGGAGCGCGAGCCGGCCTACCTGGAACAGATGCGCGGCTACGTCGCCGCCGTGCAGGCGCTGCAGCCGGGGGAGCCCGTGCGGGCCGCGTTGATCAGTGGAACCGGACGCTTCGTTCCTGTGCATTAGAATGGCGGGCTTGATCGGGGCGTAGCGCAGCCTGGTAGCGCATCTGCTTTGGGAGCAGAGGGTCGCGAGTTCGAATCCCGCCGCCCCGACCAAACCTCTTCGGCAACCCGCCCTGGCCCTGTGCCACGGCGGGTTTGTTTTTAGAGGCGCTCGCGATCTCGATCCGAGGGCATCCCCCGAAGGCCGACCGCGCGGTCGGCGACACAATCCGCAGCTTTTGCTTCAACCCTGGCGGGGCCACAAGCGCCGCCCGAGATTCCATGGCACTCCAACACCTCACCGACGAGCAGATCGCCACCTGGACCCGCGCCCAAAAGGACGAGTGGTGGTTCAAGAACGTCTTCCGCGGCGACATGGCCCAGCTGACGCTGCGCTCGGGGTTCACCGGCTTCCTGCTGGGCGGCATCCTGTCCGCCACCGGGCTGTACATCGGCGCCAAGACCGGCATCGCCATCGGCGTGGGCCTGACCTCGGTGATCCTCGCCTTCGCGCTGTTCCGCGCGCTGCACGCCAGCGGCTTCGCGCAGGACTACACCATCCTCGAGAACAACTGCACCCAGTCCATCGCCACCGCGGCCGGCTATGTGGCCACGCCGCTGTTCTCCAGCCTCGCGGCCTACATGCTGGTCACCGGCATCATCCCGCCCTGGTGGCAGCTGATGATCTGGATCTTCGTCGTCGCGCTGATCGGCGTGCTGCTGGCCTTCCCGCTGAAGCGCCGCTTCATCAATGAAGACCAGGCGCCCTTCCCGGAAGGCCGGGCCTGCGGCGTGGTGCTGGATTCGCTCTATCACGGTGCGGGTGACGAGGGCATCTTCAAGGCCAAGCTGCTGGGCGTCGTCGGCGGTTTCACGGCGCTCTACCAGGCCCTGGTCAGCGATGGCTGGATGAAGCTGGTGCAATTCAAGATCCTGATGCTGGACAAGTGGGCCGGCCTGCAGGAGCCCTGGCATCTGCAGGAGCGCCTGGACCAGTACTACTACGCCTGGGCCGGCAAGTCGGCTGCGCTGATCCCCACCATCCTGGGCACGGACATCCGCCAGCTCGGCCTGCGCTTCACGCTGGACGCCGCCATGCTGGGTGTTGGCGGCCTGATGGGCATGGCCGTCGCGGCCAGCTGCTTCCTGGGCGGCTTCATCAACTTCGTCGTGCTGGCGCCGCTGATGATCCAGGCCGGCGACATCGCGCCGCGCCTGGGCGCCAACGGCGTGCTGATCCCGCTGAACCGCGCCGAGATCGTCAACCAGTGGTCGCTGTGGTGGGGCGTGACGATGATGGTCGTCGGCGCCCTGGTGGGCCTGCTGGCCAAGCCCGAGATCTTCAAGAGCGCCTTCAAGCGCAAGGCGCCCGCCGCCTCCGCCGGCGGCGTCGACCTGCTGAAGGACATTGAGGTGCCGCTGTGGATCAGCTACGTCGGCGTGCCGGTGTTCAGCGTGCTGGGCAGCTATGTCACCCACATCTTCTTCGGCGTGCCCTTCTGGCTGGCCCTGGTGTCGCTGCCGCTGATCTTCGTGCTGACCATCATCTGCACGAACTCCATGGCGCTGACCTCCTGGACGCCCACCGGTTCGCTGTCCAAGATCACTCAGTTCACGATGGGTGCCATCGACCGCAGCAACCCCGGCTCCAACCTGCTGCCGGCCGGCATGACCAGCGAGATCGCCTCCAACGCGGCCAACCTGCTGTCCGACATCAAGCCCGGCTACATGCTGGGCGGCAAGCCGCGCCACCAGGCCGTCGGCCACGTCATCGGCAACCTGGCCGGCGTGCTGGTCTGCGTGCCGCTGTTCTACCTGCTGTTCCTGACGCCCGATGCCAACGGCGTGCGCAGCGTCGCCACGCTGGTGTCCGACCAGTTCGCGATGCCCGCGGCCCTGCAATGGAAGGGCGTGGCCGACATCATCGCCAAGGGCCTCAAGGGCCTGCCGACGTCGGCGCTGATCTCCATGGGCGTTGCTGCCCTGGCTGCCGTGGCGATGGAGATCGCCCGCATCAAGACCAAGGGTCGCTTCCAGCTGTCGGCGGTCGCCACCGGCCTGGGTGTGGTGCTGCCGCCCGAGTCCGTGCTGGCGATGTTCGTCGGCGCGCTGGTCTTCTTCATCATGGGCCGCAAGCACAAGACGCCCGGCACCAAGGGCTGGCGCGTCTGGGTCGACGGCATGGAGCCGATCTGCGCCGGCCTCATCTCCGGCGCCGCGCTGATGGGCATCGGCAACGCCATCATCAACGTGCTGATTTGATAATCGGGTTTCTGCCTGCCCGTAGCTCAACTGGATAGAGCAGCTGCCTTCTAAGCAGCAGGTCGGGGGTTCGAGTCCCTCCGGGCAGGCCAAATCGGGGGCTTCATCGGCGCCTGGGTTCACGGATCCCAGGCGCTTTTTCTCGGGCGCCATCCCCCTTTGGAGGGATGCGACGGGGGAGGCGCAGGCCATCTCCCCCTCGGACACCCCCAAAGGGCGATATCTCCATGGCCGGCCGGCGTCGAGACTGGGTTCATCCCACCGGAGACGCCATGACCACCCACCTCGCCACCCTGGCCCAGGCATCTGTCCAGCAGCTGCGCGCCGTCCTCAGCCGCGTGACGGCCCTGCATGCGGATGCTGCAAAGCCGTTGCCGGAGCACGAGTTCCTAGCCGGTGTCGAAGCCGAGGAGTTGAGCTGGTCGGACTGGGAGGAGACAAGCTTTGACGTGCGCGAGTTCCATGGTTGACGCCGTGCGCGGTGCTCGGCGCCTCGCATCGAGCGCTGGGTGTTCGAGTCCGGCCCGGGGCAAATCAACGGCTGCGATGACGAAGGGCGAGTCCTCATCGCCTCGCCATCGTCACCGGCCCGCGCTTCGGGCCACGGCTGCCCGCCGCTAGGGCAGCCTGGCCAGCACGGTCGCCTCGGTCGCAGCGCCCCAGGCCAGCGGGTAGAGGCTGCGCGTCGAGGCCACGCATTCGGGCCGGCCACCCCAGAGCGCGATCTGCTCACGCACCTCGGTCAAGGCGATGCTCATGAGCACGGCCGGCGCCCGCACGCGCAGGTTGTGGCGCGCCGTGGTCATCGGCACCAGCCCGAGGCAGCGGCGATAAAAACCGACATGGCGCGGGTTGACCTCGACGACCAGGCGCTCGCAGCGCGCCCGGCGATGGGCGTGCAGATAGCCCAGATGGAAGATCTGGGTCAGCACGCGTTTGGGGGCGTGGGAATGCTTGTCGACGGCCAGGCCGCCGAACTCGCACAGCGTCACGCCGTCGGCCCGCCATGCGTCCAGTTCCGCCTTGAACAGCTGGTCGGCATGCAGCCCGCCCGCGCCGTCGAAGCGTACCGACAGCGTGCCGACGATCTCGTCCCCGTCGCGTGCCGTGCAGACGATGTCGCCGTCCTGGTTGCGGCTGTTGTAGCGCTCGCGGGTCACGGCAAGGCCGCGGTCGCCGTAGCGGCGCTCGACCAGTTCGAGGGCATCGCCCTCCAGCCCGCCGAAGCCGCTGTCAAGCTCCAGTGGCGGACTGGCGAACTCACCCCGCAGCGCTGCGTCGCGCCGCATTTCTATCGTAGGGACCACGTACTGCATCCTCAGCGCCCATTGCGCGGCCCACAGTCTAGGGATGCGGCCCGCCGTCGGGGTGAACCCTCACAGACCGATACATCAGAAGTAATTGGCGTGGGAATTTATAACGAATCGAGCCGAGAGATCGTCGTGCAGTCCTACACGCCGTTGCGGCCAGAGTGAGTAAATTGGGATTGGGTGCAACACCCCCTGCTATTCCTCCCTGAGCAGGCATCTGCTGCGCAAGCGGCGGGTGGAATTTCAGCCCCGGCCTGGTGCCGGGGTTTCTTTTGGGCCCTGCCACTGGCGCGCGCCGTGGGGGGCGTCGGGGCAAGCTAGCATGGCCGGACGAAGACTCTTTCCGGCCGTTCATGAGAATCCTGTTGCTGTGCGTCGCCCTGAGTGCCTGTGCCTCGCCTCGGTGGGTGAATCCGCAGAGCCCCGGCGCGGACCTGGAGGCCGACACCGCGGCATGTGACAGGGATGCCGAGCGCGTGGCCAGGCTGAACCAGCTCGGCGGGGGCATGAGCCCCGGCTGCATGGATGGCCCCGCCTGCATCATCGCGACGGAGAACAAGCGCATCCAGGTTGAAGCCGAGGCGGCCAGCGTGCACAAGCGCTGCATGGCCGCGCGGGGCTGGCGGGCCCAGGGTTAGCGGACTGCCGGGCGGCCCAGCGCACTGCTGAGGCGCCTCTTTGGGCAGACCGGCGCCGATACTGCTAGGCTGCCGGCGCCCGCCAACGGTGGCGGCGTGGGAGCGGCAGGCATGGCGGAATTGACGATCAACGGCAAGCGGATGCAGTTCGAGGCGGAAGCCGACACGCCGCTGCTCTGGGTGCTGCGCGAGCAGCTCAGCCTCACCGGCACCAAGTACGGCTGCGGCGTCGCGCAGTGCGGCGCCTGCACCGTGCACATCGACGGTGCGCCGGTGCGCAGCTGCGTGATGCCGGCCTCGGCGCTGACGCCGGCGCAGAAGATCACCACCATCGAGGGCCTGGCCCCCAACGCGTCGCACGCCCTGCAAAAGGCCTGGGACGCGCTGGACGTGCCGCAGTGCGGCTTCTGCCAGAGCGGCATGCTGATGGCCGCCGCGGCGCTGCTCAACGCCAAGCCCAAACCGACCGACGCCGACATCGACGCGGCCATGACCAACATCTGCCGCTGCGGCACCTACAACCGCGTGCGTGCGGCCATCCACCTGGCCGCGGGGCAGGTGCAGCGCAAGCAGATTCCGATCGTCATCGAAGGAGGCCAGGCATGAGCACCGTGCTGTCGCGTCGAGCCTTTCTGCACACCACCTCCGCCGCAGCCGGCGGCCTGATGGTGGGCTTCCATGTGCCGGCCCTGGCCGAGGGCGACGCCCCGCCCGAGCTGAACGCCTGGGTGCAGGTACTGCCGGACGAGACCACGGTGATCCGCATCGCGCGCTCGGAGATGGGGCAGGGCACGCTGACCGGCCTGGCACAGCTCGTGGCCGAAGAGCTGGAATGCGACTGGAGCAAGGTGAAGACCGAGTACCCGACGCCGGGTCAGAACCTCGCGCGCAACCGCGCGTGGGGCAGCATGAGCACGGGCGGCAGCCGCGGCGTGCGCGAGTCGCACGAGTACGTGCGCAAGGGCGGCGCACTGGCGCGGGCGATGCTGATCCAGGCAGCCGCCAACCAGTGGAACGTGTCGGTCGTGGAATGCTCGACCGCCTCGGGCTGGGTGGTGCATGCGGGCAAACGCCTGAGCTATGGCCAGCTTGCCGCCGAGGCCGCCAAGCTGGCCGCGCCGGCCGACATCCAGCTCAAGCCGGTGAAGGACTGGAAGCTGGCGGGCCGGCCCATGAAGCGGCTGGACACCCGCGCCAAGCTCGACGGTTCGCTGGTCTACGGCATGGACCTGCAGCTGCCCGGCATGCTGAACGCGGCCATCAAGGACTGCCCGGTCTTCGGCGGCAGGCTCAAGAGCTTCGACGCTGCGGCCATCGAAGGCCGGCCCGGCGTGAAGAAGGTGGTCAAGGTCGGTGACACCGCCGTCGCCGTCGTGGCGGACACCTGGTGGCGGGCCAAGACCGCGCTGGAGGCCTTGCCCATCGTCTGGGAGGAGGGCCCCAACGCCAAGCTGAGCAGCGCCGACGTGGCCGCGACGCTGAAGGCCGGCCTGGACGCCCCCGAGGCCGCCGTTGGCAGCGCGCAGGGTGACGTGGCTGCGGCGCTGGCAGGTGCGGCGAGGAAGGTCGAGGCCGTCTACAGCGTGCCGCACCAGAACCACGCGACGATGGAGGTGATGAACGCAACGGTCCTGATCACTCCCGCCAAGCCCGGGACGCCCGATCGCTGCGAGGTCTGGACACCGACGCAGAACGGCGAGGCCGCCCTGGCCGCGGCGGCGGAAGCCTCGGGCCTGCCGCCGTCTCAGTGCGAGGTCTACAAGCTGCATCTCGGCGGCGGCTTCGGCCGGCGCGGCGCGGTGCATGACTGGGTGCGCCAGGCCGTGGCCATCGCCAAGGAGCTGCCCGGCACGCCCGTCAAGCTGATCTGGAGCCGCGAGGAGGACATGACCCACGGCCGCTACCACCCGGTCACGCAGTGCAAGCTGACGGCAGGCCTGGACGCAGCGGGCAAGCTGACGGCCCTGCACATGCGCATCTCGGGCCAGAGCATCATCGCGGGCCTCTTTCCGCAGAACATCAGGGACGGCAAGGATCCGGTGGTCTTCCAGGGCCTCAGTGCCGGCGGCGCGGAAGGCGCGCTGGGCTATGCGGTACCCCATCTGCTCATCGACCATGCGATGCGCAACCCGCCCGTCCCGCCGGGCTTCTGGCGCGGCGTGAACCTGAACCAGAACGCGATCTACCTGGAGTGCTTCATCGACGAGGTGGCCCATGCCGCCAAGCGTGATCCGCTGGAGCTGCGCCGCGAGCTGCTGGCCAGTTCGCCCAGGCACCTGGCCGTGCTGAACGCGGTGGCGGCCAAGGCCGGCTGGGGCAAGCCGAGGGCAAAAGGCAAGGAAGGCCGCTACCTGGGCCTGGCGCAGATCATGGGCTTCGGCAGCTATGTGGCGGCGTGCGCCGAGGTGTCGGTCAGCAAGCAGGGCGATCTCAAGATCCACCGCATCGTCGCCGCCACCGACCCCGGCCATGCCGTCAACCCGCAGCAGATCGCGGCCCAGGTCGAAGGCAGCTTCGTCTACGGCCTGTCGGCGGCGCTGTTCGGCGAGATCACGATCAAGGACGGCCGCGTCGAGCAGCAGAACTTCGACAGCTATCCGGTCATGAAGATGGAGCACATGCCGGCCGTCGAGACAATCTGCATGCCGTCGGGCGGCTTCTGGGGCGGTGTCGGCGAGCCCACCATCGCCGTCGCCGCGCCGGCCGTGCTGAACGCGATCTTCGCGGCGACGGGCAAGCGCATCCGCGACCTGCCGCTGGCCAAGCACAAGCTGGTGTGATGCGTGCGCTGCTGGCACTCGCGTTGGTTGCCAGCGCTCAGGCCGGCGACATCGAGCGCGGCCGGGCGCTGGTGGCCGACCGTACCCAGAGCCTGTGCCTGCTCTGCCACGCGCTGCACGCTGCGGGCGACGCCAACGAGGGCAATCTCGCGCCGCCGCTGGCCGTGGCCGCAGCGCGGCTGTCGGCCGGGGAGCTGCGCGAGCGCATTGCCGACATGCGCCGCTTCAACCCCGCCACCGTCATGCCGCCTTTCCGCTCGACCGAGGGCCTTCGAGACGTGGCACCGGCCTGGGCCGGCCGGGCGGCGTTGACCGAGCGGCAGCTCGACGACCTCGTGGCCTATCTCGGCACGCTGGCCAAGCCATGAAGCGGCGCGCATTCGTCATGGCGGCGTCGGCGCTGGCGCTGCTGCCCGAGGCGCGTGCGACGGACGAGGCCATGCGGGCCGCCGTCCGCGCCTGGGCGGGCCGCGAACCCGAGGCCGGCGCACTGAGGATAGACATCGCGGAACTGGTGGAGAACGGCAACGCGGTGCCGGTGCGCGTGACGGCGAGCGAGCCGGTCATAGGCCTGGCGTTGTTCACGCCGCTCAACCCGGAGCCCGAGGTGGTGCATGTCGAATTCGGCACGGGCAGCGCGCGCCACGAGTTCAGCACCCGCATGCGCCTGGCGCGCAGCCAGCGCATCGTGGCGGTGGCCCGCGCGGCGGACGGGCGCTGCTGGCAGGCGGGCGTGGACGTCATCGTGACGCTGGCCGCCTGCGTGGAGCCCTGATGGCGACGCGCGCGGTCATCACGCTGCCCGCGGCCGCCAAGGCCGGCGAGGCCTTCGAGGTGCGCGCCACCGTCGCCCACGCGATGGAGACGGGCTACCGCACCGGCGACGATGGCTCGCGCCTGCCGCGCGACCTGGTGCGCCGCTTCGAATGCCGGCTCGACGGCGAGCTGGTCTTCGCCGCCGATCTCTACGCAGCCATCTCGGCCAACCCCTATCTCGCGTTCTGGATGCGCGCCGACAGGTCCGGCGAGTTGAGCTTTGCCTGGCGCGGCGACAACGGCTTCGAGCACCGCGAGACGCGCCCGCTGACCGTCTCATGAAGGCCTGGCCGCTGCTGTTCATCGCGCTGGCGGTGCACGCCGCCGAGCCTGACCAACGCCGCTCCGGCCGCGACACCATGAGCCCGGCCCTGCGCACGCTGCAGGCCGACGACGCCCAGCATCCCGCCCAGCTCGCGCTGGCGCTGGGCCGCGAGCTGTGGAACGCTGGCGCCAAGTCCTGTGCCAGCTGCCACGGCGAGCCCGAGACGCTGCGTGGTGCGGCGGCGCGCTACCCGGACTGGGACCGGGGCCTGCTGGACCTGCCCGGCCGCATCCAGCGCTGCCGCGTGCGCCACCAGCAGCAGCCCGCCTGGGCCCCGGAGGCCGAGCCGCTGCTGGCCCTGGCGGCGCTGGTGGCGCAGCAGTCGCGCGGCCTGCCGCTGCAGCCGCGGCGCGGCGCCGAGCTGGACGAGGCCGCCACCCGCGGCCAGCGCCTGTACACGACGCGCATCGGCGCCCTCAACCTGTCCTGCGCGCAGTGCCATGACGAGCGCGCGGGCCTGCGCCTGGGCGGCAGCCTGATCCCGCAGGCGCATGTCGACGACTACCCGGTCTACCGCCTCGAGTGGCAGTCGCTGGGCAGCCTGCAGCGCCGCCTGCGCGGCTGCCTGAGCGGTGTACGCGCCAGCGTCTGGGACTGGGACAGCGCCGAGCTGCTGGCGCTGGAGGTCTATCTGGCGCGCCGCTCGGCCGGCATGACCCTGCAGCCGCCCGGCGTCAGGCCCTGACGGCGCTCAGCGCTGTTCGCGCTGGCGCTGGCCGAACAGGGCCTCGCGCGCCTTGTCGTCCGTCAGCGGCCGGCGCACACCGGCCAGCACCTCGACGCCGCGCTGCACGGCCGGGCGCCCGGCGATCTCGTCGAACCAGCCCTTCAGGTGCGGGTGGTCGGTCATCTCCACGCCCTGGTTCTTCCAGGAGCGCAGCCATGGGAAGACGGCGATGTCGGCGATGGAATAGTCGTGCCCGCCGATGTAGGTCGAGTGGGCCAGCCGCTTGTTGAGGACGCCGTAGATCCGGTGGGCCTCGCTGGTGTAGCGCTCGATGGCATAGGGCAGCTTCTCGGGCGCGTAGACGCGGAAGTGGTGGGCCTGGCCCAGCATGGGCCCGACACTGCCCATCTGGAACATCAGCCATTGCAGCACCTCGTATTTGCCGCGCACATCGGCGGGCAGCAGCTTGCCGGTCTTGCCGGCCAGGTAGAGCAGGATGGCGCCGCTTTCGAACAACGAGATCGGCCGGCCATCCGGGCCGTCGGGGTCCGTGATGGCGGGGATCTTGTTGTTGGGGCTGATGGCGAGGAAGGCCGGGGCGAACTGATCGCCGGCGCCGATGTCCACGGGATGGACCCGGTAGGCGAGGCCGCACTCCTCCAGCATGATGTGCACCTTGTGGCCATTGGGCGTCGGCCATGAATACACTTCGATCATTCTTCGTCTCCGTCAGCAATTAGGCCGATTCTCACGACTCATGGTGGTAAAGCAAGTCAAGCACTGGCTCGTGACGCGTGCCAACGCAGCGCGCTGGCGTCCGATCCAGGACTGGGCCGAGGCGCGCAACGCCGAGTTCACGCAGACGCGTGACGGACAGGGCTTTGTCATCGAGATCACGCAGGCCGCGCCGGGCCCGCTGCGCATCGAATGGGGAGCGTCGCAGCGCAGCTACCTGAGCGGCACCGAGCTGCGCATGCGCTGCGAAATGGGCCTGCACCCCGACCTGCAGTTCATGGTGCTGTGCCGCACGCTGATGGAGAACCTGGAGAGTGCCGTCTTCGAGGCCTACACCGACACGCTCAAGACCCGCGTCGATACCGACACGCCGGAAGAGATGCGCTGGCTGGTGATGTTCCCCAAGCTCAACAACGCCGCGTCGCAGATCCTGCGCCAGCGCTACGGCATCGTCGGCGTGACCAAGGAGCTGACGGCGGGCTGGATCGAAGGCGAGCTGGGCGAGGCGCTGGTGCAGGCCAGCCAGGACCTGCTGCCCGATGGCCACCCCTTCGTGCTGATGAGCATGCGCGGCAACCTCTATCTGCGCGCCGAGATGAGCGAGGCTGACCTGCCCAAGCTGCAAGGCCTGGTGCGCCTGCTCGAATGCGCGGCTCGCGCGACCAAGCGCATGAGCGGCCGGATCTCCGACACCGGCGCCTGGCCGACCACGACGTCAATCGCCTTCACGCCCTCGACGCGGCCCGGCGACGTCTACTGACCGCGCGGGCTGCGGTCAGGCCTTCTCCGCAAAGCTCCAGGCCAGTTCGGCCAGCGGGCGGGCGCTCGCCGCGGTTTCGCGGGCCTGTGCGCTGGAGGCCGTGCCGTCCACCACGCGCTTGGCGATACCCTGCACGATGGCCGCGATGCGGAACATGTTGTAGGCCATGTAGAAGTTCCAGTCGGCCATGACGGCGCCCGCATCGGCACGGCCGGTGCGCTCGCAATAGCGCTGCACGTAGTCGCGTTCGCCCGGGATGCCCAGCTCGGCCAGGTTCTTGCCGCCCAGGCCGCGTGCGGCGCCCGACGTCCTGATGTGCCAGCTCATGCAGTGGTAGCTGAAGTCGGCCAGCGGGTGGCCCAGCGTGGACAGCTCCCAGTCCAGCACGGCGATGATGCGCGGCTCGGTGGGGTGGAAGACGACGTTGTCCATGCGGTAGTCGCCGTGGACGATGCTGATCTCGCGCTCGTCGCGTGCCGAGGCCGGGACGTGGGCCGGCAGCCATTGCAGCAGCGCATCCATCGCCGGGTTGGGCTCGGTGGCGGAGGCCAGGTACTGCTTGCTCCAGCGGCCGATCTGGCGCTCGAAATAGTTGCCGGGCTTGCCGAAGGCTTCCAGGCCGCGGGCCTTGAAGTCGACCTGGTGCAGCGCCGCGATGACGCGGTTCATCTCGTCGTAGAGCGAGGCGCGCTCGGCGTTGCCCATGCCGGGCAGGCTCTGGTCCCACAGCACGCGGCCGGGCATGAATTCCATGACGTAGAAGGCGCGCCCGATGACGGCTTCGTCCTCGCACAGCGCCAGCATGGCCGGCACCGGCACGTCGGTACCGGCCAGCGCGCCCATGACCTGGAACTCCCGCTCGATGGCATGGGCCGACGGCAGCAGCTTGGCCACCGGCGCAGGCTTGCTGCGCATCACGTACCGGGCGCCCGGCGTCGTCAGCAGGTAGGTGGGGTTGGACTGGCCGCCCTTGAACTGCTCGATGGTCAGCGGCCCGGCAAAGCCATCGACATGGGCGGACAGCCAGGCTCCGAGCGCTGCGGTGTCCAGCGCTTGGGCCAGGGGGCGGGTGCCGGTGAATGCTTCCATGGAGGTCAGAGTCTTGAGGGGCGCCAACCCGTCATTCTGGGAGCTGAGGGCCTGCGGACCTGTCCCTACCGTGACGCCGCGGCCAGCAGCTTGTCGCGGCTCAGCACCACCAGGCGGGTGGGCTCCACGCGCACGGCGCCCTCGCGCTCGAAGGCCTTGAGTTCCTGGTTCACGCGCTGGCGCGAGGCACCCAGCAGCTGCGCCAGGTCTTCCTGCGCGAGCTGCAGGCCGATGCGGGTCTCCTCCCCTTCCTGCACGCCATAGGAACGCGCCAGCAGCAGCACCTGCTTGGCCAGCCGGGCGGCCAGCGGACGGGTGTTGAGATCCTCGATCATGTCGAACATCAGCCGCAGGCGGCGGCAGTTCAGGCGCAGCAGCGCGTCGTAGAGCTCGGAGTGCGTCTGCAGCAGCGCGCGGAAGTCGGCCTTGCGCACGCACAGCAGCGTCGTGTCGCCATGGGCATAGGCGTCGTGGGTACGCGGCAGGCCGTCGAAGAGGGCGATGTCGCCGAACCAGGTACCAGGCTCGACATAGGTCAGCGAGATCTGCTTGCCCGCCAGCGACACCGAGCTCACGCGCACAGCGCCCTTGGCGACGCCGCACCATTCCTCGGCGGGCTCGCCGCGGTGGGAGAGCATGGTCTCGTCGGCGAGGCGGCGCACGAAGGCGCGCTGCAGGATGTCGCCGCGAAGGCTCTCGGACAGCTTGGCAAACCAGGCGCCCTGGTCGATCTGCTGGCGTTCGTCGGGGGTGAGGCTGAGTGCGTTCATGGCTGGGCGGCATTGTGCCGCCCGACGCCCCCCGGAAGCGGGGGCGTCGCCCGATGGCCCCATGCTAGAGTGCCTCGCGCTGTCTCCACCCCCTCGTTCAACCGCATCGCTAGCCGCCTGCAGTCAATGCCCATCACGGCTCTGCGTCCGACGTTGCTGGGCGCCCTTGTACCCGCCTTGGTCCTGCTGCTCGGCCTGCCTTCCGGGGACGCCCAGGCGCTCGGGCTGGGCCGGCCGCTGATCCATTCGGCGCTCGGCAAACCGCTGGACGTCAGTGTCCCGCTGGTGCTGGCGGGCGGCGAGCAGCTGACCGATTCCTGCCTGCGCGCCGAGGTGGTGGCGGGCGATGCGCGGGTGCCGGCGGGGTTGCTGCAACTTCGTATCGAGGGCGAGCCCGGCGAGCAGCACATTCGCCTGCGCAGCCAGGCCCGCATCGACGAGCCGACGCTGCGCATCACGCTCGCCGTAGGCTGCCCGCTGAGGCTGACGCGGGAGTTCAACGTGCTGGTCGATCCGCCGGCCCAGGTCGCTGTTGCGCCGCAGCCGGACCTGCCCACCGTACCCGCTCCGGCGCCGCCCTCCGCGCCCGCCGCGGAAGCCGTACCGCCTGCGCAGCTCGAGGCAGCGCCGCCGCCCAGGCCGCGCCCGCGCGCAAGGCCTCGGCCCGTCGGCTCCCGCCTCGCGCTGGAACGGCCGGAAGTGCTGGTGGCCGAAGCCCCGCGCCCCCGGGCGCCGAGCGCCAGCGCCCCGGAGATGGAGCTGACGCCGGAGATCGAGGCCCAGATCAGCCAGCTTGAACAGACCGTGGCCCAGTTGCGCGCCGAACTGCTCGCGAGGCAGCAGGCCGAAATGCAGGCCGCATCCGCAGCCATGCCCGCAGCCGCGGTGCCTGGTGCGTCGGCAGTGGCCCAGCCCGCCGCCGTCATCAGGGCGCGCGCCACGCCCTATCGCGACCCCATGACCTGGCTCCTGACCCTCGCCCTGGGCCTGCTCGCCGGTTCGGCCGCCTTCTACCTCAGCCGCTGGCGCGACCAGCGCAGCCGCAGCGACGTGGCCCCTTGGCGCACCCGGCCGGCGGTGGAAGCCGCCGCGGGCGCGGCCCCGACGCCGGCGGCGCCGGCACCCGGCATGGCGCCCCCGGTCGGCGGCCTGGCTGCGACGCTGCCGGATGAGAGCCAGCACCAGATCACGCGCCCCCAGCCCCGGCCCATGCTCTGGCCACCAGCGCCGGCGCCTTTGCCCGTTTTGCCCGTGCCCGCGGAGCCGTCCATGCGCGCCACCCAGCCGCTGCCGAGCCAGGCCGCCGCTGCGCCGCTGCTGTCCAGCGAACTGACCATTGCCGACGAACTGCTGGACCTGCAGCAGCAGGTCGAGTTCCTGCGCCTGCTGGGCCAGCAGGATGCCGCGGCGGACCTGCTTGCCACGCGGCTGGCGCAGGGCCACGTGGGCGCCATGCCCCATCTGCTGCTGATGGAGCTTAGCCAGCAGCGCGGCGACCCGGAGGTGTTCGGTGAGCAGGCACGTCAGTTCGAGCAGCGCTTCGGCGCGCCCGCGCCGCAGTGGACGCAAAGCCTCGCGCAAGGCCGCAGCCTGGACGGCTGCCCGAGCGTCATTGCCCATCTGCAGGTGGTCTGGGCCGACCCGGCGGAGACGATGACGCTGCTGCGGGAGCTGTTGGCCCAGGGCGGCGGCCCGGGCGTGCCCCGCTTCGATCTGCCGGCCTATCGCGACCTGTTGGCGCTCTACGGCGTGGCGCGCGACTTGTTCGAGGCCGGGCTGCGCAGCGACGAGGTGGACCTGATGCTGCCGATGGATTCGCCCCCCGGCGGCTGAGGCTTCGGCCCCCGCCGACCCCGTTCAGAGGCCGAAATCGGTGGCGTCGCCGCTCATGGCCTTCTCGATGAGCCTGCGGCTCAGCCGCTCCGACAGCAGTTCGGCAAAGCTGTACACGTAGTTGCGCAGGTAGGCGCCGCGCTTGAAGGCGATGCGCGTCACGTTGCTGCCCAGCAGTGCGCCCAGCGGCCGCGCGACGAGCTCGCTGCCCGCCGGCTCCTCGCGCATCGCCATCTCGGCCACGATGCCCACGCCCATGCCCAGGCGCACATAGGTCTTGATGACGTCGGAGTCGATGGCCTCCAGCACGATGTTGGGCACCAGATGGCGGGTGGCGAAGGCCTTGTCGATGCGGGTGCGCCCCGTGAAGCTGGGGTGGTAGGACACCAGGGGTTCGCCGGCCAGCTGTTCCAGGCTGACGCGCTCGACCGTGGCCAGGGGGTGGTCGCGCGGCACCACCATCACGTGCTGCCATTCGTAGCAGGGCAGGGTGACGAGTTCGGGGTACTGCGCCAGCGACTCGGTCGCGAGGCCGAGGTCGGCGGTCTCGTCGAGCAGCATCTTGACGACCTGGTCGGGGCTGCCCTGGTGCAGGCTGATGCGCAGCTGCGGCAGGTTCTTGCGCAGTTGGGCCACCGGCGCGGGCAGCACATAGCGCGCCTGGGTGTGGGTGGTGGCGATGGAGAAGGTGCCGCTGTCCTGGCGCGAGTACTCCTCGCCGATGCGCTTCAGGTTGCCCACCTCGCGCAGGATGATCTCGATGCAGGCCAGCACCTGCTGGCCCGGCTCGGTGATGCGGCGCAGCCGCTTGCCGTGGCGCGAGAAGATGTCGACGCCCAGTTCCTCCTCCAGCTCGAGGATGGCCTTGGACACGCCCGGCTGCGACGTGAACAGCGCCTTGGCCGTCTCGGTCAGGTTGAGGTTGCGGCGGGCGGCTTCCTGGACGAAGCGGAATTGGTGCAGGTTCATCGGCTTGTCAGGGGTTCGAGGCAGGCGTCGCACATGGCTTGCAGCACGGCTTCGTGCTCGCCCAGCGGCGGGTGCAGCTCCCAGCTCACGCTGGCGCCGTGCCGCTCGCGCAGGCTGTCGAGCAGCGGCGGAATGTCCCGGCGCACATGGCCGCCGGTACCGAGGAAGAGCGGCAGCACATGCACCCGCGTGCAGCCCGCTGCGGCCAGTGTTTCGGCGGCTTCTTCGATGCCGGGCGACATGAACTCGAGATAGGCCAGGGCCAGCGGTGTCTGTGGCCGCGCAGCGCGCAGGCGCTCGGCGACGCGCTCGAAAGGCTGCGCCCAGGCCGGGTCACGGGCGCCGTGGGCGAAGAGCAGCAGGCCGTCCATCAGCGGTATCTGACGAGCCAGGCGAAGGCCGCCATCGACAGGCCGAGGTAGAGCAGGCTGGGCGTGGCCGCCACGACCCACGGCGTCCAGTTCTTCAGCAGCCCCAGGTGGCCGGCCACGTTGTTCAGCAGCATGAAGCTGATGCCCAGCATGATGCCGCCGAACACCTTGATGCTGATGCCGCCGGCGCGCCCGTGCAGGTAGGCGAAGGGCAGGGCCAGGGCCACCATGACGAAGCAGGCGAAGGGGTAGAAGGCCTTGCGCCAGAACTGGATGTTGTGGGCCTGGGCCGACTGCTCCTGGGCCGACAGGTGCTCGGTGTAGCGGTAGAGCTCCAGCGTCGACATCGACATGGCGGGCAGCACGGCCGCGGCGATGACGCCGGCATGCAGGGAGCTTTGCCAATCGAGCTGGTCGAGCTGCTGCTCGCTGACGACGACCTCGCCCACCGGGCTGGCGCCGGCGGGCGCGCCGGGGTTCCAGACCGCGCGCCTGACCGTCTGCAGATGCCAGAGCCCGCGCGCGTCGACGTCGGCCTTTGCAGCCTCGGTGCGCGACATCAGCCGGCCTTCGGCGTCGAACTCGAAGATGCGCACGTCTTCCAGTGCGCCGCTGCCGCCCACCCGGCCGACCCTGACCGAGTAGCTGCGTTCCTGGCCATCGACCTTCTGGTGGTCCTTCAACCAGGCGCCGCGGTTGCTCGGGCCGGTGGCGTCGTGGCTGAAGCGGGCACGCAAGTCGTCGCCCTCGCGCTCGAACCGGGGCGCGACGTAGTCGCCGACGACGAAGGTCAGCACCGCGAACACCGCGGCCAGGCCGGCCAGCAGCGTCAGCGCGCGCGCGGGGCCGAGCCCGCCGGTGCGCAGGATGGTGAACTCGCTGCTCTGCGCGAGGCGGGCCAGCGCGATGATGGCGCCGATCAGCACCGCGATCGGGAAAAGCTCGTAGAAGTGGCCGGGCAGCTCCATCGCAGCGAGCAGCGCGGCCTTGGCCCCGCCCACGCCGATGCGGGCCATGCGGTCCAGCTCGTCCACGAAGTCGAAGAAGAAGAACAGCGACAGGAAGGACAGCGCGACGAGCACGACCGACCCCACGATGTCCTTGTAGAGCAGGTGCCGGACCGTCCTCATGCGGGGACTCCCTTCGGGCGGCGGCGCAGGCAGAAGCGGTTGGCGTTGTCGCGCAGCCAGATGGCGGCCAGCGCCAGGCACAGGGCGCTGCCGTGCAGGCTGATCAGCGCCCGCGGCAGGGAGACGCGGCCATTGCCGACCCAGGATTGCGACAGGTTGATCAGGTTGAAATACACGATGAAGGCCAGCAGCGCGAAGAGCAGGTTCCAGTTGCCGGCGCGGCGCGGGTTGCTGGCCGCCAGGCCGATGCCCAGCACGGTCATGTTGATGCCGCCGAGGATCATGCCGAAACGCCAGGCCAGCTCGCCCTGGCTCTTGGGCGTGGGCGTGCGCAGCAGGTCCAGCGTGGGCATCGCCTTGGGCGGCAGCTGGTTGGCATTGGCCAGCACCTGCGTGTCCGTCATCACCTTGTATTGCTGGAAGCGGGCCAGGCTCTTCTCGCCGGTCTTCAGCTGGGTCTCGTTGCGCTGGCCGTGGTCAAGCACCAGGAGGCGGTCGTCGCCCTCCATCTCCAGCCGGCCGCGCGCCGAGGTCGTCACCGATTCCCGGTCGTGCTGGTTGGACAGGATGAAGACATTGCGGCCGGTCGCCGCATCGTCGCCGTCGCGCTCGATGAAGAAGACGCGGCTGCCGTCGCGCGAGGTCTGGAACTGGCCCGGCGCGACGCGCGACAGGTCGCCTCGCTTCTGGTAACGGTCGCGCAGTTCGGCGCTGTTCTGGTTGCCCCAGGGCCAGACGAGCAGTTCCAGCACCACGACGGCCAGCAGCACCGGCCAGGCCATGCGCAGGACGGGCCGCACAAAACGCGCCAGCGGGATGCCGCTGGCGAACCAGATCGTCATCTCAGACTCGCGATAGATGCGCCCCAGCGTGAGGACGACGGCAACGAATAGCGACAGGATGAGCATCGTCGCCAGGTGGGCGATGGTGGCATAGCCCATCAGCAGCACGACGTCCTGCGGTGCGACGTTGCCGCCCGCGGCCTGGCCCAGCGTGCGGATCAGCGTCGACGTGAGCATGATGGTCAGGATGACCACCAGCGTGACGCCGAAGCTCCTCGCCAGCTCGGTTCGCGTCGATGAATCGAATAACATCAAAAATACTTCTATCTACTTCTGGTCATTATGGACTTCAAGATTCAAACCGCTGAGCTGAATTCGCTCGCGGGAGTCGCTGCCGATGCGCTGATCGTCGTGCTCGGCGGCGAGGTGCTGCCCAAGGGTCTGGATGCCGCCGTCGCCAAGCAGGTGCAGGTCGCGATCAAGCTCGGCGATTTCGCGCTGAAGGCCGGCCAGGCGCTGACGCTGACGCAGGCCGAAGGCATCAAGGCACCGCGCCTCGTGCTGGCCGCCAGCGGCAAGACGACGCTGGCCGCGGCACGTGCAGCGCTGGCCGCCGGCCTGGCGCAGATCAAGTCCCGCGGCGCCGTCAGCGCGGCCGTGGCCTTTGCCGGTTTCGAGGCGGCTGCCGCCGAGTCGCTGGCCGAGCAGGCCGCGCTGGCCGCCACGGACGCCGTCTATGTTTACCGCCACACCAAGCCCAGCGCGCCGGCCGCGCCCAAGCTGGCGAAGCTGGCCCTGCTGGTGGGCAAGGCGGAGCTGAAGGCCGCCAAGGCCGGCCTCGCCCGCGGCGAGGCCATTGCCGCCGGTATCGAGCTGGCGCGCGAATGCGCCAATCGCCCCGCCAACCACGCGACGCCGACCTATCTCGGCCAGGTCGTCCAGGGCCTGGGCAAGGCGCACGGCCTCAAGGTCGAGGTGCTGGACCGCAAGGCCGTCGAGAAGCTGGGCATGGGCAGCTTCCTGGCCGTGGCTCAGGGGTCGGACGAGCCGCTGCGCTTCATCGTCGCCCGCTACGAAGGCGCGGCCAAGACGGTGGCGCCGGTCGTGCTGGTCGGCAAGGGCATCACCTTCGACACCGGCGGCATCTCGCTGAAGCCGGGTGCCGAGATGGACGAGATGAAGTTCGACATGGGCGGCGCGGCCAGCGTCATCGGCACGCTGCGCGCGGTGGCGCAGCTGCGCCCGAAGCTCAACCTCGTCATGATCGTCGCGGCCTGCGAGAACATGCCCAGTGGTCACGCGGTCAAGCCGGGCGATGTGGTCAAGTCGATGTCCGGGCAGACCATCGAGATCCTGAACACCGATGCCGAAGGCCGCCTCATCCTCTGCGACGCGCTCACCTACGCCGAGCGCTTCAAGCCCGCGGTGGTCGTCGACGTGGCGACACTGACCGGCGCCTGCGTCATCGCGCTGGGTGGCGTGCGCAGCGGCATGTATGCCAGCGACGACGAACTCGCAGCCTCGCTGACGGCGGCCGGCGATGTGGCTCTCGACCCCTGCTGGCGCATGCCGCTGGACGACGACTACGCCGAAGGCCTGAAGAGCAACTTCGCCGACGTGGCCAACATCGCCGGCCGCGCGGGCGGCTCCATCACGGCGGCCAAGTTCCTGCAGCGCTTCGCGAGCAAGTACCGCTGGGGCCATCTGGACATCGCCGGCACGGCCTGGAAGGGCGGCGCGGCCAAGGGTGCCACCGGCCGGCCGGTGGGGCTGCTGACGCATTTCGTGCTGAGCCAGGCCAAGTAAGCGGTGCCCGTCCAGGTCAGCTTCTACAGCGACGCGGCAGACCCGCTGCACTACGCCTGCCGGCTGGTCCGGCGCGCTCTCGCATCGGGCAAGCCGGTGGGGGTCTGCGTGGCCGAGGCGGATGCCGCGCGGCTGGATGCGTTGCTGTGGAGCTTCGACGCGACCGAGTTCATCCCACACCGGCGCTGGGACGGCGCGACGCCGCCGGCGCCGGGCGAGGTGCTGCTGGTCGAGGACGCGGCGCGCCTGCCGCACCGCGGGCTGCTACTGAACCTGAACGACCCGATGCCCGGCGACGCGATGGATTTCGAACGCGTGCTGGAGGTCATCGGTTTGGACCCCGCGCGCGTTCAAGCTGGGCGTGCGCGCTACCGGCTCTACCAGCAGTCAGGGGCCCGGCTGGACCACTTTTCAGCGGCAGGTTGACAACGGTGCGTCCACGCTTTCCCGAATGAGGGCACCCCGGATTTGGGGTATGTTCATTCGGTTGAAAACTCAACGTTCTCCGTGTCTTCCTCTGTTTCTCAAACTGGAGTTGATCCATGCAAATCAAGCTGAATATCGTGGTGGGTGCGGTGGCAGCCCTGCTCAGCGGCGCCGCCATGTCGCAGGACCTGATCGTCAAGATCGGCCATGTCGCTCCGACCAGCGGCGCGATCGCTCACCTTGGCAAGGACAACGAACTGGGTGCGCGTCTTGCCATCGAGGAGCTGAACGCCAAGGGCGTCATGATCGGCGGCAAGAAGGCCAAGTTCGAGCTGCTGGCCGAAGATGATGCGGGCGATCCGAAGCAGGGCACGGCCGCCGCGCAGAAGCTGGTGGACTCCAAGGTCAACGGCGTGGTGGGTCACCTGAACTCGGGCACTTCCATCCCGGCTTCCAAGGTCTACAGCGACGCCGGCATCCCGCAGATCTCGCCGTCGGCCACCAATCCCAAGTTCACCCGCAACGGCTACAAGACCACGTTCCGTGTCGTCGCCGACGACGTGCACCTGGGTGGCACGCTGGGCAAGTACTCGGTGGCGCAGCTGAAGGGCAAGTCCATCGCCGTCATCGATGACCGCACGGCCTACGGCCAGGGCGTCGCCGACGAGTTCGAGAAGGGCGTCAAGGGCGCGGGCGGCAAGGTCGTCGGCCGCGAGTTCACGAACGACAAGGCCACGGACTTCACCGCCATCCTGACCTCCCTGAAGGCCAAGAAGCCCGACGTGGTCTTCTTCGGCGGCATGGACGCCGTGGCCGGCCCGATGCTGCGCCAGATGAAGCAGCTCGGCATCGAAGCCAAGTTCATGGGCGGCGACGGCATCTGCACGGGTGAACTGCCCAAGCTGGCCGCCGGCACCATGGGTGACGGCCAGGTCGTCTGCGCCGAAGCCGGCGGCGTCGAGGGCGAAGCCAAGAAGTCGATGGACGACTTCCGTACCAAGTTCAAGGCCAAGTTCAACGTCGACGTGCAGATCTACGCCCCTTACGTGTATGACGCAGTCAACGTGATGGTCGACGCGATGAAGCGCGCCAACTCCGCCGACCCCGCCAAGTACCTGCCCGCGCTCGCCAAGACGAGCGGCTACAAGGGGGTGACCGGCACCATCTCCTTCGACGAGAAGGGTGACATCAAGAACGGTGCGCTGACTCTCTACACCTACAAGGGTGGCAATCGCGAGCAGCTCGCCGTGGTGCGCTGATCCCGCCCCGCTTGCCGAAAAGCCCGCTTCGGCGGGCTTTTCTTTGCCCGAAAACCCGCCTCAGGCGGGTTTTTGCTTGTTGGGCGTGGATGAGCCGGGCCTCGCGCGCCGAGGTGGCGGGTCGGGATGCGTGGACGCTTCGTTGGCGGATAAGCCGTGAATACTACCCAGCGAGCGCAGGCGACCTCAATATCGATGACGCGGGCGGAAATCGCAATTCGCTGGGCGCGATCTTTCATAAAACCGGTTTCGTCGAATTTCATGGGAATGCCTGTGCGATTCGCACGCTTTGCCGTCGCGACCGCCGGGCCGACATGGCGCTGCCGCCGGCTTTCGGTTCTACTGCCGCCCGTTGAGAAATGGACCCGTCCGGCGGCCTGACCCATGCCGCGTCGCGACGCGGATTCAAGGGTCAAGCACCCTCTAAACGGGGGGCTTTCAAGGCTGGGGGGCGAAGGCATGATGCCGTCGCGATCAGGGGTTGGTCGGGCATGTCCGTCGCGACGTCAAGTCAGGGACTTCCATAGGCCGGCCGGGTGATCTCCCAGGTGGACTGTGACCGTTGGCTGCTGCAGGGTCCGTGATGCGACAGGCGGCCGGCGCGTGAAATCCGATGAAATATCGATATTGATTCGAATTTCGTTTATCGGATTGCAGGTGCGGAGATCGCAGATAGTAATGATCGGGGGATGTAGATGATTCGAATATTCAACCATTACCTGCACAAGCAGACCCTGCTTCAGGTCTTCTTCGATCTCGGCCTGATTGTCTTCGCCGTGATCGCGGTGGTTCTGAGCCAAGGCGAATCCGCGCAGACGGTGCTGCCCTTTGCCGCCTCTCACGGTCTGTCCCTTGCCGGTTGCATGTTCGTGATCAATTCGGCGACGGGCTTCTACCAACATGTGCACAACCGTTCCGTCACCGAGTCCTGCGCACGCGCGCTGTTCGGCCTGTTGTTTGGCCTGCCGCTCGCCTATGTGATCTTCAGCCTCGTGCCGTCGAACACCAGCCATCGCGACCTGCTGACGTTGGTGGCCATGGTGGCGGTGGCCGCCGTGATGGTGCATCGCGTCTATGCCGCGCACTCCGGCACCCAGGCCCGCCTGCGCAGCCGCATCCTGATTTTCGGCACGGGCGTGGCCGCCCGCACGGTCGGCAACACGCTGCGCGCCTCCGATCCGCATGCGCAGATCGTCGGTTTCTACGCTGGCCCGAACGAGGACCAGCCCGAGGTGCCGCGCGACGAGATCATCAACGACGGCGCCAACCTCACGGAAGCCGCACTGAAGCACAACGTCGACGAGATCGTCGTTGCGTTGAGCGAGCGTCGCGGCGGCAGCATGCCGCTGCGTCAGTTGCTGGATTGCAAGCTGTCCGGCGTGCGCGTCGTCGACATCGCCACGCACTTCGAGAAGACGCTGGCCCAGATCAACATCAAGCATGTGAACGCCGGCTGGCTGGTGTTCGGCGACGGCTTCAGCCAGGGAATGCTGCGTGCGGCGATCAAGCGTGTCTGCGACATCATTTTCGCGGCCCTGATCCTGGCCATCACCTGGCCCATCATGCTGATCACGGCGTTCGCCATCCGCATCGAGTCGCGCGGGCCCGTGCTCTATCGTCAGGAACGCGTGGGTTTGAATGGCGTTCCCTTCAACGTCATCAAGTTCCGCAGCATGCGCACCGATGCCGAGAAGGATGGCAAGCCGCGCTGGGCCACCAAGAACGACGACCGCGTGACCCGCGTCGGCCGTTTCATCCGCAAGGTGCGGATCGACGAGCTGCCTCAGCTGTTCAACGTACTGGTGGGCGAGATGAGCATGGTCGGCCCACGCCCCGAGCGGCAGTTCTTCGTCGACGAGCTGATCAGCAAGATCCCCTACTACGCCGTGCGCCATAGCGTGAAGCCTGGCGTCACGGGCTGGGCGCAGGTGCGCTACGAATACGGCTCGACGATCGAGGACTCGGTCGAGAAGCTGCAGTACGACCTCTACTACGTCAAGAACCACTCCCTCTTCCTCGATCTGCTGATCATGCTGGAGACCGTGGCCGTCGTGTTGACGGGCAAGGGCGCGCGCTGACGCCCGCAGGGTTCGGCGTAAGCGCCGATGCCCAATTTCAAGGAGGCGTGCTTGAATCCCGCATGTCTCCGGCTGCCGAACTGGACACCGCCCCGGGCGCCATGATCGAGGTACTCACACCGTTCCTGTCGTTGAGCAGCCTTGGGGATCTGATCTGTGCGCTGGCCTATGGCTTGTTCGCGCTGCACTTCGCGCAGCGACTGCTGCGCGGCGGCCTGCCTGTCACGGCCCTGGCCCTGGTTTTCCTCGCGGCCCTGATCGCCAGCTCGGTCTGGGCCGGCATCGCTTTGGCGGACGGCCTGCGCCATTGGTCCGACCGGCTGCCCACCTGGATCGTGCCGACGCTGGACCTGCTGCGGGTCGCGCTCTGGTTCGCTTTCATGCTGCTGTTGCTGCCGCCACCGCGAGGCGGCAGTGGCCTGGGTTGGATGCGGCCGCTGGCAACCTTGGCGGTGCTAGCGCAACTGGCGCTCATCCTGTCGGCCGAGGGCCTGCCGGCGGAGCAGTTGGGACGCCCGCAGGCGTTCGTGGCGCTGGGTATCGCGGTGCTGGGCCTGGTACTGGTCGAGCAGATGCTGCGCAATGCCGTTGGCGATTCGCGCTGGAATGCCAAGCCGGTCTGCCTCGGCCTGGGGGCCATCTTCGTGTTCGATCTTTTCATCAGCTCTCAGGCGGCTTTGTTCCAGCGCTTCGACGTCGATGCGACCAGCGTGCGGTCGCTGGTGCATGCGGCGGCCGTCCCGCTGCTCTACGTTGCGTCGCGTCGCCATGCGGACTGGCTGGGCAAGCTGCATGTGTCGCGCGCGGCGGTCTTCCACTCGGCAACGCTGTTGCTCGTCGGTGCCTATCTGCTCATGGTGGCCGGCGTCGGCTACTACGTGCGCTACACCGGCGGTCACTGGGGCAGGGCGCTGTCCGTGGCCCTGGTCTTCGTCGCGCTGGTGGCATTGGCCCTGTTGGTCGCGTCGGGTTCGATGCGCTCCCGGCTGCGCGTCTACATCAGCAAGAACTTCTTCAGTTACCGCTACGACTACAGGGAGGAGTGGTTGCGCTTCACGCAACTGCTCTCTGGCAGTGCCGAGCCGCAACATACGGCCGAGACGGTCGTGCGGGCCCTGGCCAATCTGGTCGAGAGCCCGAGCGGCATGCTGTGGATGCAGCGTGCTGCCGGCAGCGACTTCCTGCAGGTTGCGCGCTGGAATCTGCCTATGCATGCGGGTAGCGAAGCCCGTGACGGGGCGCTGGCCGGGTTCTGGCGGGAGCGTGCCTGGATCATCGACCTGGACGAGTGGCGCCAAAGGCATGACGCTTATCCGGGGCTTGAGTTGCCTGCCTGGCTGATCGACGAGCCACGGTGCTGGCTGCTGGTGCCGCTGCTGGTGCGCGATGCACTGATCGGTTTCGCCGTGCTGGGCCGGCCGCGCGCAGTCGTGGAGTTGAACTGGGAAGTGCGCGACCTGCTGCGCACCGCGGCGAGCCAGGCCTCGGGCTATCTGGACCAGGCGCAGGCGACGGAGGCCTTGCTGGAGGCGCGCAAGTTCGATGCCTTCAACCGCATGTCGGCGTTCGTCGTGCATGATCTGAAGAACATCGTCACGCAGCTGTCGCTGATGATGAAGAACGCCAAGCGCCTGCGTGACAACCCCGAGTTCCAGCAGGACATGCTGGACACCGTCGAGAACTCTCTCGAGAAGATGCGCCAGCTGATGTTGCAGTTGCGGGAGGGGGACAAACCCCATGGCGTGACCAGCGGTGTCGACCTGGAGCAGATTGCGAAGCAGCTTGCAGCCGCGGCGTCCAGCAAGGGCAGGACGCTGGAGCTGGAGTTGCAGGCTGGTGTCAGCACGCGCGGGCACCCTGAGCGCGTCGAACGCGTATTGGGCCACGTCGTGCAGAACGCCTTCGACGCGACGCCCGTCGGAGGCCGTGTGCGCCTGATGCTGGACGCAGAGGGCAGCCAGGCCCGCGTTCGCGTGGAGGACAGCGGCTGCGGGATGAGCGAGGATTTCATACAGAATCGACTCTTCAAGCCGTTCCAGACCACAAAGGCCAGCGGCATGGGCATAGGTGCCCACGAGAGCTATCAATACGTGCATGAACTGGGAGGCAAGATCAGCGTGCAGAGCGAACTGAACCGGGGCACCACGGTGACCCTGCTGCTGCCCCTGTTTCATGCACAGGCCGACGCACCGCTGGCCGTGCTCGACGCCCAATGAGCGCGCCCCGCCACGCGCCACTGCTGATCGTCGAGGACGATCTGGCCTTGCAAAAGCAGCTCAAGTGGTCGCTGGACCGCTTCGAATCCGTCACGGCCGACGACGTCCCGAGTGCGGTGCTGCAGTTCCGGCGCAGCAGCCCGGCAGTCGTCACGATGGACCTCGGCCTGCCGCCGGACCGGGATTCGGTCTCCGAGGGTTTCAAGTGCCTTGAGAAGCTGCTGGAGCTCGATTCCTCGGTCAAGGTCATCGTGCTGACGGGCCAGAACGACCAGGAGAACGCGCTGCGCGCCATCCGCATGGGGGCCTACGACTTTCTCGCCAAACCGGTCGATCCCGACGTGCTGGCACTGACGGTGGAGCGGGCCTACCGCTTGTACGAACTGCAGCAGGAAAACCGTCGGCTGCAGACGCAGCAGAGCAGCGACGTGTTCTCGGGGCTCGTCACGCGTGACCCCGGCATGCAGCGCGTGTGCCGCATGATCGAGAAGGTGGCACCCAGCGACGCCACCGTGCTGTTGCTGGGCGAGAGCGGCACCGGCAAGGAGGTGTTGGCCCAGGGCCTGCACGACGCGTCCAAGCGCAAGGGCCGCTTCGTCGCCATCAACTGCGCCGCCATTCCCGAGACGTTGCTGGAAAGCGAGCTTTTCGGTTACGAGAAGGGCGCCTTCACGGGGGCGACCAAGTCCACCATCGGCAAGATCGAGACGGCGAACGGCGGCACGCTGATGCTCGACGAGATCGGCGACCTGCCCATGCCCCTGCAGGCCAAGCTGCTGCGCTTCCTGCAAGAGCGCGTCATCGAGCGCGTTGGCGGGCGCCAGGAGATCCCGATGGACGTGCGCGTCGTCGGCGCGACGCACCAGGACCTGAAGGCGCGCATCGCCGATGGACGCTTTCGCGAAGACCTTTTCTACCGCCTGGCCGAGATCGTCGTCGAGATCCCGCCGCTGCGCGAACGTGTGGGCGACCCGGTGCTGTTGTCGCATGCCTTCGCGCGCCGCTTCGCGACCGAGATGCGTCGCCCCGTGCCGACGCTGACGGAAGATGCCGTGCGTGCGCTGGAGGTGCACCGCTGGCCGGGCAATGTGCGGGAACTGCAGAACATGCTCAAGCGTGCCGTCATCATGTGTGAGGACGACCGCATCACCGCGCCGGACCTGGGTTTGCGTGCCACGGCCGAGCCGGCCAACGACAGCGCGACGCTGGATCTGCGCACCGTGCGCGAGAACGCGGAGCGCCAGGCGGTCATCACGGCGCTGGCGCGCACTGATGGCAATATCGTTCGTGCGGCCGAGTTGTTGGGCATCAGCCGTCCGACCCTTTATGACCTGATGAACCGGCTGCAAATCAAGCCCTGACACCGGCGGTCGCCCCAGATATGCAAGTTTTGCGCTTCAGTCACCCCGTTTGACGGCGCAGGAGAGGAACTAGCTTGGTTAACAACACATCCCGAAGCGCGCTCAGCGCGCTGACGATCGCCTTGATGGTTGCCGCGTGCAGTGGCCAGTCGCCCGAGAAGTCGATCGCGGCTGCGAAGGCGGCGCTGGCGAAGGGCGATGACAGGGCTGCCATCATTGAGCTCAAGAGCGCATTGCAGGGCGACCCGTCGCTTGCAGAGGCGCGCTTCCTGCTGGGCAGTGCATTGGTCGCAGGCGGCAACATGCGCGATGCCCTCATTGAGTTGAGCAAGGCCAAGGACCTGGGGTACCCGGCCACCAAGGTCGTCCCCAAGACGGCCGAGGCGATGGTGGGCCTTGGTCAGTTCGAGAAGGTGCTGGAGAGCTTCGCCAAGACCCAGCTGGAGTCGCCCGGGGACATGGCTGACCTGCAGGTTTCGCTGGCGGGCGCCTATGCGGCGCTCGGCAAGCACGCCGAAGCGCGCGCCAGTATCGATGCTGCGCTCGCGGCGCAGCCGGACAACCTCAAGGCGCAGCTCACCCGCGCTCGAGCTCTGGCGAGTTCCGAGGGGGTCGGGGCAGCACTGAAGGCGGTCGAGGAGACGCTGGCCAAGGCGCCGAAGAGCACCGAGGCCTGGCAGCTCAAGGGCGACCTGCTGAGCTATGCGGCCAAGTACGACGAGGCGGTCGCTGCCTTCCGGCAGGCCGTTCAGCTCGATGGCACCAGCTACCCGTCGCATTCGGGTCTGCTGACCCTGCTCTTGATCACCAAGGATCTGCCCGGTGCCGAGAAGGAACTGGAGGCGCTGAAGAAGCTCAGGCCGAATGCCCCGACCACGCGGCGCTTCACGGCCGCGCTGGCGCTCGAGAAGGGCGATCTGAAGACGGCGGTCGAGAACATTCAGGAGGTGCTCAAGGTCACGCCGGACGACGTCAACGTCCTTCACCTGGCGGGTGCCATCGAGTTCAGGCGCGGCAACCTGCTGCAGGCTGAGGCCTACCTGTCCAAGGCGGTGGCAACGGCGGGCTTCATCCCCGCGGTCCGCCTGCTGCTGGCGCGTACCTACGCCCGAGGCGGTGACGAGGCGAAGGCGCTGCAGACACTGCAGCCGTTGCTGGGCGAGCGTCCCAATCTGGATGCCTTGAGCGTGGCCGCGGAAATCGCGCTGCAGCAGGGCGATGCCAAGCGGGCCTCCGCCTACCTGAGCCAGGCCCTTGAGCGCAACCCGGGCGACAAGCGAAGCCAAACGGCCATGGCCGCTGCCCAGATAGGCCGGGGCAACGTGGATCAGGGCACGACCGAACTGAGGCGGATCTCTTCGGAGAGCCCCGACTTCACGTTGCCGGACATGTTGCTGATCAACACCTACATGCAAAAGGGGCGGTTCGACGCAGCGCTCAGCGCGGTCGATGCGCTGGAGAAGAAGACCGCCAACCAGACCGTCACGGCCAATCTTCGTGGCGTCATCGAGTTGCGTCTGGGACACAAGGACAACGCCCGGAAGGCCTTCGAGGCATCGCTGAAGAGCGATCCCACCCACCTGCCGGCGATTGCAAACCTGACGGCGCTGGACGTTGCCGATGGCCGCATCGACGCAGCCGTCAAGCGCTACAAGACCCTGGTGGGGCTGAAGCCCAACAACGTGGGCGCCCAGATGGCGTTGATCGCGCTGCAGGAGAAGCAGGGCGTGGCGGCCAGCGAGAGGGCGCAACAGCTGCGGGAGCTCATCAAGCGACTGCCTCAGGAGCCTCAGCCTCGTGTTGCGCTGGCCCGGCTTGAGCTCGACCGGAAGGACGTGAAGGCGGCGCTGGGTGCCGCGCAGGACGCCGTGGCTGCCCTGCCAAGCCGGCCGGAAGTCTGGGCGGCGCTGGGCCAGGTCCAGCAGGCTGCCGGCGACTTCAACCAGGCCATCGCGGCCTACAGCAAGGTTGCAACGCTGCTGCCAGGCTCGGGTGAGCCTTACCTGCGCCTCGCTGAGTTGTACGCGGCCAAGAAAGACAAGGCCGGTGCCCTGCAGCAAATCAAAAAGGCGCTCGGCGTCAAGAGCGACTATCTGCCGGCGCAACTGGCCCTGGTATCTGCCGACCTGGATGCGAGGAACTATGCCGAGGCGCGCAGCGTCGCCAAGGCCGTGCAGCAGCAGCGGCCGAACGACGCCATCGGGCACATGCTGGAAGGCGACATCGAAAGCAGCCAGAAGAACTGGGCTGCCGCCGCCGCCAGCTATCAGGCCGGACTGGCGAAGACCAGCACGGCGGAACTCGCCGTCAAACTGCATCGAGCCCTGATGTCGGCGGGCAAATCGGCTGAGGCCAAGAAGGTTCAGGAGGACTGGCTGGCCAAGAACCCCGCGGATACGGTCATGCCGTACTACCTGGGCAATGCCGCCTTGAGCCTCAAGAATTACGACCTGGCCGAGAAGTACTATCTCGCCGTCGTCAAGCTGCGGCCTGACCATGCGATGGCCATCAACAACATTGCCTGGCTGATGAACGAAACGGGCAAGCCGGGGGCGCTCGAGTATGCCGAGAAGGCCAACGCCCTGGCGCCCAACCAGCCGGCGCTCATGGATACCCTGTCGGAGATCTATGCCAAGCGGGGGCAGCTCGACAAGGCACTGGAGATTCAGAAGCGTGTGGTCTCCTTGGCCACCCACACACCGGAGCAAGGCCTGCGCCTGGCACGCCTGTATCTGTCAACCGGAAACAAGGCCGCGGCGCGAGAGGAACTGCTGAAGCTCAGGGAACTGGGCTTCCAGTTTGCCCAGCAGGGCGAAGTGACGAAACTGTTGGCGGATCTTTGACGGCAGCGGAATGCGTTTTGCCGTGATGGATTAGCGAGGTTCTGGATGGCTCATATCAAACGCTCCAGTTTGCGCAAGAAGCTGCATCGCCTGTTGCGGCGCGCCTTCGCCATCTTGCCTTCGACGCTTCGCTTCGCCATCTATCGCATCCTGGTCGACTGCGACCCCAACCCCGACAGTCGCATCGAACTGAAGATCGCCGAAACCCGGGAAGAGCTGGAGGCGTGCTTCCGGATTCTTCACGACGCCTACGTATCGAGCGGTTTCATGAAGCCCGACAGCTCCGGGATGCGTGTCACGATCTACCACGCGCTGCCCACCACGACGACCCTCTGTGCAAAGTACGACGGTCGCGTGGTCGGCACCATCTCGTTGATCCGTGAGGGGGTGTTCGGCTTCCCGCTGCAGTCCGTCTTCGAACTGGAGCACACACGTGCCAAGGGCGGGAACGTCGCTGAAATATCGGCGCTCGCCGTCCATCCGGACTTCCGCAAGACGGGCGGCGCCATCCTCTTCCCGCTCATGAAGTTCATGCATCAGTACTGCGTGGAGTACTTCGACACCCGGCACCTGGTGATCGCAGTGAATCCTGACAGGATCGAGCTGTACGAGGCCTTGCTGTTCTTCGAGCGCCTGCAGGAAAAGACCGTAGACAACTACGACTTTGCCAATGGCGCGCCGGCCATTGGTGCGACGCTGGACATGAAGTACGCGGCGGAGATCTTCAAGGTCGGTTATCGCGGGCGGCCGATGCGCAAGAGCCTGTACAAGTACTTCTTCCAGCTGAAGCTTCCCAATATCAAGGAGCCCGCCCGCCGCTACTTCACGACCAACGATCCCGTGATGACGCCGGAGTTACTGGACTACTTTTTCAACGTCAAGACCAAGGTGTTTGAGGGGCTGGACGATCGCAAGAAGTCCTTGCTTTGGTCGATCTACAACAATCTGCCGGAATTTCGGCCGGTCCTGCCATTGCTCCAGAGTGCGGTACTGGACAGCCACCCACTGCGGCAGCATCAGCGCTATTCCATCCGATGCCCGGCCTCGGTCAGTTTCGACATGCTGGACGGCGGCCGCACTTTCGTGCTCAACGTGATCGAGCTGTCGTTGCGGGGCTTCCAGGCCGAATCGGGGCTGGATCTTCCCGTGGGTGACGCCGTAGGACATGCCGTGGTGGACCTCGGCAAAGAGGAGCGCTCCATCGTCAACGTCCGGGTGGTGCGGCGCAAGGAGACTGACCAGGGCACTTTCTTCGGCTTCAAGCTGGACGAGCCGGACGTCGCCTGGCGCCGCTGCGTGGCGGCGCTTGAGGCCGGACAGACCTCCAGCGATCTGATGCAATGAATAGACGAACGTGGCTGGCGACGGCAGGTGTTTCCGCGCTCGGCCTGCCCGTTAGGGCGTGGGCCGACGGTGAGTTGCCCGAGCTGATCCAGCGAAGCAAGCCGAGCCTCGTGCTCGTGGGCACTTACGCTGAAACCGATAGCCCGCGCTTCAGCTTCCGCGGGACGGGCTTCGTGGTGGCCGACGGCACCTACGTCGTGACCTGCGCCCATGTCCTCCCGGACCCCGCCGCGCCGGAAAGCGCACGCAAGCTGATGGTGCACACCTATGCCGGCGATCGCGAGTGGAAGGCGCGAGAGACGGAGCTGATCGCCGTGGACAGACTGCACGACCTGGCGCTGCTGCGTTTTCGCGGCGCCGCGGTTCCGGCGGTCAAGTTGGCGGAGCCCAACCAGGTGAGGGAAGGTGCCGAGATCGCCCTGATGGGATTTCCGATCGGCGGCCTGCTCGGCTTTTCGCAGGTGACCCACCGCGGCATCGTCTCGGCCATCACGGCCATCGCACTGCCGGCGCCCTCCGCCCGGGGCCTCAATGAACTTGCCGTGCGGCAATTGAGGGAGGGGGTGTTCAGCATCTTGCAACTGGATGCTGTCGCCTATCCCGGCAACAGCGGTGGGCCGGTCTTCGACGTGCGCACCGGGCAAGTCGTGGGCATCGTCAGTATGGTGATCACCAAGGGCAGCAGGGAATCGGCGCTCAGCCAACCCTCGGGCATTTCCTACGCCATCCCCGTGGACTTCGTGCATCGCCTCTTGTCGCCACTGGACATCGCGCGCTAGTAGCTTTCCTGCTCAACGCGGTCAGATGAGCGCCGAGCAGAGCGAGCACGTCGGCGCACGCGCCTGCCGACTTCCCAGACTGTTCGTGGGTGGCGTGCCGGTCGACCCGCAGGGCGGACTCAATGGTGACATCCTCATTACAGTGCAAATAGAAAAAGGGCCCTTACGGGCCCTTTTGTCATCACGCGAAGTGCTGATTACTTCTTGCTGTTGCGGCGACGGGCCAGGCCCAGGCCAAGCATTGCGGCGCCAACCAGAGCGACCGAAGCCGGCTCGGGAACGGTACCGACGTTGTCCAGACGCAGATCCACGGAGTTCGTGGAACCGGCGACGTTCACGGTCGCGACGATGGCATTGATCTTCGAGAAATCAGCGCCGCCGCCAGCCGTCGTCAGGGTTGCACCGGGGCAGATGTTGACGATGAAGCAGGCGAACGGGATAGTGAAGGTGCCCGGGCCAAGAGCGGTCGTCTTGAAGGAGGAGTAGTGGGTGGCGTCCGTGTAGACGTCGATCTGGAAGGGGAAGCCCAGGTCGGCGGAAACGACGGTCAGCTTGAAGGCGTTGGCGCTGGCGATCAGGTCGGCGTTACCCAGGCCCGTGTTCTTGTTGACGCCGTTGGTGCCGGCGTCATTGACGCCGTCCCAAACGATCTTGCCGACCGCGTACACGTCGGCTTCGGTGCTGAACGAATAGATGCCTTGGGCAACGACGGCGCTGACGGTGCCAACGTCATTGTTATTCGGACCGGTCAACTTCTCGATCGAGATGTCGCGGTAGCCGCCCAGGATGGAGGACGAGAAGGCGGACGAACCCCAGATTTCGCCGGAGTTGTTCGTATCGGTCGCGATCTTGGCCTGGCCTTGGCTGAAATCGTCAAGCAGGACACCTGCTTGAGCGCCGAAGCTCAGGGCTGCCGATGCTGCCACCGCGATCTTCAGAAGCTTGTTCATTTGGTTTACTCCAAAAGAAGGTTGAGAAACATTCGGTGGAGAGGACGCACCGATCTTCAGACGTCACAACATAAGCACGGGCTGTGCCAGTTGTGAAAAATCATTGTTTATCAATCACTTGCGATGCGCTCGACGCTCATTTCGGCGAGCCGGCCCAAAAACTGTAAAGCTCTCCGACATGGCTAGTGGTCGGCCGGCAGCATGAGTTCCTTCAGCGGGCGGCGCAGTGACCGCGCCGTCGCGGCGGGACCGTGACCCACGCGTCCCATGAAAACCGCGGTTCGGGCGACGGCTGTGCCCACGAGCTGTTCGAACCTGGTTTCGATGTCCCTGGCGTAGGCGGTGGCGCCTGCCAACTGAGAGAACGTTCGCTCCTCCCGGGCATAGCGTGCGAAGACGAGGGGGGTCACCTCGGGCTGGGCTTGCAGGCCCAGTGAAGTCGCAGTCAGCCAGAATCGCTGCATGGCCCGACCCGCGGCTACGTAGTCGTCGATGCCCCGGGGCTCCTCCTTGGCATAGATGACGAAATGGGCTGCGCAGGCCAGGCCGGGGATGAAATCCAGTTGTATGCGCGGTGCCACCGTGCCCGCGAGGAAGCGATTCATAAACTCGATGCGGCTCCAACTGCGCATCGCGAAACGCATGAGTCGGGTGGTGAGCGCATCCGCGCCCAGGGCCTGGTCAGGGACACGATCCGTGCTGAAGTGGGCGTCCCATTGGATGATGGCCCGGTGCACTTCGTAAGCCTCCGGCAGGATCAACCGAAGCTTGGCGGAATGGAATAGCATCTTGGCCATCTGCAGCCGCTCCCCGAAGCTTGCGCGCCACAGCACTTGATGGCCAGGGCCGACTGCGCGCTCCAATGCGTCTCGCTGCGAGTCCAGCATCGGTCGCGTGCTGAGGGGGCGGCGCTGAACGCTGCGACGCTCGATGAATGGAATCAGTGGGTCTGGCGCTACTTCAGGAGCCGGGGAGAATCGCAGGTCAAAAATCGGCCGGTGCTCCGGCGAGTCGACGCGCCGGGTGGCATCCAAACGCAGGCCGTGCGCCGTGGCGGCAATGGCCGCCGTTTCCAGCATGGCGCCCATGGAGATCTGACTGGGATGGCCGTCCAGGTCGTAGACGCAATGACCGCGGGTATCGAACGCATGCACGATCACATGATCGGCTCCGGCGATCTGGAACTGCCAGGGCTGGGTGTTGTCCCCGCTCGGCGCCCAGCGCGCCAGATCCAGAATTTGAAGAATCTCGGTGGAATGGCTCATGGGTGTGCTGGCCTGGGGTGGTGTCTGCCGACACAGTGTGTCGGCGGTTTCGGACTGTCGGCGTAGGCAAATCGCCTGGGCAGGATTAATGTTTCACGGATTATCCGAATGAGCAATTCGAGTTTTGACTATCAGGCGGCATTCTCGCGCAACATTGGTTGGGTGACCCGTCAGGAGCAGGAGAGGTTGCGGCAGGCCCGCGTGGCGATTGCCGGATTGGGCGGGGTGGGTGGTGCGCATCTCCTGACGCTGGCCAGGTTGGGGATCGGGGCTTTCAATATCGCAGACTTCGACAGCTTCGAAGTACACAACTTCAATCGGCAAGTGGGCGCTGCTATGTCAAGCATAGGTCGGCCGAAAGCCGATGTCATGGCGGAAATGGCGGTTGACATCAATCCCGAGGCTGATGTCAGGGTATTCAAGGAGGGTGTTTCTGGAGGCAACATCGATGCCTTCCTCGAGGGTGTCGATGTGTATGTGGACAGCCTCGATTTTTTTGTACCCGAGGTCAGATGCCTCATCTTTGATGCCTGCTACAGGAAGGGTATTCCGGCTCTGACTGCGGCGCCGCTGGGTATGGGGGTGTCGCTGCTGTATTTCAAGCCTGGCGGTACTAGCTTTGAGGACTATTTTCGCGTGGCGGGGCGGCCGACCCAGGAGCAGTACGCAAGGTTCATAGCCGGCTTGTCGCCTGCCATGCTGCAGCGTGATTATTTGGTGGACAAGGAGGCTGTGAATTTTGCGCAGAAGCGGGGGCCTTCTACAATGATGGCATGCGACCTTTGTGCAGGCGTGATGGGTACGTCGGTATTGAAGGTTTTGCTGAAAAGGGGTGCCTTGCGGGCGGCACCATGGGCGTTGCAGTTCGACGCCTATCATCAAAAGCTCCGTTATACATGGCGGCCGTTTGGGAATGCCAACCCCTTGCAGCAACTCTTGATGATGCTGATTCGCCCAATTCTTAAGGGCGGGTGAACCAGGCGCTGAAATGAAGATGAATAGGAGAATTGATGATGAGCGATGTAGGTAATATCGAAGCAGCTTCTGCTTCTGCATCTTCTCGGGCGCCTTTTGGGTCGGAGCAATACCGCCAGCTCTTCCGGGAAGAGGTTGGTGGCCGTTTGGGCGGCCGTTGGTATGCTTTGCTAAGCCTCGTGGTGCTGGTGGGAATTATCTCGGCGCTTTTCGTGAACATGGGAGTGTTCGGGGTCCGGCATCTGATCATGTTGCCGATTTTCTTTCTTGTAGCCAATGGCATTGAGTATTTCCTGCATCGGTATCCGATGCACCGGAGGATGCCGGGGCTGACGCGGCTTTACGAGCACGTCACGATCCACCATAATTTTTACGCCGACGAAAAGTTTTATTTCGAGGATCCTCGCGATTATTATGCGGCCATTCTGCCAGCTTATATTTTTGTGGGGTTGAGTTTCTTGATTGCCATTTGCTCGGGGGTGGTTTATTTTCTATTTGGTCTCGATGATGCGCTGTTCTTTGCGCTCGTGGCTTATGGATACTATCTGCTCTACGAGATATTGCATTTTTCCTATCATGCCGGTGATACGAGTTTTGTGAAGGCGATGCCTTGGATCAAGGGGCTTGCCAAGCGGCATATAGAGCATCATCAGGTTAAGAAGATGGCGCACTACAACTTTAATATCACGTTCCCGATTTTCGATAAATTGATGGGTACTGAAATGAAGGGCGAGCCCGAGCGGCGCTAATGAGGGGCTCCTGCCAGGGTAGGGCTTTGGTGGGTATTTGTGGCTGTCTGCGGCGGGGCTTCGCGCCCCTTCCCCGGCGCGGGCTGGGTTCGTCGGGTGGGCGTCTGGCGCTGCATGAATAGGGTGGATGACGCCTGTTGTGGGGACAGTGACTTTTACCGTCTTGTGGTTGCTGGAATTGTGTGCATGGGGTCACATCCGGGGCGTCTGGCTGGGGGCGGGTCCCCCCAAGTGAAGGCATCGGCGCGATAGGCTTTATGGCATCATCCGCAGCTTCTGCGGCGACCGTTCCGTTGCGGATGCCATTGGCCGATCGATGATCGTCGATCACCATCCGAGCGAAACCTAGAGAGGGACATTGCTTTGAAGATCATTGCGAGCCGCGGTTTGTCCGCGAAACAGGAAGACTCCCCTCGCGGCTATCTTGCCCTGCTTGCCGCGGCATTGCTGGTCTTTCTGGGTGGTTGTGCTGGTGCTGCCAAATATCCCGATGCTCCTGCCGTCGTGACTGCTGCGGATGAATATAGCTATATCATCGGCGCCGGAGATAATCTGAGTATCCAGGTTTGGCGTAATCCGGAATTGTCGATGGCTGTGCCGGTTCGTCCTGACGGCAAGATCGCGGCGCCGTTGGTCGACGAGATGGTCGTGCAGGGCAAGACCTCCGTGCAGGTGGCGCGCGAAGTCGAGAAACAACTTGGCAAGTACGTGCGTGACCCGGTGGTGACCGTCATCGTCACGAGTTTCGTGGGCCCCTTCAGCGAGCAGATCCGTGTCGTGGGCGAGGCTGCCAAGCCGCAATTCCTGCCGTACAAACAGAAGATGACGGTGCTTGACGTGATGATTGCGGTGGGTGGCCTGACGGACTTTGCCTCGGGTAACAGCGCGACCATCCTGCGCACCGCCGAGGGCAACAAGCAGTATTCGGTGCGCCTGAAGGACTTGATCAAGCGCGGCGACATTTCGGCCAACGTCGAAATGCGGCCGGGCGACATTCTGATCATTCCGCAGAGTCTGTTCTGATGGTCGGCGGGCGCGCGTTTCGCACGGCTCCCGCCACTCGATTGCTTTAACCGAGACTGTTCCCGATGGAATTGCTGATTGGTCAGCTTCTGATCGTCGTTCGGCGGATGTGGAAGTACCGCTGGATTGGCCTGGTCGTGGCCTGGGTGACCGGCATGGTCGGTGCCGTCGTTGTTTTCGCGCTGCCCGACCGGTATGAGGCCAGCGCCCGCATCTATGTGGACACCCAGTCCATCCTGAAGCCGCTGATGTCGGGTCTGGCTGTCCAGCCCAACGTAGAGCAACAGGTGACGATGCTCAGCCGCACGCTGATCAGCCGCCCCAACGTGGAGAAGCTCGTGCGCATGGCCGACCTGGACCTGAAAAACCAGTCCAAGGCCCAGCAGGAAGCCACCATCGAGACGGTGACGAGCAATCTGTCCATCCAGAGCAGCGGCCGCGACAACCTCTACATCCTCGGCTATCGCGACAGCGAGCCGGAGACTGCCAAGCGTGTGGTGCAGGCGCTGGTCTCGATCTTCGTCGAGTCCAGCCTGGGCCAGACCCGCCAGGGGACATCGACGGCGACGACCTTCATTAACGAGCAGATCAAGGCCTACGAGGGCAAGCTGGAGGAGGCCGAGACCCGGCTGAAGGAATTCCGGCTGAAGAATCTGTCCAACATGTCGGGCGACGGCAAGGATGCTGCGGCCCACCTTTCTGAACTCAGCGCGCAGCTGGAGCAGGCCCGGCTGGCGTACCGCGAGGCCGTCAATGCGCGCGATGCTGCCAAGGCGCAGCTGGACGCGGAGAAGGCGCGCGGCGGTAGTCAAACCACGGCCCAGAGCCTGATGCAGGAATCCAATGCCAACGTCAGCACGCCCGAGCTGGATGCGCGGCTGGCCGAGCACCGTCGCAATCTGGACGCGCTGCTGCAGCGCTACACCGACCAGCATCCCGACATCATCACGACGCGCAAGCTCATCAAGGATCTTGAGGAGCAGCGCAAGAAGGAGCTTGCCGAGCTGCGCAAGGCTGCGATGAACATGCCCACCGCCTCGGTGGGGCAGGGCGGCGGCAGCATGGCGATGCAAGAGATGGTGCGCATACTCGCGACGACCGAGGTGCAGGTGGCGTCGCTGCGGGCGCGGGTGGATGAGTATTCCGGGCGCTATTCGCAGGCGCTTGCGGCGATGAAGACGGCGCCCCAGGTGGAAGCCGAGGCTGCCCAACTGAATCGCGACTACGCGATCCACAAGCGCAACTACGAAGACCTCGTGCAGCGTCGTGAGCAGGCCTCCATCTCCGGCGAACTCGACGTCGCCTCGGGCGTGGCCGACTTCCGTGTCATCGATCCGCCGCGCGCCAACCCCAAGCCCGTGGCGCCCAATCGGCTGCTGCTGCTGGCCGGTGCGATGGCCGCTGCGCTGGGTGTCGGCGTGTTCACGACCTTCGCCGCCAGCCAGTTGCGTCCGGTCTTCCACGACGCGAACGACCTGCGCGCCCGGGTGGAACTGCCCATCCTGGGAGTTGTGACGCGCCTGGTGACCGATGCGGATCGCGCTCGACAGCGCGTCGAGCTGATCCGGTTCTCGGCGGGCGCCGGTGGTCTGCTGGTGATGTTCGCCGTCGCACTGACGGTCTTGGCTGTGCAACTGAGCCGGCAGGTGATTTGACATGACGAGCCTGATTGAACAAGCCGCCCAGCGGCTCGAGCAACTGCGTCAGGCCGGCGTCGTCCTGCCTGGGGACGAGCAGGCTCAGTCTGCGGTCGAAACTCCGGTCATCGCTCCTGTTGCCGCGGCTACTGCCGCAGCGGCGCCGGCCGCCGCCGCGCAGCCTGGCAGCGTGGGCATCTCGATCCGGGAGGATGGGTATCACCCGTCGTCCAAGCGCGTCGAACTGGACGTGGTCGCTCTGGCGGCCCAGGGTTTCCTGATGCCCCACACGCCGCGCTCGCAGACTGGCGACCAGTACCGCGTCATCAAGCGCCCGCTGATCAAGAACGCGATGGGCAAGGGCGCTGCGACCATCAACCACGCCAACTTGTTGATGGTGACCAGTGCGCTGGCTGGGGAAGGCAAGAGCTTCACGTCCATCAATCTGGCGCTGAGCATCGCGGCCGAGCTTGACAACACGGTCATGCTGGTCGATGCCGACGTGGCCCGGCCATCGGTGCTGCGCATGCTGGGCCTGCCCCAGGGGCCCGGCCTGCTCGACATCCTGGAAGATCGTGTCGAGATGTCCGAGGTGCTGCTGCGCACCAATGTCGAGAAGTTGACCATTCTTCCCAGCGGTACGCCCCATCCGCGCGCCACCGAACTGCTGGCCAGCGATGCGATGAGCCAGTTGCTCGACGACATGGCCAAGCGCTACCCCGACCGCATCATCATCTTCGACTCGCCGCCGCTGCTGCTGACGACGGAGTCCCGCGTGCTCGCTTCGCACATGGGGCAGATCATCATCGTCGTCCATGCCGAGAAGACGGCGCAGAGCGCCGTCCAGCAAGCCCTGGCCGCGATCGAGACCTGTCCCGTCAAGATGATGCTGCTCAATCAGGCCAGCCCCAATGCTGCAGGCGGCTATGGTTACGGGTACGGCTACGGATATGGCTACGGGTACGGCTATGGCTACGGCAGCAATGACTCGGCTCCGACTTGAGCCGCGCCACCTGCCCCTGGCCCTGGCCGTCCTTGCGATAGCGGCCCAAGCCCAGCAGGGCGAGGGGGCTGGATCAGGCGGTGGCTCGATCCAGCCGCGCATCGGCTTCTCGCAGAGCTGGACCGACAACCTGCGGCTCAGCGAGCACAACAAGGACGCCGCACTGATCACGACGGTGTCGCCGGGCATCAGCATCACGCGCAACACCGGCACGTTGCGCGGCAGCCTGGACTATTCGCTCAACGGCATCACCTACCTGAAGACGAGCTATGGCTCGCAGTTGCAGAACTCGCTGACTGCGAACGGCCAGGCCGAGATCGTTCCACGCACCTTCTTCCTCGAAGCCCAGGCCAGTATCGGCCAGCAGAACGCGTCGGCGTTCGGCGTGCAGGCGGCGCCCACGCTGGGCTCGCAGGGGTCGGTGGCGGCCCTGGACAACCCGAACCAGCACGAGACCGGCACGTTGAACGTGTCGCCTTTGCTGCGCGGGCAGTTGGGTGGCCTGGCCAGCGTTGACCTGCGAGGCAACTTCTCCATCACGGAGGCGCGCGGCACCAGCCTGGGCGACAGCCGCGGCCGTGGCGGCTCACTCCGCGTTGCCCAGCTCAACGCGGGCCTGCTGGGCTGGTACCTGTTGGCAAACACGCAGCAGGTCCGCTCCTCGGGCGCGGCGTCCAACCGCAACAGCTCCGTCGTCGGCGGCCTGAACTACCGGCCCAATCCCGACTGGATGCTCAGTGCCAACGCGGGCCAGGAGCGCAACAACTACCTCAACGGTGGCGGCAGCGAACAAAGCGGCTTCACGGGGGGTGTGACGGCTGAGTGGACGCCCACGCCACGCACGCGGGTGAACGGCAACTGGCAGAGCCACAGCTATGGCAACAGCCACGGCCTGAGTTTCGAGCACCGCATGCGCAACTCGGTCTGGCGGCTCTCCGATTCAACCAACGTCACGCTGGGCAACACCGGGGCAACCGGGGGCGTGCGGACCAACTACGACCTGTTCTTCCTGCTCTACGCGGCACTGGAGCCGGACCCGGTCAAGCGTGACCTCCTGGTGCGCGCCGACCTGCTGTCGCTGGGCCTGTCGCCCGACGCGCCGGCGGCGGTGGGCTTCCTGTCCACGGGCCCCAGCCAGCTGCGCAACCAGATGCTCAGCTTCACGCTGCAGGGGGTGCGCGCCAATGTGACGGCTACCGTCAGCCGCTCGGTCACCAGCCGCCTGGGCGAGAACCTGAACCAGGGAGATCTGGCCAACAACGCGAGCATCGAGCAGCGCTCCTATGCACTGACGGGCAGCTACCAGCTCACGCCCGTGACCGGGATGTCGCTGACGATTTCGCGCCAGGAGACCGTGGGCGATGCGAGTCGACGCGCGCAGCTGACAAGCATGATGCTCAACTGGAACAGCCGCCTCGGCTCGCGCCTGAGCGTGCAGCTGGGCGCCCGTCACAGCCGCTTCGAAGGCGTCACGCCGTACGCCGAGAATGCGGCCTACGCCACCCTGACCCAACAGTTCTGACATGAAACGACCGCCTTGTCCGCGCCGCCCGCCCGCCCGCCCAGGGCGGCAGGCGGGGACTGCGGCAGTCGGGCGCCATTGATATGTACGAAGCCTTCTACGGCCTGAGCAGCAAGCCCTTCCAGCTCAGTCCGGACCCCAACTTCTACTACGGCAGCAAGCAGCACCGCCGGGCCAAGGCCTACCTGGACTATGGCGTGCTGCGCAACGACGGCTTCATCGTCATCACCGGCGAGATCGGCGCTGGCAAGACGACGCTGCTGCGCGGCCTGCTGGACAGCCTGAATCGCAGCAACGTCGTCATCGGCAACGTGGTCACCACCCAGCTCGACGCCGAGGACACGCTGCGCATGGTCGGCGCCGCCTTCGGGGTACGCGTCAAGGACGCGCCCAAGTCCGAGCTGCTGATGACGCTGGAGGCCTTCTTCGTCAACCAGGTCACACAGGGCAAGCGCTGCCTGCTCATCGTCGACGAGGCGCAGAACCTGACGGCCCGTGCGGTGGAGGAGCTGCGCATGCTGTCCAACTTCCAGTTCAGCAACCAGTCGCTGCTGCAGACCTTCCTCGTCGGCCAGCCCGAGTTCCGCGGCATCCTGCAAAAGCCCGAGATGGAGCAGTTCCGCCAGCGCGTGGCGGCCACCTGCCACATCGGCCCGCTGGATGAGGACGAGACGCAGCGCTACATGGAGCACCGCCTGAAGTGCGCGGGCTCCACCGGCAAGCCTACCTTCGACCACGAAGCCTTCCCCGCCATCCACAAGGCCAGCAACGGCATCCCGCGCCGCATCAACCGGCTGTGCGACCGCCTGCTGCTGCTGGGCTTCATGCAAGGCCGCACGCACCTGACGCTGGCCGACGTGAAGGAAGTGCTGCGCGACATCGCCCAGGAGAGCGAGACGCCGCGCAGCGAGGCCAGCCCACTGGACAGCGTGCCCGCCAGGCTGCCCGACAGCCGCCCCGGGGCTTTGGACAGTGCGCCCGGCGCGCTGGACATGGGCAAGCTGAAGCGGGGCATTGCCGAGGTCGAGGGCCTGTCCGGCGAGCTCGCAGCGCTTGGCGCCGACCACCACGCCGACCGCCTGCAGCGCCTTGAACGCAGCATGATGCGGCTGGAGCGCATCAACCTGCAGACGCTGGCGCTGCTGCAGAAGCTGGTGGACGCGGTGAAGCAGCACTGAATCGAGCCTTGAGGTTGCCATGCTGATGCCCACCAAGACCCTGGTCCCGCGCAATGCGATGAGCATCGACGTGGAGGACTATTTCCAGGTCTCTGCCTTCGCACCCTACATCCGCCGCGACGACTGGAACGGCCTGGAATGCCGTGTGGAGCGCAACATCGAGCGCATCCTCGCGTTGCTGGCCGAAAAGCAGGTCAAAGCCACCTTCTTCACGCTGGGCTGGATCGCCGAGCGCTATCCGCAGGTCGTCAAGGCCATCGTGGCCGGCGGCCACGAGCTGGCCAGCCATGGCTATGGCCACGAGCGTGCCAGCGACCTCAGCCCCGCCGCCTTCCTGGACGACATCAGCCGCGCCAAGGCGTTGCTGGAGGACCTGGGCGGCGTGCCCGTCATCGGCTACCGCGCGCCCAGCTTCTCCATCGGCAAGGGCAACCTCTGGGCCTTCGACACGCTGCGCGAGGCGGGCTACCGCTACTCCAGCAGCGTCTACCCCATCGCCCATGACCACTACGGCATGCCCGATTCGCCGCGCTTCGCCTACCCGGTGCGCGAGGGCCTGCTGGAGATCCCGGTGACGACCGTACGCATGGGCTCGCGCAACCTGCCCAGCAGCGGTGGCGGCTACTTCCGGCTGCTGCCCTATGCGCTGTCGCGCTGGCTGATCCGCCGCGTCAACGAACTCGATGGCCAGCCCGCGGTCTTCTACTTCCACCCCTGGGAGATCGACGCCGGGCAGCCCCGCGTGCCCGGCATCGATGCGAAGACGCGTTTCCGCCACTACGTCAACATCCCGCGCACCCACGGCCGCATCGCGCGGCTGCTGGAGGACTTCCGCTGGGGCCGGATGGACGAGATCTTCCTCGGCCGCGAGGCCAGCCCACGCGCCCCGGCGCCTTCGCTGAGTCCGGCCTGAATGGGCGGCCCCCTTCGCATCGCGCGCCTGGCCGCGCTTGACCAGGCTGTGTCCGCGCGCTGGGACGAGTTCGTCCTTGCCCACCCGCAGGCCACCTTCTTCCATCGCAGCGGCTGGCTGCGCATCATCGAATCGGTGTTCGGCCACCAGGGCTTCTTCCTCTACGCGGAACGCGACGGGGTCATCGAGGGCGTGCTGCCGCTGGCCGAGGTCAGGAGCCGCCTGTTCGGCCATTCGGTCACGAGCCTGCCGTTCGCCGTCTACGGCGGCGTCGCCGCGCTCAACGACGAAGCGGCCGCGGCGCTCGAGGCCGAGGCCGAGACGATCGCGCGAGGGCAGGGCGCCGAGCATCTGGAGTACCGCTACCTCGGTGAGCCCCGGCACGCGGACTGGCCGCGGCAAGACCTCTACGTGACCTTCCGCAAGGAGATCCTGCCCGACGAGGAGGCCAACATGCTGGCCATCCCGCGCAAGCAGCGCGCGATGGTGCGCAAGGGCATCAAGAACGGGCTCAGGGCCGACATCGACCCCAATGCCGACCGCTTCTTCGATCTCTATGCCGACAACGTGCTGCGGCACGGCACGCCGGCCATGCCCAGGAAGTACTTCCAGGCGCTGCTGGACGAGTTCGGCCCTGATGCCGAGGTGCTGACCGTGACCGCCCCGGACGGCAAACCGCTGTCCTCGGTGCTGAGCTTCTACTTCCGCGACGAGGTGCTGCCCTACTACGCGGGAGACGACGAAGCCGCGCGGGACCTGGCCGCCAACGACTTCAAGTACTGGGAGCTGATGCGCCGCGCCTGCGCGCGTGGCCTCAAGGTCTTCGACTATGGCCGCAGCAAGCAGGGCACGGGCCCCTATGCCTTCAAGAAGAACTGGGGCTTCGAGCCGCAGCCGCTGAGCTATGAGTACCGGCTGTTCAAGCGCGATGCCATTCCCCAGAACAACCCCAACAACCCGAAGTACCAGCTGATGATCAAGGCCTGGCGCAAGCTGCCCATCGGCGTGGCGAACTGGCTGGGGCCCTTCATCGTGAAGAACCTCGGATGAGTGGCGTGAGTCATGCCCACACGCCCACTTCGTGTGCTTCCCTCCGAAGGGGCGCGTCAGTGCCTTCGGGCGGCCGTGCGGCACTGACATGAAGATCCTCTACCTCGTCCACCGCCTGCCTTACCCGCCCAACAAGGGCGACAAGGTGCGCTCCTACCACCTGCTCAAGCATCTGGCGGCGCGGCACGAGGTCCATCTCGGCAGCTTTCTTGACGACCCCGACGACGAGCAGCACCTTGCGCGCGTGCGCGAGCTGTGCAAGAGCCTGCACATCGCTCGCCTGAATCCGCGCGTGGCCAAGCTGCTGAGCCTGCGCGGCCTGCTCAGCGGCGAGGCGCTGAGCCTGCCCTACTACCGCGACGCCGGCCTGCAGGCCTGGGTGGACGAGACGGCGGCCCGCGTCGGCTTCGATGCGGTCGTGGTGTTCAGCGGTGTGATGGCCCAGTACACCGCCAAGCTCAAGGGCGTGAGGACACTGGTGGATTTCGTCGACGTCGACTCCGCCAAGTGGCGCGATTACGCGCCCGAGCATGCCTGGCCCATGTCCTGGCTGTACCGGCGCGAATTCGCCAAGCTGCTGGGCTTCGAGCAGCGCGTGGCCGATGACGCGGCGTGCAGCTTCTTCGTCACCGACAACGAGGTTGCGCTGTTCCGCGAGCTGAGCCCGGGGCGCGAGATGCGCCTGGCGGCGCTGGGCAACGGCGTGGACGCCGACTTCTTCAAGCCGGACGCGGCGCGCGCGACTCCGTTCGCGGCAAACGAGCTGCCGCTGGTGTTCACCGGCGCCATGGACTACTGGCCCAACATCGATGCGGTGAGCTGGTTCGCGAACAGCATCCTGCCCGTGCTGCGCGAGCGCTTCCCGGCGCTGCGCCTGCACATCGTCGGCCGCAGCCCGGCGCCAGCCGTGCAGGCGCTGGCCGGCGAGGCCGTCCACGTGACCGGCACGGTGCCCGACGTGCGCCCCTACCTGCAGCATGCCGCCGCCGTCGTCGCGCCGCTGCGGCTGGCGCGGGGCATCCAGAACAAGGTGCTGGAGGCCATGGCCATGGCGCGGCCCGTCGTCGCGGCGGCCAGCTGCGTGCGTGCGATCACCGGCACGCCGCTGCCCGGCCTGCTGCCCGCCGAAACCGAGGGCGATTACGTGGAGCGCCTCGGCGCCCTGCTCGCCGACCGTGAATCCGTCCAGGCCGCCGGCCGCAGCGCGCGCGACTTCGTGCTCGGCGCCTACAGCTGGGAGGCTCACCTGGCCGGCCTGGACCATCATCTGGAGCCTGCGTGATCCATCTTCCCAAGCCCTGGCGGCTGCCCCTGCTCGGCCTGGCCCTCGCCTGGGGCCTGCTCGCCGCCCTCTATTTCGCGACCGGCGCCGCCATGGTCGAGATCTGGAACCGCTCCGAGACCTTCGCCCACGCCTGGGTCGTGCCGCCCATCTCGGCCTGGCTGATCTGGCGCATGCGCGCGGAGCTTGCCGCGATGACGCCGCGCCCGGCGCCGCGGTGGCTGCTGGCCCTGCTGCCGCTGGGCCTGCTGTGGCTGATGGGGGACCTGGCCGCCGCCAACTCTGCGACACAGTTCGCGCTGCTGGGCATGGGCGTGGCCCTGGTGCCCACGCTGCTGGGCACGGCCGTCGCCGGCCGCATGGCCTTCCCGCTGGGCTTCCTGTTCTTCGCCGTTCCCTTTGGCGATTTCCTGACGCCCTGGCTGATGGAGCGCACGGCCGACTTCACCGTCGTCGCGCTGCGCGCCAGCGGCATCCCGGTGTTCCGCGAGGCCTTGCAGTTCATCATCCCGTCGGGCTCGTGGTCGGTCGTGCAGGCCTGCAGTGGCATCCGCTACCTGATGGCGTCGGTCATGGTGGGCACGCTGTTCGCCTACCTGAACTACCGCACGAACAGGAAGCGCTGGGCCTTCCTTGGCGTGGCCATCGTGACGCCGCTGGTCGCCAACTGGCTGCGCGCCTACATGATCGTCATGCTGGGCCACCTGTCCGGCAACAAGCTGGCCGTCGGCGTGGACCACATCATCTACGGCTGGGTCTTCTTCGGCATCATCATGCTGGCGATGTTCATGATCGGCGCCCGCTGGGCCGATCCGGACCCCGAGCCGACGCCTGCGGCGCCCCAGGGCGAGGGCGCGGCCTCCGCTGCCACCGGCCGATTGGCCGCGACGCTGGCCGCAGCCCTGCTGCTCGTGGCTCTGCCGACCGGCATGCGCGCACAGGCCGAGCGTGCCGGCGCCCATGGGCAGCCGCAGCTCGCGGCGCCCGCGTTGCCGGGCTGGACCTGGGTGGCCGAGCCGCTCAGCAACTGGCAACCGCACTTCCTGCACCCGGCGGCGTCGCTTCACGGCCGCCTCGAGGCCGCGGCGGGCGCAGCAGGCGGTGCGCCGCTGGGCCTGTACATCGGCTACTACCGCGATCAGCGCTATGGCCGCCAGTTGATCACGTCCGTGAACGCCGTCGTCAACGACGAGGACGGCAAGGAGTGGTCGCGCACCGCTGCCGGCCGCGACACCGTGGGCACGCAGGCCTGGCGCACCGCCGAGCTCCGCGGCCAGGCCTTGCAGCACGTCGTGGGAACGGGCGGCGAGGCGCCACGGCTGCGGGTCTGGCAGATCTACTGGATCAACGGCCGTCCCTTCATCAGCGACTGGCAGGCCAAGCTCTACGGCGCCTGGCAGAGCCTGCTGGGCCATGGCGACGACGCGGCGGTCGTGCTGGTCTATGCCGACAAGGCCGATGCGGGGGCGGACGACGCCCGGCTGAAGGCTTTCCTACAACAACACTGGAGCGCGCTGGACGCTGCTTTGCGTGACGTCCGGGACGGGAATGCCGCGCGCAAGCAGTGACAATCCCTCGCCAATCAAGTACTTACAGCAACGAGAAACGACCCATGAATACGCTCGCAGTCATCGGCCTCGGTTACGTGGGCCTGCCCCTGGTGGTGGAGTTCGGCAAGCAGATCCGCACCATCGGCTTCGACATCGCCAAGAACAAGGTGGAAGCCTGCCGGCGCGGCACCGACCCGAGCCGCGAGCTGACGGACGAGGAAGTGCAGGCAGCCAAGCATGCCGTCTACACCGATGACCCCCGCATGCTGGCCGAGGCCGACGTCATCATCGTGGCCGTGCCCACGCCGGTGGACGAGGCCCACATCCCCGACTTCAGGCCGCTCATCGGCTCGTCGACGAGCGTGGGCCGGCACATGAAGAAGGGCGCCATCGTCGTCTACGAGAGCACCGTCTACCCCGGTGCCACCGAGGAGGTCTGCATCCCGGTGCTGGAGAAGGAATCCGGCCTGAAGTGGAAGCAGGACTTTTTCGTCGGCTACAGCCCCGAGCGCATCAACCCGGGCGACAAGGAGCACACGCTCACCAAGATCCTGAAGATCGTCTCCGGCGACACGCCCGAGACGCTGGAGAAGGTCGCCCAGGTCTACGAGAAGATCATCGTCCCGGGCGTGCACCGCGCGTCCAGCATCAAGACGGCCGAGGCCGCCAAGGTCATCGAGAACACGCAGCGCGATCTCAACATCGCGCTGATGAACGAGCTGTCCATCATCTTCGACAAGCTGGGCATCGACACCTCCGAGGTGCTGGAAGCCGCCGGCACGAAGTGGAACTTCCTGAAGTTCAAGCCGGGCCTGGTGGGCGGCCACTGCATCGGCGTGGACCCCTACTACCTGACCCACAAGGCCGACATGCTGGGCTACCACCCGCAGGTGATCCTGGCCGGCCGGCGCATCAACGACGGCATGGGCAAGTTCATCGCCGAGCAGACCATCAAGCAGATGATCGCCTGCGGCAGCCACATCAAGGGCGCGCGCGTGAACGTGCTGGGTCTGACCTTCAAGGAAAACTGCGGCGATCTGCGCAACTCCAAGGTCATCGACATCATCAACGAGCTCAAGACCTACGGCGTCGAGATCTTCGTGACGGATGCCCAGGCCGAAGCCGAGGAGGCCATGCATGAGTACGGCGTGCGCCTGATGCCCTTCGACGAGCTGCCCCAGGCCGACGCCATCGTGGCCGCCGTGTCGCACCGCGAGTACGCGGCGCTGTCGCTCGACGACATCGGCAAGAAGCTCATCAAGGGTGGCGCCTTCATCGACGTGAAGGCCGCCTTCGATGCGAAGGCGCTGCAAGGCGCCGGCTACGCCCTCTGGCGCCTGTGAGCGGTGCGGTCGGCAGCGATGTACGGCCGCTGGTCGTGCACCTGCTGCACCGTTTCGACACCGGCGGCCTGGAGAACGGCGTCGTCAACCTCATCAACCACCTGCCGGCCTTCCGGCATGCGGTGGTGGCCGTCACCGAGATCACCGCGTTCAAGGAGCGCGTCAAGGCGCCCGGCGCACAGTTCATCGCGCTGAACAAGCCGCCGGGCCAGGGCCTGTGGCTCTACCCGCGCGTGTACCGCCTGCTGCGCGAGCTGCGCCCGGCCGTCGTGCACACGCGCAACCTCGGCGCGATGGAGTTCCAGCTGCCGGCCTGGGCGGCGCGCGTGCCGCTGCGCATCCACAGCGAGCATGGCTGGGACGTCAACGACCTGGGCGGCGTCAGCCGTACCAACCAGCGCCTGCGCCGCGTCTATGGCGTCGGCACGCATCGCTTCGTGGCGCTGTCGCGGGCCATCGAGACCTACCTCACCGGCCCGGTGGGCTTTGCGCCCGGGCGCGTGCTGCGCATCTGCAACGGTGTCGACACCCAGCGCTTCGCGCCCGTCGCCGACGTGCCAGCAGCCTGGCCCTATCGGCGCGGCGAGCACCTGGTCATCGGTTCGGTGGGCCGCATGCAGGCCGTGAAGGACCCGCTCAACCTCGTCGATGCCTTCCTGCGCCTGCGCGAACTCTGCCCGGCCCACTGGCCCCGGCTGCGCCTGGCCATGCTGGGTGGGGGCCCGCTGCTGGACGCCGCACGTGAACGCCTGGCCCAGGCGGGCGCCGTGGAGCAGACCTGGCTGCCGGGCGACCGCAGCGACGTGGCCGCCTTGCTGCCGCACTTCGACGTCTTCGCGCTGCCTTCGCAGGCCGAGGGCATCAGCAACACGCTGCTCGAGGCGATGGCCTGCGGCTGCGCGCCGGTCGCGACCGACGTCGGCGGCAACCCCGAACTGGTGGACGACGGCGTCAGCGGCCTGCTGGTGCCGGCCCGGGACGCCGCCATGCTGGCCGCTGCCCTGGCCCGCCTCGTCAACGAGCCTTCGCTGCGCCAGCGCTTTGCGCAGGCATCGCTCGTGCGTGCGCGGGGGCAGTTCAGCCTCGACGGCATGATCAGCGCCTACGGCGCCCTGTACGCATCGGCGCCGTGAGGCTCAGCGCTGCCCCCAGTGGCCGGTGATCGCCTCGACGTGGAAGCGCGGCCGCTGCTTGCTGGCCTCGTAGACCTTGGCCAGGTACTCGCCGATGACGCCCAGGCTGAGCAGCTGGATGCCGCCCAGCAGGTACATGGGGATCACCGTGGACGCCCAGCCCGGCAGGGCCTCGTCGGTGAACAGCCGGACGGACAGGGCCCACAGGCCCAGCGCCACGCTGATGAGGGAGACGATGGCCCCCAGCCCGGTGATGGCGCGCAGCGGTGCGGCGGAGAACGACGTGACGCCGCGCCAGGCCAGGCTCAGCATCTTGGACAGCGGGTACTTGGACTCGCCGGCGAAGCGCTCGGCCCGGTCGAAGGCCACGGTGCTGCTGCGGTAGCCCAGCTGCGGAATCATGCCGCGCAGGAACAGGTGGCTCTCGCCGTACTGCCGCAACGCCTCCAGCGGCCGGCGGCCCATGAGCCGGTAGTCGGCATGGTTGAACACCACCTCCACGCCCATTGCGGCCAGCAGCTTGTAATAGCCCTCGGCGGTGAAGCGCTTGAAGAAGGTGTCGGCGTCGCGGCGGCGGCGCACGGCGTAGACGAGTTCGTCGCCGTTCCTGAAGGCGCGGATCATGTCGGGGATGATGGACAAGTCATCCTGCAGGTCGGCGTCCAGGCTGATCAGCGCGTCGCCGCTCACCGTCATCAGCCCGCACAGCAGCGCGTTCTGGTGGCCACGGTTGCGGCTGAGCTTGATGCCGCAAACGTCGTCGCGCTCCCGCGCAAGCGTCTCGATCAGGGCCCAGGTGCCGTCACGGCTGCCGTCGTCGATGTAGTAGGCCGCACTCGTGACCGCGATGAGGCCCTGCGCCTTCAGGTCCGCCAGCAGCACGCCCAGCCGGCCGGCGGTTTCCCGCAGCACGGCTTGCTCGTTGTAGCAGGGCAGCACGAAGTTGACGACCGGCGGTTGGTCGGCATCCCAGCTGGCGCGGGGGAAACGGGCAGGGTCGATCAGTTCCATGGTGGATGGCGGTCAGGGTTTGCGGAACACCCAGAGGCGGCTGAGCGCGAAATTGCTGGCGAGCACGCCCGCGGTGGCGGCGAGCTGGCTGAGGACGGGGTGCAGGCCCAGTGCCAGCGCCAGCCGCAGCAGCGCGGCATTGAGAGCGCAGCCCAGCGCCACCATGGCCGCGAAGCGCAACTGCTGCGCCCGGTTGCGCGCGGGGCTGCCCTGGGTGGCGAAGGTCGTCCGGGCGTTGGCCCAGTAGTTGAAGCCCGCACTGGCCAGGAAGGCCACGGTCGACGCCGGCACCATCGGCAGCAGCCCCGCCAGCACGAGGCCGGCCGTCAAGGCGTATTGCAGTCCGGTGGCCAGCACGCCGACGGACAGGAAGGACAGGAGCTGGGCGACCAAGGTGGCTCGGTGGTGGGAGGCGGCGGCGACGGGCGGCAAAGTATCAGCGTTGCCGGCCGCCGATTGCCCCCGTCATTTGCGTGTTGCTCATCCCCCGGACAGGGGGATAACTCGCGCCGGAGATCACGGCCGGCCCCTCGAAAGGCGGGCGGGGTGGCCAAGCTCGGTAAGAATCCGCCTTTCTCAGCGCCTCGCCGATCTGGCAGCCGCGCCCATCCCCAATGATTGGCTGAACCAGGTTCCAACCCATGTGCGGCATCACCGGACTCTTCGACACCCGCGGCCTGCGCCTCCCCGAGCGCGAGCGGCTGCACCGCATGAACGAGTCCCAGCACCACCGCGGCCCGGATGAGGGCGACCTGCACATCGAGCCCGGCCTGGGGCTGGGCCACCGGCGCCTGTCGGTCATCGACATCGCCACCGGCCAGCAACCCATCTTCAACGACGACAAGTCGGTGGCGCTGGTCTTCAACGGCGAGGTCTACAACTATCTGGAGCTGATGGACGAGCTGCGCGGCCACGGCTACGTGTTTCGCACCAAGAGCGACTCCGAGGCCATCGTGCGCGCCTGGGAACACTGGGGCGAGGACTGCGTGCACCACCTGCGCGGCATGTTCGCCTTCATGATCCATGACAAGCGCCGCGACTGCCTGTTCATGGCCCGCGACCGCCTGGGCGTGAAGCCGCTGCACTACGCGCTGACCGAGGACGGCTGGCTGCTGTTCGGCTCGGAGCTCAAGAGCTTGATGGCCCACGGCGGCCTGCGCCAGGAGATCGACCCGCGCGCCGTCGAGGCCTACTTCGCGCTGGGCTACGTGCCCGACCCGGCCACCATCTACAAGCACGCCAAGAAGCTGGCTCCCGGCCACCGCCTGCTCGTCAAGCGCGGCCAGCCGCTGGGCACGCCGCAGCGCTACTGGGACGTCAAGTTCACGCTGGACGCCAAGATCGGCGAGCAGGAAGCCGCCGAGGAGCTGCGCCGCCGGCTGAGTGAGGCCGTCAAGCTGCGCCTGAAGGCCGAGGTGCCGCTGGGCGCCTTCCTGTCCGGCGGTGTCGATTCGAGCGCCGTGGTTGCGGCCATGGCGCAGCTGGACGACCAGCCCGTCAACACCTGCTCCATCGGCTTCGACGACCCCAAGTTCAACGAGACCGAGTTCGCGCAGATGGTGGCGGACCGCTACCGCACCAACCACCGCGTCGAGACCGTCGGCAGCGACGACTTCGGGCTCGTGGACCTGCTGGCCCACCTGTACGACGAGCCCTACGCCGACTCGTCGGCCATCCCCACCTACCGCGTCTGCGAGCTGGCGCGCAAGCACGTGACCGTGGCGCTGAGCGGCGATGGCGGCGACGAGAGCCTGGGCGGCTACCGCCGCTACAAGATGCACATGATGGAAGAGCGCATGCGCAGCGCTTTCCCGCTGGCATTGCGCCGCGGTGTCTTCGGCCCGCTGGCCAGGCTCTACCCCAAGGCCGACTGGGCGCCGCGCGTCTTCCGCGCCAAGACCACCTTCCAGGCCATCGCGCGCACCTCGGTCGACGCCTATTTCAACACCATGGGCCTGGTGCGCGACCCGCTGCGCCAGCAGCTCTTCAGCGACGGTTTCAGGCGCGAGCTGCAGGGCTGGCATGCCAGCGAGGTGTTCCACGAGCATGCGCGCCGCGCCAACACCGACGACCCGCTGGCGCTGGTGCAGTACCTGGACATGCACACCTACCTGCCGGGCGACATCAACACGAAGGTCGACCGCGCCAGCATGGCCCACAGCCTGGAGGTGCGCGAGCCGCTGATGGACCACAAGCTGGTCGAGTGGATCGCGACGCTGCCTTCGGCACTCAAGCTGCGCGGCCAGGAGGGCAAGTACATCTTCAAGAAGGCGCTGGAGCCCATGCTGCCGCACGACGTGCTGTACCGGCCCAAGATGGGCTTCGCGGTGCCGCTGGCGCGCTGGCTGCGCGGCCCGCTGCGCCAGGCCACGCGCCAGGCCCTGCAGAACGGCGCGCTGGCGCAGACCGGCTGGTTCGACCCCACCACCATCGCCCGCCTGCTGGACCAGCATGAGCGCGGCGCGCTGGATCATGCCCAGCCGCTGTGGGCGCTGCTGATGTTTGACGCCTTCCTGCGCAATGCGGGCCTGGGCACCGCCACGGCGCGCGCCGCGGCCTGATTTCGAAGGACAACGACGATGAAGGTTTCGGTTTTCGGTCTCGGCTATGTCGGCGCGGTGTCCTGCGCCTGCCTGCCCGAGTTGGGCCACGAGGTGGTGGGCGTGGACATCAACCCGCTCAAGGTCGAGCTGATCGCCTCGGGGCAGTCGCCCGTGGTGGAGGAGGGCATCGAGGAGCTGATCGGCGCCGCCGTCAAGGCGGGCAAGCTGACTGCCACGCGCGATGTCGCCGCTGCGGTGCGCGACACCGAGATCTCGCTGATCTCGGTGGCCACGCCGTCGCTGCCCAACTACATGCCCGACCTGACCGCGCTGGACGCCGTTGTCGGCCAGATCGGTGCCGAGATCGCGAAGAAGCAGGGCCAGCACACGCTGGTCATCCGCAGCACGGTGGCGCCCGGCACCACCCGCGCGCGCATCGCGCCGCTGCTGGAGAAGGCCGCGGGGCGCAGGATCGGCGACCGGCTGTCGCTGGTCTTCAACCCCGAGTTCCTGCGCGAGGGCTCGTCGGTGTCCGACTTCCACAACCCGCCGCAGACCATCGTCGGCAGCCTGGACGAGGCCGGCGTGGAGGTCATGAAGCGCCTGTACACCGGCGTGCCGGGCAGCTTCGTCGCCGCCGACGTGGGCGTGGCCGAGTCGGTCAAGTACCTCTGCAACGTCTTCCACGCGCTGAAGATCGTCTTCGCCAACGAAGCCGGCGCCGTGCTGAAGGAGGCCGGCCTGGACTCGCGCGACGTGCTGGCGCTGTTCTGCGAGGACAAGCAGCTCAACATCTCCAAGGCCTACCTGCGCCCCGGCTTCGCCTTCGGCGGCTCCTGCCTGCCCAAGGAGGTCAAGGGCTTCCTGACCATCGCCCGCGAGCAAGGCGTCGACATCCCCGTGCTGGGCTCGCTGCTGGACAGCAACGACGCCCACATCGGTCGGGCCTACGAGCTGATCGCCGCCAACGGCCGCAAGCCCGTGGCGCTGTTCGGCCTGGCCTTCAAGCCCGGCACCGACGACCTGCGCGACTCGCCGCTGGTCGTGCTCGCCGAGCGCCTGCTGGGCAAGGGCTTCGACCTCGCGATCTATGACAAGTTCGTCAAGATCGCCCGCCTGCTGGGCAAGAACAAGGAATACATCGACCGCGAGATTCCCCACCTCGACAAGCTGCTGCACGAGACGCCCGACGCGGTGCTCGCCCGCGCCGAGATCGTCGTGGTGGGCCATGCGGACGCCGAGACCCGCCAGCGCATCATCGCCCTGGCCAGGGGCGCCCGCGTGGTGGACCTGAACGGCTATGCCGACCTGCGCGAAGCTTCGATGACGGGCGGTTTTGCCAAGTACGAAGGCATCTGCTGGTGATGAGCCTGGTCCCGACGCACGAGGCCGCTTCGGCAGATGCGACGCCCGGGCGTCGTCCGCTGAAGGTTGCCTTCGTCTCGCCGGTCTTCCTGTTCCCGGCCGATGCCGGCGGCAAGATCCGCACGGGCAACATCCTGCGCGGGCTGAAGGAGAGCGGGCAGTTCGACGTCACGCTGCTGTCGCCGGCCACGGCCGGGCAGCAGCGTGAGTGGCGGGGCGAGTTGGGCCGGCTGTGCGGCCGCTTCATCGGCTGGGCGCCCAGCCCGCCTCGCCCGCGCTGGCAGCGGGCGCCGGACCTGCTGTCTCGGCTGCCCATCAACGTCGCCGCGGACCGCGCGCCGGCTGCGCTGGCCGCCGTCGCGCAGGCGCTGGCCGCCGAGCGCTTCGACGTCGTCGTCTTCGACTTCGTGCACGCCGCCGTGCTGCGCCCCGAGGGCCTGCAGGGCGCCACCGTCTGCTTCACGCACAACGTCGAGGCCGAGATCTTCGAGCGCCATGCCAAGACGGCCGCCAGCGCGCCGTTGCGCTGGCTGTGGGCCTCGCAGGCGGGCAAGATGCGCCGCTTCGAGCGCGAGGCGCTGGCCCGCTTCACGCGCGTGGTGGCGGTGTCCGAGCGCGATGCCAGGATGTTCGAGAAGAACGACGGGCTGAAGACGGCCCGCGCGATCCCGACCGGCGTGGACCTGGACTTCTTCTCCTGGCAGGCGCCCGCCGACGGCCGCCCCACCGTCGTCTTCACCGGCTCCATGGACTGGGAAGCCAATGTCGACGGCATCCGCTTCTACATCGACGAGGTGTGGCCGCTCGTGCGCGCCCGGGTGCCGAACGCGCAACTGCGTGTCGTCGGCAAGAACCCGCCCGCGTCGCTGGTGCAGCGCAATCTGCCGGACGTCAGCTTCACCGGCTTCGTCGACGACGTGCGCGACCATGCGCGCGACGCCCAGGCCTTCGTCATCCCGCTGCGTGTCGGCGGCGGCACCCGCATCAAGGCCTTCGAGGCCATGGCCATGGGGCTGCCGGTGGTGTCCACCAGCATCGGCATCGAGGGGCTGGACGTCGAGGACGGCACGCACTTCCTGCGCGCCGACGGGGCCCAGGCGCTGGCCGACGCGACGCTGAGGCTCATCGCGGACGGCGACCTGCGCCTGAAGCTGTCGCGCGCCGCACGGGCCCTGGTGGAAGACCGCTTCGGCCACCGCGTGGCCGCGGACGTGTTCGGACGCATCCTGGTGGAAGCGGTGGAGGCCGCCGCGTGAAGCAGCTGAAGGTGCTGACCTTCTCCACGCTGTTCCCCAGCAGCGTCAGGCCCGGCCACGGCATCTTCGTGGAGACCCGGCTGCGCGAGCTCGTGAAGAGCGGCGAGGTCGAGTCGCGCGTCATCGCGCCGGTGCCCTGGTTCCCGTCGGCGAACCCGCGCTGGGGCGAGCGCGCGCGCTTCGCCGCCACGCCGGCCCGCGAGCAGCGCAACGGGCTGGACGTGCTGCACCCGCGCTATCTGCTGCTTCCCAAGGTTGGCATGACGACCGCACCGCTGACGCTGGCGCTGGGCGCGCGCGCGGCCGTGCAGCGGCTCATCGACGAGGGCTTCGACTTCGACGTCATCGACGCGCACTACTACTACCCGGACGGCGTCGCCGCCGCGCTGCTGGCGCGCTGGTTCGGCAAGCCGCTGACGGTCACGGCGCGGGGCAGCGACGTCAACCTGATCGGCCGCCATGCGCTGCCGCGGCGCTTCATGCGCTGGGCCGCGGGCGTCGCGAGCGCGTCCATCGGCGTCAGCCAGGCGCTGGTGGACCGCATGGGCGAGCTGGGCCTGGCCAGCCCCCGGCAGCTGGCGCTGCGCAACGGTGTGGATCTGGCGCGCTTTCGCGCCGACGCCGACCCCGCGGCGCTCCGCGCGCGGCTGGGCGTGCAGGGCAGCCCGCTGCTGCTGTCGGTGGGCAACCTCGTGCCGCTCAAGGGCCATGACCTCGTCATCGAGGCGCTGGGCCTGCTGCGCCGCCAGGGTCTGGACGCCCGGCTGTGCATCGTCGGCGCAGGCCCGCTGCGGGCCGAGCTGGAAGCGCTCGCGCAACGCCTGGGCCTGGCGGAGCAGGTGCGCTTCGCTGGCGCCCTGCCGCAGGATGAACTGGCCGCCTGGTATGGCGCGGCCGACATGCTGGTGCTGGCCTCCGAGCGCGAGGGCTGGCCCAACGTGCTGCTGGAGAGCATGGCCTGCGGCACGCCCGTCGTCGCGACCGCGGTGGGCGGCATCCCGGAGATCGTCGAGCCGCCGCTGACCGGGCGCCTCGTGCAGCAGCGCACCGCGCAAGCCCTGGCCGATGCGGCACACGACCTCTGGCAGGCCCTGCCGCCGCGCGAAGCGGTGTGCGGCCATGCCCGCCGCTTCGGCTGGCAGGAGACCACCCAGGGCCAGCTGAACCTGTTCCAGACCATCGCCGGACGCTGCAGCCATGCGTGACCTCCTTCTCCTGGCCATCATCGGCTGGTGCTTCCTGCACTCCTTCAAGCGCCCCTGGATCGGCATCATGTGCTGGACCTGGCTCAGCATCATGAACCCGCACCAGCTGTCCTGGTCGCTGCGCGGCATGCCCTTCGCGGCCGCCATCGCCGGCTCCACGCTGCTGGGGCTGATGATGACCAAGGACCGGCGCGACTATTCGCTCAACCGCGAGAACATCACGTTGATGCTCTTCATGGTGTGGTTCTGCATCACGCTGCCGTTCTCGATGATCTGGGACGAGAGCTTCGATCTCTACAAGCGGGTCATGAAGATCGACCTGATGGTGCTCGTGACGCTGGTGCTGCTGCATTCCAAGCGCCACCTGATGCTGTTCGTCTGGGTCAACGTCATCTCCATCGGCTTCTTCGGCGTGAAGGGCGGCATCTTCACCGTGCTCACCGGCGGCAGCTACCGGGTCTGGGGGCCCGAGAACACCTACATCGAGGGCAACAACGAGATCGCCCTGGCCATCGTCATGGTCATCCCGCTGATGCGCTTCCTGCAGATGCAGATGCAGGCCAAGTGGGCCAAGACGACGATGACCTTCTGCATGATCATGATGGCGGCCGCAGCGCTGGGCAGCCATTCGCGCGGCGCGCTGCTGGCCATCGCGGCGATGGCCGTCGTGCTGTGGTGGCGCGGCAAGAACAAGCTGGTGGGCGCCATCGGGATGATCGTCATCGGCGCGGCACTGCTGTCCATGATGCCCGCGGAGTGGTGGGACCGCATGAACACCATCAAGACCTACCAGCAGGACGAGTCGGCCATGGGCCGCATCAACGCCTGGTGGATGGCCTGGAACCTGGCCAAGGCGAACTTCTTCGGCGGCGGCTTCTACATCTGGACGGGCAGCATCTTCTCCATCTACGCCCCCGATCCCAACGATCCCCATGCGGCCCACAGCATCTACTTCATGGTGCTGGGCGAGCAGGGCTTCGTGGGCCTGCTCATCTTCCTCACGCTGTTCATGTTCGCCTATGGATCGGCCGGGCAACTGCGCGTGCAGGGGCGCAAGCAGCCCGAGACGCAGTGGCTGTCCGATCTCGGCAACATGCTGCAGGTGGGCTTCGTCGGCTATGCGGTGGGCGGCGCGTTCCTGAGCCTGTCCTACTGGGACCTGCCCTACAACATGATGATCATGGCCATCGTCGGCCGGCGCTGGCTCGCTCGCAAGGAATGGCTGACGGAGAAGCCCGAGCCACTGGTCGTGCTGCCGGCCTTCATGGCGAACTGGTTCAGGAAAAAGCCCAGGTCGGTGCCGCTGCCATGAAGCCGTTGTTCCAGCTGCTGTCTCCGGCCGGCGCGGGTGCGCGGCTGAACGTGCTCATCTTTCACCGCGTGCTGCCCCGGCCCGACCCGCTGTTCCCGGACGAGGTGGATGCAGCGCGCTTCGACGAGCTGCTGGGCTGGGTCAAGTCCTGGTTCAACGTGCTGCCGCTGGACGAAGCGGCCCGGCGCCTGCAGGACGGCAGCCTGCCCGCGCGCGCCGCGGCGCTGAGCTTCGACGACGGCTATGCCGACAACCACGACGTCGCGTTGCCGCTGCTGCAACGGCACGGTCTGCCGTGCAGCTTCTTCATCGCCACCGGCTTCCTGGACGGCGGCCGCATGTGGAACGACACGCTGATCGAGGCGGTGCGCCGCACCACCAAACCCCTGCTGGACCTGCGCGGCCTGCAGGACGGGCGCGGCGAAGACCTGGGCCAGCATGCGCTGGGCGACACCGCCGGCCGCCGCGTGGTGCTGGGCCAGCTGATCCAGCGCGTGAAATACCTGCCGCCCGAGCCGCGCCAGGCCTGCGTCGAGGCCATCGCCGCGCGCGCCGAGGTGCTTGCGCCCGACGACCTGATGATGAGCGGCGGGCAGGTGCGCGCGCTGCGCCGCGCCGGCATGCAGATCGGTGCCCACACGGTCAGCCACCCCATCCTGGCCAGCCTCGACGCGGCCCGGGCCGCCGACGAGATCGCCCGCAGCCGCGACGTGCTGCAGGCGCTGCTGGGTGAGAAGGTGGGCCTGTTCGCCTACCCCAACGGCAAGCCCGGCACCGACTACCTGCCCGACGTGCATCCGGCCATCGTTCGCGAGCTGGGCTTCGATGCCGCGGTGTCCACGCGCTGGGCCGCGTCGCGCCGGGGCGAGGACGTCTTCCAGATCCCGCGCTTCACGCCCTGGGACCGCGGCCGCCTGAAGTTCGGCCTGCGGCTGGCGCGCAACTTGTTCGTTTGATGCGCCGGGTCCTCTTCATCGCCTACCTGTTCCCGCCGGTTGCCAATTCCGGCACGCGGCGCAGCCTCGCCTTCGTCAACCACCTGCCCGACTGCGGCTGGCAGCCGCTGGTGCTGGGCTGGGAGCCGGAGCCCGGTTCGAGCCTGGAGCCCGAAATGCTGGCCGAGCTGCGCGCCGGCACGAGGGTGGAGCGCGTGCCGCTGCGTTCGCGCCTGCGCGCGCGGCGCTGGGCCGGCTGGCTGCCGGGCGGCCTGCGCGAGCGCGTCGCCGAGGGCCTGGCCTGGCGGCTGCGCGCGCGCGACACCGTGCCCGACGAGGCCGCCGGCTGGCTGGCCCCCGCCGTCGAGCGCGCGCTGGCGCTGCACGCGCGCGAAGGCTTCGACGCCATCTACGCCAGCGGCTGGCCGTGGACGGCCTTCCTGATCGCCCGCGAGGTGTCGCGCCGCACCGGCAAGCCCTACGTGCTGGACTACCGCGACCAGTGGACGCCCAGTGGCGACATGGCCTGGGAGCACGCAACGCCGCGGCAGCTGCGCGACAACCCGGCGCTTGAGCGCCTGGCGGCCCGCGATGCGGCGGCCGTGGTCACCGTCACGCAGGCCTTGGTGCACAGCGTGGGCCGCGACTGCGGCCGCGACGACCTGCACCTGATCACGAACGGCTTCGAGCCGGCCGACTTCGTGGGCGGGGCGCCGTCTGCCGGCGACGGCCTGCTGCGTATCACCTACACCGGCGTCTGGCGGCCCGGCTACGGGCTCCAGGACCTGTATGCCGTCATCGCGCTGCTGAAGGCCCAGGGCCACCCGGAGCTGGCGCGGCTGCGCGTGCATGCCGCCGGCTTCGCGCCCGGCCCGGCCGCCGAGGCCGGCGTCACCGAGTGGGTCAGCGAACTCGGGCCCGTGCCGCACGGCCGGGCAGTCGCGCTGATGAAGCAGGCCGATCTGCTGTACCTGCCGGTGCCCAGCGGCTACTACGCAACCGCGTCGCTGCCGGGCAAGCTGTTCGAGTACCTGGCCTGTGCCCGGCCCATCCTCGCCGTCGTGCCCGAGGCCAGCGAGGTGGCCCGGGTGCTGGGCGACACCGGCGGCGGCGTGCGCACCGAGCCGGGCGACGTGGCAGGCCTCGCCCAGATGCTGCTGGGCTGGCTGCGTGGCGAGGCGCGCGTGGCGCCGCCGCAATGCATAGACCGCTACAGCCGTGCCGCCACGACGCGCCGCCTGGCCGCCGTGCTGGACGCCGCCGCCGACGGCCGGCGACTGGAGCCGCTGCGATGAGTGGCGTGCGCCGCGCGCTGCTGTTCTCCTTCGCGGAGCGCTATGCGCTGATCGTCGTCAACCTCGCCGCCAACCTGCTGATCGCGCGGCTTTTGACGCCGGCCGAGATCGGCGTGTATTCGGTGACGCTGGCCGTCATGAGCATCGCGCAGGTGCTGCGCGACTTCGGCGTGGCGAGCTACCTGATCCAGGAGCAGGACCTGACCGACGACCACATCCGCACGGCGCTGGGCGTCACGCTGATCATCGGCCTGGCCCTCGGGTTCGTCGTCTTCGGCGCGGCGCCCTGGGTGGCGGACTTCTACCGCGAGCCGCGCATGCGCGACCTGCTGTGGCTGGCCGCCTTCAACTTCCTGCTGCTGCCGTTCTCGACCATCTCGCTGGCGCTGCTGCGGCGGCGGCTCGCGTTCAAGGCGCTGGCGGTGGTCAACCTGGTTGCCACGCTGGCCGGCGCGGTCACCAGCGTGGGCATGGCGTGGGCGGGTTTCGGGCCCATCGGCCTGGTTGCCGGCACGCTGGTGGTCAGCGCCACGACCGGCTTCGCCGCCTGGTGGGCGCAGGGCGAGCGGCGCCTGCTGCGCCCGGGGCTGTCCGAGTGGCGCAGCCTGTTCAAGTTCGGCGCGCAGAGTTCGGTCGTGGGGGTGGTCACCTCGGTGTCCATGGACATCAACGACCTGGCCGTGGGCAAGCTGATGGGCTTCACGCCCGTGGCACTGCTGAGCCGTGCCCAGGGCCTGATGAACCTCTTCCACCGCGACCTGATGGGCGCGGTGCGCAACGTCGCCTACCCGGTCTATGCCAAGGCGGTGCGCGAGCAGCAGGCCATGGAGCCGCTGTACACCGCGAGCGTCACCTACGTCTGCGTGGTGGCCTGGCCGTTCTACGGCTTCGTCGCGATGTTCGCGCTGGAGACGCTGCGGCTGCTGTTCGGCCCGCAGTGGGACGCTGCGGCGCCGCTGGTGCCCCTGTTCTGCCTGGCCGGCGCGCTGGCCGCGGCCGGCAGCCTCGTCGGCAACCTGATGGTGGCTATGGGCCGCATGGACCTGCTGACGCGCATGGAGGTGGTTTTCCAGCCCGCACGCGCGGCGCTCATCGTCGCGGCGGCGGCGGTCTGGCGCGACACCTGGGCCTGCGCCGCGGCGCTGGTGCTGGCCATGGGCCTGCAGCTGCCGCTGATCTACTTCGTCAAGGGCCGCTTCCTGCCCAACGACTGGCAGGTCCTGCGCCGCCAGCTGTCCCGCAGCGCGGCCGTGGCGCTGCTGGCGCTGGCGCCGCCGGCGCTGCTGCTGTGGCTGCACCCGCGCGAAGCCGGCCAGCCGCTGGCTGCGCCCTGGTTCGTGCTGGCCATCCTCGGCTGCTGCGTGTCGTGGCTGCTGGCGCTGGGCGGCTGCCGCCACCCCCTGGCGGCCGATCCCGCCTTCGCCAGGCTGACACGCTTCTGGCGGCGACCTGCCGACAATGCCGGCCAGGACCGATAACTCACAGGTGAACCCCATGCAACAGTCCCGACCCCCCGTCACCGGCCGTCGCGTGCGTTTCGCGTTGATCGGCTGCGGCCGCATCGCCCAGAACCACATCGAGGCCATCAAGAAGCATGCCGAGCGCGCCGAGCTGGTCGCGGTGTGCGACACCGATCCCGCCGCGCTGCAGGCCGCCGTCGACAAGACCGGCGCGCGCGGCTTCGCCAGCCTCACCGCGCTGCTGGCCGCCAAGGCCGAGCTGGGCATCGACTGCGTCGTGCTGACCACGCCCAGCGGCCTGCACCCGCGCCAGGCCATCGAGGTGGCCCGCGCCGGCATCGACGTGATGACCGAGAAGCCCATGGCCACGCGCTGGCAGGACGGCCTGGCCATGGTCAAGGCCTGCGACGATGCCGGCGTGCGCCTGTTCGTCGTCAAGCAGAACCGCCGCAACCCGACGCTGCAACTGCTCAAGCGCGCCGTCGCCGAGGGCCGCTTCGGGCGGCTCTACAACATCGCCGTCAACGTCTTCTGGACCCGCCCGCAGAGCTACTACGACAGCGCCGAGTGGCGCGGCACCTGGGAGTTCGACGGAGGCGCCTTCATGAACCAGGCCAGCCACTACGTGGACCTGCTGGACTGGATCTGCGGGCCGGTCGAGAGCGTCATGGCCTACACCGGCACGCTGGCGCGCAACATCGAGGTGGAAGACAGCGGCGTTGCGGCCCTGAAGTGGCGCAACGGCGCGATGGGCACCGTCAACGTCAGCATGCTGACCTACCCGAAGAACCTGGAAGGCTCCATCACCTTGCTGGGCGAAAAGGGCTCCGTGCGCGTGGGCGGCCTGGCCGTCAACGAGATCCAGCACTGGGAGTTCGATGCGGCCCACGACATGGACGACCTCATCAAGGACGCCAGCTACCAGACCACCTCGGTCTACGGCTTCGGCCACCCGCTGTACTACGACAACGTCATCAAGACGCTGCGCGGCGAGGCGCACCCCGAGACCGACGGCCGCGAGGGCCTGAAGTCGCTGGAGCTGCTGATCGCCCTCTACATGAGCGCCCGCGACGGCAAGCGCATCAACCTGCCGCTGGCCTACTGATATGGCCACGACCATCCATCCCTCGGCCATCGTCGACGACGGCGCGCAGCTCGGCGCGGATTGCCGCGTGTGGCACTTCGTGCACATCAGCGCCGGGGCACGCATCGGCGCCAAGTGCTCCTTCGGGCAGAACGTCTTCGTCGGCAACGACGTCCTCATCGGCAACAACGTCAAGATCCAGAACAACGTCTCCGTCTACGACGCCGTGACGCTGGAGGACGACGTGTTCTGCGGCCCCAGCATGGTGTTCACCAACGTCTACAACCCGCGCTCGGCCGTCACGCGCAAGGACGAGTACCGCCGCACGCTGGTGAAGCAGGGCGCCACGCTGGGTGCCAACTCAACAATAGTCTGCGGCACGACGGTGGGCCGCTACGCCTTCATCGGCGCCGGCGCCGTCATCAACCGCGACGTGCCCGACTTCGCGCTCATGGTGGGCGTGCCCGCCAGGCAGATCGGCTGGATGAGTCGGTTCGGCGAGCGGCTGGAACTGCCCGTCGCGAGCGAACTGCCCGTCGACGCCACCTGTCCCCACACCGGCGACCGCTATCGTCTGAGCGGCGGCCGCCTGGAGATCATCTGATGGACTTCATCGACCTCAAGAGCCAGTACGCCGCGCTGCGCGACAACATCAACGCCCGCATCCAGAAGGTGCTGGACCACGGCCAGTACATCCTCGGCCCCGAGGTCAAGGAGATGGAGCAGGCCCTGGTTGCCTACACCGGCGCCCGGCACTGCATCAGCGTGGCCAGCGGCACCGAGGCCTTGCTGATCTGCCTGATGGCGCTGGACCTGAAGCCCGGTGACGAGGTCATCACCAGCCCCTTCACCTTCGCGGCGACCGCCGAGATGATCGTGCTGGCGGGCGGCGTGCCTGTCTTCGTGGACATCGAACCCGACACGGCCAACCTCGATGCGACGCTGGTCGAGGCGGCCATCACGCCCCGGACCCGGGCCATCATGCCGGTGAGCCTGTACGGCCAGGTGGCCGACATGGACGCGATCAACGCCATCGCCGCGAGGCACGGCCTCGCCGTCATCGAGGACGCGGCCCAGAGCTTTGGCGCCAGCTACAAGACGAAGAAGAGCTGCAACCTCTCCACCTTCGGCTGCACCAGCTTCTTCCCGAGCAAGCCGCTGGGCTGCTACGGCGACGGCGGCGCCATCTTCACGAGCGACGACGCGCTGGCCCAGGCCTGCCGCGAGATCCGCGTGCACGGCCAGAGCCAGCGCTACCTGCACACGCGGCTGGGCGTGGGCGGGCGCATGGACACGCTGCAATGCGCCGTCGTGCTGGGCAAGCTGGACCGCTTCGAGTGGGAGGTCCGCCGCCGGCTGGAGCTGGGCGATGCCTACCGTGCCCGGCTGCAGGCGGCGCTGCCCGGCCTGCAGCTGCTGGCCGTGCGCGAAGACCGAGACTGCGTGTGGGCGCAGTACACCGTCTTCGTGGACGACCGCGAGGCCGTGCAGGCCCGGCTCAAGGCAGCCGGCGTGCCGACGGCGGTGCACTACCCGCGCCCGCTGCACCACCAGCCGGCCTATGCCCGCTTTGCGGCGCCCGAGGCCTGCCCGCACAGCGTCGCCGCCGCGGCGCGCGTGATGAGCCTGCCGATGAGCGCGGACCTCACCGAGGCACAGCAGGACCAGGTGGTTGCGGCGCTGTCTCAGGCCATGAACTGACCTCCGGATGAAGATCCGGCACGACATCGAGGGACTGCGGGCCCTTGCCATCGTGCCGGTCGTGGCATTCCACGCCTGGCCATCCCTGCTGCCGGGCGGCTTCGTCGGCGTGGACATCTTCTTCGTGATCTCGGGCTACCTGATCACGACGCTGCTGCTGCAGCGCCTGGAGTCCGGCAAGTACAGCATCGCCTCTTTCTACGCGGCGCGCATCCGGCGCATCTTCCCGGCGCTGTTCGCCATGCTGGCTCTGGTGGCGCCGGCCTGCCTGCTGCTGCTGGAGCCGCAGGCGCTGCGCGAGTTCGCGCGGCTGCTGGGGGCGACGGGGCTGTTCGTCTCCAACGTCGAGCTGTACCGGACGACCGGCTACTTCGACGGCGCAGCCGAGCTCAAGCCGCTGCTGCACACCTGGTCGCTGGCCGTCGAGGAGCAGTACTACATCGTCTTCCCGCTGCTGCTGGCGCTGCTGTGGCGCTTCGCGCGCCGCCACATCGGCATCGTGCTGCTGGCCGTCGGGCTGGCGTCGCTGGCCTGGTGCCTGTGGCTGATGCCCTACGACGCCGAACTGGCCTTCTATGCCGCGCCGGCGCGCACCTTCGAGCTGATGATCGGCTCCGGGCTCGCGTGGTGGATGGGCCGCGCCGGCCCCGCGGCCGCGCGGCCGGCCTGGGTGGGCGAACTGGTGGGCTGGGCGGCGCTTGCCGCGCTGCTGGCCGCGCTGCTGTTGCTGCGCGCCGACCGCGCCTTCCCCGGGCCTGCGGCGCTGTGGCCGTGCCTGGCGACGGCGGCGTTGATCTGGGTCGGCGGCACCCGGCAGACCGTGGCGTCGCGCATCCTGTCGGCGGCGCCGCTGCGCTGGTTGGGCGCGCATTCGTTCTCGCTCTACCTGTGGCATTGGCCCATGCTGGTGCTGGCCCGCCACCTGGTTCTGGACCAGCCCGCTCCGGTGCAGGTCGCGCTGGCCGTGGCCATGTCGGTCGTGCTGGCCTGGGCTTCGCTGCGCTGGGTGGAGACGCCGGTGCGGCAGGCCCGGGTGCTGCAACCGGTCATGCTGGCCGCCGGCGCGTCGGCCATCGCGGCCAGCCTCGCTGCGTCATGGGCCTTGACGGCGGTGTCGTACCAGCGCGCCGCCCGGTCCGGCCGCGAAGCGACGCTGCGCGCCGGTGCAATGGACTTCAGCCCCGACCGCAAGCGCTGCCACTCCAGCGGCAACCGCTGGCTGGACTACGACCAGCGCTGCCTGTTCGGGCCACTCCAGGCGCCCGCGACGCTGGCCGTCTGGGGCGACAGCCACGGTGTGGAACTCGCCCGCGCGCTGGGCGACCGGGCCGCGGGCCACCGCATCGCCCAGCTCACCGGCTCCAGCTGCCCGCCGGCGCTGGGTTTCAACCCGCCCGGCCGGCCGCGCTGTGCCGCCGCCAACCAGGCGACGCTGGAACGGCTGAGCCAGGATGCCAGCGTTGACGGCGTGCTGCTGGCCGCGCGCTACGAGTTCTACCTGAACACGGCCGACGCGGCGGCCTTCGACGCCGGCCTGGCCGAGACCGTGAGGCGCCTGCGCCAGGCCGGCAAGCGGGTGCTGCTGCTGGACCCGGTGCCCACCTACCGCTACCCCGTGCCCGCCGCGCTGGCGCAGCGCTGGCTCCGTGGCCTGGCGCTGGACGAGCAGGGCCAGACACCGGCGCGGTACCAGGCCCAGCAGGCCGGCGCGCTGGCGCTGCTGCAGCGCCTGTCGGCCCAGGAGGGGGTGCTGCGGGTGCCAGTGGGCGAACTGCTGTGCGGCGGCCGGCCGCGCTGCGCGGTGCGGGAGGGCGACCACAGCCTCTATTTCGACGACAACCACCTGAGCATGCACGGCGCCGCTAGGGTCGCCCCTGCGGTGCGGCGCCTGGTGGAGGCGCCGCAGCCGGCTCAGGCCAGCCGGTAGTCGGGCGCGTGCCGGCGCAGCCACTGCTCCAGCATCATCAGGATCCACACCATCTCGCCGTAGTAGCCGGCGTGCTCCTTCAGGCGGCGCGTCAGCAGGCTGTCGACGAACTCGGTGCGCACGATGCCGCGCGCCGCGATGCCGCGCAGCGACTCCGCCGCCAGCGCGTTCAGGGCCGCATCCTTCACGGCCCACGGCCCGAAGGGCAGGCCGAAGCCGTGCTTCTTCTTGGTCAGGATCTCGTCGGGCAGGAAGCCGCGCAGCGCCTCCTTGAAGAACCAGCGCAGCTTCAGCCCCTTGAGCTTGTAGCTGGTGGGCAGCTTCAGCGAGAAGTCCAGCAGCCGCGTGTCCAGCAGCGGGAAGCTGACGTCCACGCCGGCCAGGGCGGTCGTGCCGACCACCTTGGGCAGGTCGTTCTCGGCCAGCGTGTAGCGCCAGTCGAAGGCCAGCATCTGGTTGACGAGGCTGGCGTCCTGCGGGATGGCGGCCCAGGTGGCGCGCTGGTGCTCGCGCGGCACGCCGGCGTCCACGGCGGCGAGGAAGGCCGGCGTCAGCACTTCCTGCAGCCCCAGGCGGTCCAGCAGGTTGTAGCTCTGCATGCGGTCCGGCATGGGCACGCGGGCCTGGCGGATGTAGCTCGTGCCCTTCTTCAGCAGCGGGATGCTGCCGGCGACGGGGTTGGCAAACAGCGGGTTCAGCACGCCCGCGCGCAGCGGCGACGGGATCTGGCTGTAGATGTGGAAGACGCGCTCCTTGGCGTAGCGGGTGTTGCCGCCGAAGAGTTCGTCGCCGCCGTCGCCGGCCAGCATGCGGGTGTAGCCATCGTCGTGGGCCTTGCGCGCACAGTAGAAGGCCGGCACCGCCGAGGAGTTGCCGAAGGGCTGGTCGTAGTAGGCGGCGACGTCGGGGATGGCCGCCACGAGGTCGGCCGGGGTCACGTAGTACTCGCGGTGGTCGGCGCCGAAGGCCTTGGCGGCGATGCGGGCGTAGGCCATCTCGTCGTAGCCCTCGGCCTCGAAGCCGATGGAGTAGCTGGCCGGCGCACGGCCGGTGGCCTCGCCCAGCAGGCCGGCCACGGTGGAGCTGTCGGTGCCGCCGCTGAGGAAGCAGGCGGTACGGCCCTCGCCGGCGAGCCGCTCCTTGACGGCGGTGCGCAGGATGCCGCGGAACTCGTCGCGCAGCGCGTCGAAGCTGGGTGCGCGCTGCTCCTCGAAGCGCGGCACCCAGTAGGGCGCGACCGTCAGCCGGCCGTCCTCGAACAGCGCGTAGTGAGCCGGCGGCAGGCGGTGGATGCCCACGTAGATGGTGCGCGGCGACGGGATGCAGTGGTGGAAGAGGTAGTTGAAGATGGCCTGCGGGTCCAGCTCGCGGATGCCCAGCTGGCGGGCCAGCACGTCGGCGCGCGTGGCGAAGTGCAGGCGGCCGTCGCGCACGGCGTAGCACAGGCTGTGCACGGCGAAGCGGTCGACGGCGAGGTAGGTGCCGCCCGCCGGCAGTTGCAGGGCGACGGCAAACTCGCCGCCCACGTCGGCCGCGCAGGCCGCGCCGCGCACGGCATAGGCCTGCTGCCAGGCAGCCAGGGCATCCGCGCCGGGCGTGGCAAAGCGGGGGGCGCCGGAGGCGAAGGGCGTGTCGGGCGGCAGGTCGTGGGCTTGCATCTCGTGTCGTCGCGTTGGATTCAGGCGGCTGGATTGTCGGGGCGCGGCGCGGCTTTCGGGCGCAGCCGGCGCCAGGCCTTGCCGACGGCCTGGCGCACCAGGCCCAGCAGGCCGCGCAGCGTGAGCGGGTCATAGGCGACGAGGCCGAAGCGCTCGCGGCGCTGGCTCATCCAGGTGGCCTTGTAGGGGTCGTCGCCGATCAGGTAGTCGATCTCGTGGACGCGGTCGACATCGATGGCCCGCTCCATCAGCAGCGCCGTCAGCAGCGTGCCGGGGGCCAGGGCCTTGTGGGCCTCGTCATAGGCGAGCTTGTAGATCTCGGCGCGGCCGTGGGCGACGATCCAGATCTGCGCCGCCACGGGCTTGTCGCCCAGCCAGGCCAGGCCCAGGCGCAGCCAGCCGCGCCGCGCGCACAGGCGGATCAGCCCGGGCACGAAATCGGGGTAGGGCTCGGGCACCTTCCAGCTCTGGGTGTAGACGGCGTGGTAGGCGGCGAGGGCGGCCTCGAGCTCGTCGCCGCCGCACACGATCTCGAGCCGGCCGCCTTCGGCCGCGAACTTCTTCGCGTTGCGCTTGATGGTGTTGCGCACCTGGCCGCTGCGCTCCCTCAGGTAGTCGGCCCAGCTCTGGTGGATAGGCTGGTACCAGTTGCCGAAGGCGAAATAGGCGTTCGCCCTCAGCCCGGCCAGGGCCAGCGCGCGCTTGAGCAGCGCGAACTCGCGCGAGGTCGGGTCCATCGGCGAGAAGCGGTAGGCCGCCGCGCCGGCGCTGGCCTGGCGCAGGTGGCGCGTCAGGGGCAGCAGGTCCTCGGCCTCGATCTCGGCATCCAGTGCCGGCGCGTACAGGGCCGTGTAGAAGTTGGACAGCGCGCTCACCTCGCGCCCCAGCGCGCCCATCTGCACCACCGTGGGCAGCACGGCGAGCACTCGGCCCTGGCGGCGCAGCACATGGATGCGCACCTCGCCCGGCTGCGGCTCGCGCGCATAGACGCTGTCCGTCAGGTTGGCATGCCAGTCGGCACCGAACTCGACGTGGCGCTGCTCGGCCAGGCTCATCAGCGCGACCGCGTCGGCGGGCAGCTCGCGCACGTGGACGTAGGTGTCCACGCTGGCGCCGCTGCGGTTGACCATGATTTCGGTGTCCACCGGGCGCTTGCCGCGCCGCTGCCAGCCGCGCGCGCTGCGCCTGAGCAGGCCGTACAGGGCCGGGAGGCCGCGGTGGCGGTAGATGCTGACGTGGTTGATCCAGCGCTGCGAGGTGGACCAGGCCAGCAGGTCGGAGTCCGCGTTGGTGTAGAACTCGACGACGCTGCCGGGCGCCCGCGCGAACAGGTCCTCGAGCGTGCGCAGCAGCAGGATGCGACCGGGCGCGAAGCGCTCGAACTGCTCGTCGAAGGCCGTCTTCAACATCACGGCCATGCCGCCGCGCAGCAGCAGCATGCGCGAGGCGAGCAGGGTGTCGCCCAGCCACAGCTCGTAGACCAGTGCTTCGCCGCGCGCCGCGAACTCGCGCATCACTTCCACGTAGAAGCGGCCTTGCGGGCTGTCGATGTCGATGGCCGTGCCCTCGCGGCCCTTCCAGCCGCGGCCCTCAAGCGCCGCATAGCGCGCCACGGCGGCGGCGATGGCCTCGGCGTCGGTGACGATGTCCAGCCGCACGGGCTCGGGCTCCGACTGCAGGCGGCGCAGGTAGCGGCGCATGTTCTGGATGAGCTTGCGCGGCCGCTGGGCCCAGTAGTCGTCGAAGCCGTCCTTGAGGCTGACGTTCATCGTCAGCGCATGCGGCAGGCTCGTCACGGGCCGGCCCGGCAGTTCGCGCAGGTCGCCGAAGCGCGGGTCGTTGCACAGCAGGTCCAGCTCGCTGGCGTAGCCGGGCAGGGCGGCGAACAGGCCGCGCAGGTCCAGCCCCGCGGGGATCAGGCTGGGGCCGATCTGCGTCTGCGACGGCAGGAAGCTGGACCACACGCCCAGCCGCGCCTGCGGGTTCAGCAGCAGCATGGCCACGGGCTCGCTGCCGCGGCTGGCGGTGGCAAGCTGCGCGCCGCCATCGCCGAGATGGCGCAGCAGCGCATCGACAAACAGGCCGTCCAGCATGCCGTGGCCGGCCATCAGGCGCCGGTTGAGGCCGTCCCAGGCGGCGCGGTGCGGGCCCAGGCCTTGCGCGGGCACCAGCGTATGGAGCTGCCAGACGAGACCAGAGTTCATCGCGTATCGAGATCCAGGAAATGAGCGCCGGGCTGGGCGCAGAGTCGGGCGTGGCGGCGGGCGGGCGCGATGTCTCCCAGCACGCGCAGGCTGGCGAGCAGGCTCGCCACGAAGGCGTGCAGGTCGTGGTTGGCCAGCAGGTCGGCCAGCGGCTGCACGACGCCCGCGGACAGCAGGCGCAGGCATTGCCCGGGCAGGCTGCCGCCCGGGCGCTTGAAGTCCAGCAGCAGCGCCGAGTGCCTGCGCCCGCTCAGGCTGGCAAGCTGCTGCATGCGGCTTTGCGGCGGCAGCGGCGCCTTGGCGCGCAGGTGCACGATGCGGGCGGCGGGCAGCAGCGCGGTGCGCACGCCATGGTGGGCGAAGCGCTCGATGAGGTCGTCGTCCTCGCCGTACATGAAGAACAGCGGGTCGAAGCCGCCGACGCGCCGGAACACGTCGGCACGCAGCATCCAGACCGCGGCGTTGATGCCGCGGATCGCGTAGTGGGGCTGCACGCGGCCGAGGCAGGCGTCGGACAGGTAGCCCTGCGCGTGGCGCTGCAGGTAGGCGCGCTGGGTGTTCGGGTCGACGCGGCCGAGGTCGGGGCTGCAATGCAGCGGGCTGACGATGTCGAACCCGGGCTCTTCGGCGAGGAAGCCGGCCAGTTGAGCGACCGCATCCGGGGTCATCCAGGCATCCTGGTTGAGCAGGAGGACGGCATCGGCGCCGGCTCGCAGGGCCGCCGCGATGCCCAGGTTGTTGCCACGACCGAAGCCGAGGTTGGCGCCGGCCTCGATGAGGCGGGCCTCCGGAAAGCCGCGGCGCACCAGCGCGGCGGTGCCGTCGGTCGACGCGTTGTCCACCACGATGGCCTCGCAGGCATGGCTGCCGTCGCGCAGCGACTGCAGCGCGCCGGCGATCCAGGCGGCGCCGTTGTAGGCCACGATGACGGCATGGACCTTCATGAGGCGGCCCGCCGGCGCAGCAGGGCGAGCAGTTCGCCGTACAGCGGATGGCGCAGCAGCCGCAGGCCGGCCAGCCACAGCAGGCAGGTCAGCGCCGCGCAGGCCAGCCAGGCCGGCAGCGCCAGCGCGCCGCCCGCCGGCCGCAGCCAGGCGGCGGCCAGCGCCGACGGCAGCAGGCAGATCAGCGCCAGCAGCGCATTGCGCGCCAGCTCGCGGCCGATGGCGCGGAAGTCGCTCGGCAGGCAGCGCTGCTTGAAGGCATAGAAATAGGGCACGGCGACGATGGCCATGGCCAGGAAGCCCAGCGCCAGCGGCTCCAGCGCCTGCCACCACCACAGCACGCCCACCAGCAGCAAGGCCTTGACCGGCTGGATGATGAGGTCGGCCAGCGCAACCAGCTTCGCGTGGCCGGCGGCCAGCATGACGGTGGGCACGAGGCTGTTCAGCACGCTGACGGCACCGGCCGCGCAGTAGATGGGCACCAGCGGCGCCGAGGCGTCCCACTGCGGCCCGAACATCAGCCGCAGCACCTCCAGCGCGAACAGGCCCACGAAGCCATAGAACGGCCAGGCCACGGCACTGACGGCCGCCAGGCTCTGCACGTGGCGCTGCTCCAGCGCGCCGCCATCGCGGTGGGCCTGCGCGAAGGCCGGGTAGGCCACCGAGCGCACCGTGCCCATGATGTCGCGCGCGAACAGGTTCATCAGCCCCTGGGCGCGGCTGGCGATGGCCACCTGGCCAAAGTTCAGCAGCTTGCCCACGGCGAGGTCGTTGATGTCCATGGACACCGAGGTTACGACGTTGGCCGCCGTGACCGGCCCCCCAAAACCGAGAATCTCGCGCCAGCGGCGCAGCTGGGGGCGTGCCAGCCGCCCCCACGCGCCGCTCAGGCTGACGCCGATGGCCAGGGTCAGGCTGCCGGCGATCTCGCCCCAGGCGAGGCTGGCCGAGCCGGCACCGCCCCAGGCCAGCCCCAGCGTCGCGCCCGTGGCGACGATGGCCGCCGACACGTTGATCCGCATCAGCGCGTCGAAGCGCATGTCCCGCCGCAGCAGCGCGATGGAGATGGAGTTGAAGGGCAGGATCAGGAAGTTCAGCGAGATGATGCGCACGATGCCGGCCAGGCTGTCGTCGCGGTAGAACGCCGCGATCCAGGGCGCCGCGGCGTTGATGCCGACGAAGAGGCTGCCGCCCAGCAGCAGCGACAGGCCCAGCGCGCTGCCCACGTCGTCGTCGCCGAGCTCCTTGCGCTGGATCAGGTAGTTCGCGAGGCCGAAGTCGCGCACGACCTGGGCGATGCTGATCAGCGCCATGGACACCGAATACAGGCCGATCTGCTGCGGCGTCAGCAGCCGCGCGAGCAGCGTGAACGACAGCAGCTGCAGCCCGATCAGCAGGTAGCGCTCCAGGAAGGCGAAGCCCAGCGAGCGGCGCACGGTGGCCATCAGTAGACGTTGCCCTTCTTCTGCGAGCGCTGCGCCACCCAGGCCGGGTAGGCGGTGGGGCGCAGCCGGGAGATCCAGCGGCTCGCGACCAGCCCCCAGGCCCGCCAGATGCGCAGCTCGCGCACGAAGCGCGTGGCCGCAGGCTCGCACAGCAGCGGCGCAGCCAGCCAGGCGAGCATGTCCTGCAGCAACTGGCGGTACAGCCACAGCGGCACCCAGCCGAGGTGGCGCTCGCCGGCCGGCAGCTCCTGCCAGGGCGAGATGCCGGCCTTCAGCGACCAGCGGCGGAAGTAGCGCCGCGTCAGCATGGCCGGTTCGATGGGCGCCGTCACGCACAGGCGCGGGTCGTAGGCGACGGCCTCGCCGCGCCGCAGGCAGCGCTGGCCGAACTCGAAGTCCATGTGGCGGAAGCAGGCTTCCGAGAAGCCGCCGACGCGGTCGAACAGGCTCGTGCGGGCGACCAGGTTGGCGCCGGCCGGCGCGTAGTCCGGCGGCGGCGGGGCCAGCCGCTCGGGGCCGAGGTCCACGCCGCCGACGATGGCCTGCATGCTGTCGTCATACCAGTCCGGCCGGCCGGACTCGGGCCACAGCAGCTCCGTGCGCCCGCCGGCCAGCGCCGGGCCGTCCGCGCCGAAGACGGCATCGACCTGCTCCAGCCAGTCGCGCGGGAAGACGATGTCGTCATCGGTGAAGGCCAGCACCTCGCAGCCCAGCTCGCGGGCACGCGCAATCCCCGTGTTCAGCGCGAACTGCTTGCCCTGGCGCGGCTCGAACAAGGCGTGCAGCCGACCCAGCGGCCAGGCGGCCTCGCGCTCGCGCAACCGGGCCTGCGTGTCGTCGTGCGAGTTGTTGTCCACCACCAGCACGTCCACCGTGCAGCCGGCCGGCATGCGCACCGCCGCGAGCGAGGCGAGCGTGTCGGCCAGCGTGTCGGCGCGGTTCCAGGTGCAGATGACGACGGCCAGGCGCTTCATCGCGCGGCGGCTGTGCGGCCGACCTTGCGGTAGACATCCAGGTGGCGGCGCCAGCTCTGCGCCCAGCGGAAGCCCTGCGCCCAGGCGCTGGCGCGCGCGGCCTTGTCGGCACGGACCTCGGGGCTGAGCGTGGCGGCCTCGTGCAGGGCGGCCGACCAGGCGGCGAGGTCTTCGGCCGGCACCAGCGTGGTCAGCGGCCCCACCAGTTCGGCCAGGCTGCCCAGCGGGCTGAAGATGACGGGCGTGCCGGCCGCCTGGGCCTCGACGGCCGGGAAGCCGAAGCCCTCGTACAGCGTCGGGTAGAGCACGGCGACGGCGCTGCGATAGAGGGCCAGCAGCTCGGCGTCGGACAGGAATTCGGCGAACACGACCCGGCCCTGCAGCTCGCGGGGCAGGGCCTGGCGGGCCGCCTCGCGCGCATCGGCGCCGAAGCCGCAGGCGACCAGCTTCAGCGTGGCGTCGGGCTGGGCGGCCAGCGTCTGCAGCGCCCAGTCGAAGCGCTTGCGCTTCATCGGCCCGCCCAGGTAGACGGCAAAGCGCGCGCCGGCCAGGGCCGTCGTCAGCACGGTCGGCAGCTCGGCGGTGGGCGGCTCGAAGTAGGCGGCCTCGATGCCATGGGGGATGACGGTCAGCTTGGGCTCCAGCTCGGGCCAGTGCCCCAGGATGTCGCGCCGTGAGGATTCGCTGATGGTCACCACGGCCGCGCAGCGCCGGAACGCCGCGGGCAGCAGCCGGTGCCAGTACCAGTGCTGCCAGCGCGTGTCCGTCTCGGTTTCCCAGGGGATGGTGTCGTGGATGGTCACGACGGCCGGGCAGGGCTGCCACCAGGCCATGGTGTTCTCGGCCCAGTGCAGCACGTCCAGCCGGTGGCGCGCGATGCGCCGCGGCAGGCCCACCTGTTCCCACAGCGAGAAGCGGTCGCCGGGGTAGTCGAAGATGTCGGCCTGCACCTGCTGCTCGCGCGGCAGGTGCATGGGGCGGCGCGCGTCCTGGGCGAACAGTGTCCAGGCCATGCCGTCCTCGGGCCGGGCCTGGCTGCACATTTCCAGCAGGTACTTGCCCATGCCGCGCAGGTGCGCGGTGTTGAGGCTGGTGGCGCTGATGCCGACCCGCAGGGCGTCAGTCATTCGGTACCCAGCGGCGGAACAGCGACTTGGCGCACTTCGTGAGCGTGTGCCCGCGGTTGGGGCCGGTGCGCAGCAGGCCGGCGAAGGTCTTCAGGCCCAGGGCCAGGTTGCCCTTGGCGCAATGGACATCCGCGAAATTGCACCAGCCGCGGTACTGGAAGCCTCGCAAGGCCTGGACGTCGATGTCGTGGCCGGGCGGCGAACTCATGCCGAAGCGGCGGATCAGTTCGGACCGCATCAATTCGGCCGCGTTGGTGGCGGGCACGCGGCGCGACAGCGAGACCGGGTGCTGGCGGTAGAGCACGAAGGACTCGGCCAGGCGCACGAAGCGGTGCCGGGTGCTGGCCCGCACCAGGTACTCCCAGTCGTCGGTCTGCTGGTTGTCCGTCAGGAAGCCGCCCATGCTGTCCCAGGCGCTGCGCCGCCACAGCACCGACGAGGGCAGGGCGTAGTTGTCCAGGATGAGGTGGCGGTAGATCCAGCCGGACAGCTTCTCGTCGACGCGGCCGCTGCGCGCTTCCTGGAAGTAGGCGGGCCGCGGCTCGCCGTGCCAGACGTCGAAGCCGGTGTAGCAGAAGTCGTGGTCGGGGCGGGCCTGCAGCGCCTCGAGTTGCAGGCGCAGCTTCTCCGGGTGCCAGAGGTCGTCGGCATCCAGCAGCGCGACGAACTCGGAGTCCACCTCGGCCATGCCGCGATTGCGCGAGCGCGACATGCCGCGGTTCTCCTGCGAGATGACGCGCACGCGGGCATCGTCCAGCGCGGCGTGCTCGGCCGTCGCATCCTTGGAGCCGTCGTCGATGACGGTGACCTGCAGGTCGGTCTCGGTCTGGTTCAGTGCGGAGCGCACCGTGTCGGCGATGAAGGCTTCGGCGTTGTAGGCGGGGATGACGATGTTGACGCGAGGCATGGGCGGGTGTCTCAGGGCGAGGTCTGCGAAGCGGCGGAGGCCGCTTGCGACGCGGCCGCGGCCGGCTCGCTCGCCGGATCGGGCTCTTTCCAGCGGCCGACCGAGTTGAGCCGGTCGCGCAGCTCCGTGCGCTGCATTCCGAGGGCCATCGCCCGGTGGGCCTGGATCAACGCCTTGTCGTAATCCTGCATGTCGAAGTACAGCAGCCCCGCGTTGAAGTGGGTCAGCGGGCTGTCCTCGGCCTGGGCCGCGACGTAGTCGAGGAAGCGGCGCGCATCGTCCGGGCGCTTGCGCTGGATCAGGTAGTTCACGTACAGCATCCGGAACACGAGGTCGTTCGGCGTGAAGGCCATGCCGCGCGCGAAGTAGCAATCGACCGTCATGTCCGCTCCTGCGGGCGGGTCGGCCTTCTCGATGGCGGCGAGGCGGGCCATGGACTGGATGGCGCGCGGATGGTTGGGAAACACGGCCAGCGTGTAACCGATGTCCTGGCCGAAGGAGCCGGTGGCGCGGCGGCTCAGGCTCTCGACGCCCCGCGTGAAGTGAGCGGTCTCCACGATGAAGATCTGCGAGGGCTGTGCCGACCGGTGGTCGAAGGGGCCGTAGGTGTTGTGCGTCTCGCCGCAGCCCTCGGGTGAGGGGGCGGAGCGCGCCTGCGCCGCGGCGGGCAGAGCGGCCAGCGCCAGGACCAGCGCGGCCAGCGGGATGCGGAGGTGGTTCATCGTGTGTGGCTTGCTAGGCATCGTGTCCTCAACCAGTTCAGGCAGACGCCGCATTGGGCGTCCTGGTCCGTGATCCTCGAGAAGGTGTGGTCGGCCGTCGGCATCTCATGCAGGTCCAGCGCGGGACGCGCCAGCAAACCCTGCCATGCTGCGGAGGCGCGGGCGTGCTCCGCGAATTCGCGGGCAGTGTAGTCATCCCCGCTGAGGATGAGCAGGACCGGGCCGCCGAAAGCGGCCAGGCCGGCGGCCATGCGGTCCTGGAAGCTGAGTGGGCCGGTGGCCTGGCCGGCGCCGCGGGCCAGGCGCAGGTTGGCCGCCAGCGCGCGCAGCGCCTTCGTGCCGACGCCGCCCTTGAGCAGCTTGAGCCAGAACGCCTTCTCCCGCAGGCGGCGCCAGTAGTAGTGCTTCACGTGGGTCTGGGCCAGCGTCGCGACGGAGCGGGCCCAGGGGTTGAGCAGGGCCACGCCGGCGACGCGTGCGTCGCGGGTCTGCTCCAGGTAGAGCAGCGCGGCCGACGCGGCATCGCACAGCCCCCACAGCACCACGCGCTGGAGCGCCGGCCGGGCGGCCAGCAGCGCGGTGATGGCCGCGCCGATGTCGGCGTCCACGCCGAGGAAGTCGCGCGCCTCGCCGGGGCTGTCGCCCATGCTGCGGTAGTCGAAGCGCAGCGCGGCGAAGCCGTGCGCCGCCAGGTGGCGGGCCAGCAGCGTGAACTGGCGGTGGCTGCCGGCGCGGTACTGCGGGCCGCCGACGATGATGAGCACGCCGACCTCGGCCGGCGTGCCTTCGGGCTCGGCCAGGATGCCCACCAGCGGTTCGCCTTCGCAGGAGAAGCCCAGCACCGTTTCCTTCACGACAAGGCCTCCACGGTCAGGTCGATCAGCGCCGGGGCGAGCTCGATCTCGCTGGTGGCCCAGAAGCCGGGGCCTTGCGCGATCCGGGCACGCACGGCCCAGCCGGCCTCCTGCCAGCTCGCCAGGGCCTGTTCGCTGACCGGCGTCAGCACGGCGTCCTCGCGCGTGCTGAGTTCCAGCCATTCGACGCGGCCGGGCGTGCCGGTGGGCAACAGCCTGGCGCCCTCCAGCCCCGACGCCAGCCCCGCGCCCAGCCGGTAGCCGGCGATGTCGACTGGCCGGCCGGCGGCCAGCTCCGCCTTCATCTGGTCCATCAGGCCTTTGCCGGCGCCGCTGGCCATCTCGGCGGCCAGCTTCAGGCGCAGGAACTGCTGCAGCGCCAGCTTGCCGTTGGTCATGGGCTGCCAGAACAGGTGGTTCACCGGCCGCCCCCAATCGCCCGCAGCCAGCAGGGCGCCGGCGCGCAGGCCCCACAGCCACAGCGGTGCCTCGGGCACGCGACGGTCCAGCCAGTCCAGCCCCAGGTGCACGTCGGCCTGCCAGTCGGCCCAGGTGGCGTCGCCGAAGTCCGCGGAGGAGTCGCCGCAGCCGCGCAGGTCGATCTGCAGCACCGCGTGCCCCGCAGCGGCCAGCGCGCGGCAGGCCAGGGCGGCCATGCGGCGCGACTTGTTCATTTCCTCGGCGAACGGGTGCAGGTAGAGCACGCGGCTGCGCGGCGCTCCGGCCGGTGCGTGGAAGAGGCACAGCCTCTGCTCGCTGCCCGTGGGCAGGAAGAAGACGTCGGGCGCGGCGTTCAAGCGGCCAGGGCCTTGCGATGGCCGAGCCAGTCGAGCAGCGACTTGAGCCAGGCCCAGCGGAAGGCGGTGAGGTGGAACAGCGGGCGCGCCGTCTCGGTCCAGCGGGTGTGCCACTCCATCACGCGGCCGAAGAACTCGATGCGCTTGAAGCGACCCTCGTCGAAGAGCGCGCGGAACTCGTCGACGCGCATCAGCGTCGACGGCGACACGGCCTGGTGGGCCTGCTGGTACGCCGTCTTCAGGATCGTGAGGCTGTCGCCCTGGTGCACGCACAGGTCCATGGCCACCACCTCCTCGCCGAACCAGTAGCTGTAGATGCGGGCCTGGCCGGCGCGGGCAGCGCCCTCGAGCGCTTCCTGGTAGAAGCGGCCCTGCGCGCCTTCCATCGACACGGCGGTGCCCATCTCCGCCTTCCAGCCGCTGGCCTCGAGCATGCCGTACTGCTTGAGAGCCGTGGCCACCTGGTCGGGCGTGTCGATCATGCGGATGTGCGGCGTGACGCCGCCGGCCTCGACCTTCTTCAACTGCTTGCGGGTGTTCTGGCGCAGGTTCTTGCCGCGCGCTTCCCAGTAGGTGTCGAAATCGGTCTCGATATCGACCCAGGCGGTGTCGATGTAGGGCTGGCGGCGCAGGCAGGCATTGGCGAACGGGCCGCCGTAGGTCTGCGAGTCCAACTGCGTCAGGCCCAGCGACAGCGCGAAGCCGGGGAGGCCCTTCAGCAGCGACTGCAGCGAAGCCTCGACGGCATCCGCCGGCAGCAGCACCGGGCCGAGCGGCAGCTGCGAGGGCTGGAAGCTGTTCCAGCGGCCCTTGCCCTGGGGCTGGACCAGCGCCGCAGCCGTCCAGCCCTGGGCGTCCTCGCGGTAGGCCAGCAGCTCGCTGCCGAGGCCGAACTCGTCGAGCAGCGGCAGCAGGAAGTGGCTGCGAAGAAACGCATGGGGCAGGATGCGTTGCTGCAGCGCGTCCCATTGCGGGGCCAGGGCCTTCAGCTGCTTCGCCGGAACGAGTTTCCAATCCATGTCGGTGGGCGCTTTCTGAGGCATCAACTCGTGCAGTGAGCGAGGACGGTGTGGACAACCCAGTCCCTGTCCTGCTCGCTCATGTCCTGGTGGCAATGCAATTGCAGCACATGCCGCGACCAGGTCTTGCCCTGGTCGCCGGGCATGTCCGGCACGCCGGGCCACAGCCAGTCCCAGCGCGACACGGGCACGCCCAGGGCCCTGAGCTGCCGGTAGACCGGGTCGGGGTGGTCCACCCAGAGCGGAAACACGTAGGGGGCGCAATGCTGGGGCAGGGCCGGGAACAGCGGGCGCAGGCCGGGCTTGCCGGCGAAGGCGCCCGCCAGGGCGGCGTAATGCGCCCGGCGCGGCTCGACCACGCGCCCGCGGGCCGAACGCAAAGCCGCGCCCACGGTGACGCGCGTGGGCGCCCGGTGGCTCAGGGCCATGTCGATGCGCGCGTAGTCGCCGTCGGGGTCGAACTCGGCAGGCGCGGCTGCGGCCGGCGCGACGGGCGCGGCCCGGCCGCGCAGCGCCTGCTTGGCCGCCAGCAGCGGCCTGGCCCAGGCCGCCCAGCGACCCAGCCGGCCATGGCGGGCGCTGATCTCCAGGTTGTCCAGCCACCCCTTCAGCTCGGCCTTGGGCCCGGCCGGCGTCAGCGGGCCGAGGGCCGGCGCGGACCGCGCAACGCGCAGCAGGCCACCGTCCTGCACCGCGAAGAACTTGGGCAGGCTGGCGATGACCACGTCGCCCAGCGTCCCCACGGCGCCACCCGGGCCCTGCCCGAACATCGCGTGGGCGCAGTCCTCGATCAGCAGCACGCCGCGGCGCCGGCACCAGGCCTGCACGGCGCGCAGGTCCAGCGGCAGGCCGAAGAGGTGCGCGACGCAGAGCACGCGCGTGTCGGCCGGGGCGTTGTGCTCGAGCCAGTCCAGCGCCGGCAGTCCGTCGACACCGATGGGATAGAAGCCCACCGGCAGCCCCAGCGCCAGCGCGGGCGACACCATCGTGGGGCAGTGGTAGCTCGGCACCAGCACGCGGTCCGCCGGCGCCAGGGCCAGTGCCTCAAGCCCCAGCAGGATGGCAGCCCGGCCGCTGGTGGTGAACAGGGTGCCGGGCAGGTCGAGCAGGCAGGGCGGCACCGGCCCGGCCGCGTCGGCCAGCTGGTTGTGCGGGCCGGGCACGGGGTGCCGGGGCACCAGGCGCGGCTGACCAGGGGCGTGGGCCACTCGATGCGCGGGGCTTTACAACCGGGCGGCGACGAAGTCCGCCAGCGAGCCGACGGTGGCGAAGGTGTCGCCGTCGATGTCGTCGTCGTCGACCACGAGGCCGAGCTGCTCTTCCAGCGCGGTGATGAGGCTGACCACGGCCATCGAGTCCAGCTCGGGCAGCGCGCCGAGCAGCGCGGTGTCGCGGGTGAAGGTCTGGGCGCGGCCGTTCAGGCTCAGCACATCGTCGAGAAGTCTCAGCACATGGCCGAGGACCTGAGCGTTATCCATTCTTGGGCTTCCGGAAAGCAAGCGCGGCAGTTTAGCCGCCGGCCCCCTTGCGTCCGGGGGCGGCCACCCCTTGGCTCCGGGGTCGCATGAGATACTTTTTTCACTCCTGCGCACCCTTTTTGACATCGCCGCTTCATGCCCGAATCGACTCTGCTGAACGAGCTGGTGGCCGTGGCCGCCGAGCGCACGCCCGACGCTCCCGCGTTGACCCATGGCGGCGCGACGCTGAGCTACGGCGAACTGGACGCCGCCGTGCGCGGCTTCGCCAGCGGCCTGGTGCAGCTGGGCCTGGCACGCGGCGAGCGGGTCGCCATCTACCTGGAGAAGCGCTTCGAGACGGTGGTGGCCAGCTTCGGCGCGCCGGCCGCCGGCGGCGTCTTCGTGCCGCTGAACCCGCTGCTCAAGCCCGAGCAGGTGGGCTTCATCCTGCGCGACTGCGACGTGCGCGTGCTGGTCACCTCGCCCGAGCGGCTGGTCCAGCTGGGCGACGTGTTGACGCAATGCCCGTCGCTGCGCCACGTCGTGCTGACCCAGCTGAGCGAAAAGGGCACGGGCTCGGCACCGGTGCCGGTGCACGACTGGGCCGCGCTGCTGGCCAGCCCGGCGCGCGCCGGCCACCGCGTCATCGACACCGACATGACGGCCATCCTTTACACCTCCGGCTCCACGGGCCGGCCCAAGGGCGTGGTGCTGTCCCACCGCAACATGGTGGCGGGCGGCAAGAGCGTGGCCAGCTACCTGGAGAACCGCGCCAGCGACACCTTGCTGGCCGCGCTGCCGCTGTCCTTCGACGCCGGCTTCAGCCAGCTCACCACCGCCTTCCACAGCGGCGCCCGCGTCGTGCTGCTGAACTATCTGATGCCGCGCGACGTGCTCAAGGCGATGGAGCGCGAGCAGGTCACGGGCCTGACCGCCGTGCCGCCGCTGTACATCCAGCTGACCCAGCTGGAATGGCCCGCCGCCATCGACCGGCACCTGCGCTACTTCGCCAACACGGGAGGGCGCATGCCGCGCGCGACGCTGGACCTGCTGCGCGCCAAGGCGCCGTCGGCGAAGCCCTACCTGATGTACGGCTTGACGGAAGCCTTCCGCTCCACCTACCTGCCGCCCGCCGAGGTGGACCGCCGGCCGGATTCCATCGGCAAGGCGATCCCCAACGCCGAGATCCTGGTGCTGCGCGAGGACGGCAGCGAATGCGCGCCCGACGAGCCGGGCGAACTGGTGCACCGTGGCGCGCTCGTCGGCCTGGGCTACTGGAACGACGCGGAGAAGACGGCCGAGCGCTACAAGCCACTCCCCGTCGGCGTGGGTGGCCGCGAGGCCGGCCTGCAGCTGCCCGAGTTCGCCGTGTTCTCGGGCGATACGGTGAAGCGCGACGCCGAGGGCTTCCTGTACTTCGTCGGCCGTCGCGACGAGATGATGAAGACCTCGGGCTACCGGGTCAGCCCGACCGAGGTCGAGGAGGTGCTGTACGCGACCGGCCTGGTGGGCGAATGCGTGGCCTTCGGTGTCGACCATGACACGCTGGGCCAGGCCATCCAGGTCATCGCGACGCCGCCCGAGGGCGCGAGCGAGCTGGACCTGGCCGCGCTGACCGCCGCCTGCAAGGCCCGCATGCCCGCCTACATGGTGCCGCACGGCATAGCTGCCCGCAGCGGCCCGCTGCCGCGCAACCCCAACGGCAAGATCGACCGCAAGACCCTGTCGACCGACTGGGCCGAACGCCACCCCGCATGAGCGAAACCACACTGCCCAAGCGTGCCCTCGAGCACGCGCCCGTCCTCTTCCCCCGCGACGCCGAGGGCGAACTGCTGATCGGCGGCCAGCGGCTGTCGGTGCTGGCGGAGCGCGTCGGGCAGACGCCTTTCTATGCCTACGACCGCGGCCTGCTGAAGGCCCGGGTGGCCGAATTGCGCGCGGCCTTGCCCAAGGGCATCGAGCTGCACTACGCGATGAAGGCCAACCCGATGCCGGCGCTGGTGCAGCTGATGGCCGGGCTGGTGGACGGCATCGACGTCGCCTCGGCCGGCGAGCTTCAGGTGGCGCTGAACGCGGGTGCCGATCCGCACGAGATCAGCTTTGCCGGCCCCGGCAAGCGCGACATCGAGCTGGGCCAGGCGGTGGCAGCGGGCGTGCTGGTCAACGTCGAGTCGGTGCGCGAGCTGCTGCCGCTGGCGCGTGCCTCGCAGCGCCTGGGCCTGCCGGCCCGCGTCGCGCTGCGCGTGAACCCGGACTTCGAGCTGAAGGGCTCGGGCATGCGCATGAGCGGCGGCCCCAAGCAGTTCGGCATCGACGCCGAGGCGCTGCCCGAGGTGCTGGCCGAGGTGGGGCGGCTGGCGGGCGACGGCGTCGCCTTCGAGGGCTTCCACCTGTTTGCCGGGTCGCAGAACCTGAAGGCCGAGGCCATCTGCGAGGCCCAGCTCAAGAGCTACGAGCTGGCGCTGCGGCTGGCGGAGGCCGCGCCAGCGCCGGTCAAGTTCCTGAACCTGGGCGGCGGCTTTGGCATTCCCTATTTCCCCGGCGAGACGCGACTGGACCTGGCGCCCATCGCCGACAACCTCGCGGCCCTGCAGGCCCGCGCCCGGGCCGACCTGCCGCAGGCCAGGCTGGTCATCGAGCTGGGCCGCTACCTCGTCGGCGAGGCGGGCGTCTACGTCAGCCGCATCGTCGACCGCAAGCTCTCACGCGGCCAGGTCTTCCTGGTGGCGGACGGTGGGCTGCACCACCACCTGTCGGCCTCGGGCAACTTCGGCCAGGTGCTGCGCAAGAACTATCCCGCGTCCGTCGAGCCGCAGGGCCGCAGCGAGCCGGCGACGGAGCTGGCCAGCGTCGTCGGCCCGCTGTGCACGCCGCTGGACCTGCTGGCCGACCGCATGGACATGGCGCGCGGCGAGATCGGTGACCTGGCGATCGTCTACCAGAGCGGTGCCTATGGCCGCAGCGCCAGCCCCGAGGGCTTCCTGGGGCACCCGGCCTGCGTCGAGGTGCTGGTTTAGGCGCCCATGGTGCGATGGGGCGCTCTCGGGAAGGGGCCGCTGCCAGCCTGTTGTCAGCCATGAACAGCCACTTGGGCCGGCGGACTGACTGATCTGGTCTCTTTTCCAAGAATCTGATCCTGTATTTTTTGTGCCATAGAGCGCACAGTGGCAGCTCGTGAGAAAGCGCGCTACTGGCATATCGAAATCATGGAATGGGTCCCTGCGGTCTTCATCGCGTTCAAGGTCGGCGTGCTGAGCATTGGCATGTTCTACGCCGTCAAATGGCATTACGACCAAGGACAGAAGAACGGGACGGAGAAGCGGCGCGCGGTACTTCGCGCGAGCCTGAAGCTCGCCGCATTTTTCGTGGTGTTGGTCGTCGTCCTGTTGCTCGTCACCTTCAGCGTTGGCACAAGGCTTGGCTTGGACTTGAACTTTCCATGACCGCAAAGGCTGTCATCGCGAAGCACGCCCTCCCAACTCAGGAAGCCACCGGGGCGGCCGCGGGAGTGCCGGGTTCTCGCCTGAATACTCGTCCCATGCCGCTGCGTTTGCCAGCCAGCATGATGTGGCCGGCTAGCTGAATGAGCTCATGAGGGCTCATCTCATCGTCCGGCGCGGACAAAGCAGCGCTTGCAGTCACGCCCACCGTGACCACAAGTCCTGACGTCAGCGTAGCCGGCTCGTTCATCGATGCGATGCCGCGATTGACAGCAGCCTTCCACTCCCCCGCCTGCTACATCAGCCTGTACCGACACAAGCTCGCCGCCGCCCTGGCGGCTACCTTGTCCCATCGTGGGGACGCAGTTCTCAGCGGACTGTGAAGGGCGGTTCGCTTGAGGTGAGCGCATAACAGCTTACGGCTTCAAACAGCATGCAGGCGGTCTTGCCGCGAACGTCAGCTACCGGGGCTTGCGCCCTGCTCACAGCATCGGCCAGGAGCGGCCGTTGACGACGGGCTGCTTCATGGCGCCTCGGGCTTGTAGCTCGCGCTCAAGTTGCCGAGCTGGCGTCACACCGCCGAGTCGACCCGCTGCGACGACCTGGAGCCAGGGTTCTCCGCGTGAGCCATGGACTGCCGGCAATGGCAACATCCATGCGGCCCGCACGCCGGCATATATCCCTCGATAGGTTTGTAACCGGCGCGGCATTTGCCCGAAAAATGGCACTCGATTAGCAGCGCGGCGGAGTCGAGGAAATTCATATGCAACAAGCACTTGGCCCGGCTGCCGGGCAGCCCGTTACTGCGCGGCTTGGCGTGATAGACCGCGCCACCCTACGGTCTATAACAAGTTAGGCAGGCATGACCGACTTCACTCCGGGCTGGCGAGCCGTAGGCGTCGTTGCCGAAGGCGACAGGGTGATGATTCAAGGGCAAAACCCATGGGGGCTGCGCTGGATCCGAGCCGAAGAGGCGCCGATTACGGTTCCGCATCCCAGCTATCCGAATCAGCGACATCAAGTAAATGTGTACGAACTTGATTCAACCCGATCAGTGCGGTTCGCCGCTGGCGAGTTATCGGCCGGCGTTTGGGGCTTCTATGTGCCGGCGCCCGACCGCATTGCCTAACCCTGTGCTCCAGCGGACGGCTTCGCCGCCCGCTGAGCGTGAACGTTGAGCCTTAGATGCCTACGTACCAAGTTCTTCACCAAGGTGTGCTTGTTGGGCACTCATCTCTGGAGCATGGCGATCCGCCGATGGGCGTTGCTTTCGGAGCGTTTGTGCCCACTGCAGGCTACGAGTCGATAGCCGCGTTCTGCAAGAGCAATCATGCGGATCAATCCGAACTTGCTCTCGCCGTCCAAGCGGAAGATGGTCTCAGTATTCCGTGCGTCGGTGTTGGTGTGTTGGACTACTCGGAAACGGCGGGGGAGTCCTACGCCGAACTCAACGTCCTTGGAATCGAGCACGACGTTTACGCGGCGCTCTTTCCGCAGCACGTTGCCGCCTACGATCGGCAGTTCGGAGTTGGCAATGGGACGGAGTAACGCTATGGCGCGACTGAGGCTCAACCTTTTGCTGCAGCGGATGGGTACGCCGCCCGCTGAGCGCGAACGTTGAGCGGCCGCTTCGGGGCTGCGAGATCGCTGTAGGCCAGGATCGCAACGGGTCGACAGCCGCCTCAACCGAACGCCCCGCGCTCAGTCAGCGTCCACCCACGCCCCGTTCTGCAGCACCTGATGCGGCCTGAAGCCGGCCTTGTAGGCCATCTTGGGGCTTTCCGCGATCCAGTAGCCCAGGTAGAGGTGGCTGAGCTTGAGCTCCCGGGCCTGCTGGATCTGCCACAGCACGCCGTAGGTGCCGAAGCTGCCCTCCACGTCCGGGTCGTAGAAGGTGTAGACCGCCGACAGGCCGTCGCTGAGGATGTCCAGGATGGACACCATGCGCAGCGGCCCTGACCCGCTCTGGCCGTCGGGCAGGGGTTCGCGGAACTCCACCAGCCGCGAGTTGATGCGCGACTGCAGCAGGAACTGGGTGTACTGGTCCACGCTGTCGTGGTCCATGCCGCCGCCCGAGTGCCGCCCGGCCTGGTAGCGCAGGTACAGGGCGTAATGCTCGGGCGAATAGCCCAGGCGCATGACCTTGGCCTGCAGGTGGCGGTGGGCCTTCCAGGCGCGGCGTTGGGAGCGGCTGGCCTCGAAGCGATCCACCGGTATGCGCAGCGCGACGCAGGCGCGGCACTGGTCGCAGTAGGGGCGGTAGGTGAACAGGCCGCTGCGCCGGAAGCCCGCGGCGACGAGGTTGGAGTAGGCGTCGGCGTGGATCAGGTGGCTGGGCGTGGCGACCTGGGAGCGCGCCTGGCGGCCCGTGATGTAGCTGCACGGGTAGGCGGCCGTGGCATAGAACTGGATCTGCGCGAGGGGCAGTTCTTTGGGGTGGGTCACGTTGGGGTCAGCAGCCGGTGCCAGTAGGCCGGATGATAGGTCCACGGCCCGGGCGTGGCGGCCTCCACATGGGCGGCGAGGTGGGCTTCGAACACGCTCCTGGAGACTTCGGCGGCGCCCAGCGAGGCCAGGTGGCCGGTGTTCTGCTGGCAGTCGATCCAGGGGATGCCGAACTCGCGGCACAGGCAGATCAGCGCGCACAGTGCGATCTTGGACGCGTCGGTGCGGCGCATGAACATCGACTCGCCGTAGAACATGCGCCCGAGGTTGACGCCGTACAGGCCGCCCGCCAGCTCGCCGTCCATCCAGGTCTCGACGCTGTGCATGGCCGGCCAGGCCAGGTAGGCGGCCTGCAGTTCGGGCACGATCCAGGTGCCCGCCTGGCCCTCGCGCGGTGCCTCGGCGCAGGCACGCAGCACGGCGGCGCGGTCGAAGTCGACGCGGATCTCGCAGCCGGGCGTGGCGGCAAAGCGCTGCACCGTCTTGCGCAGCGAGCGCGACAGCCTGAAGTCGGCCGTCTGCAGCACCATGCGCGGGTCGGGCGCCCACCACAGCGGCGGCTGGCCGAGGCCGTACCAGGGGAAGATGCCGCGCCGGTAGGCAGCGGCCAGCCGCTGCGGGGTCAGCGTGCCGCCGGCGGCCAGCAGGCCCGGCGCGTCCGTCTCGGGGCCGAGCGCACGGGTGCTCGGCGGGAAGTCCAGGGAGTCCTCGTCCAGCCAGTCGATCATGGGCTCATGGTACGGTGACGGCCATGATCACCGTCTACGGCATCCCCAACTGCGACACCGTCAAGAAGGCCCGCTCCTGGCTGGCCGGCCAGGGCCTGGAGGTTGCATTCGTCGACTTCAAGAAGCAGGGCGTGCCCGCCGCCGAGCTGCCGGCCTGGCTGAAGGCCTTCGGCCGCGACAAGCTCGTCAACCGCGCCGGCACCACCTGGCGCAAGCTGGACGACGCGGCCAAGGCGGCCGTGGTGGACGACGCCTCGGCCACCGCGTTGATGCTGGCCGAGCCCAGCGTCATCAAGCGCCCCGTGGTGCGCTGGGCCGATGGCAGCCTGACGCTGGGCTTCACGCCCGATTCGTTCGCCGCCCGCAAGGAGGCCCGCTGATGTTCACCGGCATCGTCCAGGGCGTGGCCCGCGTGGAGAGCATCGACGCCCGCGAGGGCCTGCACACGCTGCACCTGAAGTTCCCGCCGGGTTTCGACGACGAGCTGGCCATCGGCGCCAGCGTGTCCTGCGATGGCGTCTGCCTGACCGTCACCGAGCGCCCGGCGCCCGGCGTGGCCAGCTTCGACGTGATGGCGCAGACCTTGAACCTCACGACGCTGGGCGGGCTGAAGCCGGGCTCGGGCCTGAACGTGGAGCGTGCGGCCCGGGAGGGCGTCGAGATCGGCGGCCACCCGCTGTCCGGCCACGTCGACGTGTCGGCCCGCATCGCCGAGGTGCGCCGGCCCGACAACAACCACGTCGTCCGCTTCGCGCTGCCGGCGCCGTGGATGCGCTACGTCTTCGCCAAGGGCTATGTGGGCGTCAACGGCTGCAGCCTGACGGTCGCCGAGGCCCGGCGCGAGCGCGACGGCTCCGGCTGGTTCGAGGTCTGGCTCATCCCCGAGACGCTGCGCATGACCACCTTCGGCGACAAGGACGTGGGCGACGCGGTGCACATCGAGATCGAGCGCAGCACGCAGGTGGTCGTCGACACGGTGCGCGACGCGCTGGACGAGAAGCTCGGCCCGCTGTTGCCGGTGCTGGAGGCCATCGCCCGCGAGCGCGGCATCGACCTCACGCAGCTTGCGCTGACCCAGCCCTGAGCCAGCGGCCGCCATGCTGATCAACAGTGCCGTGTACGAGGATGGCCGCATCGTGGCCGAGCCGGGCCTGGAGGGCGTCTCCGAGGCGCTGGAGCGGCAGAGCGGCTTCGTCTGGATCGCGCTGCGCGACCCGAGCGACGAGGAGCTGGACCTGCTGCAGCGCGAGCTGGACCTGCCGCCGCTGGCCGTCGAGGACGCCCGCAAAGGCCACCAGCGCCCCAAGCTGGAGGAGTACGGCGACATGCTGTTCGCCGCCATGCACCTGCTCGAGGCCGGCCCGGACGGCCTGGAGGTGGGCGAGGTGCACGTCTTCGTGGGCCCGCGCTTCATCGTGTCGGTGCGCCACCGCAGCGTGCAGGGCTTCCTGGGCGTGCGCGGCCGTGCCGAACGCGAGCCCGACCTGCTGCGGCTGGGGCCGGGTTTTGTCTTCTATGCGCTGATGGATGCGGTGGTGGACCGCTACTTCCCGCACATGGACGCCGTCGAGGCCGAGCTGGAGGCGTTGGAAGCGACGATGTTCCAGCCGCACCAGGACCGCCAGGCCGTCGTGCGGCAGCTGTTCAGCCTGAAGCAGCGCCTGGCCACGCTGCGCCATGCGGTCACGCCGCTGCTGGAGGTGTCGGCCAAGCTGCACGGCGGGCGCGTGCCGGTCGTCTGCAAGGCCATGCAGGACTACTTCCGCGACGTCTCCGACCACCTGCTGCGCATCCAGGCCAGCGTCGATGCCGCGCGCGAAACCATCATCGCCGCGACCCAGGTGAACCTGACGCTGGTCACCGTCGACGAATCGCTGGTCACCAAGCGGCTGGCCGCCTGGGCGGCCATCTTCGCGGCGTCCACGGCGCTGGCCGGCATCTGGGGCATGAACTTCGAGAAGATGCCCGAGCTGAAGTGGGCCTTCGGCTACCCCATGGCGCTGGGTGCGATCGCGCTGGTCAGCGGCGCGCTGTACTGGCGCTTCAAGCGCCTGGGATGGCTGTGAGGGCGGCATGAATCCCGAGGACCTGCTCAAGCTGGTGTCCACCGAGATGCCCTTCGGCAAGCACCAGGGCATGCTGATCGCCGACCTGCCGGGCAACTACCTGGCGTGGTTCGCGCGCGAGGGCTTTCCCAAGGGCGAGATCGGCCGGCTGCTGGCGCTGATGTACGAGATCGACCACAACGCGCTGGGCGGGCTGCTGAAGCCGCTGAGGGCCTGAAGCGCCCCATGGACCTGCTCAAGACCTTCGGCCTCTTCGTGGTCACCGCGCTGGCGGAGATCGTCGGCTGCTATCTGCCGTGGCTGTGGCTGCGCCAGGGCGGGTCGGCCTGGCTGCTGCTGCCCGGTGCAGCGAGCCTGGCTCTGTTCGCCTGGCTGCTGTCGTTGCATCCCACGGCCGCCGGCCGGGTGTACGCGGCCTATGGCGGTGTCTACATCGGCGTGGCCATGGTCTGGCTGATGCTGGTGGACCAGGTCAGGCCCACGGCGACGGACTGGGTGGGCGTGGGCGTCTGCCTGCTGGGCATGGCCATCATCATGACGGGCGCACGCGGCGGCTGAGCCCTGGCGGTGCCGCTGCGGCGCCCGTGGATTCAGGCGGTCGGGAAGGTGCCCGGGATGAGGATGTTGCGCGTCACGTCGGCGAGCTGCGTGTGGCCGCAGAAGGCCATGGTCACGTCCAGCTCCTTGTGCAGGATGGCCAGCGCCTTGGCGACCCCTTCCTCGCCCATCGCGCCCAGGCCGTAGGCCATCGCGCGGCCGATCATGGTGCCGCGCGCGCCCAGCGCCCAGGCCTTGAGCACGTCCTGGCCGGAGCGGATGCCGCCGTCCATCCACACCTCGATCTGCGAACCCACCTCGGCCACGATGGCCGGCAGTGCGTGGATGCTGCTGGGCGCGCCATCGAGCTGGCGGCCGCCGTGGTTGCTGACGACGATGGCGTCGGCGCCGGCCTGCACGGCCAGCCTCGCGTCCTCCACGTCCATGATGCCCTTGAGGATGAGCTTGCCGCCCCACTGCTCCTTGACCCAGGCGACGTCGGCCCAGGACAGGCGCGGGTCGAACTGTTCGTTGGTCCAGGCCGACAGCGAACGCATGTCGCTGACGCCCTTCACATGGCCGACGAGGTTGCGGAAGGTGTGGCGGCGGGTGCCGGCCATGCCCAGGCACCAGCGCGGCTTGGTCATCAGGTTCAGGATGTTGCCCAGCGTGGGCCGCGGCGGCGCGGTGAGGCCGTTCTTCAGGTCCTTGTGGCGCTGGCCGATGACCTGCAGGTCCAGCGTCAACACCAGGGCCGAGCACTTGGCGGCCCGCGCCCGCCCGATCATGCGCGCCATCGCATCGCGGTCGCGCATCATGTAGAGCTGGAACCAGAACGGCGCCGAGGTGTGCTCGGCGATGTCCTCGATGGAGCAGATGCTCATCGTGGAGAGCGTGAACGGGATGCCGAACTTCTCGGCTGCGCGCGCGGCGTGGATCTCGCCGTCGGCGTGCTGCATGCCGGTCAGGCCCACGGGGGCGATGGCCACGGGCATCTTCGCGTCCTGGCCCACCATCTTCACGGCCGTGCTGCGGCCTTCCATGTTGACCGCCACGCGCTGGCGCAGCTTGATGGCCTGGAAGTCGCTTTCGTTGGCGCGGTAGGTCGTCTCCGTCCAGGAGCCGGAGTCGGCGTAGTCGTAGAACATGCGCGGCACGCGCTCCTCGGCGAGTTGGCGCAGGTCTTCGATGCAGGTGATGACGGGCATGGCGGTGGGGCAGCGGTTTTTGGTCAGGCCGCGATGCTAGGCCCGCGCCGCGCCCGCCGCCCCGGAAAAAACCTCAGCCCGCGGCGGAAGAGTTTTCCGTCTCGACCGTGCGGCAGTGCGCGTGCAGCCATGCAGCGAAGGCATCGGCCGCCGGGCTGGCGCGGTGGCACACCAGGCCGTAGTGGCGCTCGGCGGGCACGGTCAGCGCAAACGGCTGCACGAGCCGGCCTTCCGCCAGCTCGTGGCGGGCCAGGCTGAGCCGGGCCAGCGCCACGCCCTGGCCGGCCAGCGCCGCGGCCAGCGTCAGGCCCAGGTCCACGAAGCGCGGGCCGGCCTCCGGCTCGGGCGCGTCGGGCAGGCCGGCGGCGCGCAGCCAGGGGGCCCAGGGCTGCAGCGGCGTGCGCAGCAGCGGCAGCGCCAACAGGTCGGCCGGCCCGTGCAGCGGAGCATGGCCGGCCAGCAGGGCCGGCGCGGCCAGCGGCGTCAGGCGGTCGCGCAGCAGCACCGCATCGGCGGTGATGTCGCCGGGCACGGCGCCGTGGCGGATCTCCAGGTCGGCGCCGGCGTCGCCCTCGGCCAGCAGTGGCACCGACAGCGTCAGCTCCAGCTCGATCTGCGGATGCGCCGCCGTGAAGCCGGGCAGGGCCGGCACCAGCAGCTGGCGCGCGAAGGTGGGCGTGGACGTCACCCGCAGCCGCTCGCGCCGCGGGCTGGCGCGCTGGTGCAGCGGCATGGCCTGCAGCAGCGCGAGGGCCTGGCGCACCTGGGGCAGGTATTCGTGGCCGGCCGGAGTCAGGGTCAGGCCCCGGGCGGGCTGGCGCAGGAACAGGGGCAGGTCCAGCCGCTCCTCCAGGCCGGCCACGCGCTTGGCGACGGCGCTGGCCGTCAGCGCCAGCTCCGCGGCCGCCGCCTCGAAGCTGCCCGCGCGCGCCACCGCGTCGAAGGCCAGCAGCGCGTCGAGGGAGGGCAGGCGGATCGGGCGTTCGGACATCAGAAGTTGATCGTCGTCGGCCCGGCGTCGCGGGAGCCGCGCCGCAGGTATTGCCCCAGGGTCCCGGCCATGGCCGCCATCACGCCGGCAGCCAGGCGCCAGGGCTTGAGCCGCGCCTGCGCCGGGCCGCGGCCACGGCGCGGCCCCGGGTGGGCGATGGCCTGGACGAGGGCCAGTTCCTGCTGGCGTTCATGCACCAGATAGGCCAGCCGGTCTGGGGCCGCAAGGCGCTGGGCCAGCGTGCGGACCGCCCTCAGCTCGCGCCGCTGCACCCGCACGCCCGGCGCGCGCAGCGGGCAGCCCAGCGCACGGCTGCGCAGGTACAAGGCCTTGGCGAGCAGGCGGTCGGGCAGGCCGCCGACGCCGACAAAAAGGCAGTTGGCGAGGTTGAAGGTCGCCTCGGCATGGCCCAGGGCCGCGGCCGCCACGTAGGCCCGCAGGCCGCGCGCCTCGTCGCCGGGCCCGCCCCGGGCGGTCAGCAGGGCCCGGCCGAGCTGGAACTGCCCGATCGCGCTGCCGCGTGCGGCCGCCAGTTCCAGCAGCGATCGAGCCTGCACCGGGTCGGCGGGCAGCCCCAGGCCTTCTAGCAGGCACAGCCCCAGCAGGGCCAGGCCGTCGGCATCGCCCGCATCGGCAGCGGCGCGGAACCAGGCGGCGGCGCGCGCGGGGTCCGGCGGCGTGGCCTGGAACAGGGCCAGCCCCTGCTGCAAGGGGTTGATGGCGGGCAGCGCGGCGGGCGTGGCCGGTGCGGCCTGGTCTTGGGAGTTCATCCGGCAAGCAGATCGTGTCGGGCGCGGGGGCGCCGGGCGCTACGAGGCGTGAGCCGGGATTCTCTGGCAGCTCCGCCGCGCGGCCCGTGGCTGGCGGCGTGAAAAGTAGGCGAAGGGCGCGCCGGCACGCGGCTGCCGGATCAGAATGGCCGCGCCACCCCCAAAGGCTGCCGCTGAATGAGCTTTTCCGCCCTTGCCGATTACGCCATGACGCTGCCGGGCGCCACCCAGGACATCAAATGGGGCGCCGACTGGGTCGCCAGCGTCGGGGGCAAGATGTTCCTGGTCGGCGGGCCGCACCCGGGCGCCTGGACGCATTGCAGCTTCAAGGTGGACGAGCACCGCTTCCTGGAGCTGACCGGGCTGGCCGGATTCAAGCCCGCGCCCTATGCCGCGCGGTATCGCTGGGTGGCCGTGTCGGACCCGAAGGCGCTGCCCTTGCCCGAGTTGAAGGCGCTGGTGAAGCGCTCGCATGCGCTGGTGGCGGGCAAGCTGGCGAAGCGGCTGCGGCTCGGCCTGGGGATCGAGGCCTGAGCGCAGCGTGGGTTCAGCCCCCGCTCCAGCGGTTCGGGATCGACCAGAAGATCAGCAGCCCCAGCAGCGCGGCCGCCGCCAGCGCGTGCGGCCCGTCGAGCGGGCCGGCCAGCAGCGTGGCCGCGGCGCAGGCCGCCAGGCTGGCCGCCAGCCACTGTGCCCAGCGGATCGCGCGGGCCCAGCGGCGCTGCCGCGGTGCCAACTGCGGCTGCAGCGTCGCCATCACGCGCAGGCTGAAGCCGGCGTCGGCCGGCTCGCCGCCGTGCTGCCACTGCTGGCGCAGCGCGTCGTCCAGGGAAGCGTCGTCGTCGAGTTCGTTCATGGTGTGGGCTCCCATGCTTGCAGCTGCGCGCGCAGCCGGGCCTTGGCGCGCAGGACCTGGGTCTTGACGGTGCCGAGCGGCCAGCCCAGCACCTGGGCGGCCTCGGCGTGGCTGAGGTCGGCGCCGTAGCACAGCAGCAGCGCGTGGCGCTGGGCCTCGCTCAGGCAGACCAGGGCGCGGTCGAGGTCGATGCGCCAGTCGGCGCCGGGGGCGAAGTCGCCGTGCGCGCCGGCATCGGGCGGCGCGTCCTCGGCCAGCGGCAGGGCCGGGCGCTCGGCGGACAGCGCGGAGTAGGCCAGCCGCGTCAGCCAGGTGCGAAAGCGCGCCTCGCCGCGGAACTGGGGCAGGGCGCGCCAGGCGCGCAGGAAGGCTTCCTGCGCGAGGTCGTCGGCGCGGCCCTGGTCGCCGCGGCAGACGCGCCCCAGCAGCTTGCGCAGATAGCCCTGGTGGGCCTGCACCAGGGCGGCGAAGGCCGACCGGTCGCCGGCGGCGGCGCGGGCCAGCAGGCGGGCCTCGTCGGCGGCGGCGGACGGCGCGGCGGGAACGCCGGAGGTCACGGCTGCGGCGACTGCTGCTTGCGCTCGACGGCCCAGTACAGCGCCAGGCCCACGCCGATGAACAGCGGCAGCAGGCCGATGCTCCACAGCCAGGCGCCCGGCATCATCGTGGCGAACATGCCCATCAGGCCCAGGCCCACGCCGATGTTGATGAGGGCGGGCACCAGGATGCGGTTGGGGTTGGCCTGGTCGCGGCGGGCGCGGTGCACGTCGCTGTCCTGCACGTCGGCCAGCAGCTCCGGCGGGATGGGCTGGCCGGCGCGGGCCAGCTCGCGGATGGTCTCGTGCCGCTGGCGCTCGCTGTGGGCCTTGCCCAGGTAGTGGGCCAGGATGGCCACGATGGGGATCAGCAGTGCCAGGATGGGAATCAGCAGCGGGCTGATGACGTCGATGTGGTCGAAGAACATGGGCGGCTCCGGGAAAACAGGTGAATGGTGCTTCCTTTGAGCGAGCACCCGGGGCGTTTGGATTCAGCCCGCTGAAAAAACGCCCCGACGCAGCTGGCCCGTGGAGCAAGGACGACACGCCCAGAAACGACAAAGGCAGGTCGTCCCGACCTGCCTGGCGTGGCTTCAGATTTGTGAAGTGCCCGATTGCGCGCCTGGGTCTTAGCGGCTGTTGTGAGACGAGGCCCTGAATGCCTCACGCACTCGTTTGCGCTCCTGCTCCAGCGCGGCCAGGGCCTTGTCAATGCCATCCCAATCTCTCGCGGCGTTGTTGATGGCAAGAACCATCAACTCGTCGGCCTTGTCCTGGCTGGCGTAGCTGTTGACTTGGGTCGATGTGCTGGCGAAGTCGGAGGTGGCAACTCCGGTATTGGCGTCCAGGACCGACAAGACGGCCCAGCCGATGGATTGATTGACCAAAACCGCCGATTGGGCATTGATTTGAATTCGGGCATTGGCCCGATTCAATTTGGCGCAAAGCTGATTGAACTTGGCCTCTTCGAAAGTCCAGCCGCCGTGCCTTTTGAATTTATTGCCAGTATCGGTGTCGCGTACCGACGTGACGCTGCAATCTGCGTTTGCGGCGAGGGCCAGGCCGGCAAGAGCCAATGCCACCAATGAGTCTTTCATTTCATTCCCTGATTGAAGATTTGCGGGCGAATTGCTGTGCGCCCCGGCCAAAATATCGCATGGCGCGAATCTCAATTTCCCAGGAAATGTGTGGTCACGGATTCATTGTGTGAAATATTCCATGTGAATTGGGGCGCGTGCCGTGGCGGGCTTGAGAAGCCTCCTGACGGCCTGCAATTGCGCCGCTCGAAAGCTCAGAGCTGCCACCACCCGGGCAGCAGCGCCCGCACCTCGGGGCGGCGGTAGCGCTGGTCCAGCAGCCAGACCCAGCCGCGGTCGTCCACCGAGCGCAGCACGCGGCCGGCGGCCTGCACCACCTTCTGCAGGCCCGGCACGAGATCGGCGTAACCGTGGTCGGCGCCGAACATGGCGTCCAGCCGTGCGCGCACCTGGTCCTGCAGCGGCGACACCGGCGGCAGGCCGAGCGTGGCGATGAAGGCGCCGATGAGCCGCGTGCCGGGCAGGTCCACCCCTTCCGCGAACGCGCCGCCCAGCACGGCGAAGCCGATGCCGCGGCCGTCGGGCACGAAGCGGTCGAGGAAGGCGCGCCGCGCGCCCTCGCCCATGCTGCGCGACTGGCTCCACTGCGGCAACCCGGGCTGGCGCAGCGCCAGCCGCGCGGCGGCCTTGTCGAGGTAGTCGAAGCTGCTGAAGAAGGCGAGGTAGTTGCCGGGGTGCTGCTGGTACTGCGAGGCGAGCACGTCCACCAGCGCGTCCAGCGACTGCTCGCGGTGCTCGTAGCGGGTGGACAGGCTCGCCACGCGCACGCTCAGGTGCTCGGCCGGGAAGGGCGCGGGCACGTCGATCCAGGCGGTGTTCTCGGGCAGGCCCAGCAGGTCGCGGGGGTAGTCGGGCGGGCCCAGCGTGGCGGAGAACAGCGTGACGCTGCTGAGCCCCTCGAAGCGCTCCTTCAGGAAGTGGCCGGGCACGATGTTGCGCACCGACAGCAGCACGTCGCGGACCTCGCCGGTGTCCACCGGGGTGTCGTCCTCCAGCAGCGACAGGTTCAGCGGCGCGTCCTGCACCGCCACCCGGCCTGCACTGCGCTGCAGGTCGCACAGCGAATGGCTGTCCAGCCGGTCCAGCAGCCGCTGCAGCGCGAGCACCTCGAAATAGAACTCCAGCGTGGCGCCCACCTCCAGCGGGTGGTTCTGCACATGCTCGCCCAGGGCGACGTTGACGCGCTGCAGCGCCTCGGCCAGCGGCTCGGGCAGTTCGGCCAGCGGCTGGTAGTCCTCGACCTGGTCGCGGCCCAGCCGGGCCAGTTCGCCGGCCAGGCGGCGCAGTGGCGGCTGCAAGGCCTTGGGCGCCGCGGCGACGGCCTCGCGCACGCGCGCCAGGCTCAGCTCGGCGCTGTACATGTCGCGCGCGCGGTCGACAAGGTTGTGGGCCTCGTCCACCAGCAGCGCCAGCTTCCAGCCCTGCGACTGCGCCAGGCCGTAGAGCTGGCCGTGGGGGTCGAAGGCGTGGTGCACGTCGCCCACCACCACGTCGGCCCAGCGCAGCAGCTCCTGGCCCAGGTAATAGGGGCAGATGCCATGCTGCAGGGCGACGCGGCGCTGCGCGGCGGGGTCCAGCCAGGCCTGCCGCACGGCGTCGGCGCGGGCCTGCGGCAGCCGGTCGTAGAAGCCGTGGGCCAGCGGGCAGGCGTCGCCGTGGCAGGCCTTGTCGGGGTGCTCGCAGGCCTGCTCCTTGGACACCAGCGTCAGCACGCGCAGCGCGCCCTGCGGAGCGCCCGGGTCAGGGCCCGGGCCCGGCATGGCGTCGCGCAGCGCCTTCAAGGCCTCCAGCGCCATGATGCGGCCCGTGCCCTTGCAGGTCATGTAGCCGATCTTGTCGAGGCGGCGCAGCGGCATCGCGCGCAGCAGCGGGTACAGCGTGCCCAGCGTCTTGCCGATGCCCGTGGGCGCCTGGGCCAGCAGGCAGCGGTCGTGGACGGCCGCACGGTAGACGGCCTCGGCCAGCACGCGCTGGCCCGGCCGCAGCTCGCCCAGCGGGAAGGGCAGGGCGGCCAGGCCCGCGTCCCTCGCGGTGCGGTGCGCGGCCTCCTGCGCGGCCCAGGCCTCGAAGGCGCCGCAGCGGGCCTCGAAGGCGGCCTGCAGCGCGGCGGCCGTGACGGTGTCGCGCAGTACCGTCTCCTGCTGCGTGTCGGCGTCCACATACACCAGCGCCAGCTCCAGCTGCTCCAGGCCGCGGTCGGCGGCGATCAGCGCGCCGTAGGTCTGCAGCTGCGCCCAGTGCAGCGCGCGGCGGTTGTCGGGGATCAGCGCCACCGGGCCGCGGATGGTCTTGATCTCCTCCAGCCGGTTCACGTCGGCCTCGAACCCGTCGGCACGGCCACGCACACGCAGGTTGCCGAACTGGCCCTCAAGCGGCAGCTCGGTCTCGTAGCCTTCGGCACGGCGCGCGAGGACGGCCAGCTGCACGGCCTGGCCTTCCAGCGCGGTGGCCGAGGGCGTGAAGCGGCGGTCCAGGCTGCCCTGCTTGGCAGTGAACTCGCACAGGCTGCGTACCGAGACGGTGTAGGTCCAGGCTGGAGAAGAAGCGGGGTCGGGCATCAGAAGAGCGAGAGATTCTCCCGCTCGGGCTCCCGCACGCGGTCGGCGGCCGGCGGCGCTGGCGGCACCTCGCTGGCATGCATCAGGTTGCCGATGCGCACGCCCATCAGGCGCAGGCGCTTGTCGAACTTGACGCGCTTGAGGCACAGGCCCACGGCCTGGCGGATGTCGGCGGCGCTGGTGACGGGGGTCTTGACGGTCTGGTCGCGCGTGACGGTGACGAAGCCCTCGAAGCGCAGCTTGATGCCCACCGTCCGGCCGGCGTAGCGCTTGCGCGCCAGGTCGCCGGCCAGGCGCTCGCACAGCTCGTCCATGACGCTTCCGAGCCGGGCCTTGTCGTGCACGGCGTGCAGGTCGTGCTCGAAGGTGGTCTCGCGGCTGACGGACACCGGCTCGCTGTGCGTGACGACGGGCCGGGAGTCGCGGCCGTGGGCAGCGTCGTGCAGCCAGCTGCCGTAGCTCTCGCCGAACTGCTCCACCAGCCAGTCGGGCGCGGCGGCGGCGATGTCGCCCACGGTCTCCAGCCCCAGCTTGACGAGCTTGTCGCCGGCCTTGGGGCCGATGCCGTTGATCTTGCGCACCGCCAGCGGCCAGATCAGGCGGGGGATGTCGTCCAGCGTCAGCACCGTGATGCCGTCGGGCTTGTCCAGCTCGCTGGCGATCTTGCTGAGCAGCTTGTTGGGCGTGATGCCGATGGAGCAGGTCAGGCCGGTCGCGCGGCCGACCGAGTTCTTGATTTCTCGCGCCACCGCCTTCACGCCGCCCAGCGGGTCGTGGCCCACGGCATCGCGCACGCCGGGCACGTCGGTGAGATCGATGTAGATCTCGTCGATGCCGCGGTCCTCGATGACGGGCGCGACCTCGGCCACCGCGGCCTTGAACAGGCGCGAATACTTGCGGTACGAGTCGAAATCGGCCGGCAGCAGGATGGCGTCGGGGGCGCGCAGGGCCGCCTTCATCAGGCCCATGGCCGAGAACACGCCCAGGTCGCGCGCGGCGTAGGTCGACGTGGTGACGACGCCGCGGCCCGTGTAGTCGCGCAGCCTGGCGTAGCGCCAGGAGCCGTCTTCCAGCTGCTGCGGCGCGTCCGCCCGCCGCCCGCCGATGACGACCGCCTCGCCCTTGAGCTGCGGATAGCGCAGCAGCTCGACGGACGCGTAGAAGGCGTCCATGTCGAGGTGGGCGATCCAGCGGTCGGGCCGTTGCATGGCCGGATTGTCCGGCGGCGCCGCGCCAGGGGCTGGCAGCATCGGCAGAATGCGCAGGTCCGCCCCCCCCCCGCCGATTGATGCCCGATGCGCGCCCTGTTGTTGCTTTGTGCCTGCCTGCTGCTGAGTGCCTGCGCCAGCGCGCCCATGAACCCGCCTCGCAACAGGCCGGCCGCCACGCAGGCGCCGCAGCCCGTGTCGAGGACGCTGGGCAGCGACACGCTGGTGGCGCTGAGCTTCTCCGGCGGCGGCCTGCGTGCATCCGCCTTTTCCTACGGCGTGCTGGAGGGGCTGCGCGGGCAGGCGTCCGCTGCGGGGCGCACGCTGCTGGACGAGGTCAGCTTCATCACCAGCGTGTCGGGCGGCTCGCTGACGTCGGCCTACTTCGGCCTGCATGGCGCCGAAGGCCTGCATGAGTTCCGCGACAAGGTGCTGCTGCGCGACGGCGAGGCCGGCCTGCGCTTCAGCCTGCTCAACCCCAACAACCTGCGCCGCCTGTTCGCCGGCGGGCTGAACGACCGCAGCGACTTCAACGACTGGCTGGAGAAGGACGTCTTCAAGGGCGCCACTTTTGCCGACATGTTCAAGCGCCCGCGGCCGGTCGTCTGGATCAGTGCGAGCAACGTGCAGTACCGCCTGGCCTTCCCCTTCCACGAACGGGCCTTCGATGCGCTGTGCAGCGACCTGGCGAGCTACCCGGTCTCCGAGGCCGTGGCGGCGTCGATGGCGGTGCCGCTGTTCTTCGCCCCGGTGGTGCTGGAACGCTTCCCCGAGGCCTGCCAGGTGCAGCTGCCGCCGGGCCTGGCAGTGAGCCGGGACGAGCGCGACGACCAGTACCGCCTGCGCCTGGCGCTGGCGCGCCTGTTCCGCGACAACGCCGATCCCCGGGCGGGGCGCTACCTGAAGCTGGTGGACGGCGGCTTGACGGACAACCTGGGCCTGGTGGCCATCCTGCAGAGCCGGGTGCTGCTGAACACGCCGTATGGCCCGATCCCCGAGCAGGATGCCGTGACGATGCGCCGGCTGCTCTTCATCGTCGTCGATGCCGGCCAGGGGCCCAGCGCCGACTGGGCGCGCGAGGTGGCGGGGCCCTCGGGCATGGAGATCGCGTCGGGAGCCGTCGACACCGCCATCGAGAGCACCATGCGCATGAGCTATGCGGGCTTCGTTCCCATGGTGCGCAACTGGGAGCGCGACCTGGTGACCTATCGCTGCAGCCTGGGTGACGAGCGCAAGGCTGCGCTGCGCGCGCTCAACCCCGACTGGCGCTGCGAGGACATCAAGTTCAGCGTCACGCAGATCAGCTTCGCCGACCTGCCCGAGGCCGAGGAGCAGGCGCTGAACCAGATTCCGACGCGGCTCAAGCTGCCGGCCGGGCAGATCGACCGCCTCATCGCCGCCGGCCGCCAGGCGGTGGCGGCGGACCCGGCGGTGCAGCGCTTCTCCGCGGCCGTGCGGCGGGGCGAGTGATCACCAGAGCGCGTGCACCTGCGGCGCGATGCGGCGCCGGTACAGGTCGGCCAGCGACTGCATCAGCGGCGCGGGCAGGGCGGCGAGGTCGGCGGCGCTGACGTTCTCGTCCACCTGGGCCGGCGTGCGGCCGCCGGGGATGGCGGCCGTGACGGCGTCGAACATCAGGATCCAGCGCAGCGCCAGGCGGGCCATGCTGACGCCGGCAGGCAGCAGCGCGCGCAGCTCCTCGACGGCGGCCAGGCCCTGCTCGTAGTCCACGCCCGAGAAGGTCTCGCCCTTGTCGAAGGCCTCGCCCTGGCGGTTGAAGCCGCGATGGTCGTCGGCGCCGAAGCGGCTGCTCGGGGTGAATTTGCCGCTGAGCATGCCGCTGGACAGCGGCAGCCGGGCGAGCACCCCGACCTGCGCGGCCGCGGCGGCGGGCAGGAAGACCTCGGCCGGCCGTTGGCGGAACAGGTTGAAGATGATCTGCACGGACTGCACGCCGGGGTATTTCAGCGCCGCCATGGCCTCGTCGATGCGCTCGACGCTGACGCCGTAGTGGCGCAGCTTGCCTTCGCGCACCAGTTCGTCCAGTGCGTCGAAGACTTCGGGCATCGCGTAGACGGCGCTGGGCGGGCAGTGCAGCTGCAGCAGGTCGAGGGCGTCGACCTCCAGGTTCCTCAGGCTGCGCTCGATGAAGGGGCGCAGGTCGCGGTAGCCCTCGGCCACGTGCGGGTCCAGCCGCCGACCGGCCTTGGTGGCGACGAAGAAGGCCTCGCCCGGCCGCTCGCGCTTCAGGCGGGCGAGCAGCCGCTCGCTGTGGCCGTCGCCGTAGACGTCGGCGGTGTCGAAGAAATTCACGCCGCGGTCCAGCGCCTGGTGCAGCGCTGCCATGGCAGCGTCGTCGTCGGTGCTGCCCCAGGTGCCGCCGATGGCCCAGGCGCCGAAGCCGATGGCAGAGAGGTTCCAGCCGGTGCGGCCGAGGGGACGGTAGATCATGGGGGTGCGGCAGGGAGTAGGGGTGGCATTGTGATTGATAGCGATAACATCATTGGCCCCGCCGCCTTTTTCCCTAGACTCAGTGGCGACTTATTTCATTGGAGATCGTCATGGGACTTCTGGATCAAGTGTTGGGGGCGGCAACCCAGGCTCTGGGCGGCCAGGGCCAGGGCCAGTCCGGTGGGCCCGACTGGCCCGCGCTGATCGCCGGCCTGCTGGCCAACGGCTCGGGCCAAGGCGGCCTTGCCGGGCTGCTGCAGCAGTTGCAGGCCGGTGGCCTGGGCGAGCACGTGCAGAGCTGGATTTCCACCGGCACCAACCTGCCGGTCTCCGGCAGCCAGCTCGGCAGTGCACTGGGCGGCGCAGGCGGCTTGCTGGGCCAACTCGCGCAGCAGGCCGGCGTGTCGCACGCCGAGGCGGGCGAGCAGCTCAGCCAGCTGCTGCCGCAGATCATTGACCGGCTGACGCCGCAGGGGCAGCTGCCCCAGGGCGGCGCGGGTGGCCTGGGCGACATCGCCGGCATGCTGGGCGGGCTGCTGAACCGCTGAAAGCGGCAACGGCCCCGGAAGGGGCCGTTGCGAAGCGGGGCAGGTTGCGTCAGAGCACTTCGGACGCGAAGTCGGCCAGCCGTGAGCGCTCGCCGCGTGCCAGCGTCACGTGGCCGCTGTGGGCCCAGCCCTTGAAGCGGTCCACCGCGAAGGTCAGGCCCGAGCTGCCCTCGGTGAGGTAGGGCGTGTCGATCTGCGCCAGGTTGCCCAGGCAGACGATCTTGGTGCCGGGGCCAGCCCGCGTGATCAGCGTCTTCATCTGCTTGGGCGTCAGGTTCTGCGCCTCGTCGATGATGACGAACTTGTTCAGGAAGGTGCGCCCGCGCATGAAGTTCAGGCTCTTGATCTTGATCTTGCTGCGCACCAGGTCGTTGGTGGCCGCACGGCCCCATTCGCCGGCGGTGGAGTCCCCTTTGGCCAGCACCTCGAGGTTGTCGTCCAGGGCGCCCATCCAGGGGCCCATCTTCTCCTCCTCGGTACCGGGCAGGAAGCCGATGTCCTCGCCCACCGGCACGGTCACGCGGGTCACGATGATCTCGCTGTAGCGGCGCTCGTCCAGCACCTGGGAGAGGCCCGCGGCCAGTGTCATCAGCGTCTTGCCCGTGCCGGCGGTGCCGGTCAGCGTGACGAAGTCGCATTCCGGGTCCATCAGCAGGTTCAGCGCGAAGTTCTGCTCGCGGTTGCGCGCGGCCACGCCCCAGACGGAGTGCTTCTGGTTGCCGTAGTCCTTCAGCGTCTTGAGCACCGCCGTCTTGCCGGTGATCTCGGTGACCTTGGCGTACAGCGGCGTGGCCCCGGGGGCCTCCAGGTAGACCAGCTCGTTGACCAGCAGCGTGGGCACCAGCGGCCCGCTGATGCGGTAGAAGGTGGTGCCACCCTGCTGCCAGCTCTCCATGGTCTTGCCGTGGCGCTCCCAGAAGTCGGCCGGCAGGGCCTGGACACCGGTGTAGAGCAGGTCGGAGTCTTCCAGCGTCTTGTCGTTGCGGTAGTCCTCCGCGGGCAGGCCCAAGGCGCGGGCCTTGATGCGCATGTTGATGTCCTTGGACACCAGCACCACCTCGCGGCCCGGATACTGGCCCTTGAGCGCCTGCACGACGCCCAGGATCTGGTTGTCCGCCTTGCCCTGCGGCAGGCCCTGGGGCAGCGGGGCGTCGAACAGCTGGGTCTGGAAGAACAGCTTGCCCTCGGCCTCGCGGTGGCCGGTGCCGGCCAGCGACAGGCCCTTGGACATCTCCTCCACGCTGCTGCTCTGCAGGCTGGCGGCCAGCTGGTCGAGCTCGCGGCTGACCTGGCGCACGTTGCGGGCGACCTCGGTCATGCCCTTCTTGTGCCCATCCAGCTCCTCCAGCGTGATCATGGGCAGGAAGATGTCGTGCTCCTCGAAGCGGAACAGCGACATCGGGTCGTGCATCAGCACGTTGGTGTCCAGCACGAAGAGCTTGGCGGCCTCGGCCCGCTTGCGCGCGCGCTTGGGCGCCACGGACTTGGCGGGCGCCTTGCTCGCGGCCTTGACGGGCAGGGTCGGCTTGGCGGCCGGATTGGCTCCGGGGGTGGGCAGGCGCAGCACTTCGGCTGTCGAGGCCGCAGCAAGGGCGGCAGGCGCGACGACCGGCGGTGTCGCGCGGGGTTTGCTGGGGGTCAGAGTGGCCGAGTAAGCAGTGGCATCGAGGCGGCTGGCGCGTTGTGCAGGAGGCTTAGGCAGTGGCATGTACGGCGTGTCGACGGGAAGTGAACCCCATGCGAACCAGGCGCCAGAAAGCAAAAAGCCGCACAGGATGAGTGCGGCTTTGCAGTCTGAGACAAGGATTCGACCCGGGGCATGGGCTGATTATGCACATGCCGCGGGTCGTCGCGATGTCAGCGAACAACGCGTCCTGGGCACAGGTCAGGCGGCTTCCTTCTTGAGGCCCTTCACGGCCTTCAGCACCTCGTCGACGTGGCCGGCAACCTTGATGCCGCGCCATTCGCCGACCAGGATGCCGGTCGGGCTGATCAGGAAGGTCGAGCGCTCGATGCCCTTGACCTTCTTGCCGTACATGATCTTGTTCTTGACCACGCCGAACATGTGGCAGAGCTTCTCTTCCGTGTCGGCGATCAGCTCGAAGGGCAGCTCCAGGGCCTGCTTGAACTTCTCGTGCGAGGCCATGTTGTCCCGCGAGACACCGAGCACCACCGCGCCGGCTTTCACGAAGTCCTTGTGGCGATCACGGAATTGCATCGCCTCGGTGGTACAACCCGGCGTGTTGTCTTTCGGATAGAAATACAGCACGACCGACTTGCCCAGGAAGGCATTGGCAGTGAACTTCACGCCGCCGGTGGCTTGAGCCTCAATTTCCGGCAGGGGTTTGTTGAGCGCAGGCGTCATTGGGGGGTGCGGCAAGTTGGGCTCACGGGGTCCCCGGTTCGTGACGGCTCCGTGAAGCCTTTCACGGAAGCAATCTACGCGGGCGCCCGCAGGCAATAGCCCGTGATTATAAAGCCTCGCCCCGACTTCCCGCCGGCCGAGGTCATCCCTCGATGAGCAACGCGGCCAGGACGTTGCGGCCTTCGCTGGCCAGCACGTTGTAGGTGCGGCAGGCGGCGGCGAGGTCCATGACCTCGAAACCGATGCGCGCCTGCACCAGCCCGCGCCACAGGGCCGGGCTCGGAAATCGCAGCCGCGCGCCGCTGCCGAAGATGACCAGCTCGGGGTTCAACGCCTGGATCGCTTCGAAATGCGCAGGCAGAAGTTCCTCGAAGCGCGAAGGCGGCCAGGCGGCGACCTCGCCCTTCCAGGGCACCAGGACACTGGCCGTGTGGGGCTGTCCGTTCACCCAGACGCCCTGGGTGTCATGGCGGGAAATGCTGTTGCCGCCTTGCGGCTCGTCGAGCTGGAACTTCATCGGAAATGGGGCGAAAAGCGAGTCGCAGTGTCGCCCAGAACGACGGGGCGCGTGCCTGGGCCTTGCTTAAACTCCAAGATCGTCTTTTCGCCTCTTCTTGCACTGCAGCAAGCGCTGCGCCGGAGCCCGTTTTGAAGCCCATCGCCAAGTCCAGCAAGCTCGCCAGCGTCAGCTATGACATCCGCGGCCCCGTGCTGGACAAGGCCCGCCAGATGGAGGAGGAGGGCCAGAAGATCATCAAGCTCAACATCGGCAACACGGCGGTGTTCGGCCTGACGCCGCCGGACGAGATCGTGCAGGACATGATCCGCAACCTCGGCGACGCCGGCGGCTACACCGACAGCAAGGGCTTGTTCGCGCCGCGCAAGGCGGTCGTCCACTACACGCAGGAAAAGGGCATCAAGGGCGTCACGGTGGATGACGTCTACCTCGGCAACGGCGCGTCCGAGCTGATCCAGATGGCCATCAACGCGCTGGTCAACGACGGCGACGAGATCCTCATCCCCAGCCCCGACTTCCCGCTCTACACGGCCGTCGTCGGCCTGTCCGGCGGCCGCCCGGTCCACTACCTGTGCGACGAGGGCGCCGGCTGGCTGCCCGACCTGGTCGACATCGAGGCCAAGATCACGCCGCGCACCCGCGGCATCATGGTCTGCAACCCCAACAACCCGACCGGCGCGCTTTACCCGACGGACCTGCTGCTGGGCATCATCGAGCTGGCGCGCAGGCATCAGCTCGTCGTCTTCGCCGACGAGATCTACGACAAGACGCTGTACGACGGCAACGTGCACACCAGCATGGCCTCGCTCGCCGACGACGTGCTCTTCATCACCTTCAACGGCCTGTCCAAGAACTACCGCGCCTGCGGCTACCGCGCCGGCTGGATGATCGTCAGCGGCGAGAAGCGCCATGCCCGCGACTACATCGAGGGCCTGAACATGCTGGCCTCGCTGCGGCTGTGTTCCAACACGCCGGGACAGCTGGCGATCCAGACGGCGCTGGGCGGCTACCAGAGCATCAAGGACCTGGTCGCGCCCACGGGGCGCCTGTGCCACCAGCGCGACCTCGCCTACGAGCTGCTGACGCAGATCCCCGGTGTCAGCGTCGTGAAGCCGAAGGCCGCGCTCTACATGTTCCCACGCCTGGACCCCAAGATGTACCCGATCGCCGACGACCAGCAGTTCGCCTACGAGTTGCTGGCCGAGGAGAAGGTGCTCATCGTCCAGGGCACCGGCTTCAACTGGCCGGAGCACGACCACTTCCGCCTCGTCTTCCTGCCCAACGTGGACGACCTTCGCGAGGCCGTCGGCCGCATCGAACGTTTCCTGGCCGGCTACCGTCGGCGCCATTCCTGATCCCTGTTCCCGAGAGCCCTGCAATGAAGCCCATCCAAGTTGGCCTGATCGGCCTCGGCACCGTCGGTGCCGGCACCTTCCACGTCTTGCAGCGCAACCAGGCGGAGATTCGCGGCCGTGCGGGCCGCGGCATTGAGATCGCGATGGTGGCGGCCCGCAACGCGGAGCGTGCCCAGGCCTTCCAGGCCGTCGTCGGCGACGCGGTCAAGGTCGTGGCCGACCCGCAGCTGCTCGTCAACGACGCCAGCATCGACATCGTCGTCGAGCTGATCGGCGGCATCGAGCCGGCGCGCTCGCTGGTGCTGCAGGCAATCGCGAACGGCAAGCACGTCGTCACGGCCAACAAGGCGCTGCTGGCGCTGCATGGCAGCGAGATCTTCGCTGCGGCCCGCGAGCAGGGCGTCGACGTCGCCTTCGAGGGCGCGGTGGCCGGCGGCATCCCCATCATCAAGGCGCTGCGCGAGGGGCTGGCGGCCAACCGCATCGAGTGGATCGCCGGCATCATCAACGGCACCACCAACTTCATCCTGTCCGAGATGCGCGGCAAGGGCCTGGACTTCGCCACCGTGCTGAAGGAGGCCCAGCGCCTGGGCTATGCCGAGAGCGACCCCACCTTCGACATCGAAGGTGTCGATGCCGCCCACAAGCTCACCATCATGAGCGCCATCGCCTTCGGCGTGCCGGTGCAGTTCGACAAGGCCCATGTCGAGGGCATCAGCAGCCTGCAGGCCACCGACATCAAGTACGCCGAGCAGCTCGGCTACCGCATCAAGCTGCTGGGCATCACGCGCCGCCGCACGGATGGGCATGGGGTCCCTGCCGGGACCAGCGGCATCGAGCTGCGCGTGCATCCGACGCTGATCCCGTCGACCCGCCTGATCGCCAACGTCGAAGGCGCGATGAACGCCGTCGTCGTGCAGGCCGATGCCGTCGGCACGACGCTCTACTACGGCAAGGGCGCCGGCGCCGAGCCCACCGCCTCGGCCGTCGTCGCCGACCTGGTGGACGTGACCCGCCTGGCCACCGCCGACCCCGACCATCGCGTGCCCCACCTGGCCTTCCAGCCCGATGCGATGAGCGACACGCCCATCCTCGAGATGGCCGACGTGCACACGGCCTTCTACCTGCGCCTGGTGGTGGCCGACCAGCCCGGCGTGCTGTCGCGCATCACCACCATCCTGGCCGAGCACGACATCTCCATCGACGCCGTGCTGCAGCGCGAGTCCGCCGAGGGCGAGCGCCAGACCGACCTCATCATCCTGACCCACGACACCGTCGAAGGCCGCATGAACGATGCGCTGGCGAAGATGCAGGCGCTCTCCACGGTGCTCGCGCCCATCGTCCGCATCCGCAAGGAAGAGCTCGCCTGAGCCTGAGCCGAGACCCACCGACATGAAGTACATCTCCACCCGCGGCGACCGGACCGAGCGCGGCTTCTCCGACATCCTGCTCGAAGGCCTGGCGCCGGATGGCGGCCTCTACCTGCCCAAGTCCTACCCCAGGGTCGATGCCGCAACGCTCACCCGCTGGCGCGGCCTGGCCTATGCGGACCTCGCGTTCGAGATCCTGTCGCTCTACATAGCCGACATCCCGGCCGACGACCTGCGCGCCATCACGCGCAAGGTCTACACGGCCGAGGTGTTCGGCACCGAGCAGATCACGCCGCTGACCTGGCTGGGCGACCACATCGCGCTGCAAGGCCTGTCCAACGGCCCGACGCTGGCCTTCAAGGACATGGCCATGCAACTGCTCGGCGCGCTGTTCGAGTACGAGCTGGGCCGCCGCGGCGAGACGCTGAACATCCTGGGAGCCACGTCCGGCGACACCGGCAGCGCCGCCGAGTACGCGATGCGTGGCAAGAAGGGGGTCAAGGTCTTCATGCTCAGCCCGAACGGCCGCATGAGCCCCTTCCAGCAGGCGCAGATGTTCAGCCTGCAGGACGCCAACATCCACAACATCGCCATCGAAGGCGTGTTCGACGACTGCCAGGACATCGTCAAGGCCGTGTCCAACGACCTCGCCTTCAAGCGCGAGCACCGCATCGGCACGGTGAACAGCATCAACTGGGCGCGTCTGCTGGCCCAGGTCGTCTACTACTTCGCCGGCTACTTCCAGGCCACCAAGACGAATGCGGAGAAGGTCAGCTTCACCGTGCCGAGCGGCAACTTCGGCAACGTCTGCGCCGGCCACGTCGCGCGCATGATGGGCCTGCCGATCGCGCAGCTGGTCGTGGCGACCAACGAGAACGACGTGCTCGACGAGTTCTTCCGCACCGGCGCCTACCGCCCGCGCGGCACGGCCGACACGCACGAGACGTCCAGCCCGTCGATGGACATCTCCAAGGCCAGCAACTTCGAGCGCTTCGTCTTCGACCTGCTGGGCCGCGACGGCGCGCGCGTGAAGCAGCATTTCGGCGCCGCGCAGTTCGAGCTGGGGCGAGGCGAGCATGCCGACATCGCGGGCTTCGGCTTCGTGTCCGGCCGCAGCACGCATGCCGACCGTGTCGCCACCATCCGCCGCTGCCATGCCGAACACGGCGTCATCATCGACCCGCACACGGCCGACGGCCTCAAGGTCGCGCTGGAGAAGCGCGATCCCGCCGTGACGATGCTGGTGCTGGAGACGGCCCTGCCGGCCAAGTTCGCGGCCACCATCCACGAGGCCTTGAACATCGAGCCGCCGCGCCCCGCCGGCCTTGAGGGTATCGAGCAGCTCCCCAAGCGCGTCCAGGTCATGCGGGCGGATGTGGGCGCCGTGAAGGCCTACATTCACACCCATGTCTGATGCGAAAAAACCTGCCCTGACCCCGCTGGACGACGCGCTGGCCGCGCTGCTGGCGCAGGTCCTGCCCCTGGCCGGGCGCGAGACGCTGGCCACCGGCGCGGCGACCGGCCGCGTGCTGGCTGCCGACCTGGTCTCGCCGGTGGATGTGCCGCCCGCCGACAACTCCGCCATGGACGGCTACGCGCTGCGCGCGGCCGATGCCGACCGGCCGCTGCCGGTCACGCAGCGCATTCCGGCCGGCAGCGTGCCCGCGCCGCTGCCGCCGGGCCAGGCGGCGCGCATCTTCACCGGCGCCCAGGTGCCGCCCGGCGCTGACACCGTCGTCATGCAGGAGGCCACCGAGCTGCTGGACGGCCAGGTTCGCGTGACCCAGCCCGTCACGGCCGGCGCCCATGTGCGCCGGCGCGGTGAAGACGTGCGCGCCGGCAGCGTCGTGCTGCCCGCCGGCACGCGGCTGAACGCGGTAGCCGTGGGGCTGGCCGCCACGGCCGGCGCCGCCGAGCTGACGGTGGCGCGGCGCCCGCGCGTGGCGCTGTTCTCCACCGGCGACGAACTCGCCATGCCCGGCGAGCCGCTGCCGCCAGGAGCCATCTACAACTCCAACCGCTTCACGCTGCGGGCCCTCGTCGAAGGCCTGGGCTGCGAGGTGATCGACCTCGGCATCGTGCCCGACAAGCTCGACGCGACGCGTGCCGCTCTCCGCGCGGCGGCGTCCCAGGCCGACGTCATCCTGACCTCGGGCGGGGTGTCGGTCGGCGAGGAAGATCACCTGCGCCCGGCGGTGCAGGCCGAGGGCCGGCTGGATCTGTGGGCCCTCGCCATCAAGCCCGGCAAGCCCTTCGCCTGCGGGCGCGTGGGCCAGGCCCACTTCATCGGCCTGCCGGGCAACCCGGTGTCCAGCCTGGTGACCTTCCTGGTCCTCGTGCGGCCGTTGCTGCTCAAGCTGCAGGGCGCGACGCGCCTCGCGCCGCAGGGCTACCGCATCGCCGCCGGCTTCGACTGGCCGCGGCCCGACAAGCGCCGCGAGTTCCTGCGCGTGCGCCTGGACGAGGCGGGCGGCCTGGCGCTGTTTGCCAACCAGAGCAGCGGCGTGCTGACCTCGGCCTTCTGGGCCGACGGCGTGCTCGACAACCCCGCCGGCCAGGCCTTCAAGGCCGGTGACGCGGTGCGCTTCATTCCCTTCGCGGAGCTGCTGTCGTGACGATCACCGTGAAGCTGCGCTTCTTCGCATCGCTGCGCGAACGGCTGGGCGAGGGCGACGCGCTCAGCCTGCCGGCGGGCAGCACGGTGGGCACGGCGCGCGACGCGCTGCTGGCGCGCGGCGGCCCCCACGCCGAGGTCCTCGGCCGGGGGCGGGCGGTGCGCGCGGCGCTGAACCAGCGCATGGCTGCCGAGTCGGCGCTGCTGGCGGATGGCGACGAACTGGCCTTCTTCCCGCCGGTCACCGGCGGATGAAGGGGCTGCATCTCACGGCCGAGCTGAGGGGTGTCGACCCGGCGCTGGCCGTCATGACCGATCCGGTGCGGCTCGGCGACCTGTGCCGCGAGGCCGTCGCCGCCGCGGGCCTGCAGGGCGTGGCCGAGCTGATGCACCGCTTCGGCCCGGCGGACGGGCAGAGCGGCATCACCGGCGTCGTGCTGCTGGCCGAATCGCACCTGGCCGTGCACACCTGGCCCGAACTGGGCGGCGTGACGCTGGACGTCTATGTCTGCAACTACGGCGCCGACAACAGCGACAAGGCCCGGGCACTGCTGGACGCGCTCGTGCAGTGCTTCGAGCCGGCCGAGGTGATCCGCCAGCAACTGCTCAGGGGCTGAGCCGCGCGGCGGCCATGACGCCCGCCGTGTACGCCTCCTCGAACACCGAATAGCCGGCCAGGTCGGCATGTGCGAAGACGACGCGGCCGCGTGCGTCGTTCAGCGCGGCCAGGGCGGCCGAGCCGCGCAGCCCCGGGGTCGGGATGCTCATCGCATGGCCGAAGCGACACAGGTCGATGCGCTCCAGCTTGCCCGGCAGGTCGGGGTGGGTCCCGGTCAGCTCGTTGCTGACCACGCCGGCCCAGTGCTGCCACGGCTGGCGCAGCAGCTCGGCCCGTTGCGCGGCCGGCAGCGCGAGGTAGGCGGTCAGCAGCGGCGGGCGGGGCGTCGGGTCCAGGCTCTGGTGGCGGGCATCGACGTAGCCGAGCGCCGTGCCGCCGTAGCGGACGTTGTCCCAGGCCGGCGGCGCGCCCGGGCGTGTCAGCAGCGGTTCGCGCAGCAGCAGGTTGGCCGTCAGCCAGGGTGCGTAGCTCAGCCGGCCGGCCGCGCCGCGCAGCGCGTCGGGCGGCTCGGCCAGCAGGCGGGCGGCGACGAACAGCGGCGTGGCCAGCACGACGGCGCGCGCCTGCCAGCGCTCGGGCGCGTCGGCGGCCTCGTTCCAGGCCAGCAGGTCGACGCCGTGCCGGCCCTCGGCCACGCGCAGCACGCTGCGGCCGAGGTGGATGCGCTCGCGCAGCGGCTCGGCCATGCGGGCGCTCAGCCAGCCGTTGCCTTGAGGCCAGGTCAGCACCGGCTCGCGCTCGGCGGTCTCGTCGCCGGGGGCGTGGAAGCCGTGGCGGCTGGCGAAGTAGTGCAGGCCGGCCCAGGCCGAGACGGTCCCCGCGTCGGCGCCGAAGTCGTCGCGGCAGCAGTAGTCCAGGTACCAGCGCAACCGCGTGTCGTTCAGGCCCGTCCGGTCCAGCCAGGTGGCGAAGGTCTGGCCGTCGAGTTCGGCGTGGGCCGCCGTCCAGCGTGCGTGCCGTGTCGGCATCGCGAAGCCGACCTCGCGCTGGGCCTGGGCGACGAGGTCGGCGAAGCGACGGTACTGCTCGCGCGTGGCGGCGCTTTCGGCCGGAGGCAGCAGGCCCTCGTGCCACTCGCCGTCGATGAAGAGGCGTTCCTGCGGGCTGTGGCAGAGCTGGCGCTCGTCCCATTCGGTGCGGCCGAGGTGGGAACGGGCCAGGCCCAGCTCGTGCAGCAGCTCGCTGACCTCGCGCGCCTGCTCGCCGGGCAGCGGCAGGTAGTGGGCGCCCAGCGGGCAGGGCGAGCCGGCCAACTGGTGGCCGCGGCTGTTGCCGCCGGCCTGGTCTTCCAGGTCCAGCAGCGCGATGTCGTCAATGCCGCGCCTGGCCAGCGCCCGCGCACAGGCCAGGCCGGCAATGCCGGCGCCGACGATGAGCACGCCGGCCTTCTTCAGGGGGCCGTCGGCCTTGGGCAGCTCGCCGCGCAGCCGGTGGCCGCGTTCGGGATGCGTGCCCACCCAGCCGCCTTGCAGCGCCGGCGCGTCCGGCGTGCAGCCCGCCGCTGCGAGGCCGGCCAGCAGCAGTTCGCGGCGCCTCAATGCACCTTGCCCCATTCCGCCTCGAACTCCTGCACCAGCACCTGGTTGGACAGCCGGTTCACCTCGGTCGGCACGCGCGCCATGTCGGGCGGGAAGTCGAGCAGGGCCGGCAGGCTGCCGGCGCTGACGAAGCGCAGGCCCGGCGGGAATTGCGTGGGCAGCCGGAAGGGCCGGCGCGATGCGAGCACGAAGCCCCATTCGCCGAAGGACGGCACGTGCGCGTGGTAGGGCGTCGCGGTCAGCCCGGCGGCTTCGATGGTGGTGACGACGGTCCAGAAGCTGCGCCGCGCGATCAGCGGTGACGTGGTCTGCACGACAGCGTAGCCGGACGCGGCCAGGTGCTGGTCCACCAGCGCATAGAAGCTGGCCGTGTAGAGCTTGCCGAGGGCGAAGTTGGACGGATCGGGAAAGTCGATGACGATGACGTCGAACACCTCGGTCTGCTGCTCCAGCCAGCCGAAGGCGTCGGCGTTGACGATGCGCAGCTTCGGCGCCGACAGCGAATGGCCGTTGAGCGCGGCGAGCTTGGGCGTGTCGCGGAACAGCGTGGTCATCAGCGGGTCCAGCTCCACCAGCGTGACCTGCTCGACGCTGGGGTACTTCAGCACCTCCCGCACCGCCATGCCGTCGCCGCCGCCCAGCACCAGCACGCGCTTCGGCGCGCCGTGCGCGGCCATCGCGGGCTGCACCAGGGCCTCGTGGTACCGGTATTCGTCCTTGGAGTGGAACTGCAGGTTGCCGTTCAGGAACAGCCGCGTGCCGGCGTGGCCGTCGGTGACGACGATGCGCTGGTAGGCGCTGCTCTGCTTGACGATGATCTGCTCGCCGTAGAAGCGGTCCTCGGCCCAGGTCGTCAGCCGGTCGGCGCCGGCCAGGGTGGCCAGCAGCAGCACGGCCGACAGCGCACAGGCGGCGGTGTGGGCGGACCTGGCGCGCAGGTCGGCGCGGAAGATCCACAGCGCCCAGATCGCGACGGCCACGTTCAGCAGCCCGAAGGCCACGCCGGTGCGCACCAGGCCCAGCTGCGGCACCAGCACCAGCGGGAAGGCCAGCGCGACGAGCAGCGCGCCGAGGTAGTCGAAGGTCAGCACCTGGGAGACCAGGTCCTTCAAGCCGTAGCGGGCGCTGAAGTGGCGCTTCAGGATGCGCATGACCAGCGGGATCTCCAGCCCCACCAGCGTGCCGACGAGCAGCACCAGCGCGTACAGCAGCACGCGGAACGGCGCCGCCTCGCCCGGCGGCAGCAGGCTGTGCACCGCGAACAGCGCCGCCGGCATCAGGCCACCGATGACGCCCACCAGCAGCTCCACCTGCAGGAACACGCCCACGATCTGCCGCTCGACGAAGCGTGACAGCCAGGAGCCCAGCCCCATCGCGAACAGGTAGACGCCGATGACGGTGGAGAACTGCAGCACCGAGTCGCCGAGCAGGTAGCTGGCCAGCGCGCCGGCTGCCAGCTCGTAGACCAGCCCGCAGGCGGCGATGACGAAGACGCTGGCGAGCAGCAGCAGCTCGGCCAGTGAGGCGCGAGCCGGAGCGGGCGTACCGGTCACGGCTTGAGCAGCACCGAGAAGGCCAGCCGGGTGCCATCCGGGCTGGCGGCGATGTTGCGGATGCTGCCGCCCAGCGCCGTGAGTTCGGCCAGGGGCTGGAAGCCGCCACCCGGCTTGCCGTCCCAGCGCAGCAGCAGTTGGCCGCGCGCCATCAGCAGCGACCCGTCGGGCAGCGCCGCGAAGTACTGGCTGCGGTCCGGGTCCTTCTCGCCTGCCGGGCCCACGGGCGTTTCCACCAGCACCTGGGCTTGCGCATCGCCCTCGGCCATCGCGCAGATGCGCCAGTGCGCCGGGTCGGTCTGGTCGACGAAGAGAGCGCGCCGGCCGTCCGGCGAGCGGCCCAGCGCGCGTCCGGGCTTGGCCGTCAGCGGCGTGGTCGCGCCGGTGGCGCGGTTGAACAGCACGGCCCGGTGGGCATTGCGCTCCGCGACGTCGTCGACGATGAAGAGGGCCAGGCGCTGTTCGTCCACCCAGGCGTGATAGCCGACCCGCATGACGGGCACGGCCGGCGCGATGGCCTGGCCGTCCCAGCCGAAGCGCCACAGCGACGGCTGCTTGCTCTCGATACCGTAGTGCGGGTCGGCGTCGACGACGCGGATGGCCGAGAAGCCGCTGCCGTCGGGCAGCGGCGTGGGTGAGTAGAGGTTGTGCGGCGTGCTCGTCAGCGCCGTCGTCCTGCCGCTGGCGAGGTCGTGGCGATAGATGTTGTTGCTGCCGGACCGGTCTGAGGCGAAGAGCACGGCGCTGCCGTCCCGCGTGAAGGACGGCTGGAAGCTGGCGCCCCGGGTGGGCGCGATGACGGTGACGTCGCTCACCTGGCCCGCAGCCACGTCCAGCCGAGCCAGCGCCAGCGCGACGTCGGGCCTGGCGTCGGCGGCGAGGGCCGGTGCCGCGAGGGCGCAGAGCAGGGCTTGCAGGACGAGGCGGCGGGTGGGGGCCGTCAGAGGCATGGCGTGCGGACGAAGTGGGATGTCGGACAGTCTAGAAGGCGCCGGCAGGGGCCTTCCCGCTGCGACGCGCTCAGCCGTGGATGGCCGCGGCGACGATGTTGCCGATGGAGATGCACATCGCGCCCACCACGATGGCCAGCGCCACGTTCTTGTGCTCGACGAGCTCCTCCCACAGTTTGTAGGGGGTGATCTTGTCCACGATGATGAAGGACACCCAGAAGATGACGACGCCGATGACGGCGTACATCGTCGAGCCGAGGATGACTTCGGGTTTGAGCCAGTCGAGGGTCATGGTGCGTGCTCCTGTGGTGTCGTCTTACTTGTGGCCGCCGCCACCGCTGCTGTAGCCGCCGTAGCTGCCACCGCTGTTGCCGATGTAGACGCCGCTGCCGCGCGCGCTGGCGCGGCACTGGCGGTATTCGTTGCTGTTCTCGCCGAAGTTGGCCTTGTACTGCTGGCAGTCGTCGCTGGAGCAGGCCCGCAGCAACGCGAACAGCAGCACCATGAGGAACAGGCCGATGATGATGTTGCGCAGCAGCGTGCCGCCGCTGTTCTTGAAGGCCGAGGCGTCGCGCCCGAACATCGCGGCCGGCGCCACCAGGCCGAAGGCCTTCTGCACCGTGTCGGCCGGCACGGGGCGGCCGCCGCTCCAGGTGATCTCGGGGCCTTGCTGCTCGCGGCTCAGCAGGTACTGGCCGTCGCGGGTGGCGTAGTCGGCCACGCGCACGCGGTCTTCCAGCCGCACCGGCCAGTAGAACTCGCCCAGCACCCGCGTCGTCTTGGCGTCATAGGCCCAGCGCTGCGCGTAGGCGCGGTCCTGCCAGGTCACGCCATCGCGGGCGGGCGCGGGTGCGCCGGTCAGCGTGCGCACCAGGCTCCAGCCTTCGTTGGTGTCGACGAGGAAGGCGAAGCCGGCCAGCCGGTTGTAGAGCAGGTACTCGCGCCAGAAGCTCTGCTCGTCGTCGCCGTCTTCCGGCAGGTCGCAGCGTTCCTGGTAGCCGACCACCTGCCAGGGCAGGGGCTTGTCGCCATCCATGGCCAGCGTGCCGGTGCGGCCGAGCGGGATCAGCGGCGGCAGGCCGCGCTCCTGCGCGGTGAAGCCCAGCGCCTTGGCCTCGTCTTCCGGCAGATCGACGATGGCATTGCACTGGCCACAGACCATGCTCTTGGTCTCGCCGAGCTTGGGTTGCAGCGGTGCGCCGCAGCTGGGGCAGGCTATTGATCTGCCCTTGAACTTCGCTTCGGCGATGGATTCGCCTTCGACCGTCGTGCGCAGGCCTTGCAGGGCCAGGTCGGCGAGCTGCACGCCACGACCGACCGACCAGACCGGCGGCCCGCCCTCGACGAACTCCAGCGTGCCGACCTCGTCCTGCGCGTTGCGCAACTCGACGACGCGGCCGGGGCGCGGCACGCGCGGCAGCTCGCCCTCGGCAGCGCGCACGGCGGCCTGCACGACGGCGGCCACCTGCCAGCGCTGGCCGGCCAGCGTCAGCGGCAGGCCGGGCTGTGGGTCCTGCGGTGGGGCCTCGGCCAGCGGCGCCTCCAGGCTGAGGACGAACTGGCCGTTGTCTTCGCTGAGCCAGCCCACGCGCACCTGTTCGCCGGCCTCGAACAGCAGATGCCATTCGTTCCAGTTGCCCAGCTCGGAGCCGCGCTGCACGCGGCCGACGACGGCAAAGCCGCTGCCCATCCAGCGCCCGGTGGCGCCCAGTTGCAGCGGCGAGTAGTCCTCGAAGATCTCGGCGCTCTGGCCGATGCGGCTCAGCGTCTCGCCGTCACGCAGCAGCGTGCTGCGGCAGAAGCCGCACACGGCGCTGCTGGAGGCGGCGCTGGCGAACTCGACCGGTGCGCCGCAGTTGGGGCAGGCGGCGCGCCAGCGCCGCTGGGCGGCGGGCGCCTGATCAGCCAAGTTTCTTCAGGAGGTCCGCTTTTTTGGCGGCGAATTCCTCGTCGGTCAGGATGCCCTTGGCCTTGAGGTCGCCGAGCTTTTCCAGCAGCGAGACGATGTCCTCGGGCTTGCTGGCCGCCGGCGCGGGCGCCGCGGTGCCGACGCCGGCCAGGCCCTGGCCCAGCGTCTGCGCGAGCGTCTGGCCCAGCGCCACGCCGGCGCCCAGCCCGATGGCCTCGCCGGCGATGCCGCTGCCGCCGCCCGCGGCGCCCTTGGCCATCTCGGGCAGCGCCTGGGCGGCCTGGTACTGCATGAACTGGCCCATGTTCTGGCCGATGATGCCCATGCCGATGCGCTGGTCGAGGATCTTCTGCAGCTCCTCGGGCAGCGAGACGTTCTGCATCGTCACCGACAGCAGTTCCAGGCCCAGCGCGGCGAAGGACGGCGCCGTCGCGTTCTTCAGCGCGGCGGCGAATTCGATCTGGTTGGCCGCCAGGTCCAGGAAGGGCGTGCCGCTGCCGGCGACGGCGTCGCTGATGTGCTGCAGCATCAGGCCGCGCAACTGACCTTCGAGCTCCTGCACCGTGTAGCGCTCGCGGGTGCCGGAGATCTGGCTGTGGAAGGTCTTGGCGTCCTGGATGCGGTAGGCGTAGTTGCCGAACGCACGCAGGCGCACGGCGCCGAAGTCCTTGTCGCGGATGGAGATCGGCTGGCTGGTGCCCCAGCGCTGGTCGATCTGCTGGCGGGTGCTGAAGAAGTAGACGTCGCTCTTGAAGGGCGACTCGAACAGCTTGTCCCAGTTCTTCAGATAGGTCAGAACCGGCAGCGTCTGGGTGGTGAGCTTGTGCGTGCCGGGGCCGAAGACGTCGGCCACCTGGCCTTCGTTGACGAAGACGGCGACCTGGGATTCGCGCACCACCAGCTGGCCGCCGTTCTGGATTTCCATGCCGGCCATCGGGAAGCGGTAGGAGAGCGTGCCGTCGCTGTCTTCCGTCCACTGGATGACGTCTATGAACTGTTTCTTGATGAAATCCATCAGGGCCATGTCGTTTCCTGGCTGGGTTTGGGAAATAGGAGCCGAGTATCGGACGGCGCGCGATCACTTCTAGCGTCAAACAGGTGAATCTCACCGCGGTAGAGGGTGAGAATCCGTGACATGAGCAGAGTTTGCATCCGATCGGAGGACTTCGACCTTGGCGCCGAAGCCGCCGCCCTGCGCGCCTCGGATGGCGGCGTGGGGGCTGTCGTCGCCTTCGTGGGCACGGTGCGCGAGCAGGGCAGCGGGGCGGCCGTGTCAGCGATGGAGCTGGAGCACTACCCGGGCATGACCGAGGCCGCCATCGAGGCCATGGTGGACGAGGCCTTTGCTCGCTTCGACATTCGGACGGCGCGCGTCATCCATCGCGTCGGCCTGCTGCAGGCGCGCGACCAGATCGTGGCGGTGCTGGTGGCCAGCGCCCACCGCGGCCAGGCCTTCCAGGCCTGCGAGTTCCTGATGGACTACCTGAAGACCCAGGCGCCGTTCTGGAAGAAGGAGCACACGCCGGACGGCGCGCACTGGGTGGATGCCCGCGTGGCCGACGACGAGGCGCTGGCGCGCTGGGGCATCGCGGGAGGGAACGCCTCTTGAATGCCGTCGCCGTGGCGGTGGGCGCCTCCCTGGGCGCACTGGCGCGCTGGCAGGCCGGCGTCATGTTCAACACCCGCTGGGCCGGATTCCCGCTCGGCACGCTGCTGGTCAACCTGGTGGGGGGGCTGCTGATCGGCGTGGCGCTGGAGTGGTTCGGCCGCCAGCCCAGTGAGCTGCTGAAACTGCTGCTGGTGACGGGCTTCCTGGGTGGGCTGACGACGTTCTCGGCCTTCTCGGGCGAGTCGCTGGCGCTGCTCAAGCATGGCGAGCTGGGCATGGCGCTGGCCCACACGCTGGCCCATGTCATGGGATCGCTGCTGGCGGCCTGGGCGGGCATGAGGCTGGTGCAGGCCTTGATCTGAATCAACTTGAAAAGCGCGGATAGGCGCCCACTTGGCTTCGCAACCGGAGGATTCATCCCATGCGTGCCGACAAGTTCACCACCCGTTTCCAGGAAGCCCTGGGCGAGGCCCAGAGCCTGGCCCTGGGCCGCGACAACCCCTACATCGAGCCCGTCCATGTGCTGTCAGCGATGCTGGCGCAGGAGGACGGGCCGCGCGCGCTGCTGGAGCGCGCCGGTGTCAAGGCGGCCGGGCTCAAGACGGCGCTGGACGGCCTGATGGCCGGCCTGCCGCAGGTCAGCGGCGCCGGCCAGACCGTGCAGGCCGGGCGTGACCTGGTCGCGCTGCTGCAGGCGGCCGAGAAGGAGGCCACCAAGCGTGGCGACCAGTTCATTGCCAGCGAGATGTTCCTGCTGGCGCTGGCCGACGCCAAGACCGACCTGGCCGGCGTGGTGCGCGGCCATGGCCTGACCCGCAAGTCGCTGGAGGCCGCCATCGAGGCGGTGCGCGGCGGGCAGAGCGTGGACTCCGCCGAGGCGGAAGGCCAGCGCGAGGCGCTGAAGAAGTACACGCTGGACCTCACCGACCGTGCCCGCCAGGGCAAGCTCGACCCGGTCATCGGCCGCGACGAGGAGATCCGCCGCACGATCCAGGTGCTGCAGCGCCGCAGCAAGAACAACCCGGTGCTGATCGGCGAGCCGGGCGTGGGCAAGACGGCCATCGTCGAGGGCCTGGCCCAGCGCATCATCAACGGCGAAGTGCCGGACAGCCTGAAGAACAAGCGCGTGCTGGTGCTGGACATGGCGCTGCTGCTGGCCGGCGCCAAGTACCGCGGCGACTTCGAGGAGCGCCTCAAGGGCGTGCTGAAGGAAGTGGCCCAGGACGAGGGCCAGACCATCCTCTTCATCGACGAGATCCACACCATGGTGGGCGCCGGCAAGTCCGAGGGCTCCATCGACGCGGGCAACATGCTCAAGCCCGCGCTGGCGCGCGGTGAGCTGCACTGCATCGGCGCGACGACGCTGGATGAGTACCGCAAGTACGTCGAGAAGGACGCCGCGCTGGAGCGGCGCTTCCAGAAGGTGCTGGTGGACGAACCCACGGTGGAGGCCACCATCGCCATCCTGCGCGGCCTGCAGGAGAAGTACGAGGTGCACCATGGCGTGGAGATCACCGACCCGGCCATCATCGCCGCGGCCGAGCTGAGCCACCGCTACATCACCGACCGCTTCCTGCCCGACAAGGCCATCGACCTGATCGACGAGGCCGCCGCCAAGATCAAGATCGAGATCGACTCCAAGCCCGAGGCGATGGACCGGCTCGACCGCCGCATGATCCAGCTCAAGATCGAGCGCGAGGCCGTGCGCAAGGAGAAGGACGAAGGCTCGGTCAAGCGCTTCGCGCTCATCGAGGAGGAGCTGCTCAAGCTGCAGCGCGAGTACAACGACCTGGAAGAGATCTGGACCGCCGAGAAGGCCCAGGCTCAGGGCTCGGCTCACGTGAAGGAAGAGATCGACCGCATCCGCCAGCAGATCGAGGACCTGAAGCGCAAGGGCGACTTCAACAAGGTCGCCGAGCTGCAGTACGGCCGTCTGCCCGAGCTGGAGAAGCAGCTCAAGGAAGCCCAGGCCAAGGAGGCCGGCAAGGCCGGCTCCAACAAGCCGCAGCTGCTGCGCACGCTGGTGGGTGCCGAGGAGATCGCCGAGGTCGTGGCGCGTGCCACGGGCATCCCGGTGTCCAAGCTGATGCAGGGCGAGCGCGAGAAGCTGCTGCAGATGGAGGCCAAGCTGCACGAACGCGTCATCGGCCAGGACGAGGCCATCCAGGCCGTGTCCGATGCCATCCGCCGCTCGCGCGCCGGCCTGAGCGACCCGAACCGGCCGCTGGGTTCCTTCCTGTTCCTGGGCCCCACGGGCGTGGGCAAGACCGAGCTGTGCAAGGCGCTCGCCGGCTTCCTGTTCGACAGCGAGGACCACATGGTGCGCATCGACATGAGCGAGTTCATGGAGAAGCACTCGGTCTCGCGCCTGATCGGCGCGCCGCCGGGCTACGTGGGCTACGAGGAAGGCGGCACGCTGACGGAAGCCGTGCGCCGCAAGCCCTACTCGGTGCTGCTGCTGGACGAGGTCGAGAAGGCGCACCCGGACGTGTTCAACGTGCTGCTGCAGGTGCTGGACGATGGTCGCCTGACCGACGGCCAGGGCCGCACCGTGGACTTCAAGAACACCGTCATCGTGATGACGTCCAACCTCGGTTCGCAGCACATCATGGCGCTGTCGGGCGAGAAGGACGAGGTCATCCGCGACGCGGTGTGGGGCGAGGTCAAGGCGCACTTCCGGCCCGAGTTCCTGAACCGCATCGACGAGACAGTCATCTTCCATGCGCTGGGCGCGGGGCACATCAAGTCCATCGCCAGGATCCAGCTGCGCCAGCTCGAAGGCCGCCTGGAGAAGCTGGAGATGAAGCTGGACGTGTCCGAGGCGGCGCTGGACGAACTGGCCAAGGTGGGCTTCGATCCGGTCTTCGGCGCGCGGCCGCTGAAGCGGGCCATCCAGCAGCGCGTGGAGAACCCGCTGTCCAGGCTCATCCTGGAAGGCAAGTTCGGCCCCAAGGACGTGATCCCGGTGGACGTCGACGGCGGCGAGTTCTCGTTCGGGCGCGTCGTCCACTGAGACGGCGGCCGGCCACGGCTCAGACCGTGGTCGGCGCGTCGCTCTGCAGCGAGCGGTCCGTCTCGACGCGATTGCGTCCCGCCTCCTTGGCGCGGTACAGGGCGGCATCGGCGCGTTTGAGCGCATCCGCCGCCGAGCCGCCGGGCGGCGCCAGGGCCACGCCGAAGCTGGCCGTCACGGCGATGCGCGCGCCGCCGGCCAGGCAGATGTCGCTGTGCTGCACGCGTTCGCGCAGCTTCTCCGCCAGCCGGGCGGCGTCGTGCACGCGGGTGCCCTGGCAGGCGATGAGGAACTCCTCGCCGCCCCAGCGACCGAACACGTCGCTGCCGCGCAGGTTGGCCGCGACGACGGCGGCGACGCGCTTGAGCACCTCGTCGCCGCAGTCGTGGCCGTGGCGGTCGTTGACGGCCTTGAAGTGGTCGATGTCGAGCAGGACCAGCGTCATGCCCCGCGCGGCCTCCTCGTGGTCACCCAGCGACTGCTCCAGGCCGCGGCGGTTCAGCACGCCGGTCAGGTCGTCGATGGTGGCCAGGCGGCGCAACTGGTCCTGCTCGACACGCAGCTGGCGGGTGCGCACCGTCAGCGCATCGATCTCGCGCTGCTGTTGGTTGTGGCTCCGGCGCAGCTGGCTCCAGCCGCGCAGCACGACGAGGCTGGCGCCCAGCAGCCAGCTGCACAGGATGCCGAGGTAGACGCGGTCGCGGTCGACCCACTGGCCCTTGAGCACCAGGCTGCGCAGCTGCATCTCATGCGTCTGGCCCAGCTGCAGGAAGGGCAGGTCGATGGACAGCGAATTGGCGTTCTTCAGGCCCGGCCGGTTGTACTCGCGGGCCAGGTCGTACTGCTGCATCCACCATTCGGGCACGGTCAGCTCGGCCAGCTCGATCGTCACCGGCCTGCCGACATCGCGCCGCCGCAGGTTGACGGAATGGAAGCGCGCGCTGTTGGCGTCCTCCAGGCTGGCAAAGCGGGGGTCGAAGTTGCGGATGGCCAGTCGCACGAAGGGCGAAGGGCCCTCGTAGGCCAGGTCGATCTCCAGGGTGTCGAAGCGGCTCAGGTCGCGCCCGCGGGTGGGGTCGCTGCCCGTCAGCACGAGGGTCAGGCCGCAGCCCAGGAAGGGTTTGGGGGCGCTGTACCGGCAGCTCAGGCGCCGCTGCCGTTCGTCCAGCCATCGCACCTCGACGCCGTCCTGCCGGCCGTCGGCCGTGACGAGGAAGGGTCCGTTGACGGCGCCTGGCTCCATCAGGTCCATCGTGCGCGCCGGCAACAACTCCAGGCCCACCAGGGCCGCCAGCGTCAGTGCAATGCCGCCGGCAAGAAGACTGGGATTGCTGAGGTCGAGGCGCACGTGGGATGGGGGCAGGGGATCGGCCACTTTAGGGGCTAATCACCACAGCGAGCGGTGGTCTTCCGTCACGCCAAGCAGATCGTTCACGCTTCGCGGCTCGGCGTGCGGGCCGGCGCGCAGCGTTCCCGCGAAGGTGCCGATGGGCTGCACGTAGCGGCTGGCCGCGAAGCCGAAATCCTTGTCCGCCGCGCGCGCGCCCTCGGGCGTGAAGACGAGGTCCAGCAGGCCGTCCTCGGTGTGCACCCGCCAGGGCGTTAGCGGCCGCGCGGGGTCGAACTCGAAGCGGGCGGCGCCCAGCGCGACGGGCCGGCCGTCCAGCCACATCAGGTTCTCCTGGCTGCCGAGGTATCCCTGCTGCAGGTTGAAGCCGACGTCGGGCCGGTGGGCGCTGGCCCAGCGCCAGGCGGTGTCTCGCGCGAGCAGGCCGTTGGAGGCATCCACTGCGGCCCAGGCGTCGTCCAGGCCGAAGCGCCGGCCGCCGGCCTCGGCCCAGCCGCGCACGGGCAGGGCGGTGGTTTTCTGCGTCGCGTGCGCCAGCCCGCCGGCAATCGGGCCGATGGCCAGCAGCGGCGGCGCCATGCCGGCCAGATCCAGCTCGGCCTGCAGGCGCAGCCCCGGCGTGGCGACGTCCAGGTGCAGCCGGTCGCCTGCCACGTGCTGCAGCGACAGCCGTGCGCGCGGGCCGCGGAACCAGGCCCGGGCGCCGGCCAGCGGCGCGTCCGTCATGCCGGCCTGCAGCCCCGGCAGGCCGTCCTGGCTCCAGTCGGCCAGCAGCACGCGCTGGCGGCGGTCGAAGAGATAGGCGAAGGCCGTGCAGAGCCAGCCGACGTCGACGATGGCCACGCCGATGAAGAGCTGCTCGTTGCCCAGGCCCACGTAGTGCCAGCGCTTGTGGTGCAGCCGGTGCCAGAGCCGGGAGCGGCGCTCGCGCAGACCGCTCCAGTCGATGCGGTCTATGCGGCCGACGTGACGGCCATGGGCGGGGGCGCCGTCGATGACGACGGACCCGGGCGCGGGGGTGATCACGGGCGCAGCGTCATCCATGGGACGCGGATCATGCGGCAGCCGTGCCGGTCCGGGCGTGGGGGATCTCCCCAGCGCCGCCGCAATCTGTCGAAAACCCGGGGGTCGGCCGGTAGGCCGGTGTGGCGCCCAAGCCGCATCATGCGGGCATGGACTGGCTGCTCGATCTCTATCACCGCCACGGCGACTGGCGCGACCTGACGCTGGTCATGCTGTCACCCGTCTTTGCCGTCTTCATCGCCATGGAGGCCTGGCGCTTTCGCCGCACCGGCGTCTTCGACTTCCGCGACACCTTCGACAGCCTCAACAGCGGCGGCAGCTACCTGGTGGCGGACCTGATCCTGCTGGTGGTGCTGGTGCTGCCGGCCATGGGCTGGGTCTACGACCATCGGCTGTTCACCATCGACATCACGGTCTGGCGCTTCGTGGGCCTGTTCCTGCTCGTCGAGTTCCTGTACTACGGCTTCCACCGCGGCAGCCACCGCATCCGCTGGTTCTGGTGTGCCCACGTCGTGCATCACGGCTCGGAGAAGATGAACTTCGGCACCGCGCTGCGGCAGAGCTGGTTCTACCCCATCGCCGGCAACTGGCTGTTCTACCTGCCGGCCGTGTGGCTGGGCTTCGAGCCACGCTGGGTGCTGTTCGCGCTGTCGCTGAACCTGGGCTACCAGTTCTTCGTGCACACCACCTGGGTGGGCAAGATGCCGGCCTGGTTCGAGTTCATCTTCAACACGCCCTCGCACCACCGCGCCCATCACGGCCGCAACCCGCAGTACATCGACAAGAACTTCGGCGGCATGCTGATCATCTTCGACCGCCTCTTCGGCAGCTTCGTGCCCGAGGAGGAGCCGGTGGACTATGGGCTGGAGCACCCTTTCCCGACGCACAACCTGTTCTGGCTGAACGCGCACGAGTGGCGCGCCATGTTCCGCGACATGGCCCGTGAGAACACGTGGGGCATGCGGCTGGCCCATCTGTGGAAGCCGCCGGATTGGCGGCGCCACGGCAACGGGTTTCAGGGCTGAAGGTGCTGGGCCAGGAAGGCCTCCATGCGCTCGGCAAAGTCCACGCGGTTCTTCACGATGGCGAAGCCATGGCCCTCGCCCGGGTAGCTGACCCAGACGGGTTCGTTGCCCGCCTCGCGCAAGGCCTTGCGCATGCGCTCGCCGTGGGCCAGCGGCACGCGCAGGTCGGCCTCGCCGAAGGCCAGCAGCACCGGCGCCTTGATGCGGGCGGCCTGCTTGACGGGCGAGTTGGCGGCAATCATGGCGGCGTCCTTCTCCGGGTCGCCCACCATGTCGCGGAGCTGGTACTGGCGGCCCCAGTCGGGGATGTCGTCGCGCACCCACCATGAGCCCGCCACGTACAGGTCCAGGTCGGTCACGGCCACCCAGGCGACCCCGCAGCGGTAGAGGTCGGGGTCCTTGATCAGGCCCATCAGGGTGCTGTAGCCGCCGTAGCTGGCGCCGGCGATGCAGGCCTTGTCGCTGGCGATGCCCTGGGCCTGCGCCCAGCGCAGCGCATCGGCGACGTCGTCCTGCATGGCCTGGCCGAACTGCCGGAAGCCGGCGCGGAAGTGGGTACGGCCGTAGCCGACGCTGCCGCGGAACTCGGGCTCCACGACCACGTAGCCGCGCGAGGCCAGGAACTGCGCCTGGGCACGCCAGCCCCAGACGCCGCCGCGCACCCAGGGGCCGCCATGGACGAGGACGACGGCCGGCCGCGGGCCAGTGGCGGCGGGATTGCGCGTGATCCAGACGGGCAGGTCGCGGCCGTCGCGGGCCTTGATGCGGTGCAGGTCCATCTGCGCCATCTCGGCCGCATCGACCTCCCTGCGCGTGCGGCCCACGGCCCGCCAGTTGGCCTCGCCGTCGGGCGGCTGGGCCTGGTAGAGCCAGAACTCGCCCGGCTCCCGGTCGCTGTAGGAGTGCACCAGCGCCACCATGTCGGGCTGGGCGCAGCGCCTGCAGCTGATGCTGTTGATGCGCCCAGGCAGGCGTTCGTCGGCCTGCGTTTGCAGCGTCTGCATGGCGGGGGTGCGCCAGACGGTGGTCTCGCCGTCGGTGACGACGCGAACGCCCAGCGCGGCGCCCGCGGTGTCGTTGAGCACGTGGCCGTTGAAGTCGAAGCCCGGCACGATGACCAGCGGCTTCTTCGACGGTGCGCGGGCTTCGAAGTCATACAGGCCCAGCACGGTCTCGCCCGCTGGCCCCTGGGCGCGAGTTACGTAGAGTTGGCCGGCGTCGTCCACGGCGTTGACGCCGAAGGGCGTCTTCAGCAGATCGCTCTCGTACAGCGTCAGCCAGTCCTGCCGGCCCGGCGCACGCCACAGCACGGACAGGCGGCCGTCGCGCCTCGTCGTGGCGACGCGCAACTCGCCGCGGCTGTCGGTGAGCCAGCCCACCGTGTTGGGCGGGACGTCCACGCCGGTTGAGCGTGTGCGGCCGGTGCGGGTGTTCAGCCACAGCGGCGTCTCCAGGTGCTGCTCGTCGGTGCTGAACTGGACCATCAGCACCTCCTCGTTGGTCTCGCCAGGCTGCGGCCGCGGCACGGTCAGCAGGCGGTGGTTCCAGTCCAGCAGGCGGTCGTTGCGGTTGCTGCCGTCGGTGATGACGGGCCGCCCCATGCGGCGCACCAGCTGGCGCAGCTGGCTGCCGTCGGGGTTGATGGCGAACAGGCCAGGCGCGCCGTTGGGGCGGCCGCTGCCGTCGGACAGATCGACGACGCTGAAGACCAGGCGGTCGTCATTGACCCATTGGGCCCGCCAGACGTCGCCGTCCTTGAACTGGGCGGTGCGCATGGCCTTGCCGCCCGGGCTCAGGTCGAACACGCCCAGGCCTATGCGTTCACCGCCGAACGAGCTGCGCACGGCGAGCTTGCGGCCCGAGGGCGACAGCACCGCCTCGATGATGGCCGGGTCCTTGAAGAAGACCTCGGCCGGCGGCGGCGCGGCCTGCGTGATGCCGGTGCTCAGCAGAAGACCAGCAACGGTGCCGGCCCAGCGTTTCCATGTTCCCAAGCTGCCTCCCATGGCCATTCCTTCTTGATGGCGGGCGCAGCATAGGCCAGGCACCACGTAGTCAGGCTGCATGTTTTGGCAATCCTCACGCCGCCCAGTGGATGCAGTCCCTGCGGGACAATGCTCGCCCATGACAGCTGCCCCACCAGACACCCCCGTCGTCATCGTCGGCGCCGGTCTCGCCGGCCTCACCGTGGCCCTGCACCTGGCCGACACCGTGCCCGTCGTCATCCTGGCCAAGCGCGAGCTGACCGAGGCGGCCACGGCCTGGGCCCAGGGCGGCATCGTCGGCGTGCTGGGCAGCGACGATTCCATCGAGAGCCATGTGCGCGACACGCAGGACGCCGGCGCCGGCCTCGTCGACGAGGCCACGGCCCGCTTCATCGCCGAGCGCAGCGCCGCCGCGGTTGGCTGGCTGGTGGAGCAGGGCGTGCCCTTCACTCCCGACGACAGCGGCCCCATGGGCCTGCACCTGACGCGCGAGGGCGGTCACGCGGTGCGTCGCATCGCCCACGCGGCCGACGCGACCGGCAAGGCCATCCACGACCAACTGCTGGCCGTCGCGCGCAAGCACCCCAACATCACGCTGCGCGAGCGCTGGATGGCGCTGGACCTGATCACGTCGCGCCACGTGCAGCGCGAGGACGTCGACAAGGGCGTGCCGCGCGTCTATGGCGTCTACGCGCTGGACATCGACGCCCAGCGCGTCGAGACGCTGGCGGCGCGTGCCGTCGTGCTGGCCACCGGCGGCGCCGGCAAGGTCTACCGCTACACCACCAACCCCGACACCTCCACCGGTGACGGCATCGCGATGGCCTGGCGCGCCGGCTGCCGCGTGGCGAACATGGAGTTCATCCAGTTCCACCCGACCTGCCTGTACCACCCGCAGGAACGCAGCTTCCTGATCACGGAGGCGCTGCGCGGCGAGGGCGGGCATCTCAAGCTGCCGGACGGCACGCGCTTCATGGCCGCCCACGACGAGCGCATGGAGCTGGCGCCGCGCGACATCGTCGCCCGCGCCATCGACTTCGAGATGAAGAAGCACGGCCTGGACCATGTGTGGCTGGATGCCACGCACCTGGGCGAGGCCTTCCTCATCGAGCATTTCCCGACCATCCATGCCCGCTGCCTCAAGCTCGGCATCGACATCGCGAGGCAGCCCATCCCCGTCGTGCCCGCCGTGCACTTCACCTGCGGCGGCGCGGTGACGGACCTGGCCGGGCGCTGCGACCTGCCGGGGCTTTATGCCGTCGGCGAGACCGGCTACACGGGCCTGCACGGCGCCAACCGCCTGGCCAGCAACTCGCTGCTGGAATGCGTGGTGCTCGGCCAGACCTGCGCGGCCGACATCCTGGCCCATGCGGCGCAGGCGCCGGCGCCGCTGCCGGCCTGGGACGAGAGCCAGGTCGAGAACGCCGACGAGCAGGTCGTCATCGCCCACAACTGGGACGAGCTGCGCCTGCTGATGTGGAACTACGTCGGCATCGTGCGCACCACCAAGCGCCTGGAGCGGGCCCTGCACCGCATCGCGCTGCTGCGCAGCGAGATCGACGACTACTACGCCAACTTCCGCGTCACGCGCGACCTGCTGGAACTGCGCAACCTGGTGGACTGCGCCGAGCTCATCGTGCGCTCGGCGCTGATGCGCCACGAGAGCCGCGGCCTGCACTACAGCCGCGACTACCCGCAGACGCTGCCGGTCAGCTTCCCGACGGTGCTGATCAGCGAGCGGCGAAGGCGCTGAGGCCGCTCAGTTGCCCCGGTAGGTCGAGTAGCCGAAGGGGCTGAGCAGCAGCGGGATGTGGTAGTGCGCCTGCGTGGTGTCCACCCGGAAGATCACCGGCACCTCGGGGAAGAAGCCGGGCTGCTGCGGGGTGGCCAGGGCGCCGGTCTTGAAGACGACGCGGTAGATGCCGGACTCGTAGCGCTGGCTCTCGGGCCACAGCGCCTTCACGCGGCCCTGGGCATCGGTGCGGCCACTGGCCAGCGCGGTCCAGCCGGTGCCGGTCTGGCGCTCCAGTTCCACCGGGATGCCGGGACTGGGCTCGCCGGTCTGCAGGTTCAGCACATGCACGCTGAGCGGGTTGGCCGCGGGAGCCTTGTCGGCGGGCGCGGCGGCCAGCGGCAGCGCGCTGGCGGCCAGGGCCAGCGCGATCAGCGGGCGGCGCAGGGCGGGCGGGTTCATCAGGGTCGCTGAGGTCATGGGGTCTCCGGGGTCTCCAGGGTGAGGAAAGGGTCAGCGCAGTGCGCGCAGGCCTTGCGCGGCGGCGGCCGCGCAGCGGTCATCGGGTTCGGGGCCGCCGCCTCCGGCCACGCCGATGGCGCCCAGGGGCGTGTCGCCATCGGCCAGCGGCTGGCCGCCGCCGAGCAGCAGCAACTCGGGCAGCGTTGCCAGGTTGCGGCTGTCGGGCTGGGCGGCGGCCTGCCGGGCCAGCTCAAGCGTGGGCCGGCGGGTCGACGCAGCGGTGTAGGCCTTGCGGCGCGCGGCCTCCAGGTTGTGGTGGCCGACGCCCTCGTCGCGCTGCAGCAACAGGGTCTGGCCGTCGGCGTTGACGACGGCGATGGCCAGCGGCCTGGCCGCGCAGGCCTGGGCGGCTGCGGCGGCCGACTGGGCCTGGGCCAGCGTCAGCGGCGGGCTCGCGGGTCGGGCGGTGGCAGCGCTCATCCACGGCAGGGCGAGGGCGAGCACGGCCGCCGCGGCGGGGAAGGGGCGTGTGTGGTGCATGCCCGCACTCTAGGCAGCGGCAGGTGGCCCGGCGCTGACGGCCGGATGACATCTTTGTCATGCTCGGCCGGCGCCGCTGCAGGCATGCTTGCGGCTCTGGAGGTGGAGCGCGATGCGCATACTGGTCGTCGAAGACGAGCCCAAGACGGCGGACTATCTGGGCAAGGGCCTGCGCGAGTGCGGCTATGTCGTCGACGTGGTGGGGGACGGGCACAGCGGCCTGCACTGGGCGCTGGAGTCGGACTACGACCTGCTCGTGCTCGACCTGATGCTGCCCGGGCTGGATGGCCGCGAGGTGCTGAGGCGGCTGCGCGAGCGTCGTGCCACGCCGGTGCTGCTGCTGACGGCGCGAGACGCGGTGCAGGACCGCGTGCAGGGCCTGGAGCTCGGCGCGGACGACTACCTCGTCAAGCCCTTCGCGTTTGCCGAGCTGGTCGCCCGCATCCGCAGCCTGCTCAGGCGCGGGCCGCCGCGCCAGGCCGACGTGATCGAGCTGGGCGAACTGCGCATGAACGTGCCGGCCCGCGTGCTGACGCGCGGCGGCGAGCGCATCCACCTCAGCGCGCGCGAGTTCACGCTGCTGGAGCTGTTGATGCGGCGCCAGGGCGAGGTGTTGTCGCGTGGCCAGATCGCGTCGCTGGTGTGGGACATGAATTTCGACAGCGACACCAATGTCGTGGACGTGGCCGTGCGGCGACTGCGCCAGCGCATCGGCGATCCGCTGCCCGGCCGCTGGATCCACACGGTGCGTGGCATGGGCTATGTCTGCGAACTTCGCGAGCCCGAGGCATGAGGGCCGGCCGGTTCGGGCTGGTGGCCCGCATGGCCCTGGCCGCCGCGCTCGGCGCTGCGCTGCTGACGGCCCTGCTGGGTGGGTTGACCTATGCCGCGATGGCGCAGCAGTTCGTGCGCGGCGACGAACGCGCGCTGCTGGGCAAGCTGCGCCAGGTCAGCACGCTGCTGGCCCAGTCGGCCAGCCCGGGCCTGCTGATCGAGCAGCCCCGCTACCTGCGCGACAGCATGAGCGGCGAGGGCAATGCGATCGTGCGTCTGCTCGCTGCGGACGGCCGGCCGCTGCTGGAGATCAACCCGACCGGCCTGCAACTGCCGGCCACGCAGCCGGCGTCGGACGCGGAGCGCGCGTCGGTCTCGCAGCTGACCCGCTGGCGCACGGCGGCCGACGTGCCGGCGGCGGCCGTGTCGGCGCAGGGGCGGCTCGGGCCGGCCCCGGCCGGACGGCCGGTGCTGATCACGGTCGCCCGCGTCTTCCATGAGCGCGACGAAGCCTTGCGCGCCTACCGCCGCCAGCTGGCCGGGGTGGCTGCGCTGGTGGCGCTGGCCAGTGGGCTGGCGGCCGCCGCAGCGATGGCCTGGGCCCTGCGGCCGCTGCGCCGGCTGGCGGTCGAGGCGGCACAGGTTCGCATCGACCAGCTCGAGCAGCGCCTGGGCGTGCCCGAACTGCCCGAGTTCGCGGGCCTGGCCCAGGCGGTGAATGGCATGCTGGAACGCCTGCAGCAGGGCTTCGAGCGCCTGAGCGGATTTGCGGCCGACCTGGCGCATGAGCTGCGCACGCCGCTGGGCAATCTGCGCGGGCAGACCCAGGTGGCATTGGCCAGGCCGCGCGACGCGGACAGCTACCGCCAGTTGCTGGAGTCCAACCTGGAGGAGTTCGAGCGGCTGCAGCGTATGACCGACAGCATGCTGTTCCTGGCGCGGGCCGATCACGGCCATGTGGCGCTGTCACGCCAGGCGCTGGGCGTCGCCGCGGAACTGCAGCGCCAGGCCGACTATTTCGAGGATCTGGCAGAGGAGCGCGGCCTGCGGCTGCGGGTGCTGGCGCCGGCCGCGGAGGAACCGCTGTTGGCCGACCCCGTGCTGTTGCGTCGCGCGCTGGCCAACGTGGTGTCCAACGCGATCCGGCATGCACTGGCGCCGGGCGAGGTGGTGCTGCAGGGCCGCCGGGAGCCGGGCGCCTGGCTGCTGACGGTCAGCAACCCGGCCGAGCCGCTGGACGAGGCGCGGCTCGGGCAGCTGTTCGAGCGCTTCTACCGGGCCGACCCGGCGCGGCCCGGCCTGGCGCCCGGCGCGGGCCTGGGCCTGTCACTCGTGCGCTCCATCCTGCAGTTGCACGGCGGCAGCGCCCAGGTCAGCCAGGCCGACGGCCATCTGACGCTGGCGCTGCGCTGGCCCGATCAAGCGGGCGGCAAGACCTGACTCATTTGCGCGCCCGCAGTGCGGTGCGCGCCTGCACGAAGTTGAACGCATAGCCCACCGCGTCGACGATGGCGTTGTCGATCTCCAGGCGCTCGTGCTCGGTGAGGTAGAAGCTGAAGTCCACCTCGTGGCGGATGTAGCGCGGCGGCAGGCGGTTCAGCGCCACGCAGCAGACGTCGCACAACAGGTCGTTGCTGGCCGCGATCTCGGGGTAGTCCTTGGACGCGTCCAGCACCGCCGCGAAGACTTCGCGCTCGTGGTGGTTGTACAGGGAGCTGAAGTCGGCGTTCATGGTGGCAGGCCTCGGCGGGCGTTTCGATCCAGGCTTTATAGCCGCATCAGGCCGCGCCGATGCCGGGTTTCATGCCGGCGGCGGCCGTCTTGCGCGCGGCCGTGAAATCCAGCATGCGCGTGATGCAGGCCTGGGCCTTGACGCGGATGGCCTCCTCGACGTGGACCTCGGGCTGGCCGCTCTGCAGGCAGTCCACCAGGTTGGCCAGGCCGTTCATGGCCATCCAGGGGCAGTGCGCGCAACTCTTGCACGTGGCGCTGTTGCCGGCGGTGGGCGCCTCGATCAGCGTCTTGCCCGGCGCCAGCTGGCGCATGCGGTGCAGGATGCCGTTGTCGGTGGCGACGATGTACTCCCGCGCCTTGCCTTCGACCACCGCCTTGATCAGCGCCGACGTGGAGCCCACCACGTCGGCCTGCTCGACGACGCTCCTGGGCGACTCGGGGTGCACCAGGATCTGCGCGCCCGGGTGCTCCTTGCGCAGCAGCTCCAGCTCCAGCCCCTTGAATTCGTCGTGCACGATGCAGGCGCCGTTCCACATCAGCATGTCGGCGCCAGTCTGCTCCTGGATGTAGCGGCCCAGGTGGCGGTCGGGCGCCCACAGGATCTTCCGGCCCTGGGCGTGCAGGTCGGCCACGATCTCCAGCGCGCAGGAGCTGGTCACCATCCAGTCGGCACGCGCCTTCACGGCGGCGCTGGTGTTGGCGTAGACGACGACCTGGCGGTCCGGGTGGGCATCGCAGAAGGCCGCGAAGTCGTCGGCCGGGCAGCCCAGGTCCAGCGAGCAGGTGGCCTCCAGGTCGGGCATCAGCACTCGCTTTTCGGGGCTGAGGATCTTGGCCGTCTCGCCCATGAAGCGCACGCCGGCGACGACCAGCGTCTGCGCGGCATGGTCGCGGCCGAAGCGGGCCATCTCCAGCGAGTCGGACACGATGCCGCCGGTCTCCAGCGCCAGGTCTTGCAGTGCGCCGTCCACGTAGTAGTGGGCGACGAGCACGGCGTCGTGTTGCTTGAGCAGCGCACGGGCGCGGTCGGCCAGCGCGTGGCGCTCGGACGGCGTCAACGGTGCGGGCGTCTTCGCCCAGGCGTGGGCGGTGGAGCAGGTGCCGGCGGCGTCCTGCCTGGTGTAGTCGAACAACTGGGTGTCCATGGGGTCGGTCTCGGGGAACACGGCGTGATTGTCCGCCGGCCGGCGCCCGGGCCGGCGCCCGGGGTCTTGGCGCCGCTCAGGGCAGGCGCATCACGTCGCCTTCCCTGACGCGGGCGGTGTTCGTCGGCTCGTTGCCCCAGCGGTAGGTCACGCTCAGCGTCTTGGTCTGGCCGGGTGCGGGGTCGGCGCCGAGCAGCTCGTTGCGCACCTCCAGCTCCAGGCGGTCGCCGCGCACGCGGGAGCGCACGGCCTGGGTCACGTCCACCCAGCGGCCGTCGCTGCCGTAGCTGGCGCTGTCGATGGCCAGGCGACCCGCGGGCCGCGACGGCCCCGTGCTGTCGCCCCAGTCGCCGCGGCCCCAGCCGATGAACTGGCGGCCGTCCACCGTCTGGTACTCGCGGTATTCGAAGCTGCGCTGCTGGCCGGCACGGTCACGGGCGACGATGCGCAGCCGCTTGGTCTGGCCGGGGTCGGGGTCGATGCCGCCGAAGGTGTCGTTGGTGAGCCGGAAGCGCTCGTCGCGCCGCGCCAGCTCGCGCAGCCGCCCGGTCACGTCCACCTCGCGGCGGCCCGTGCCATAGGTGGCGGAGAGGATGGTGAATTCGCCGTCGTCGCGGCGGTCGCCGCGATCCTCGCGCTCGCCATGCCAGCCACGCGGGCCGCCCGCGTCGCCCCAGTTGCCGCCGCTCCAGCCGATGAACTGGGCGCCATCCACCCAGTCGCGCTCGCGGTACTCGAACTGGCGCTCCCGGCCCTGGCGGTCGCGCGCAAAGATGCGCAGCACCTTGGTGCGGCCCGGGTCGGGGTCGACGCCGAACAGGTCGTTCGTCAGCTTGAAGCGCCGGTCCTGGCGCGCCAGTTCACGCAGGCGGCCGGTCACGTCCACCTGGTTGTTCGCCGTGCCGTAGCGGGCCTGCAGGATGACGAACTCGCCGTCGTCTTCCGCCCGGGCGGGCAGGGCCAGGCCCGCCAGCATCGTGTGGGCCAGGGTCAGGGTCAGGTGGCGGCGTTGCATGGCGCTCTCCGGGTTGTCGTCGTGCAGGCCATCCTAAGGCGGCTGCCGGCTGCGTGCGCCCCGGGCACGGCCGGCTTCAGGCCCGCTCGAAGAAGCGGCTCGGCGGCATGCCCACCGTGCGCGTGACCATGGCCGTGAAGGCGCTGGCGCTGGCATAGCCCAGCTCGGCCGCGATATGGCTCATCGGCCGGCCGCGCGCGGCCAGCGTCAGCGCATGGGCCAGCAGCAGCTGCGAGCGCCATTGCGCGAAGCTGGTGCCCAGCTGCTCGCGGAACAGCCGGCTCAGCGTGCGCGGGCTGGCGCCGGCCTCGGCGGCCCAGGCCTCCAGGCCGGCATGGCGGCCGGGCTCGCGCAGCATGGCTTCGCAGAGCCTGCGCAGGCGGGCGTCCTGGGGCAGGGAGACGCCCAGGGCCAGCGGGCGGGCACGCTGCAGCTCCATCAGGATGAGCGCCTCGATGCCGTGGCGGCGTTCGGCCTCCTCATGGCTCTCGGCTGGCGCCGGGTCGGGCAGGGCGGGCAGGGCCAGCACCAGCTCGCGCAGCAGCGGCGACACCTCCAGCACCCGCCCGACCTGCCAGGCCGCGCCGGTCAGCAGTTCGGGGCCGAGGTAGAGGGTGCGCAGGTCGCACTGCTCGATGGCCGTCACCGCGTGCACGATGCCGGGCGGAATCCAGACCGCCCGCGACGGCGGCACGATGTAGGTCGCCGTCTGGAGGCCAGCGGTGTTCACGCGCACCGCACCCGTCATCGAGAAGACGAGCTGCGCCCAGTCGTGGCGGTGGGGCTGGATGTCGGCCAGGTGTTCCAGCAGCCGCGACTTGGCGCGCAGCGGGCGCTCCGGCGCGGGCGCGAAGCGCTCGGGCGAGAGGGCGGGGAAGCTGCGGCGGCCGGTCATGGCGGGATTTCGATAGAACTTGACGAACCATCGTAACTTCGCCGACCCGCTTCTCACCAGAATGGCGTGGATGACCACCGCCACCGCCTTTGCCCCCGACGCGGCCCGCCAGCGCCGGCATGACATCACGACGATTTCGACCATCGGCGTGGCCCACGGCAGCTCGCATTTCTTCCACATGCTGCTGCCGCCGCTGTTCCCGGCCTTCATCCAGGCCTTTGGCCTGAGCTATTCGGAGCTGGGCCTGCTGGTGACGACCTTCTTCGTCATCTCGGGTGCGGGCCAGGCGCTGTCGGGCTTCATCGTCGACCGCATCGGCGCGCGGCCGGTGCTGTTCGCGGCGCTGGCGAGCTTCTTCCTGGCCTCGGTGGCGGCGGGCCTGGCCCAGGGCTTCGGGGGGCTGCTGCTGGCCGCGGCACTGGCCGGCCTGGGCAACGCTCCCTTCCACCCGGCGGACTTCACCATCCTGAACAAGCGCGTCTCCCAGCCGCGCCTGGGGCATGCGTTCTCGGTGCACGGCATCAGCGGCAACCTTGGCTGGGCGTTCGCGCCGGTGTTCTCCATCGGCATCGCCGAGGCCAGCGGCAACTGGCGCTTCGCCTATGTGGGCACGGCGCTGGTGGCGCTCGCCGTCATGGCTCTGCTGTTCTGGCAGCGCGCGGCGATCGACGACCGGCACGGGTCCTGGGGGCATGCCAAGCCCGCAGCGGGCGCCCCGGCCGAGCACCCCATGGCCTTCCTGAAGCTGCCCTCGGTGTGGCTGTGCTTCTCCTTCTTCTTCTGGAGCACGGCGGCGCTGTCGGCCATCCAGAGCTTTGCCAGCCCGGCCCTGCACCAGATCTACGGCCTGCCGCTGGCGCAGACGGCCTATGTCGTGACCGGCTACATGCTGGCGGGGGCGGCGGGCATGGTCTGCGGCGGCTTCCTGGTGGCCCGGGTCGAGCGGCTGGAGCGCACGATAGGCTGGGCCATGGCCCTGGCCGCGGCGCTGCTGCTGCTGACCGCCACCGGCTGGCTGCCGGGCGGGCCGGCCGCCATCGTGGCGGCGCTGGCCGGCTTCGGCACGGGCCTGGCCGGGCCTTCGCGCGACATGCTGATCAAGCGCGCCTCGCCCCCGGGGGCGACGGGGCGGGTCTACGGCACCGTGTACTCGGGGCTGGACATCGGCTTTGCGCTGGCCGCGCCGGTGTTCGGCGCCATCCTCGATCACGGCATGCCGCGCGGCGTGTTCGCCGGCTCGGCGGCGGCGCTGCTGATGGGCATCGCGTCGGCCGGCCTGGTCGGCCTGGGCCTGACGCGCCGCAGGGCTGCCGCCGTCGCCACGGCCTGAACAAGCGGTCCGCCGGGCGTCAAGGCCCTAGCATGCACGCCATTGCCCGCCCGCGGGCCGACCGGCGTGCCCCATGAGATTCAAGAACTTCGTCACCTCACCCACCCTGGAGAACAACGCCTTCCTGGCGCTGCTGATCGCGGTCTCGCTGGCCATGGCGTGGATCCTGCTGCCCTTCGGCGGGGCGGTGTTCTGGGGAGCGGTGATCGCGATCGTCTTCATGCCGGTCTACAACGGGCTGTTGCGCCGATGGAAGCAGCGGCGCACGCTGGCCGCGCTGGCGACGGTGTTCCTGGTCGTGCTGATGGTCGTGCTGCCGCTGCTGCTGCTGACGGGCACGCTGGTGAAGGAGGGCGCGGCGCTCTACCAGCGCGTGCAGTCGGGCGAGACGAACTTCGCGCGCTATTTCGAGCAGGTCATCGCCGTGATGCCGCGCTGGGCGCATGACCTGCTGGAGCATTTCGGGCTGACGGACTTCAACGAGCTGCAGACGCGCATCGCCGACGCGGTCGCGCGCGGCAGCCAGCTGATCGCCACCCACGTCTACAGCATGGGCCAGAACGCGCTGGACCTCGTCATCGGCTTCTTCGTGATGCTGTATCTCGCCTTCTTCCTGCTGCGCGACGGCGCGCGCCTGAGCCGGCGCATTCGGGCGGCCGTGCCGCTGGCGCCGGCGCATCGCCAGCACCTGGCCGCGAAGTTCATCACCGTGATCCGCGCCACCGTCAAGGGCAACATCCTGGTCGCGGCCACGCAGGGCGCCCTGGGCGGCCTGGCGTTCTGGTTCTTCGGCATCAAGGGCGCGCTGCTTTGGGCGGTGCTGATGGGCTTCCTGTCGCTGCTGCCGGCCATCGGCGCGGGGCTGATCTGGCTGCCGGTGGTCATCTACTTCCTCGTCACGGGGGCCGTCTGGCAGGGCGTCGCGCTGATCACCTACGGCGTGCTGGTGATCGGCCTCGTGGACAACGTGCTGCGCCCCATCCTCGTGGGCAAGGACACGCAGATGCCCGACTACCTGGTGCTGATCTCCACCATCGGCGGCATGGCCGTGTTCGGCATCAACGGCTTCGTCATCGGCCCGGCGATCGCGGCGATGTTCATGGCGGCCTGGGACCTGTTCGCCGCGGCGCGAGAAGAGGCCGCAACGGAGCAGCAGCCCGGCGGGCCCGCGGCGCCCTGAGCGGCGTTGCCGGACAACGGCGGGTTATGGTCGACGCGTTTGTCGCAATGCGGCCGGCAGGACCGGCCGGCTACAGTTCCTGCATGACTGGACAACCTGAAAACTCCCGCCTCGCGGGCCATGCGCTGGTCGAGGCGCTGATCGCCCAGGGCGTGGAGACGGCCTTCGGCGTTCCGGGCGAGTCGTACCTCGCCGTGCTGGACGGATTCCATGAACACGCCGACAAGATCCGCTTCATCGCCTGCCGCCAGGAAGGCGGCGCGGCCTTCATGGCCGAGGCGCAGGGCAAGCTGACCGGCCGCCCCGGCATCTGCTTCGTGACCCGTGGCCCCGGTGCCACCAACGCCAGCATCGGCCTGCACACCGCCTTCCAGGACAGCACGCCGATGATCCTGTTCATCGGCCAGGTCGCCAGCGACCAGCGCGACCGCGAGGCCTTCCAGGAGGTGGACTACCGCCAGATGTTCGGCCCCGGCACGCTGGGCATGGCGAAGTGGGTGGGCGAGGTGCATGACGCCGAGCGCCTGCCCGAGTACGTGGCGCGTGCCTTCCACACCGCCATGCAGGGCCGGCCCGGCCCGGTGGTGCTGGTGCTGCCCGAGGACATGCTGACGAAGCCGATCACGGCGCCCGTCGTCGCGCCGGCGCGTCCCGCCGAGGCCGCGCCGACGCCCGCCGCGCTGGCGGAACTGCGCGAGCGCCTGGCCGCGGCGAAGCAGCCGCTGGTCATCGCCGGCGGTGGGGGCTGGACGCCCGAGGCCGGCGCCGCGCTGCAGGCCTTCGCCGAAGCCTGGGCATTGCCGGTGGGCTGCGCCTTCCGCTTCCAGGACCTGTTCGACAACGCCCATCCGCTGTACGCCGGCGACGTGGGCATCGGCATCAACCCGAGGCTGGCGGCACGCGTGAGGGAGGCCGACCTCATCCTCGCCATCGGCCCGCGCCTGGGCGAGATGACGACCGGCGGTTACACGCTGCTGCAGGCCCCGCGCCCCGCGCAGCAGCTCATCCACATCCACGCCGGCGCCGAGGAGCTGGGCCGCGTCTACACGGCCGAGCTGCTCATCAACGCGAGCATGAGCCAGGCCGCACCGGCCCTGGCCGCGCTGGCGCCCCCGGCCGACATCCCCTGGCGCGCCTGGGCCGATGCCGCCCACGCCGACTACGAGGCCAACCTCCAGCCCACGCCGGTGAGCCCGCTGGACATGGCCGAAGTCATCCGGCTGATCGATGCCAGGCTGCCCGAGGGCAGCATCTTCACGAACGGCGCCGGCAACTACAGCGGCTGGCTGCACCGCTTCCACCGCTACACGGGCCTGCACCGCTTCGGCAGGACGCAGCTCGCGCCCACCAGCGGCGCCATGGGCTACGGCGTGCCGGCGGCGGTCGCGGCGGCCTTGCTGCAGCAGGACCGCTGGGTCGTCAACATCGCCGGCGATGGCGACTTCCTGATGACCGGCCAGGAGCTCGCCACGGCCACCGGTTACGGCGCCAGGAAGCTGCTCGTCGTCGTCGTCGACAACGGTACCTACGGCACCATCCGCATGCACCAGGAGCGCGAGTACCCGGGCCGCGTGTCGGGCAGCGACCTCTTCAACCCCGACTTCGCCCGGCTTGCCGAGGCCTTCGGCTTCGTGGCCGTCAAGGCCGAGAGCACCGAGCAGGTCGGCCCGGCGCTGGACGCGGCCATTGCGGCCGGGCGGCCAGCGCTGCTGCACCTGCGCCTGTCCAGCGACGTCAGCACCTCGCGCAGCACGCTGACGGCCATCCGCGAGGCCGCGAGGAAGGCGCAACATGCTTGAGCTGACGCTGCGCGGCGAATTCATCGAACTCGACAAGCTGCTCAAGGCGACGGGCCTGGTCGAGAGCGGCGGCCGGGCGCGTCAGCTGATCACCGCCGGTGAGATCAAGGTCGACGGCAAGGTCGAGCTGCGCAAGACGGCCAAGATGCGCGCCGGCCAGGTGGTGGAGTTCGGAGGCCAGCAGGTCCGGGTGCTGCCGGCGGGCGGCGGCTGACGGCCAAGGAAAACGGCGGCCCGCAGGCCGCCGTCTTGTCGGTCAGGAACGAAGATCAGGCGCGGCGACGACGCACCAGACCCAGACCCAGCAGCGTGGAGGCGACGAGCGCCAGGCTGGTCGGTTCAGGCAGCGTGCGCACGACTTGATCCTTGGTGCCGATCGTGAAGCTGTCGAACGCAAAGACGTCGCCCGAACCCACCGTCGACAAGAAACGGATGCGGTTGAACTCCTCGCTGGCGTTCTCGGCGATCAGGCCGAAGTACAGGATGCTGCCGTCGGCAATGTTCTGGGCGGCCGTGCTGACGACCTGCGTGGAGACCACGGTGCCGTTATTGGACAGCTCCAGCGTCAGCGTGCCGCCGAAGTCACCCAGGTCGATGCCGTAGAAGCCGAAGGCGGCAAGCGCGTTGCTGAAGTCGACCTGGAAGGGGTTGCTGCCGCCCGCATCCACTTCCCAGAAGCGGACGCCACCGGGCACCGAGTAGCGGCCCGCGCCGTTCGAGGCGCCCGGGGAATTGCTCTGCACGGAGCCCGCGCCGTTCAGCGTGGCGGTGCCGGCAGCGCCGAAGTTCAGCGCCAGCGGGGCGACCCCGGAGCGGCTCTCGAAGTTCTCGGTGCCGACGCCCACCAGATTGCTCTTGAAACTGTTTTCGGCGGCCGTCGAGTTCGTCGATGCCACCTGCACACCGGAATTGCCGTTGGCGTCGATCCCGGTGAAGACGAGGTAGGCGTTCGCGCTGCCTGCCGCCATCAGACCGGCGGCGCAGGCCATGGAGGTGAGGAACTTGGACATCGTGGCTTCCTTGAGGTTGCTTGGGTTGTGAGAATTCCGGACCCTTAAAGCACCATCCGTGCCGTGTTCCGTAAGATATTGATGCAAAAGGAAAAATTCGTTTTCAAGGCGATTTTCTTTCAGCGGGCTGTCAAGATTTTCGACATCGCGGCATGCCGATTGCTAGGAACCTTCGCCGAAGCGGAGCGATGAAACCAGCTCTTGCCGCGAATCGCCTCTCCCCTCTTTGGCGGCTTCGGGATTGCCCGGCGTTGACCGGTAATCCGAAAAACGAAACACTGTTCCAACTGCTCGCTGAGCCGCAACCGCCGACCGGCCGCCACCGGGTGGCCGGGGTTGTGACAGCCGACGCAGTGCGGTGCGCCTGCTGCGTCCGCTCCCCCTCCTGACGCCCGAGCGAGCCGGTGCCGCGCGGGCGGACAGCGCCACCTCGGCCTGCCGCCGACCCTCCGTCCCCGATTGCTGAAGCGCTGCGCGCCCGACCCTTGACGGATCGGGGGCCGGGTGGGTTCGTGCCTGCCCGTGGCAGGGCCCGCGAGGGGGCGGCATGCCCAACGAAAAATCGCGCGCCGCCCGAGGTGCGCCCGGAGACATGCCATGACCTCAAGAATGCCCAGGCGCGGCCTGCTGGCTTCGTCCATCTCGCTGGGCCTGCTGGCCTGCGGTGGCGGCCAGGAGAACGCTGCGAACTTCGCCACCCTGCAGTCCAGCGCGCAGCCCACAGCCGGCCGCCTCGATGCCGGCAGTGCAGCCGCCGCCGCCACGGCCAGGGCCCTGGCCGCACGCGACCCGCGCCCCATCACGCCGGCACCTGCGCCCGTCATCGACGCCGTCAGCCTCACCGACCCGGCGGCACCGCTGCTCTTCGACGTGGGCGACCGCAGCTATGCGGCGCCGGCCACCATCGGCGGCCTGCACAACCCGAGCAACTACCGCGCCGCGCCCAGGCTGCCGGCCTGGCAGTTCGCGACGCTGGACCCCACCGGCGGCGTGCTGAGCTTCGAGCGCGAGACCGCGCCCGACATCGGCTGGCACGGCCAGTCTCGCAAGGGCAAGGTGCTGGTCACCGGCGGCTCGTCGGCCGCGCCCGACCGCGTCTACACGGTCTTCAACAAGGAGCAGCTGCTGGCCGCGCTGCGCGAGGCCAAGAACCAGCCCAAGATCATCCGCGTCGTCGGCCACATCGACTTCCGCTGGCGCGACAACAACACGGTGTTCGAGGAGTACACCGGCTTCCTGGACCAGAAGAACGGCGGTTCCTTCTCGATCCCGTCCAACACCACGCTGGTGGGCATCAACGACAGCAACGGCCGCCCGGCGCGCATCACCGGCACGCAGATCCTGATCGGCATCGAGGCCGCCACGACGGCCGCCGGCCCCGAGGCCGACTTCAAGAAGTGGGTGGCCGAGGGCAAGGGCCCGGAGCTGTACCCCACCTGGACGCGCAACATCATCGTGCGCAACCTCGCCATCGACACGCCCTGGGACGTCAACCCCGAGGACAGCGACAACGCCTACATGGACGGCGTGACCATCACGCGCGGCCAGCAGATCTGGTTCGACCACGTGACCATCAGCGACGGCGACACGCCCGAGTCGCTGGCCAGCGACACCCGTCACGACGGCGCGCTGGACATCGTGCGCGGCAGCGACTACGTCACCGTCTCCAACAGCATCTTCACCAAGCACCACAAGAACAGCCTGGTCGGCAACGGCGATTCCGGCCGCGCCTGGAGCGACGCCGGCCGGCTGCACGTGACGCTGACCGGCAACTGGTGGGACCACGCCTACAGCCGCCTGCCGCTGGTGCGCTTCGGCCAGCTGCACATGTACAACAACCTCGTCGCCGGCAGCACGACGACCAGCGACAGCGACAGGAAGTTCGGCTCCGGCCTGGACGTCCGCTACCAGTCCGACGTGATCTCGGAGAACAACTTCTACGAGTTCACGGGCCTCAAGCCCAGGGAGGTCTGCGGCAAGCTGGCCGGTGGCAAGGACGCGCTGAGCTTCCGCAGCAGCGGCCACCGCTTCATCAGCGACAAGGGTGATGACGGCAAGGCGATGACCGCGGTGGTCGACGTGGAGCTGCAGGGCTGCGACAACCTGCCCGTCCGGCAGAACTGGGTGCCGCCCTACGCGTACACGCTGCGCAGCGCCGACACGGTGCGCGACGCGATCCGCACCACGTCCGGCGCCGGCCGCCTGGGCCTGTTCGCGACGCAGGGCCCGGCCCCGGCGCCGCTGCCGGGCTCGCCCGCGCCCAGCCCGGCGCCCACACCGTCTCCTTCTCCCACCCCGGCGCCGGCGCCCACGCCCAACCCTCCGCCACTGATCCCCGGCACTGCCTGCACCGTCACGCTGCCCTGCAGCGACGGCGGCGGCGAGGCGGTGCTGAGCCCGCTGGTCACGGCGCCCGTGCCCGCGGCGGCCTATGTGCAGGAGACCGGCACCTACACGCTGTCCGGCGCCGGCGTCATCAACACCGGCAGCCCCTACACCTTCAACTTCAAGTACACGGCGCTGATCGGTGACTTCACGTTCACGGCCCGCCTCGTCAACCAGGGCGGCAGCGCCGACTCGGCGCGCGCCGGCATCGTCGCCGCGGATGCCGTGACGGGTTCGCCGGTGTATGCGTGGACGGCGCGTTACTCGTCCACCGGCGAGATCCGCGCGGCGACCAACGGCAACAACCGCGCCAACCTCAGCGGCTTCACGGCCTCCACACCACCGGTCTGGGTGCGCGTGCAGCGGCGCGGCAACGCCGTCTATTCGGCCGCGTCCACCGACGGCGTGGCCTGGGCAGAGAAAACCAATCTCAGCGTCACCGGCTCCACGATGTTCGTGGGCCTTGCGCTGTCCTCGGGCAGCAACAGCGCCGTCGTCACGGCGGATTTCGACAACGTGAGCATCGTCGGCGGCGGCCGTTGATGCACAAGGAGACCCCCATGAAGTTCAAACGCCAACTGCTGGCCGCGCTGCTGTGCGGCGGCCTTTCTCTGGGCCAGGCCTGGGCCGGCGCGACCCAGGAGGTCGCCTACGGATCGCTGACGGCCACGACCACCGTCACCTTCAGCGAACTTGTCGCGAGTCCCTTCGACGCGGTGCTGATCGACGGCCTGCTGAGCAGCGGCGGCGTGCAGTTCGGCGAGCGCTTCGTCGGCCAGGAACTGGCCGTGGCCAAGGCGCCGCGGCCCGGCGCCATCGCGCAGGACTGGTTCGACGACCTCACGTTCGGCAGCCCCACGGCCGGCCTGACGCTGATGGCCGGCGCGCTGGGCGCCAACCTGGGCGCCTACCACTATGGCGACGCCCACGGCGCGGCATTGGCCGGCATCGGCCCGCAGAACACCGATGGCAGCGACCCGTTCGGCTTCGGCGCGATCTCGGCCCGCTTCGCGGCGCCGGTGTCGGGACTGGGCCTGCAACTGCGCGACAGCGACGGCGGCGCGATCACGCTGAGCCTGTACCGCAACGACGGCAGCCTCATCGAGGCCCTGGACCTGAGTGGCCGCAGCGACGGCTTCTATGCCTTCTCGCGTACCGGTGGGGCGGCCGACATCGCCGGCTTCACGCTGACGAACCGCGACAGCTACTACGGCGTCGCCATCGACAACCTGGTGCTGGCCGCGCCGGTGCCGGAGCCTGCCTCGGCGGCGCTGGCCCTGGGCGGCCTGCTGGTGCTGGTGGCCGCGCGCCGGCGCGCCCGCTGAGTAGCTCCCCCCAACCCTCTCCAGGAGACAAGCCATGAACAAGTTCCTGACCCTGGCCGCCCTGGCCGCGGCCTCCATCGGCGGCGCGCAGGCCGCCGGCACGGCGCTGGGCAACGGCGACTTCGCCTTCACCGGCCTCAACGTCAACACCACCGTGGGCGGCTGGTCCTTCGTGGCCTTCGTCGACATCAGCGCCGGCACGACGATCTACTTCACCGACACCAACGTACTGCAGAGCACGCCGTCCGCCGGCGTGTTCTCGACGACGGCCGAGACCTTCTGGTCCTGGACGGCCTCGGCCGATGTCGCGGCCGGCACCTCGGTCGCGTTGCTGGGCACCGGCGCCAGCGGCCAGTACGCGGCCAAGTCCGGCGCCGCCGGCGGCACCGCCAACGGCGTGGTGGCCAACCTGAACGGCGGCTCGTCCAACATCTCGAGCGGCGGCGACATCCTGTACGCCTACCAGGCCGCGTCGTACGCGACCAACTACCAGCCCTCGACCATCACCTTCCTGGGCGCCATCAGCAACCGCGCCACGCCCTATGCGACGTCCGACAACCCCTTCGCCGCGACGGGCCTGAGCGGCATCCAGGTGCGTGAGTTCCGCGGCAGCGCGGACACCCGCTACACCCAGTTCACGCCACAGATCACGACCGGCGACTCACCCTATGCCTCGATGGCCGAGTTGAAGGCCGCGCTGGCCGTGCAGGGCAACTGGACGACGAGCGCGGCGTCGACTACGGCGCCCATGGTGTCGGACATGCTGGCCGTCACCGCGGTGCCGGAGCCCGGCAGCTATGCGCTGATGCTGGCCGGTCTGGCCGCCATCGGCGGGTTGGCGCGTCGGCGCCTGGCAACCCGCTGAGTTGCCCGGCGGCGGTCAGCGGTAGCGCGCCAGGATGCGCTCGACGCTGCCGTCGCGCACCATGTCCCGCACGGCCTGGTCCAGCCGTTCCAGCGGCAGCTCATGCGCCCGCGTGAACGCGCAATGCGTGCGGTAGCGGGCGGTGTGAAGCACGACCCTGAGGCCGTCGCCCGGGTGCAGCTTGTTGTGGTACTCCAGCGTGATCTGCTCGGTCAGCGCGTAGTTCATGCGGTGCGCCGCCAGCTTGCGCAGATTGATCAGCATGCTGGGTGCGTCGTCGCGCACGAACCGCTGGCCCAGGGCCAGCTCGAGCTGGGGGTAGCGGTAGGCATATACGGTGCCCAACCGCTGGCCGGCCAGGCCCTGCAGGCTGCCGACCGGCGGCGCCTGGGGATGGGCCACCACCACACCAGCGTGCTCCAGCACCGCTGGACTCCAGTGGAAGTCACCGTCGATCCAGTCCCGGGCGACGTAGCAGACGCCATCGGCCTCTCCCGCGGCGAGCACCTGCGAGACGCGGCGCGGCGGCACGGACAGGTACTCGATCGGGCGGCCCAGGCGCGCGGCGAGGTTGTCGCTGATGTCCTTGACGATGCCGGTCGTCAGCCGGCCCTGTTCGAAGCCGCCGAAGGGCATCGCATGGTTCAGCGGCGCAATGAATCGCAGCGTCGGCTCTGCGGCGTGCGCCTGCCAGGGCAGGGCGCAGGCCAGCAGCAGCGCCGCCGGCCTCATGGCCTGACGACCTCCAGCAACCGGTCCAGCCCGCCGTCGTTGATCGCGACCATGGCCTGCTCGCGCACCCGGGGCTTGGCGTGATAGGCCACCGACAGTCCCGCGGCGCCCATCATCGGGAGGTCGTTGGCGCCGTCGCCGACGGCCATGGCCTGCTCGGTCGAGCAGCCGATGCGCGCGCAGCAGTCCAGCAGCATCAGCCGCTTCTGCTCGCCGTCGCAGATGTCGCCCCAGTCCTGCATGACGAGGCCGCCGGTGAGGGCGCCGTCGACGATCTCCAGCTCGTTGCTGCGCACGAAGTCCATGCCCAGCTCGGCCGCGACGAAGCGCGTGAAGAACGTGAAGCCGCCCGACACCAGCACCAGCTTCAGGCCCGCGGCCTTCAGGGCCGCGCACAGCTCGCGTGCGCCGGGGTTGAAGGTCAGCCGCTCGGCCAGCACGCGGTCCAGCACGCCGGCCGGCGTGCCGGCCAGCAGGGCCAGGCGGCGGCGCAGGCTGTCCTTGAAGTCGGTGATCTCGCCACGCATCGCCGCCTCGGTGATGGCGGCCACCTCGGCGCCCTTGCCGGCCAGCGCGGCCATCTCGTCGATGCACTCGATGCTGATCAGCGTCGAGTCCATGTCGAAGGCGGCGAGCTGGAAGAAGGACAGCGGCGGCAGCGTGGAGCCGGCGTTGACGACGAGGCCGGTGGGAGCGGTGGAGGTCACGGGGTCGGGGCGAAGCGGGAACTGCGGGCCATTATCCCGACCGGGCGCCCCGCCCACCCACCGCATGCGGTCTAGGCATCCTTCACCGGCTGCCCCAGCAGCCGCAGCACCTCGCGCACCGCCTGGGCGCGGTCCTGCGGGCTGGACAGTGCCTTCTCCACGCGCAGCTTCTCGTTGCCGACCAGCTTGATGTTGCGGTTTTTCTGCAGCAGCTCGATGACGCGCATCGGGTCGATGGGCGGGTTGGGGCGGAAGTTGATGTTGATGATGCTCGGCGCGGCGTCCACCTTGATGACGCCGAAGGGCCTGGCCAGCACGCGCAGCCGGTGCAGGTCGAACAGCGTCTGGCCCTGCGTGGGCAGCTTGCCGAAGCGGTCGGTGATCTCCTCCAGCATCGCGTCGATCTGCTCGGGCTTCTCGGCCGTGGCCAGGCGCTTGTACAGGCTCAGCCGCACCTGCACGTCGCCGCAGTAGGCGTCGGGCAGCAGCGCCGGCGCATGCAGGTTGATCTCGGTGTGGGTGGCGAATGCGCCGGTGGGCGAGAGCAGGTCGGGCTCGCGGCCGCTCTTCAGCGCGCGCACGGCCTCGTTCAGCATGTCGTTGTAGAGCTGGAAGCCGATCTCCATCATGTTGCCGCTCTGGTTGTCGCCCAGCACCTCGCCGGCGCCGCGGATCTCCAGGTCGTGCATCGCCAGGTAGAAGCCTGAGCCCAGCTCCTCCATCGCCTGGATGGCGTCCAGCCGCTGCGTGGCCTGCTTGGTCAGGCCCTGGATGTCCGGCACCATCAGGTAGGCATAGGCCTGGTGGTGGCTGCGGCCCACGCGGCCGCGCAGCTGGTGCAGCTGGGCCAGGCCGAACTTGTCGGCGCGGGCAATGATGATGGTGTTGGCGCTCGGCACGTCGATGCCGGTCTCGATGATGGTCGAGCACAGCAGCAGGTTGTGCTTGGCCGCCACGAACTCGCGCATGACGCGCTCCAGCTCGCGCTCGGGCATCTGGCCGTGCGCGATGACGATGCGGGCCTCGGGCACCAGCTCCTCCAGCTTCTGCCGGCGGTTCTCGATGGTCTCGACCTCGTTGTGCAGGAAGTAGACCTGGCCGCCGCGCTTCAGCTCGCGCAGCACCGCTTCGCGGATGGTGCCGCTGCTCTCGGCGCGCACGAAGGTCTTGATCGCCAGGCGGCGCTGCGGGGCCGTGGCAATGACGGACAGGTCGCGCAGGCCTTCGAGTGCCATGCCCAGCGTGCGCGGGATGGGCGTGGCGGTCAGCGTCAGCACGTCCACTTCGGCGCGCATGGCCTTCATGGCCTCCTTGTGGCGCACGCCGAAGCGGTGCTCCTCGTCGATGACGAGCAGGCCCAGGCGGTTGAACTTCACCTCGGGCGACAACAGCTTGTGCGTGCCGATGACGATGTCGATGGTGCCGTCGGCCAGGCCTTCCATCGCCACCTTGATCTCCTTGGCCGAGCGGAAGCGGCTCATCTCCGCGACCTTGACCGGCCAGGCGCCGAAGCGGTCGGCGATGTTCTGGTAGTGCTGCTCGGCCAGCAGCGTGGTGGGCGCCAGGATGGCGACCTGCTTGCCGCCCATCACCGCGACGAAGGCGGCGCGCAGCGCCACCTCGGTCTTGCCGAAACCCACGTCGCCGCAAACCAGCCGGTCCATGGGCTTGGGCGAGATCATGTCCTGGATGACGGCGTGGATGGCGGCGCGCTGGTCCGGCGTCTCCTCGAAGCCGAAGGACGCGGCAAAGGCCTCGTAGTCGTGCCCCGAGTAGCGGAACGCATGGCCCTCGCGGGCGGCGCGGCGGGCGTAGAGGTTGAGCAGTTCGGCGGCCGTGTCGCGCACCTGCTCGGCGGCCTTGCGCTTGGCCTTCTCCCACTGGCCGCTGCCCAGCTTGTGCAGCGGGGCTTCGTCCGGGCTGACGCCGGTGTAGCGGCCGATCAGGTGGAGCTGCGCCACCGGCACGTACAGCGTGGCCTTGTCCGCGTACTCGAGGTGCAGGAACTCGCTCTTCTGCCCGTCGCCCAGGTCGATGTTGACGAGGCCCTGGTAGCGCCCGATGCCGTGATTGATGTGCACGACCGGGTCGCCCACCTTCAGCTCGGACAGGTCCTTGATCAGCGCGTTGACGTCGCTGACCTGCTCCTGCTTGCGGCGGCGGCGCGTCGTCGGCGTGGTGACGAACAGCTCGGTCTCGGTGATGAGCTGAACGGGATGTTCGGCATCGACCCAGAAGAAACCGCTCGCCAGCGGCGCGGCGGTGATGGCGTACTTCTCGTCGCCTTCCCAGAACTCGGCCAGGCTGCCGACCGACGGCGGGTCGATCTTGTGGTCGCGCAACTGCTCCAGCAGGCTCTCGCGGCGGCCCTCGCTCTCGGCCAGCAGCAGCACGCGGTGCGGCGTGGCCTTCAGGTGCGCCTCCAGGCGGGCCAGCGGCTCCTGCACGCCGCGCTCGACGCTGACGTCGGGCAGCGGGCGGGCGAACTCCACCGGCTCCGCGCCGCGCACCGACAGCACGGCATGCGGCTTGGTCAGGCCGAAGAAGTCCTCGGCCGTCAGGAAGATCTCGCCCGGGGGCAGCAGCGGGCGCTCGGGGTCGTGCTGCAGGAAGCGGTGGCGCTCCCTGGTGTCGATCCAGAAGCGCTGGATGGCCTCGTCCACCTCGCCATGCAGGGCCAGGCCGGCCTCGGCGCCGAGGTAGTCGAAGACGCTCGCCGTCTGCTCGAAGAAGATCGGCAGGTAGTACTCGATGCCGCCCGACGCGATGCCGTCGCCGATGTCGCGGTAGAGGCGCGACTTGGTCGGGTCGCCCTCCATCTTCTCGCGCCAGCGGTTGCGAAAGGCCTTGCGCGCCGCCTCGTCCATCGGGAACTCGCGGCCCGGCAGCAGGCGCACGTCGGGCACGGGGTAGAGGCTGCGCTGGCTGTCGGGGTCGAACACGCGGATGGAATCCACCTCGTCGCCGAACAGGTCCACGCGGTAGGGCACGGCCGAGCCCATCGGGAACAGGTCGATCAGCCCGCCGCGCACGGCGTATTCGCCGGGCTGCACGACCTGGCTGACGTTGGTGTAGCCCGCCAGCGTCAGCTGCGAGCGCAGCGAGGCCTCGTCGAGGCGCTGCTTCTGCTTGAAGTTGAACGTGGTGCCGGCCAGGAAGCTGGGCGGCGCCAGGCGGGTGAGGGCGGTGCTGGCGGGCATCAGCACGACGTCGATGGTCTTGGTCCTGCCCGCCTGCAGCAGCTCCCACAGCGTGGCCAGCCGCTCGGAGATGAGGTCCTGGTGCGGGCTGAAGCTGTCGTAGGGCAGGGTCTCCCAGTCCGGGAACACGGCCACCTTCAGCTCCGGCGCGAAGAACTTCAGCTCGTCCTCCAGCCGCTGCGTGTCGCCGGGCTCGGCGGTGAAGATGGCGGCCAGGCGCCCCGCGTCGCGCTGCTGCTGCACGAAGCGCGCGAGCAGCAGCGCGTCGGCGGAGCCCAGCGGGCGGGGGTGGGTGAACTTCTTGCCGGGCTGGATCGCCGGCAGCGACGGGAGACTCATGGGGACCTACAAACGACAACAGCCCCGAAGCGGGGCCTGGGGGAATTCTATGGAAGCCATGTCGTTTGGCTGTCAGCAGGGGGTATGGATAGCATGCGCGCCTTCGAAACCGGAGATTCCATGCGCCGCCGCCACGTCCTCAGCCTGCTTTCGACCTCGATCTTCCTGAGCCTGCCCGCCTGGGCCGCGCCCACCGAGAGCGAACGCTTCCATCAATGGCTGGATGCGCAGTGGGAGTTGACGCTGCAGCGCCAGCCGGTGCTGGCCACGTCGCTGGGCGACCCGCGCTACAACGACCGCCTCGTCGACACGACCACCGCCGCCTACCGCGCGCAGGCCCGGCGCGAGCTGCAGCAGACCCTGAAGGAGCTCGCCCGTTTCAGCAAGGCCAAGCTCGACGCCAAGGACCGCATCTCCTACGGCATCCTCAAGCTCGACCTGGAGCAGAGCCTGGCCGGCGAGCGCTTCCCGGACTGGATGCAGCCCATCAGCCAGATCGGCGGCCTGCCCAGCTTCCTGGCCCAGATGGGCACGGGCCAATCCATCCAGCCTTTCAAGACGACCCGGGACTACGACGACTGGCTCAAGCGGCTGGCGCTGGCCGTGCCGGTGCTGGACGGCACCATCGCCAACATGCGCGACGGCCTGAAGGCCGGCGTGACCCAGCCCAGGGCCGTCATGGAGAAGGTGCTGCCGCAGCTGACGGCGCTGGCCGTGGCCGCCCCCGAAGAGAGCCTGTTCTGGGGCCCGGTCAAGAACTTCCCCGATGCCGTGCCGGCCGCGGACCGCGAGCGCATCACGGCCGACATGCGCAAGCTGCTGAGCGAGCGGGTGCTGCCCGCCTATGCCCGCCTGCTGGCTTTCGTGCGCGACGAGTACACGCCCCGGGCGCGCACCAGCACGGCCTGGTCGGCGCTGCCGGACGGCAAGGCCTGGTATGCCCAGCGCGTGCGGCAGTCGACGACGCTGGCGCTGAGGCCCGACGAGATCCACGAGATCGGCCTGAAGGAGGTTGCGCGCATCCTCGGCGAGATGGAGGGTGTGAGGAGGCAGGTCGGCTTCCAGGGCGACCTGAAGGCCTTCTTCAAGCATCTGCAGGACGACCCCAAGTTCTACTTCACGAGACCTGAGGACCTGCTCGCCGGCTACCGCGAGCTGCAGAAGAAGATCAACGGCCTCAGCCCCAGGCTCTTCGACATTCAACCGAAGGCCGACTACGAGGTGCGCGAGGTGGAGGCCTTCCGCGCCGAGAGCGCGGCGGGCGCGTCCTACCAGGGCCCGTCGGCCGACGGTTCGCGCCCCGGTGTCTTCTACGTCAACACCTTCAACCTGAAGGCGCAGCCCATCTTCGGCATGGAGACGCTGTCGCTGCACGAGGCCTCGCCGGGCCACCACTTCCAGGTGTCCATCGCGCAGGAGGACCAGAACCTGCCCAAGTTCCGCCGTTACGGCAGTTTCTACGTGGCCTACGTGGAAGGCTGGGCGCTGTACGCCGAGAGCCTGGGCAAGGAGCTGGGCCTGTTCACCGATCCCTACCAGTGGTACGGGCGCCTCTCGGACGAGCAGCTGCGCGCGATGCGGCTGGTGGTGGACACCGGCCTGCACGCCAAGGGCTGGACTCGTGAACGCGCCATCCAGTACATGCTGGACAACTCCTCGATGGCCGAGAGCGACGTGGTCTCCGAGGTCGAGCGCTACATCGTCTGGCCGGGCCAGGCGCTGGGCTACAAGATCGGTCAGCTGGAGATCACCAAGCTGCGCAGCGAGGCCGAAGCGGCGCTGGGCGCGAAGTTCGACATCAAGGCCTTCCACCGCGTCGTGCTCACGGCCGGCCAGGTGCCGCTGCCGGTGCTGCGCGAGCTGGTGCAGGACTGGGTGGCCCGGCGCAAGGCCGGCTGAGCCGGGCCGCGACCCGGCCACGCGCTTCGGCAGGGCGCGCGCCGATCTGCCCTTGTGACGGCGGATCTTGTGGCGGCGGATTGCCGCCGCCCCAGGCCGGCCGAGCGCGGGAGTCGGCGGAAAACCGCCGATCTCAAGAGCCGAAACGGCCGCTCCACCCTGGGGCGGCGCCGCGCACTGACTTGGCACGCAAGCTGCTCATCCTGGGGCACACAACCCAGGAGACACCATGTCTGCGATCCATCCCGGCCGCGCGGCGCCGCCCCCGGCCGCGCCCGATCCCATCGAGTTCAAGCGCGTCAAGGCCATCTTCGTCGGCTCCATCGGCAACCTCGTCGAGTGGTACGACTTCTACTGCTACGCCGCCTTCTCGCTGTACTTCTCGGCGTCGTTCTTCCCCAGCAGCGACCCGGTGGCCCAGTCCATGTCCACCGCGGCCATCTTCGCGCTGGGCTTCTTCATTCGCCCCGTCGGCGGCCTGCTGTTCGGCTACATCGGCGACCGCCATGGCCGGCGCCTGGCGCTGATGCTGTCGGTACTGCTGATGTGCGGCGGCTCGCTGCTGATCGCCTGCTCGCCCACCTACGCGTCGGTGGGCGTCTGGGCGCCCGCCATCCTGCTGATCGCGCGGCTGCTGCAGGGCCTGAGCCTGGGCGGCGAGTACGGCTCCAGCGCCACCTACCTGTCCGAGATGGCGACGTCCAAGCACCGCGGCTTCTACTCCAGCTTCCAGTACGTGACGCTGATCGGCGGCCAGCTGACGGCGCTGGTGGTGCTGCTGCTGCTGCAGAACTTCTTCCTCAGCGCCGCGGAGCTGAAGGCCTGGGGCTGGCGCATCCCGTTCTTCATCGGCGCGGGCCTGGCCGTCGTCGCGCTGATCATGCGCTCCGACCTGCCGGAGACGGCCGCCTTCAAGGCGCAGGCCAAGCGCAACCAGGGCCGCACGGGCGGCCTCAGGCTGCTGCTGCAGCATCCCCGGGAATGCCTCATCGTCATCGGCCTGACCATGGGCGGCACGCTGGCCTTCTACGTCTACACGACCTACATGCAGAAGTTCCTGAAGCTGTCGGCCGGCCTGACCGATGCGCAGACCACCGCCGTGTCCGCCGGCAGCCTGGTGTTTGCGGCGCTGCTGCAGCCGCTGTACGGCGCGCTGTCGGACCGCATCGGCCGCAAGCCGCTGCTGCTGGGCTTCGCCATCCTGGGCACGCTGTTCACGGTACCGCTGCTGACGGCCATCCAGCATGCCAGCGGCCCGTGGGAAGCCTTCGGCCTGATCGCCTGCGCCTGGCTCATCGTCAGCGGCTACACCTCCATCAACGCGGTCGTGAAGGCCGAGCTGTTCCCCGCCTCCATCCGCGCCACCGGCGTGGGCGTGCCCTATGCCATCGCGGTGTCGGTGTTCGGCGGCAGCGCCGAGTACATCGCGCTGTGGTTCAAGAAGGCCGGCAACGAGAGCGGCTTCTATTGGTACGCTACCGCGGTGATCGCCTGCACGCTGCTCGTCTACCTGCTGATGCGCGACACGCGCCGGCATTCGAGGATCGATGCTGAAACGTGAGCCCCTCGCCCAGTCTTGCGTCGCTGAACGCGAGCAAGTCTGGTTGGTCCCCCGAGGGGACGGCGATGCTTGCGGCATCGAGCCGCAAGCACATCGCCAGGCGGGCCGGCTTGGGAGCGGCCCGGCGCTCGGCCCGAAACCTGCGCGCCATGCCTGAAACGGTGAAACGTCCCCGCTGGCAACGCAGCCTCGCGCTGCTGGCGCTGGTGGTGCTGGGCGGCGCCGCGGTGGGCTACGGCGCGTGGCGGGTGTCGCTGGACCTGGCGCTGGCGCAGACGCAGGACGACGCGCAGCGCCACCTGCGGTTCGTCGCCCACGAGCTGACCGGGGCGCTGGACAAGTACGAGGCCGTGCCCCAGGTGCTGGCGCGCCACCCCGCGCTGGCCGGGCTGCTGGCCCAGCCGGCCTCCGAGGCCCGCGTGGCGGAGGTCAACGCGCTGCTGGTCGACGTGGCGCGCGACGCCGCCGCGGCGGCCATCTTCCTGATCGACGCGAACGGCCTGACGCTGGCCTCCAGCAACTGGCGCGACGCGCAGACCTTCGTCGGCAAGAACTACGCCTACCGACCCTACTTCCGCGACGCGATGGCGGGCGGCAACGGCCACTTCTACGCTCGCGGCTCCACCACCGGCACGCCCGGCTACTTCATCGCCCACCGCCTGGCCGGCCCGGCGGCGGGCGTCGTCGTGCTGAAGGTGTCGCTGGACGAGATGGAGGCCAACTGGGCGCGCAGCGCCGGTGACCTGATGCTGGCCGACGCGCGCGGCGTCGTCTTCCTCGCCAGCCGGCCAGAATGGAAGTACCGCACGCTGCGCCCCCTCGCCGCCGCCGCACGCGCCGAGCTGCACGAGACGCAGCAGTACGGCGACCTGCCGCTGGCACCGCTGGCGCGCGAGCCCTCGCGGGTGTCGGGCGAGCTGCGCGTGGAGCGCGTGGCCACGGCGACTGCGAAGCTGCGCGCGCTGGTCACCGAGCAGGTCGTCCAGGGGCGAGGCTGGACGCTGCTGTCCTTCACCGAGATCCGCGGCGCCGAGCAGATCGCCGCCGGCCGCGCCTGGGCCGCGGCGCTGGGCTGGGTGTCGCTGCTGCTGCTGCTGGCCTATCTGCAGCTGCGCCGCCGCCGCACCCGCGAGCGCCTGGCCGCCCAGGGCGAGCTGCGCGCGGCCTACGACAGCCTGGAGGCGCGCATCGCCGAGCGCACGCAGGAGCTGCAGGCGCGCGTGGACGAGCTGCGCCGCACCGAACGCACGCTGCGTGCGACGCAGGACGAGCTGGTGCAGGCCGGCAAGCTGGCCGTGCTGGGCCAGATGGCGGCCAGCATCACGCACGAGATCAACCAGCCGCTGGCCGCGCTGCGGGCACTGAACGACAACGCCCGCGTGTTCCTGGAGCGCGGCATGCAGGCCGACGCCGAGGGCAACCTGGCGGCCATCGACAGCCTCACGCAGCGCATCGCCGCCATCGTGGCCCAGCTCAAGGGCTTTGCGCGGCGCGACGAGCTGCGCGTGCAACCCGTGCCGGTGGCGGCGGCCTTTGAGGCAGCGCTGGCCCTGGTGGGCGCCGAGGCGCGCCGCCGGCGCGTGCGGCTCGAATGTGCGCCGGTGCCCGAGGGGCTGGCCGTGCTGGGCCAGCAGGTGCGCGTCGAGCAGGTGCTCGTCAACCTGCTGCGCAACGGCATCGACGCCAGCGCCGAGACCGGCGCCGAAACCCGCGGGAAGGCGGGCGGCGGCACGGTCACGCTGCAGGCCGAGGTGGACGCCGCGGCCGGCCAGGCGCTGCTGCGCGTGACCGACGGCGGCCCCGGCCTGAGCGAGGACGTGCAGGCGCGGCTGTTCGAGCCCTTCTTCACCACCAAGCGCCGCGGTGAAGGCCTGGGGCTGGGCCTGTCCATCTCGGCCTCCATCGCCAACGCGCTCGGCGGCTCGCTGCAGGGTGGCAACCGCGCCGCCGCCGCCGGCGGCGGTGCCCAGTTCACGCTGCGCCTTCCGCTCTCACAATCCGGCCATGACCCGCGCTGAACTGATCGACGTGCTGCTCGTCGAGGACGACGAGCATGTGCGCCTGGCCACCATGCAGAGCCTGAAGCTCGCGGGCCTGGGTACGCAGGGCGTGGGGTCTGCCGAGGACGCGCGGGGCTGGCTGCTGCAGCCGGGCTTCGGTGGCGTCGTCATCTGCGACGTGCAACTGCCCGGCGACAGCGGCCTCGTGCTGCTGCACGCACTGCGCGAGCAGGACCCGGAGCTGCCCGTCATCCTCGTCACCGGCCACGGCGACATCGGCATGGCCGTGGAGGCCATGCGCGACGGCGCCTGGGACTTCATCGAGAAGCCATTCTCGGCCGAGCACCTCGTCGAGGTGGTGCGCCGCGCGCTGGCGCAGCGCCGCCTGGTGCTGGAGAACCGCCGGCTGAAGGCGCAGCTGGACGATCAACGCGGCGCGGGCCCGGCCGACGGCCTGCTCGGCGCGAGTGCGGCGATGGAGCAGGTGCGCACGTTGATCAACACGCTGGGCCCGGCGCGCGTGGACGTGCTCGTCCACGGCGAGACCGGCACCGGCAAGGAGGTCGTGGCGCGCGCGCTGCATGCAGCCAGCGGCGCGCGCGGCGCCTTCGTCGCCATCAACTGCGGCGCGCTGCCGGAGAGCGTGTTCGAGTCCGAGATCTTCGGCGCCGAGGCCGGGGCCTACACGGGCGCCAACAAGCGCCGCATCGGCAAGCTGGAGTTCGCCGGCGACGGCACGGTCTTCCTCGACGAGATCGAGTCCATGCCGCTGGCCTTGCAGGTCAAGATGCTGCGCGTGCTGCAGGAGCGCAGCGTGGAGCGGCTGGGCGCCAACACGGCGGTGCCGCTGGGCTGCCGCATCGTCGCGGCGACCAAGGTGGACCTGCTGGCCCTGGCGAGGGAAGGGCGGTTCCGCGCGGACCTGTTCTACCGGCTGGACGTCGCCAGCGTCGCGCTGCCGCCGCTGCGCCAGCGCCGCGAGGACGTCCCGCTGCTGCTGAGCCACTTCTGCGCGCAGGCCGCCGAGCGGCTGCAGCGCCCGGTGCCGGCCTGGACGGCCGCGCAGCTCGCCGCCTGGCAGGCGCGCGACTGGCCCGGCAACGTGCGCGAGCTGCGCAATTTCGCGGAGCGCTGGGTGCTGGGCCTGGTCGGCGAGGCGCCGCCGCCCGCGCTGCCGACACCCAGCGAACCCGTAGCCCTGCCGCAGGCGCCGCTGGACGAAGCCCTCGCCAGCGTGGAGCGGCAATGGATCGTGCAGGCCTTGCAGGAGAGCGGCGGCAACATCGCCCGGGCCGGCGAGCGCCTGGGCCTGGCGCGCAAGACCCTGCACGACCGCATCCGCCGGCTGGGCCTGGACGCCGACGCCTACCGCGCCAGCTGAGCCGTCATCGGCCTGACACGGGGCGTGGCTAGCGTGGCGGGCTTGTCCCCCGCCTCGCGCCCGCCATGACGATCCTGCACGCCCCCGCCCCCGTCGCCGCCTCCCGCATGCGCCTCGTCGCGCTGGCCTGCCTCGCCTGCGCGGGCGGGCCGGTGCAGGCGGCGAACTTCTCCGTCACCGGCACCTCGACGACGGCGCAGAGCCTCGCGGCCTCGCAGACGGGCTCGGTCGCGGCCGGCGGCTCGCTGACGGTGTCGGGCAGCAGCGTGGCCGTCACGGTGACCGGCAACAACGCGACCTTGACCAACCTCGGCAGCATCACGCAGACCGGCACGGGCCGCGTCATCCGCGACAACACCGGCGTGAGCGGCCTGGTCGTCACCAACGGCAGCACGACCAACGCCACCGCACTGATGCAGGCGGCCGACGCCGACGTCATCCAGATGAACAAGAGCCCGGCCGGCGTGGTGCTGCACAACTACGGCCGGATGATCTCGCTGAACGCGTCCGCGGCCGGCAACCAGGTGGTGGACTTCAATGCCATCGCCAGCGGCAGCAACGTCGTCAACAACTACGCCGGCGGGCTGATGAAGTCCTACGAGGCCGACGCGGTGCGGCCGGGCGTCAACGGCGTCGTCAACAACTGGAGCACCATCCAGTCGGTCACGACGACGGGCTCCAGCAGCGACGGCATCGACGGCCAGGCCAACTCCGGCATCCAGGTCCTCAACGCCGGTCTCGTGCAGGGCGCCCGCCACGGCATCACCGGCGGGCAGGACACGGCCCTGCTGTCGCACACGATGTCCATCACGAACCACCTGGGCGGCCTGATCCAGGGCGACAACGGCTCGGGGCTGAACCTCGATGGCTTCAACGGCCTGCAGGTCGTGAACGTCCACAACGCCGGCACCATCCTCGGCCGCGGCGTCACGGGCGACGGCGATGGCGTGGACGTGGATGGCGTCGTCATGCTGACCAACACGGCCACCGGCATCATCCGTTCGGCCAACTCCTTCAGCGCCGTGGCCTCGGGCCTGGCCTACAGCGAGGCCATCTCCGTGGGCGGCGGCGGCATCACCAATGCCGGCCTCATCGAAGGCCTGGTGGCCACGGGCAACACCAACGCGGTGGGGCGCGGCATCTCGCTGGTGGGCAACGACATCACGACCGGCGTGAACACCGGCCAGCGCGAGGCGATCTACGCGAATGCCGTCGTCGTCAACCAGGCCGGCGGCGTCATCCGCGGCCAGAGCGACGCGGCCCTCTACGCCGGCGGCCTGAACGGCAGCGGCCGCACGCTCAGCCTCCAGAACGACGCGGGCGCGACGCTGCAGGGCGGCGCCGGCAGCGCGGCCATCGTGGTCGCGAGCGATTACGCGACCACGATCGTCAACCGCGGCCTCATCGACGGCAGCGCCAGCGGGCGTGCCATCCAGCTCGGCGGCGGCCAGAACAGCATCACCATCGCCGGCGGCCAGGCCCAGGTGCTGGGCAGCATGGACGGTAGCCCGGGCGGTGCCAGCAGCCTGCACCTGGACCCGGGCGCGGGCCAGAGCTTCGCCTATGCGGCGGCGCTGTCGAACTTCGCCGTCGTGCAGGTCGACAGCGGCCGGGTCGTGCTGGGCGGCGTCAGCGGCCCGCTGGGCAGGATGGTCGTCGCCAGCGGCGCGACGCTGGAGCTCGCCGGCGCGCAGCGGCTGGATGCCGCCTCGGCGCTGGAGCTGGCCGGCGGCACGCTGGTGCTGGGCGGCAACCAGAGCTTCGCCGCGCTGGTGCTGAGCGCCAGCTCCGTCATCGATCTCGGCAGCTCGACGCTGAGCTTCGGCGTGCTGGGCGACGTCGCCAGCGGCGCGACGCTGAGCCTCAGCGGCACCAGTGGCTACGCCTTGCGCTTCAGCGGCAACCAAACTGGCGATGCCGGCTTCCAGACGCTGCTGGCCGGCCTGACGATCAACGGCCAGCAGGCCACGGCCAGTTTCGACGGCAGCTTCACGGGCGTCAGCGCCGTGCCGGAGCCGGCACCTTCGCTGCTGTTCGCGCTGGGTCTGCTGGGCCTGGCGTGGCGCCGGCGCGCGCTCCGCTGAGCGGCCGGGCAGCGGCCGCCTGCGGGGGCGGCTTCCGGGTGTTCAGTCCTTGCCGCCGTCTAACAGGGCGTCGCGGAGCGTCGTGTCGGCCGGTGAATCGCCGAACCAGATGCGCAGCACCAGCGTGAAGAACTCGTCGTCGCCCACGGGCTCGCCCTGGGGCTGGCCCTGGATGTAGAACTGCGTGCCCTTGCCCGGCACGAAGTCCATCGCGAAGGTGTCGCCGGAGGCCAGCTTGGGCTTGCCCGAGAAGATCTCGATCAGGCGGGTCGTGGCCAGCGTGTGGCGGGTCATCTGCTGGCTGGGCGTGTTGTCGCTCATGCCGCGCAGGAAGAGCCGGCCCAGGTCGGTGCCCTGCAGCTCGCGCAGTGCCGTGAACTGCAGGCGCTTGGGGCCTGGCAGCGCGAACAGCTCCGCTGGCGTGGCGGCGCGCCTGGTGGTGTACAGGCCCATGTCGTAGGCCTTGAATACCAGCCGCACCCGCGTGCCCTTGCCGTTGAGCAGCAGCGCGCTGCCGCCCAGCTGGGCGGTGGGCTCGAACTTGTGCACCGTCGTGGCGGCACCGGCCTGCAGGCACAGGGCCGTGCCGGCGATCAGGGCGGCCAGGCGCATGCGCGCGGCCAGTGCTCGATGCTGTGTCATGTCTCCTCCGGGGAATGTTTTCTCGCATCGTCGATGCGGCGGGTGCATTCTGCGGGCCCGGCGGGCGACGCCTGTCGCCGATTGCGGTGGCTTTGCCCTCGTCAGGCGTGAATCCTCACCACGCGGGCCGGCCGGCCCACGGCCTCGCGGGCACGCAGCTGGCCGCAGCCACCCTCCACGTCCTGGCCGGCGGAGTCGCGCAGCTTGGTCAGCACGCCGCGGCCGGACAGCTCGGCCGCGATGGCGCGGGCGCGCTCCCAGCCGGGCCGCGAGAAGGGCAGGCCGGGCGCGCTGTTGAAGGGGATCATGTTCAGCAGGCCGTAGCGGCCCTTGAGCAGGCGCACGATGCCGTCCAGTTCCTCGGCGCCGTCGTTGACGCCGTCCAGCAGCGTCCATTGGTATTGCACGGGGTAGCCGCTGGCGCGGCCATAGGCATCGGCGGCCTCGACGAGCTGTTCGGGCGTGAGCCGCGGCGCGCGCGGCAGCAGGCGCTCGCGCTTGGCCGCGTCCGTCGTGTGCAGCGACAGGGCCAGGGCAGGGCGCACCTCGGCCTCGTTCAGCGCCGCGAAGGCGCGTTCGTCGCCCACCGTCGAGAACACCAGCTGCTTGTGCGCGAAGCCGCCTTCGCGGCCCAGCAGCGTGATCGCGTCCAGCACGTTGGCCAGGTTGTGCGAGGGCTCGCCCATGCCCATGAAGACGACCTTGCGAAGCTTCGGGTTCTTGCGCCGCGCCATGACGACCTGGGCCACGATCTCCGCGCTGCCCACCTGGCGGATCAGCCCTTCGGTGCCCGTCATGCAGAACTGGCAGCCCACCGCGCAGCCGACCTGGCTGGACACGCAGACGCCGTCGCGCGGCAGCAGCACGGTCTCCACGGTCTGGCCGTCGGCCAGGCCCAGCAGCAGCCGGGCCGACTCGCCGTCGCTGCCGGCATGCTCGCTGCGCAGCACCACCAGCGCGTCCAGCTCGGCCATCAGCCCGGGCAGCGCCTCGAACACGGCCTTGGGCAGCCAGCCCTGCAGCGGCTGCTTGCCGGCGGTGAGCGGCAGGGCCTGCACCCAGTGGCGCAGCACGCGGGACTCGTGGGCGGGATTGGCGCCCAGCGCGCGCAGGCGCTGGCGGAGGTCGGGGATCAGCATGGCGCCGCGATTGTCCCCGCAGCCGCCCAGGCGACATCGCGCACCGGGCTGGAGGACTATCCTGGGCCTCACGACTCCAGGAGACACCATGGCCCGACCCGCTCACATCGCCCCTGAGGAATGGGCCGTCCGCTGCGACCTCGCAGCGCTCTACCGCCTGGCGGCGCTGCACGGCTGGGACGACCTCATCTTCACCCACATCTCCGCCCGCGTGCCCGGGCCCGAGCACCACTTCCTGATCAACCCCTACGGGATGATGTTCGAGGAGATCACGGCCAGCAGCCTGGTGAAGGTGGACAAGGCCGGCGAGAAGGTCGAGCCCAGCGACTACAACGTCAATCCGGCCGGCTTCATCATCCACAGCGCCGTGCACGAGGCGCGCGAGGACGCCCGCTTCGTCATGCACCTGCACACGGTGGCCGGCGTGGCCGTCAGCGCGCAGCGCGAGGGCCTGCTGCCGATCTCGCAGCACAGCCTGTTCCCGCTGGCCTCGCTGAGCTACCACGACTACGAAGGCGTGGCGCTCAACCCCGACGAGAAGGTGCGGCTGGTGGCCGACCTGGGCGGCACGTCGCTGATGATGCTGCGCAACCACGGCCTGCTGACGCTGGGCCGCAGCGCGGCGGACACCTTCCTGAAGATGTTCATGCTGCAGCGGGCCTGCGAGATCCAGGTGGCGGCCCAGGCCGGCGGGGCGGAGCTGATCCGCATCCCGGCGGCCATCCTGGCCGGCATCCGTGCGCAGAGCGAGAAGGTCATGCGTGGCAGCGGCGCCGAGCTGGCCTGGCCCGGGCTGCTGAGGCGCCTCGCGCGCCAGAACCCCGGTCACGACGGCTGAGGCACCGGGTCGTTCGCGGCTCATGGGCTAAGCTTCAGGGTTTACCAGTACACGCGCCGTCCGTATGTCCGTCACCTCCCGCATCCAGCATGAAGGCCTGCGCCAGCGCCTGATGACCGCGGAGGCCGCGGCGGAGTTGATCCCGTCCGGCGCCAACGTCGGCATGAGTGGCTTCACCGGCGCCGGCTACCCCAAGGCCGTGCCGCAGGCGCTCGCCGCGCGCATCGGCCGCCTCAACGCCGAGGGCCGGGGCTTTCGCATCGGGCTGTGGACCGGCGCCTCGACGGCACCCGAGCTCGACGGTGCACTGGCCCGGGTCGACGGCGTCGGCCTGCGCATGCCCTTCCAGAGCGACCCGGTCGGCCGCGCGCGCATCAACGGCGGCGAGATGGAATACACCGACATCCACCTGGGCCAGGTGGCGCAGTACGTGTGGTTCGGCTACTTCGGCAAGCTGGACGTCGCGGTCGTCGAGGTGGCCGGCATCCTGCCGGACGGGCGGCTGATCCCGTCCACGTCGGTGGGCAACAACAAGACCTGGCTGGACCAGGCCGACAAGATCATCCTCGAGGTCAACCGCCGTGTGCCCGCCGCGATGGAGGGCATGCATGACGTCTACTACGGCACCGCGCTGCCGCCGCACCGCAAGCCCATCCCGATCACGGCACCCGACCAGCGCATCGGCGAGGCCTATCTGCACTGCGACCTGAGCAAGGTTGTCGCCGTCGTCGAGACCGACCAGCCCGACCGCAACTCCGCGTTCGCCGAGCCGGACGCCGTCTCGCAGGCCATTGCCGGCCACCTGCTCGAGTTCCTGCAGCACGAGGTCGCGCGCGGCCGCCTGTCGGCGGAGCTGCTGCCGCTGCAGTCCGGCGTGGGCAACACGGCCAACGCGGTGCTGGCGGGGCTCAACAGCGGCCCGTTCGAGCGCCTCACCGCGTTCACCGAGGTGCTGCAGGACGGCATGCTGGACATGCTGGCCAGCGGCAAGCTGGCGTCGGCATCGGCCACGGCGCTGTCGCTCAGCCCGGCGGCGCAGGCACGCTTCGAGCGCGACCTGGATTTCTACCGCCAGCGCATCGTGCTGCGGCCGCAGGAGATCAGCAACCACCCGGAGCTGATCCGCCGGCTGGGCGTCATTGCGATGAACGCGATGATCGAGTGCGACATCTACGGCAACGTGAACTCCACGCACGTGATGGGCTCCAGCATCATGAACGGCATCGGCGGCTCGGGCGATTTCGCCCGCAACGCCTACCTGTCCATCTTCATGACGCCGTCGGTCGCCAAGGGCGGCGCGATCTCCTGCATCGTGCCCATGGTCAGCCATGTGGACAACACCGAGCACGACGTGCAGGTCATCGTCACCGAGCAGGGCCTGGCGGACCTGCGCGGCCTGTCGCCCAAGGCGCGCGCCGCGCTCATCATCGAGCGCTGTGCCCACCCCGACTACCGGCTGCTGCTGCGCGACTACTTCGAGCGCGCCCGCCGTGGCGCGCCGGGCCAGCACACGCCCCATCTGCTGGGCGAAGCCTTCTCCTGGCACCAGCGCTACCTGCAGCAGGGGCGCATGCTGCCGTGAATGTTCGTGGCCGGCCTGGGGCCGGCCGCCGTGCCGCTGCGTTTTTCGCCTCACCGCCATGATTCTTCGCGACAGGCCCTCCGGGGCCGAGCTCTTCTTCATCTTGCGCGGCTCCATCCTGGGGCGCATCCGCGGCGTGCTGCTCGCCAACATCCTGCTGGCCGTCGTCGTCACCCTGGCGCACCACGCGCTGGCCAGCCACAACGCGGTGCTGGTCTCGACGATCCCGTTCACGCTGATGGGCCTGCCGCTGGCCATCTTCCTGGGCTTTCGCAACAGCGCCTGCTATGACCGCTTCTGGGAGGCGCGCAAGCTCTGGGGCGAGCTGCTGCTGCGCTCGCGCAACCTGGCCCGCCAGGTGCTCCACCTGGGCGACCACCCCGCCGCGCTGGCCGATCCGCGCGACCTGAGCGATGTGCGTGTGCGCATGGTGCTGCGGGCGGCCGCCTTCTGCACCAGCCTCAAGCACCTGCTGCGCGACCGGCCCGCCGACGCGGGCGGGCTGGCCGGCCTGCTGCGCCCGACCGAGTACGAAGGGCTGGCGACGGCGCGCAACCGCCCGGCTGCGCTGATGATGAACATGGGCGCCGACCTCGCCCAGTGCCGCCGCGAGGGCCGCTACGACAGCCTGAGCACGATGCAGATCGACCACACGCTGTCGGCGCTGACGGCGGCGGCGGCCAGCTGCGAGCGCATCCGCAACACGCCGCTGCCGTTCTCGTATTCGCTGCTGCTGCACCGCACGGCCTACCTGTACTGCTTCCTGCTGCCGTTCGGCCTGGTGGATTCCATCGGCCTGATGACGCCGCTGGTCGTGGCCATCGTGGCCTACACCTTCTTCGGCCTGGACGCGCTGGGTGACGAGATCGAGGAGCCGTTCGGTACATCGGCCAACGACCTGGCGCTGGACGCGATCTGCCGCGGCATCGAGATCGACCTGCGCCAGGCGCTGGGCGACCCCGAGCCGCCGCCGCCGCTGGAGCCGGTGGAATACCTGCTGCTGTAATGGCGGCATGACGACCGAATCCCGACCTTCGCGCTGCTATGCGCTGGTGCCCGCCGCCGGCATCGGCGAGCGCTCCGGCGCCGGCATCCCCAAGCAATACGTCGAGATCGCCGGCCGGCCCATGCTGGCCCACACGCTGGCCGCGCTGGCGGCGGTGCCGCGCATCGTGCAGACGCTGGTGGTGCTGTCGCCGGCCGACGACCGCTTCGAGGCCGCCGTGTCAGGCTACATGGGCTGGGCGGCGCGCGTGGGCGGCGCCAGCCGCGCCGAGAGCGTGCTGGGCGGCCTGGCGGAGCTGCGCCGGCGTGGCGCCACCGATGATGACTGGGTGCTGGTGCACGACGCAGCGCGCTGCCTGCTGCGGCCCGAGTGGGTCGCCGCCCTCATCGCGGCCTGCGAGCACGACGCCGTCGGCGGCCTGCTGGCCCAGCCCGTCGCCGACACGCTGAAGGCCGGCGCTGCCGACGGCCGCGTCGCCGCCACCGTGGAGCGCCGCGACAAGTGGGCCGCGCAGACGCCGCAGATGTTCCGCCTCGGCCTGGTCGAGCGGGCGCTGACCGCGATGGGCGCCGCCGCCACCGACGAGGCCAGCGCCGTCGAGGCCCTGGGCCTGGCGCCGCGCCTCGTGCGCGCGTCCGTGGCCAACTTCAAGGTGACCTGGCCCGAGGACTTCGCGCTGGCTGCAGCCTGGCTTCACCAGGTGGGGCCGAGCAGCAGATAGGCCGAGGTGTCGCCGCCGCGCGTCGTGCCCAGCGCGAGGAAGAAGGGCCCGAAGCGCGTGTCCACGCTGAGGAAGCCGCTGGCGGCCTGGCGCCAGCCGCTGCGCGGCAGGTTGGAAAGCTTGAGCCCCGCGCCGCTGCCGACCGCGCCCGCCTCCAGCGAGAAGCCGATGCGCACCGCGCCGCCCAGGCCCACCGGCATCTCGCCGATGCGCCGCGCCATGACGATGCGGGTCAGCGCCATGTTCTCGCCCAGCAGCGAGCCGTCCGGCGTGCCGGACAGGCGCAGGTAGCCGCCCAGCGAGCGTGCCTGGCCGCGCTCGGCATGGGCGAATTCGCCGTAGAGCTGGCCGGCCCACTCGCCCAGGCGGAAGGCCGACAGGCCCAGCAGCGAGGCATTGATGACGCCGGCCTCGCCACGCGGGCGCAGCCACTCGATGCGCGCCGTCGTCCACTGGCCGCGGCTGGGGAAGGCCAGCGAGTCCAGCGAGTCGGTGTGCAGCTCCAGGTACTGCTGGCCGTAGGTCTGCGAGCGTCGGCCGTTCTCGGGCGTGACGGGCAGCACCACTTCGTCGTTGGCGCGCAGCCGGCCCAAGCCCAGGCGCAGGTCGCCCAGGCCGGCAATGCGATAGCCCAGCTCCAGCTGCGCGCTGGTCAGGCTGCTGGACAGGCGCAGCGCACGCTGGCCCTGGTCGAACACGTCGTTGCTGCCGGCGGAGTAGGCCAGCTTGGCGCTGGCGAACCAGCGCGAGCCGGGGCCCAGTGGCTGGTGGAACTCGGTGTTGAGGCCGCGCGTGGAGCCGATGCGCGCAATGCTGCGCAGCTCGGCACCCCAGGGGTTGAGCCAGTTCGCGACGTGCATGGCGACCAGCGAATAGCTGTTGGCGTCGGCGAAGTTGCTGTAGAGCTCCAGGCCGAGGCGCACGCGGCTGGCCGCCCAGTCGGCCTCGGTGAGCTTGAACTCGACGCTGCGGCGGCCATCGCGGTCGTCGACGTCGGTCTCGATGCGTTCGAAGTCGCCCATGCCGTCCAGGCGCTCGGCGGCGCGTGCCAGCTCGACGCGGCCCACGCTGTCGCCCGGCTGCAGGGCCAGCTCGGCGCGCAGTGCCTCGGGGTTGACGCGCCGGGCGCCGCTGAACTTCACTTCCGTCAGCGGCAGTGCGCCCAGCGCCGCCTCGGGCTGGCCCAGGCGGCGGGCCTGCAGCGCCGCTTGGGGCCCGGGTGCCGCCAGCGCGGCCAGCCGCTCGCCTGCCGCCAGCGCGGCGCGGCGGCCGGTGGCCATGGCCTCGTCGGCGCGCTGGAAGTCCATGAAGCCCATGCCCGGCAGGTCGGGGTCGATGATGATGTCCTGGGCTTTCAGCTCGCGCAGCGAGCGCTGCACGTTCTGCTCGGTCAGGATCTGCAGCATCTGGTTGGCCACCATGACGGCGCTGCTGATCTCGCGATCCTCCAGCAGCGGCGTGCCGACGTTGACGGCGATGACGATGTCGGCGCCGAGCTGGCGCGCGATGTCGACCGGCAGGTTGCGCACCAGGCCACCGTCCACCCGCGGCCGGCCGCCCACGCGCAGCGGCGCGAACACGCCGGGCACGGCCATGGAGGCGCGCAAGGCCTCGAAGAGCGGGGTGTCGGCCTGGTCCAGCATGGCGCCCGAGAGCAGGTCGGTGGCGACGGCGCGGAACGGGATGGGCAGCCGGCGCAGCGGGTCGTCGGCGCGCGTGGCGGGCAGCAGGGACGACAGCGTCGCCTCCAGCTGGCCGTTGCCTGCGGCGCCGCCGGGCAGCATGGCGCCGCGTTGCAGGTCAAAGCCGAACTCGATGCGCGAGGGCAGGCGCTCGTCGTCCTCGCGGCGGCGCACGGACAGGCGGTCGCGTGCCGGGCGGTCGGCGAGGATGGCGTTCCAGTTGGCGCTCTTGACCAGCGTCTCCAGCTCGTCGACGCTGCGCCCCGCGGCATAGGCCCCGCCGACGACGGCGCCCATGCTGGTGCCGACGATCAGGTCCACCGGCACCCGCATCTCCTCCAGCACGCGCAGCACGCCGATGTGCGCCAGGCCGCGGGCGCCGCCGCCGGACAGCACCAGGCCGATCTTGGGGCGGGGCGGCTCGGCGGCCAGCGCGGCGCCGGTGACCAGGCACAGAAGCAGGAGCAGGCGTTTCATGGCGGGGCGCACGATAGCAGGCGGCGACAATGCGGGCATGACTCTTCCCGCGCTTCGAATCGGCGAGGGCTGGGACACCCACCAGCTCGTCACCGGCCGGCCGCTGATCCTCGGCGGCATCACCATCCCCCACACGCACGGCCTGCTGGGCCACTCGGATGCCGATGCGCTCGCGCATGCCATCACCGATGCGCTGCTGGGCGCCGCGGTGCTGGGCGACATCGGCAAGCTCTTCCCCGACACGGCCGCCGAGTTCAAGGGTGCCGACTCGATGGTGCTGCTGGCCGAGGCCTACCGCCGCGTGCGCGAGGCGGGCTGGCAGCTCGTCAACCTGGACAGCACCATCGTTGCCCAGGCACCCAAGATGGCGCCGCACATTCCGGCGATGCGCGCGCGCCTGGCCGAGGTGCTGGGTGTGGATGCAGCCCAGGTCAACGTGAAGGCCAAGACGGCCGAGAAGATGGGGCCGGTGGGCGAGGGCCGGGCCATCGAGGCGCGGGCGGTGTGCCTGCTGGGCGCGGCGGGCTGAGGGCCAGCGGGCCGCCGATGCGGCGCGGGGCCGCTCAGATGGCCCGCAGCTTCAAGGTGGTGATGAGGCCGCCGTCCTGCGCATTGCTGATGGACAGCGTGCCGCCCAGTCGTTGCACCGACTTCTCGACGATGGCCAGGCCCAGGCCCGCGCCGCTGGCCGCGGTGCGGGCGGCGTCGCCGCGGTAGAAGGGCGTGGTCAGGCGCTGCAGGCGGTCTGGCGGCACGCCGGGGCCGTGGTCGCGCACGCGCAGCTCAATCCAGGCGCCCGCGCGCGTCGCGCTGACGTCCACGCGCGCGGGCTCGCCGTCGGCATGCCCGTAGCGGCGCGCGTTCTCGAACAGGTTGAGCAGCACCCGGCCCAGCTCGGTATCGTCGACGAAGACCTTGAGGGACTTCCCGACCAGCACCTGGAAGCGGATCTGGTCGGGGTCGCGGAAGCCCTGCACCTCGCGCTCGACGATGTCCACGAGCCGGGTCTCGCGCAGCTGGGTCTCGTTGGGCCGCGCGTAGTCCATGAACTTGCTGATGATGGCGCCGAGCTGGTCGATGTCCTGGGCCATGAAGTGACGCGCCTGCTCGTCGTTGACGCTCATCTCCGTCTCCAGCCGCAGCCGCGCCAGCGGCGTGCGCAGGTCGTGCGAGATGCCGGCCAGCATGACGGCGCGGTCCTCCTCCAGCTTGGCCAGCTCGCGGGCCATGCGGTTGAAGCCCATGTTGACCTCGCGGATCTCGCTGGTCATGGTGGTCTCGTCCAGGCGCGAGTCGTACTCCCCGTCGCGGATGCGGCCGGCGGCGTCGGCCAGCTCGCGCAGCGGCTGGTTGATGAGGCGGGCGATGAGGGCGGAGCCGACCACCGTGGCCAGCAGCGCGATCAGCACCCACCACCAGTTGCTCGTCAGCGAGATGGACAGCGGCGTGGGTGTGGTGCGCAGCCAGAACGCGTCCTCGCCCACGATGTAGCGCACCCACAGGCCGGGCACGTCGTTGACGCTGCGCGCGACGACGGTGTCCGGGCCCAGCGTGTGGCTCAGCTCGGCGGCCAGCTGCTTGGCGAAGGGGCTGGTGTCATAGGGCAGCCAGCGGTCGCTGGTCTCGGCCACGCGCACCTGCACCGTGTCGCCGCCCGACATCGAGCTGATGACGGCGACGCGGTTGATGGGGTCGGTGTGCTCCAGCGCGATGCGGCTGAGCTTGACGAGGCCGGCCAGCTGCTCGGCCGATTCCAGCGCGCGCGGCTGGGCCTCAAGCAGCTTGAAGGTGTACTGCCAGGCCAGCACCGCGCCGGCCAGCAGCAGCGCAAGCCAGGCAAAGGTGCGCCAGAAGAGATTCAGCGCCAGATGGGGCCGCGGCATGCCCTAGCTGTTTTCATCGGGCACGAACACGTAGCCCACGCCCCACACGGTCTGGATGTAGCGCGGCTGGGCGGGGTCGGCCTCCAGCATCTTGCGCAGGCGCGAGATCTGCACGTCCAGGCTCCGGTCGAAGGGCTCGAACTCGCGGCCGCGCGCGAGCTGGGCCAGCTTGTCGCGGGACAGCGGCTGGCGCGGGTGGCGCACCAGGGTCTTGAGCATGGAGAACTCGCCGGTCGTCAGCGGCAACTGCTCGCCGTTCTTGGTCAGGCGGCGCAGCGCCAGGTCGAACTCGAAGGGGCCGAACGTGACGGTCATCGGCTCCTTGGACGGTGCCCCCGGCGCCTCCGGCGGCGGGCGCCTGCGCAGCACCGCGTTGATGCGGGCCAGCAGCTCGCGCGGATTGAAGGGCTTGGCGAGGTAGTCGTCGGCGCCCACCTCCAGGCCGACGATGCGGTCCACGTCCTCGACCTTGGCGGTCAGCATGATGATGGGGGTGCTGTCGTTGGCGGCGCGCAGGCGGCGGCAGATGGTCAGGCCGTCCTCGCCGGGCAGCATCAGGTCCAGCACGATGAGATCCACCGTCTCGCGGGTCAGCTGTTTGTTCAGCGCCCGGCTGTCCTCGGCCAGCAGCACTTCGAAGCCTTCCTGGGTCAGGTAGCGCCGCAGCAGGTCGCGGATGCGGGCATCGTCGTCGACGACGAGGATGCGGTTGGGGCGGGGTGTCGCGCTGTTCATCGCGTTTCCTGAATTTGTAACAGCGACATTGTGAGCAGGTTTCAGCGCGCCGCCTTGTAGGACATCGCGCAGCGGTTACAGCTCGTTGCCAGCCGCCCCGGGTAAGCTGGGCTTTTCCTTGTTGCAGCAGAGTTCCTTATGCGCTTACTCCTCGTTGTTCCCGCCCTTGCCCTGGTGCTGTCGGCCCACGCGGCCACCGATGTGCCGAGCGAGCGCCTGAGCCTGTCGGCCAGCGCCAGTGCCGATGTCGTGCGCGACGTGCTTGGCGTCAGCTTCTCCACGACGCGCGAAGGCCCCGAGGCCGCGGCGGTGCAGGCGACCCTGAAGCAGGCCCTGGACACGGCCCTGGCCGAGGCGCGCAAGGTGGCCAAGCCGGGGCAGGTCGACGTGCAGACGGGCGGCTTCTCGCTCTACCCGCGCCACGACCCCAAGACCGGCAAGATCAACGGCTGGCAGGGCAGCGCCGAGCTGCTGGTGGAGGGCCGGGACACCGCGGCCATCGCGCAGCTGACGGGCCGCATCGGCACGCTGACGATTGCCCGGGTCGGCTACAGCCTGTCGCGCGAGGCGCGCGAGAAGGCCGAGGCCGACATCACGGCCCAGGCCATCGCCCGCTACCGCGCCAAGGCGGCCGACTATGCGAAGCAGTTTGGCTACGGTGGCTACGTCGTCGGCGACATCAACATCGCCAGCGACGAGTCGGGCAGCCCGCGGCCGATGATGGCCATGCGCATGAAGGCCGAGATGGCCGATGCCGCGCTGCCGGCGGAGGCCGGCAAGGCCACCGTCACGGTGAACGTCAACGGCTCGGTTCAGCTCACCAAGTAGCCGCGCTCAGACGGCGGTCCAGCCGCCGTCCATCGCCCAGGCCTGGCCGCGCACGTTGATCGCGGCGTCCGAGCACAGGAAGACGGTCAGCGCGCCCAGTTCCTCGGGCGTCGTGAACTGCAGCGACGGCTGCTTTTCGGCCAGCAGGCGGCGCTTGGCCTCGTCGTTGTCGACACCGTCGCGCTCGGCGAGGGCGTCGACCTGCTTCTGCACCAGCGGCGTCAGCACCCAGCCCGGGCAGATGGCGTTGACGGTGACCGGCGCCGTCGCCGTCTCCAGCGCAACGCTCTTCGTGAAGCCGACGAGGCCGTGCTTGGCCGCCACGTAGGCCGACTTCTGCGCCGACGCGACGAGGCCGTGCGCGGACGCGATGTTGACGATGCGGCCCCAGTTCTTCTTCAGCATGCCGGGCAGGGCCAGGCGCGTCGTGTGGAAGGCGGAGGTGAGGTTGATCGCGATGATGGCGTCCCACTTCTCGACCGGGAAGTCCTGCACCGGCGCGACATGCTGGATGCCGGCGTTGTTGACGAGGATGTCGATGCCGCCGAACTCGGCCTCGGCGTAGGCCACCAGGGCTGCGATGTCGGCCGGCCGGCTCATGTCCGCGCCGTGGTAGCCGACCTTGACGCCCAGCGCGCCGACTTCGGCTTTCGGGCCTTCGGCATCGCCGAAGCCGTTCAGGATGACGTTGGCGCCTTCGCGCGCCAGTGCCAGTGCGATGCCCAGCCCGATGCCGCTGGTGGAGCCCGTGACGAGGGCGGTCTTGCCTTTCAACATGGAGGGGTCCTTCTTGGTTGCTAGGATGACTTCAAAGGATTGAACCATGACCCAGCCCTCCCTGCGCTTCGTCAACTGTCTGGACGCCACCGGCCTGCACCGCATGGCCTACTGGGAATGGGCCGGCCCGGCCGCCGACGCGCCGGTGCTGGTCTGCGTGCACGGCCTGTCGCGCCAGGGCCGAGATTTCGACGCGCTCGCCCGCGCGCTGAGTAGGCGCTGGCGCGTCGTCTGCCCCGACGTGGTCGGCCGCGGCCGTTCGGACTGGCTGCGCCAGCCCGCCGGTTACCAGGTGCCGGCCTACGTCTCGGACATGGTCGCGCTGCTGGCGCGGCTGGACGTGGAGCAGGTGGACTGGGTGGGCACCTCCATGGGTGGGCTGATCGGCCTGAGCCTGGCCTCCCTGCCGCGGCCCGAGGGCGCGGCCAGCCCCATCCGGCGGCTGGTGCTCAACGACGTCGGCCCGGCCATCCGCTTCGAGGCGCTGCAGCGCATCGGCAGCTACCTGGGCAAGGCGCAGCGCTTCGCATCGCTGGACGAGGGCGCGGCCTACCTGCGTGGCATCTCCGAGGGCTTCGGCCCGCACACCGACGAGGAGTGGCTGGCCTTGTCGGCGCCGCTGTTCCACGAGGAGGGCGGTGCGGGAGGCGGCTGGCGGCTGCACTATGACCCGGCCATCGCCTTGCCTTTCGCCGCCCTGACGCCCGAGCTCGTCGCCGCCGGCGAGGCGGCCCTGTGGGCGGCCTACGACCGCCTGAGCTGTCCGACGCTGCTGATCCGCGGCGCCGACAGCGACCTGCTCGCCGCTGACACGGCCCGTGCGATGACACAGCGGGGGCCGCATGCCCGTCTCGTCGAGCTGCCGGGCGTGGGCCATGCACCGACGCTGATGCACGCTGACCAGATCTCCATCGTGAGGGACTTTCTCAGCTCATGAAGACCGGCGCCATGACCGAGGGCGCGGCCACCGCGCCCATCGTCGCCCTGCTGGACGCGGGAGCCACACATTCCAATGCCGAGGTGGTGCGCGCCCGCGCCTTCGCCGAGCCGTTGATCGGCGGCGAGCTGCTGGACACCGGCGAGAACGCGCTGGCCCATGCCGATGGCGTGGCGGCCATCCTGCACGGCGTCGGCGCGGCCCAGGAGCTGCAGGCTGCGGCCTACCTGGTTTACGCGGCCAATTTCCTCAACAAGCCCGAGGAGGTGGTCGCGAAGGCCTTCGGTGAGAGCTACGCCAGCCTCGTCCTGCACACGCGCCGCCTCGTGCAGCTGCAGCGCGCCGCACGCGACGCCAAGGTGCACACCCAGCAGCGGGCGGACGTCCGTGCCGAGCAGACCGAGCGCGTGCGCAAGATGCTGCTGGCCTTCTCGCGTGACCTGCGCGTGGTGTTGCTGCGCCTGGCGTCGCGGCTGCAGTCGCTGCGCTGGTACGCCGCAGCCAAGCAGCCCTGCCCGCCGGAGCTGGCGGACGAGTCCCAGGCCGTGTTCGCGCCGCTGGCCAATCGGCTGGGCATCTGGCAGATCAAGTGGGAGCTGGAGGACCTGGCCTTCCGCTTCCGCGAGCCCGAGGCCTACCGGGCCCTGGCCAAGGCCCTGCTCGAGACCCGCGTCGAGCGCGAGCAGCTCGTGGAGGCCGCGCGCGCGGCGCTGCAGGCCGATCTCTATGCCCAGGGCATAGCGGCCGAGGTGCAGGGGCGCCCCAAGCACCTCTACAGCATCCACAAGAAGATGCAGGGCAAGGACTTGTCGCTGGATCGCGTCTTCGACCTGCGCGCGCTGCGGGTCATCGTCGCCAGCGTGGCCGACTGCTATGCCGTGCTGGCGCGGCTGCACGAGCTCTACGCCCCGGTGCCCGGTGAGTTCGACGACTACATTGCCAAGCCCAAGCCCAACGGCTACCAGTCGTTGCACACCGTCGTGCTGGGCGCCGACGGCCGGGCGATGGAGGTGCAGATCCGCACCCGCGAAATGCACGAGCATGCCGAACACGGCGTGGCGGCGCACTGGGCCTACAAGGAGGCGGGCGCGCGGGGCTATGCCGGCGTCAGCGCCGCGGGCGAGTTCGAGGAACAGGTGGCGCGTGCGCGCAGGGCCGTGCTGAACCAGCTGCTGGCCTGGGAGCGCGACACCGCGGAAGGCGGGCTGGCCGGAGACGGGTTCAGCGACCGCATCTATGTCTTCACGCCGCAGGCCACCATCGTCGAGCTGGCGGCCGGGGCGACGCCGGTGGACTTCGCCTACGCGGTGCACACCGACCTCGGCCATCGCTGCCGCGGCGCGCGCATCGATGGCCAGATGCTGCCGCTGAACACGCCGCTGAAGAGTGGCCAGACGGTGGAGATCATCACGATCAAGGAGGGCGGCCCCTCGCTGGACTGGCTCAACCCCGAGCTGGGCTACCTGCAGAGCCAGCGCTCGCGTGCCAAGGTGCGCGCCTGGTTCAACGCACTGCAGCAGACGCAGACCATCGCCAAGGGGCGCGAACTGGTCGAGAAGCTGCTGCAGCGCGAAGGCAAGACGGCGCTCAAGCTCGACGAGCTGGCTGCGCGGCTGGGCTTCAAGGGCGCCGACGCGCTGTTCGAGGTCGTCGGCAAGGACGAATACTCGCTGCGCAACATCGAGTTGCTGCTGCGTCCACCCGAGCCGGTCGCCGACGCGGACGAGTTGCTGGCGCAGCGGCACACGCGCGCCGCCAGCAGCGGCGCAGGCGCAGGTCGGGGCGGCGTGCTGGTGGTGGGCATCGATTCCTTGCTGACGACGCTGTCGCGCTGCTGCCGGCCCGCGCCGCCGGACGCCATCCAGGGCTTCGTCACGCGCGGCCGCGGCGTGGCCATCCATCGCAGCGACTGCAGCAACCTGGCCGAGATGAGGCGTCGCTCGCCCGAGCGCGTCATCGCCGTCGAATGGGGCGGCGGTGAAGCCACGGGCAAGACCGTGCCGGTCTACCCGGTCGACGTGCTCGTGGAGGCCAGCGACCGCCAGGGCCTGCTGCGCGACGTGCTCGAGGTGTTCGCAAAAGAGAAGATGAACGTCGTCGCCGTGAACACGCAGTCCATGAAGCCTGGTGCGGTCAAGCCCAGGGCGGGTGGCGGCGACACGGCGTGGATGAGCTTCACGCTGGAGCTGTCGGACGCGTCCAAGCTGGCCAAGGTGCTGCGGGAGCTGTGCGCCATCTCCGGCGTGCGTTCGGCGCGCCGGAAGTGAATCTGGACGAGTCGTAAAAATCCATGCTATAGTGCGCAGCTCTTCAGGCGCGTAGCTCAGTTGGTTAGAGCACCACCTTGACATGGTGGGGGTCGTTGGTTCGAATCCAATCGCGCCTACCAAATTTCTGAAGATGTCGAAGGCCCCTGGTTCAAGCGAACCAGGGGCTTTTTTACTTGGATCCCCGCACGCGCAGCTGCCGGCGAAGGCGCTGGACGGCTTCATGTCCGCGATCGGGCGTCGCCCGGGTCTAGGATGGGCTGGACTCCCGCCGTTCCCGAAGAACATGACAGCCGCTAACGAGACGACCAAAGTGCAAATCCCCGGCCTGCTGCACAAGCTGGGCAAGATGACCTCCATCCGCGACACGGCGCTGCTGGAGCAGAGCCTGCTGAAGACGCTGTGCCCCATGCTCGGCGTGCTGGATTCCTCCCTCTACCGCATCGATGACCTCGCGATGTCCTCGCGGGTGCTGCACCACCATCTTTCGCGCGTCGTCGAGCCCGATGGCGTCGCGCGGCTGGTGGAGCGAACGGAGGAGATCTTCAACTCCAGCAGCATTGCCAGCGACGTGCGGCAGTTGCTGGACAACGTACGCCTGCTGTCCAAGCCCTGTACGCGCAAGCGCGCGCAGAGCGGGGACTTGCTGATCGCCTACCCGCTGTACGGCGGCCGCGAGATCTGCGGCTATTTCGTCTTCAGCCGTGACCGCGAGGTGACGCTGACCGAGGACGCCATCATCAAGGGCGTGCTGGAGGTGTTCGCGAACTACTACGACCTGCTCGACATCAGCCAGCGCGACCGGCTGACCGGCCTGCTGAACCGCCAGGCGCTGGAGAACAGCTTCGAGCGCATCTGGACCATCCTGTCGCGCTCGGCCGATTCGGTCGGCACGGCCGACGCCCGCCGCGCGCCCGCTGCGGCGCATGCGCACTGGATGGCTGTCATCGATGTCGATCACTTCAAGAACATCAACGACGGCTTCGGCCACGTCGTCGGGGACGAGGTGCTGCTGTTGGTCTCGCGCGTGATGGCCGCCGAACTGCGCAATTCCGACCTGCTGTTCCGGTACGGTGGCGAGGAGTTCGTCGCCCTGTTCTCGGCCGCCACGCGTGCGGACGCCCTGGCCATCCTGGAACGGCTTCGCGAGTCCGTCGAGCAGCATGGCTTCCCGCAGGTGGGGCGGGTGACGATCAGCGTCGGCTTCAGCATTGCCGACGCCAGCGACCTGCCGCAGCAGGTGCTGAGCTGGGCCGACCGCGCGCTCTATCACGCCAAGCGGACGGGGCGCAACCGGGTGTGCGACTATCAGGCCCTCGTGCAGGCCGGTGAGATGGAGGCCGACAGCTACGGCGGCTCCGAATTGTTCTGAACGCGGCCCCAGGTAAACCCGTCCGCGCCACCATCGATCGCCTGCCTAGAATTTGCTGCACTGCACAGGAGATTCCCCGCATGGCGACCGCCCGCAAGAAGCCGGCATCCACGACCGAACAGTCCGCTGCCGATGCGCCCGCCAAGCCCGGGTTGCGCATCCTCAAGAAGTACCCCAACCGCCGGCTGTACGACACGCAGACCAGCAGCTACATCACGCTGGCCGACGTGAAGCGCATGGTGCTGGAAGGCATCGACTTCGAGGTGCACGACGCCAAGACCCAGGAAGACCTGACGCGCTCCATCCTGCTGCAGATCATCCTGGAGGAGGAGACCGGCGGCGTGCCGATGTTCTCCACCAGCTCGCTGGCCCAGATCATCCGTTTCTACGGCCACGCGATGCAGGGCGTCATGGGCGGCTTGCTGGAGCGCCAGATGCAGGCCTTCACGGACATGCAGCAGCGCTTCACCGAGCAGACGCCGGGCGGCGCCTTCACGCCGGACGCCTGGACAGGCCTGATGGGAGGCTATGCCGAGCAGTCCAAGACGCTGATGAACCAGTGGCAGGAACAGCTGAAAAGTGCCGGCGCGATGTTCCCGTTCGCGGTCCCGCCGGGCAGCAAGAAGCCCTGACCGGCTCACATCGCCGAAAATACGGCGATGAATGAATCCGCCACCACTGCCGCTCCGGCTGCCGCGCCCAAGATTGGCTTCGTTTCGCTAGGCTGCCCGAAGGCGCTGACCGACAGCGAACTGATCCTCACGCAACTGCGTGCCGAGGGCTACGAGACCTCCAAGACCTTCGCCGGGGCCGATCTCGTCATCGTCAACACCTGCGGCTTCATCGACGACGCCGTCAAGGAAAGCCTGGACACCATCGGCGAGGCGCTGGCCGAAAACGGCAAGGTCATCGTGACCGGCTGCCTGGGTGCCAAGGCCGGCCAGGCCGGCGGCGATGCCGGCAGCCTGGTGCGCGAGATCCACCCCAGCGTGCTGGCCGTGACCGGCCCGCATGCCACGCAGGAGGTCATGGACGCGGTGCACACCCATGTGCCCAAGCCCCACGACCCCTTCGTCGACCTGGTGCCCAGCTACGGCATCAAGCTCACGCCCAAGCACTACGCCTACCTGAAGATCAGCGAGGGCTGCAACCACCGCTGCTCGTTCTGCATCATCCCCAGCATGCGCGGCGACCTGGTGTCGCGCCCCATCGGCGACGTGTTGAACGAGGCCCGCGCGCTGTTCGAGAGCGGCGTCAAGGAGCTGCTGGTCATCAGCCAGGACACCTCGGCCTACGGCGTGGACGTGAAGTACCGCACCGGTTTCTGGGACGGCAAGCCGGTCAAGACCAAGATGTTGGACCTCGTCGCCCGGCTCGGCGAGATCGCCAAGCCCCATGGCGCCTGGGTGCGCCTGCACTACGTCTACCCCTATCCGCACGTGGACGAGGTGCTGCCGCTGATGGCCGAGGGCCTGGTGCTGCCCTATCTGGACGTGCCGTTCCAGCATTCCCACCCGGACGTGCTCAAGCGCATGAAGCGCCCGGCCAACGGCGAGAAGAACATGGAGCGCATCCTGCGCTGGCGCGAGGCCTGCCCGGAGCTGGTGATCCGCTCGACCTTCATCGCCGGCTTCCCCGGCGAGACCGAGGCCGAGTTCCAGCATCTGCTGGACTTCATGGCCGAGGCCAGGATCGACCGGGCCGGCTGCTTCGCCTACTCGCCGGTCGAGGGAGCCAGCGCCAACGACATCGCCGGCGCCTTGCCCGACGAAGTGCGCGAGGAACGCCGCGCGCGCTTCATGGCGGTGGCCGAAACGGTGTCGGCCGCCAAGCTGCAGGCCCGCGTGGGCCAGACGCTGCAGGTGCTGGTGGACTCCGCACCCGCCCTGGGCCGCAAGGGCGGGGTGGGGCGCTCCTACGCCGACGCGCCGGAGATCGACGGTACCGTCAAGATCCTGCCGCCCGAGAAGGCCAGCAAGACGATGAAGGTGGGCGACTTCGTGCGTGCCCGAGTCGTCGCGGCGGACGGCCACGATCTGGTGGCTTCGCTGGTATGACCCGCGGCCCGTCGACGACGCTGATCCACCACCCCTACCGCGCCCCCGAGGGCTGGGATGCGGTGCCGGTGCCGGTGGCCAAGGCCTCGACCGTGCTGTTCAAGGACACGGCCGACCTGCACAAGCCCCGCCCGCGTGACGGGCTGAGCTACCGCTACGGCCTGCACGGCACGCCCACCAGCTACACGCTGGCCGCGCGCCTGGCGACGCTGGAGCAGGCCGAGCATTGCCTCCTGGTGCCCAGTGGCCTGGCGGCGGTGACGCTGCCGTCTCTGGCCGTGCTGCGCCCCGGCGACGAGGTGCTGGTGCCGGACAACGTCTATGGCCAGAACCGCTACCTGACCGAGTCCTGGCTGCCGCAGTGGGGCGTCACGCATCGCTTCTACGACCCGCTGACGGTGCCGGAGCTGCGCGACAACACCCAACTCGTCTGGCTGGAGGCCGCGGGCTCGATCACGCTGGAGTTCCCCGACCTGCTCGGCACGCTGGCCGCCTGCCGCGCACGCGGCGTCACGACGGCGCTGGACAACACCTGGGGCGCGGGCCTGGCCTTCAACGGCTTCGAGCCGGCGCCCGAGACCCACCCGGGGCTGGGCGCCGACATCGTCATGCAGGCGCTCACCAAATACCCCAGCGGCGGCGCCGACGTGCTGATGGGCTCAGTCTGCACCCGCGACCGCCAGCTGCACGACCGCCTCAACCACGCCCACGAGCACCTGGGCTACGGCCTGGGCCAGAACGACGTGGAGCTGGTGCTGCGCGGCCTGCCGACGATGCCGCTGCGCTACGAGGCCCAGGACCGCGTGACGCGCCAGCTGGCAAGCTGGATGGCCGGCCGGCCCGAGGTCGCGCGCGTCTTCCACCCGGCGTTGCCGGGATCGCCCGGCCATGAACATTGGCTGGCGGTTGGCGGCGCGGGTGCGGCCTGCCTGTTCTCGGCCGTGTTCAAGCCGCGCTACAGCCCGCGCCAGGTGGATGCCTTCGTCGACGCGCTGCAGCTCTTCGGCATCGGCTACTCCTGGGCCGGCCCGATGAGCCTGGCCGTGCCCTACGACATGAGCCGCAGCCGCAACCTGCCGCTGCCCTTCGACGGCGGCACGCTGGTGCGCTTCGCGATCGGCCTGGAAGACGTGGCCGACCTCCAGGCCGATCTCGAGCACGCGCTGGGCGTGCTGGCCGGCGTCACTTGAACGTGATCTCCTGGAAGACCTTGTCGCCGACGATCTCGCGCACCTCGGTGCGCTTGACCATCATCTGAACCTGCTTTTCCTCGGTGCCGACGGTCTTCAGCGCGACGGCGTCGAACTTGTCGCTCAGGCCGTCGAACGCGGCCCAGTTCTTGTACTCGACCATCAGCATCAGGTCCCAGTCGCCGGCGCCCATGGACGAGCCGGACAGCATCTTCTCGGACACGATGAGGCCCTGCTTCTTGGCCTCGTCCATCAGCTTCTTGCGGGCCGAGGCGAGGTCGCGCATGTAGACGTCGAACATGCCCGGCTTGACCTTGATGAAGGACACCGACCAGACCGTGCCCTCCTTGTAGGGCTTGTCCTGGGCGGTGGCGGGCAGGGCTGCGGAAAGCAGCAGCGTGGTGGCGAGCAGGAAGTGGTGGATGCGCATGGCGGCCCCCGTGCTGCCGGTGTCGAGGCGGGCATCGCCGCCGGCAGCAAGCGGCGACACCGCATTGCGCGTGCGCGCGCAATGCCCGGGATTCTTGGCCGTCGGCGGCCCGGGCCCATCCTCAATCGCTACGACGCCGGCGGCGTTCGGCGCGTTGCTGGCTGTCTCAGCCCTTGCTGGAGACCTTGTGGCGCATGAGCTGGCCCTTCTCTCGTTCCCAGTCCCGCTTCTTCTCGGTCTCTCGCTTGTCGTGCTGGGCCTTGCCCTTGGCGAGCGCGATGTCGGCCTTCACGCGGCCGCCTTTGTAGTGCAGGTTCAGCGGCACGAGGGTGAAGCCGCGCTGCTCGACCTTGCCGACCAGCCGCTTGATCTCGGCCTTGTGCATCAGCAGCTTCTTGGTGCGGTCGGCCTCGGGCGTGACATGCGTGGACGCGCTGCGCAGCGCATTGATGCGGCAGCCGATCAGGAACAGCTCGCCGTCCTTGATCATCACGTAGCCGTCGGTCAGCTGGACCTGGCCCGCGCGTATGGCCTTGATCTCCCAGCCGGACAGCACGACGCCGGCCTCGAACTGTTCCTCGATGTGATAGTCGTAGCGGGCGCGGCGGTTCTCGGCGATGGACATGAAGCGGAATGTGGGGGACGAAGCCCTTCTTACAATCCCGGCATTCTATGAAGCAGGTCAAAAAGTCCGTTCTGCTCTGGTACACGCCGCGGGAGATGTACGAGCTGGTCACCGCAGTCGAGCGTTATCCCGAGTTCCTGCCCTGGTGTGACAGGGTCGAGGTGCTGTCCCATGACGTCGACACCGTCACGGCCCGCCTGCACCTGGCCTATGCCGGCGTGCGGCATGCCTTCACGACGCGCAATCGCAACGAGGACGGCCGCAGCGTGCGCATGGAGCTGGTGGACGGCCCCTTCTCGCACCTCGACGGCCTGTGGCAGCTGCTGCCCCTGAACAAGCCCGGCACCGACGGCGAGGCGGCCGCCTGCAAGATCGCCTTCGAGCTGAGCTACGCCTTCAGCAGCGGGGCGCTGGAGGCGGTCGTCAGCCCAGTCTTCGACCGCATCGCCAACACGTTCGTCGACAGTTTCGTGCAGCGTGCCGAGAGCCTGTATGGCCCGCGTTGAGCTGGTCTGGAGCCCGCAGGCTGGCGATGTGCAGCAGCGCTGGCTGGAGGTGGAGGAGGGCAGCTCCATCGAGTCGGCGCTGCGTGGCTGCGCCGACTTCATGGCGGGGCAGGCCCGCCCCCTCGACCAGTTGCGCATCGGTGTCTGGGGGCGCGTGCGGCCACTCGCCACGCCGTTGCGCGAGCGGGACCGCATCGAGGTCTACCGCCCGCTGACCGTCGACCCCAAGGAGGCGCGACGGCTGCGCTATGCCAAGCGCGGCGAGCGCATCGTGTCGCGCCACCGGCCCAAGCCGCGCAGCGAGTAAGGCCCTAGCTGTGACGTTCCGATAGGTTGTTCATCCGTCCCTGATTTGGGAAGCTGGGGTTGTCGAGACCTCCCGCAACCCAAACAGGAGAACGGATGAACAGCCATAAGCATGCGCGATTGACGCCGATGGGTCG